>Ga0307514_10000020_pt1 | contig 411431 bp, 345 predicted proteins | sample 16_EM_MG_FD_203088 | JGI IMG/M metagenome (GOLD analysis project Ga0307514, IMG submission 203088) | Populus trichocarpa ectomycorrhiza microbial communities from riparian zone in the Pacific Northwest, United States - 16_EM | ecosystem: Host-associated > Plants > Roots > Unclassified... | reverse complement strand
CCCTGCCTACCGCAGTCATTAGGAGGAGGGTTTTAATGAGGCACCGGAAGATGATTCACATGGACTTTATTTGGACTATATTTGTTTGTATGGACTCACGGAGATATGGACTTGCTACGGAACGCAGCACGAGGGGGAAGTGTTGCATGTGTACTTGGATCGTGAGTCTCAGCACCGTCTGATGCCTTGTATGAGAATGAAGACTTGTATGAAGATGGTGGTTGTATCAGGATATGCATCAGGACCGGGGTGATGCGTCTCATGTCAGAGCATACACGTACGCATATGGGGGATTATACATATACGGGCCTCTGGCCCTCGAGATAGAGAACAAAATCAAGAAGTCAAAGAAGCATCCAAAGTAACAGCCATATTGTGTCCTATTATTATATCTATCCATACAGGGCTAGATGATGTACTGAATGTACTAAGTACTAACATCGCGAATTAAAATTTCAGTTTTACTATGACCCAAAGATACTTAGATTACTACAAAGTCTACAACTAACGCCCAGAACACTGAATTCAGTAGTTACTAATGTTAAAAGTAGAGATAGAGAAGCTTGATTGTTCTATCCAAGGGAGCCACAAGGCCATATATACGGTAGTCCATGTGCGCATGCGTGCGTACGCATCAAGGTATAGAGACGGCTGAATACCATCAGCCCAACAACAATCACGCATACGAGGCATCATCTCCAGCCATACAAAGGCTGAGATCTATTTATGCAACAAACCAGCCGATAATTTACTGAGTGATACACTGTGTGTCTGGATTGGCATTACACGATATCCTGTCGCCATATCATTCCCAGCTGATGGTGGCTAAAACTCCATCTTGGCATAAAAAGGGACGGATTTCAGAGGGATTGCCGTCCTGTTTTCATCCCTAAGTACGGCGAAGTCATTGAGCGCTATTAGGAGTTTCTACCATCGAGTATTGAATTGCCCAACTCTCAGCGCTTGGAACGACCATGAATGGATACGAGCTCGGGATTCGTCTCCACCGGCTTCATCGAGCCATCCCATTCTTCCTTGGATGAGTCCTTTTTTGTGATACCCTTCTTCCTGGAGGTTAGTGGTACAGTCGATAGAACGGAAAGAAGGGTTTTGTGCTACAAAATGTTCGAGTACGTTTGTAACTGGCAATTATATATTGGAAGCGAGCGGATTGTGCGGTGTAGCATAACTCCCCCTGGTGTTGTACGTTCCATCAGCTTTTTCGCTATCAAAGAAGCCTGATAATAGTAGAGGTAAACAAAAGAAAACTCTGAGTACGTCCACTAAATGCACGTAGAATAAGGTTCTGTTGCTTAATTTCCTTGTGCCGATCTGTGGGTGTGATAGTGGGAGAATAAAGTGAGACATACTGTATATACTCTAGCGTCTAGTAAACGGTGGATGGTCCATGCCGCCACGTTTATCAAGCTTCTCACTTATCTAAGATAATGATTCGCAGCAGTAGCTAGTGTCTTGTAACTTCATCGCCCAGAACTACGGGAGCTCGCTGGCAGGTTTTCGTCAGCAATTATGTATTCTTGCTAAGTTATCTGACGGTGATTATTTCCGCACTAAGCGAGTGTATTTTGAGACCAAAGAAAGCTGAAAGAAAATATCTTCAAACCACCAAGGATATGTGAATGACTCACTTGTTATTTGATGGACCCCGGAACCCAATACGGGGTGCGAATGGATGTGAGGGACTAGAGTATTAGTTTCGGATTAAGTTCTGAGTGAGATTTTGGGTCAATTGCACATAATCGCACTTGCATTACAATTAAACATAGTATTGAATATCCGAGTCTGGTGGCAATCTCTTCCCTCTGAACCGTAAATTTATGCATACATTTCGCCCCCTCATATCGCAACATACCACTTTGAATTTGAATAAAAACTGGCATATTCAGACGTCTGTCGTCATATAAATATAATGTATCTGTTGCCGCATAAGCAGCTAGATAATTATACAAAAAAGAATCGTACGTGCGCGATTGGCTAGCGCGCTGTAGAGAAGTAGAAGGATCCGTACACTAAATAGTGTTGCGTGGTAATGATATGCCCTGTCGTGATGTATTTCTTTGGAGATTCTCTGGCAGGAGATGGCAACGCGTGAAAAGATCCCGATGGCCTCGGCAGGGGTTCTATGCCGTTGGTTACCAACGCTACAGTTAACTCGCTAAGTATCAACTCGGCAGTCGGCACCCTGAACTATGGCGGGGCAGGTTACAGAAGCAGCACAACACCTGGAAGTCAGACATTGGGTACTGCCTAGCGCGAAGCGAGAATGTCTTCCGAATTGGGACCAACTGTTGCCACCGTCCCGGTGTGGTTGGTTTACAGTCTATTTCGTGACAACCCGAGTCTGCGATTCGGTGAAGATGACGTTCAAGTAAGATTACATGCTAAAACAGATGCTGAAACAAGCAAACATGAATGACACGATGCGCATAGAACCATTGCAGGGATCATCGTCAATGTAATCCTTGCAAATAAACTCACCGGAGCCCTGCATTGGCGTCCGCACTGACTCATGCCTGTCCCTTCTTCTGCGTCACATCTCGAGTTCAAAATCACAACTGTCCCCACCGACTTCTTTCCACCACCGACACCACCATGACAGCCAACTCACCTCGACATTCCCCTTCTCCCAGACATGCCCCCTCACCCCCGCTCACCCTCCCGGGCTTCGGGCTGCCGCTGGACAAACCGTATGGGGACAAGAAAGCGTTCCCGGCAGTGATCGATGTGCTCCGGGACGGGGCATACGCTTTGCCGTTGACAACGCTCCGCGAGTTTGCAATGATGGAATTGATGGATGCGATTACGGACAAGCCTGGGTGGGAGCGGAAGGTGTGTGTGCATTCCCGCTCTCTATTTGTCGCTAACGTCACAGGTCTTCGACGACGCGATATGTGCAAAATGGAAGACGGAAGCGGTTCGCCCAATGGACGAGGAAAGTGCCGGGACTGCACGTGGCGTGGGAATGACCGAGAAAATGGTGGACTGGGTTCTTGCTGAGCTACGGTGGAAGGCGGGGGTGTTTGCAGAGACAGGCGGTGTTCCGGTGTATGATGGCGACGTGGTAAAAAGCGACACCGTTGTTTCGCCGGAAACCAAGAAGCTGCTGCAGGACGCTGTGGTGCCACTTGAGGATGTGCCGGATGTTGACAAGGATTGGCATCCGGGCTCCGATGGGATGGTGCTGGATCTTGTCCACCCCTCGCTGTTCCCGCTTGTCTACGGCCGCTCCAGGATCCTGCCGGACTCCCTGTGCGGGCTTCGTGACTGCGTCCGGCGTGCGGGCGAGGGTGTGGTTATTCCTGTTCCACCGAAAGAAAAGTCGCACGAGATATTGATCACCAATTGGGGTTGGGGGATTCAACCCGAGACGGTCACATTGTTCAGCAGAAAGTTCCAATGGTTACCTTGCGATATCTCGCTCTCCAGCGGGCAAGCAAAGTATCTCCTTCCCGTGCACTTCCTTCGGTAACTCTCGCTAACTATTTCCAGGATCGTCAGCTACATCAATAATCTTCACCCTCGGCACAGCTCGCTCTACATGCTGATCGAAAAGATCATCGACTATGCAATCCCGCTGTGGAACATGACGCTCACCGCCGCCCAAACGCCAAACTTCTCCTCCCCACGCATCCCGTACTACGATGCCGCTTACGATCCAGACCCTGACGCCATGCCTGCCGACCAGCAGCCACAGCAAGAAAGCGACGAAGAGGACGACGCATTCGAGGAACGCTTCGTAGCGTGGGAAGACTCAATCCGCAAAGTCGTACAACCCGAGCCACAGGGCCTATGGAAACTTCCTGTCAACAGCGACCCCAACTACATCGCCGAACACCCCGCCGCGGGCACCCCCGAGCAAAAAGTAGACCTAGCCCGCGACTACGCGCACACCGGGCTACAGGTGATCGTCAAACTCGCCAATATCGTCCTGACACCATCTCAACCCTCGTACTCCGGCGGCGTCTGGCACTTCGAAGGCCAGATAAACGAGCGCATCGTCTCGACTGCAATCTACTACTACTCCACCGAAAACACCACCCCCTCCCGCCTCGCCTTCCGCAAGGAATGCTTATTCGACGACTTCTTAGTGTCGTACTCGCAGAATCGCCACGAGTGGCTAACCGAAGTCTTCGGGTGCTCGAACGAAGGCCGAAACATCCAAGAAATCGGGTCCATCGGCACCCCCGAAGGCCGGCTGCTAACATTCCCGAACGTGCTGCAGCACCGCGTTAGCCCGTTCGAGCTTGCCGACAAGACGAGGCCGGGACATCGGAAGATTCTAGCGCTGTTCTTGGTTGATCCTAATATTCGGGTTATTTCTACCGCGAATGTGCCGCCGCAGCAACACGGGTTTTGGGCGCAGGAGGCGGCGAAGGAGGAGCCATTGGTGAGTTTGCCGCCGGAGATGAGGACGGCTGTGTTAAGGGAGACCGAGGAGTGGCCGATTGGAGTGCTGGAAGCGAAAGGGTTGAGGGATGAGCTTATGGAGGAGAGGAGGTTGTTTGTTGAGAAGGGGGATTTGCAGTTTGGATCTGAGAGTTTTTCGTTGTGTGAACATTGAGGGGGAGCAGGGTGTTGCTTCGATAGTGACAGTCGGAGAGTTGGTATTTGATACCGCGAACACGGACCCCTAAGCTCTATGATGGAATGGGGGTGATATTGTATTCATGATGGGGGCGCGGGGGCGACATGTCCTTTTTTGGCTACTTGTTGGGTTCATTGGTGGACTTGGGATGAAATGGGATACAGCAGTAATTTCACTCTTTTGAATGTGTACTGAGATTGTTGAAAGTAGAGGTAGAGAATGCTTGATTGTACTATCTAAGAGGGCTACAAGGCCATATATATATGCTCATACAAGTGCGAATGCGTACGTACTCATCTACTTAGGTAGTATAAATTCGGCTCAATGCCATCAGCCCGACAGTAATCTCCCAGTCTCTTATACGAGCCATCATCTCGGGCCATACGAATGCTGGTATCTATTTATGCAACATGGATTATGAGTCTCAGCTCTGTTTAATGGCTCGTATAAAGATGGTGTCTTATATGGGGATATACATAGTCTGCATCAGGTAGAGCGTCTCTTGTCAAGATAGTACAAACGCGTATGCAAACGGATATGGGAACTTGTACAAATACGAGCCCTTAGCCCTCGATAAGTTAAGTTAATCAAGAAATTACCGAAACATCCAAAGTAATATACTCTGTTGCATATATGGATCGCCACCCCTTAGTAAGGCTTATGGGCTGATAGAGATCATGATATCTTCGGGCTGACGTCATTCGGGGCCCGGCTGGAGATGCCGGCTGAGCGCAGGTGGATACGTACAAGACATACTCTGGATGCCGTATATTAGGGTATACAAGCTCCCACACAGATAGACTCTATTAAGAAACTAAGCCTCTCTATCTCACTATTGTAACACTTGTTACGAATGTGAAGCGGACGAAGTCCATTCTACTATCTAAGGAGAATGATTTTCAAGCAACTTTGGTAAAGTTCACAGCAATACAGCATAGCTTTGACACATCATTCCTCAGACTAATCCATGGTGAGACCCACGGGGTGGTCTGCGTATCTGTACCAGATGGCAACTAAGTCCGTGGAACAAGGATTCCAGTTTCACTGAATTGCGGACGATGGCTAAATCTAGAATTTCCATTGAACCTACGATCAGACTCATCCTACTCCTGTTCCATCAACTGATTGCATGACTGCTATAGGAGATGTTGCATACCATGTCTTACAGAAGCTTCCGAGTGCTATATACTGGAGAGCCTACCAGAACAACTTTTGAATGACTATTCTATGGCCGAGAAGACTAGATTATCATATGCATATGGGAGTCTGTGCAACAGCACACCCTTCTTCAGCTGGATTTCCGCCAAAACTCAAAATTCTAAAGCTATATGTTGCGAAATACCAGTTTTATACATTGACAGTACATGCCTGTTACGCCTTTAGTGTTACAGGTATATTTCTGGGATCATACAGGATCACTCGATAATCCTAATATGGATACTTGATCCGGAACCACGCATTATCACTCGGATCTCCGTAATGCAACTACCGTCCAGAATGGTTCACCAATTAATCACATCTCCATTACCCGACCTTTATATCAATAAATTCGCAACAGCAATCAGACTAAGCGCAAGGAAGATGTGAAACATCTTTAAATCAGTAATGGTCAAAGGTTCTCTATTATCAATGGTCACTCCTTATCGGCAGCAAACCCTGTTCTTAGTCACTGAACCAATGACTATCCAATCACGCTCCAATGGCGTATTGGCAACAGTGCAAATCGACTATAGGGTGGGCTATATGCACATGCGTACAGGCGCAGTTTATAGCAAGCTTCCCAGGAACGCCTGCACACCGCGCCGCCTATATTCATCTATAGTCGATTCATAGCGATGTGCGTGTGGGCCTACGGAACCATACAGGGTTGCCAGCCAGAGATGGACCTATATTTGTATTTACTGCTCTTGGCTGTTATTCCGGTACTGTACACAATCTCACTGCCAGTCTGCATGAGCGCCCACTGGCAATTGAAAGGCTGCTCTATAGCCTGTTCGAGAGGCTGCTTGAGACCCTACGTGAGAGCCTGCAAGATAGCCTGATTGAGAGAGCTGAGCTTTGGGAGGAGTACAGTTTTCCACTGGAAGCTTCTGGCCTATGGCAAACTCTGAGTGTGTGAAAGCTTTGGCTAATAGAAGCCTCTAAGTCTGTGGAAGCCTTTGTTACTAGAAGGCTCTAAGTCTGTGGAAGCTTTGGCTACTAGAAAGTTGTAAGTCTGTGGAAGCTTTGGCTACTAGAAAGCACTGAGTGTGTGGAAGCTGTAATGCAAGCATTCACGAAGCCAACCTACTTATATATGTGCTTCTAGTACAATTACCACCTTCACCGACACCATCATCATTGCCATTATCATTGCCATTGCCATCATCACCATCATCACCATCGCCATCATCACCATCAGCCGCAATTGTGTACACATACCCTTACAATCGGTGGGAAGCACGCAGAAGCGTCCACTAGGAAATGTCAGTCGGAGATCTGCTCTCTCCAACATTCAATTGTCCACCATTCCTGCCGAATCGTAGGCAGCAAGTGTCAACACCATGCCCGTGAGGCATCGTGTCATCTCGTCTTGGTGGGCGCACTACAGTAATTGATCAGACTATGGTATCAATTGACGTCATGATTTCGGCCTCCGGCCACCCGCTGCAACATGCCTTACAGCACCCACCATATCCTGTTCACCACATGCCACCTGCCACATGCCTCCCAGTGCCTGGATCGAGGAAGCAGGAGGAGTGGAGTTTTCCACAGGAAGGTTTTGGCGGATGGAAAACTCTAAGTTTGTGAAAGCTCGGGCTAATAGATGGCTCTAGGTTTGTTGATGCTTTGGCCAGTACAAGGCTGAAAGTCTGTGGAATGTTTGATGCTGACATTGATGTAGCCAATATACTTGTCTAAGTACTTCTGGTACTCTGATTACTATCACCAACACCATAGCCATCACCATCGCAATCGCCATCGTCATCGCCATCGCCATCATCTCCATCAGCCCCAAACCGAATGCGCACACATAAGACAACAATCAATGGGAAGTGGGTACCAGATTTTACGGGAAAATCTGAATCGGAGATCAGCTCTCCCCAAGTTCAAATTGTCTACCTTTTCTGTAGAATCTAAGGCTTCAATTGTCAACACCATGACTATGAGGCATCGTGAGGACTTGTCAAGGTGGCCGTGCTAACTATAAGGTTTACAGTATGATATCGACCGACGACATGATTTGGTCATCATACCCAGCACACCATCTGCCACACACCACATGCCACATGCGGCCCGCCAAACACTGCCCACCAGTAGCCACCTGCCTGACGCCTCCCGGTGCCTGGCACATGCAACTAACTGCTTCTGCTGCCTGGCGCCTGCAACTAACGCCTCCCCGTGCCTGGCTTCTGGAACTCAGCAAGTCTCTGGATTATGCATGTAGGAGAGTACAGGTAAGTATATAGTCAAGTGAGATTGGAAGTGTCTACCCTCTTGAGGATGCACTTGGGAGGATACAGCCAAGAAGGCTGGGAGAGTACCATCGAGTGGAATTGGAAGGGTATTTGATAGCATGCCCGGGAGTGTGCTTGAGAGCTTCTTGATTGCTAGTTTGGGAGTGTACAGTCAAGAGGGCTGGCTGCCATCAAGTGCAAGTGTGAGTGTCAATAGGAGCATGCCCGGGAGTGTACTTGAGACCATACTCGGTGTACGTGGGAGCATTTTGGGAGCATACTTGGGAGCGGATGGTCAACTTGGGTGAGAGTTAGTCATTGAGTGCAATTGGAAGTGTACTGGAGAGCGTGCTCGGGAGTATGGTTGAGAGCCTCTTGAGAGCCAGTTTGTGAGTTTACAGTCAAGCTGGCTGGCTGTGTCCTATCAAGCGCAAGAGGGAGCGTGCTTGGGAGAGTGCCCGGGAGTATACTTGAGAACGAACTCGGAGCTGTACTTGGGAGTGTACTCCCTGAGTACTTGGGAGCGTCTTGAGAGCTTGGGTGGGCGCATAAGTCAAGCAAGCTGGGAGTGTACAATCGAGTGCAACCAGGAGTATACTTCAGAGCGTACTTGGCAGCATACCATACCGTGCGTGTGGCAGTTTTATTCGATAAAGTATGATACATAGTCTCAAGCGCCCATAATCACATGCGTATCATAGTAATTTAGTCAAATTGCAGGTCCACAGGACCTCATAGTGCCACGCATTAAATATGCTATGGATTAGTGGCCCAAAAACAGCTTCTCTCTGAGTTACGCGTTGTGTAAAGTCATTTTTCCCGGTTGGTCATTCCAGATGAGACGAGATGTCATCAACATCAAATTACCTTGACATCTTGAGATATGCAGAGTCATATAAGAGATAAGTCAGTAACCAATAATCGATATATGGAAGCTGTGTTGACCGAATGGCCTTATCCGAATCGACCCTTGAATCAAACACACCTTCTTGGTCTGGGCAAATATGACTGCGGATTATGAATATGTCCTGACTAGCGCGGGATTCTCTCCATTCAATATATGGCAAATCAGCTCAGTTGCTGATTACTGTATATTTGACTCCAATGAAGCATAGTGAAATTAAGGGATCTGTCGTTTGCCGCGATTGTTAAACCGTTACGTACCCGGTGGGTATATGAGAGGGCACTCTCACTGGATCTTGGTGACACTAACCTATGTGTTAATAATTGGCTTCAGATGAGCATGTATCTATATGAGGTATCGCGAATCACAATTCTGTCACAATTCACGCATATTACCTTAAGATTGTAGTTTACACTCCGGGGAGTTAGAACTCGACCACCAATGATAGAAGGCAAGGATAATGTGGCGGTTACGTATATGAACTGTAAAGCAAGCATTGGCAGTCTTCGGATTGTTTAGGGTGTAGATTGTCTGATTTATATCAGTGATAACAGCTTGGAGGAAGGACATGGAAAACCAACTACATTGGCAAAAGTGCAAATTGACTATAGACTGGGCCACACACAGACACGCACACGCGCAGCTCATTTCAAGCTGCCCATGGACCCCTGCATGACGCGCAGCCTATAGTCATCAATAGTTGAGTCATCGAGATGAACGCATAGGCCTATGGAACGATATACAGCTGGTGGCCGGAGATGGACCTATACCAGTCTTCATTGCCTCCAGACTGCAGTCTTCGCTGCTATACTGGTACTGTGCTCTATTGCTGAGAGTTCGCTTGAGAGCATGCTTGGGAGCTTGCTTGAAAGCCGCTTTGCAATCCTGCTTGGGAGCTTTCTTGAGAGAGCATCGCATCGGAAGGAGTAGAGTTTTCCACGAGATCCATTTGCTCGATGGAATACCCTGAGGTTCCGGAAGCTTTGCCTAATAGATGGCTCTAAGTCTGTGGAAGCTTTGGCTACTAAAAGGCTGTAAGTCTGTGGAAGCTTTGATGCTAACGTTGACATAGCCAACCTACCTGTCTAAGTGCATCTAGTACAATAATACCATCACCGACACCATCATCATCACCATCATCACCATCGCCATCATCACCATCACCATCATCATCATGAGCCCCGGGATGCACACACATATACCCCTAGTCAGTGTGAAGCAAGCAGAAGATTCCATTGTAATATCTGAATCGGTGATCTGCTCTCCCCAAGATCCAATTGTCTAACTTTCGTGCAGAATCTCATGGTGCAGTTGTCATCACCATGACCGTGAGGCATCATGAGATCTCGTGTCAGTGGCTCCACAAGAGATAAGATTCAGACTATGATATTCACCAACATCAAGATTTCGGCCCCCCACCACCCGCCACCTACCACATATCACATGCCACCCACCAAACACTACTCGCCACACGCCACCTGCCTCACGCCTCTCAGTGCCAGGCTTTGGCAACTCAGCAAGTCTCTGAATCGAGTATGCAGGAGCATATTCGGATGGAGTAGTGTTTTCGATAGGAAGCTGTTGGCCGATGGAAATGTCTGAGTTTGTGGAAGCTTTGCCTAATAGAAGGCTCTAGGTCTGTAGAAGCTTTGGCTAATAGAAGGCTCTATGTCTGTAGAAGCTTTGATGCTAATGTTGATGTTGTAGCGAACCTACTTGTCTAAGTACTTCAAGTACTATAATCACTATAACCATCACCAACACCATTGCAATCACCATCGCCATCTCCATCGCCGTCATCTCCATCAGCCCCAGACTGAATGTTCACACATATGCCCACAATCGATGGGAAGCAGATACTAGATTCCGCTGGAAAATCTGAGTCGGAGATCTACTCTGCCCAAGATCGAATTGTCTACCTTTCCAGCACAATCAAAGCCTACAATTGTCAACACCATGACCATCAGGCATCGTGAGATCATGTCGTGGTGGGCACGCTCAAGATGAGGTTCAGACTATGATATCGACCAACATCATGATTTTGGCCACCATACCCTGCCTGCCATCTGCCTCACTACATGCCACCTGCCACCCACCGAACACTACTCACCATATGCCACCTGCCTCACGCCTCTCGGTTCCTGGCGCCTGCAAATGACGGGTTATGGCACCTGGCATCTCTAACTCAGCAAGTCTCTGGATCGAACATGCCAGAGTGCACATGGGAGCGTAAAGTCAAGTGAGATTAGGACTGTCTTCTCACTATGAAGTGCACTTGGGAGCGTAGAGCCAAGTAGGCTGTGAGTGTACCATCAAGTGCAATTGGAAGCGTACTTAACAGTGACTCAGAGGTATACTTAGGAGTGTCTTGAGAGAGTATTTGGGAGCGTACTGTCAATCAGGCTGAGAGTGTGACATTGAGTGCAATTGGAAGCGTCCCTGAGAGCATGCCCGGGAGTGTACTTGGCAATGTATTTCGAGTGTGCTTTGGAGCGTATATCACACATCCTGGGAGTGTACCATCGAGTGCAATTGGATTTGTATTTGAGAGTGTGCTTTGGAGTATGCTTCAGAGCATCTTGTGAGCTGACTTGGGAGCATACAGTCAAGCAGACTGTGAGTGTGCCATCAAGTGCAATTGGGAGCGTCCTTGAGAGCATGCCGGGGAGTGTACTTGAGAATGTACTCAGAGAAGTACTTAGAAGCAAATTCGGAGTTTAGTCGGGAGCGTCTTGAGAGTGTATGTTGAGCTGTCTGGGAATGCGCAATCCAGCGCAATCAGAAGTGTACTTCATAGCTTACTTGGGAGTGTGCCAAGCAGTGCATTTGGCAGTTTGGTTTCAAGTTTGTTGTATGCAGCATGATGTATAGTATGAAGCGCACATAATCGCATGCAGATCACAGTAATCGAGTCAATGCCCAAGTCCATGGGGCCTTATAGTGCCATGCATCATATATGATATGGATCGCCGTCCCAAAAACAGCATCTATATGAGTAACGTGTCGCGTAAGGTCATTTTTCCTGGTACATTCAATCATCATTGTCAAGCGCTCCTTGAACTGCTCCCACATCCGCAAAAACTAAATCTCCTCCATTAAATTTCTTTAGTATATTATACCCACAAACTCAAAAAATCAAATTGAGGTTTCCCTGAAATATGGCATTACTGTACTGTTCCAGAATGTTCTTGTAGTCGTCATGACGCTAGGTTTAGGCATCACGACCAGTCTACCCATGCTTGGGAATGTGAGAATGAGCACTTGATAAATGGTTCACACTTCTTTTGGCATTATCACCAATAATCTCTTGGCATACTGATTCTTCGTACAATTTAATTGGTCCTCGCACTGATGATAGTGCTTACTCCATACATTTAATGAAGCATGTAATTCTTGTTTTTCCAGACCCTGATGGCTGAATGTGACCAATGATAGTTACCATGCAGAAGTTGTTCACGATATGTAATTTGTTGATACAAGGACTTATGTAACTTGGAAATCGTTGTGGGAGGGTTATGCATCATCGCCATTATGATTTCACGCATTGGAGATCAGACTTCAGTACACCATCAGCTCTATTACATATACTACTATTATAATATATCGACGAAACCTAGAATAACATAGCACACAACGGACATCCTAAATCTGATCACTGACATCATTTCTAATCTTCAAGTGACATTGCATCCTATACAATGGTACTTCCATTGACAAATCCTGTATTCTCAACTCTGGTCATGATGGCGATGTTGTTGCTATTGCTGTTGCTGTTGCTGCACGGGACAGGCTGGCTGCTGCTGGTGATGGCAGACCCACCCATAGGCAGAGAAGCTGAGAATCACATACAAGCTAAAGTAACAGTAAAAACGCTGCAGAGACAATTAATGGAATTGTCGAGTTGCTATATCAGCTGCTCTGGGACTTAATTGAGGATGTCCTAATCAAAGCTGCCCTGATCGTTGTCAGGTTGTGCCACCGCTGCGTGCATACCAGTTGAGTGAATTCTTTAGTGGATTATACTGCGGATATTGTCTATCTTGTTGGGTTGAACCTCAGCTGAGAAAGAATGAAAATCTGCGTTGAGACGATAAAATATATCTGTGCATGAATTTTAAACCATGTCATTAATGTTCCTTGTATTGCACATACGTTGTGCTCCACTTCCTGGACTAAACTCTGGCAGGACCATAAGCTCATCGGTTGTCCTGGCTGAGAGACAATTGTAGATGGCCATTGCGGTGAGGGCAATGAATGCCGGGTTGATTTTATCACTTGATGATTTATCTTTCATTCCTATTTGTTGTATGCCATAGCATAATGTTCGGTGAATATGATCCACAATGTCAGTCGCCGCAAAACGAAACTTCCACTTCAAAATTGATCCTCAAGACAACCATTATACCAGAAGGGAACTTGAACTTACCTCATGAACGTTTATGGGTCATGTAAACCTCCCCATGGCCAATAGTCAGGCTACTATTGTTGAGATTTCTGTAGGCAGCTGTGTTCAAAATCGGGAAATAGAGGTGAGTGAAGTGCTGTAGTGGTTTACCATTGCTGCATGGGAGCAAGAAATCATTGCAAGGGCCTGATGCACAAATGTCAGCGATGAAGACAATCGTTGAGATGACTCTTTTAACACTGAACTGTGCTTATGTGGAGGGTCTGGCTTTCTCCGGACTCGATTAATTCTGGTGATTTCCGCATACCACCAACTATGAATATGGGCGGTATTCACCACATTCCTTGGAAAGGGATTCCCAACCATCGAATAATTGATAGCTATAGGCTTCACACATGCCGTGAGCATTTCCAACATGCCGGAAGAATAGTCTGGGCATTGGATTCTGCATTGAAGATGAGGCCTGTCACGTCATCAACAAGTCGCTCAGAATCGCCACTGATTTCCATCTTTCCATGCAACCAATTGCTCAGCGGCTTCATTTGAATCATTCCTCTTGATAGTATATACATTTTCGGGCTAATTCAATTATTCACACCCTGAGTCAGACTCTTTCTCGAATGCCAGCAGTGCAGGGTCCAACTCATGCTTCACCTCAGAGACAAGAAAGACCATCTGACGAACTGGGTGTAGAGGGAGGGCCGACATACAACGTAGTTGAGTTGAGGTGACTCATTGTTCAAGTGTTGCAGGAAAGGGATAGTAGGATGGCCGCATGCCCATTGGATTCTTGGATGGTTGCCAAGAGACTCATTGTAGGATTCAGATTTATCATCTCTACAATGATTGAAATTTTCGGGCATAGTACTGAGATCGTCATCAAAATCTGTGTCGTGGATAGATAGTCTGCTTTTCCTTATGCTCAAAGGAAGAGGAGGAGGAGAAGTGCGGCGCATTCATGTCATGATTTAACATGGTGGGGAGTGTTAAGTATGAAAAATTAAATGAATGACATCAGGAAATGTGAATGAATGCAGAGTCAATGAATTAAAGCATTGTATAAAGGAAAGAAAGGATTGGTATGATTCAAAGCATCGTCATAATGGGTCATTTTATCCTGACAATGGTTCAAAGATCTTGGCTTGTCCTGTCATCCACACTGCCAACTCCTTGGATTGACGAGAACTTGCAACAAAGAATGGCTGGTGGCAGGCATGCCGTTAGGTTGTTGATTGGCTTCCATTGATGAAAATTGTTATCACAATGAGCTAAGAGGCATTAAAGTTTCACTAATCTTCAGGGCTAACTTCTGGTAGGTAATGATACCGAACTACCAATTACATGATAGCCATACAGGAAGTCCTATCACTGCCACTAGGCCTTCTCAAGAATAAACGTCCCAATGATTAATCCCAACATCATACACTGTCAACGCAGCCCTTTATGCATGAATTTGAATGATTTAATAATGAAATAAACAAAAGACCAAAATGAGAACCAAAACCTCACTAAAAAACTCGAAATTATCACCTATCCATCGAACCTTCGGAGTGCCAGAAAAATACCCATCCGCAACGCAAATCCTTGAACAACTATTCAGCCATCGAATTGCATCCTCACAATGACTAATTCGCAGCTGGGCAGCTGCCGTTACACTTGCTGTTGGACACAAAGTTTGCATCAGGAGGATTTACAATGTGATCGTGCTCAGGTAGTCAAGGCACATCTTCATCAGAAACAATGCTTTGTTTCTAATTTGCAAAGAGACCATGAGCATGGTTTCCTATGACTTCTACATATTGCTGCTGTCTGATAACCCTCTTTTGAAGGTTCCATTCAAACTTTTGGTAGCCTGTTTACTTCGTCGGAAAGCTACTTGAATTTGGGTGCCACATCACACGATCATCATCCAATTCCTCCCGAACATTGTCACGCATATCCTTGGCTACTGGTGTGAGGATGTTATCAGGAGGAAGGTAGCTGCGGGTACCACACATACAGATCTGGTCAAAAGCTGTGCCGTTGGCGTGTTGACCACAATAAACGACCCAAAAAATTATTGTGTTGCTGCATTTCATCGCCGCCTTTACCCATCTGGAAACCGTATCGTTATTGAAGATTGGGGTAACACTAACAGCATACAGACCACCATCTCCATTAGGTACCTCCAACCAGGCCCAAAGCTCTCGGATGTTCCAGCTGGGGTTTGGTAGACCAGTAATGGCTGCATTCATGATCGACCAAATGGTTGTATCGAAGATTGACATTACTATCAGAACAATGGAATCATTAGCCCCAGGCTAGTGCAACCAGATTCGTGAAGCATTGGATTCCCCAACCCTCTTCCCAGCAATGTTGGGATACAGATAGGTGATGGTAAAGCAAGATGGCTCGACAAGAAAACTGGTCGAGGGGTCACAATTTACCTCTATTGGCCAAGGCCATATGACCCATTATTTCTTCCTTGTTGTCTTCGGGATATACAAATTATCAGCAAGAGTCAAAGAAGCATCGGGGCAATGAAATACAGAACATCATGCACAAGCCTGCTCCTCTTGGTCAGGGTTGCTTTGAGCCAATGCTTCCTTCCGTGAAAGCCAACCTCTGCCAACCTGTTCAGTGCTACCTTGTGTATCTGACCCTGGAGGTTAGTCCTGTCTGCCATGTACCATTTCCAAAGCAGCTTATTAGAATCCAAATCACTGATTCGAGTAACGCAACGATTGAATAGGTGATCCCATTGCTTAGGGCCGGCGCCTTGCTTGTTGACAATGCTCATTTTCTGGGCAATCTCCCAGATACGCTCCCTCACTTTATAATCTATCCATTGTGTTGTAAAGCCACCCTTATCCTGCCAAATCCCCATGGTGTCTACTGTCCACTGCCTGACTCCAACACCCATGTTTTTGGCCCAGATGCAGACTTGACGAGGTGGCATCTGGATTGTATTAGCATCTGCGATGACAGATTTTGGCAACCAGAAGGCATCATATTACATTTTATGTGCTCACCAGTGGTCAATGATTGAGTGTTAGATATCCAGTGTTTATTACTCTAAACAAGTGCCCGGTGTTTTGAATACCTCCTTAAGGGTGAGGCGGTGAGGTATCAGAGGTGAGGTAAGTGTGTCGCAGGTTCTGCAGATCATAAGTCAGGTGGGCAGGCAAGGCAAATATATATATTGGCCTGGAGGGTTTTCTTGATCTGGCGACATTGTCTTAGCTGCAATTCAGCTAGGAGGCAATTTGTTTAGAATCATCTACGCCCCATAATTCGTCGAATGAATGCTCAAGTTCATTACAAACAAAACTAAAAGCATGCTCTGCAGTCATATTTCACTTGGTTGACCTTGCTTGCGTTCTGATACCCCGTGATGACGTTGCCGGGTCAGTGTGTAAGGAGAATGCGCAGTGCATGTAAGGTACGAACCGAACATAAAGTGACAACCATATATAACGCAATGGGCATAGGAGGGTCTTGGGAGGTTGCAAAACAATCGCCTTGATAAGCTGATTTCAGATGTGGTAGGCTGTTCCAGAACCAAGGGATGTTGAAATTGAGAGAATTATTAATCAATCTGGAAACGGGTAAAGGAGGATGAGAGAAATTCTATGAGAGTGGTAGGACTGCCGGTTGAAAAAAGTAAACTGAGGTGTGGCTTTTTTCAATAACAGCTGACTTGTAATGTTATGAGTAGCTAAAAGGACTGTTGAGATGATTCTTAATGACATCCCAAAATATCATTTTGCCTATGACAGATGGATATTCGTTAACAGTGACTTTACTGCTCGAAGATGTACTTCTACATTGACGCTTACATCACTCACCTCCTTTGCAAGCACAAAGAGTAGATAGTATATGTAATGGTCAAACAAGTGCCAGATGATGGTTTGATGATCAACTACGATAGCATTTTACTTCGATTCCTTCATGAACCGCATTGGGATGCATTTTATTCCCCTTCTGATGCTCATTTCAGTTATATAGTAGCCGGCAGCAAGAATGCGTGTATCAATCAAGAGCAACCTCCAGTTCTGACACGTATTGATTGTACTGTACACTTGCACCGCCATTCAGCCAGCAAACCTATTAGAAACAAATATTTCAATATCTTCGACGATGAAATAGAGCTATAGTTACCATTTTCTTCCGAGGTGGAGTATCAATTATTGCACTCGTGTGTCAAGCACAACTTGAGTAGAGCTGCTTTCAAAGTGCATTTCCGGAATCCTGCGATGGCAACTGTCAGCAACTTCACTTCTTCCCACACTGTATTCCCAAGGTTGTACAAAAAGACCTATGTGCTGGCGATCCACTCTTCGAAGTCTGGAAAATATTGTTACAAGTGTCTTACAGATCTAAACAACCTTCACAATGATGATTACACAAATTTCTTTTGCCGCAATTTTCTCGAATGGATTGAGTTCCTCATGCAATATCCTGCGTTCGGAGAACTTATGCCATATGCTCCAGCAAAGTAATTGAATGATACTAAGGAACTTATTGACTCAGACGTGAAATCAAGTGACTGCTGGTGGAATGACCAGCTACATTAGTTGAAGATGTTCATACCTATGATGATTTCAACTGCTTCAATACCTAGGGTGGCCCAATGGAAGTTTGATTGTTCTTTTATTCAACAGTTCCGACAAGACAGATCTTTCAAACTATTCCGGTGACCAAATGGAATGGCCAGTATATTTGAGTCTCGGAAACAACAACTTGACGATTACATTACAGTCTTCAAATCTTGACAGCATGCTGGTTGCACTACTTGGCATTCCTCCGAAATATAACATTAAAGGGGATTCAAAATCAACTTCCATGAAGGAACAACAAATCCACAATCAAGAGGTTGTAAGGAAGGTCTTCGAGCTTTTTTTTCGTCCTTTCGACCTGCATTTCAACACTCCACAGAATATGCTTGGTGTGGATGTTCTGATGCGGCAATGGTATTGTATCATCTGTGTATGGATAGCTGAATACTTCAAAAACATTCACTTGCTTTCAATTAAATAGCCCCATTGCCTTGTGTGCAAAGCACCGAAATCATGATTTGGCCAAGGGAATTCATTGTCGTGGCAATTGACAGACTATCAGCAATAGTTCCAAAAGATGATACTCACAACTCAGTGATATTAGACGGAAATAGGGGATACAGCACAATATCTGGAAGATTGAACGGTTGGAATATTTGAACATGTTTTCTGGAACAGGAAATGCATCTTGCCGATGACTATTATCATACCTGATATTCTTCTTACCGTCTCTCTCGGTATGCTAAAGCATTTGATGCACTGGGGAACATCCTTTCTCAAACAACATTCCATGATCGACTGATTCGACCAGCTCTGGGTGATGATACCTCCATATTCAGGCTTCGCTCAATTCAACAAGCCATATTGCCAGCTGACTCAATGGACTGGACAGGAGATACAGCCATTCTGGGGTGTAATTGTTCCAGTTTTTGGGCGACTCTTTGAAGTCTTTCGGCAAGGCAAAGGATTTGCTTCACAGATGCGCTGTTATGCGTCCAGAAATCACTGTATTTTGGCTTATAGCACAGTACTGGTATCATACTGCGGCCATGATCGAGTACATAATGATGTATCTGGAGGAGTTTCATCATGAGAAGAACGATTTCTGTTAATTCCGCGCCAGTATATCTACAAAGGAGGTCTCGGAAGCCTTGAAAATGCAGGATACTTTGGACAAACAGGAGGAATGGGTGAGTGATCTCGCTTAGAACAAACATTCTGCAGATGCACAGGGTTGCCGTGGTGATAAAGATAAAGTGGAAATTGAGTCAGAAATTGCACAACATCTTGTCAACGAATCTACTCTAAACATTTTGATAATCCACCTCCTAAACCATTTCCCTGACCATTTGCGTCAGTTTGCCAACTTTGAGAATGTAAGCTTTGAACTTCCAGAAAAAGCAATGATGGATTCTCAACAAGTGTACTGACAATCCAATTGCCATGAGGCCACTTTCGAGATTTTGGGAATGAATGCCTGAAAGGTGGTGTTTCTGTATTTAGAGCTGAATGCAAACACTGCAAAACAACATCGCAAGGATGATATGCCTCTAACCAAAGTGCCTATTTAGCGAATGCTGAAAAACCTGCAACCAGAAATCAACTCCCTTGATGACTTGGCTGAGTGGTGTGCAAAGCCAAAAAGGGAGCTATAGAATCACATTGCTTGGTGTGTCAAGAGATTTGTCGACTACACAGACTACATTGACCACAGTCAGTAGTCCAGTCGTCTCAACTATGTAATGTAGATTCAGTACAATGCAGTAGCAATTCCGGTTACGACATTTCAACGTGATGAGCAAGAAGCTCACATTGTTCATTGAACTGGGTCCACAAGGTGGGGAAAGCACAAGCCACCAAGAAATAATACAGTGGTTCTCTGAATCGGGACGACTCTGCATAGCCACTATAAGTTGCCTGTCAGATGCATTCCCGTATGATTGAGGTGGCATGTCTTCGTCGAGGATGCTTAATTGAGCATTAATGTGCTGCTTGCGTTGGTCCAGACTTTTGCAACCGTGCTGAGATGTCTGACTGCTGGTATGGCGAATGTTAAGGAGTGGAATCAACCTCCGATGCAACCCTTCCATGCTGAATGGTATCATAGGAAGCTTCTTGTCAACGTTGGAACCACTTATATCATTCCTATATGCGTGATCCAAGGAGTTGTATACCATCTCCTCCTGATGTCACAGCCAGACAGCTCGCAGTGGTACTTCAGCAACAAGATTGACCTGAATACTTGCAACTTGTGTTACATGTAGAGTATTGGACTCAATGCTTGAAGGAATCATTGCAGTGATATATAGAAATCTGATCAGTGTTTACTCTGGGTGTTTTAATTTTTGTAATAGGTGTTGTGCAAACTTGTGTATAATGAATGTCTCAAGGGATTAAATGGTTAAGAATATCTTTGAAATCAATGGAACAGTTCAAAAAACAGTCTAAACAATTAAAATCTAGAGGACCAACTTAAAAGAAACATGTGCAACAAATCATCTTTAATGACGAAACAAGTTATGCAATGTCGCAACTACGTGATCACATAGTTCAACTCTTCGAAGAGTGGTGGAAGATTGCAAATTGGTCGCTCCAATAATGAAGGGAGAACATGGTGAAAGATTAGTGCATGTGGTCCATTGTTGGAAACCAATTTTGCATTTTGCTGATGTAGGCACCACCTGCAGTCAGTTCAGTTACACTGTGTGTTGATGGGTACCTATATGGATACCTCGATTAGAATACAAACTGAATATATGGGTTTTCAAAATTGTTGAACAATATTTAGCTGCTATAATTTCCAGGCACACCAGCAGCATTTCCAATGAAGATGTTGCTTTCCCAATCTGCTCTACAGTGATTGTAGGTGCTTCCATGATTGTTGTTGGTACCCTCAAACTTGCCGTTGGCACTCCCAGACATCTTGTCGACACTCCCAGACTCATGGTAGGTGCTGCCATAGTTGTTGCTGGTGCTTACAGGAGCCTCCAGATTTGCTGTCCACTCTCTCAGGTGCTTCATGGATGGTCACCGGACCTGTTTTGGCCATCTAGATCTGTTGCTCATGCTCCCAGGTGCACATAAAGGCCACTACATCTGTCCAGTACACTATGGAATTTTTCTACCCTGAGATGCTGGTCTGACGACGTCCAGATGCTCCAAGAAGCTGCCACAGACAAAAATATGTTTTGCTGATGTTGACAAATTCAGTCCACAGGATACTATACATTATCCAACTGTCAGAAATATACCCAATATGTTAAAATAGTTGTGAATTTGATATTCAATGGCTGCAGAATTTTACTGGATAATACATAAAAATTAGTGGCAAAAGAGAGTTAATTATTTTTTGTCTTCTATTAAATTTCATTAAAAATTGATTTTATTGCAGTTATGTATAACAAAAGTATTGACAGCCTTTGTTGCAAAACGAGTAAATGCTGAAGTCACTGCCCTAGTATGAAAATGCGCATCGACTGTGCGTTAACTATCTCCTACTCAATATCTCGTTTAATATTGCTGGTGATTGGTTGCAGACATTCATACAGGAGGAACTGGTCACCTTTAGGGGCAAAAACATCAGTGACATGGATGCACCCCAATTCTGAAAATGGGTATCAATTGAGTATCAATAATAATTGAGCTTCGATGTTGGGTTGTCAGTGTGTCACTTGACAGATAAACTTCAAAGATGAAGTAATTGCGGCATTTTGGCATAAAATTGTGATTGACATCTATGTTGGCCCATGTCGAAAATGAGTGTTGATGGAACCACAACATATTTTGTTTTTCAGTATTGGGTAGTCATGGCGTGGCTCACATAATTGAGCTTATTATTAAACTATTGACCACCTTTATTGCCAAAACTATTCTATATACAAGGAAACACATTGATGTCCAAAATAAGCAATATGTAACGTCGACACTTAGATCAGTCTCGAATAACAAATCACTATAGTGTCTATCTATACTCACTTACTCTTGTGTGGAACCAGATTCCATATCATGCATCTCCAGTGAACTGTACGGATAGGTGCCATTACGTTACACTCGATTTTCAGTTATCAGATATGTTTCAACAACGAGGACATATACGAGTTTTACCTCTATTGAGAAATAAACAAATCAATTAACAGGCAATGAACAGTTTGCATATCAATTCTACCGTCAATCATGTACTATGCCGCCTATGAACGCTGCCAGAGATCAAATACCCTTGGCTGGTATACGTTTGAGCACGGAACACCTACGATCGCCTCAGGGCCGAGTAACCCCCATGCCCACCTGAGGAGACTCAGTATATTCGGAGCGTGATATCCACTATAAGGACGATCACGACCGCAAAGAAAACTCTCCCGACATACATGATGCTCTGACCAATAGCCCAGGTGACAATCTGAGTAATGTCCTGGGCAACAACCCCAGCGAGCTCGAACATACTGGCCAATCTGAGATCGCATCAAGGCAAACGATGATGGAGTAACAGCAAGAAATGGTCAACAATGCCATCCAACAGAATACTCAACTGTGTGTGCAGAATGCCAAGCTGATGAATGCAAACCGGAAATACCGCAGAGGGTTTCCTTGACCGCAAACAAAGAAAACTAAAATCTTCAATATGACCCATCCAGACAAGTACTGCAGCATAGCAGAAGAGCTTGATTACTTCCTCGACACCTTACAATCTAACTTTCAATCCCATGCGGACTTATTCCCACATGGGGATCCCGACCAAGCCAAATATGCAGTGAGCCTATTGTCAGCAACGCATCCGGGTAACCCACCAGGAGTCCTGGTTTGGAGCGCAAAAACGGGTCAGTTCGGTTCCAGAACCGTCCAAAAACCCGACCAGCAGACTCTTGGCGGGCTAAATCCGGACCAGTATTCGTCAGCCCGTGCATCTCGCCGGGTTTGCCTAGACCTGTCAGTTCCAATCTCCAGTTCTAGGTTTCGGGTTTGACATTTAGTGTTACATTCAGATATGCGACTGTCAATCATAAAACATTGACCTTGGTATGTGACGTTACGTTTTTGACGTATTAGCCGTCTTGATGTGCAAAACAAGAATAATCAAGAGCTCAACTAGATCCTGAAAATGAGCGTCAACGGAGCGTCAACTATATTTGGTCTTGCATCTTTGGTATTATGAGTAGTGTGTGCTCACCAACATCCATAAACACGGATATGACAGCCTTTATAGGCATATATGTACGGGATCTTCTAGCCACATCCTCTGTGACAGTAACAACTTATTTCATTTCCAGAGCTACCACTAAGTATTCTTGAGCCTTTTAGAGTATAATAACAGTTAAAACAATATATATAGACAATAACAGCCACATCGCGCTGTGATTAACCATGATGGAAGGCCAACAATCGTTGAAAGTCTGTTGACGCTCATTTTGAAGATGGGGTATGAAGCGTTTCACTTTGACTTTTGCCAATAAAGGCAGTCAATAATCAGTTCATGACAATGTGCAACCTGTCGCCCCACAGATTACCCATGATACATGACCAACCATCGTTGACGCTCCGTTGACTCTTATTTTCATGATGAGGTATAGAGGAAATTGGAATCTGTTTTGCCTATAAAGGCAGCCAAAAATTCCTTTATGACTGAATATACTCTGTCAGAGGTGTAATTTCCCAGGACGCATGACCAAACATTGTTGACGCCCTGTTGACGCTCATTTTCATGATGGGGCATGGAGGGTATTGCAATCTGTTTTGCCTATAAAGGAGGCCAAAAATTCCTTGATGACTCAATACACCCTATCAGAGGTGTTATTTCCCAAGACGCATGTTCAAAAATCGTTGACGATCATTTTCACGCTGGGGCCGGGAGGGTATTGCTATCTGTTTTGCTTATACAGGCAGCCAAAAATTCTTTTCTGACTGAGTACCACCTATCGGAGGTGAGATTTCCCAGTACACATGACCAAAAATCGTTGACGCTCCGGTGACACTCATTTTCATGATGGGCCAGAGAGGGTATTGCTATCTGTTTTGCCTATAAAGGTGGCAAAGAATTCCTTTGAGACTGGCTACAACCTATCGGAGCTGTTATTTCCCAGGACACCTGACCAAAAATTGTTGACGCTCCGTTGACACACATTTTGCCATGGCTGTATCCACAACATGCAATCATTCATTTTGGCACAGTCCATCATTCACTTTGTTTTGGGTACCTATGCGGCATTTTCATATACTTTCTTCTTGATCACTACATTGTTCTTTAATAATACATAGATATCTATAATAATAATCTCCAATGTCCCATGTCTTTCGGTCAATGCTCGTCATCAGTAGCCGGATTGCTCAATCTGCTGCTGTTGTCTTCAAACTGAATGTTAGACGCATTACCACACAACACATAGTGTACTAACCTTCATCAGTCAGCATATCTGGATGAAAATTGGTATCATGCTCGGTATCCTCATCATCCTTGGAATATTCCGCACAGGGAAGACCTGGATGCGAATACGTATATCCTGTTGGTAAATTCAAGATTTCAGACGGTTGAGCTCCGAAGGTGTTGACAGTTGCGGTGGGTGGCGTGCTGGACGGAGGTGGAGTCGGCTCTGGAGTCCACACTCTGGGTCAGGCGGGGGGAGGTGCACTTGTTCCTTTGGGTGTCCAGGGTATCTGCGGATTCTTTCCAGTGCCATTTTGGCAAGGAAGGAAGCCTGACGTTTAGTCATAATGAAGCATTGCCGTGTGTCATTGTATCGCAGCCTTCACCTATTTATGTCCAGGAAACTCAACACCCCGCTTCTTCTCTTCTTGGACCTTGACGTGTGCTGTCTTAATGCGATATTTCATTTTATTCATTGCGGCACAGGAAAAGCCTGGTTTGGCCATTTTGGCCATATTCAACGCCAGGCGCATGTCAGACTGTTCCAGCTGTACCCGACCTCCTTGCCTTGCTATAGTTGGAGACAGGTTGAAAACCTACAAGACATTAGTCGATGCTTCTAACAATGAAATTCGGCTGTTACCTCTACAATATACTATTCCATAGGCTCCCCTAAGGTGAGTAAAGACTGTTTCGTCCACTTACGGGGATGCATGTCAGGAAATTCCTTGGCGAAAATCCATGCGCTCACAATATCACGATGTTGGATTTCGCGGACTGTGTAGACAACTGCCTTTGTCAACCATGGAGGTTTCAAGTTATGGACAGTGATGAATTCGTTATGTAGCTCTCTACGGACACCAACTGTACATTATACAGCTAATAGACCGCTATTTGCCACGATAAGGATATACTCACATCCAACTGCATGCTGCTTCTCGTTTTTGCTGCTGCCAGTCTTGCGGACAATCTTGAAATGTGCCTCCTGGGTCATATGTTTGGTGGCTACATTGGCAGCATCGTGGTGAACTAACTTGTGTCTGCGCTCTTGTTGTGTGCCAAGAAGTTCCATATTTGATGTAGCGCCAGCCAATCTGTCGGTATTTGATCCGCTCTGACCTGCTGGAGGCGGTTGTGTATCCATAATGTGCTGATGTGGAATAGCAGAGGATGATGATAACAAGAGGAAGTGGGAAGCCCTGAGGAGTATAGTTAGCTTCATGTGAGAATGGAATATATAGCAGCCAACATGATCGTTATGATCAAGATGAATCCTACTGAGTATGGATGCAAGTTGCAGGGGTTTCCCACTGCCCCGCAATTGGCAAATCAGTCTGTCTGATGTTGTCTGTTTTATAACAGGGATCAATTACGGTGTACGACCACCGAAATCGCCCAGATGTTGGATATTAATAGGATGTAGTTCGCGCGAAAGGACGTCTGCTGATGTTTGTCTCAAATAATCCCTGGGATATTACATGAAACTTATGCCAACAATCTTGTCATGTTGTACATTTAGCATCATTATTCCAGATGTATTGACAGTCAACAGAGTGATTTTGCTTTGTTCGAGATGAGTAAATGTACTAATCTCGACATAAAAGAGGCAGCTTACCTCTATATTTTCCATAACTTGCCACATCCAACATCTCGCCCAACAACAAAGTCCACCAAAACTACAATGGTCAATGCGCTGAAAATGAACTTTTGGTTACTTCCAGCAAGCAGATACAGCAAATCGAAAAAGCGCTCAACCCAACAACGTCATCAATTGAATGAAGGCCAGAGTGGCTTGGAGGCAGAGAGAATCCAAGCCGTTGGGGCATTGCACGGCTTGATATCCAAAAAGAAGCTTGCAGCGGAGAAGCGAGGAGAAACGCTCTTCTCAAGCAATGAAGAGAAAGTGAAATGGATTGAGGATTATGGGGAGAGAGAGAAGGCTGGGCCAAGAAAGCGAGTTGAAGACGCAGAGGCTGGGATTCAAGAAGAGCAGGACGATATGACACATGTTGAAATAGCGGGATTGACGTCCAGAGAGCCCAAAAAGACGTTTCAGGTGATGCTGGTTGCTATCAGAGACAGTCTGAGTGATCTCATAAGTTCCGATGATGGGGAGGATGGGGAAGAGGAAGACGATGAAGATACTGAGCAGGGGAATTTGAGCGAAGATGACGAACCTGGCTGGGTGTTAGGCACAATCACCAAAACCGTTCAGCAGTGCATGGAGAGATTTCAGCAGAAGCAGACTGATCTCGACGAATTGACTCAACCGCGATGGGAAGATGCAGCCGACTGTATCCGTGAATGAGAGAAGAAGTACGGCACCACAGACCTGTGGGTTCCGGCCATCTACCAGCCGCAAACAAAGGATGACACTCCGGCACCTCTACCAGCAACATTTGGAGAGCTGATGGAGAGTGTTGACATTGTCCCAGGAATATCGCAAAGGCCGCAAGGGACTACTCGACCAGGAAGTAGTCATATTAGGCTTGGTTTGGTGAAGCTGCAGTCTAAATCGAGCATGACTAGTTGTGAGCCAGCTGCAGAGCCTGATTCGTCAATGTTGCTGAACGTGATTCCTATTTAACCAGTAAACTTTTACCCCTGCATATAGCCTCCAGCTAATTACCATATAGATATAGGATTCCGACGAAGAGATGGTAACGGCTCGGGAGTCTGCAGCAGAATAGTGGTGCAATGTATGGACAGGTAGGCATACATCTCGCCACAGATGTATGACATGGTATACAGTTGCACACGAGAGAGAGTCAGTATAGATCGAGAGTATAGTGGTAAGATATTGGATACTGATCTAAGTGTTGTACCGGGCGATCTATATTCCAAGGTGCTCACCCGGCTTCGGCTCACATGTTGCCGTTACATTATCCCCCTATCGAGGCACACACCTCCTAGGCTGCCAAGGCCAGCATATAAGAGAAACGAAGGAAAGGAAACAAAGAATGAAACAATTATCCTACGTACGCAATCATACGAACCCATAAGTCCCACAACCGATCGATATGCTCATTGGCGACCGTACGGCGGATTTAGCCCACTTGGAAACTCCACCTCCATTGGTAGGTGGTAATGCCCGTGCCGACGCCATTATACCGGGCCGAATCCGCTCAAAAGAGAAGGGAAGGAAATGAAGAAACAAGTTCATTGAAACGTCCAAACTGCTTCAATGTCCTGCATGTCTCGGCCCCCGACTCTATGCCCCAACTCCCGTGGCCGATCCGGACTCTATCGGTGAAACTTGTCAACTAGATTTCGGCCGTTTTTAATGTGTTGCACCGGCTCCCAGCTGCTGCGTATGCGGTTGTCACGGGCCCATTGGGCGAGATAATTCAGCATCCGATAGCACCACCTACAGTGGAGTATGCGGTCCAATTCCCCTTCCTCTGTTTGCTCGACTATAATTGAGTTCAGTTCTGAAGATGGCTGACCTCTGACTGGCGGTGTGTAGCATTTGAGAAGCGACATATGGAAAACGTTGTGATTCCACATTGTACACTGTAAGTCTAGTTTATAAGCATTCTTATTGAAGATCTTACTTACCGTATATCGTCCGGTGTGCTTGTAATCGAGCTTCTTTGAAGGCCAGGGTGTTATCAAGTTACTGGTCGATAGCCATACTTTGTCTCCAATCACAAAAGTCATTTGTTTTCTGCCGGCGTACTGTGTTTGTCACTCCTGAACCTCGATTATGTTTTCCCGGAGAATTCGGTGAGTCTCTTCCACGCCTGCCATCCACCAGTTTACCTGCACCTGTGATCTGGAACTGGGTTCCTTGGGAGGCTCAAACTGCATCGCAGGATGGTAAATGTAGTGCGCACAGAACGGTGTCATCAGTGTGGAATGGTGGATGGACTTGTTTGAACAAACTCCGCCAGTGGTAACAATTCGACCCAGTTGTCCTGCTTGTAGTTGCCAAAGACTCGGAGGTACTGCTCCATGGCTTGGTTCTGAATCTCGGTTTGTGGGTCCGTCTGCAGATGGGAGGCGGTCGAGAGGCAGTGATTGATACTGCGGTGGGAGCAAACTGTGTCCCAAAATCTACTGGTGAATTCATTGCCACAATTGGTGGTGATATTGTCCGGTAAGTCTCGTTTGCAGATCAGGTGTTTGAAGAACATTCATGCAAGCTCTGGGGAGTTAATGTCCTTTCTGCAGGGTGGGTAGATTGCCATTTTAGTCAAACGGTCGACGATTACCAAGATCCTGGTGTATCCTGGTGCTGTTTCCTCTGGCAAGTCTCTAATGAAGTCCATGGTCAGTCCCTCCCAGGGACGAGAAGACGGAGACAGGGGCATGTTGAGTCCACAGCGTATGTGACCCGGTGCTTTGATCTGGTGGTACAACTCGCAGGTGGCAAAGTACTTCCGTGTCTCTGACGCCGTCGCAGGCCAGTAAAAATCTTGTGATACTAGCTCGGCAGTGTTCAGGGCTCCGAAATGACCGGATTTGAGGTTGTCGTGCAAAAGTCTTATCGCTCTATTGAGCAGTACTGTGGGTACGTATATCCTCCTCTCATAGGTCAGACCTCTGTCGATTGATCTCCATTTACTCTCATCCGCGGTTGAAAGATCGACCAAGGTTGGCCGTATCTCTGTGGCTACCAAGTCGGTCTCTTGGGCTGCCTTGATTTCTGGTAGAAGGTCATCATAAGATTCTGTGACGGTAGTTGTTGCTGAGGTGGCTACGTGCTTTGCCGTCATGTACTCAGAGAAGCTCTCATAGTCGGGTCCTGTCAATGGTCCGTCTGCTGGATTGTTATTGCCTTGCAGGTGTTCGATAACGAAGTTATACGAAGAGAGGATCTCCGCCCATCGAGCCTGCTGCCAGGATTGCACTTGTGATGTTTGGAAATATTCAAGGTTCTTGTGGTCGCATTGTTTGAGGACCTCATGATTTGCTCCTTCCAGGTAGTGACCTCCTTGCTTCATAGTTTCCACAATGGCCAAGAGCTCCCGATCTTACGTGTCATAGGTCGGTTCAGAACCTATGCATTTTTGAGAGTAGAAGTTGACCAGTCTGAGAATGCTGAAACCGTCATACTGGTTGAGAATGCCGGCTATGGCGAAGCCGCTTGCATCAATCTGCAGAATAATCGGCTTTGCTGCTTCGAAATGGTTGAGAATTGGTGTATTGGTGAAAGCCCTTTTCAACTTCCAAAACACAAGTTAGGCATACCGAGCCCATTCCCATTTGAACTCGTTAGACGTCCTCGGAATTTCTCCTTTCTTCAGTAGATCTAATATCAACGTTGTTACCTTTGCATGTGTCCTGATGAACCGCCGGTAGAAGTTTGTGAATCCAAAGATCACCTGTTCCTCCCGGACGGACTCTGGGGTTGGCAAGTCTTCGATTGTTGATATGCGGTCCAATTCCATGGAAATACCATCTATGCTAATGGCAAATCTGAGAAAGCCGACATCTGAGACTCCAAAACGGCACTTTTTGGCTTTGCCGTAGAGGGCAAATTGTCTTAGTTATTCCAGCACTTTTCGTACATGCTCCTCATGCTCCTCCTCGTTGGTCGAGTATATCAGTATCTAGTCAAGGTGCCACACAGCACAGTTGTCAATATAAGGCCATAGGCAATCGTCGATATAGTCTTGGAAAGTTGCTAGAGTGTTTGTCAACCTGAACAGCATGACGAAGTACTCGAACTGCCCATATCTGGTACGGAATGCTGTTTTGTGCTTGTCGCCTTCCTTGGTTCGGATGAGGTGGTAGGCATTCCTTAGGTCCAGCTTCGTGAAGATCTGCGCTCCTCACAATCTGTCAAGCATCTCCAAGCTCAGTGAAAGGGGGTATCGGTTCTTCATGGTGGCTTTATTGAGCGCTTGGTAGTCCACACACAGTCACAGTCCACGGTCTTTCTTCTTTGCGAACAAGACCAGTGCTGCCGCAGCCGACAATGATCGCTGGATGAATCCATTGGCTAGATTTGTTTTGATGTAGGCATTGAAGGTTTTCAACTCGACTTCCGAGAGGTTATAGATTCGGCCATATGATAAATTGAAGTCCGGTTCCAGATCGACCGTGTGGTCAATTGGCCGGTGCGGTGCAACAGTCTCTGCCCTATCTTTGCTGAATACGTCCACATAGTCCTTGTATCTCACAGGGATATGACCTCCATCATCAGTAGGTATAGTACCTGCTCCCGCATCTGGACATTAGCTTCTATCTCCGACTTGAAATTTGGAAAGATCATAGAGAAGGAAAGCGAGGGAACTGCAGATTAAGCGGTTCGCCCAGGAACAAGCCAAACACCGCTAGTACAGCAACCTCCCATCGTGACTCGGCGAGCTGGTCGCAGTCAATCAATTATACCTGAGTGAGGCTCTTCTTCTGCCGTAACTACCGCCGCTGTTCCCTGCTCGCTCGTCCAGCGCTTTGGGTAGATAGTCTCAATCTCACCTGGATCTCTCAAAGTGGTGACCTGCATAGTCCCTCCCAGCAGTGCATTGCATTCCCTAAGTAGTAGGACAAATGTCTCGATGGTCTCGTCCCTGGCAAACAGATCGTCGAATGCGGTTGCTCCAAGTATTTAGATATCTGGAGGACAACAGTTCTCACAGCTGTTCCTTGGTTTTCCATTTGGATCCACAGGGATCTCCGACATCGAGTTAATTGTCGGCATACTCCCACTAATGTCTGGCTGCCGTACTTTAGTACTTTAGTCCTACCGACCTTTGTACCACTGCACTATCAGACCTGATCTGCATGGTTCCCCTGGGCCACTTGGGGTTCTTAATGAAGTTAATCGGCCAGTAGCCCAGTCGATCTCTGGCTTGCGGGTTTTGAAAAATAGTAATCCCAGTACTAGATCGTTTGCCCTCATTGGGATGACTAGCACCTCCGGTGTGTGGACCGGGGTTAAGTGATCCATATAGTAGACCATCATGGCCGATTTACGGCTCTGCTTTGCATGCGCAATCACCTGACCTCAAGGCCATGAGTTGTGATTTGCGCTGCTGCTTGGGGCAGTCGAAGTCTATTGAGAGGTTGTGGTGATATAAAGATGCTTGTAGCTCCGCAATCAATGAGTGCTCATATTCGCTGCAATTCTCCGTATCGATCTCGTATCTGGACTTCGTGGACAATGTGCAATGAGTCTGGTCTTGCCGTTCCACACAAATATTGACTTGACATGAGAGCTTTCGGGCTCACTAAGACAACCCTCAGCTTTAGCGAAATCCGATGTGGTTAAATTTCCTCTCATGTTGCCATCAACACTCTCGTACCCAATGACTGCAATTCAATCCCCCGTTCGCCCATCCTCTCCCACTAAGCTAGGTACTGACAGAGGTAGGCTAGTTTTTTGGTTGTTGACTATTGAAGTAGCACTGGCGTTTGATTTGTGTTCGGTTACCTGGGGGTGGAAGGTGGTCTGGAAAGTTGGCGGGTGTATATTTCGTGCTCCGAAATGTGTTATGTTTCGGTGTTTCGCAGCGTATGCATTTTCCTTCCAACTTCCAAGTTTTGCAAAGCTCTGGCGAGACCCAAGGTGCTGGAGTGCGTGTATCATCCTTCTCCAACTTTGATTTGTTGGGCTTCGGTGCTTCGGCCGGCTCGAATATGGATGGTCGGTAGTTGCGTTTCATGCCACCTTGTGAGATGATGTCTCTGCTGACTGCCTTTGCAGTTGAAATGGCTGCCGCGGTTGAGGCTATTTGACGTCCGGCTTGACTTGTGAATCGGTGGCGCGGTCGAAAACCTCTTCTATACTGTTGAATGTTCCTTTCTTTGTGGTCAACAGTTTGATCTTGCACTTAAGTCCTGGTCGTAGTCCGCTCCAAGTGATTTCGTATAGGTTCTTGTTGGCCTGCGGGAGCCATCCTGCTGCTCTCGAATTTGCTTTCATTTGATTGGCGAAGACACTCACTAGTTCATTCGCTCCTTGGAGGAAGTCAGTAATACACTTCATTGCCGCGTTGAGTTTGTCGTCCTTTTAGCCATACATCTTTTGCATTTATTCCGAGAAGGCCTCGAAGTCTCCCAAACAGGGTTCTGAGTCTCTCCGTAGGTCTCGAAGCCACTCGACAGTATCGGTCATCTGTATCTGTCTCTGCGCTGGGTCCGTGTGATTGTTGCACATGGTGAGAATGCTCACAATATATTTGACTTTATCGGGATCTCCGTGCGGGAATAAGTGTGCGTGGGATTGGAAGTTTGATCGTATGGTGTTGAGGAAGTTATTAAGCTCTTTTGCTCTGCCGCAGTACCGTTCTGGATGGGTCATATGGATGATTTTGGTTTTCATTGCTTCCGGTCGAATAGACTCTCAGCGGTATTCCCGGTTTGCTTTCATCAGCTCGGTATTCGGCACGTATTGTTAAGTATGCTGTTGAATGGAATTGTTGAGCATTTCTCGCTGTTCCTCCATCATCTTTCGCATTGACGCAATCTCGGATTGTGTAGTAGGTTCAGGTTCGCTGCAATTGACACCCAGGACATCTCTCAGGATGTCGCCCAGGCTGTCCCTCAAGGCATCTTGCATGTCCACAGTTTTTTCGTTGTCGTCATGATCATCCTCGTGGTGGATATCATCATCCGGGAGTATGGAAGCTCCTCTGGTAAGAATAGGGGTTACTCAGCCGAGAGGCGATTAGAAGATTTCCCTACTCAAAGGTATACTAGCCAAGCGCAATTGACCTCTGGCAGCTATCTTGTGAGGTATAGTAGACGTTTGACGGTAGATTTGATACGCAAGCTGTTCGTTTCCTGTTGATTGTGTCATTTTTTAACAATAGGGGTAAAACTCATATATCCTCGTGTGCAAAACGTATCTGATAACTGCAAATCAAATACAATGTAAGTATGCGCACGCTCACGTCTCGCCACAGACATTTGAGATGGTATACAGTTGCACACAAGAGCGAGTGAGTATAGATGGGGAGTATAGTGGTAAGATATTCGATACTGATCTAAGTGTCGTACCACGTGATCGATATACAATGGCGCCTTCCCGGCCCCAGGTCATGTGTAGCCATCTGTACTTTTTGACGTCAGATCGCGGTGAAAAGCAAGTTGTTTACCCATTTTGCTGCGTGTCAGCTTTGGCTTGATTTCAGTCACCAAATTGTGAGACATGATAATTCGGCTGTGCATGTGCAAGAGTCGAACGCACAATGTGAATGTGATAAAATCCAAAGTGGGTTGTAAGACAGCCATCACGTTCGGTTTTATTCTGCAAGAGACTGATCAGTGACAAAGCAAAAGCAATATTAGTTACGAAATTATGCTAACAAAATTTAAGTAAGTGATGTCATCACTCTCATAGGATCTGCTGTCAGGGCGCATGATGAATCGATCTGAAAGACAGTCGTCATGCCATATTCATCCATGTATTCAACTGCATAACTGTCCGCACAGAGCTGGTACACATGATTGAGATATTTGAAATTGCTTGTGGTACATCATTGCCATCATGGAGAAGGAGCTGGATAAGGAATGGTGAGAAAGTTGAGCTATATTTGCCAAAAACTAGTGAAATGATTCACATGCCGTCAATTGCCGGGTGAAAGCGCAGAAATGTGATAGGGCCACGTCATTTCTCACTCAGATAGCTTAGATCGCAGTTGATCAAAAATCAAGAGGTAATACAACTCCTGGATACAAACAATAATAGATAGAAACAGAATAATGGGTGTCATAACTGTGTATTTGATTGGTTGGATAGAATTATTGAGTGTACAAAGGCTGTGTTGATGTGATTAATGTGAGTGTCAATGGAGCGTCAATAATTTGTGGCATTGCGTCATGAAATATCCTGTAGGCTGTGCGGTTACAGTAAGTCATAATTAAACTATCAGCTGCCTTTCTATAGACCAATGGTGACGGCAACATTTCTACAATGTCTTAAAAATGAGCGTCAACAGAGCGTCAACAACCTTTGGCCTTGCGTCTTGGAAAATGCATGGCGTGTGCGGCAACGTTCCCCCATTACTGTGCTATTGGTTGCCTCTTTAGGCAAATACTCTTGCAAGAACATTGCTACTATGTCCTAAAAATGAGCGTCAATGACTTTTAGCCTTGTATCATGGAAAATCCTAGGGCTGTGCTGTGGTATGATGCCATAAATAAATTATCGGCTGTTTCTCAAGGCAATAACGATTGCGACTACATCGCTAAGATGTCCTAAAAATGTACTTCAACAAAGGTTCAACAACCTTTGGCAATGCATCTTGGACAATCCAAGGACACTGGGCCGATATCAAGATATAATTGAACTATCCACCGTCTTTCAACGTAAAAATTCTATTGACGACATTGTCACTACGCCCTGAAATCGAGCGTCAACAGAGCGTCAATGATCTGAGGCCTTCCATCCTGGAAAATCATGCAGGTATGCATCTTCAATGATCTATAATCTTACTACCAGCCGCCGTTCTAGGCAAATATGCTTCCAACAAGATCATAACTGTGTTCCGAAATGAGCGTCAACAGATCATCATCGATTGTTGCGCTGGCATCTTGGAAAATATAACCGGAATAGAACACTGATAAACCACAATGAACCTATCGGCAGCCTGTATTGACAACAATGCAAGTGTCGATATCCCGTCCGCCTCCAACAGTTGTACACGTACGGTGTGTCACGACTGTGAAAGCTACATAGCAATACACTGCAGTATGCTGTTCCTAAATGAAGGTTTATGTGGTCAGTCGTTGCAATCTGTCCTTGTAATCAACATAACAAATATGCATGCAATGTCTGACTGATCTGAGTATTATCCTTGTAGCTGTAGAGTCAATATTGTACAATCCAGAATGTGCTTTACTGTATCGTTATTTTCGGCACTCTCTCCAGTTGGATTACCCAGCTTTCGAAATTCAAGCACCATGTTGGATACACAGTCTTTGAACAACTCATTGCTAGAAGTTTTGATCTGTTCCAAAAATGAATGTGTCATTATTGGTGATTTGAGCGACCTTACTGTACAAATTATCTTCGACGCATGGTGGGCTTCAATGAATATAGGCTCAAAGCGATCTAATAGTTGGAAGAATTCTAGACATGCGCCTTCATGGCAATTCAATTTCTACTGTGCAATTGAGGAGACCAGCAGCCCTAGCATCACATGTATCGTTTGTAATCGAGTTCTTTGCCTTCCATCAGAACATGTGACCAGCTCAATGGGGAAACACTTAGTGGCAAATGCTCACATTGCAAAGTTAAACGAATTAACAGAGTCATAGGTCACTGAATTGACAAGTTCGACGTTGGATGAAACAGCTTTGGCCATCCTGAAGAGGCAAGCAAGTCGCGGAATTACAATAGTAAGTTTGCAGAGGAAAATCATAGTTGATATCCAGTTTAATCCATATTGACCGAAATGACAGACAAAATGTTCCCACCTGCCAGATAAGGACTTTGAAACTTCCGAATTTCACCAAGACATGTGGAATCGCAACCTCATGTTAGGATTTGTTTCAGAAAATATTCCATGGAACGCTATGTCAAATCCTGAGCTACGATGGTCTTAGAAGACATTTCGCGATGAGCTAGTTCTTCCGTCCGATATGACCCTTAGTAACGTTTGCCGGAGGGAATACGAACTGATTGTGAATGCAATTAAGAAGCAATTGCCACTACAAAATAAAGTTTGTTTAGCTTTGGACGGATGGAGATCAACGAACAAACTAGTGATAACGTTAGTCATTGCTTACTATATGGATCGTAATTGGTATTATGTGAAGTTCAACTCGCTTTGGATGATGTTAATCGCCGGTTCAGTGCCCCTTTCAAAAGCTAATCAAGCATGATAGGTTAAGGGACACAATACTGGAGCAAGCCTAGCGGTAGATTTGAAGGATGTGCTTGATCGTTTTGAGCTTACCAACAGCCATTTGATTGGTATTACGACTGATAATACTTCCTCAAACTACTCGATGACACCCAGGCTGAAATCAACACCTAAGGCCTCTCAAATGGAGTGGCCTGGATTGAGGAACCATATACCGTTCATGGCGCACGTCATACATCAGGCTTGAGGTGCATTCATGAGCAGTCTCGGTGGAAAAGGCTGTACCAAGTCTTTGGAAGCCCACGAGTGTGATCAGCAATTTGGCGAGAATGAAAGCATAGACATTGGAAAGAGTCAAAGATTTCGAAAAGAGGGCAATGCTAGAATCAATAAGGTGTTGGCCATGAGACCAGGTTTAGCAAAGATAATTGGGAAAGTACGTATTTAATGATATTTTGAATGTCCTGAAGCTGACGTTCATAAGGCAGAGAATGCTTGCAGTATTAATTACGCTAACACCTGGTCACTGAAATGAGTTCATTGACTGTCAGAAAGCCAAAGTCCGTATTGCAGTACATCTGATTATGGATGTGAAGAAACATTGGAACTCTACTCTGGAGTTGCTTGAATGCACCTACCGCTTACGGGAATTCACCCGTGAGTGGCCTCAGAACTCAAAATACGCTGAATATTGGCCACTATTCACAACTGAGGATGAATGGAGGATTGTCAAGTATGTCATGGATGTATTGAGGCTATTTTGATATTGGACCCTTTGGATGTTGAAGAGGCATACAGTCACATTGCATTATGTTATTACTATGTAAAATGACATGTTCGATCTCATGGAAAGCGTGATGCGAGCTTTTGCCATGAAGAAGACTCCATGAAAGGAAGACTTGTTTTTCGCTGTGAAGTTAGCTCGCCAGAAGTGCTCATAATACTACGCCGAAGTGACTTCGAAGAAGGGAATGAATCTGATTTCCGCCCACATCCTTGATCAATTTAGGAAGTTGCGATCGTTTAGAAAGTGGGACAAAGGAATGGATATTAATCCTGAGGATGAGACATCCTACATTACACAATACCAAGAGGCCTTGCTGAAGTATGTGGAGGATGAATACTGTACCACCAAATGATGAGTGGCAGTCAATAAACTAGAAACAGTACCGACCCACAATCTCGTCCCCTCTGCAACAGCTTGAACCTTGTATCAATCATCCTCTGATCCATATGATTTGTCCAGCGATAATGAGGAATACTTAACTTACAGCAATGTGCCTGAGACAACACCCAGACGAACGGATCGCGCAGCCTGCTTATTGACCGCCGCCAGGCTTTATTTGAATTCGTCACTTGAAGCACCAAAGAACTGGGGGCAAATCGATCCAAATCTCAATTATTACCACTTCTACCCATTGGAGATTAGCAGTACATTTTGAATATCAGACATAACTGACTGGTGTCGACAACAGGAGAAAACGCACTCAAAGTACACCGATATCTCCAATGTGGCACGCAACATATTCTCAATTATACCACATGGTATTGGGTAGAGGCCAGTTTTTCCCTAGGCCAATATGTTATCGGCTGGAGGCAGTCAAAAAACACAGGGGAGACCCTTCGCGAAGAAGTTGTGGTAAGGCTGTTAGCTCGATCCAATACCGGGATTTTGGCAGGCACTGACCCTGAATTGAATACCATGAACACAGAAAATGACCCAGAAATGAAAAAAGAGGTGGAGGGAAGGCAATTGCACAGAATGGCCAAGGTTCACCACTTTTTGGAGATGTGGCAGGGCAGCCAAAACCTATGTGCTACACAAAAGGAATCCCACACTCAAAAGAAGTAGACGACAGCTGTAGGATATATTTCAGACACAGAAGAGATCGTCAAAGCATTCTGGTCACTGTTCCAACATGATGGTGCGGCTGCATTTAAATTGTCAGAAAGATCACCTTTACTACTGGCATTGTCTGCAAAGGACCTCCCTGCAGAACAAACTCAAATGTTGAATGTCTACCGTATTCAGAGAATCAACCGTCTTCGAGACTAAAGCAACGAGGATAGCGCACCGGAAAGCATTTTGGGCACTGCAGATTGGCTAAACTGGAATTGCGACTTGGATAATCCAAATGACACCGAAGATGATTGCGCTGCGGACAATAACTCCAATATAGTGCACAACAATTTCATTGAGGATCCTGAATGCCCACAGCAGAAGGATATGAGCACAGTGCCAAATCTGCCCGGATTGGTTCGGCTGATACAAAAGTCAAAGAGACAGGCTGAAAACATTGTAATGACGATCAATGTATCTGAAACTCAGAGAAACAAAGGACGGAAGAAAAAATAGAACAGAATGTGTCAATGGTTCACCAGCTTTATGAAGCTTGACTGGGAGTTTCAGTTAGAGATATATTATGGGGGAATGGTAAATTACTTGTGAATATCTGTTCATAGATAGATGTATAGCAGGCGCAATGAATCTGTTGGCATGATACATCATTTCTAGTGGTGTGAGAATGAACAGTGTATGATAATGATGCTGCTTGGCTTTGCCACAGGGTTGAGTCTCAAACAAGGAGAAAGCCAACCAGTAAAGTCAAATCAGGATGAAAACAATTATCGATGGCAGCAGATGCTGCTTGGAGAATACATTAAAATGAGCATCAATGGAGCGTCAATAATTTGTGGTCTTGTAAGTACGGTAATTCACCAGTGACTTGCTCATTGATATGCATACCGGACGTATTGGCAGGGTTTATTGGCAAAAGAGATAGCAACAGGGTCACTGCCCCATTCTTAGCATGAGCGTCAACGGAGCATCAACGATTTGTGGTCCTGTAAGTATGGTAATTCACTAGTAACTTCGTCATTGTTATGCATAACAGACGTATTGGCAACTTCTATTGGCAAAAGAGATAACAAAACGTTCACCGTCCCATTCTTAGCATTAGCATCAACAGAGCATCAAAAATTTGTAGTCTTGTAAGTACAGTAAATAACCAGTGACTTGGTCGATGTTATGCATAACGGATGTATTGGCAGCTTCTGTTAGGAAAATAGATAGCAATACGGTCACCACCCCATTTTTAGCATGAGCGTCAATGGAGCATCAAGAGTGTTTAGCTTTCCATCTTGAGTAAGTTATGTTCGGACTGGTTGCAGCCATCCATTTATGCATTACCGGCAGCCTTTACTTGTAAAAACAACAGCGAAATGCTCCCTGCAGCATTCTGAAAATGAGCGTCAAGGAAGCATCAACAGTTTTAGGACTTGCATATTGCGTAATCAAGGCATCACGCAGATTTTTGCCTGCATAACTGTATTATTGACTGCCTTGCTAGGTAAAAATACCATATATTGAAGGTGAAACACAGATACCAAATTAATCGATATTGTAAACTACTCAACAAGCAAACGCTCATTAATGGTTGCTGAAAACTTGATTTTGATAAGATACTATTAACACACTGCAAATACAAGAGCCTTATATCAATCTATAGATGGACCCGCTGTGCGACCCGCTGACAACCCACCCAATTAAGACAGGTTGGGAGTTTACCATGGAACCATACCCGAGTAGCCAGTTCGGGTTTAATGATCACCTGGAACGACTATTTCGCAACGGTTTGGTTTCGACCAGGACCCGGACCTGAGGTGACGGTCCAGAACCGTTGCTAACACTAGCTGCGGGCGATGATAATAGCTGGATGAATCAATTGGCAAGGTTTGTTTTGATGTGGGCCTTCAGAGTAATCAACTTGACTTGCAAGAGGATATAGATTTGGCCATATCATATATTGAAGCGTGGTTCCAGGTCGATAGCGTGGTCAATTGGCCGGTCCGGTGCATGAGTGTCTGCCTGATCATTGCTGAATATCTGCACGTAGTCGTTGTATATCACGGGGATATGACCTCCATCATCACTATGTATAGTACCTGTTCTGTACTCTGCTGGTTAGCCAGTTATTTCCAACTTGGGATTTGAGATGATGGGAAGGCCGGCCCAGGAAATCCAGATCACGCAGTTCGCCACAAAATGACCCACACTCCAGTGGTCCACAACTCCATCCTGATTCTGGGAGCCGGTTGCAGCCATTCAACGATCCAAGGATGGTCATCTGCCACAACAACCACCACTGCACCTTGCACAGTAATCCAGCACTGCGCAGTGATAGTCTCAATCTCACAGGGATTTTCCGAAGTGGCGACCACCATAGTCGCTCCCAGTAGTCCCCTGCATTCCACAATTTGTAGGGGGAATGTCTGAATGGTCTCATCCCTAGTTAAGAGATCGTCAAATTCGGTTGCCCTGACTATTTCCATATCTGCAGTAGGGCTGTCCTCAACACCCTCCCCTGGCATTACATCTGGATCCACAGGGATCTCCAACCTCGAGTTTATTGTTGGCATCCTCCCACCCATATCTTGCCACCTTCCGTCAGTGCTTTTGTCATCGCAGCCTTCGTATCACTGTACTATCATCGCTGATCTGAGTGCCTCCCCTGGGCAACTTGGGGTTCATAATGAAGTGAATCGGCCGGTAGCCCAGTCGATCTCTGGCTTGTGGGTTATGAAACATGGTAACCCCAGTACTAGTATATAGGATCACATTGGAGTGACCAGCACCTCCGGTTGGTGGACCGGGGTTAAATGATCCATATATTGGACCGCTATCATTGGCTTGCGGCTCTCCCATGCATGCACGATCACCTGACCATCAAGGCCATAAGTTGTGATGTGCGCTGCTTTCTGGGGTAGTCCAAGTCTACTGGGAAGTTGTGGAGATATGACGATACTCATAGCACTGCAGTCAATGAGTGCTCATATTCGCTCAAATTATCTGTGGCGATGTCAGAACTGGACTTTGTGGAAAATGTGTGATGAATCTGGTCATGCTGTTCCACACACATCTTGACTTGAGATAAGAGCTTTCGGGCTCTGTAAGACAACCCTCAACCTTGGTGAAATCCAATGCCGTTGAATGTCCTCTAATGTTGCCATTAACACCCTTGTACCCAATGACTATGATGCAAGCCTGTTTTCATCCATCCTTTCCCGCCGTGCTAGATACAGAGAGTGGTAGGCTGGTTTTTTGGTTGTTGGCTATCGAAGGAGAGCTGGCGTTTGTTTTGTTTGGTCTCTCCTGGAGGAGAAAGGTTTTCAGAGATGTTGGTGCATGTATATTACGTGCACCGGAATGTTTGATGGTTGGGTAACCTGAACCGTATGCATTTTCCTTCCAACTTGCGAGTTTAATAGAGCTCTGGCCAGACCCAAGGAGCTGGTGTGCGTTTCTCATCCTTGCCCAACGATGACTTCTCGGGCTTGGATGCTCCGGCCGGGTCGCATCCGGATGGTTGTTTACTGCACTTCTTGCCACCTTGTTGAGCTGATTCTCCTGCCTGCTTTTCCTGCTGTAGTGGCTACTGCGGGTGGGGCTTTTTACCATCTGGGTTGACTTCTGAATCGGCGGCGCAATCGAAAACCTATTCCCCACTGACTACTGTTACCAATGGATTCAAATTCCCAGGACAGTTCTGCGTCCGGTTCCAACCCGGAACCGAACCATTGCAACGGGTTTCAACACAAAACTGGCTCCTCAAAAGTCATCATTTCTTGCAACAATTAAGTATTTGAGTTCTGATCGTATCACAACATGATCAATACTTAGATTGTGCAGTTTTTGTCGCTCTTTCACCTCCTGCCATCAGATTTGCGATCCGACAAGTATTCATTGAGTCGCGATCGAAAACCTGCCCATTTCCCTTAAATTCAGCCTTGATTTCACATCCTCTCAACAAATCTCAGTCGGATGGCAAATCTGAAAGCGGGAGGTGAAAGAGCGACAAGTGATGCAAAATTTACGTACTGATGATGTCATGATACGATCAGAATTCAAATTCTTAATGGGAGCCAAATTAGTAGGAACTGTAGAATGGAACTGCAGTCCGGTTTGAACCCGTCCCCAAACATGGTGGGTACTACTGTATTTCGTACAACATCCCAGTCTGGACCATCCGGTTCGGTTCCAAACCTCGACCACAGCCGGGTAACCCGGAACCCTGGCTAACACTTCCACTGAAAATTGATCTGTTCTTGGTGGTCTACTGTGTGATCTTGGACTTATATCCTGGTCGTAGTCCACACCAAGTGATTTCATAAAGGTTCTTGTTGTCCTGCGGGTGCCATCCTGGTTTCCTCCATTTTGCTTTGCTTCAATTGGCGTAGACTCCCCCATTCATTCCCTACTCGGAGGAAGTTGGTCATAGTCTTCATTGCCGCATTAAGTTTTCGGTCCTTGTCAGAATACATCATTTCAATTTATTCCAAGAAGGTCTGGAAGTCTTCCAAATTGGGATCTGAGTCTGTCTGTAGGTTTCGAAGCCACTCCACTGGATTGGTCATCTGTGTCTGCCTCTGTGCCGGCTAAGGGTGGTTGGACCATGTGTTGAGAAGGCTCAGTTAGTGTGAGCAAACGTTCCAAACCGTCACTTCGGGTCCAGGTCCAGGTCGAAACTGAACTGTTGCCAAATTGCCTGTCCGGGTTGTCAATCAACCTGAACTGCCCACTCGGGTTCGGTTTCATGGTGAACTCCCAACCCATCTGAATTGGCCGGGTTGTTAGTGGGTCGCACTGCGGGTCCATCTATAGATTCATATAAGGCTCCTGTATTTGCAGTGTGTTAATAGTATCTTATCAAAATCAAGTTTTCAGCAACTATTAATGAGCTTTTGCTTGTTGAGCAGTTTGCAATATCGATTAATTTGGTATCTGTTTTTCACCTTCAATATATGGTATTTTAGCCTAGCAAGGTAGTCAATAATACAGTTATACACCTGAAGATCCGCACGATGCCTTGATTACGCAATACGCAAGTCCTAAAACTGTTGACGCTCAGTTGATGCTCATTTTCAGGATGCTGCATGGAGCATGTCGCTGTTGTATTTGCCAGTAAAGGCTGCCAATATCGCAGAAATGGATGGCTGCAACCAGTTGGAACATAACTTACTCAAGATGCAAAGGTAAAAATTGTTGACGCTCCGCAGACGGTCATGTTAAAAATGGGGTGGTGACCATGTTGCTATCTCTGTTGCCAATAGAAGCTGCCAACCCATCTGTTATGCATAACAACGACGAAGTCACTGGTGAATTACCATACTTTCAAGACGACAAATTGTTGACACTCAGTTGACGCTCATGCTAAGAATGGGGTGGTGACCATGTTGCTATCTCTTTTGCCAATAAAACCTGCCAATATGTCCATTATGCATAACAACGACCAAGTGACTGGTGAATTACCATACTTACAAGACCCCAAATCATTGATCCTCTGATGACGCTCATTTTAATATATTGTCCATTCATCATCTGCTGCTGTCGATAATTGTTTTCATCCTGATATGACTGTACTGGTTGGCTTTCTGCTTGATCGAGACTCAAACCTGTGGCAAAGCCAAGCGTTATCATTTTATGGCACTGTTTTCTCTCACACCACTAAAATTGATGTATCATGCCAAAAGATTCATTGCACCTGCAATACATCTATCTATGAACAGATATTCACAAGCTACTTACCATTTGCCCAAATTATATCTCTAACTGAAACTCTCGGTCAAGCTTCATAAAGCTGGTGAACCATTGATGCATTCTGTTCTACTTGTTCTTCCCTCCATTTTTTCTCCACATTTCAGCTGCATTGACCGTGATAAAAACATTTTCAGCCTGTCTCTTTGACTTCCGTGTTGGCTGAACCAATCTGGGCACATTTGACGCGGCGCTCACATCCTGCTGCTCCGGGCATTCCGGATCCTCAATGCAATTGTTGTGCTCCATATCAGAGTCATTGTCCGCAGCGCAATCCACTTCGCTGTCATTTGGATTATCCAAGTCGCCAATTCCAGTTTAGCCAATCATGACTGTCCAAAATGCTATCAGATGCGCAATCCTCGTCACTTTCGACGGGATGACGGTTCATTCTCCGAATACGGTGGACTTTCAACATTTCACTTTGTCCTCCCGGGAGGTGCTTTGCAGACAATGCCAGTGGTAAAGGTGATCTTTCTGACAATTTAAATGCAGCCGCACCATCGTGTTGGAACAGTGACCAGAAGGCTATAACGATCTCTTCCATGTCTGAAATATATCCTACAGCTGTCATCTGCATGTTTTGAGTGTGCAATTCCTTCTGTGTAGCACATAGGTTTTGGCTGCCCTGCCACATCTCCAAAAAGTGGTGAACCTTGGCCATTCTGTGCAATTGCCTTTCCTCCGTCTCTTTTTTCATTTCCGGGTTGTTTTCTGTGTTCATGGTATCTATTTCAGAGTCAGTGCCTGCCAAAATCCAGTTATTGGATCTAGTGAACTGCATTACCACAACCTTTTCGCGAAGGGTCTCCCCTGTGTTTTTTGAATACCTCCAGCCGATAACATCTTGGCTAAGGGAAAAACTGGCCTCCACCCCACACCATGTGGCATCTTTGAGAATATGTTGCGTGCCACATTGGAGATATCGGTGTACTTTTAGTGAGTTTCCTCCTGTTGTGGCCACCATTCGGTTATGTCCGGTATTCAAAATGTACTGATAATCTCCAATGGGTCGGAGTGGTAATAATTGAGATTTGGATTGATTTGCCCCCAGTTCTTTGGTGCTTCAGGTGACGAATTCAAATAGAGCCTGGTGGCGGTCAATAAGTAGGGTGCGCGATAAGTTCGTCCGAGTGTTGGCTCATCCACAGTGTTAGGAGTTAAGTATTCCTCATTATTGCTGGGCAAATCATATGGATCAGAGGATGATTGATACAAGGCTGAGGCTGTTGCAGAGGGGACGAGATTTTGGGTCGGTACCGCTTCGAGTTTATTGACTGGCCCTCATCATTGGGTGGCACAGTATTCATCCTCCACATACTTCAGCAAAGCCTCTTGGTATTGTGTAGTGTCGGATGTCTCATCCTCAGGATTAATATCCATTCCTTTGTCCCACTTTCTAAAAGATCGCAGATGCCTGAAAGAATCCAGGATGTGGGCGAAAATCAGATGCATGCCCTTCTTCGGAGTCTCTTCGGCGTTGTATTATGAGCGCTTCTGGTGAGCTAACTTCACAGCGAAAAACAAGTTTTTCTTTCATGGAGTCTTCTTCATGGCGAAAGCTCACATCATGCTGTTCATGAGATCGAACATGTCATTTTACATAGTAATAACATAATGCAATGTGACTGTATGCCTCTTCAACATCCAAAGGGTCCAATATCGAAATGGCCTCAATACATCCATGATATACTTGACAATCGTCCATTCATCCTCAGTTGTGAATAGTGGCCAGTATTCAGCGTATTTTGGGTTCTGGCGCCACTCACGGAGGAAGTCCCCTAAGCGGTAGGTGCGCTCGAGCAACTCCAGAGTAGAGTTCCAACTTGTCTTCACATCCATAATCGGATGTACTGCAATACGGACTTTGGCTTTCTGACAGTCAATAAACTAGTTTCAGCGACCACGTGTTAGTGTAATTAATACCGCAAGCATTCTCTGCCTTATGAACGTCAGCTTCAGGACATTCAAAATATCATGAAATACGTACTTTCCCAATTATCTTTGCTAAACCTGATCTCATGGCCAACACCTTATTGATTCTAGCATTGCCCTCTTTTCGAAGTCTTTGACTCTTTCCAATGTCTATGCTTTCATTCTCGCCAAATTGCTGATCGCACTCGTGGGCTTACCAAGACTTGGTGCAGCCTTTTCCACCGAGACTGCTCATGAATGCACCTCAAGCCTGATATATGACGTGCGCCATGAACGGTATATGGTTCCTCAATCCAGGCCACTCCATTTGAGAGGCCTCAAGTGTTGATTGCAGCCTGCGTGTCATCAAGTAGTTTGAGGAAGTATTATCAGTCGTAATACCAATCAAATGGCTGTTGGTAAGCTCAACACGATCAAGCATGTCCTTCAAATGTACGGCTAGTCTTGCTCCAGTATTGTGGCCCTTAATCTATCATGCTTGATTAGCTTTTGAAAGGGGAACTGAACAGGCGATTAACATCATCCAAAGCGAGTTGAACTTCACATAATACCAATTACGATCCATATAGTAAGCAATGACTAACTTTATCACTAGTTTGTTCGTTGATATCCATCCGTCCAAAGCTAAACAAACTTTATTTTGTAGTGGCAATTGCTTCTTAAATGCATCCACAGTCAGTGCATATTCCCTCCAGGAAACATTACTAAGGGTCGTAACGGACAGAAGAACGAGGTCATCGCGGAACAACTTCTATTACCATGATAACTGAAGATTCGATAAAGCGTGCCATGGAATATGTGTCGAAACAAATCCTAACATGCGGTAGCGCTTCCATGTGTCTTGGTGAAATTTGCAATTTTCAATCTCGTTATCTGCCAGTTTGGAACATTTTGTTTGTCATTTCTGTCAATATGGATTAAACTGGATATCAAATATGGTTTTCCTCTGCATACTTACTATTGTAATTCCACTACTTCCTTGCCTGTTTACGATGACCAAAGCTGTTTCATCAACCATCGAACTTGACTATTCAGTGACCTCTGACTCTGTTAATTCGTTTAACTTTGCGATGTGAGCATTTGCCACTAAGTGTTTCCCCATTGAGCAGGTCCCATGTGCTGATGGATGCCGAAGAACTTGATGACAAACGATACATATGATGCGAGGGCTGTCGGACTCCTCAATTCCACAGTGCAAATAGAATTGCCACGAAGGCACATGTCTGGAATTCTTCCAAGCAATAGTCTGCTTCGAGCATACATTCATTGACGTCCACCAAGTGTGGAAGATGATTTGGAAAGTAAGGTCACTCAAATTACGAATAAAGACAAGTTCATTTTTGGCAGAAATTATAACCTCTAGCAATGAGGTTTTCAAAGATTGTATATCCGACATGGCAGTAGAAAGTCGAAAGCTGCATCATCCAACTCGAGAGACTGCCGAAAATAATGATACAGTAATGCAGATTATGGGTTCTTCAATATTGACTCTACAGCTACAAGGAAATTAATCAGTTCAGTCAGACATTGCATGCATATTTGTTATGTTGAATTCAAGCACAGATTGAAATGACTGACTACGTCAACCTCCATTTAAGAACAGCATACTGCAGTGTATTGCTGTGTACTGTTCAGAGCCTTGACCCACCGTGGGCGCACAATTGTAGGCAGTGTACAGGATATTGACACTTACATTTTTGCCAATAAAGCCTGCCGATAGATTCATTGTGGTTTATCTGCGTTGTATTCCGGTTATATTTTCCAAGATGCCAGTGCAACAATCGTTGAAGCTCCGTTGACACTTATTTTCCGACATTTTTACGCTTTGACGGAAGAATATTTTGCTAGAACTGTGGCCGGTTGTACAATTATCAATCATTGAAGACGCATAGCCAGATAATTTTTCAAGATGGAAGGCCTCAAATCGTTGACACTCTGTTGACGCTCCATTGTAGGGTGTAGTGATGATGTCATCAATAGCATTTTTGCCTCGACAGATGGCTGATAGTTCAATAATGTCTTGATATTGCTGCACTGCGCTTGGATAATCCGAGATGCATGGCCAAAAGTCGTTGACCCTCCATTGATGTTCATTTTTAGAACATCTTCGTGATGTAGTCGTAACCATTTTTGCCTACAAAGGCAGTCGATAATGTAATTATCGCCTCATGCCACCACCCAGCCCTACGATTTTCCATGACACAAGACCAAAAGTCGTTGATGCTCCAGTGATACTCATTTGTAGCACATAGTAGCAATATTGTTGCAAGAGTTTTTGACTCGAAATGCGGCCAATAGCGCAATTATGAGGTAACGTCCCTGCGCACCCCATGCATTTTCCAAGATGCAAGGCCAAAAGATGTTGACACTCTGTTGACGCTGATTTTTAGGACATAGTAGAAATGTTGCCATCACCATTGTTCAATAGAAAGGCAGCAGATAGTTTGATTATGACTTACTGTTACCCCACAGCCTTCTGGGTGTTTCATTACGCAATGCCACATATCGTTGACGCTTTGTTGATGCTCTCATTAATCACATCAAAACACCCGTTGTACACTCAACAATTGTATCCAACGAATCAAATACACAGTTATGACATCCATTATTACGTGTGTATCTATTATTGTTTGCATCCGGGACTTTCGTTACCTGACAATTTTTGATTAACTGCTATCTATGCTATCTGAGTGAGAAATGACGTGGCCCTATCACATTTCTGCACTTTCGCCCGGCAATTGATGGCATGTGAATCATTTCCCTAGTTTTTGGCAAATATAGCTCGACTTCCTCACCATTCCTTATCCAGCTCCTTCTCCTCAATGTCCATGACATACCCCAAGAAATTTCAAATATCCCAACCATGTGCACCAGGTCTGTACTGAGAGTTATGCAGTTGGATACATAGATGAATATGGCATGAGGGCTGTCGTTCAGATCGATGTGTCATTTGCACTGACCGCTCTTCCTATGACACGTCTAACCTCACTTACATAAATTTTGTTAGCTCATTTCATCACTAATATTGCATTTGGTTTGTCACTGAACAGTCACTTGCAGAATAAAACCAAACGTGATGGCCGTCTTACAACCCAATCTGGATTTCATAACATTCACATGGTGTGTTCGACCCTTGCACATGCAGAGACAAATTATCATATCTCACAACTTGGTGACTGAAATCAAGCCAAAACCGAGACGTAGCAAAATTGGTTAACAACTTGCTTTTCACTGCGATCAGATGACAAAAAGTACAGTTTACACCTCATTTCATCCGCAGACACTAGAGCCATGACCATCTCTTTGTTGCAATACGATATTTATTTGGCAATTAGCTGGAGGCTATATGTAGGGGTAAAAGATTACTGGTTCAACCGGCTTTGCTTTCAGCAACATTTAGGAATCGGGCTCTGCAGCTTGCTTACTACTATGTATGCTCAATTTAGACTGCGGCTTCACCAAACCTAGCCTAATATGACCACTTCCTGGTCAAGAAGTCCCTTGCGGCCTTTGCGATATTCCTGAGACAATGTCAAGACTCTCCATCAGCTCTCCAAATGTTGCTGGTGGAGGTGCCGAAGCGTCATTCTTGATTTGGGGCTGGACGACAGCCGGAAGCCTCAATTCAGTGGTGCCCTACTTCTTATCTCGTTCACGGAAGTAGTCGGCTGCATACTCCCATCCCGGATGAGTCAATTCCTTGAACTTCGTCTGCTTCTGCCGATATCTTACTCTGCGCTGCTGGACGGTTTGGAAGATTGTGCCCATCACCCAGCCGGGTTCCTCATCTTCGCTCAACTTGCCCTGCTCAGTCTCTTCATCCTCTTCCTCTTCCCCATCCTCCCCATCATCGGAACTTGCAAGATCATTCAGACTGTCTCCGACAGCAACCAGCATTACTTGAAAAGTCTTTCCGTACTCGCTGGACGTCGATTCCGCTATTTCAGCATGGTTCATATTATCCTGCTCTTGTTCAACCCCGGACACTGCGTCTTCAAATCACTTTCTGGGCCCAGCATTTTCTCTCTCCACATAATCCCCAAGCCATTTCTCTTTCTCTTCATTGCGGAAGAAGTGCGTTTCTCGTCGCTTCTCTGCCGCAAGCGTCTTTTTGGATCTCAAGCTGCGCAATGGCCAAGGGCTCGGAATCTCTCTGCCTCCACGCCCACTCTTGCCATCATTCACGTGATGATGTCATTGGGTTGCTTGCTTTTTCGATTTGCTGTATCTGCCCACTGGAAGTCGCTAAAAGTTCTGTTTTGGAGTATTGAGCATTGTAGATTTGGCGGACTGTATTGTTGGGCGAGATGTTGGATGTTGCAAGTTATGGACAATATGGAGGTAAGCTGCGTCTTTTGTGTCAAGGTTAGTACGTTTACTCATCTCGAACAATGCAAAATCGCTCTCGTACCTGTCAATACATCCGGAATACTGATGCCAACTGTACAACATGACATGATTGTTAGAGTCAGTTCCATGTAAGATCCCGGGGATTATTTGAGACAAACATCAACAGACATCCTTTCGCGCGAACTACATTCTATTGATATCCAGCAATTGGGCGATTTCAGCGGTCGTTCACTGCGATTGATCTCTGTTATGAAACAGACAACATCAGACCGACTGATTGCAAACTGCCGGGCGGTCGAAAGCCCCTGCAACTTGCTTCCATACTCAGTACGATTCATCTTGATCATAACAATCATGTTGGCTGCTATATATTCCATTCTGACATTAAGCTAACTAAATAGTCCTCAGGGCTTCCCACTTCCTGTCGTTATCCTCTTCCTATCCTATTGCAAATCAGCACATTATGGATACACAACCACCTCCGGCAGGTGAGAGCAGATCAAATACCAGCTGATTGGCGGGTGCTACATCAAATACAGAACTTCTTGGCACACAACAAGAGTGCAGTCACAAGTTAGTTCACCATGATTCTGCCAATGTAGCCACCAAATATATGACCCAGGATACACATTTAAAAATCGTCCGCAAGACTGGTAGCAGCAAAAACAAGAAGCAGCATGCAGTTCGATGTGAGTATATCCTTATCATGGGAAACGGCAGTCAATTAGCTGTATCACGTACTACGGGGCTGCGTAGAGAGCTACGCACTGAATTAATCGCTTCCCATAACAGGAAACTTTCAAGGTCGACAAAGGCAGTTTTCTGCCCAGTCCGCCAAATCGAACATTGTGATGTTGTGAGCTCATGGATTTTCTCACATGAATTTCCTGATAAGTGTCCCCGTGATTGAACGAAACAGGCTTCAATCACCTTAGGGGAGGCTACAGAAGTGTATATGGTAGAGGTAACAGCCGGATTTCATTTTTTGAATCATCGAGTAATGTCTTGTAGGTTTCGAACATGTCTGCAACTATGGCAAGGCAAGGAGGTCGGGTACAGCTGGAACAGTCCAACATGGGCCTGGTGTTGAACATGGCCAAAATGGCCAAAGAAGGCAGTAATACAAAGACACGTGGCAATGCTTTGTCCTAACCAAATGTCCGGCTGCATTGCTTGCCAATATGGCACCGCAAAGAATCTGCAGACAGGCCAGAGACGCTTAGGAACAGGTGCACCTCTCCCTACCTTACCTAGAGTGCAGACTTCAGAGCCGATACCACCTGCACCCGGCACGCCACCCACCCCAACCATTAACACCTTCGGAGCTCAACCGACTGAAATCGTCAATTTGCCAGCCGGATATACATATTCACATAAAGCTCTTCCCTGTGCGGAAGTTTCCAAAGATGATGAAGAGACCGAGCACAATAGCAATTTTGATCCAGATATGCTTACTGATGATGGTTAGTACACTATCGGTTGTGTGGTAATGCGTCTATCATTCATTTGGAAGACAAAAGCAGCAGATTGAGGGATCCTGCTACTGATGAGCAGCATTGACCGAAAGACACAGGATTTTGGAGATTATTATTATATATATCTATGTATTATTAAAGAACAACGTAGTGATCAAGACGAAAGTATATTAAAATGCCCGAAAGGCAGCCAAAATAAAGTGAATAATGGACTGTACCAAAATGAGTGATTGTATATTGTTGATACAGCCATGGGAAAATGAGCGTCAATGGAGCGCCAACGATTTTTGGTAATACATCCTGGGAAATGACACCTCTGATAGGTTGTAGTCAGTCACAAAGGAATCCTTGGCCGCTTTTATAGGCAAAACAGATAGCAATACCCTCCCTGCCCTATTATGAAAATGAGCGTCACCGGAGCATCAACAATTTTAGGTCATGTGTCCTGGGACATCACACCTCCGATAGGTTGTACTCAGTCATAACAGAATTTTTGACTGCCTATATATGCAAAACAGGTAACATTAACCTCTCTGCCCCATCATGAACATGAGAGTCAACGGAGTATCAACGATTTTTGGACATGCGTCTTGGGAAATGACACCTCTACTAGGCTGTATTGAGTCATAAAGGAATTTTTGGCTGCCTTTATAGGCAAGGCAGATTGCAATACCCACCATGCCCCATCATGAAAATGAGCATCAACGGAGCCTCAATGATTATTGGTCATGCATCCTAGGAGATGACACCTCCGATACAGTGTATTCAGTCATCAGGGAATTTTTGGCTGCCTTTATAGGCAAAACAGAATGCAATACCCTCCATGCCCCATCATGAAAATGAGCATCAATAGAGTATCAACAATTATTGGTCATGTATCTTGGGTATTCTGGGGGGCGACAGGTTGCACATTGTCATAAACTGATTATTGACTGCCTTTATAGGCAAAAGTGAAAGTGAAACGCTTCCTGCCCCATCTTCAAAATGAGCGTCAATAGATTGTCAATGATTGTTCGCCTTCCATCATGGTTAATCACAGTGCCATGTGGCAGTTATTGTCTATATATATCATTTTGACTGTTATTATACTCTAAAAGGCTCAAAAATACTTAGTGGTACATCTGTAAATGAAATAAGATGTTACTGTCCTGGAGGATGTGGCTAGAATATCCCGTACATATATGCCTATAAAGGCTGTCATATCCTTCTTTCAGGATGATTGTGATCACCCACCACTCACATTACCGAAGATGCAAGACCAAATATCATTGACCCTCTGTTGACGCTCATTTTCAGGATGTAGTTGGGCGCTTGGGTATTCTTGTTTTGCACATCAAGGCAGCTAATATGTCAAAAACGAACAGTGACGTACCAAGGTCAATATATTATGATTCACAGTTGTATATCTGAATGGAACCATAAATTTGAAACTCGAAGCGTGGAACTGGAGATTGGAACCGACGGGTCTAGACAAACCCGGCGAAACCCATGGGTTGACGGGTACGGGTCCAGGTATAGCCCGCCAAGAGTCTGCAGGTCGGGTTTTTGGATGGTTCTGCAACCGAACCGATACATTATTGCGGTCTAAACTTGGACCGCTGGCGGGTTACCTGGACCTGTTCCTAACAGTACCCGCAGCAGCATCGATCTTATTGGTGAAGAAGAGGGATGGCAGCCTACGACAGTGTGTCGACTTCCAAGCTCACACTAGAGCTATGGTGAAGAACCTATATCCTCGCCCATGAATTTCAGAGATGCCTGTCAGGTGGTGTTGAGCTCAGATCTACACGAAACTAGACCATCGGAATACCTATCACCTCATCTGAATTGAGGAAGGCAACACCTCCCAAACTGCGTTTTGCGTCTGATACGGTCCGTTCTAATACCATGTCATGACGTTTGGGTTGACCCACGCACCAGCGATTTACCAAGCCTCGTTCAACAACTGTTTCCCGTCTTTCATTGACAACTTTGCTGTTTGCTCAATGGATGCCATAGTGATATACTCGACCAATGAGGAGGAGCACGAAGAACAGGTAGGAACTGTATTCAAATGGCTACGAGACATTGGCCTCTACGCCTAAGCAAGAAGTACCATTTAGGAGTGACAGAAGCCGGCTTCATCAGGTTGATCATTAGCCCCGAATAGATCGGCTTAAAAGTTGACCGTATAGTAACGAGCAAGAATTGGCCAACACCAGAGTTCGTTTAGAACATGTACGTGCTGTTCGCATTCAGGAACATCTACTGGTGCTGTATCAGGTAATATGCAATGGTAACAACACCGAAATTAGATCTGATAAAGGAAGCAGAGACATCCAGAATGCCAGAACAGCTCAAATGGGAATGGACTCGCTATGCCATACTTGCATTTCAGAAGTTCAACAGGGCCTTCACCAATGCAGCAATTCTCAACCATGTTGACCCGGCCTCGCCTGCTCCCATGTTCAGGAGACTGGCTCCGCACTTGGACTTGGCTTTGGGCTCCAGCTTTGGCATTTGGCATGGAGCTTTCCTTCTCGCTCTTTGGTAGATAGGTTTATAGGTTTTCCTCTCTTTCGATCGATAGACAATTGAGCTTCTTCATTCTTTCTCTTTTGTGTTCAGCAGCAAAGCCGATTATTCTGCTGACTGATGCAAGCGGCTTCGCCATAGCCGGCATTCTCAACCAGTATGAGTGTTTCCCGATTCTCAGACCGGTCAACATCTACTCTCAGAAATCTACAGGTACCGAACTGCACCATGACATATATGATGGGGTGCTCTTGGTCATGGTGGAGACTATAAAGCAATGGCACAACTACCTCGAGGAAGCGAATCATGAGGTCGTGATAAAATGTGACCATAGGAACCTCAAATATTACAAAACATCAAAAGTGCTGACCCGGCGGCTCACTTGATTGGCAGCGATCTTTTCTTCATATGACCTTGTTTCCAAACCCTCCGAAGGCAAGGAGAACCCAGCAGACATCCCATCTAGAACACCCAACTATGAGATAGGCTATGAGAATATGACAGCAAAGCTCCTTGCCATGTTAGCAGCAACCACTCTCACCGAATCATACGATGACCATCTGCCAGAAATCATAACAGCCCTGAAGGCCGACTTTGTAGCCACAGATATATGACCAACATTGGTCGATGGTTGAACCGTGGATAAGAGTCAATGGAGACCAATCGATAGGGGTCTGACCTATGAGTGCAGGAAATATGTGCCTGTGGCACTCTGCAGCAGAGTGACCAGTCTTTTCCACAACAATTCTGAATCCAATAGCTTCAGAGCTCTGAAGACAGCCGAGGTTGTATCACTCGATTTTTACTAGCCTGTAATGGAGTCAAAGTTACGGAAGTATGTTACCAGCTGCAAGTTGTGGCACTAAATCAATGCACTGTGTCACGCATGCTATGGACTCAACATGCCTCTTTCACCACCGTTTCATCTCTGGGAGGGACCTACAATGGATTTCGTTACCTACTTGCAAAAGTCAATGGTATCTTGATACACCAGGATCTGGGTAATCCTTGACTGTTTAACCAATATGGCGATCTACCTCCCCTGCAGGAAGGACAATGACCCCCCAGAGCTAGCACGTATGTTCTTTGATCACATGATCTTGAAATGGGGTGTAACATGCAATATCACCACCGATCGCGGCAATGAGTTTACCAGTCGATTTTGGGACAGAGTTTGCTCCCACCTCATTATCAATCACCGGCTCTCGAGTGCCTTCCACCCGCAGATGGACCGTCAAACCAAACAGCAGCACCAAACGATGGAGCAGTACCTCAGAACCTTTTTCAACTACGACCAGGACAACTGGGTCAAATTATTACCACCGGCAGAGTTTGCCTACAACATCTCCATCTACAGTTCAACAGCGATGACACCAATCTGGGCGAATTAAAATTACCATCGTACAATACAGTTTATGCTTCCCAAACACACCAGTTTCAAATCGCAGGTACAGGCAGACTCTTGGATGGCAGGCTGGGAAGAGACTTACCAAATTCTCCGTGAAAAGATAATTGAGGCTCCATTGCGACAGACAAAGTACGCTGGCAGGAAAGATATGACTTTTGTTGTTGGACACAGAGTATGGTTATCGACCTGAAACTTCAAAACACGCAGGTCTTCAAAGAAGCTCGGTTACTAGTGCAGTGGACCATATACGGTAAGTAAGATCATCAATAAGAATGCTTACAATCTATACTTACTGAGTACAATGCGGACCTACAACATTCTCCATGTGGCACTTCTCGGTCATTAAACACCCCCAGTCGGAGGCAAGCCACCCTCTGAACTGCTCCCAACAATAGTCCACAAAACGGAGGAATGGGTAGTCGACCGCATACTCAACTCTAGGCGGCAATATCAGAAGCTGCATTATCTCATCCAATGGGCCGGTTACAACCACATATTCACCAGCTGGGAGCCAGTGGGACACCTTAAAAACACCCGGCATCTGGTTGACGAATTTCACCGAGAGCGTCCAGATTGGCTACGGGAGATGCGGGATATAGTCGGCGGCACAGGTACATAAGACACAGAAGCAGTTTGGATGTTTCATTATACGTTGTTTCTTCATTTCCTTCTCTTGTCTTTTGATTGGATTCGGCCAAGTATAAATGTCCTCAGCCTGCGTTTAACCTTCTACCAATAGCGGTGTAGTTTCTCCATGCACCGAATCTGCCAAAAGGTCACCAGTGAGTGTAGCGAGCAGTCGTGCAACTGATGGGTTCATACGATTCCATATGTAGGATGATTATTTCATTCTTTGTTTCCCTTTCCATTGTTTCTCTTATATACTGGCTTTGGCAGTCCAGGAGGTCCGTTCCTAGAGTGGGAGATGATGTAATGGCAACACGTGATGCGAGGCCGGGTAAGTGCCATTGTATACGGCTCGCCACTACGACACTTACATCATGATCAAATATCTTACCAAAATACTCTCCATGTATACTCACTTGCTCGCCCGTAGCACCGAATACCATATCATATGTCTGGGGTCATGTTTAGGCACAGATGCCCTTATACGATATTGGAAACTGCAAAACTATTACGGGGGTATTTTAAGTCCCAGTTTCAATACAACATTCAATAGACTAAATTCAGCCGCCTATCCACTTGTCCTTCCTTCCTCGTCTTCCCAGACTCAATCTCTTATTCTCTAAGAATAAGATCTTACCACTCTTCCTCGTCGGTCCACGGTCGCTCTTCTGGCCACTCTTCGTAAGGTAATAATCCGGTAGTTATGTACAGATGCACCTTGTACCCGATATCGCTGATAATCGCCAAGAACAAAAGGTGCGGAGAGATGTGGGTTAAACCCTGCGCGTTGCAATACAATATGCCTTCGCCGATAGTTCCGATGAGCTGTTGGTGTGCGAATTGAGAAGCAGTCAATCTGTTCCCACACATGTAGAGCGTATTCACGAAGGGAACATAAAGACTTAATGATTTCGGTGTTTTGTAGATAGAATTCTTAATAATATTTTAAGGTGTTCTTCGCTGGTAATGTCTCACTGTGGATTGCTGCTAGAGCTTGGTTCTTCTCATTGTCGGGGACAATGTGAGCTTTTTATAATCGATTTCCTCAGGTCAAGCTTGCCTTCGGTCATCCATCATGACACTATTATTGCTTGATAGCTTATCGCGGAGTGCACCTAGTGTGCCCCCGTTGATAGTGCCACGAATTACCCTTGGTTATCGTGTTCATACATGAGTGGTTTTAATACTTTACGTACCCTATCGGGCCATCCTCATGATCATGATATCAAACGCAAATAATGCCAGCTCATAACCTCTGTTCGACATCTTGCTTCCCATTCGCTCAGTAGTTAGAACATCTGACGACCTTAGTCTTATCAGTGCTTATCACAATATAATATTAATAGCTCTTCACTATTAATTGCCTCACCGCAACATGGCTATTCAGCATTGCGTCAGAGATTTAATCGGCGAACAACCGATAATCCGCTAACATAGATTATGACACGTCTTATGACCTTGCAATGCATAGGGTCTTAACTCAATAAGCCGGTTTGCTTCAGGCGTCTTATCTTCAGCCAATGTCATTAATCCCTCAGACACTGCATGCTTAGGTCTTGACCTTCCGTAGAGCGGGGGTTGCCGTAATTGTTCTCACCGCTTTAGCGCGTGAGTTACAGATCCCTCGTACTCGCATATTGCAATACGTCTGCTGTGCATGTAATTCTGCGTTATCACAACTTAACTATGCATTGCCCCGCTAAATCAGGTTTAGTAGGTGTGGCCAATAATTATGTGCGCTGCTGAAGGTTTTTCACTTCCCAGTCATAGCAACATAATTGCGTCATTATATTTGAATCTGCTAGTATGACCTTAGTCTATACTAATTGATCGACACGCGGCTCAAGTGTAATCCCGCTAAGGATCACTTGACTGACAAACATGTTCACGTATTTCGTAGGTAGGTGTTTTGCATGTGCTCGTCACTATGACCCTGGCACAAGTACCTGCTTCATTCAAACATGTATCATTACCGCCGCTAAGGGAGAGCCCCTAACAAAAACATGCACAAATATATCACTGATTGTTTAACAAGTGATCTTGATAAGATAGAATTATCAAACAGTGAAAACATGAGCATTGTAAGAATTTGCAACTGGATCCACTGGGTGACTTGCTGACAACACGCCCAATACAGACACACTGGGTAATTTCAACTAAACTCTATCTGAACTACCATTTTAGGTATATGATTCAACTAGAGTGCAAATATGCCAATGGTTTGGTTTCATCATAAACCCAATATGATAGTTTGAATCAGTTCCTAATGGTACATGAATACCACTAAGTATGGTAAGGTGAACGGAATATTGTATGCTGATTGAAAGTAGAATTTCTAAGTAAGTGATATTTGGTTTAGTATAAGGTATAGAGTACTTAAAGATGATTCTAAAAATCTAGCTGATATGTACATAAAGATGATATTTCATGGATAGTGTGTATAATTACCACTGGTACATCTTGCAATACTTCACACTATGCCTTTCACTACAATAGTCTCCAGAACAGTTAACTAAAGATCTTTTGCAATCCATCATCCTGTTACCCCACTCTTTTAGAATACTCAGCTGCAGTAGTTTGCTGCATGGTAATATACTCAACTGGCCATTTCACAGTGCTGCAGTTGCTTTACACAACTATTGCACCTGGATGTAGTTACAATCTACTATTCACACTACTATTTGTGTATTGCTTACTTGGTGAGAAGGGATTGGTTTTATCTGATACCAATCAATCAGTATGATATTGATTGATTAGTATTTTGGCACTGCAATCGTATAACATGAATGAAGTTAAATTTTTTGTTTGTACATATCGAGCTGGTAGAATTCTTTCAATTTGCGGGTATTTTAATGATATTCTTGCGATCAGTATGTACAGTATATCGTGCACTGAATGTCAACTGGATTATTGTAGATGAGTATTTTTGCTGATATTGAACTTTGAGGTAGATTTTGATATGGATTATTTATCTGTACCTGTTTTATTGTATTGGAAATTCCAAATTGAATAGTAGGCAATCTGTGTGCCTTTTGGCAAAAATAATACACAGCTGAAATAATGTCCTTATTTCAAATTGCTGCAGATTATATCTATTTGCTTGTTTTCTTCCAGGTTACTGCAATTGCATCTCAGCAATGGCTGCTAATATAGCATATTTCATACTGTAATATAGTTGGAATCTCTTGCAATTAATATATAAATTTGATTTTGTGTTCTAATATTTTAATAGATTCCATTGATAAACTGTTTCTCATTACTTATAATACAACTATTTGATTATTAAGCTGACAATAGATGTAAAATTTCTGGTTGGATTTAGATGGAAATACAAAAGTGCTACTATCAAGCAGAACTTTATACAGTATCTAAAATCTATTCTTTCAAAGCTTGTGGATATATATATAGAAAAAGAATTACTCTGTTAATGTGTACATTTTCTCCTGTTAATTACAGACAAATATTGCAAGATCAAGAAATCTTTATATAGCATAATTAGTATTGCAAAACTCAATACATATAGCTGGCCAAGTAGGTATAACAATGCCCAGTAAGTGTAGCAAGGCTGGACAAGTATTGCAAGGCCAAGAAAGTTTTGCAAGGCCAAACAAGTAATACATAACATGTAGCACCAACAATTGGAATGAGTATAATGTTTCCTGCAATTAAGTTTGAGAGCTTTGGTTTAGTTATAAAGTATTCTATGCATGAAATGTACATAACTACTGGCACTTTCACCTTCCCATATGTAATTTACAATATCTCAAATATTTCATCTGTTGTGTTAGTTTTGGGCAAAAAGATTACTAACAAAGTATAGTTTCAAATATCACCAGAATGAATATTTGAGATTTTGTAAATCAGAGACATGGATGTGAAGTAATGCATAACTAGGCATAATTTATCAATGGAACACTTTGTGATCAGATTAAAATGCATGGACTTAATTCATTGCAAAATTGTGGATTCACACAGTAATACTTGGTGCAAGGTACAAACTGCCCGTCAGCCAACCATAATGCTTTGTGGTGACTGCATATCGATGACACCTATGTGTTGACCCATATAATGTTACTGTAATAAAAAATTGAGAGTTTTGCAGACAGATGCAAGTTGGTCTACTGGGATGAACTGTTGTTGAACTGTCACTATTGCATTCAATGGTTAGGGAACCGCTATTTGATTGTTTTATCCCAGCATCCGACTTGCGTCTGTCTGCAATAATTGCAATTTTTTCTTATGGTAGATACTGTTTAAATTACTTCTAGCCCAGACCTTAGTACTACTTCTTTTGACACAATCAGTTACAATGTGTAAATCAATAAAATACATGAATTCTGTAGTAAATAAGTCTTCATTACTCATCATTTAACGTAGATAAACCTAAATTTCGGACCTTGTCCACGGTTCTTGGTGGGGCTGAGGAACGGGGTATTTTCAAGAGAGCGTCGCGATCAACCAGTATATAAATTATTGCGAAACTAGTCTACTAACGTAGCCTACACCTGCCAGCTTTCTTTAAATCTGAAACTATACTCATTCTCTCTATGCTTATGTCACATTGACTCGCCACTTTCTCTGTTCTCGCTATCGGCAGCTGTTTGCTCTTCAGTATAAACTTTCTCTGATATCTCCTGGCCATGTTCCACCTGCGCAGGATCTATCTCCTTGGTCTCGACTAGGGGTTGGTGATGCTTTCCGCGCAGCTCGTCGGTCTCTGTATCAACAAACAGTTGTACTCTGGTTTGTTGGGGTGATTTCTGATCGTCCACCACCTCCGATTGGTCTAGGGGTGGTTGTCGTGCGCTCGAGACCAGATTAATCTGCCCCAAAGAGGATCCTGCGGTGCCCACAAAGCGCCCCACCTGGCAACCAAACTTCTCGAGCTGTGTGAACAAAGATGAATCTCTAGGTCCCTTTGTGAGCAACTCTGAGATCGGGTGTAAGAACAAGAGACCTGAGAATTTGCGGGCTAGTACACAGTCCGTATGTAGATAATCTGTGGTGTCGGAAACGGTGGTTTTGTTCTGACTGAAAGTATTGTCCATAAACCCTGATACGTCGACGAGTGTAACGCTCTTCTCATAGTCGCCAGCAGATACCATTGGACAGTACATAGTTGTAGGCTGTATATCTGGCAATCAGTGAGTATTATGTTCGTGGGGTGTTTTAATGTACACATACAAGAATCGTGTTTTTCGTTAACACCGTTATCATCATAACCAGGTTTTGAGCGACAAATGTAGCTCATGCTACTACTTATGACTCCTATCACCGCGACAAAGGCTTCGTCGTTCACAGGTTTTGAAGCCGTCCGAAGTCTAACTTCTCTACCGGTCGACATAGTTCCACCCATCCGTTCTACCCTGAGGCCGTTCATCCGTGTGATCTCTCGTTGCAACCATTCTGCTAGCCCCATCCGTAGGGCCATTACTCCTCTTTTTCCCCCGTTTCTCGGATTGTGCTCCCCCAGTTGCTCCAACTGCTCCTTCTGCTTCGGCCGTGATTTTTCCTCCTTTGACTGTTCACTGTCCACCTTCGCCTTGTTGGTCTCGTCCTCCTCTTTCTCCATCTTCCGTCGTTCTGTCTCCCACTTCTCCTCTTCTGACTTTTCTCCACTACCCTCTCCGCTACCCTCTCCACTTTCTTCTTCTTCCCCGCCCTCTCCCTCGCCCTCTTCCCCCTCTCCCTCATTCTCGTCCCTTTTGCCGCCCTTATCATCTGCCTCTCCACTATTTTTCGTTTTCCTGTCCCTTTTGCAGCCCTCTTGCTCTTTTGTGCGTTCTCCACTCTCTTTACCTTCGCCGCCCACTTCGCCGCCCTCCCCGCCCTCTTCTTCCTCGCACTCTTCTTTACTACCCTCTCCGCTGCCTTCTCTACTCTTCCCCTCCCCGCACTTTTCATCTGCACTCTCTTCCTCTTCCTCGCCCGTTTGCCCGCCCTTATTCTTATCCTTTCTGCTCTCTTCCCCTTCCTCGCCGTCTCCGCTCTCTTTCGCTTCCCCGCCCTCCACGCCCTCTTCCTCTTCCTCTCCCACTTCTCCGTTACTCTCCCCGCTAGCCTCTCCACTCTCTTCCTCTTCCACGCCCTTTTCCCCGCTCTCATCCCTACCCACTCTACTCTCTTCTTCCTCTTCACTCTCCTTGCCCTCAGTTTTATCCTCTCCGTTCTCTTCCTCTTCTCCGGCCTCTACCTTGCTCTTGCCCTCGTTGTCTTGGACTTCGCACCGCTTCCCTTTGTTGTCGTTGTCCACCACTTCATCGTCATTCTTGTGGGATGGTTCTGCCTTCTCCGTTTCAATCTGCTCCTTCTGCAGTCGCTCTCTCCCCTCCTGTTTCCCTGATTCTATTGTTTCTTTAACTAGCTGTTCCTCCATTTCGTGTCTGTATTGTCTTTCCTGCTCTTCTAGGTCATTATTCGTTTTTTTTCTCAACAGATCAGACTCCTGCATCAGTTGTCCGCTGTCGTTGTTCTGGACTCCCTTAATCTTTCTTTCCGATTGTTCCTCAATCTCTTGTCGTAGGCTATCCTGCGTCCATCGTTCCATCCGTACCTGCAGCATCTGTTCCACATAATGTCTGATCTGATCCATCTGCTTTTTCTCGCTCTCCGCTCGCATGTCTAAAATTTCTTTCTTGAAGCCGTCGTTGGATTCTCTCTCACTTCTTATGGATTGTTTGAGGTTTTCATTTTCATATTTTAGCACTTGCTGTTGTTCTTGTAATTTGATAATTTCTTCCATCGCGCTCTGGTAATCCTTCTTGAGAGAATGCTTTGCTTGTATCTCCTCTTTCGCCTGCCCAATTTCCGCCCAGAGCCTACTCAGCTCCTCACGCAGCATCTCGAGTTCATCGTTGACTAATCGTCCAGCAGCAGTCTCGTTGGTGTCGTCTTTCGAATCAACTGTTTTCCTTTCGATCTGAAGTGGCTGGGGAGTGATTCCCATTGCTATGTTTATCAGTTCCAACGCCGATTCTTTCGTACCAGTGAACCGTGCAACCATCGACCCATTGTCCTTCAAATTTTTCCAATACTCAGCGTGGTTTTCTAGTTTCTTCTCTCGCTGGATGCCCTCGCTTTCCGGTACTAGGTCCTAGCGATTTGTTGCTAGTATGAAATTGCCCGTGGGCTTAAGATCCGAATCAGTATTGGATTCGCCGTGGCCCCAAAATAGACGTATATTCCTTTTTGCCGCCCCTCCGATCTTAATGTCCGATATCCTTTGAAGGTAGATGATCGCGTTCAATTTTTTATTACCTCTCTGCTGCAGTGTTGCCTGGATATTCTCGAAAATGTACTGGTCATCGTAGATTGAATTATCGAAGCCTGGTGTGTCCACAAGCGTAACGAACTTTCCGTTATGTAGGAAACGATACGTCTGAGCCTGCTCTGTACCTACAATCAGTCAGTACACAACACCGCTGCGACGTTTACCCTGAAAATATACATACAGGAGTCAAGTTCATCAGAAACCCTGAACTTATCACTGCCGGTTGCGGCGTGACAAAAGTAACTTTTACCACTTCCAGTAACACCCATAACCGCGATCAAGATTTCTTCATCCCCACGTTGCAAGATTTCCCTAACGTTGAAAGGCATCGGCGGATTTGCGGAACACTTATCTGGAGTTTTGGACGACGTAATCGCGCTGATATCAGTTTGACAATATTGTCGCAGATTACGCAACATAGTTAGAAAACTAGCAGCAGCACAAAAAATCTCAGCAGAAGTAGAGAACCTTGTTACAAAGTTTGGTAAATGCTTTTCAGAGTTTAAGACACGAATGAATAGAGGGACTAAGATGAAACAGCTCACTTGCTGGCGATTTATAAGGTAGAGTGCCTATCTCCAGCCTCCCAACCAATATTAATAGTCGGGTTGCACATAGCCCATGCACACATTTTACATCCCGAAATTTTCAAAATTGTTCTCTAATTAGGATCAATCATTCTCATTTTGGTGAGAATGTGCTCAGGACTTGGACGTGTCACAGCGTTTTCACAAGGCTACCGCTCCTAGTGTACGATTCGTTATGTGGTGGCACCTATCTCACAGGTTGTTTTTTTTCGAGGGAACTAAGGGGAGCTGCGGGTTTGTTTGGTTTCCATTGTTGCGTATAAAACGCAGTGAAGTGCCACAAGATAGTATGTCACAGCCGCAGCGCTAGTGGTTGAATACACGAAGGCATAATCTTTTTTTGTCGACCCAGTTGACGGGATGAGACGTGTTCGCATATTGACCTATAAAACACTATGTTGATACTCTAAGTCATATAACATGCGCTATGGCGCTAGTGCGGTGGGAACTTAGCTCGGATAACTGTTCATGTGCGCAGCGATTTGTACTCGGAGGGTGCCAAAAGTCGGGCGCGCACCATAAAATGCGGAAATTCTACACTTCCACCACAACAATAGAGAGGAATTTCGAAAGAGAGGGGAGTGATAATTGGCTATCAGAAATGCTTCTATGAAGTTTTCTCAGAAAAATATTTGTCATGTAGGGAATGATGAGGCTCTTGGCATTTCTTGTTGTATGGGGGCAAAAGTCGGGCGCTCTTTTGCCCTGTTGTCACCGCGTCCGAAATACCCTTGTACCCGAGTACACATGAAAATTCCGGACCTGTCAGAACGTTGCTTTTTTCAGCACAGAACAGCCCTGCAAAACCTACTCCTAACTCCCATCCACTCAAAGGCGCATTATCCCTACCACTGACGTAAACAAGATGCTTGTAGCTGTCATTGCATTCCCTCAACAAAATACTAACAAATTACATCGGAGGTATTCCTGTCCTCTATCGCTACCAATGAATTTCAAGTATAATCCGGCAGATCAACCAACTCTTCAAGATCCACATCGTCCAGGCTACCCTCGAGGCTCGTTGTTGCCGTTGTGATGTCGATTGTGATCGGCTTTCGGATGCTAGCAAACATGCCAAACCAATGTATTGGGTTCATGCTCGAAGGAATCTTTGCCTCTATGTTGATATTGGCACAGAAGTTCATATCTTTTCGCTTGATCAAGAGAGCAATCGGTATGAGGTAGGGTATCCCTTCCTTAGAGTTCGCGTTCTCGTTCAGTACCCAGCGTATGCCGTTGACTACATGACCGTCGGAATAACTTTTCGTGATCTTCGACAACAGCGTAAAACGGCTCGGCCGTTCAGTCACTTCGCCCCAGGTAAAATCCACTTGGGTTTTAATTGCAGGAAGTCCAGCACTGGTCGCAATTCCAATGTCACCTGCTTTCGAGATAATTCGCTTTACGTTATCGCCGACAATGTGCCGCGGGCAATACGACTGGATATGCGGGGGTGGTGAAGTCGCAGTGTAATTGAACTCGATGTCGATGAAGGCTTGTTTGATACGATATTGTGGATTCTCCGTGAGGAATGTGAATTCGAATACTAGAAGACTGGCTGGACTATCGCCAAAGGTGCTATGCCGAACTTCCTTTAAGTAGATCGAGATGAAGGAATTTCGAATAGCTTGAGTTGCTATAAACTGGCCATCATTTTTGGCGACCGGCTGTCCGCCGTGATTGGCATACAGGTTTCCGTCGGGGCTGTCAAAAAAGTTCGTGTCGCTCGGCTCGAAGCTGAGTGTAATCGATGTCGCGGACATTATGGGTCGTTCGAAATACTTGAACTCTCTATTTCTCCTCCGACCGCCAGAAATACTTCGTGCGGAGCTAGGTCTGGGGATATAAATCGCGTGATGGAGCATACAGCGATAAGAACATCTTCATTTCACTGGTTGGTGGCATTTTCGAGGTACTGTTGGTGGACGCAAAGAATATCGATAGCAAGACGTGGTTATTGTTGCGTGCCGTGTTTGCATATGCATACATCTCAGTTTTATTTATGCGACAACGTTACGGGTGTGTAATATGCATGCAAGATAGGTGTATTCAAACGCAGAACAAATGGTGAAATGATGCGCGAACATTGATTGCCAACACACCTTAATATATTATTTGAGCTCATTGAAAACCCTAATACACCCTACTTCAAATTGTACACGATGCCATCTATGTCTATTTCCAATAGAAGCACGTTCTTGAACTATCTCTGATAATTTTAGTCACCAACCATCAGGCTTAACCCCTGTCAGGGTGCCATTACTGCAGCTGAAGGATTTTCCTCGATGTTCAACGCTAAATCTCGAAACGCCCATCTCCCGCAAGCACAGCCGCTCTGTTAATTCCCATCGCTCTTCCGTTGACAGACTGATTATTTGACTATGGAGCGAACTAAAGATACCGATTACAGCCATTCCACAGACAACAAATATTTCAACGAATGTGGTACGTAATATATTCACCTGGCTACAGAATGTACTCAGTTAAGGTTATGCTTTTTAGCCAACATTGCACTAGACTTTTTAGACCTCACCAGCCCGCCTCTGGAAAATCCGGACGTGTTCAACCATGTTGTCAGCGACCTACTAGATAGCAAGTTCGAAGTCTACTTTGCTAAGGAACTCAAATCGGTAGCTCTCGGCCCCGAAGGATGTGTGGGAGAGCCGGGAAAATCTCAGGACTGGTCCAAGGCCCAAGCTAAAGTTTTCTGGTGGCTTCACCACGACAAGGCTGTTCAACATATCAGTCAGATTTGGGTATCTGACAACGGAAGCGGTGGGGATTTCCGAATTATGACAGCTCTATGGGATCCAGAGAAAGAACGCCCATTCTTCTCAGGAATCGATGTATTTTCCTGGCTCGCTCCCAACATCTCCATCAAAACTGTCGCGGCAGTTGCTCCGACAGTAAAACTCTTAAACCTTGTTTGGGATGGGAGCACCAAAATTGTTCTAGAGGCATGGGAGGCCGATCTAAACAGTTACCATCTTGAAGAAGTAATTAAAACAGATATACCTACTTCAATAACTAACTGATTGCTGACATTTTCCTGGTTGCGTAATAGCTTCAAGTCCTTAAAATAGTTGTATTGGGAGATAATCAAGAGGTATGCCACTCACCTGAGTACAGAGAAAAGATTAGTACGCGGTTTTAAAATTCTCGTCTAGTGTGTACCAAGAGATTTCTCACGGTTTCAAGAAGCAGTCAACAGGAATAGGATGAGGAAGATACAAATAAAATACATCAGTGAGACCGAACTGCGTAGTAGGAGCAACAGCGATGGGGCAAGCAATGTTGCAGGTCGAGCGGAATCAGTGGTCTACGAGAGTGTTAATCGGTGAGGCAAGATAACTCTTTCTAGTACCATTGAACCGCATATATACTTACTGATCCTTTTTATTCAATCGTAAGTTATAGTGATTGGTTCATTAAATTGGGGCTTTTCGACGAAGCATACAATGCGGCTGCCACCGCATTGCCCATCAGCGACTGGCAATACGACTTCAAAGCGCCCATCAAAGACTCACAAGACCACATCAAAGTGGCCATTCTCGATACGGGTATTGATGCCGGCCATCGCAAATTCCGAACCTGTATCAAAAGTCGCAAATCGTTTCTGCCTGGGGAGCATGACTTTTTAGACCCGGACGGACATGGGACTCATATGGCGGGGTTAGTTCAGCAAGTGGCACCTAATGCTAAACTCCTGATTGGTCGCATTTTTCATAGTCCCAGTTATAGTCAGATGTGTGCAACTGAGGTATGTCAATTTTAATTAGAGTGTCATGAAATCTGGCTAGAACTGATAATTGAAGGGTATACGTTGGGCAATTCAAGAGAGTGCACACATCATTTTGTGCAGTTGGGGCTTTAAGGAGTATTTTGAGGAGCTGCGAGATGCTATCAAGGAGGCCGATAGTCAGGGAATTCTAATATTTGCGTCCAGTCCCAACGAAGGGCAAGATGCGAAGCAGCTCCCTTATCCCGCTCGAATACAAGGAGTCTACGCTATTGGAGCGTGTGATATCTACGGCAATTCAGCAACATTCACAAGTCGTGAAGCTCCCTTTTTGTTCCCCGGGGTCGGCATACCTTCCTCATATCCGCGGTATTTAAGCGACGATCTGAAGACAGATACAAAACGTCTTTCCGGCTGTTCAATTGCTACTGCGCTCGCAGCAGGTTTTGCGGCGCGCATCCTCGAATTCGCGATAATCTGCGGCATCGATACTCTTACGCTGGTGAAAAGACAGCATGTCAATACCATATTCCAAAATTTTGCGCATCACAAATATGTCTGTCCCTGGGACCAAATCCCTCAAGAGGAAAAAGATCTTATTTCCTGGCTTGATCATCGGTTCTTCGGTAGGTATATTAAGAAACCTTAGCTGTGGGGCGTTTGGTCTGGAGTGGCAGTGGAATTCATCATCTTTGAAGTGATGGCAGTGAATTAGTGGCAGTCGTATTACAGATTGTTGTTACTAGAGCGAATAAGAGAATTTATATACATGATTCTGTGGTTTATGTTTGAACAATAAAAAGAATTGACTAGCTAGGAGTTACACTAAGGACCGTATGGCCAGAGATTTCTGTCGGGCTGATGGCATTCAGCCGGATCTATACATAAATGAGTACGTATGCATTCGCACTTATATATCAATTATTATCTAATAGTTATACACTTGGTTTGTCTGCTCGAAGCATTCTCATTGGTCGGGTGAACTTGCCACGTGGCGCAGTGGCAGATACAGTGGCGGATACAGTGGCGGATATCCACATGTTGACTTAGGATTTATCCCAAAGACCTACAAGTTTTTAGAACGCCATCGAAGCTGCAAGAAAGGATTGGAGAGTGCTTGCTAATGCACTGAGTGATTCGTATAGACTCATTCACAAATTTTCACTCGCCACCCGCTATTTGCCACTGTTGCATGTGTACTTGGATCGTGAGTCTCAGCACCGTCTGATGTCTTGTATGAGAATGAAGACTTGTATAAAGATGGTGGCTGTATCAGGATATGCATCAGGACCAGGGTGATGCGTCTCATGCTTGATGGAGCATACGCGTACGCATATGAGAGATTATACATATACGGGCCTTAGGCCCTCGAGATAGACAAGCCAATCAAGAAGTCACAGAAGCATCAAAAGTAACAGCCACTGCCGGCTCCACTCTACCGTCTCCAGCGCACTTCAAATTTCTTCAGCATATAAAGGCATGGATTCTACCATTAGATAGTTCGGTAGACAATCACTTTTGTACGATAGATAATTCAATCTCTCTTTGTACTCGATCACTCTCAACAATACACACCGAGAACAATGACCTTACGCGACGCGTAACTCATAGAGAAGCTGTTTTTGGGACGGTAATTCATAGCATATTTGACACGTGGCACTATGGGGTCCTATGAACCTACGCCTTGACTAGGTTACAATGATACGCATGCGATTATGTGCACTGGATACTATACATCACGCTGCATACAACGGATTTGAAAGCAAGCTGCCAGATACACTTCATTGCACGCTCTCAAGTATGCTCTGAAGTACACTCCTGATTGCACTCGATGGCACGCTCCCAGCCTGCTTGACTGTACGCTCCCAAGTAAACTTTCAAGACGCTCAGAAGTACACTCCTGAGAACGCTCTCAAATACACTCCCAATTGCACTCGGTGCCACACTCCCAGTCTGCTTGACTGTACGCTCCGAAGTAAGCACTCAAGACGCTCTCAAGCACACTCCCGAGCACGCTCTCAAATACACTCCCAATTGCACTCGATGGTACACTCCCAGCCTACTTGGCTCTATGCTCCCATGTACACTCTCAAGAGGGAAGATACTACCAATCTCACTTGACTATATGCTCCCATGTATGCTCCTACATACTCGATCCAGAAACTTGCTGAGTTGCAGACGCCAGGCAACGGGAGCCGTGAGGCTGGTGGTGTATGGCGGGCAGTGCATGGCGGCGTGTGGCGTGTGGCGTGTGGCGTGACAGGTGGCAGGCGGCGTATGTTGGCCAAAATCATGACTTCGGTCGATATGGTAGTCTCAACCTTATATTTAGCGCGGACACCATTACAAGATCTCACGATGCCTCGAGGTCCTGATGTTGACAATTGAAGCCTTAGAATCTGCAAGAAAGGTAGACAATTGGATCGTGGGGAGAGCAGATCTCTGACTCAGTTTGCTCAGCGGAATCTGCAGCCAGTTTCCCGTCGATATTGGGCGCATGTGTGCGCATTTAGTCCGGGCCTGATGGTCATGATGGTGATGGTGACGGTGATGGTACCAAAAGCACTTAGTCAAGTAGGTTGGCTACGTCAACATCAATGTCAAAGCTTTAAAGAATTAAAGTCTTCTATTGGCCAAAGCTTGCCGTGGCAAACTCTACTCCTCCCGAACTGTGGCTTTGTCAAGTGCGGTTCTCTCGAGCAGGCTTCCAAGCAGGTGATCAAGCAGGTGATCAAGCAGGTGATCAAGCAGGTGATCAAGCAGGTGATCAAGCAGGTGATCAAGCAGGTGATCAAGCAGGTGATCAAGCAGGTGATCAAGGGCCAGCGGGCTGTAAAGTGGACTTGCAGCGATGGTGTTACCAGTAAAACAGCGAAGACTCCTGGCAGTAAGGACAGGTATAGGTCCATCTCTGGCCACCAATCGTATATAGGTCCATAGGCCCACGCGCACATCTCTATGAATCGACTATAGATTACTATATGCTGCATGTCGCACAGGGGTCTACGGGAAGTTTGCTAAATGCTGCGCGTGTGTGCGTGTACGCGTAGCACAGCCCATAGTCGATTTGCACTTTTGCCGATGCAGCAGACACAGTTGCAGATATACAGTGGAGGATATACAGTGGAAGATATATATACAGCGGCAGATACACAGCGGCGGATACCAGTATCAGATAAGCAGCAGCGGATAGCAGCGTCTGATAAACAGCAGCGGATATACAGTGGCAGATACAGCAGCGGATACACAGGGGCAGATACAGCAGCGGATACACAACGCAGCAGACACAGTGGCAGATACACCATGGCAGATATGTATACAGTGACAGATATACAGCCAGATATACAGTACCAGGTCTGGATACATATTCACAGCGGCGGATATACAGAAGTAGTTCAAGATACACAGCACGATATACACAGTGACGGATACACGGCGGCAGATACACAGCAGCGGATACACAGTGGTAGATGAACAGCAGCAGATACAGTAGTGGATATACAACACAGTAGATACAGTGGCAGATACACAGTGGCGGATACACAACGGCGGATACATAGCGGTAGATACACAGCTGCAGATACACAGCAGCACCAAATCAAGATACACAGTGGTGGACACACAGCAGAAGTCTAGGTGATCTGCCTGATATTGTAACAAGTTCACCTTGCTCAACGTTTCGAATCCTGGGGGCGGCAAAGCCGCCACCGATGCTAGTACGTATATAGACGTAGGTGTCATCGATATGCAGTCACCACGAAGCATTCTCATTGGTGGAAACTTTCTTCCGCTTTGGCTGATGTCGGACATCAAGCCACGATGGCTAGCTACAACATTTATGTCACTCAGTATAACTCGCACTAGCTTGGCAACTATTATACCAATCATATTTAGTGAAAACGCCTTCAAACTCTGAAATTTTCACGGTACCTGGAGTATGAACCGGTAGATTGTGACTGATGGGGACTGATTTCACCGCGCTCAGGAAGTGATCTCACACCAATAAACCCCGAATTCCTCCCTGCGCTACCAGTCATATACCAAAGAAGAGAAACGAAACGAACCCAATTCCCCTTATTCCCATTTCATTATACATACTAAGTATGGACGGGGCAGGTATTGGATTTCAGGTCTGGAGGTGTACAATCCGTCATTTCTGGAGGCTGTAATTACCTCATCTGGCGATATACCTCACCTATCGGTACATAGACATCCGAGGCTAAAACGCAATTCCCGCAAAAACGGAGGCGGCACTATTCACGCGCAGGCGAGGCCACAAAAATCACCTCCAGCCGAAGATGACAGCAAAGATAAGAGTCTGAGACGGGTTTATACGATTCAACAAAGAGGTGACACGCCGGCTGGGTGTCTGGATGGAGACGCACCTGACGTTCAAGGAGCACCACGACCGATGCATGAAGAAAGCCAGGGCAGCCCAAGCCAGACTCCGAACTCTTACAAGGACATACGGGGTTGTTCCGGAGAGTGTGAGAGCCATCCAAATTGCTTGTGTCCAAGCGGTCGCACTATATGGGAGAGAGCTCTGTTGGGATCCCAAAGAAGTAGGCAGACGAAACGACCTTCAAATTCTCTTAAATCGACAAGCCAGATCCGTTCTGGGGGTGCTGCCCATGACCCCACGGGGGCACTGATGAGAGAAGCAGAGCTTACACCCACACCTGTAATCTTAGACTCCAGACAGCAATGATTCACAGCAAGACTGGCAAACGCTTGCAGCAGCTAACTCAGGGAGCTGCACGAAGACCCCACTTCCGGGGCACCGATATGCAGAGTAGTCGAGAAAGAGCATATGCCTGGCCGGACTACCGAAGGCATGAGCTGGCCTGCCCCAGGTGAAGAACCAGTTTTTAAGACTATTAAACTGGATGACGATGTCACAGCCAACAGAGCAGCGCAGCTCTGGATAAGAGAGAAGGAAGCAAAAGTTAGAGTAGGGGTCTGGATATGGTGGACAGATAGGTCGCGCTCTGACGATGGCCGAGTGGGAGCCGCAGCAGTGTGCAAACATGGAAACGAATTGAGGACCCACCGCAGTTATCCAGGTACTGAACGTATTGTGGTTTTTGAGGCCGAATTGTGGGCGATCGGACTCACGCTCAGTGAGACGATCAGGAAGAAAGAACCACTGCAAAGGAATGGAGTGAAGACGGTGGCGATTTTCAGCGACACACAAGCCGCCATTCGATGGACAGCTATTAGCGAGATGGATCAATCGGAGGGCGTAAACCCTCCTTACCCACGGCATCACAACAGAGATTCATTGGATCGCAGGGTACTCCGGTATCCAGGGAAACAAAGAAGCAGACCGCCAGGCAAACTTAGCCTGAGATGTCAACGGAAGCATGATAATAGAGCGGCCATACACCTCGGCTTCGAATTGAGCTAGACCGATCTCCGAGGGACGATCAGCAGCCAAGGAACAGTGGGAGGCCGACAAATCAAGTAAGCACTTTGGTTACAGACTGAAGGGCAAGTTTAAGGCCGTACACCGGAGTATGGCTTCGTAGGAAGGTTTATGAGAAGATACGGTTGCACACGTTGATATGGTACTATAATAGAGTAGTAGATAGGTAAGATTATCGCGAATCGTCTATATAAGGTTGCGGTTACCTGGCCCTGGACACGTCTCGTGCCATTGGCGAGAACCTAATAATGACTGCCGTTACAGCAAGGCAGGCAGCAAGAGACCCATTCCAATTGCCCCGTCGGATTTACAATACCATACCACCTACAGCGCTACGGATACTTCCATCTTCTCGTATATATTATCTCTTGTATCCGATTTATTGGTATCGATGAATGTGGAATATACAACTTCAGATTTGATGGCGGAAATTTGCTCATCTTAACAAATATGGGTGATACACCAGCTCATTATACGATCCCTGGCATTCTATTGTGGAAAAGTTTAAATCACCGACTAATTTGTGACACTAAATCATGCCCTAGATTGATCACATCATAGGTATGAACGTTTCTCTGGTGCCTATTGTACAGATTTGAATGGTATCCAATCATACCACGTTATCGCTGTTGCGATTGGTATGCGACGGAATGCTGTGCCACGAGGGAGGGAATGATACGAGTGCAATTCACACATGCGTTCATATGTGCTTGTAGAAATTCATATGTACAAAAGTTTTATTGGCGCGTAACTCGGTTTTAAGGTTTATGCGGCTGAAAATTTATAATAATTGTTACAGCGCAGCGACATAATAGGTACCTTTGGAGGTGTACTACCTTTCACCACAACCAACAACACAGTAGTATGTGTACCTAAACTTTCCAGCATGGGAGAAAATAACCCTGGTCGAGGTTACGTAACGATGCAAGCCTATCGTTAGACCCCTTACACCGAGAGTTGTGACTTACTACGCACATATGGCCCTGTTGTGTTCCCTCATTCCGGATGTGCCTTATCGCAGCTCTGCGGTGAGCTGTTATCAGAAACGACAGGGCATACGCAACAACGGAATCCCCGAGACTCGATTTACTTCCGCTGCTCACAAGTCGCACAAGTGTGTCCATCTCGTCACACCACATACACTTATCGTAAACCATTCAGCTACGTAGCACTGATATGAGGCTTTCTCCGAGGTATACAGTTCCTCATTCAGCCTCCAAGCTAATGGTTACAATAAATAGTTATGATCCGTATCACCTTGAGAGTAATCAGCCCTTCTGCATAGGAAGCTCCTCCTAGAGGTTCACACAGTCTCTTGAGCTCTTGATTTCGATGAATTACTGTCCGCCTGTCTCCGAACTTTGATCTGCGTAAAATATTCATAACCAGGACTCAAGAACGGAATTAGATGCAATCAATCGCAATCAGCCAGCGAAAAATTGTGGTGATTGAAACCAGCGGCACACAGAAAGGTCAAAAATGTTTCACCTGCAATAACTTCACTGTTATACATCCAACATGCATATTCAAGATGCACATTCAGTCACGATAATTGAGTGGTCAAACGTCACTGGTCTATGCGCGTCGCTGACACCTGTAACATATGCACGATTATATCTAGTAATTTGGTTGTAAATTAGGTGGAACATTGGGAGGGTGGCAAGGAGCACAATAGTGTTAGCGAGTGATCCTAGACAGTAATCCTCAACTGCTTCCTAGCTTTGCGACGACAAGTACTAGCTACAGTTATATGCGACTGAGCACACCAGTATGTTTCCAGCGTCGATGTAAATGATGTGTTGGGGCACCACAAGGTTAGGATCTTCTGTGAATCGTGGATTCTGACTTGATCTGTCATTTTGTCATTTTCTAAGGCGTGTTTGGCCAGCGTCTGATTATCAATCGCTGCAGAGCATATAATACAAGCTTATGTACCATCCACAAGTATGATCGTTCACCCAATGTTGGGCACAGGGATTGCTAAACGTAGGAATAGTACGCGATTGTTTCGGGGTTGGAGAATATACAGTCGTTGTGGGCACCCACACTTCGGATGAACCGGTTCTCACCACCATTCCCTAGAGCACACAGCACTGAGACTACACTCTGATACATTACCAGTTGAATGCAAGTATACTTGTCCTTCATCAAAATGTGCTTTTACGAAGTCGCGCAGTTGTTCACAGTTGACTCTGGGAAAAGTTCATATAAGTTCGAACGTTCGTCTTCGACGGGAATAATAATATACTGCTCAGGCTACTTTCGTGAAACTACCTGGTAAAATTAACGTTGACGACGAGCCTATTCTCTATTAGTTCCAACCCATCCCACTTGCGGTCGCATTCGCATAATTATTTTTTATCTTATCTTTTTGCAGGATATATTTTACATCTTGGTGTAACTTCTGGACGAACCGGTTAACCCTTAGCCAGTTAAGAAGAAGTTTCTTCCAATCCAAGCTTGCAAGTTGGTATTCGGTCAGATTTCGGGTCAACCAAAACATGATCACATTTCCCAGTGCTCGCCTGGCTGCGGGACTGTTAGGTGTTACTATTGTACTGGTTGTGGCCTGGAATTACCAGAAGGATCTCTCTAAACATCCTAAGGTCGTTCCCGCTGGGTTTCCCGACGGCGCCGATATTGATACTACGCAACCTCTTCAACCTGTTACGTCTCATGAACCGCCCAACCCTCCTACACCGCCCCGACTTCCTACTCCTCCGCCATCTCCGCCGCCCCAAATCCCTACCCCTCCGCCGGCATCTCTACCACCAAGACTCCCTACTGCTCCTCCACCATCTCCAACACCTCCTCCTCCTACTTCTCTGCCGCCTCCACCACCACCACCACCACCTCCAACTCCCACTCCTCCGCCCGCTCTAAAAAAAGGCCCAGGACGGACATTCCGGATTACTTCAATCCCTCTAGAGGTCTCGCAACATCAGTTACAGTCCAGCCTGAAAGATTTAATGGAGGTACCTGAACAACAACGATGGCTAAAATGTTCTTTGGTCGCTGTATCGAAGAAGCAAATCGCCACCGTCACTTTCGAAAGTGGAGAACCTCCGGATTTATTGGAATGTAAGCCAGGCCATAAGGCTAACTTACTTCTGAACGATATTGATGGCTATTTGTCCGTGGATTGCGACTTCTTCGGTATGACGCCGCTGTACTGTGGAAAAGATCCCACAGTTGAGTAAGTATAACCTGGGTTAAAGAGAATTACTATGTTACTAACGTTCGGTAGCATTATCGCTGTTACTGGTCTTGGCGGACATGCATACGGATCGTGGAGGTCGCCAGTACACGGTGATATGTGGCTGAGAGATTTCCTGCCTCATGCTGTGCCTAGTGCCAGAATCTTCACCTTTGGATATGACTCTACCCTGCAGAAAAGCTCATCAATGAGTTCTGTCATCGACTTCGCGAGACGTCTTCTGGAGCACGTGCATATAGCCAGGTCTGGAGATGAAAAGGTAGGTTACAACTACTATTTCACCACAGGTTCAAGACCTAACTTATAGCATCATAGGAGAAATTCCGTCCGATAATATTCATCGGACACAGCTTGGGCGGTCTAATTATCAAGGCTGCACTTGTCGAAGCTGCCCACGGTTCAGAAAACGATCGAGCCATCCGGAATTCCTCAGCAGGTCTATTCTTCTTCGGAGTCCCCCATAAAGGCCTCAATATTGAAAAGATTGTGAGCCTAGTCAAAGGCCAGCCAAACTCACAGTTAGTGGAGAACCTGAAACCAAATTCGCAGTATTTAGATCTCGCATACAGGAACTTTTTGAGGGATGAGCTTGACGACTGCCCAATTACATCGTTTTATGAAACGAAGCTAACTTCGACTGTAGAGGTTTGTCTGAACAAATATAATTTTCTATCGGAGCTAATAGCTTGTACTATAGGAAGTCGATGGGAAATGGGTGAGATGTGGTGCACAGGTGCACATGGTTGACAAAGGGTCAGCAACGTGGGCATCACCGAGGGAAAAACTCCACGACCAAATACCAATCGACGCAGACCATTCGGCTATCGTGAAGTTCACCGATGAAGATGACAATCATTACCAGATGGTGGAGACTAGGCTACAGGAATGTGTGAAAAAGGCACCTGTACTTATCCAAAAACGACTGGCAAAATGTGGCGGAGGTGAGACTCGGTGATTCCCGCAAAGATGAAAGATCTTAGGCTAACATACTTTGCGACTAGTCTTAACTGATGATGAGATCAAAACGATGTAGGGTTGACTGGTTTTATCAAGGCTACTGAATGTATCTAACATGTATTGACAGAGAAAAGTATACCGAAGATGAAAAGAAATGTTTACAATGCTTCTCCGGGACGGACTATACTACATCCCGTGAAAATATCCCTGAGCGTACCGAGGGTACTCTGGACTGGATTTTCAAGCATTCCGAATATCAAGCTTGGACGTCGGAAGACTCTGATGCCAGCTCATCGCATTTGTGGATATCCGGGAGTCCAGGTTGTGGTATGTATTTGCCGTAAATGTATTGTTATAGATTATCGAATGTGACCTAACAAGAGTTATGTAGGTAAAACCGTTCTTGCTGCACATCTTCTGGGCCACTTAGAGGGAATGGCTAAAGAGGATGGAGACCTGCAAGTTGCATATTTCTTCTTTGACGACAAGGAAGACAAGCAGAAAACGGCAATGTCGTGTTTGAGCAGTCTCATCCACCAACTGATATTTTCCGCGCCCCAATTGATTGATCACGCCACAAAATTTTTCATTTCTCAGAAGGAACAAATGGTGGATTCAATCGACAGGCTATGGAAGATATTCACTGCCATCGTAACCGACCCAGTTGTCCGTGGAAGATATATCATCCTGGATGCCCTGGATGAATGCGAAGAGAAATCACGGACGGCACTTCTGGACAAGTTGAAAGAGTGGTACAAGAAGACAGCGAAGAAATCCAAAACCTTCTTGAAGGTTTTTTCAACCAGTCGACAAAATACCAAGGTCACCGCCACGTTTAAGATAGACCTCGAAACCGAAGAGCACAATACTAGAAGCGATATAAAATCCTTTGTGGCAAACGAAGTCGAAGAATTGGGTTACGAGGGCGACTTTCGCAAGGAGGTCAGTACGAAGCTAGAGCGAGGAGCAGGTACGATGTTTCTCTGGGCGTCTCTAGTGGCACAGGATTTGAAGGATACTCCTACCAGAGATGTTCTAGAAACGCTTGAGAAGATACCACCTGGTATCAAGGGATTATATACTCATCTGTTGCGTAGAATCCCACCAACATCTGTCGGTATTGCAAGGATGATCTTTATGAATGTTGTTCATGCACCCCGCCAGATGAGCGTGACAGAATTGGCAATTGCTTGCACCGTTGAGGATTCTTATACATCACTATCCTCGCTCCCGCCTCATGTCCTCGAGAATTTCCAGAAGGATATCAAACTATGTGGTCCAATCCTCAAAACGAGATCGACTCCAAACACTAGAAAGCGTCTTCTTTCTGTCACGTGCCATGACTCTGCGGAGGGGAGAGAATCGCAGGACCTGGCTCACTCCCACGAAATGGATGCGAATACGATAACTGAAGTGCAACTCGTTCACCAATCGGCAAAGGAATTTATCTTGGAAGCATCGATATCTGCAGTCAGTCTTTTCCAGTCCGACCCACCGGGATTGATGCTACATACTCCTGATGAAGCGAGGCGCCATTTAGCCATCACCTGCCTGACCTATGTGGCATTTGAGGAGTTTCAAACCGGAAAATTGAGAACGAACGCTGCTACTGCAAACACTTCCTCATTCGAGTTGAAGGTATGCGCTAATGTAAGACTCGCTCGAGCAACGGGCTTCTTGGACTTTGCGGCGCAGTCGTGGATTCACCTATGTCAAGAAAGAGACCTTGTTGTTTGGGAAACCTTCAATCGATTGGCACAATTGGGAAAACTCAAATTTGCATTCAAATTTCACCACGACAGCCGGCTAGAGAACTACTCTCAGACGCGGGTACACACTGGATCTCCGACATGGGACAAGTACATGAAGAAAAGAAATGTCGATGCCGATCCTGTGTTTCTTGCTATATACTTTGGAATTTTTGCAGAGCGAATCCTAAACGATAAGAGTCCCGAAGACCTAAAAAGCCGCCCTGAGATTCTCACATTGGCGGCGGCGTTGGGCCATTCCGAAGTCGTTAAGTTGTTACTATCAAAAGGCGCAGATATTAACGGCCGGAAAGGAGCAGCTCTTAAGGGGGCAGTGAAGCAAGGAAGGCAGGATATGATTTCGTTACTCCTGACCCACGGTGCGAATGTTAAACCCCAATATATCGAATCAGTTGAAGTCACAGCAAAGGCCGGCCGCAGGGATCTGGTTGAAGTTCTCTTGAAGCGTGGGGTAAACATCAATGCTGAGGATGGTAAACTGATCGACATGGCTTTCGACCTGAAATGGGACGAGGAGATTGTTTTGTTTCTCTTGCAGCGCTGCACATACATCGAACAACGGGGAACGGAATACCTCGACGAAGCAGCTGCTTTGGGTTACGCCGCAGTCGCCGTTTATCTGCTGGGTCATGGTGTGGAAGTCAACAAAGTAACCCCACATGGCAGCGCTCTCTGTGCAGCGGTGCTCGGTAGGAATCTAGAAGTTATCAAAAGGCTACTCGCGGCCGGAGCGAACGTCAACTATCCGAGCCCACTTGGTTGTCCGTTACAACTCGCAAAGGTTGCGCAAAGTCGATGGGACGAAGGTCACGAGATCGCTGCAACTCTGGTAGAATACGGTGCGACGGATGAAGTCAACGAAGCAGTCAATAAGCCGATACGTAGCACCGTTAACCGAACTGCAACGACTTCTACAACTACAATTCGGTATGAAAAATGAGGTCGATGGGGAAGAGCAGCGAAGAGGATATATAACGCCAGATCTCGAATTTGAACAAACCATAATGCAACCTAGCACAACGAATACATTGACATGGAACAAACAGATACATAACACCAGAAGCCGACAGCGAAGTTGTATCGATTATGAGGACGAATGTAGGTGATAGCAGATTGATCTCATGTTAAAAGATTCGAGATTATTTTCTTTACGGGACTGTGGCTCACGAAGTTAATTAATGTTTGTTTTACGCATCAATGTGTGAAGCAATGCGTACTGCTTAATGTATTTCTGAATTTTTAGGAGTAGAGTGAGCTCGAGACATTATGGAGATACATTGCGAGTTAGGTTATCGCTGCATTTTGTAACAAAACCAATTTTGCCTCCTTGTCCGAGGAGCATCATATGTTACTTTGGATGCTTCTTAGACTTGTTGATTGACTTATCTCTCGAGGCCTGAAGGCCCGTATATATACAGACTTGACTCCCATATCCATATTCGTCTCCATATCTATATCCGTTTGCATATCCGTTTGCACTGATATGAGCCGCTCTGCACTGATACGAGCCGCACTCCTGAGGCATATCTTCATACACCAACTGCATATCAAACGGACCTGAGCATTGAGGCTCACGATGCAGGTACACGCAACATCATACTCCGGTTGATGTCGAGTGATAACGTCATGAAGTTAGCATCATTTGCAACCGAGCGACAAGTTACCGCGCTCGTAGCTAACGACTCAGACTTACGCGATAGATGGAGCTATTTATCCATCAAATCTAATCATCTCTACCGCCCATACTTTCAAATTCATCTCTCCATATCGAGCAGTTTGTCGACTGCCCTGTTAGCAGGATATATAAATTCTTCGAGAAGTTGAGCAATGCATCAAACATATCGAACCATAAAGCTGGTATTAAAGGACATAGATATTTACTGCGGAAGAACAGAATCATGCGTACAATGTTGAAGCTTTCAGTTTTGCTGTCTAGCGTCTACTTTTGAAATTAATATTCGGGCGGGCAGAGCCATTTAGCTTGGACAATACTTAGATTTCATTTAAAATAGCCAAATCTCACTTACAGTTCTGTTCAATCACGTTTAAAAGATGCAAGTGGTATTCTCTGTTTGGCACCTTTGGAAATGTTTGTATGGGTAGCTACGAAGTATCAAGTGAGACAATTCGTCTGATAGGCCAATGATAGTTCACCACGTTCCTTAGGCTTGTCGACCGAACTAGCACATCTAGCGCCATGTTTTGCAATGTACGGTTGCCAGTGTTTTAGATCCTTATCGCCGCAATGTATGGGAGAATGCCGGCAGATATGGTTTGTCCATGCTGCATGCCCGAGGATTTATTCTCAAGCGAAGGCTCTTTTGTATTGGGCGAATGCAAACACTGTGCGGCCTGTCAGGCGCGGCACTGGGGTTTACTCATAGATGTGATTAACCAAACCCGCATATTTTACGAGCAGGTATGTTCTGCGCTTTTCGCGGATATGGGCAACAGCGACCCGTTGGCGAAGTGGGGAAATCGCAAATAGGCAGGCCAGAAGTGGCGAACCGCTGTGTGATACACCGTCTTCCTTCGTTCACCTGCTGATTTATGAAGGTTTCGAACGCAAGTCCAAGTTTATCTGAATCGCCCATCGCTCCGTAACCCATCTCTGTACGTATAGTGCGTCTGGTCCTAAACATGTAAGTCGGGCATTTGCGGAAGGCTAGTGAACAGGCAAGAGGAAAGTCCAGACCTCATTTAGCGCATAGCTCAAACTAATTTTAGTTCAGTCACCTACGTCATTGTCTATCTACAGATTATTTAATGTTTGGAGAAGTAAAATTACTCTGTAACCTTATGGAATTGTGAGTGCTATTAACTGTCACTGAGGAGTTGGCAGCTTGTGCGCAAAAATTGCAAACGCACATACTAGTGATCACTAGTGTTGCTGCTGACAACCTCCGACTTACAGGTCTGGGGCCAGATGCACCATATCGCTTCCCACTCATGCACTCGGGATAACCTTTCACCTTTTGTGTAGCTGCTGCGTAAGGTTTAAGTGCTAAAAGGCAGGTACACCCAAATTTTCAATGAAATCGCATGCGAATGTTTTGGTTGGACAGGTGCACTTTCTAGGTATTGCAAACTTCAGGATTGAAAACCAATCAGCATAATTCAGATACCACTGGGATCGTTCCATCGCAGTCAATGTTCTACTGGTCTGCTGGAAGTGTCCAGCTTCCCAACACGAGGGGGTCAGTTCGTAAATCATACTCCGCGTGATGTCCTTCATAGCGGTATATTTGTTTTTTCTCCTTTGTTGATTAGGTTTATGATGGGAAATAATGTTACGAGAGACCCCATGGCTGCGGCTACGTGGTCCTCGATAGGTTCCTAGTTAAATGTGATAAGGCCGACCACAAATGCCACGAATTGGCTTTTGCGAATGGTGGAACATTAGGTAACTGATGATAGGGAACATATACAATAGCAAACGCGGGGTATTCGTATAATTTCCTCCCGATCTAGTCATATCAACTCCCGATATGTGACAGGTCAAACCTGGAATCAGAAATTACTGATTAGCACCGATAGTGCGCTAGTTGAGCCGCCCTACGCACAATAGATGGAGGTTTAAAGGGTTGAGCTCGCTCAAATATTTGTAGAGCATAATATATGGATGCACATCGACCTCGAGCTGCCTCAAACTCAAATTCTCAAGAATCAATCGCAAATATACTCCTTTCCCAACAGCTTTCCGTTCTTCAATGTCGTTCAATGCTACTGCTGATCGTAAGCCTGAGCTATGCAAGGGTATCGTTGCAGTTAATCCGGATGTCACTGGACTGGGAGTAATTTTACCTCTACATTCGAGATACCATCAAGACTAATCAATCATCGCGCGTAAACATAGGTAATAACGGCAATGGTCTTTCACTCCGTCCTAGTTATGTTGATGACCACTATTTTGATCGCCCTCCGATGCTTTGAACCCCACAAGCGGCATAACGCCTGGTTTCATTCATCGGAAGACAGTGGTAGGCAGAATGTTAGGCGGGATACAATTGGGGCAGCGATTAGAGAGGTAAGTACCACCTAAAATGGTGAACTCCGGCTAAACGGATTTTAGGCTTTGTACGGGATTTCCGGGATCCAGTTCGGCACTTCCTTTGCTCAGCTTGTTGCCAGTCTAATTTTGTTCGACGGCCTGTCGTTTGATCAGAAGTTTCTCATTGCGGCTGCTCAACAAGTTGCTACGGTGCAGCTAATAACTAGCGGATTCTTATGCGCCACATTACTCAAAGTGTCCCACCTTATTCTTTGCGTTGCACAGTCAGGTCTCTCTCTGGCATATGGCATCATGACATTCATGCACGACCATAAACCCCTCGAAAAACAATGCCTGACATCCCATTGGCCAACTGCTGGTGGAGCAAAACCGCCACTCCATCCAGACATACTTGCCATGGTTTTTGCAATCCTTTGGATACTTGGGTTGGCCTACCTAATATTCAATGTCAAAAATTTTCGCGAGCTTCTAGACATCCATTCAACAATTATCGAGAGCACCCCGCAGCTACCATTTCCCGGATGGCTACTCTTGAGCACAGTTTGTCACTGGTGTGTCATGGCGTAATTTACCGTCATAATTTACACGTCTGCAGCCCACCTCAAACAGAACAGGTCAGATCATGAATTGAAGAGTTTCGGGCAGATCCTGGCTCTCTGCACCGTTGGCACCTCAGTGTGGCAACTAGTTTTGTCCACGACGAGTAAGTGTTGCACTACCGATTATGCATTATGAGTAAGCAACTGACCGAGACTAGAATGCAGTAAGTCACTTCGTAATAGGGATGGGTTGGGGGAACTTCCTACAGATAATGGGTCAGAGAAATGTCCCACACGCGTTGGGACAAAATAAGACCGCCAGCGAGGGGCCAGGGTGGTCCGTAGGTGATATTGCATGTCAATGTTTGATTGTTTGAAGCCAAAGCGTGGGCTATGTTTTCTGGATACTATATGTTGCCGCCTTGGCTTGATACTTCCCTTGGGTCTAAATTGTATGAATGTTGAACGCAATTATCAGTCGAATTCTTCGAATGTTCTTTACTTTTACGTAGGCTTATCAATTAGCGCAAAACCCCAATCCGTATAGCCCAGTCACTACAATTTAAGCCTAGTATCCATTTTAATTTATTTAATAAATTCCTCGGAAATCTCCTACTATAGTCTACTCCATTGTGGTTGGCTAGAGGACAATTCGCAAAATAACAAACTCTTACTAGCGGAAACGCCGTAGATGAAATGTACAAGCTGGACCTCATCCGGTTTACGCGGATGGTGGGTGGACGTCGGCGGACTATTGTGGGACTGGATACTGGCCTGGTGCCGGTAGAGTGCCTGCCGTACTAGCCGGCTGCCGAGTATTCGCCTTACCGGTGGAATTTCGTTTAGAGCATATATCCCCTACACTTTCGGTTTCTGCAATTGGCTACCGCTCCCCTTAAGCAAACTAGGCTGTATTAGGCTACCGAGTGATATCAAAAGCATGCTTCGCAATATACAGTTCATCTAACACCACGTCCAGACTCTGCTGCAGATCCTCCCACAGAATCCCCCCCAGAGTCCACTCTCATAGCCACAGCTTCAGCCTGGCAGTACTAATATACCATTGTTCAGTGAAGAGAAATGAAACATCGTGAAGTCACTTTACACAGCGTTACGTTGATCACTCATACACAAAGTCAGCTCCACTATTCATAACCCTTGTAATCTAGTGATTACTTATGCCAAAATCGTGCAGTAGCCAATATGCAGAAATCGAACGTGTAGGGTATAGACTTTATCTTTCCTGTTCCGGAAGCTAGCATCTGAAATACAGTTACCATCTCTCTCTTAACTGCAAGTGTCACTATCAAATCTAACTACGGAGCACAGCGTCTCAACATTGTACATTATTCATAGGATAGATATATCTATTGCCACGTCCAGTTGGAAATAACTACCTTTGACTATCAATGCACACAGAGACATACTGGAGTAATTCAGTTTTAACTGTAATCTCAAACCCTAGGTTCTTCAGTATTCGTCAATGAGGTTTCGAAACTTCATAAGAATGGCTCGAAAAATGATGCCCGTTTGATACGGTTTCACGTTCCAAGGCTGAGATTTCGCTTATTCCACGCTACTGCAAGCTTAACTAGCGTGACATATCTGAAACCCTGCGTATTCCAAAACGTCACAAAATCTGGTGTTGCGGCTCTGCTTGGCCTTGACGTGCACTGAGAATGACCTCGGTCACGAAGAAAAACACGAAGAGAAGAGAAACTAAGTCACTGAGAGGGTAGATATAGTGAAAAGATGATAAGAAGCAATACTGGAAAGTGTAATTACGCTATGAAGCTAAGATTGGCACTATTTGATCTTATCTAATATTATCTTATCTACTCACCATTATCCAGGTATTGCCGGAAACGTTATCAGCATTGTTTTACTGATGGGTAGAGGGACTTCATATTTCTGGTACTGATCTGCAAAGGATTATTTGAGGGCTGGCAGTAAACGGAATGATATTACTGTCTTGTCCATCGGGACTCTAAAGTGATAATTTTTGGGCTACCAAGTTGCATTTAACCATCTCCTAAAAAAAACCTCTTCCCATCGTTATAAGAGATTGCAGTAGAAGGCTGGTCTTGCAGTCACCTCCACCAACGTGCGGTTACTGTTGTAGGGGCCGAGAATGTAGGGGCAAAGGGAGATTTCAGCCGTACGCCGCATCCGATAAGCTAAACAGAACTAAATCTTTCAGCCTCTTCAGGGGGGCAAGAACACTTCTATCTATATGCTAACACTCTGTATCGCGACAATGCCAGCAGCCTCCGAGTCAGCGGGAATTGTGTCAGACAATGCTCTCCTAACCCTTATGCCGCTTGTTACTCTAACATTTTCAGCCTTGTACGTTGCCGAACCTGTAGTTCTCGTAATAGGCTGACTTACCCGAATGCAGCACCCCCGTAACCAACGGAACTCACGCACCGCCAAAACTCGGCTCTACGGATGAGCCAGTGCAGACCGTATCCCCAATATCCTGTCTCTCCGCTCTGCTAGCGCTTGCCTTCCTCTGCTGCACTCAACCGTCGCACCGAATCTGCGGCTTTGGGAAATGGAACCACAGCATCCTACGGGTGTCGCCCGTGATCTGCATCCTCGACGCCATTTCCATCCTTGCCGGCTACATCTCGCTCCTACTCTACGATCTGAAACCCATTGAAGCTGCACAAACCCTAGCATACTTCCTATATTCGGAGCCGCCGGTGAACGACGTCAATACTCTGTGCGCCGAAGCAGCAAAGCCCGCGGAATTATCTCCAGTATTACGAAATCTGTGGAATGATGCTCGGTTTCGCCTCTTTGCTGCAATCCTGGCCATGCTCCAGTTCGCGAAGTTGTGTGGGTCGAAGGGTATACAACCTGTTGTTGCTGTGGGCACAGTGTACATGGTGTCGTGGCTGTTCAACGAAACTTTACTATTCATGGCGACTGGATCCTTCCTGCGACAGAACGGTGTGTGTCCAGAACAATGGGCCTATGCGACCGACCGGGCACGGCTAGAAGGGAATGCCTCGCATCTACGAACGACGGCCATGCAGAAGGCTTTTTCGCACTTGGGATCTGCTGTCTCGTTAGTTCAAGAGTTTCCGATGTTTTATTTCTACGTTTCCCGGTATCATCGACTTTTCCCTATCAAGTTCTTCTGGCACATTTGCAGCGGAATTGCCGTTGACTTGATGCATATGTTTCGATTCGCTGTACAATTGGTGACCTGGGTGAGTTACGATGGTTTAATTTTTATATGGTTATATAAGGCTATGTTATGCACTACGATGGGTTCGGTAATCGTATGGTTTCTTGCTGCTGTGATACAGACTGGAGCAGAGAGATACAGCGATCTTAGGATACTGGGCGTTGGCCTAGCTCAAGTTAGAGGTGTTTTCGCCATGACTGGGAACTTTTTATACGTCGCAGGTGGGATGGGGTTTACTGGGTTCGTCATGTTGCTCTTCATTCTGTTTATTGTTGCAGCACTTCCCGTGACCGTACCCATAGTATTCCTTGCGTTTGTCTCGCTGGCAGTATTGTGGATGGTGTATGTGGAGGTGCCGAAGTTGCTGATGTGCTTATACTTTGCGGCGGCGGCGAGGGTGGTGCATGAAGGACGGCATTTACTTGTGAAACCGAAGTTAATAGTTAGGTGTGAGCGGGGGTTTGTTTTGTGTACTGGGGTTAGTGCGGTAGTTTATTTCTTTTATTTCTATGAGGAGGTGGGAACGTTTAGGTACTCATGGACGAGGTACCTGGGGTGAGATTGACATTGGTGATGGCGCTGGGCCTCACCTCTGTCGGCGTACAGCGGGAACGGGAGTCTCAGCATTTATCACTCGTACTATTTACAGTCACAACGCAAAAGTCTTGGTGATTCGGTCCGTGCGCACCCCATCTAAAATACAGGGTTGCGACTTTGCAAGCATGGTACACCTCCCATGTAGTATTAGCAACGGTTCCAACCCACTAGAACGGTTCCTGGTTCGGATTGGAACCGGAACCGAACCGTTGCAACAGGTCTTACCACACGAAAACCCGGATCGTTGCCATTGGGCCGGTTGTACCACCAAAAACCTGGCATTTGGAGTCCACAATTTTGGCTCCATTTAAGTATCTGAGTTCTGATCGTATTGTGACATGATCAGTAGGCAGATTTTATAGTTTTAGCCCCTCTTTTACCTCCCACTCTCAAACTTGCGGTCAAACCAATATTGAATGAGTTGTAATCGAAAACCCGCGATTTTCGCCCGAAATATGATGTTATTTCACAACAATTCAACGAATAATGGTCCAATTGCAAATATGACAGTGGGAGGTGACAGAGAGGCTAAAACCGCACAATCTGCATATTGATCATGTCATGATTTAATCAGAACTCAAAAACTTAATTGGAGCCAAAGTTGCAGGAACCGTAATATGGAACCGCAGTCCGGGTTCAACCCGGCCAAAAAACCGCAGGTATATGTCAGGTCCAGGTAACAACCCCGCCAAGACAAGGCGGGTGGGGTTATTGGGATGTTCCTGACCCTGACCGGGGCCTTCGGGTCGGTTCCAACCCGGACCGAAGCCGGGTAACCGGGAACCTTTGCTAACACTAGAGAAGAGTGATTCAGGACGGCAAATGTGGGTATTTTGACAACCACCTGAAAAGTGGTTCATAGACTGCATTGCACCAAAACAAAAAGGCAAAGGGATTTCCTTGATGGTTTGGGGTTGTTTTTGGGGCAGGAACCATGGAATCTTCTGCCCTCTTATTGTCAAATCAGTCAACAAGGGTGTTTAAGTCAGGCTTCTTGAGTACCTTCTTCTTTCAGTCCTTAAACATATCCAGGTCACTCTAGGGGATTCCATTTCCACCAGGACAATACTCCAGTACACAAAGCAGCTGTGTTTATGGACATTTTTAAGAAATACTACATCCAGGTGGAAGACTGGCCACTATATTTCTCAGACCTCAACCCCAACAAACATGTGTGGGTTAAGCTCATATACAGACTCCATAGGAATTATGCTGACGTTGGAAACTCAATAGGAGGCGCAGAAAAAGTGAATGCAAGGTTGGCTGAAGTTCTGCCCAAGATCTGGAAGGAGATACTGGACACATAATTTGAGAAACTTGGAAAAAGCATGCCCAACTGGCGGACTGCTGTAATTGATGCTAAGGGATGGTATACAAGGTACTGAACATGTCATTCTATTTAATTTTTTCTCTCCTTACAATGACATCTTTATAAGTATCAAGACACTTTGTATTTTTGGTTTGAAGACTGTAACATCTTTGGTTGTGGTGTAATATTGATTTTTGTTACTAAAGAGTGTGTTCCCAAGGAGGTCCTTGGACAGAATTACTAAGACAGTTGTGTAGCGACTCTATTTGAATGAATTAGTTAGGCAGTCAGGGTTTTGTTTGTGATACAGCCATTTAAGTATTTGCTTCACAGGATGTAGAGGTTAGTTTCGCCTGCAAACTGATGAGATTGGCTGGCAGTTTGGCATGGAATTGCATGATGTTCATCATGCAGCATTCATTTCTTATTTGCGAAGATCCCAAGCCTCAACCATGCAATTAACACAAGTCTTGGCAAATCAGAAAAGGAACATTAATTCAACGAAAATGAGACCAATTGGACAATGGCTGGCTGCAATCAATTTGTAATATCAAATTGACTATGGAATGAGCCTATCTGCAACTTTTGGATCACAAGAGGAGGGCGTATACAAGAATCCATGCAATTGAGTGGATTTGAGTAAGGTGTTGGTGGGAGTTGGGATTGATGCGATACATTGGCCAACAAGGAAGTGATGACAAGGTCTACACCGGCAAAGCAGTTTGCCATACAGCATGAATGGCCGAAGTGAGGGGGAGTGAGATGACCAACCACAATACGGGCAAAGAAGGAGTCGGGAGGAGGGCTACTCCTATGAACCAGGTATTCAAGATGGCGATGGTGGTGATACCCATAATCATGGACACAGCTGGCACCGCCCCACTTGGGTGGATGTAGAGACACAAGAAAGGAATGCAGAGAAGATGGTGTAAGACCCCAGCAACAGTCTTTGCCTCTGGGAACTGGAAGAGCTGTATGGAAGGAGTGGCTCAGCAGCAATCCTGCAAACTAGCAAAACTACAGCAAACCATCGCGAAGATGGCAAACATGTGCAAGGGACAGACAGCACTGTTGGAAGCACAGTGCTGAGTGTAGAAAATATAGCTAGGGGAAAGAGAGGAGATTTGGGACATGTACCACCAGGATGATGTACTGTGGGGCAAAGACATCAAAGACATGGTTACAAGAGTGATGACTGCAATACTGAGAGGACAGAGAGAGGAATGGAAAGTAGATACTGATGGTGCCAGTCTATAGGCCTCAGTATACAGAGAAGTGATGCAGACAGCTGTATTGGAGAAGCCAGAGGAGTGCCAACAACTGCAGCCTGGAAGGCAGCACAAGCAAATGTCAAAACCAGAGCTGAATGCAGCAAAGACACTGACCCCAAGAACAACATCAATGCTAATAATGGTTTTGTCAACACTACCTACACATACTGGATGGTGGGAGACAATCCCACTACCAAACCAAATGGAATCAGGCAGCTCAGCCGCTGCCGTAACAAATGGCTCAAGCTTAGCAAACAGACGCCTAATTCTTAGCAGAGATGAGAATGTACCACTCCCCAATAGGATGGATGATGAAAGTGTGTCACTAATTGACAGAGTGCTTTTCCACCATCAGGCTCTGGCCGACATTAGGATCATGAACACCAGAAAGAATGCCAAGGGTGTGATGGGGGTAATTGTACAGCAGAATGCAACAGTGGAGATGGCTCTGCAGTACTGTGATATAATCAGCATGGTAGCAATGACTGGCGACAAAGGAGTCATTCACATTGATCAGAATTAGTGTTGGAAAAGGCCGAAGATCCATGTGGTGCCTCTTGTATGGTACATGGGAAAAGGCACAGAAGGCCAGCAGAGGATACAAGAAGACTTCAAAGCTGAGAACGCAGGAATAGCAATGCCCACCCAAGTCTGGTGGCTGGTTAGCTTCTGCACCATCAAGGAGAGTGGGTAGAATGGAGAAAATGCCACATCATCAGTAGTCTTTGTTGTAAAGGGGAGCAAGTTGGCACTTCACTTGGTCAAGAAAGGCATTGAGTTGGCAGGAGTATAGTACTAAGTCCCAATGTCCATTAATGTTGGCCCTGAGAGCAAATGCAAGCTCTAATATTGATGGGGTCAAATAGAGAACAAGTGCAGCAGTAAGACTATGTGTGGCTAGTACTCTGTTCATCACCAGAGAAGTGACCAGTGTGTAACATAGCATGGTGCGTGGTGAAGCAGGGATCACTCTTCTGGTCACACTCTGAAGAAGTCCCCTAAGTGGAAAGGAAATGAAATTATATTCAGCACCAGATGTGTGAAGAAGACAGAAGCCACCAGTGCAGCCCGGCAGAGTAGGATAATAGGACTAGCACAATAAGCATCCACAAGCAGGGTGATTGGGGCCAATAGAGTAGCACTTGGTACTAGATAGGTGAGGGGTATAATGGACAAAGGAGGGGAGCCAATGATTGATGAGGAGTCAGATGACACCAGGGAGAATAAGGTGGTTGAAGGGGAAGGAGATATAATCAAGGCCGAGACAGTGGGGGAGATTGAAAAGGGAGCTGCTTTCTGCAATCAGTAGATCTGTCCAGTACAGTTGCTTCAGGTCATATGCTTGGACCATGGCAGCGCTGGAGATGAGAGTGGAATGAAAAGCAGATTTGGTAATATTGCAGGAGCCACCAGAGGAAAGTGGAGGAATTGGAATCAGCTAGTCAGCATATAAGTTTATTAAAGGAAAGACACTTTGGATAGAAGTATGCAAGATGAGCAGCCTGGCAACTGCCAATTGGACAGACCTGAGCAGGGGTGCAAAGAATGATGTCATTGTTACTGATATCAAAAGAAATGGAGAGATGAGGACATGGATTGTTCACATTGAGGACAAAAGAGATGTACGGACTGGGAATAGATAGGCAAGGAAAGTCACATGGTGGAGAATTGTCTGAGAGAGGGGTGGCACCATGCTTGCAGGCGACTTTGATCCGCATATCTAAAGATACCATCCAAGATGCAACAAGGAATGTGATGTAACCTTCTAGGAGAGGATTATAGATGAGCACAAAGTGGAGCTAGGACATGATGACCAGCCCACCTACTGCTGGGCAAGAAATAGTTAAGACTGTGAGCCAACTATAGAGCAGACTCTAGCCAGCTGACTGATCACACAATGGACCATACAGGGCATGATGTACACTTCATGTACCAAACAGTTGGTGATAGAGTAGGAGTTCAGTATCAATTAGCAGGAGGAGGTATCGCTTGGTTACGTCACAGGATGGAACTTGGCCGCAATTGCAAAACACGATAAGGAAGTAGCAGAAACACTGCAGCAGGAGCTGGAGGAACAGAGAGCTTGTCTAACATAGAGTGCAGGGAGGATGATGTAGAGCTAGATACCAAGTGGTATCTGGAAATACTGTGCTATGTCCTGCATGTGAAAGGAAAGAAAATAAGAATCTGTGCCTGGATGAAGAGGTGGTGGAAACGTGAGATGAAGGAGAGGAGAAGTACATTAGGGAGAGAGAAGAGGAAGGAAAGAAGTTGTTAGGGGTTTACCTTTAGCAGCGTTAATGATATATGTTTGAATGAAGCAGATAGATGGGACAAATCATAGACAATAATCATATGCAACACACATATCTGCGATTATGTAAACATAGTTGTCAGTCAAGTGGTTTTAGCTAAATAACACATGAACTGCAGGTTGCTAAATTAGTCACAACCGGGATTGCACTAGTGGATGCAAGGTTCATAATGGATTTACGTTGCCAAAAATGGGAAGTGTGAAACCTTCAGCAGTGTACATAGTTACTGACCATACCTACTTGAACTGATCAAGTGGGACAACACATAGTCAAGTTGAGATTACCCAGAATTAGGTGTGCAGCAGACTTTGTTGGAATATACGAGTAACTGCGATGTGCAAGTATACATGGTAAGCAGTTAGAACTACTTGTGGCGCTCTCTGGTTCAATGAAGGTCGAAACCTGGGCATGAAGATTTTGAGAGATTAATATCCGTTGCTGATCATCAGAGGAGAGAAACAATCCTGCTCATCGGCTAGGGACCGTATGCATTGTATTGTCATAAACTCCAATTTGAAAAGCAGATGATGTGATATTATCTATATTGGCAGAGTATAATTTGGTCAGCAATGAAATCTATGAATCAATACTAAATAGAAACATTTAATTGCAAGGCCTTTAATAGTGACTAGCAATTAAAACATATTGGAATAAGTACTGATAGGACAATGATGGTGTCAGATTTTCCACCTAATGAACAAATGGGATGCAATATATCAAAAAGGAAGTTATGAGCTGGTGATTATGTGCATTTGATATTATGATCATGAGGATGGCTCACAGGGGACAAAGTGTGGTAAAACCGCTGATGCATGACAACCATAACCAAAGGGAATTCCTGGCACTTTCAAGGCAACAAACCTGTTGATCTGAGGGATCAGTTATCAAACAATGAGGGCATTATGACAGAAAACTAAAGGCAATCTTGACCTGAGGATCTGATTTCAACATGCTCCCATTACCTGAGACAATGAGAACTAACAAGCTCTAGCTGGAATCCACAGCCAGATAGTACCAGTGATGACCACCTTAAAATATTATTAAGAATTCTATGTACCAAACAATTCAAAATTACTTCATCAATTCCTTACATTCATATGCTTTATAAGAGTTTGTTGGGACACACACACCCTCAATACACTTACCAGAGGGTTGTTGGAACTCTCAGCAATGTAGTTATCTGTTACAACACGCAGGGTTTGGCTTACATCTTATGAGCACTGTCATACTGTACCATTGTTGAAGGAGTTGAATACAAGGTTGATCAATACATAACTAATGGACTGTTGCATTATGAAGACTGTTCTAAAGGGCAATATTGGACCAACAAGAAAGAGCGGTAAGATCTGATTCTCAGTGGAATAAGAGATTGAGTCTGGGAAGACAAGGAGAGAAGGATAAGGAGATAGGTGACTGTATTCAGTGTAATAGATGTTGCATTGATTGTTGGGATTTAAATACCCCTTTAACAGAAGGTCAGAAGTGGCAGCGCAATCAAAAGCATAGCTGCAGAGATTGATTTGGCAGTCAAAGACCCTCATGTGGCATAAATCATTGCTGAACCACAGGGGGAGTGAGATCTGAATGGTGACAGAAGATTGCGAACATTCAAACGGAAGCCTCTGTGGAAGCTTTGGCCGGCGGTGAGGGCAAGCGTGCAATACTGATACTTGAAAACGAGAAAATGTTCAGATGAGAGTTCTTTCCAACGAACAATGGCGACCATTACAACAACCTACCCCCCGGAGGCCAAGCCCATGAGTACAGAAACAAGTAATCAGTTGAATGTACCCTGTTGTCACAATAACTCAAGACAGCCTGAGGTTAAGACGGGTTGTCCTTCAGTGCAATATGTTTACTCGGGTAGCGGAACCAAACGACAATTATATGGTGAATAAAGTGATGATCCGTATATGAGGCCACCCAACTGACTCGAAGAACACATGTGAGGTGGGGTTTCAGCACTCAGAAAAGGAGGACTATAGATAGCCAAAATGGTTCCGAATGATCTCTTTGGTCAGCTGCATGGGACAATTCTTTGAGAAATTACTTGTAGAGCTGCTGTCTGACTAGGCTGAAAGAAGAGTATTATTCAATTGTGGTGAGGTAGGCTGCAGAAAGAAACGATTGGCCCTCAAGGCAGCAGCCATCACGGTTGACCGAGTTCACCTGGCATGGAATGCAGATATCATCATGACTGTCCTTCTAATATATATAAAGACAGCATTTCAAAGTGTGGCAAGAGGGAGGCAGATACTCGCAATAAAGGCCATGCAGATAGATGGGGTCCTCATTCGATGAATCGATAGTTTCCCCTCACACTGGAGGGTGGCAATGGTAAACGAGGGCCATGTCTTGCTGATATACCCTGTGGCCAGAGGCGTACCACAGGGCTCACCTGTACTGTGGTGCTTCTTCGCAGTACACACTGCTGGGCTGATAATGTTTGTTAAAGTGAGACTCCAAGGAGTTGAAGGCCTGCGCTTTGTAGATGACCTTGGATGGGTGGTAACTGCAAAGGACATGAAACAGACGATCAGGAAATTTGAAGCCTGAGCACCGGAGAAAATCATTTGGGACAGTAGGCAATACCTCCACATTGACACTGCAAAGATCAACCCAGTACTCTTCAAATGCAGCAGAGGCCACTTCAAGCCCCTGTGGCCCAAACTCACAGTTAAAATCAAAGTGGGAGATGGCTACATCCAGTCCAACAAAGAAGGATCACAGAAGCTGGCAGGGTGGGTAGACGCACAGCTAACATTCAAAGAACATCACAACTGTTGCATGAACCAGGCCAGGGCAGGTACAGCCCAAATGCACGTACTGAAGACAATGTACAGCATCGTTCCATAGTGGTTAAGAGCTGTTCAAGTAGCTTGGGTCCAAATAGTAGCATTATACGTCAGCTAGCTATGATGGGATTCGACAGAAATCAGCAGATGTTAGGATCCTCAGCTTCTCTTGAATCGACAGACCAGGTCAACCCTGGGCACTCTGCCCACAATGCCACTAGGTCCACTCATCAGAGATTCAGGATTAACACCTATGCCAGTAGTGCTTGACTCTAAGCAGCAAGGATTTAGGGCTAGGCTAGCAAGTGCATGCAAGTGCTCAGAGTTAAAGGAATTGTACAACCACCCCATATCTGGTATACCGATATGCAGAGTCATCAAAAATGAACATGAACAAGGATGAGGGGCAGAGAACATGTGCTGCCCATGCCTGTACTAAGCGCTGGCAGCCCAGATAATCACCCTGAGTGATGATACCACAGATAATAGAGAAGTGACACAGTGGGTGGCAGTGAGAGAGGTGAAAGTGGGGGGGGGGTCTAGATGTGGTGGACGGATAAATTCCGATCCGATGATGGCATGGTTGGAGCTGCAGCAGTATGCAAGCACACAGACAGCTGGAGAAAGTTCCACAGCAACCCCGGAACTGCACAAAAGGAGGTCTATGATCCAGAACTGTGGGCAACAGGACTAGCACTCTGGGAGTCAGTAATGAACACAGACACACTGCTGACACATGGAGTAATCACTGCAGCTGTCTTTTGTACCTTGTGAGCAGCAATCAGATGAACAAAGTACCTGGAAACTCAGGCCGGGTAGTGTCTAGGCACGTGGAATAACCCATGTGCAAGGACTTTTCGCCAAGCTGGCATAGAGACAGAAATCCACAGGATCCCAGGAGCCACTGGCATCCCTGGCAATAAGGGAGCAGATCATGAACCGAATCTAGCGTGGGAGGGCAGCCTAGCAGGCAGAGTATGAAAGTGTGTATTCACCCCAGAGGGGAATAGGGCCAGACAAAACTTTGAAGCAAAGACTGCAGCAATGGCTGAGTGGGAGGCCGACAAGTGCAGTAAGCATCATGGCAACAGGCTGAAAGCCAATGCTGGAAGCAAAAGACCCATCCCAATGAACCGTGTGAAGCCTCTAGCAGCCAGGATCTACCGACTGAAGTCTGGACATGCTGCAGTGGGCACATACCAAAACAGGTTTGGATACAGAGACGCTAACCAATGCTGGTGAGGTGGTGGCAGAGGCAGGATGGTGGCCCAGACGCGGGAACATCTCTTCTGCAACTGTAGCCGATGGAAAGACCAGCAGAACATCCTCTCGCAAGTGGTGGAAAAAGCGAATGGGTGGAGAGAACGCTGATGCTGACACATGCAGGTCTCTGAGCTGCACTCAATGGAGAAGTGCAATAAAGCAGTGATGCACTTCCTGGCAGCTACTGATGTTTGGAAGTTCCTGCCCAAAATGGAGATAGGAGTAAGAGCCAGCGGGCAACGGGCGGAGGAATAAGAGCTGGCGGGCTCTCCACGGTCTCATCCCTTTTCGTTTCTATTCTATTTGACCATCCTTTTGTTAGGTGCTTTCTTTTGTCAGAAGGGGACGACGGGTAGCAGGAGTGGAGCTCCACCATCTAGCCGGCCAGCCCGGAGGCGGGGGGGATTAAGGGGCTGTCATACTCTAAATAGAGTGAATACAGTATGATTAAAACAAAAACAAAAGATCCCGAGCCCTTTCAGATTTGAGCGGCTAGGCCGAGACTAAATATTAAAACCCTATGCGGCACCCCGATAGGAAAGCGCCGTATCTTATTCCTCCGAATGAGACGATGACCAAGCCATACTTTTTAGCGATCCATCACCAAATGGCACCCCAATACTATATACAAAAGTAGCCGGTGACCAATGCAGAATATAAACCGACGAACACTGATGGCATGTCCAGCCCAGGAGCTTACAGGCCATTCTTGGGTCTTCCTAGGACCCGAGCCTTGCATGCTGTGTAAAACAGGACGAGCCACCAGAGGGCGAACCATCAGTGGACGGACCGGGCCATCCTCGAAAGGGCCGGTTCCGCTAATGGACCGGAACAAGTCGACTCGGGCATTCTGTTGCATTGACCATGTGTTTTGCATGGGTGCAGAAAAATTGATGTTCCGACGGATCCTTAGAATATGGCTGATGTTATGGAGTAGCATATCTTTCGTCCGAGCTACTGGGTGTGTTTCGGGGGTTGGGTGGAGTGTTGAAGCTGGATATGTTGGGGCGCGCCAAAGCTGGTTGATTCTAAGGAGTGCTAATACTTGTTGACGTGAGACTGCAACCTTGCTAGAACTTCCTACTCAAACGGTTAGACGTGGGGCGAGATCGTGCATAATATTCTTACCAACAATATTCTGTGTACAGCTTCCAGGGCCATCAACATTATGGAGACCGCGTTCCTTCTCTCCCGCAACTTCTCCCTCCTTCTGGAGGTCTCGGGGTTTGTGAATTCCAATAACAACGCCTTCCACTCTGAATCCCGTTGTTTCATATCTTCCCTCAGCTGTTCTATCGCTCACTTTACTTGCCCAACCTCCTGTCTAGTGATTTCATGCTCGATCTGATTACGAGCGTTTGCGAGTTGAACCACTTCCACGGTTCCAGAGCGGGTTGTCGCATGCTCCTGCCTTACGGTGATATTTGTCATGCCTGAACCTCTCTTGCTGCGATATCTGCCCATTCTTGCATTCTGGCCAGTTCTTCCGTCTGCACTACAAATGCATGTCGAAAAACGTCGTGGCTATTGAGGATAGTATCGATAAGAGCTTTGGACGATTCATCAAGGAGTTCGAAGTGATTAGACGGTTGGGGTGACAGTAGATCAATCCTTCCCCTGGAACATCGGCCTTGTCAGTATTGCCTGACCAAACAATCGGTGTATGATATGTTATAGTACCTGATATTGACAACAATATGCGGGCTCAATTCGTCTCGAAAACCTATCAATCGCATCTGATTACCTTCAATCTTTTCCTTGTTCAACGCGATCTTCAGCGCTTTCCGGACACTCCTCCAAATCCGATTCCTTCCACTCACTTTCAGCTCCCCTAAGGCTTCGAGTAGCTCGTTCGGTACATGTTACAGGCATCGCAAAGTTTTTCGAGTGTCGGGTCGCTGTTCGCAGAACTAGCAGACGCTTGCAGCTCCTTTGACAGTTCGATTAGGTGATTGGTACCAAGTTCTGTATCGATATTTTCTGCGAACGATCCGGACTGATATACTTGCTGCATCTTTGAGAGTATCTTGCTGCTAAAGTCGACAAATTGCATGATATTCCCGACGAGGCCGACGGCAGCGAGTGATTCCAGCGCCATCAGGAGACGAGCATCAGATGGATTTGAAAGAATCGGAGTTGAGGCAACGGCGTACTTATTATGTGTTCGCAGAAAGTCTACCACGGACACTGCCCCGCCATCTGCACGATCAATGCATTGTAACCACACGGTTGTTTAAAAATCTCAACAGCGGGTATCCAACCACAGACCATCACAACCCCGGCTCCATCTGCACAACGAGATTTAATCTGGCGTGACACTAGCGTTGTGCATGTATGAACAAAGGCAACGAGTCATGCGGCGTATATCCAGCGGCTGTACTTGTTTTATTTTGCCTTGGCGGAACGGCAGATTGCATACGCAGTCCACACAGTTCACTCCACGTTTACCGGGAGCCGTGAGCGACTGGGATGACCCAAGGGGAGTCGTAGCCCAGCCCGAATTGAGGCTCTGCTCAAATGTTCTGTCAACATATAGTCAGGGTTGTTGGGCGGATTTTGAGTGCGGTCATCACGTGGCGTGGGTTGGGGTTGAGCAGCGGAGCCGCATTCACATTACTTCTTGTGTACGCGTCAAATAGATGATTAGAATTGTCCAGCTTGACTGAGGGCGAGTGGAAGTGAATTGGCGGGTGGGAATTGACCGACGGCTAGTAGGGGCGAGCCTCTTTGACCATCGGCTGGCAGGGGCGAGCAATTTGGCCGACGAAAGGGATGGAGGAAGGTGGCCGAAACCTTGAGCTTGAGCCAAAGTGTGAGCTCGAGCCAAAGTGTGAGCCCGAGCTCAAGCGAGAGCCCAAACACGAGCATGAGCTAGAGTTTGAGCTAGAGTTTGAGCCAGAGCTTGAGCCAGAGCTTGAGCCAGAGCTCGGGCTAGAGCTAGAGCTTGAGCCTGGGCTAGAGCCTGAGCACGAGCTCGAGGATTGGGCCAGAGCCTGAGCATGGAAGGGAAGTGATGAAGCCAGGAGCGAGGGAAAGCGGTATATAAGAGGAATGGAGCGGCAGTGGTTTAAGCAAAGCAGTGCCTTCAGCTTCACAAAACCCGCCCACCCGCATCCCAACATATACCGATGCTAGCTCTGTATTTTTCGACTCTACACCCAGCGAAATGGCTTGCGGTCAGGAATGGGAGAGCGCAGGTGGAGCGGCGGCCGCAGCGGTGGCCTCCGCTCCCCCGAGGCGGCACCACTGTTTGCGCTTTGTTTACTGTTTCGTTTCGGCTTTTGCTTTCGTGCCTGTTCTAGCGCGGAAAAATGTCTGTATATAAGTGAATAAAGCACCTAAGAGGGAAGAGCGAGTCCACTAGCAAGTCAATATACGCATCACCAATTTGGCAGCTGCACCATAAGTCGATGTATGCTTCCCTCTGCGCCAGGATTGGTCCAACAAGGGTCCGGCTTCAACTGTTACTTGCAGCATTCCGTGTTCCAGTGAATAGACACAATACAGCACTCGATAAATGTCGATTAATTTTGTGGCTGTTAAAAAACAGCAAGTTGGATTTTATTCTTTACACAAGCTATCTCAAATATTATTGCTTGTGATAAAGGTGTAAATATATATACATAGCAGTGGAGGACTTGTCATGGTTCTATTCTTCCCAAATATAACTCCCGGATAGAAATTCAACTCCACTAGTTTGATAGAAATAGACAATTCAAATAGAAGTGGACGTACCAGCTACCCTGTCTATCTGGACTGACAATGGGCGATTTTTGAAAATATTTTTCGCAGCGATAATGGAGTTCCTATGTTACTAACACAACAGGAAGTCCTCTAGTAAGCGAATAGGTGTATACCGTAACATGCATTTCCGTGCCTGTATTAAACCCTGTGTCCACCAGCCATCCACTGTAAGTACATGCCGGGGATATTGACCTCAGAACGAGTAGATCTACCTCACCTCCTGTGCGGTATAATTATTGATTAGTTTCCAACCAGAGGCTGGTGGGGGAATATTCAGATGAATTGTTTCAACAGCACAAGGACATCTGAAATGTTAAAGATGTGATATGGTCAGTGTTCGAAACGGGCCGGGCCGGGCCGGGCCTCACATCTTTAGGCCCATCCTTCGGGCTTTGGACAAACCTGGCCGGCCGTCTTTAGCGCGGGCTTTTCTGGAAGATGCCTGAGTCAGCCTGCAAGCCCCAGTGGGCTGAGTGAGTCGTCGTGATCATCGCAATATCACGTGATCCCAATAAGCGAGCCAATCATTTTTGCTTGCCTCCATGTCTTGGCTGGATGCAAGCAAATTGATTGGTTGAGGCACAAGCCGATTGCCACTGTATGAGTTCTTCTGCACCGTAGCGATACTTTTACCACTCATTTTACCTTTCCACCAGTTACTCTAAACAAAGCTTCATCTGACACCTAACCCCAAGAAAACCCACACGGCCCGGGGGCTTTTAATTCAAATACCTGCACTTTGTGGGCTTTCAGATTACCGGCCCGGCACTGCCGCCTGAAAGCTGACCTCAAAGCTCTCAGGCTGGCCTGGCCCGGTTCGAACACTGGAAATGGTTATACATTGCTGATTGTGGAGTTTGACTAGAGCTCATGAATGTATTGTAGTGATGTCTGGCTATGGATCTGCTGCCCAGGAAAGACCTTCTCCAGTACCTGAAGCCTTCTGAGCAAGTCAACTTGAAGATTTTCTACTCAGAAATCATATAGTGCTGAGATTGCCATTCACTCTATGTATACAATCCTAAAGTATCAAGCAGTTTTCTTAGCCGTCCTAAGTGTCCGGAATCAGGTAGGACGGAGATGGCAACATCCGTCCGAGTCAGGACGAGGACGGATGGATAAGATGGCCGGGAACTGAGTATTCACTATCCCCGGCCATCAACTGTCGACATCCATGAATCTCTCTCCGTGTACGTAATATTCAAATAAAACTCATTGCAACGATGTTGATGTTGAAGCAAGGTCATTTAGCATCGGTTCTATCTATACAATGTCTGATTCCGTTGATAGAGTCTTTCTGCATCCACGATTTCAGGCAGTCAGATGCTTGTAAGACATCATCTGCCAAGCAGTTGCGTAGGTCACTGATGAGCACTTTGCACTGTGGAATATACGTTCTGGTTCCTCAGACATGGCAGGAATACTCATTAACTCTACTATGCCTAGATAAATCCATTGATAATTCTTACCACGTGCTCTCAGGACTAAATTGTTTATCATATAAGTATATCTTGTAACGGCCCAATAACGGCCGGGGACGGTAGATGACTGCTGATGGCGGTGTTTAACTATCCCCGGCACACACTGGGCATCCAGCCGTCATTTATATGCTAGGACGGAACGGTTGAGAACACTGGTATCAAGACTCCAGTCCTCTGCAGACCTCAAATTTATGAGAGGATTGACCTATCCGGCATTGAAAGGAAACATAGAGCATGACCATGCTACACCAATTCGCTGGATCGTAAGTTTCGATTACAGGGTTTTCTAATCCTTTGCAATGGGCTCGACCTACACTGAATCCACAGTAATTCAACTACTATATGGAAAGATAATATGAGACTTTGTAGAGCTATTCAATTGTAATATAGGTGTATTCTGGCGAGTACTAGAGAAGCTGCCACATGGAGGGAGTAATAGATAGAGCATCACTTGTAGGAGTGTAATCTTCAGAGTTGGACTCCAAAAAAATGGATATGACAAGAGTACAGTGACAACAGGACCCCAACACCATATACTGATCTATCCCTTATGAAGAGGATTGAGAACACAGTACTTATCAACTTACTTTATCAATATTATCTAAGGACCAATGAAAATCAAAAACATGGCGAATCCCAAAACATCACTCCTCAGCTAAAAAAAATTGCATTGGAGCACAATGGCTCTGTGGGAGTGGATGAGCTCAGTTAGAGCCATCAGAGACACCCCATTGGCAGATGACTCCCCGCTTGGCATCAATATAATGCGTGGCATTGCATATCGCCCTCCAATCACTGTTTCACTCTTTCTTCTCATTCTGTTGGTCTGCTATTTTAAATAACCACTCTAGTATTGTGGTCAACTGTGACCATATATCAGAATTGGTTTATTGAATACACCGTTGCATTGGGATTGCAATGGGATGGGTGATGCTGTGATAATGACTCCTTGCATTCCTTCTACATGCACGCAAAATGCAATTTTCTCTTTACTATTTATATACATCATTCCAAGTGGCAAGTTCAATTTGGGTATTGACAATCTATTGCTCCTTCCGTCAATCTCCTGTCGTAATACTAGTCGCTATTTCTGGAAGTACACACACGCAGCTGAAAATGTTTCCCATGGTGACATATTGCAAAGCGATGGCTGCCATTGTATTTCTCACATGAATAAATTTTGAAACAGGATCCAAGTTACCAGAGTTTTCAGGTATTGTGGTGAGCGTCAGAGCTAGCCAGTACTCATCAAAAGCTCCATTCTCAATTAGGAATTGGATTTTGAATCATTATTTTAGTTGCCATCTGAGATGCCCAAATAGTGCACCATCACACCTCCCCGGGCATTGCTGTACGTACACCCTGGCATTCCTTTGATATGCTTCACACCAGCTCTGCCATCCTGTGCATCGACATATCTGAGATATGTGTTTACCAGCTAAACCCTCAACTTGAATCTTAATACCATGGTTAATAGAGAGAGTCATAGTGTGCAGTTGTTCATCGGATATATCTGTCGTGTTATTACTCTTATGCTTCTGAATCTCCTTCAGGCTGCTGTATGTTGGTTGCACTGTGTTGCTGCTTGTGTGTTGTCGAGTAATGCTCTGAAGTTGTTGATTATTGCTTCATGATGCTTTCGAACATGGCCGTTTTGGGGTCAGCTCAAGTAGGGCTTCACATATAACTGGGGGCTCAGTGGGGCAGGCAGATCAGCACCGGAAGGGGTGACTTGGCAGGCCATAGCGCAGTTCTCATGACGCTGAGCAGGGGCTTGGAAATTCAGCTCTCTGATTTTGAAGCAGAGAATGCAACGCTGAAAGGTGATTATGTGTGGCAGGTGGGTGAGATTGTAATTGGAGGCGTTCCAACCATCCCTGAGGTTTATTTTGTGTGCTTGATCAAATTTCTCTCCAGAATATTGTTGCAAGGCACCATATCCACGAATCTGTTAGATCTAAAGCGACATCAAGCACATCTGCGGACAGTCAATGTTGGCATTGACTTCATTTGAAACATCTATGTAGTGGCTGATAATATGCTGTAAGGTATTCAGTTGACCCCACATCTTTGATGGCTACAAAGTCTCAACATTGGTTTCTTCGTCTGCCTTTCACTTCTTAATGAGTTCCGTTCTCTGGGCATTAGCTTTGGCCATCATCTTTTTGCCAGCCAGCCGAAGTAACAAAACATCCTTGAAGGTGTGAAAAAGACACAAGGTGTCCTCCATGTAGCTCAATGTTGCATCATCATGAGATTTATATCAATTATAAATATAGAATTCTAACAATGCCCATGTGTACTCAATTGGGTGATTGAATATGGGACAATAAGCATGGCTGCTGCCTTGAAGAGAGTGGGTTACAACTCCAAGCCGGTACTGGCTCATTTCATTCCTCTCCTTCCCATTCCACTGAGAAACCTCTTGATATAACTTAATTTTTGCTGTGAGGTCGTAGTAAGCAGGCACAGATAACCAGATTGCATTGTATTTGTCAAGCTGTTTGTACGTCTACATAGAGTGGAAAATCCAATTCTGGAGGTGGTGATGCATGCTGATCTGCATTGTATGGAGGAGGTGGGGCTAAAAGAGGTTGCTAACGATACAGGGAATATGTCGAAATGCATTGAATTCTCCATGAACATGGCATAACATGAGTTCAGCAATCGCTGCTTTCGTATTGGCATCACTGATCATGCTATATTGGTTGTTATCCCGCAGTGGCTGTCGCTAGTCAGGTGCGACATAATCTCCAAGTTCGTTCTTTGGATACTTGCACCAAACACAGACATGCTACTTTAGATGATGCAGGGTGCTATACTCGGTGCAATCTGCAAGCCATGCTGTTAAACCTGGATTGCAACTTCTGAAGTTGCCATCTGCACAGAGAACAATGTAATACCCACTCTTAGCGCGAGGATATTGTATACAGGTGAGAGGCTGGAGTACCCATAAGAGAACGTCGTTCAGCACCTCTCAGTTAGGTTGCTGCTGTTCATCCAGCTGCTCCTGAGGAATATTGCGGTTCTCGTTTTGAATGTGCATGTGAGCGACCATTATCACACTGTATGTTTATAATATCTGGCCGATTGTTCAAGATAGAGTGCCAATTGTCCTACATACAGGTAACTCTTTGATGCTGCCAGCAACATTCGAGAGATGTGTTCCATCCAACCTGCAGCTTAAGGGAACCAGTGTATCCCCCACTCTGAGCATAAACAAAATATCACTCAGCACATTATTATCCTGGATTATCGCTTCTTACCTGTGTCTCCCACCGCCAGTCGGTAGTGTCCATTTCAGAATAGAGGTGTTTCGGTGGGGTATTGCTGCTTGGGCAAAAATGCGGGTGTAAATGATATTCTTCGCGTTGGCTGCCTGCCCCACCAACCATCTCATGCTCTTGACGATATCTCAACTCCATTATTTGATAGGGCATTTGTGATAGTCATTTAATCTCATATCTTTGACAGTGTGTAGTTGCAACTCCCAGAGAGCCTGATCATCTGGCATGCTAGCCACAAGCTTGTGGACACCATCCTCATTTTTGAAGCTTGGGAAAAGCAGAGAGGTGTCTTCCTCTTTTAGCACATTGTCCTACATCAGCAACATATAATTTAGTCTTCAAGCTATAAGCCAACCTCCCAGACACTCCGATAGCCCTTCCCACTGCTTCCAAGTACTTCCAGATGCTTCCAGCCCCCCCTGGTGCTTTGCAAAGTGCATTCAGACTCTGTAAGAGCATTCACACATGCACCTGAAAGCACCTGGAGTGATGGATGTGCATTCAGGATGCTACGAGATTGAGTATTTGAATAGTCAAATTCTGGAGCTGGTAAGTCATCTGCGCAGGTCTGCAAGAGACATCGAGAGCTGCAGAGACCTCTGCACAAGCTCTGCGGGAGACTTGGTGCCATATTCGAATACCAGTGGTTCTCACATAGATCATATTGGTCTTTGTTACAGTCACAACATTTGCTACAGCATAATATGGCCTATATTATGTAAGTCTTTCTATATATATACATACGGGGATACAGGGATAACGGAGATGGTCTCAGCAACAGGCTGTATATATTTGAAAGACATCAGGGTAGATAGACACCATCTTATTATATGAAATACACACTCTATCATTCCCAGCTCTTGGTTTCATGAACTCTTGCCGAGCTTTCGAAGATCCATGCACTTGTGAAGCGTTCACAGATCCATGCAATTTGTATGGTACATCATGGCCTGTTATCCCTTCATATCATTTCACCCTCTTCCTACGTTCCTCAAGCTAGAACTTCTATTTCTTACCAATTCCTTACGGATACAATGTGAGCTCCACCGTTTCACCACGCCGCAATATAGTGAACTTCGAGATGCACTCTGAGGCCGTAATCAAGCATGGTTGGAGTTACACTTGGAGGCTGTGATCGAGCGAGTTTGGAGATGCACTTTGAGGCTGTGATTGTGCCATCATCGCGGATGTAATCGTGCAGGGTTAGACGTACACACATAGGCTGTAATCGACCTAGTTTGGAGATTCACTTGGAGGCTGTCATTGAGCCAGTTTGGAGATGCAATTTGAGGCTGTGATTGTGCGAACTTGGATGATGTAATCGTGCAGAGTTGGAGATATACTCGGAGGCTGTGATCGAGCGAGTTTGGAGACGCACTTGGAAGCTGTGATCTAGAGAGGTTGGAGATGCACTTGGATGCCATGATCGTGTGAGTGTTGAGATGCACTTGGAGGTAGTGATCATCCGAGTTTGGAGATGCACTTGGAGGCCGTGATCAAGCCAGTTTGGAGATGCACTTGGAGGCCGTCATCATGCGAATGATGAGGCCATAATTGTGCGAGATTAGAGATACACTTGGAGGCAGTGATTGAGCAAGGTTTGAAATGCACTTTCAGGCCATGATCGAGCGAGAGTGGAGGAGTACTCAGAGGGAGGCAATCTGGCGGTGGTAGTTCAGGAGTGAGGTGTGACGGTAGCTGAGACTGTATTCATTGGTGGACTCGTAATTGTGGGAATGTAGACAGTTGAATCCAACATAGTCTGCCAGGAGATGAGACACTGGCCCTCTTTAGTTAGATGAGCCTGTAACAAAATAAGTATTAACATAATACAAGACAATAGTGTTTATCGTTCACTTGTCCCTATAATGTCTTTAGAATTATTACTGTAAAATAAATAAATATTACTAGTACCTAAAGCTTGAGGAATTTCCAGCATATAGTGGAGTTAACTGTTAATCTAATTACATATATAAGACTGTCAGGTTAAATTTAACTGGAATTACGCCATGCTGTATGTGGTGTACGCAGTACTGAGTGTATGTTGTACTCGGTTTATGCTGTACTCGGTATTTACTTTACTCGGTGTATGCAGTACTTGGTGTATGCTGTATTCGGCCTACACTGTGCTCGGTATTAACTCTCGATTAATGCATGGAGCGATAGAGAGCGATGACTTAACTTCGTGGTTTCAGGTGATGGTAGAGTTGAGCACGAGAAAGAGAGAGATGAGAGGATATAGGGGAAATCATCATCAGAAACTGGGACTTAAGAGAATTTCATGTCTGATTCAATTTACCATCTCCTATACGGCAGGTAGGAGTCCCGTTCTGGAGTCTAATTACACCGATGGAAGGTCTTCCCAACCCAATGAGGCAAGTCGTACCCCAGATTTCTCATATCCACTGTCATCCTGCACATCGTTCTCATCTTCATCCCCCATCTCTCTCTTTCTCTTCCACAACTCTACCATTATCAGAGACCACAAAGTTCAGTCATCCCTCTCTTTCTCTCTATGGCATGATCATGAGTTGACACCGAGTACAGCATACACCCAGTACAGCATACACCGAGTACAGCATCCACCAATGATTGATTGTCTTCCCTTCATTCTCATGATTACAAGTTGACCCCGGAATGTAGCTTCAGCTTCATGCATGCCACCCTATACAATTGACCGCCATTAACGAGCTCTCCATGACAGCTCAAAGGTAAACTGACATTGTCACATCCCCACGGTTGTGAGTTAACTAACTGATGAGTCTCTGCACCCAGCATGCCATCCATCGACTGCCTCCATGTACTCATGTAAACTCCCTCGATTACGGCCTACTAGTTCACAAGATCATGGCCTACAAGTGCATCTTCAATCTTGCTCAATTACGGCCTCTAAACTCGCTCAATCATGGCCTCCAAGCGCATCTGCAAACTCGCTCGATCATGGCCTCCAATGTGCATCTCCAACCTCGCTTGATTATGCCCTCCAAGTGCATATCCAAACTGGCATGATTACAGCCTCTAAACTAGGTGCATCATGGTCCCCAAGTGTATCTCCAAACTTGCACAATTCCGGCATACAAGTGCATCTACAGACTAGCTCAATCACATTCTTGGAGTGCATCTCTAAGTTCATTTGATCACGGCCTCTAAGTGTATCTCCAAATCCGCTTGATTACCACCTGCAAGTGAATTTCCAACCTCGCTCACTCATGGCCTTGCAATGTATCTCTGAGTTCACTCGACCAACATTTTCAGGCACACCTTGAATTGCGCAAGCACCGCCTGCAGCCAGTCTAGATATATCTTGTATAGGTGGGTAGCTATATAGATACATTGATACATTGATAAATAGATACATAGATGAGAATACAATGTGAATACATGAGTATTAACAATCATTGAATGATAAGTAGTAGCTATCATTTCCTGGCACACCAGCAGCATTCCGAAAGAATATGCTGATTCCAGACTGCTCTACTGTCATTCGAGGTGCTCCCAGTGTTATTGCCAGCGCTGCTAGAGTTGTTGCCGGCGCTGCTAGAGATGTCGCCGGTGCTGCTAGACATGTCGCCGGCGGTGCCAGACTTGTTGCTGGCACTCCCAGCTACTCCCAGGTGTACACAAAGGTCTCTCCGGCACTCTGAGGTGTTCCCCAACTTGTCACAATTACTCCCACGGTACACCTGTACCAGTCATCAGTAATCTCAGTTACTCCGAAAGCCGACCAGAATGCTGTCCTACGGTCTGATACTCTTCATGCATCGCAAACGGGTAGTTGGGATTGATTTGTCAGTTCGTCACAAGGCAACTCTCAGCATTGCATTTTCATGGCTCAGTAATGAAATCAATAAGCAGAGGGCAAGTGCCAGAGTATATTTCCGTCGGTGACTGCGGAGGTGGAGGTGGTTGAGACTTGAAGTCTGTGATATTTTCAAGGTATTCAAGGTAGGGAAATGCATGCAAGTTTTCAAATGAAGCGTTGTTAGTGTTGAATTCACGATGCTGAGCTGGTTCAATGCGTCTGGGTGAGCTGCTAATTGTCAGACTCTTGTGGCATGCAACTTGAAGGTGCTCAGGATGGTATAAATTGATATGTTTACATCGGCAGCTGTCTGAGGTGAACTTCTTTCTGCATACATATTCAGGACAATGGAAAGAGGTCTTCCCCAGCATTGTCAATCACATGTGCAGAGCAGAGTATTCACTTTTGACTGGGATGAAAGTTGATGCTGGGCCTGCACCACCTCGTGTGTAAGATCACGATACTCTCAGCCAACATGAGCGGTATATGGAACCTCTACACCATTGTAAGGTGGTTCCTTATGCAACATGAGTTGGAATAACGCTGGATGTGCAATGTCGCATATTACTATGAATCAAATCAAACCAATACACAACCCATATATAAAATAAACCCTGGGTGAACCAACAACCTAGTGATGTGTGTAATAGTCGATACTTGAGATAAATAGATTTGAACAAAGGCCCAGAACATGATGTGAACCCGACCATAACCTGAACACAATAACCATCACCTCCTCTGCAACGCGAGAACTGGTCCACTTCTCACCTACTGAGCCATCCAGACGCACCTCTGCCAGAGGGGCATACAGGAGAGGGGCATTCTGGACAGGGACATCAGGGACAGCAAAATTGGTGACAGGGACATTGGGGACAGAGACATTGGGGACAGGGACATTGGGGACAGGAACATCTGGAACAGGGACATCAGGGACAGGGGCATCGGGGACAGCGACATCAGAGACAGCGACATCGCAGACAGCGATATCGGGGACAGCGACATCAAGGACAGTGACTTCAGGGAGATTGTTCCCACCAGCCGATTCACCGATCAGCTGCTGATCCGCATCCACATCCGAGGTGTTTCTGGCTGCCACTGGTTCCTGCAGAGTTGGCACTGCCAGGTGAGGTTTTTGCAACTTTATATGCCCCAGATACTCCTGCCCACAGAGGGGATGAGTCTCCAGTGATGGTAGATGTGGGCAAGGCTCCTGGTTGTGTGGGCTGGTGCAGGAGGTTGTGGCAGGGGAGTATGCGCAGGCATTGCTTGGCCTTACTCAGGTAGCAAAATTGACTGATCGTCTACCATGGTATCTATATTGTCATCCGATGTCTTTACCATCTCTCCCTGGCCCATGGTCAAAGGTTCTTTGCCATCATCCTCATAGTTATCCTCCTCCTCCTCCTTATCCTCCTCCTCCATTTTAGCTTGCACCTCTTCCTCTGGCTCCTCCTCGTCATCTACCTTTTTATCGAGACCATCCGTTTCGAAATTGACATCGCCATTGAAATCAATGTCATCTGGTGTGTCCACATTAGCATGCGTGTGCTGCTCAACATCAGGATAATGTTCTGAGACGTATTTGCCATCCAACTCGTCACTAGAGTAGGTCACGTCATCCGAGAATATTCACAAAGTGGAATAGGCCTCTGCCTCTAAATATATCATCTCTACGTAGCACTCTGTGTCCAGGTCTTCCTCATATATTTCCATATGCAACTGCACAGCAACCGCAGGAGAGATATTGTTTCCCCCTGTGGTTTATTTAACAATACCTTTCTGTTTACCGTTTTCCATTTCCTTTTCCTTCCCATTCCCTGTCCCTTTCCTGGGCCCAGCCTTTGTTTGCTTCCCTTTTCCTGTCCCTGTCTCACCCTCCGGCATGACCACCTCAATCTGGTTGTCTTCATTGTCATTGCCATCGCCAGGACAGGCTCGTGCCACCAGTTGGCGCTTCGGGGGCCACCCAGTTCTCATCACAATCATCCTTGTTGAATGTGTCATCCCAATTCAGCATTCTAGTAGCCAGGAAGTCCCCTGGATTGTACTGCTTGCAGTTTGGTGGCTCAATTTGTGCACTAAGATCATCACAACTCAGCTAAGAGAAACGCTTCTCTGTGCGTTTAGCCCTATCTTAGCTGGTGGTTTGCGGATTGGAGTAATCGACTTGATTCCTGCAGGCACAGGGGTTGTCCAAACTGCAATTGTTCATTTGGGGATGGGTTTGGTCAAACATCTACCCAATATGTTAAGAGAAGGCTGCCCATCATGCCCAGCAAGGTGAACGTCAGATGCTGTGGTGCAGCAACAATAGTTGGAAGTATGAAAAGTGGCTAGTTGTGACTGGTTCAAGAAAGATTATATCATAGAAGTAGTCCCATGCCCTCCTAATCTTGATGCTGAAAACATTTTATATCCAAGTGGATGCACCAATGTGTTCCATGATTAATTCCCTTATACGGTTCCGAGCATGTGATAGGTATCAATTTATAACTGATGTCAGTATTTTTGCCATTGTAGTTGCCTTCTCCTTTCCTTTGCAACTACCCTTTGGTGCCATTGCTGTGATTTTAAACTAAACCTACATTCCAGCCATTAGCATTATGGTACAGTTGCATGTAGCTGAAGGAAGCCCAGAGGGAGTGTAGAATGTAGTGTAGGTTACTGGGTGTGTATTGGAACGAGAGGCATTGCTGTGTGCAAGTAACATGATGTCAAGAGAGGGGCAGATGCTGGTGGTGTGTTAAATACAGGAGGGAAAGAAAATGGAGGTGTTGCTGGGAAGAAAGGATATATATACTCAAGTTCCTGCAATATCTTGGTTCGACTTGTTTTGTTGGTTAACGATCACAAAATGGCCTAACCATCATCTTTCACAGCAGCCAGGCACTCCATGACTGCGAAGCCTTGGGACGAGATTTAGTGCTTGCGTTGAGGACTGTTTTCAATGCCTGGTATTGCTTTTGCATCACAAACCACTTGTACCATTCAGACCTTGTGCGTCTTGCATCAAACTGGGTAGTTCTCAGGTTGTTGTAACCGAGCAACGATCCAACATGACTACATATGCCTAGCACTGGAAAAGAATACACAACTGATGGTATAGGATAGAGAATACATCATTGTTTGCTGTGCGATGCTTTTCGCTCTGCTATAGGAGGATTTCCACTGGCAAGATGAAGATATACATATTCAATAAGTCGAAGTATTGTGCCAAGAATGAGTGGAATCCAATGATACCTGTGCTAACAAGGGATTACCACCTGTCAAGTGGAGCAAATAGACCTTCAGATATTGCAGTAACAGTGGATATCAATGATGAGTTTAATCTGATGGCAGTTAACACTGTAGTTGAATGCTTTTCAAGGGATCTTGTCCCCAAGTATTTTCAGGGTTTACAGTCTAGCGTGGTCTATACTGCACCTCCCTTTTTTGTCACATCCATTCCTGGTTGCATATGTAGGACTCTGCCTGGCCTTCCGTTGCATATGAATACACCAGAAATTATTGCTACATTCATTCCATCGAAGGTCTATATCTGACTGTGTCTTCCCAAAGCCCTCACTCTGACTGAACTCTGGTGTTATATAATGTTCTGAGTCTTGCTATACAATCCGAATCTACAAATGTGTGGGCTTTTGGAAAATTCGCAAGATCTGTCTGCTACACGCCAAATTTCTGTACTGGCTCTCCAGAGGGATTCCTCTCAAGGAGGGAGTTCTGTAGCGTCTACAATCAATGGTCAAAACTCCACCCCCTCATCTCCACTGAATAATTCTCAAGTTCCAGATATTACTTATCACATGACTTCCACCCTGTCTGCCACTCACCAAAGGCCAATAAATACTCCAACCTCCATACCAGGTATAAGCAGTCATTGCACACCAGGATTCAGAGGAACTTCACAGACAGACTCAAAGAGTTTGGTTGTATCCATCTGTCCATCCGGCATTGTTGTCACTTCCACTCCTCTCAGTGGTCTTGAAAACCTGCCTACCCCCATCACAAATCCAGAAGCCCATTCAATCATTACAATTAAACTGCAAATGTTAGCTACTGAAAATAATCAGAGTCAGAGGCAGTGGCAACCGCAACGACAGGTGGTGTTTACTCCTCGATCAATACTACCCTGCAGGCGTTGCAACCCTCAATTCGGTCACTGAGACGTTATGCATCTTCTGTTTGGAATTGGCAGACTTCTCGAACTCTACTTGGGTAAACAGACAACCAATTATGAGTGCCAGCAGCTTGGAGAAGGTAGGTTATAGAATGCAAAGTGTGTTGAGAGCAATAGGTGAAGCCCCACACTGGCAGATAATAGTGACCTGCTGGAACAGCACTATGCAGCGAAACAACATTTGGTCCATAGTATTTCAGGCGTACACAAAGGAGATCTTGAAAGAGGTGTGCAGAAGCTGCAGCCCACATTGGGTATTTGATGCTCAAACTTGTACCAGATTCGAGCACAAGTCTATACGGTTAAATATCCTTTTATGTAATCAGCAAGGGATAACATAGCCGAGCAATAGGATCTCCCGAGCTTTGAATCTGACACAGAGTGTTTGGAATTCATTGATTCTCTTCTGCTAGACAATAAGTATTATTTTCCTGTAGCAGGGGATGTGCAAGAGGGGGTATGCAGCGCAAATCCAACACAGACAGAGTAGAAAGCTGCAAACTAATCTCCAGCATTCTCTCCACTTCTGACTAAAAGTAAACAAGCTACTTGTCTACATCAAATTTTATGATCAGGCAAACAACTGTGGTAGGTGTATGGACGGATTTTATCATATCATGATTAATCACAAGGACAGTCATATACCCTCGCCACTGATCATGTGTACCTGTATTGCATTGCGCAATTGTCTCCTGGGGTGGCAAATGAACAAACATGTTCATCTGAAAACTTCCAATTCAAAGTGGAAAGAGGACTGACCTGATTGCTCAGACTGCGTCAATTACAAGAATGACAGTTGTAAGATCACATGCTGCTGCACTGCAACGGGTCGCAAGTTGTTAACCTCACCTGGTGTTGCAGACATGAATACATTCTTGATAAATATCTGAACCACAATACCTGACAGCTATCAACAGAGGGTGTATAAAAATACTCTTACTACAGTCAAGCGTCAGATCGAGCAGGTGGAGAACCCAACGCCTGCCATGGTCATCTGTGTGTAAGCAAAGACTGTTAACAATGCGATTCTTATTGACTATTTGACCTGTGATGTGGCGCTTGAGGAGCCTGAGATCAGAAGCACTGACTGAAATATACCATATAGACAACAGTTGCCCACATGAACAACTGCATTTCGGGATGCCAGGGGGCAGGATGGATTACAAAGATGAATATGATGAAATCAATAAGCCTGATGCAATCCCGAAAACCAGCCAGTAACCACTGTGTGCTACTTAACTCGAAATGTTTGCCATGAGAACCATCGATATCGAGGTGTATGAGTGCGAGGATGGCCATGATGCAGGTGTCAATAAGGGGGAAGCAGTATCAACAGCCGATGATGGATCAACACAGAATGTGGCGGACTGCGAACTTAGTAGTTTTCACCTGGAAACAAGTAATATCGATGCATATGAGTACACGGATGGCCACACTGCAGAAATGAATCAAGAGGTAGAATCATCGTAAGCTGACTATGGATCAATACTGAATATGGAGAACTAAGAGCATGGTACTACTGAGCGTGAAGATCGGACAGTATATTTCATACAAGTAAAATACGATAATGGCGAAGCAAATGCAAAGGCCAGCGATAGATCCCAAGCCAAGACTATATTCCAATAAGTGACACAATGACAAAGATAATGATGTATGGGGACAGTAAGGCATGTGGGTATCGGACGAACAAAGCCATAAACATTGCCAGGTGATCTGGAGTTGGCTCGAGCATAACTGCAGCCCATGCGAAGAGTGTAAGACATGTGTCATTCTGATAGTTCATATGTCACCAAGTTCTGGGCACAAGATAAAGGTGGTAACAATGCAATGTAACCTTAGCCCTGGGCGACAGGAAGGGTGTAATTCTCCATCAGAGGGTATGAGGTTCCATCAGAGCCATCAGAGCCATCTGGAACACCCTGGTGTTTCTGACGGAACCTAGTGTTATTGCTGATGCTTGCTTACCACCAGACATACTAAATCAGTTTTCCACACCTTATCTCCCAGGAACATCCCACATTCCACCCTGTTGTTCAATGGTATCACCAACCTGCTGCAGACAACATTGTACCATCCAAAATACATTATCAGACTTTTGTAGAAACCTTTGTAAGTTGAAGCTTATTTTTGACACTCTGACAATTGTTGTAAATGGTAGCCCACAGCAAAGTATATGGAGCTGCTAAAGACACTGAAGTCTAGCTGGAGGGTGGTAGGAAGTGGAAGCAATATCCTGCATCAGGACTAGAGATGTGGTTGAGGATTGTTCTGTTCTTGGGGGTGGATCAATGTGTAGGGAAGTTAGACAATATACCTGAATATAACCAAAGAACAGAATGTATAAGAAACAACAGTTGCATATGTAGAGATAGTGGCATACTAGAGTTGGATATAGATTAGCTTAGGGCAAAAGATATAAGACCTATATCAGGGCGGTATTATACAGCAGTTACTAATCAGCTCTGGTCACACCATTGACAGCCATGATGTCTAATGCAGTGAGTTACTGTAGCAATCATCATAGGCTGAATCTTGGCAACCCTAATAATTCATATATGGGACATGTATCATTTGAGTAGAACAAATGGAACTCCCTGCTATTCTCACCCGATATACAAATGATAGCAGAAACAGAAAGGTAACCCAACTACAATAAAGTCAATTTTGTGATTAACAACCTTTGGAATAGCTCACTGTGATACAACTGTATTGGCTACATGCGACCCATCGCAGTGTAATAGCCATTCTATATAGTCACCTTGCCACAAGACTTAGTAATATAGCAATAATCTCATCTATATACATATTTACTATCATCAACATTCATTGTTGCAAATATATTTCTATAATTTCCAAAGCAATGTCAATGAGGCCCGACAGTGGCATATTTGCTCTTGCATGATTACCACCATTGTGGTAAACAGATATGTTGCTTTTATGGGATTTATGAGTTTTACCCCTATACTGATGCGCTACATCACATAGAGTACAACAGAGATTCCAGCCTTGAACACAATATATTGAAGGATGACCACCATCAGAATGGATATCGATTGTTGAATCAATCACTGTAGCAAACACATCACAGCGGAGTAGTTTTTAGATAGCAATCCTTGTACAAGTCATATCAACATTATTGATCACAGTTTTCACAAGTGTAGGAATTGACTCAATCAACAAGAGAAATCAAACACCACTCTAACACAACATTTGAGCACATTCACCAGTCAAAGAACATACAACCAATATTTTGATCTTGTTCCTACATTAGCCAATCGTGGACTGAAAACAATTTACAGGCCTCTACCCTTATGTGTACATACCTTTACAACTGCCAGCCTTCAGTTCACATTTCCATGGATGAATATATGACAGGTGCTACTGCATGGTTTCCGGACATTAACATTATACCTTGCAAGCCTGTTGAACAATGGTATAAATTCCATGACCATTCTGATGATTATTATATCTGATATCTTCTACCAACCTCAAACCATAGCTTTTCTACTGCTGTTCCATTGTCCAATGGTGTGGCTGTAATAGAAAAAGTTGTATAGCATAACATATTGAAGCTGTCTAGTACCATATACTGATTGGAATATATTGAGCTGATTGAAAGTACAGATATTATGATGTGAAGGGTGATGATGTAACTTGCCTCATTGGTAGATAGTGCAATTAGTTATTTATTGACCTTATGTTGATGCGATATATCTTGTTACATGATACATTAATCCCACCTTCACATATATCTGCACATACTTCACTACTTACACAATAGTTACACTACAATAGTTTATGACTTCTTTGTTTTATATAGCAACCAACAATCAACACTTCCACTTACATCTGTTAAGTGAATGTCAACAGTGTCAATGAGCAGTATCTTCACATGTTCCGCAAGAACCCCTCATCGCGCCGTGCGTCTGATGGTAGCTCCTGGAGGTTTACTGCAGAGTAAGAGTAGCTACCATACCTGACGATTGCGAGAGTTGCATCAAACGGAAATGGACAAGAAAATATTTTACTTGTATCACATTGCATGTCACATAGCCATGGCAGCTGGTGGACTCAGACAGATGCAGTCTCCAGGAATGAAAGATGCAAGAAGGTCAATATATGCTGGGAATTATGGACGAAGCCACAATGAGTACTAATGAGTATATATCGAACAACAAGTCCAAAGCCCTGGAGAGATTTAATCAATGTACTGCGATTAGAGACCAGAACTCAGTCACTCAAGTGAAGCGATTCCATACAGATGGAGGCAGTGAGTATATATCCAAAAAGTTCACAGAATACCTAAAGCAGATAGCATACTAAACGAAATGTCTACACCCTGTTCATCTAAGTTTAATACAGTCATTTACCAGGTGAACCACAGGATCATGGTGAGCATGCGATGCTTGGTGGATGATACTGCACATTCAATGAAGTCCCAGTTATTTGCTGTGACAATACTAGTCCATCTGCAGAACCACATTCCATTGTCATTGGTAGCTGTCAAGACTCCGTATGAGGCCTGACCTGGGAAGAAACTATGTTTGATGCAGCTCAGTGTGTTCAGAGGCTTGTCTTTCGTGCAAGTTCTGGCAGAAAATAGATTGAAGCTGGCTTACAGAGCCACTACTGGCCTTTATGAAGAGTATTGGATACTGGCTAAGCAGTACTTCATATATAACCCATTGGCCAAGTCACTTCACTGCTCAAGAGATGTGATATTCAAAGCAGGGATGCAGTCCACAGCAAATAATGCTGCTAATAAATCCATCTTCAATGAAAACTGCTTTAGAGATGACATTGAGGAACACAACTCCACAGAGAAGAAACTCAATGAGTATCTATCGGAGGAGTCAATGGATGTACATCCACCTCTGGAGCCTCCAAAGTCAAAGAACAAGTCAAGACAATTGGATGCCATTGAAATCTGACTTGGAGATGCATTGAAGCTGAGGGCAACAGGAAGTTGTCAAACCTGTTCTGTGAAAGGTACATTGGTACTGTCAGTATGATTGGCATTCGAAGATGAAGTACTTGAATGTTTGGTTCTCATCTACCCTACTTCTGTGATCACAAATGATCATCAGGATGGTATTGATGATTCAAAGTCATACAATGCACAAACCGAGTCTTCAGTCTCCAAGATTTAGGATATGGGAATGAAAAATGAGATACCTGGAATTGGTCAGCATCATGTCTTTGGAGAGTTCATGGAGCTTCCAGAATGGAGAAAGGCTTTGCCATGTCATTGTGTATACAACATCAAGTGTGATGGAGCAGGCAGTGGGGAGCGGTTCAAGGGAAGGTGAGTGTGTGGAGGAACTCACAAAATTGAAGGTATCGACAACCAGGCCACTTATGCACTCACTGCTCACTCTTGTCAATTATGACTCGTGTTGGCGATTGCCATGAAGTATAATCTAAAGATCTATTCAATGGATGTATGTATGGCTTTCTTGGGAATTGACTTGGAAGAAGAAATCTATATACACCGGCCACGGAGATATTGTCATTTGGTTTCAAACTAGGATCCGATACAACAATCCAAAGTCCAAAACATTGTTGTTGATGTTACTCCACTTGTGGAAGTCTCTTTATGGCCAAAGGCAGTCTTCACATGATTGGTATAGCACTTCAACAGACTACCAGATCTCCATTGGGTTCATGCCATCATGTTTCAACGTAGGACGGTTTAAGGTCAATGTGACCGATGCAGGTGAAATCATTACCACTGTCATTGTCCATGTCGATAATCTCCTTATGATTGCTAACGATGGCTTGATTAGGGAGGTCCATGAATTAATGAAGAAGGGGTTTCAGATGCGGGGTCTTTGGAATGTCTCGTTCTGTATCAACTTGAATATCATATGGAATTTGGTGCATTATATGACCAAAATCCTTTAGCACAGCTACATTCTGTTGATCTTGACCAAGTTCAGAAACGATAAATGCATGCTTATTACCACACCATTGTCAGTGACGTTTCATAAGAAATAGCTCGATGAAGAAGCCTGCGATCAGGCTTTATAACCATCATGGATTGGAAGCCTCAACTAGATGATGACCACTACTTGACCTGATGTTGTATATCCCATCGGATTACTCAGCTTGTTATATCATGATGTGAGCAATGTGCATAAGGTAGCTCTCGCATGGGTGTTTTGGTAGGTCAGCGGCAAGTAGTATAAGCGACTGCATTTCAGAGGAGCACTCGGAAGAGCTGGATAAGGCACAGCATGAATTCATATCAGTTAGGACTAAGCTGGATGGTTGGCTGACTATCAGTTGAATTGTGAACTGGCCATCACTATAGGAGGAAGGGTTAACTGGGGATCACAAAAACTGAAGTTGACTGCTCAAATTAAGACCTATACTAAATACTATGTGTTTGAAGGAGACTTTAAGAAAATCAAAAAGATCTCGAATTCTTTAAATCAGCTCTACATCACAACTATTCCTCATGTCGTCTCATTTTCACAGTCATTGAGTACGATCATCCATGACAGAATCCACTGCAGAACTGCATGTGAACACATTGCGACCAAATACTACCTGGCTGCATATACGGCTAGACATAAAGAGATCAACTTGAGCTATGTACTAACTGCTGAGATGCTGAGTGACTGCTTCTTAAATCCACTTCCAAGGTATGCCATTATGCAGCAGTGTGCAGCAATGGGAAGGATCAGAAATGCCGTTGGGATTGAAATGGGAAATAGTCTTGGAAATTTTCTTGGAAATGGTCTTGGAAATGGCCCCGGAAATGCTATTGGAATTGGAAATGTAATTGGCATAGTAGTCGGAAATCCAATGAATTGGCCACTCTTGCTTTAAAAATATCCACAATAATACAGTGGCTCCTCTTCTCTATTGTTAACTGTGTTGTTGGAGACAGATGTGATAGCTGTCCTGGAAGAGTATTGAGTTGATTGGAAGTATGGATATCACTATACCAAGAATTTTGATGTGACTTGCATCTTTTGTAGTTAGCCCCATTGTCCATCAATTGACTGTATGTCGATGTGACATGTCTCATGACAACTTAGAGTAGATTCAGATTCGCTTACAGCCACCCACTCTTAACTATTCGAGTACCTACCACCATACAGCCGTTTACACAGATAGTATTGATATCAACATTTGCTTGTTGGGAACATTGTGTCATGATTTGCTCATCTGAGTGTAAGGAATACCCAACTGTTCCTGAGCCCAAATTTTCCCAAAACTGAGAATCTCTCAGTTAAATTGTGGCAAATAAACGTAGTATAAGTTGAAACTGTGGACCATTAATGAAAGCCTATTTGCCTAGCTTGTTGGTGCATAGTTGTCATTTGGTAAGGCACCAGTTGCAACTTTTAGCAGTGTGCATAACTTGGAGTGTCAGCATGAGAGGCTAAAAATGCAGCCAGGACAAAAAAGACCAAATACCAAGATGATCCAGAATGTTGATAGTAAGTTGGGGTACAATGAGTCACAGTTGCATTGTTGTATAGTTGACTACGATGTCAGCATGGGTGGTGTAAATGTATTTGAATTAATGTGTAGCTATTAATGAACTTAGCTTTTCTCCATTTACACAGTGTGGCCTATAGTCTTTAGGGCTTATGATAGCATGGTTACAATAACCAATTTTACCTACCAAGATATTCCTTAGTATTCAACCATCATTGCACATACAGGGTTTCACCCACACTGTGCCTGCAATGGGCAAGCTTGGGCGTAGTTGATTTTCATGACTAAATGTGATTTTACAAACAGATAAGAGGCGCTCAAAATTGGTATCAAGGAAATTTGGATAACACAAGATTCAGAACTGTTTCAAACTCATAACATCCCATATTATATAAGAGAATGGATAAATAGAGAAGCAACAGAAATTCCCCAACACCCAACAACCTCTCTTTAGACATAATTTGTCTGCAACCCTCATATTATTCGTTATGTTCTGATATATAATCCAAATCGGTCTCCATGACATTACACCACCACCAAGATGACTGTTATTAGTATACCAATGCCACATTGCCCAATGTCACCAGACCTCAGACCACTCACTTGTGATAATAAATTATACTGCCACCACCTAGCTGCCTTCACATGCTATCTGTACATCTTGCAAGGTCTGTGACATTCCTTAACACAATTCCTTCAGAAATTCCTGTAGGATCCCTAATCCTATCACTGTCAGCCATAACTGTGGTGGTATCCCCATCCTAGAGTCGAGGTCCTCCAATAGCATTTCTCGAGTGTCCTTGTTTCTGTGGGTATCGTTGATGGAATCCCTGTACCACCATTAGGCCATCAAAGAATTCGGCAGATTCCCAGATCAAAGAATTATCTGTTGTCCTCTGTATTAAATATTGCAGCTGGCTGCTGTACACCCGGCTATTCTCAACACTAGATACTGGATATTCCTCATCGCCATTGACTTCTACTTGAGGTGGGATGCTACCTGCTATCCAAACAAAGGATTGCTCACAACTGGGTCAAGAAGCGAAACTGGTCATTCTCGATGGATCCATATGGATGCAGGCAACTCCAGTTGTTAAGCATATGGAGATACTCCATGAGTGAGGTTAAATGGCACCATTCCTTGCCCATCCAGCGTCTGTGTAGGATGAGTAGTCAGAACATGCCGGCCATGCTACTCAACCTGAGATCCTTCTTGTATATTAAGTCCGGGAATACGTTTGCTGTTCCCCGCCTTCATCTGTAGTGCCTTGTTCCTTCTACTCTTCACCTACAGGTGTACATACATCAGTTGCGTCATAGCTTCAACTTGATCAGCATCATGTTGTCACCAATCTTGCTCCTTGATTTGTGCTCCTGTGAATGACATTCAGGGGTGCATTCTGTGGACCAAAATGATTGGAGTCTACCTTGGTGGTTCGGGTATTCCATCAGTTAATGCAACCACAGCCAATGGATGCCACTATACCCATACATCCTCCTAATGAGTCACAAACACCATTTAGTATTGCTCTATACTAGTATCCATCTATTCCGTCAGTCTCTGTGTCTAAGGATGAAATGTTGTGGACCATCAATGACTGATTCCCAAATGGTGACATATCTGCCCCTAGTAGGATTAAGCAACCTGGGGGCCACAATCCGAAACAATTGTTGCCAGTAATACACGAAGGAGTACAACCTCCCATATAATCAACCTATCCAACCCCACAGTATCAATCATTGTATGGCAGGGGATAAGATGTCCCATTTTTGAATGCCTATCAACTACTAACCAAATTGCATGTATCCCCTTGCACTCCGGTTATTCAACAATGAAATACATCTATGTATCCTCCCACGGTTTTTCAGTTACTGACAAGGGCTGCAGGACACCAGATCTTGGCTGCCTCAAAATCCAGGACCATTGGCAATCGTGACACTTCCCTGCATATTGACCTACCTGATTTCTCATATGCTTTCAATAATACCCTGTATTCAAAACTTCAAAACTCTTTGCAATTCCTGGATGTCAGACAACCGCAGAACTGTGATGATCCTTTATCAGGAGTATTTGTAGCTTATCTCACATGGATACATAATACTTTCCTCAGTGTTGAATTAAACAGTCCAGTTTCATCAATTCCACAACAGTGACCTTCTGCAGGCTACATTTATTTCTGATATCTTTGATTAATTTCCCTGGTAGCAAATTAGTCATGTATCCTTCCATCATTAGATTGGCAATAGACGGATGGACTACCTGGCAACAAACACAATTGTTCTGGTTGGTTCTCCAGCTTTAGAATTACCTGTTCCATATTTTTCAATCATTCATGCCCTGCTCATATAGGACTTATGGCCGCCTTGTCGAAGAATCTCCTTTTCCATTTAAGTTGCCGGGTCTATAAATGATCTGGTAATTATAATGTGTAAGAACTTGTGACCATCGAGCCTGGCTGCAATTTGCAAGCGTCATGGTCATTATATACTTGAGGTTCTTATCACCAGTTATTCACTGTGAGGGATATGTGGCACCTTCACACTTGGATTGCCACTGCTCAACTGCTTTAAAAATAGACATCTACTCCTTGTTATATACGTTATGATTGTACTTGACAGGTGTCTACTTTTTTGAAAAATAAAAGACAGAATGTGATATTCTGTCACCATTACACTGTGACACTGTTGCTGCAGAAATGTAATCAGAAGCATCTGTTTCAGTGATAACCTCTCTGTCATTGTCGAAATGAGAATGGGCAGCTGCCATTGTCAATACAGTTATCATCGTTTCACCAGCCAACTGCTGTTCTGATTCCCACAGAAACAATTTTTCTTTGTTTGTCAATCTTGTCATAGGCTCTACTATGTCAGAATAGTTAGGGATAAATAGTAGATATTAAGTACAGAAACCGAGGAACAGCGGTACTTCAGAGACGATATTCTGCCTTCTATTCTTGGTCTTTTTCTGTTCGCACAAATTCCATACAGTGTCAACATTATCATCATCTACAGAAATGCCCTGTGTTGATATAACGAATCACAGATACCTGATGTTTTGCTTATGCAACTTACATTTTAGGAGTTACTAATATAATCCTTCTTCGAACAAACACTGCATAATTCACTAATCGTGACCGACATACTCCTCCTCAGAATCACTCGATATTAGATCATGTTCCATATACACTGATGGATAATTAACCAACGCCTCCCTTAAGATATTATTAATATAGCCATGCAAGTTCATTGGTCCATTTGTCATCTCAAATAACATTACTGTAGATTCAAATAGTTCTTACCTAGTTCAGGAAGCTAAACAATCTGGATCCCCTTCCTCAACCCAGAGGAAGTTATCAGCGCCTCCCACATCTTGCTTGGTATATATCTGGGATTTCCCTGGCAGAGTTGCAGTCGGCTACATCGGTGGAAAGGGGTACCAATTGTTTATTGTGTTACTAGCAATATCCCAGTAATCGTTGCACAACCACAATCTCCCATGGGGTTTCTTTGCATATAATACTGGTGTTGACAAAGGTCATGATGACTGTCGAATGAACCCCTTGGATATATTTTCCCCCCGCCATTCTTTCAGATCAACTACTTTAGCCCTTCATATTGAATACAATGGCCTCCCATGTAGAAGTTTCTCAGTCTCTCAAATGCACTTGATGATCAATTCCTGGCCAGTGTGGTGCTCACTGTTTCGCTCATACTGTACTGAATCATTGAGTGAATCATGAAACTGTTCGGGAACATTGTTTTCCAGTGGCTATTCGTTGATGTTCTTCGCTGTAACAACTGTAGTTATATGGTAATGCGATGCCTTACAATGCATCAGCTGTGCTTTCTTAACTATTTGAACAAATGATGATAGATTATATGTCACTATCTTGTGGAGAAATTTTCTTGATGGCCAAATCTGGGATTTGGAAATCTCTGCTACTGGATGCACCAGCAGCAGTGGTTCTTCAGAGACTCCTTGTACTGTTACTGAGGCATTATAGCAGTGAGTAGTATGGTATTATTTGGCAAATGTAATAATATTTGATACAAATAGTACTGCAGTATCATGTAATCGTGACGAGGGAATCCAATGGACAATTGGATACTCTCCTAACATTCTAACACTCATCCGCAATTGTTCCCTACTATTTTGTATTATTATCCCAACTTTGGGGAGATATGTAATATCTCCTGATTCAATTTGTCAACCATTGATGAGCTCAAGTTGAGTGTTCCCCAGTAACTTTTGACATTGTATCGACTGCTGGCAAAGAAAATCCTAATATATAAATGCAAAGCGTGTAGCTCTGGAATCAATCAGTGCGCGTGTGGGTATTTGTTGGTTATATACAGTCAATGTGCAGATTATAACTAAATGTTTCCCTTCCATTGATACTTCCAATACTTCCATCTTGCTAAGTGACAAATACGAAATTCCAAGTAATTTTATACCATCAAAGTAAAAACTTTTTTGGTCAATCTACAGGCCAACTTGCTCAAATTGACCGAATCTTTTCCCGATTCCTCAGAACCTTGCTTGGTATGTATTTCCTTATCCTTCACTACAGCCATCTTGATCATCTGATCCTGTTTGCTCACGACACATTCTACAGCCCAGTGGTTGAACCCAATTCAATATAAATATCTCCCATCTGCAAACCGCATTAGTATGTCTTCTGCAAAATCTTCTGTCTTCTTGCACTGTGATCCAGAGGTGCCAGTTCAGTATATGCTGTAATGGTTCTTGGGAGACTTATGTCACAGGCTGTCGAGGGTATGGAAGTTCTGGAACTGGGAGTGAAATATGTTCCTCCTCTATGAATTGTACACTAGTGCTTGCAACTGGGTCAAGACACTTGTTCAGTTCCGGGTCCGGTTCCGACCCACAACCGGACTGTTGCAATCGCGTTCCATACAAAACCTACTCCTCCAATGTTAACATTTCTTACAACACATAAGTATTGAAGTTCTCATCGTGTAGCAACATAATCTATATGTGAAATATGCAATTTGATGCCCTCTTTTATCTCCCGTTGTCCGATTTGCAATCAGATAAATAGTCATGGAGACGTGATGGAAACCTGGGCATTTTCGTGTGATTTTGGGCTTTATTTCACAGCGACTCAATGAAAATTGATCGGATCGCAAATTTGAGAATGGAAGATGAAATATATCATCAATCTGAACATTACACTTATAGATCATGTTGCGATATGATCAGAACTCAAATACTGTAGTGTAACATAAGTTGTAGGAACCATGAATTGGAACCGCGTACTGGATCGAACACGTCTCCGAACCTGCTCGGCACCCCTTGTCTCCGGAGAACAAACAGGATCGGATCTTCTGATTCAGTTCAAAACCTGGACCACTGCCGTGTCATCTGAAACCATTGCTAATATTATTCTACACTGCCTTTTCCTCTCAGCTGTGTCAAATCTGATGATGTAGCATTTGGCAAACCGTTCCAACTGTGGGGAGATTCTCAGGTACATCGTGATACGCAAAGGGGTCGTGCATTTGTTCTGACATCCTCATTCGGAGGTCATTCGGCACCAGGGAACAATTCAAATGAAGATTTATAGTGTTAATCTGAAACAACACAAAAGGCTGAGACAAGTCACGGTTCATGTGTTTAATATCCCACAGTGTTTGATCTGTGGTTTCCCCCTGTCCAAGGTCCCCAAAAGCTACTTCCGGAAGTTGGGTACCCACTGGTTGGTCTTCCAGCTCTATTATTTCATTCCCCCAAAGGTTTCGCAAGACTAGGCCAAAGGATACACCCATTAGGCAGTTGAAAGCCTACAGAATCTTCAACTGTTCGTCGTACAAGCTGGCGGGCTTGTGCTGTGTTAATATTAAGAGTTAAGCAATCCAGCATTTCAGCTGAGTTCAATTGGTCCCTGAACAGTCTGGGGAGTCGGTATATTTCCGGCCTTCATCCTGCAGACCCACGGAAGCAGGTGGAGTTACCCTAGCTTCCAATCTGAGAACGTTGGCTAGCTGTGTCCCCAAATGTCAGACTTCCTTTGCTGATCATTGTTCATCTCTAGTCATATCGTTTAGTTCCTCCTGGAGCACCTCAGCCATTCCTGGTGCTGCAGCTCTCCATCAGGTCTTGCCTTGTTTCTTCATCTCAGTCTGTATCTCCATCTTGAATTTGGAATGGTAGCACTAAGGGGGACAGAATTGTTAGGATTTGAGATCTGTAAATCTCCCTCTGTTATGCAATTATCTATGCCAGATAATTGCAGACCCTCTTTACAGTAATCACACTTTCTGTATACTGGGCTTCCTACCTCAGCACCCTGTGTTCTTCTTCCAGCAATCCATATCTCTCTGCAATATCCATCCGCCGTGGATTCTTGTTGACGATTCTTCAATTCATTTCTTGGTTGCGTACGGATACATGATTCCCCATGTGGTAATTGTCTGATCCCGACATCTCTGCCAGTCAGATACATCACCCACCGCCAAATATACACTTTGCTTTCGGACACCGTTGCGGTTCAGGGAACTACCACAATCAGCAGCAATCCAAGAGACATTGATTTTGTTGCTGCTGCTGCTGCGTGTCTGACTTTGCATTGTGCTGCTATATAATTATGTCCTTCACAGTCAGAAGTTTCCTCTTGGTCACAATCAGTACACAATCCAAAATGTAATCCTCTACATTTCGTAGACAGTTGCCCAAATACGTCATCTTTAATATTGAAGCTGCCATCTTCCCTGTCTGAGTTTGTCACAAATGCATTCAAAAGGGAGGGAACATCTGACTGTTTCCAAACACAGGCTTTGCGAGGGTGTTCCGCAGAAGATGGTGGAAGTATAGCTTTGGTTATGGGGATAGTGTTTAGAGGTTTTGGTTCGAAAACTAGGCAGAGAGTAATGGCAAGATTGAATGAATTTGTTCATGAAGTACAGTAATGTTCTTACTGATACATTGGAGTATGGTAATCGATGTTGGTTATGGCAGAGTTCAAATCCAGTAAGTCAATCTAAGTTGTTGGTGCAATCACCTTGAACATGGATACAAGGATGATTCGATGCTGGCTAAACCCAACAAGAAATAAATCAAATTTCAAATCAATACTTATACCAATTTGAGATATGTAGGTGCATTTAATATCAGGTCCACTGTTGTGAGACACAGTCAACTGTAACAACCCAGTGCAGACATTGGTGATATTGATAACTAAATGTCATTTCAATAAATCGAAAAGAGGTGCTCAAAATTCAAAATTTTGAAATCATGACCTGACCAGAATCAAATCTTGTTGAAAATCATAGCTTGCTTTCCTATACAACAGAACAAGTAAACAGAGAAGAAACCAAATTCCTCCACAACCCAACAAGCTCTCAGTATAATTAATTTGTCTACCACCCTCAAAATATTACTCACGCTGTGATATCTCAACTGATTCTACCTCGGGAAAACCTTTGGTGTAACGCTAATGGACATATATTATCCCTGTTACCACTGTGTTGCTGTTGCTCGTTATAGATTATGACTACCTACCCTTGACGTTGGCCATTAGAGTGGAGTTATGAGAAACCTATGTGGGTGATACCGTATGTAATAGTGAATTACACAAAGAATGAAATTTCTCATACTGCATGCATTCCATCAACCCCTTTTTTTCAATCGTCATCCCCACCACCACCACCACCATCACCATCATCACCATCAACACCATCACCACTATTAAAATCTCCAGCATTGGGTATTTTACTCTTCGATCGTTCTTCCACCAAATCATGTAATTTCCTCCTACCAGCGAAGCACAATCCACCGCTACCAGCTTGCTCCCACCGAAGCCACTTTCACCCCTACCAGCGAAGCCCAATCAACCGCTACCAACTTGTTCCCAGCAAAGCCAGATCCACTGCTTCCAGCGAAGCTACTTTCACCCCTACCAGCGAAGGCAGATCGACTGCTAACAGCCTGCTCCCACCGAAGTCAGAGACTTGAGAGTGAGCGTTCCACCACTAACAGCTTACTACAAGCGAAGCCAGATCCACCGCTAACAGCTTGCTCCCAGCGAAGTCAGATTGTCAGACAGGTGAGAGTGAGCATTCCACCGCTACCAGCGTGCTCTCAGCGAAGCCAGATCCACTGCTAGCAGCTTGCTCCCAGCGAAGCCAGTTTGTCAGAGGTGAGAGCGAGAGTTCCACCACTACCAGCTTGCTCCCAGCAAAGCCAGATTGTCAGAGAGGTGAGAGTGAGCATTCCACCACTACCAGCGAAGTCTGATTGTCAGAGGTGAGAGTGAGCATTGCACCGCTACCAGCTTGCTCCCAGTGAAGCCAGATCCACCACTACTAGCATCCTCCCAACAAAGCCACATTGTCAGACGTAAGAGGGAGCATGTCCGAGCAGTGAGACCAAGCATATCTGAGATTGGAAAGTGAATATGTCACAGTTGTGTGAGCAAGCAGATTAGTGGTGAAAGTGACCATGTCACAGTTGGAGTGGGACAGAGTACATCAAATTTGTTAGAGTAAGCATGTTAGCAATATGGGTGTGAGATTGTCGAAGTCATGAGAGTCAGGGTGTATACATGTCAGTAGTAAATAAATAAGTAACTGTTGAATATATATTATTATCTTTAAATTGCAGTATATAATACATGCGCTACAGTTGCATTGCAGTAATAATGCAGTTATGCTATCAGTAAATTACAGGTGTATTATGGTACATTACAAAACACAGCTCTGGGGTATTTTTTATTATGTTGTATTGACAGTGGTACAGAGGGTTATGGTAGGTTAAATAGCATTCGGTAGATTACACATGACAGAATGTATCTTTCCTGAGATTGTCTCATGATCTTACACACCACCAATTTAATTCATATCATTATAACCACACTACATTGCCTGATGTCGCTACACCTCAAACCACTTGCATATTATTATATACTATACTACCACCACCAAGCTGCCTTCTCACACTATGTCCACATCCTGCAATGACTCTGTCTTTTGGTATCAGAATTCATTCTGCAGATCCTTTTCAATCCATAAGCTCTTGATTTGTAGCCAAACTCGTGACAGTGCCTGGGCATTTATCCAGCCTGAGGCGGGATTATATTTCACTTTACACTATGTACTATTCACTAGGGTGAAATTAATTTCATCTTTATCAATGAAAGTACAGCCCTAGTCACTGGTTGATACAGTCACTGTGGGCGGTGAACAAGCCACCTAGATGAAGGAATATGACTGAGGCGGTGGTATTGGTACTTTAAGCAGAGAAAAAGTCCCAGACAAAATACCAAATCTTCACCAAATCCTGCTGGGATTATATCAGATGTAACTGGCATGTGTATTATAAAGATGACAGTATGCAGTTAGTTGGGTACAATGTGCTTTAAATAGGTCACATGGGTGATCATGTACTGTCATGGCCTGGGGTGGCAGCTGGGGAGTACTGTGTTTGGAAGGGCAGCTGGATATACAAAGCCACATCTAATGTAATTTACAATTGGAATGGGTAGAAAGTATTATTTGGTACTTGATGTGCCTTTATCAAAAGGAGACCCTGTGGTAGCAGATGGTGGAGAGTTGTAATGGTGATTACATGGGTACACCATGCATTGTAGAAACCTGTTACTATTCACTAGAGCAAGGGGAAGTCAATCATTTTGAAGATGGACTTTTTGGATTTGTTGCAGGTGTTAAATCATCAAATTTTACTGGTTAAACCAATGAAATTAGTAATAATATCAGTTCCACTTCACTACTCCCATCTTGGGTCAATTCTATACTGATTCGCAAGTGAAGGGTTGCAATCAATTACACAATGATGAATGTACAAGGTATACAGTACTTTGTGTAACATATATTGAATGCAAATTATATTTAATAATGTACCTCAGTATATATGGGCACTTCAGAAGAAAGAAAATATATGCCAAAGTGTGAGTGATGACGTTTTCCTACCCAGCAGCACTGGTGTTGAATTTCCCATTATTCAACTGGTACAATTTATGAAGAACTCTTTGAATAAAGTGATCTACTTTGTGGACTCTGTAATAATATTGCATGCTGGCACCTCTTTGTAGTACACCACATATAATTGTACAACCATTCCTAAATTGCTAGAACAAGTATCTATACTATCAGCTGTAGCTATCAATTGTGTAGATTCTTCAGCTACACCAAGTTATATATAATAGCATTTTCACTATTTTTATCTAAAATCATGTTTTATTTTCCCCTTCTGCCAACTTTAAAGTCATTCTCCCCATGTATCCCATCTATCACTATATAAACTCAGATACGCAAAATGTTGATTTATCAGTTGTTATATAGAGATTGTTCTGTGAACAAGATCAATGCTGAGTGATTGTGGGGATGAAACAATAGATTAACAGACTCTGTCTCCAGTTGAATGCAATGTCAGAAGTAGAACAACAATTCTTCCAGTAGACAAATTTAAGACCCTCTACATCTCTCAAACTGTATACTGGGTATCAGAAACTGACCTTAAGAAATAATCAATACTATCTGCAAGCAAGTTGTAGTATACCAAAGAATATCTATCTATTGACTAAAGATTCCAAATAACTTGTAAGTTTAGAATTCCTACTATTACTTGGCATGCAAGTGATATAAAATAAAATAAATCAACTTAGAAACACCTAGTATATCGGTGTTGGATACTCTACAAATATTATTGTCGATGTGTGAACATGCTAAGCCATTTCAGATTGCAGCAACTATACTGAAGCATACTATTTAACCCAAGGCAGCATGTTGACAGTGGAGTACAATATCTTACCACCAGAGATTAGGTGATATTATTAGTAGTCTGTAATGAAATCGATCATTAGATTAGGTAAAAAAGTAGTTTGAGGTTAGTGCCAAATATACAACTATTGTTACGGACAGATTGCTGTGTACTGATGTTGATGGAATATTGGACAATGTTTGCAAAGTTTGGATACTATTGACACTATCAATTTAGGTGTGTGTACCGTTCAAATTATTTTACTGTTGTTATGAGTGGTGGATAATTAATATTGCAGTGGATTTCCAGAAATTGATTGAACTTATTGTGAGGTATATTATTTATCCAAGGTTATAGAGAAGAGTTGGAGGTCTACCTCACAATCAATATGGGATGTGACAATTAGTTACACAGCATTCTAGTATTCATTATTGGCCAGAATGATAATTTCTGAATCTCTTCACATCAATCTAGCTAATTAAAATTGATAACTGCACCATACAGCATACTGGTTTAATGCATATATGTTATTTGCTATATGTCCAATTGTAACAAACACTTTCCTTCACTCCATAATTGCTGGGAGACAACACAACCTTGAATGAAGATATCAGTTACCGGTAATGATGGAGATTGACAGTCACACAGTGGAATTCAACTACTGGAATTGAAGTACATAGCAAATGGTATTATCTACCCCGCTGGAGTCTTCAATATGAATAAGTCTGCAAAAAGGGATGTTGGTACATGGAATCTACAATCAGTGATATGGTCGATAGTTGCCTTCCATACCACCCACAACAAGGGTTCGCATCTTGTCCAATATTCCAGTTTGGTTCTGGTTCCTGTCCCACCCAAACCAGGTGCGATTCAACAACTCTCATGCTCTGAAAAATCCTGATTATTGGAGTTGGGCCGGTTTTCCCAATAAAAACGCAATATTTGATGTTTATAATTTCTGCTACAATCAAGTATCTGAGTTCTAATTGTATCACGACCTTATCAATATGTAGATTGTGCAGTGTTTGCCACTCCTTTATCTCACTCTGTGAGATGTGTAATTGGACCAATAATCAGAGAGGTGGTAACAATATTGTGCCAATTTCGCTTACAAGAATGTGTCATTTCAATGTGATTCATACAATATTGGTCCAATTACAAATGACAATGTGGAAGATTGAAGAGCAGCTCACACTGTTAAATCTATGTATTGATCAGATTATCCAATTTCAGATACCTAAATGGAGCCAGAGTTGAAGGAACTGAAAAATGGAGCTGCATTTCATATTTAACCTGGCCAAGCAACTGTAGCTGTATGACTTGTCAGGGATACAACCTGGCGAGGATATCCAGTTTGGATTACTTGAAGGTTCCTGATACTTGCTGGGGCATTTGGTTTGGTTTGAACCTCGATAGATAGGGGGTAAAACTGAACCATTGCTAACAATCCTAATTACACCATATATTTCCATGTACCCCAGACCCATTTCATGTAACCCTTGACACTACAACTATACTTTACTGATAATCTACCTGTAATTTACCTATAGTACAATGGAATGGTTATGGTAATTCAAACTTAGGGCCTGCATTATATACTGGAATTCATGGATTATACCATATATTCATTGCAATTACTGATTTCTTTGCTGCTGAAATGTTGTTTCACATTGTTAATATGGACACCATTATGTTTGACATGCTTGCTCAGACAACTCAGACAGGCACATACTCTGACTCTTCTAACTCTGAGAAGGTTGCTCCCACATCTCTAACAACCTCACTTCCACCACTCTGACATGGTTATTTTCACATCAGAGGTTCTTGCTCTCCGGACTCTGCCATACTCACTTTTGATGCTCTGCCATGCTTGGTCTCACCACTCTGCCATACTCCCTCTCACCTCTCTGGCCAACTGGCCTCACTGGAAGCAAGCTGATAGCAGTGAACCTGCCTTCACTGGTTGAGCTGAAACTAACTATACTGGTAGCAGATAATCTTACTTGACTGGTAGGGATGACACAGGCTTCACTGCAATGAAGCTGGTAGCAGCAGATCTCAAATTGCTTGGAGCTTGCTGCTAGCAGTTGATCTGGCTTTGCTGTTATGGTTGAAACTTCCTCTGCTGGAAGCAAGTTCATAGTGGGTGATCTGTGGTCGCTGGTAGGGTGCAAACTGACTTCCCTGGAAGCAAGCTGATAGTAGTGGATACAGCATTGCTGGAATCAGTCAAACTGGGATTACGGGTATGGGTGAAAGTGGCATTGCTGATAGCAGTGGATCTGGGCTATCGGTTTTTAAAGTTTTAGATTTTACTTGAAAGAGTGGGTCTGGAATAACTGGAACCCAGTTGGAAAGAGTAAATTAGACTTTGTTTATCAAAGTTAATTGCCTCTGCCAACGGCAGTGGATTAGACTTTCCCAGTGGTGGTGGAACTGTCTTTGCTGAGCGTTGACAGGGGGGTATTACATACAGCTCATGAATCAATGATCTGAGTGTATAATGCGAACTTGTAGTGATGGTGATGCTGGTGATGGTGAAATTGGTGATGGTGATGGTGGTGATGGTGAAGGTGGTGATGATATGGGTGGTGATGGTAATGATAATGGAGATGATGATTGAAAAAAGGGGTTAATGGAATGTATGCATTATGAGAATTGTATTTCATTCTGGAATTCTATATTGCACAATCTAACACTCGCAATACACTCCCATAATACTTCTATAATAGCCAACATAAATAGTTGGTGGTTATACGCTATAGGAAGCAACCATCATACAATGGTTACAGTGATACTATATATCTGAAACAGTTACTCCAAAGCATTTCCTTGCACAGCTAATACAGTAGTAGAATTTGCTTATACTTGACAGAACACAACATCAAGTGAGCAATATACAAACCTAATCACACAGGGTGGAAGCAGGACAATGACTGCAGACCATTGAGTAGTGGTATTCTCGAGTGCTTTAATATATCAGAATACTGGCTGGGCATCCAAGCAACATGAATGAAGTTACATCTAAACGAACTGGATATATGATACAACAAACTGAAAACATGGGCAGTTTGCAAGAAGCCTATTTATGGAATGAACAGATGTATTGGCTGAGTGCCAAAAGATGCATGGAGGATAAAGGGAGAAAATGGGAAGTGGACTAAAAGAACAACATTGATTGGGGGAGGGTGATGAGAATTATGACCAGTATCATTCTGTCTGAAATCAGCACTGAGAAGAGTGAACAATCTAACAAAAACTACATAAAGGCTTCAAAATATGCGGGGAAATTACAGCTACTTCGAAAACCTCGCTGACAGTTGCAACAATGGCTAACACAACTGTGGCCACAGCAGCAACATCAGCAGCCGCATATGGTGTTCCCTGTCCTACCACAACATCCACCGCTATCTACACAGATGATGCCTACATTTAACAAATGGTAATAGAAATTTCTGCCTTGGCACTAATGGACCACCCCACAATACTGAGTGAAACCACAGATAGACAATGACAAAACAATGGACTCGACTACAGTACATAAATGGGTATTACTGAACAGCGAAAAATGTATAATCAAACCTGTCAATATGAATACCAAAGTTGTGTTCATAAATGACACGGAACAGTTCAAGGTATGGGCTTCAGTGTCGTGACCAGTCAGAAAAGCCAACCGAATGCCGACAGTGTAATTATTGTAATTTTCCAGATGAATACAAAAATACAAATTACTGTAGTAAATTCACAACAGGATCTATACAGCCAGATAATTGGATACAAAAATGATTGATGTTTACTGAAGCAATTTGAAGGAGAGATAGAAAATCCTCACTGCTCTGATACTGAAATACATAGACAAGTGCACCAAAAGCCAACAGAAATTAAGGGAAGACTCCAAGACAACAAACGTGGGAATGAATGTTACTGCAGCAATGACATAGTCATTAATTCTGTCCACCTATAGAGAAAGAGCTGTGAATGTCACAATCCCAGCATCCTAGGTGGTTCGCATTATAAGTGAATGGAAAGTGGTTAGTGTTGGCAACAGGTCAGGGCAACCCGCCAGCTGTCTGTATTTGGACCCCAAAAACGGGTCGGTTTGGTTCCAGACCTGTTCAAAAACTTGACCCACTGACTGTTGGCAGGCCAAACAGAAACCCGTACCCGTCAACCGGTGGGGTTCGACGGGTTTGGCTAGACCGGTGGGTTCCAATCTCCAGTTCCGTGTTTCGTGTTTCTAATTTATGGTTGCATTCAAATATGCTACTGTTGATTGTAAAACAGCGCCATAGGTATGGTACAGTCCATTTAGAATATATTGGCCGCCTTAATAATCAAAATGTGTAGACATATGCGCCCTACCACATCCTGAAAATGACTGTCAATGGAGGGTCAACGATTGTTGGTTGTGTATCTTGGGTAATCCGGGGGTCTGAAGACTCAAATATAGTCATAAACAAAGTATTGGCCGCCTTTATAGGCAAAGCAGACAGTGAAATGCTCCCTGCCCCATCATGAAAATGAGCGTCAACAGAGCATCAACGATTTTGGGTCTTGCATCATCGGTAATATGACTGGCGCTTGATCAGAAGTATCCATTTACAAGGATATTGCAGCCTTTATGGGCAGATCTATGGGGAATATTCCCACCACATCTTCCGGGACAGTAACAACCAATAATATTTACACCACTACTACTAAGTATTTGTGAACCTTTTAGCATCCCAAAATAGTCAATACCTTGTATATAGACAATAATGGCCACAGCGTGTGGTAATTAACCATAATGAAAGGCCAACAATCGTTGACACTCCATTGACGCTCATTTTCAAGATGGGGCAGGGAGCATTTCATATTCTCTTTTGTCTATAAAGGAAGCCAATACCTTGTTTATGACTATATGCAACCTCCTGCACTGCAGATTACTGAAGATACATGAGCAAGAATGGTTGCCGCTCTGTTGACGGTCATTATCACGATGGGGCAGGAAACTTTTCGCTGTCTGTTTTGCCTATAAAGGAAGCCAATATTTCATTTATGACTATTTGCAACCTCTCACCCCCCAGATTACCTAAGATACATGACCAAGAATAGTTGATGCTCTGTTGACGCTCATTTTCATGATGGGGCAGGGAGTATTTCACTGTCTGTTTTGCATATAAAGGAAGCCAATACTTCATTTATGACTATTTGCAACCTATCGCTTCACAGAAAACCTAAGATACATGACCAAGAATCGTTGATGCTCTGTTGATGCTCATTTCCATGATGGGGCCAGGAGAGTTTCACTATCTCTTTTGCCTATAAAGGCAGCGAAAACTGCGTTTATGACTATTTGAAACCAATCGCCCCTACTATTACGCAAGACACATGACCAAGAATCGTTGACGCTCCATTGATGCTTATTTTGCCACGGGTGTATCCACAATATATAATCATTTGATTTGGTGTAGTCCATCATTCAGGTTCAGTTGGCAGCCTTTTAAGCATATTCAGTTACTTTCATCTTAATCACTGCATTGTTGTTTAATAATATATATAAATATATCCGTTAAAATATACTTTACAGTATCTGCGAATTCAGGATAATAATTATCACCAAAATGCCATGCCTTTCGATTAATGCTAATCGTCACTGCCTGATTTGCTCAATAGGCTGCTTTGGTCTTCAAATTGAATGTTAGCTGTATTACCAAACAGTAGATAGTGTACTAACCAGTGGATGTTCCTTCATCAGGCAGCATATCTGGATCAAAATCTGTATTGTGCTCGCGTTCCTGGGTAGATGCATCGAGAGTAAAAGATACAGCACATGGAAGAGAAGTATGTGAATACGTATAACCGGCCAACAAATTGATCATTTCGAGATGTTGATCACCGGAAGTATTACCGGTTAAGGCAAGTGGTGTTCTGGGCAGAGGTCGCGTCGGCTGTGGAGTCGGCTCTGGATTCTGCTGTCTGCTTTGGTTGGGTGGAGGTGCACATGTTCCTTTGCTTCTCCAGCACATCTGTGGATTCTTGGCGGAGCCATGTTGGCAAAGAAGGCATCCGGGCATCTGGTTTTGACGAAGCGTAGCCGGGTGTCTTGCTATCGCAGCCTTCACCTTGACATGCGCAGGAAGCTCAGCACCCCGCTTCTTCTCTTCTCGGACCTCGGCTTGTGGTTTCTTGATTGGATATTGGGTTTCCTCCACTACAGGGTGCGAAAACCCACCTTTGGCAAATTTCGCCATGTTCAAGGCCAGGTGCATGTCGGACTGTTCCAGCTGTACACGACCTCCTTGCCTTGCCATAGTTGCAGTCATGTTGAATATCTAAAAGAAGTTAGTTGCTGCTTCAAACACTGATATGCGGCTATGACCTCGATCATATACGCTTTTGTAGCCTCCTCTAAGGTGATTAAAGCCTGTTTCGTCCATTCTCGGGGATGTTTCTCTGCAAATTCCTCTGTGAAAATGCCAGAGCTTACAACATCATGATATTCGATTTCACTGACTGTGTGGACAAATTCCATGGTCGACCATTGATCTTTCCCATTAGGGGCAGTGATACATTGGTCATATAGGTTTTGGCGTATACCAGCAATTTGTTTTAAGGTCCATTGACGACTATTGACCGCGGTATGGAGATACTCACATCCGACTGCATGCTGTGTTGTATTCGTGCTGTTTCCAGTCTTATGCACAATTTTTAAATGTGCATCCTCGGAAATGTTTTTGCTGGCTGTATCAGCATCCTCGCACAGGACTAACTGCTGCCTGCGTTCTTTCTGTGTGCCGATAAGTAACATGTTAGACGAGGCGTCTGCCAATTGGCCGGATTTAGATCCGCTTGGACCTGGCTGATGTGGTTGTGTATCCATGATTTGATGGTGTGGAATAGGAGAGGAAGATGATGATGAAAAGATGTGGGAAGCCCTGAGCATTATATAGTAAGCTGCGTAACAGAATGGAATATTAGTCTGCCAACATGATCGTTATACTCAAGATGAATTCTGCTGCATATAGTGGCAAGTTGCAGGGGTTTCCCACAGCCCCGAAATGTGCAATATGTCGGTCTGATGTTGTTAGTTTGTTAACAGGGATAAATTACACTCTGCTGCTGCCAAAATTGCATGATTGTTACCTATAAATAGAACATTGTTCTAGGGAAAGGATATCTGCTGATGGTTGTCTCAAATGTTTCCCGGGAGAATACATGAAACTGACACTAACAATCAAGTCATGTCGTATGATTAGCATAACCATTCCTGATTGATTGACAGTCAAAAGCGTGGTTTTGCTTTGTGCAAGATCAGTAAACATATTAACCTTGACATACAAGACGCAGCTTGCCTCCATATTGTCCATATCTTGCAACATCCAACATCTTGCCCAACAAAGTCAACACAAACTACATTGGTCAATACTCCAACACAGAACTTTTTGCCACTTCCGGCGGGCAGGTACGGCAAATTGACAATGAGTTCAACCCAATGATGTCATCAAGGGAATGAAGGCAAGCGCGGCATGGAAGCAGACAGAATCCAAGCCCTGGGGGCATTGCACACCTTGAGATCCAACACGAAGCTTGCAGCAGAGAAACAACGCGAAAAACACTTCTTAAGCAACGAAGAAAAAGAGGAATGGATTGAGGATTATGTTGAGAGAGAGACCGTCAGGGCAAGAAAGCGAGTTGAAGACGCAGAGGCAGCGGTTCAGCAAGAGCAGGACGATATTGTGCATACTGAAATCGCGCGGTTGATGCCCAGAGAGCCCGAAAAGACTTTTGAGGAGATGATGGCTGCTATCGGAGACTGTCTGAGTGATCTTGCAAGTTCCGACGATGGGGAGTATGGGGAAGATGAGGATGAGGAGACAGAGCAGCGAAAGCTGAGCGAAGATGATGAACCCGGCTGGGTGATGGGCACAATCACCAATACGGTCTAGCAGCGCATGGAGAGCTTTCGGCAGAAGCAGATGAAGCTTGATGAATTAACACAACCCGGATGGGAGGATGCAGCCGACTGCTTGCGTGAACGAGATAAGACGTACGGCACAGCCGAATTGAGGGTTCCAGTCGTCGTTCACCCTCAAACAGATGATGATGCTTCGGCATCTCAACCAACAACACTTGGAGAGCTTATGGACAGGCTTGATATTGTCCCTGGAATATCTCAAATGCCGCAAGGGACTTCTCGACCAGGAAGTAGTCATATTAGGCTATGCTCGGTGAAGTGGGAGTCGAACACGAGCATACTCGGGCTTGAGCCCGCCGTAGAGCCTGATACCTCACCATTGCTGAAAGCGAAGCCTGTTGAGCCAGTAAGCTTTTACCCCTCCATATAGCCTCCAGCTAATCACCATATAGATTTCGGATTCGGACGAAGACATGGTGATGACTCCAGCGTCCGTACAGGAATAGATGGGGAAAGTGCGATTTTTGATGTCATCTGTTTGTGAAAAGCAATTTGTTTACCAATTTTGTTTCGTGTCCGGTTTTTTTGATTTCAGTGACCAAATTGTGAGATGTGATAATTCGTCTGTGCTTGTGCAAGGGTTGAACGTACCATGTGAATGTTCTAAAATCCAAATCGGGCGATAAATCTGCTGACAGGTTCGCTTTGCATTAGCAAGTGTATGTTAAGCAACAAAGTAACAGCTATATTAGTGACGAAATATACTAACAAAATTTAAGTGAGTGATGTCATATGTATCATAGAAAGAGAAGTCAGTGCTCAATATGAATCAGTCTGAACGATGACCGTCATGTCACATTCATCCATGTATCGAACTGCATAACTCTCCGCACAGATCTCGTCCACATGTTTGAGATATTTGAAATTGTGTATGGTACGTAATGGAAATCGAGGACAAGGAGCTGGATAAGGAATGGTGAGAAAGTCAAGTCATATTTACCAAAAACTAGTTAGTTGTTCTACATGCCGTCAATTGCCAGCCGAAAGCGCGGGAATGTGATAGAGCCACATCATCTCTCAATCAGATAGCGTGGATCGCCACTGATCAGAAATTGAGAGGTAATAAAACTCCTGGATGCAAACGATAATACATACAAACGCAATATTGCATGTCAATATGGTGTATCTGAATGGTTGTGTACAATTATTGGGTGTACAAGGGCTGTTTCAATGTGACTAAAGTGAGCGTCAATAGAGTGTCAATGATTTACAGTCTTACACATTCGGCAATCAATTGGCGGCATTGTCACATCCATCCAAAGTAAACATATTGGTTGGCGTAAAAGTAAAATAGGCAAATAATATGATTGTTGCCACATCCTAAAAATGAACGTCAATGCAACGTCAATGGAGCGTCAATGATTTTGGGCATTGCATTATGGAAACTTCAGAGGACTGTGCAATAACATTAAGTCTTAATCGCACTGTCGGCCGCCTTTCTAGGCAAACCTCGTGGTGACAAGATTACTTCTATGTCCTAAAAATGAGCGTCAACGGAGCATCAACGACTTTTGGCCTTGCATCATAGAAAATGCAAGGGCTGTGCGGCAACGTGAATCCATAATCACACTTTTGGCCACCTTTCTAGGCAAAACGTGTTGCGACAATATTGCTTCTATGTCCTAAAAATGAGCGTCAAAGAAGGGCCAATGACTTTTGGCCATGTATCTTGGAAATTCAATTGGCTGAATGGCAACATTAAACCATAACTACACTATCGGCCATCTTTCTTGGTGAAAATTGTTGCGACAACATCGCTACTATGTCCTAAAAATGAGCATCAACGGATCGTCAATGATTTTTGGCTTTGCATCATAGCAAATGCAAGGGCTGCGCTGCAACATTTTGCCATAATCAAACTATCAGCCACCTTTCTAGGCGAAAATGGTGGAGACAACATTGCTACTATGTCCTAAAAATGTGCGTCAATGGAGTGTCAACGATTTTTGGCTTTGCGTCATAGGAAAGGCAAGCTTTGCGCTTCGACATCAAGCCATAATCAAACTATCGGCCGCCTTTCTAGGCGAAAATGATTGAGACAACATCCTTACTATGTCCTAACAATGAGTGTCAATGGAGCGTCAACAACTTTTGGCCTTGCATCTTGGAAAATTCAAAGCTTGTGCGGCGAGTTTGAGCCATAATTGAACAAGCAACTGCCTTTCTAGGCAAAAATGATTTCAACATCTTCACAATGCTCTCCAAATGAGTGTCAACAGAGTGTCAATGATTTTAGGCCTTGCATCTTGGAAAATCAAAGTGCGGTGCGACATAATTGATCAATAATCGAACTATCGGCCGCCTTCTTAGTCACAACAGCTTGCGACCAGATCGCAACCATGTAACAAACTGAGTGTCAATGGAATGTCAACAATTTTTGATCTTGCATCTTGGATAATCTAACAGCAATAAAACACAGAATACCCACAATAAGCTTATCTGCAGCCTTAAATGGCAAAAACGATACTGACGATATCGCACCCACGTCCTATAATTGAGCACCCACAAAGTATTAACAATTTTTTGTTGAGGCTGTGAACGCTATACAGCAATATACTGCATTGTGCTGCTCGTAAATCAAGTTTTACCCGGTCAGTCTTTGCAACCTGTCCTTGTACACAACTTCACAAATATGCATGCAATGTCTTACAGATCTGATTTTATTGCTTGTAGCTGTATTCATTAGTTGAAAACCAGCAGTCTACTGTGCTATAACGATACTTTCGGCAACCTTTCAAGTGGGATTACCCTGCATTGTAAATTTTACCACCATGTCGGATTCACAATCTTTCAACACCTCTTTGCTCGAGGTTTTGATCTCTTCAACAAATGAACATGTCTTTATTTGTAATTTGAACGAACATACTTTACAAATCATCTTTGGTGTGTGGTGGGCTTCAATGAACGTAGGCTCAAAGCGGCCAATTGCCTGGAATAATTCTAGACATGCACCTTCCTGGCGATACTATTTACATTGTGGAATGAAGTAGAATGGCAGCCCTGGCATTATATGTATCGTGTGTCATCAAGTTCTTTGCCATCCATTAGAACATAGGACCAGCTCAATGGGGAAACACTTACTGGCAAAAGCTCACATCGCAAAGTTAAATGAATTGACAGAGTCAGAGGTTACTGAATTGACTAGTTCGACGGTCTATAAAACATATTTGGCCATACTGAAGAGGCAAGGAAGTCGAGGAATCAAAATAGTAAGTTCGCTGAGGCAAATCATATTTTACCTCCAGGCAGTTCCATATTGTCCGGAATGACAGATAAAACTTTCCAAACTGGCAGCTGAGGACTTTGAAACGTCAGAATTTCACCAAGACACGTGGAATTGCTACCTTATGTTAGTGTTTGTTTTGGCACATATTCCATGCAATGCGATGTCAAATCTTCAGCTACAACAGTCATATAGGGCATTACGCGATGACCTAGTGCTACCGTTCTCTACAACCCTTAGTAACATTTGCCGGAGAGAATATGCACTGACTGTGGATGCAATTAAGAAGCAATTGCCAATACGAAATAAAGTTAGTTTAGTTTTTGACGGATGGACATCTACAAACAAATTGGCCAGAATGTCAGTCATTGCTTACATTATGGATCCAAATTGGACATTGCGTGACGTTCAACTAGGTTTCGATGAGGTTTTTCGCCTGCGGTGTTCCTGTTTTAAAAGGTAAGTAAGGATGATACGTCAAGGGCCAACATAGTGGAGCAAGCCTAGCCGTACATTTGAAGGACGTGCTGGATCATTTTGAGATTACCGACCGCAGTTTGGTTGGTATTAAAACTGATAATGCTTCCTCAAATTACTCGATGACACACAAGCTGCAATCAACACTTGAGGCCTCTGGAATCGAGTGGCCGACATTGAGGTACCGCATACCAAGCATGGCACACATCATACAGCTGATTTTAGGTGCATTCATGAGCAGTCTTGGTGTAAAAGGCCGCACAAAGTCTTGGGAAGCCCATGAGCGCGATTAGCAATTGGGAGAAAATGAAAGCATAGACATTGGGAAGAGTCAAAGAGTTCGAAAAGAGGGCAATGCTAGAATCGACAAGGTGTCGGCCATGAAACCAGGTTTAGCAAAGATAATTGAGAAAGTACGTATTTCATGATATTTTGAAAATCCTGAAGCTAACCTTCATCTAGCAGAGAATGCTTGCTGTATTAATTATGCTAACACCTGGTCGTCAAAATAAGTTCATTGACTGTCAAAAGGCCAAAATCCGCATTGTAGTGCTTCCGATTATGGATCTGAAGACACGTTGGAAGTCTACTTCTGAGTTACTCGAACGCGCCTACCACTTACCATAATTCACCCGTGAGTGGTTTCAAATCCTAAAATACAGCGAATACTGGCCGCTATTCACAACTCAAGACGAATGGACGATTGTCAAGTATGTAATGGAAGTATTGAGGCCATTTCGACATTGGACCCTTTGGAAGTCGAATAGGTATACAGTCACATTGCATTACATCATCACAGTGCACAATGACATGTTCAATCACATGGATGGCGTGATGCGATTTTTGGCCAAGAAGAAGACTAAATGGAACGAAGACTTGTTCTTCGTTGCGAAGTTAGCTCAACAGAAGCTTTCCAAATACTACGCCGAAGTCACTCCAACAATGGGCATGCATCTGATTTCTGCACACATCCTCGATTCTTTCTGGAAGTTGAGATCCTTTAGAAAGTGGGACAAGGGAATGGATATTAATCCTGAGGACAAGACATCCTACAAAACACAATACTAAGAGGCCTTTCTGAAGTATGTGGAGAATGAATACTGCGCCAAACATCGATATGTGCCGGTCAATAAATTTGAAACGGTACAGAACCACAATTTCATCCACCCTGCAACCGCTTTAGGGTCCTATCAATCATCCGATGATCCATATGATTCGTCCAGCGATGATGAGGAATACTCAAGGCCTATCAATGTTGCTGAGACGACACCTGGACGTAGCGATCGCGCAGGCCCCTTATTGACTGCCGCCAGGCTCTATTTGAATTCGCCGCCTGAAGTACCAAAGAACTTGGGACAAATTAATCCAAAACTCAATCATTACCACTCTGACCCAATGGAGATTAGCAGTATATTTTGGATACCAGAGATAACGGACTGGTGGCGACAACAGGAGGAAACGCACTTGAAGTACCCCGATCTCTCCAATGTGGAGCGGGACATATTCTCTATCCTAGCTCATGGTGTCGGAGTGGAGGCCAGTTTTTCCCTTGGCCGAGATGTTATTGGCTGGAGGTAGTCAAAAACCACAGGCAAAACTCTTCGCGAAAAAGTCGTTGTAAGGCAGTTTGCTCAAGGCAATAACGGGATTTTTCCAGTCAGTGGCCTGGAATTGGACACCAAGAACACAGAAAACGACTCGGAAATGAAGAAAGAGGTGGAGGACCGGAAATTGCACAGAATGGTCAAGGTTCACAACTTTTTGGAGATGTGGCAGGGCAGCCAAAACCTACGTGATACCAAGAAGGAATCTTGATCTCAAAACACGCAGATGACCCCCGTAGGATACATTTCGCACATGGAAGAGATCTTCAAAGCATCCTGGTCACTCTTTTAACATGATGGTGCGGCTGCATTTAAATTGTCCAAAAGATTACCTTTGCCGCCAGTTTTGTCTGCAAAGGACCTCCCTGGAGGAAGAACTCAAATCTTCATTGTCCGCCGAATCTGGAGAATCAACCGTCATCCAGTGGAAAGTGAGTATGATAGCCCACCTGACTGCATATCGGATACCAAAGATTGGGTTAACTGGAATGGCGACTTGGATAATCCAAATCACAGTGAAGAGGATTGCCCTGGAGCCAATGAATCTGATATGGAGCACAACAATGGCATCGCAGATCCGGAATGCCCAGGGCAGCATGATGTCAGCGCAGCACCAAATGTGGCCGGATTGGTTCGGCCCACTTGGAAGTCAAAGAGACCGGCTGAAATGGTTTTTATGACACTCAATGCAGTTGAAACGCGGAGATATAAAGGAGCGAAGAAAAAGTAGGACAGAATGCGTCAATGGTTCACCAGCTTTATGTAGTTTGAGAGAGAGTTTCAGTTAGAGATGTATTATGGGTGAATGGTAAGAAGTAGCTTATGAACATCGGTTCATAAATAGATGTATAGCAGGCGCAATTAATCTTTTGGCATGGTACATCATTTTTCGTCGTGTGAGAGTGAACAGTGTCACATGATTACGCCACTCGGCGTTGCCACAGGGCCAAGTCCCAATCAAGTAGAAAGACTATGGATAAAGTCAAATTAGGATAAAAACACTTATGGACGGCAGCAAATGTTTAATGGACAATACGTTAAAATAACCGTTAACGGAGGGTCAACGATTTGTGGTCATGTAAATATCGTAATTCACTAGTGACTTGGCCGTTAATATGCATAATAGTCATATTAGCAGCTTTTATTGGCAAAAGAGATTGCAACATGGTCACCGCCACGTTCTTAGCATAAGCATCAACAGAGCCTCAACCATTTTGAGCTTTGCATCATGAGTAAGTTATATTGCGATTGGTTGCAGACATCCATTTATGACATATTGGAAGCCCTTACTGGTGAAAACAACAGCGACATGCTCCCTGCGGCATCCTGAAAATGATCGTCAACGGAACGTCAACAATTTTTAGCTTTGCATCTTGAGCAAGTTATATTCCGATTGGTGTCACACGTCCAGTTATGAGATATTGGCAGACTTTACTTGCAAAAACAACAGCGACATGCTCTCTGTGGCATCCTGAAAATGATAGTTAACCGAGCGTCAACGCTTTTTACCTTTACATGTGGAGTAAGTTATGTTCCGATTGGTTGAGGACATCCATTTATAAGATATTGGCAGTCTTTACTGGGAAAAACAACAGGGACATGGTCTCTGTTGCATGCTGAAAATGAGCATCAACGGAGCGTCAACAGTTTTAGGACTTGAATATTTCGTAATCAAGGCATCGCGTGGAACTTCGCATGCATAACCGTATTATTGATCGCCAAGCTAGGCAAAAATACCATATATCGAAGGTGAAACATAAATACCAAATTAATCGATATTGCAAACTGCTCAATAAGAAAAAGCACATTGATGGTTACTGTAAGCGTGATTTTGATAAGATAGTAATGACAACTTGCAAATTTCAGAGCCTTATATTAATCTATAGATGGACCCACTGGGCGACCCACTGACAACCCGCCCAGTTCTGATGGGTTGGGAGTTTACCATGGAACTGTACCCGTGTGGGCAGTTCGGGTTTATTTATGACCCGGACCGCGAATTTCGGAACGGTTGGGTTTGGAGCTGGACTCGGACCCGAAGTGACGGTCTGGAACCATTGCTAACAATAAAAGTGGGAAAGAAATAGGTGAACCAACAAGTAATTGTGGTAGAAGAATCATACAAAGTTAAACCATATACCAATCAAGGCACAAATAGTATTTGTGTAGTATGCCGCAGGTGAGGCCACATATTAGGCAAGAACAGCCACTATCAACTGAAGTGCAGGTACTATACAACTACATATTGATAAATAGACATAGGTGTAACATAGTTCGGTTTGCACAAAATAAAGAGGTATTGAGTATTGCCAGCGGTCCTGGTGGGAACCAGTCCAGACCGATACTATCTGAGTCCAGTCCACTTCACTTAACGGATATTTCGGACTAGGATCACACCAGCTCGGGATATTTTCACAGTGGGGTGGAACCCTATTGGCCCAGTACGGACCGCCAGATACTGGATTAAGTTGGACTGTTGCGAGCAATGTTGAAAAACAATTATTTCGAAGTAGACTGTGACAAGTGGCATCTGGAGGAGCTAGTACCCAGTGAAATGTTACTAGAAGAGTCAGGGAATGACTCTATGAATGCAAATGATTGTAAGATGATGGTTGGAAGAATGTTTTCCAAGACATTGAGATAATATTCAGCATAGTAGGACAAGATTGAATCTGTCTGTATACTGTCTAACTAAATGAAAAATCTATTCTTTGTATACTCAAAGAAAACTGAGGTTCAGCGGTGGCGCCAAAATCTGTTTCTAACTGACTCCGGTAGTCAGCTCGGCAGAGGAATAAGCCGCTACAGGTTTACCAAGATACCAGGATGGCGGATATGTACTAGTCGATAGGAATTATATATATTGGGGAGACTACAGGGTAGGTTGACTCCCATCTCATCTCACATCATTATATCATTCAACAGATTACACAGTTTATTTTTCCCAACTTATGATCTCACTGACTCTTTCTGCAATTTCATAGAGCCATGCAATTGCTTGCAGCATCACCGCCCGGTAGAAACATATACTCTCACCAGCCGCCATCATTTCACTAGCCGGAACAGCACCTTCTACCAAATTCCTGTCAGATGCTGCGAGAGGTGAGGTGTAGTGTTGACGATGGGCTGTTTGTTGTCTAGCCCCACTGCTTCACGATACTGCACAGACACTATTCCAAACGCACATTAGATCACACCAGTTGCTATGAAGGTGGCAGTGATTCATAGTATATAAGTCTATGTGGCGATTTAATAACCACTCTCTACCATGTTCCCGCAGCTTCACTGACCATCTACACACTTATATGACTTTTGGACTCCATCTTTAGACCGCAGAAGGATAATAAGTTACCCAGTATTCTCCTCAGCCATTGAAGTGGCCAGTGGGGCATCGTGGACATGCAGTGGGAAGAGTCAGACGATGACTCTGCTGGGGGGAATCACTCTGAAAGTCGATTATGGCAAGAATGACTTCTGTGGTGACTATGTTCAGAGGTAGCCTATTGGGCAATTGGAGTGATAAGTGGCCAGTGGAGAGTGGCAGAAAGGCAGTGGAAAGAGTCAGATAATGACTTGATGCATACTAATGACTCTGTATCACAATGATGTGAAGAACCTTAAAGCATTATGTTGGAGATGATTATATTCAGTAGTGGTAAAGAATTCCAATGTGATTTTTGCTCTTTATTTGTAGTATACAAAGAGAGGGTGGTATTCCACAGTCTCGATAAATCCAACATCACTCCCAGCAAAGAAGAGTTCAGTTCTGAACACACTTCTGTCACTACATACTCTCTCTATATCTTTTTGTCTCATGCTTCATTTTCTAGACATTTTCATTCATATACTCCCAAGTTGCCTGCCAACCACCAGGTGTTGCTCATTCGCATGGTGTCTCCCCAATGCCAGAACACTCCGAATGGTAACGTTCATGGGAATTAGTAGTTATTTCGCAATTGCCTGGTTTCTCCAAATTGTGAGTCATCTTCCAGTACCCTGTGTCCCATTTGACCAACATTACCAATTCATGATTATGATACTGCTGCTGGTTCTGGTGGATCCAAAGTTTGGAAATATAACTGTTGTAAGCACTCAGTGGTAACATCTTCGATAGATATAGTATCACTTATTTATGTGACAAAGCCTTTAGGTTGACTGGAGGGACTGGGAAACCCAGAGATGGTTTAGCCAAGCACCATTCACACATATTCGACATTCAAAACCAAGACCTTCTCCAATGATACATAGCCTACTGCGTTCATCCAATGAGAAGTATTCTTGTACTGATTGCTTCAGTCAGGATATACGCAGACAATCTCCTAATTCGATGGATCATTCATTGCAACATGGCATCCATTACAGTATCCAATGGGAGATTCCAAGTACTGATGACTTAAATTAACCCAAATAATCAAATACCTGGTTCCCGCACAACAGTCAAAATATGAAGGCTGGAAATTTTCAAACATGACCAGCATTGTTTGACAGAGCTTTTGAAGAACATCTTATCTCAGATTTCCATTTCCTGTGATGGATGGACTAGTACTCAATACGCAATGGCAGTGTTGGGTGTGATGACTTACATTACAAGTTTTTTAGGAAATCTGATGAATCCTGTTATTGGACTTCGCCATCTTGAGGGCGTACAAATAGAATCAAATATGATCGAAGTTGTCACCAAGGTACTAGTGACAGATGATGTGAGGGATCATCTTAGTTATGTTGTGTGTGATAAGGCATGGAATAAATACACTCTACATTGGTCAATGGAAGAGCTACAGGTTATCAATAACAATGAGTATAATTCCAACCACAATCGTATCTGGTGTGTGGGTCATGATATCAATCTGGCAGCAAGGTGATCTTGGTTCAGAGATGCAGAGAATACGTTGTTGAAGCATACGATTGTTGTAACTCAGGATATGATGGCAATGTGGCCCAAAATGGGCCAATGAGGAAAGGTTCATAACATCACTCTCTATGCTCTGGTGTCACATCAGAGAAGGTGGAAACAAAAGAATCTTCCAGGACATACTGTCCCTCAGTGAAACAATGCCACCAGATGGAACTGCAGGATTACAATGATCCAAACTCTGTTACATATTGCAGATGCAGTGGATTCATTATGAGCACAACACATAGAGGCTTAGCAGAATTGCCTGCGACCTGCTCAATGGAACCAACTGGCTGATTGGATCAACATTGTGGAGCAATTTCAACTTTCCACCTTGTGTCTAGAAGGTGATATCTTGGAGTGCTGTAATGTACTCCCTGAGCTGGAGTTTCTCCATGCAGCATTGACTTCAGTTCTGCCAAGTTACCAATAAAACCCACATCTGCATATCCACAGAGCTGCAATTACGGATGTGAGTGTATAGGATCAATAAGGTGAGAAATTCACAGATTTGACTGTTTATGTGCCTGCAGTTGTTTTACATCCAGCGTACTGGTGGAAGTATTTCATAAGATCTGTGGCAAGTGGTGAATGCGGAGATGAGAAGCTAGTCAATGCAAAAGAGTGAGTTCAAGGCTTGTGGATTAATTAGTATAACATGCCATTATGTAGGCTAGAAAGTCAGGAAGAACCGCACCAAGATGCAGGGCTCCCAAAGACTCTATTTTCCACATGGAGGGCACAGTGTCAGTGTGAGATTATTGGGATACTAAATTCCCACTCTATGTTTGAATTTATTCTAATCTTGTGACAGTGGACAACTATGTTTTGCCCCTGTCAATGACAATAATCCCTTGAGTACAGCCTTATGAAGCTTATTGTTGTCCCAGTGGACAATCTATCACCAATTTACTGCAATGGCTTGGGATATTCATTCAATTCCTGCAATGTCTGCTGGGGTGGAGAGATTCATTTCGCAGTGTAAGCTTGTACTTTCAGATCAATGAAATAGGGATCAAATTGCTGGACATCAGAGTGTAGAGTATTTGAAATTGTGAGATGAGTTGGAGGTACCAGAGGTTGTTGTTTCTGAAGCATAATATGATGGGCCACAGTTAGATGCTGATGAACTGATGGAAATGTTTGTAGTTTAATTTACATTGAGCAGCAGTAGCAGACTCAATCAAATTATTATCACTGGACAGGTCAGTAGTACATCAGTATAGTGTACTACTCTGCATTTATGGTCCACTCCAGTCCAACTTATCTTGGCGCTGGAGTACACTGAGTCCTACCATAGACTGGAACTATCCAGACTATTGGGATCAGTGGGGGAATCTTGCTTAAACCCTGAAGACTAATTACTAAACTGCATGCCTAATTCCCTCATATTGGGTTGTTAGTGATTGATGATTACCAAGACTTCCCAAATTGTGTGTCAACGATACCACCATTTATGGGGTGAATTAGTCCAGACTGGACTAATCTGTGTTAACTCCAATGTAGTCCGAATTTCTGCTGGACTGCTATGAGTAAAGAATAGACTAATCTACTCCAGTGCAATTAGCTTGATCTCTCTGGGAGTATTTCATACATTATGTCACCAAATACAGTCATACAAGAGGCATCATATACATCAAATCATACATATGTACTCACTGGCAACCAATCCCCAAGCAGTAACCAGTGATTAGAATATTAGATCCAAACTCAGATAATTTGATATACAGGGAATTGATGCTAATAATGATGTGGTATATAAATATAATCGATATCTTTCAACTCCTCCATAGCCATCCATCACCAACATATTCTCATGATTGTAGTCACAGTGTGAGATATATCTGAAACTGTCATCAATGGCCCCAATGTTTTATTCATACCACCACTCTCTGTTGGAAGCGAAAGACGCTGATTCCAGTATATGATAATGCTTACAGACTGGGAAAATACACTGCAAATTGATTTATTGCAGCTATTGCAATATATGGAGTAGTAGGATAACTATCAAATTAGACAGCCACAAATTGCGAATATTGGAGTACCATTGCAGATTGTTGACAATGGTAAGCAACTTTATTCTAACCAGCCAGGAGGTGGGAATATGGATGTGGCAGTGATGAAACAAGTTGAAAGATTATACATATCACTTAACTAGATGCAAATTGATAAGTACTCACCTGTGTGACCCAGTCCACTCTAACCATCATGTAATAATAGCTCAGACTCAATACTATCTCAGACTGGAATGGTCCATTCTGTTGGACTTAATGTTGTTTCAGGGCTTCAGATTACAAATCAATAGGCAATAGACAGGTGAGATAACAGGACCTGAACTTATGCACTGCGTGTGCCACACGAAGTGGATACTGTTGGCTATACTAGTAATTACGTAATTTAACAGGGAGATAGAGCTGGGGACACAGAGGTGGTAGATGATAAAACAGATATTATCATCGCCAAGACTGCAGTTGGGTCAAACATTTGAGCCATCACTTTAAAATATTGAAACAGTTGAAAATATATGAAATTAGTATAATTTTGTAACAGCAACATGTGTCTGGGCCAGCGTAATGGCCATTCAATATGAACGGCTGGCTACGAGACATATATCTGTAGGGATACTGTAACCTATACATCTTAATTTACTATCACTCGAGTCAACATTTTATACTGTATACCATATTTACCATCTGTATTCCTATAGGGCCAAACGCTCGCATAGGTACCCTTACAATTGTTTTTTATTTTCATTAAACAGATATGTTTCACTCACAGCATTTACGAGTTTTCCCCAAATTTGACTTTTCATATATCAGTTACTCTGCATCGACTCCGAATTCCTCTGAAGGTTGCAAGAATCAATTGCATACGGTCCACTGACACTAGTTCATATAATGGCAGCTGCATTGAGCTCACAGGGCCAGAGTGTACATAATCATTGCACCCCTTAACGCGTCACTTCACAAAGTCAACAATTGCGGTAGCTGCCTGAAAATCAACATATTAAAGTAAGATTACTGCAAGCACGGATATTGATCATTGCATCATTCAATTAGGCAGCTGGATGGTAGTGGAGAAGAGTTCCAAGACAAATTGGGGCACAACGCACAATACTGGCAAACATGAAAATTTTCTGGACTATTAGCCTTGACTATCCCATTCGGCCAATGAAAGATTGCGAAGCCGATACAAATATTGTGGCAAACAACATTCCGACTTGTCAACTGACTTCAATCATCAGTCAGACAACCAACAATCAATGCTGTGACCCTAACCCTGAAATGGCAATTCCATCAATTGCAGGTAGTGTTGAGAGATGATTGGGAGTCACTAGGGTTGCGACGACATTCCTTCATGTTGAGGGAACCGCATCAACTTTAGTGGTTGTGTAAACCTAGAACTCTAGCAATCTGGAAGAAACCCAAATGACAGTAAAAACAATAAAGGTAATTGTCTTACTTCCAACAATCCTGATTCCGCGAATTCAATATCAGTCAAGTCCAATAGTTAACCCCAATGGGGGCAGCCATGCCAACTATAAACTGCACCATGGCTTTCAAAGGAAGTCTACAAAAGCTCAAAGGCAAACTAGAAATGCAGTCGCTGTGGCAGTGGTGACAATAAAACATAGCATTTACAAAATATACATGGGAACACGCAGCAAGTCAAACGACAAATCGAGCGTAGTGCATTGAATATCTTTATATCACCGAGCATACCTACAAATCTCGAGCTACCATACAAACTAGCATTCAGCTTCACTCAGGCATGGTGATGATGTCTGTTTTGAGCCGAAAGGCAACTCTCTTGGTTTATTTTATAGAACACCTTAAACTGGTTGACCAATCAGAGGTTGTAGTTGACATAATGAATGTATATGACCTAGTCTGGAGCTTACCATAAATTATGGCAAGAAACCGGGAAATTGACAGGAGCCATGGTTGTTGAACATCCCTCCGAGCATCACATGAATCGCAAAGGGCCAAGATTTTGCAAGCAGATCAGAGAAGGCCTCTGCTGGAATGAAGTAAGGTGACTACAAGGGCGAGCCTGGTCCGGGTTTACAACGACTCGGAGCTACTTTATGAGATCAGCTCTGAGCCAGTGAGGAAGTCCTGAAGGCTTTCTCCATATGACTTGGCAAATGTCATTGATTGCTGGAATCATGACTAAAAGTCATCACTGTACGTGAGGGTAACCCCTCAATGCAGAATGTATGAGCTGGAGCAGCGGCGGGAGTGGCCGCAGAAGCGGGACACAGTGATGGTGCTTGAATGAGTACCACTGGCTCGCCAAGACAGGAAGGGAGATACTGGACAATGGGGACGGTCAATTGCGACAAACCATCACATCTGGCCAATCTGGGACCCCTACCCATCTCCACTCTCCCAACACATGCTTCAATCCAGAATGCAGAAAGGCTAATGACAATAGGAAGTGACATAGTTAGCGTGGAGATGGTAACAGATGATGGGGGTTGCATCCCAGCACAAAATTAAGATTCATCGTGTCCTCATGAGATGCAAGGACCATGCAGACGTATGCAGCAAAGTTATGCCAATTTTTGCACTGCAACAATCATGACATGCAAAGAGAATTGGTAAAGAAGAGCATTCTGGCTCAAGAAGCGTAGAAAGAGTGTGAGAGGGAAGGACAGAGTATGCAGCGATGGGGAACCACACAAAATACAGGGATCTAAGAACTTTCAGAAAGAGCAAGTTAGACTTCCAGCTGGGAAAAATAGAGCTTACCAACACCTGCGGCAGAACAACTCATATTTGCAATGATAAACACCGCCAGACTGTGGTTGTGTGTGGACAAAGGAGCTCTTAATCCAGCCTTTATGAAGAACTGATATCCTCTCTCACAGATTTTTGACATACTCAACAGGACCTTAGGAATGCCTATCATCCCATCGAAATCAAGGTAGGTGACAAGTACATAATTGTGATTTGCTCCCAGCAGAGAATTTGTGTACTGAGTTATGCTGTTCGGGTTGAGGGATGCACCAGCTACCTGACGACCATGCTACAATATCAATTAGAGGAGTGAAGGCGTGGGCAGAGCAATGACGTTTAAAGAGAGGGATGGCTCTAATGGAGGTGCCAGAATGAAGAATCAGAGTGCACTTATTGACAATAAAGTCCAGCAGCGATAAATGTACCCTAAGAAAGCGGTTAAGGGTACAAGAAAAATCAACATATGAACCTGGCATCTGGAAGATGATATACCCACCTAGAGAATTCATGGCCAAAGCCCAAATTCAGAGACAATGAGAACATACTAAGCGAAGTCACAACAGGCAAAACACGAGTCGAGATGACAACCTAGTCAAAGCAGGAAGCATGTCAAAATACTATCCAGGTCGATGTCCCAGCAAGTCAAAAAGCCAAGTCATTACAAGTGGGAAAATAAGATCAGTGGAAGTGCAATAATGAGATGAAGCACGTTGACCAAGATCAGGCAAAAGACACGTGGAGTTAAAATCCTCCCTAATCCAGAGACAAATGTTGCCAATAGACGTGTTTGACAAGAGAGATCACAAAATGTCTACCACAGTGTAAAACTCTACCGAAACACAACAGTAGTCAACATTCAATTTGAGTTTAAGTTGTCAACGGAGGAATGAACTTCACAAATCGGGGTTTTCCGTATGCAATGATTCATCCTACTGACAACCCAAATTCTCACTGGGATGCAGGCTAGTGAGTCACATGGATAATTTGACAGAGAGGTATACTGTAAAGTCGCCTAGTGAAGTCCTACTGGCATGCCACAAGGCAACCAGGATCAAGTCAAATCCCAACTCCACCAGCAGAGTTCGACAAGACAAGGCAATTCCACTACACAGTGAAAGATGTACTCTACAGGCCATGCGAAAGCCTTGCAAAGAAATCTGACAGCGCTAGCACCCTTGAACTGCATACATATAAGTATTTTAGAGAAACTTACATGTTAGATATCGACGAATATGATGCGTTTGACATATATGATTGAAGCCTATAGCCGATGCTGCCAGGGGAAGCTCTCAATGATGCAAAGTTACAAGCAGAAGCTCTACCACTGTACCAATTTCAATGAAGACCTACGCTGAGATACAAGTGATGGAAGTGATAGTCATTAGGATCTGAGTTAGGAAGTTGAGTTAATGGAGGATGGAATCGCATTAGGATGTTTTCTTTTTTTATTGATCTCTGCTTCTCTTCTTTCAATCTCGGCCAGGTACAAATGGTATTGGCATGGGTTTTGACAACCAGTTAATGGAGTTGGAGTATCCCTGTGCACTGGATCCAGCAAAAGGTCGCCCTTGAGCTGTACCAATTAGTAGTGGGACTAATGATTTTGTCTTAGTATGTACACTGCATGAATGTATAACGCTTTCTTTGCTTTCCTTTTCTCTTGTACAGTCTATGCAGCCCACGAATTCTGCACCTAAACTAAGGGATAATGTAATGGTGACATGTGACTGTGGCTATGTAATAACCATTCTATATAGTCGTCTCGCCATGAGACTTTGATCTGTAGCGATAATCATACATATACACCTATATTTAATATTACTTGAGTCGACATTTGAAACCATATACCATAATTCCCATCTGTATGCCTATAAGGCCAAATGCTGGTGTTCATGCCCTTACAAATCTACAGTACATAGCAGCACTGGTAATGGGAATTGAATGGAAAGCCGATCTGTTACTTTGCAAGAACCTCTTGGAGAAAAAGGTGGTGTCAGAATATGTTGTATATTTTACAGAGTTACAAAAGAGGAGCATTTAACCAGCTGTCAGCAGGTGGAGTTGCTTGGAAACTGGGAAACTGACAGACATAAGTTCGAAGAAATATAATGATATAATGTTAATGGGTATAAAATGAACAGGCAAGAAGATCACAAGAATTATTACTACTGAAGATCAATATAAGCTGTGGACTGAAGGCAAACCAGTAAGGATATTAACCTAATACAAAGCCACCTGGTAAGTAGGTGGTAAATTGCTCTAAGATTCCATGGATGTACAGTGCCAGAAATGGGTGCCATAACATATGAAGTAACCAGCTATAACTAATTACAAGGAGATTGTAGATAAGTACAAGTGAGTGTTTAGAAATAACCCCTGGCCTGCCTACAACTGAGTAAGAAACAGTAGTAAAGGTGAGTCGACTAAAGACCTACTTATATCAACCTTACTAGGTATGTGAAGTACTTTTCTAAGGTGGGATATCACTAAAGGTACTGACACCAAGATTAATCAGTTACAGATGGATGTCAATATACAAAACATGGGTAATATCACAGAAGTCACTGGATGGATCTTAACCACTGTGCCTGAGAGAGTGGAGCATGTAGGACAGGAACATTGGAAGAAGCTCAAATACCAAAGCACCCACCAAGGGGAGCAGACCACTTGAGATGTAGTTCCATGAGAGGCTGAATCCAAGCAGAAATATCATCGGCAAAAAATATTTCCATCCTGCTGGAATACCTTAGTTAGAGTGGACCCACTGCATCAGAGCCATCAGAGACACCCCGGTGGTAGATTACTCCAAGCCTGGCCTTAATACAACACGTTGAGTTGCATATCGCCATCCATTCACTGTTTCACCAGTTTTTCTTGCTCCATCGGTCTCCTATTTTACATGAATACTCTGGTGTTGGGGCCCACTGTGACCATACATCAGAATGGGTTCATTGGGTATACCCTTGCATCGGGATTGCAATGCATTGGGTGATGTTGCGAAGATCTCTCCTCCCGTCTCTTGTACTTGTGTGCAAAATGTGATTCTCAATTTACTAATTATATACATCATTCCAAGTCGCAAGATCTCGGTAGCTATTGGCTGTCCATTGCTTATCCCATCCTTCTCGTGTCTTACTACTAGTAGCTGTCTGTGGAAGTACCTGCGTGCAGCTGAAGACCTTTTCCGCACTGAAAACTTGCAAAGCAACAGCTGCCAGTGAATTTCTCACCTGTACAAATTTCAAGACGGAATCCAAGTTACCCAAGTTTTCAGGTATTATGGTGACCGCCAGGGCTAACCAGTACTCCACAAAAGCTCCATCCTCATTTTGGAGCTTCATTTTGAATAGTTGATGCAGTTACCATGGAAGACACCCATTCAGCACGCCATATCACCTCCTCAGGAGTTCTTTACCCATATCCAGTCATTCTGTCGATCCCATCTGCGGCAGCTCTGGCTTCCTGTGCATTGACACATCTGAGATATGCATTCAAAATCTAATACCTGAACTTGAACCTTAATACTAGTTGAAGTAAAAAGCTCAATTAAATGCAGTACTTCATCCGGTGTATAGGTCAAGTTGCGACTCGTAGGCTTCATAAACTTCCTCGTGCCACAGTATATTCCAATGTGGTGAGTTTCGTCTTGCATATTGCCAAGTAATGCTCTGAGGTCTGTGATCATTGCAGTAGGATACTTTCCATTACGGTGGTTTTGGGGTCCCGTGACTTCGGGCATGGCATATGACTGGGAGCTCTGGGGCGCAGCCAGATCAGCATATAAAGCAAAGACTTTGCAGGTGGCTGTGCTGTTCTCCCATCGCTGGGGGAGGGATTGGAGATTGAGCCCTGTGAATTTGAAGCAGAGAATGCGATGCTGTAATGTGATTACTTGTGGCAGGTAGTTGAGATTTTGATTGGAGGCGTTCCAAATGTCCTTCAGATTCGTTTTATGTGCTTGTTCATGTCTCCTGGTGAAATACTGTTGCAAAACTCCATATCGACGAATCTGTTCGTCCCAATGAGACATCAAGTGGATCTTCGGAATGTTGATTTTGTCATCTGACTCCTTGAAAATATCTACTTCGTGGCTGATATAATCCCGCCAGGAGTTCATGTCATCCGGCTTCTTGGACGGCGTCCATGAATCATCATTTGTTTCCTCAGGTATCTTTCACTTCTTCACCAGTTCTGTTCCCCATGAATTGGTTTTGGCCTTCCAATTTTTGCTGCGTCACCCAAGCAAGAAATCATCTTTGAAGGTGCAAACACAACGCAAGGTGGCCTCCAAGTAGCTAAATGTTCCATCATTGTGGGATTTATATTGACTTTACAGACAGAATTCTTACGATGCCGGTGTGCACACAGTTGCGCCATTGAATATGGAACAGTCAGTGGGGCTTCTGTCTTGTAGAAACTGGGTTACAACTCCAAACAAGTACCAGCTCATTTCCTTCAGCTCCTTCCCATTCCATTGACAAACTTCCTCATATGACTTAATTTTTGATTTGAGGTCCTTGGAATCAGGCACACATATTCAGGTTGCATTATACTTGTCAAGCCATCCATGCATCTTCACGAAGTGGAAAATCCACTTCTGGAGGTACTCGGGCATGCCGATCTGCATTGTATAGAGGAGGTCGGAAAATGGGGAGATTGCTCACAATACAGAGAATATGTCGAAAGACTTTCAATCCTTGCCCAACATGGGGTGATGACAGATCGGCAACAGCTGCCTTGGGGTTAGCATCGGTGACAACTCTATATTGTTTGTAATCCCGCCAGGAATATTGCTTGTCAGGAGGCATGTAATCTCCAACTTCATTTTTTGAACACTCACAGCAATAACAGACATGCCGCTTGAGACGATGTAGGTTGCTTTACTCTGGAAAATCTGCAAGCCATGCTGCTCAAGCCTGTTTGCAACGCCTGAAGTTGCCATCTGGACAGAGAACATTTTAATTCCCACTCTTGGTGTGAGGATTTTGTTTCAATGTGAATGGGTGAAGTATCTGCTGGATTACATCTTTCAGCACCTGTGTGTTTCTTTGCCGCTGTTCATGCAGCCACTGCTGAGGAACATTCCAGTTCATGATTGGAATGGGTAGGAGAGCGACCATTACGACGCTGCGCATTGAGGTCATCTGGCGGATTTTTGACGATACATTGCCAAATGTCATATATACAGACCACGTTTTCTTGTCACCAGCAACATTCCAGAGATGTGGTCCGTTGAGCATGAAGATCAAAGGAACCAGTGTATCCGGAACTCTGAGCATTGTCTAAATATCGATTAGCACGTTATTATGCTCCAGTATCTCTTCTGACCTGTGTCTGCCACCACCAGTCCGCAGTGTGCATTTCGGTATAGAGGGGTTTCAGAGGCATATTACTTTTCAACCACCGCTGAGGGGCATAAATGAGATGCTCCATGGAGGCTGGCGGCTACATCAACCATCTCATGCTATTGATGATGTCTTGATTACAGCGTTTGAAAGGGCGTGGGTGATTGTCATTCCATCTCATATTCTCAAGAGTGTTGAGTTCCCACTCCCAGAGAGTCTGATCATCTGGCATGCTATCCACAAGCTTATGTACGACATCCCCATTTTTGAAGCTTGCAAAACACAGAGTGCTGTGTTCAACCTTCAGAATGTTGTCATAGTATGCCTTCATCTTGTTCATCATGATCCCACACTGGATATATGTGTACTCTTAATGCGTTACGAATGGGTGGTAGGGAATATTTTGTAGGTTCATCCCAAGGCAACCCAGAGCATCACGTTCCCATAGGTTAGCACTATAATCGCTCAGCAGAGCGCCAGCACAGAGGCATGGTTCTGTCGGCAGCAGAGGAGCTGTTGATGGTTGAGACACCGAATTTGAAATTTTTCAACATGTTTGAGGTACGGAAATGCGTCCAAGTCTTCGACTGAATCTGTGTTAGCGTTGAATTCACGACTCTGAGCGGGTTCAACCCAATGGGGCCTGCTGAAAATAGTCAGATGCTTCTGGTGTGCATCTTGAAGGCGTTCTGGATGGAGTAATTTGATATGATAAAGTGGCCAGCTGTCAGAGGTAAACATCTTTTGGCATGAAAATTCGGGGCAATGGAAAGGGGTCTTCTCTGGCATTGTCAATGACACATGAGGAGTGGAGTATACACTGTACAAAGGGAAGAAAGTTCGTGGTGGGCCTGAGTAGCCTTGTTTATAAGCTCACGATACTTTCAGCTGACTGATATATCCTCAACACCATTAAAAGGAGCCACCTTACACACCAGGAGTTGCAAAAACGCTGCATGCTGGATATCCCATCATACTATGAATGAACAAAAACCAATAAAAATGAAACCAGTATAAAACCCATAAATAATATTAACCTTGAGCAATCCAAAAACCTTGTGATGTGTGAAATATTCAATGCCGGAGATACATAGATTAGATCAAAGTAAATGAACAAGACAGGAACCTGACCCTAACTTGAACGCAACAACCATCGCCTCCCCAGCAATGCGAGGACTTGTTCACTCCTCGCCTACCGAGCCATCAGTACGCACATCAGAGAACGGAACATTGGTGAGAGGCACATGGGAGAGACTGTCGCCAAATGCTGATTTGATAAGCAGCCGCTGATCAAGATCCACATCCAGGGTGTTTCTGGCTGCCACAGCTTGTCGCAAAGTTGGCACTGCCAGGCTTGGTTTTGGCGGCGTCACCAGCCACAAATGATCCAGCCCACTGAGGGGATAATTCTCCGGAGTTCGTGGTAATTGGTGAGGCTCCAGGGTTTCTGGCTGTGAGGCAGGTGCCGGAGGCTGTGGCCATAGGGTATGATCACGCATCAACTGGCATTGCTCAGAGAGCAAGATTGGCTGATCATCTACCATGGTATCTACATCGTCAGCCAATGTATTTACCATGTTGCCCTGGCCAATCATTGGAGGTTCTTTGCCATCATACTCATCCTCATCCTTCTCCCCATCTTCCTCCAGTTCATCTTCCTCCACTTCATTGTGACTGTCCCTTTCCATATCCACATCTCCATCCAAATCAACACCATCTGGTGCGTCCACATCATCCTCCATGCGCATATCCACATCAGAATCAAGTTCTGAGTCAAATTCGCTATCTGATACCTTGTTACAGTCGGGATCATCATCAGAGGTAATTGACATGGTGGGTGATTCTTCCGGCTCTATATATACCTGCTGTGGTTACCCCTCCGTGTCCGAGTATGCCTCATACAATTCCTTCTGCAACTTCAAACAATGGCATGAGAGATATCATCTCCTCCTGCGGTTTATTTAACAATAGCTTTCCCTTTACCATTTCCGTTCCCCTTCCCTTCCTCCTTTGCCTTCCCCTTTCCTTTCCCCTTCCCATCCTTTGTAACCTTCCCTTTCCCAGTTCCTTTCTCACTGCCCTGCGTGTCCTCCTGACTCTAGCCGTTATCATTATCAATGCCTTCGCTAGGACAGCTCCTTCAACCGCTTGACGCTTCACGATCCACCCAGTGCTCATTATCATCATCCTCGTCGATGATCTCATCACGCTTGAGTCGTCTAATGGCCAGCAAGTCACCTGGCTTGAACAGCCAGTAGCTCGGTGCCTCAATCATTGCCCTGCGATCATCGCTACCATACCATGATATACGCTCGCCGGCACATATAGCCTTCCCCGACCTGGTTGTCTCCAGATTGGACCGATCAAATTGATCCCTGAAGGCACAGGGGTTGTACCACCTCCAATTGTTCATTTGATTGCGAGTATTGTGAAATAATTACCTCATATATGAGAGGAAGGCTGTCCACGCCACCCGGAAACGCGAACTTCTGCTCCTGCAGTACGGCTACATCAGTTGAAATTGGGAAAAGTGGTGAGTTATGACTGGATCACAAAACATTATATGATAAAAGTGGCCACATGCCATCTCATCCTTGACTCGATGAGCATTGTATCTCCGCATGGGCCCACGAATGTGCTCCAAGATAAGTTTCTGCATACGGTCCCGATCCAATGACAGGTGTTGATTTATAACCGATGTCGGCATTTTTGCCCTAGCAGTTTTGTTTGTCTTTCCTTGGTGGCTGCCCTTGGGTGCCATCTCTCCAAGTTGAAAATCAATGTACGCTGGACATGTTAGAATTATTATTCGGTTGGATGTAGCAGATGGAAGCCCAGAGGGAACATCCAAAGTTGTGTAGGTTATCAAGTGTGGGTTGGAACGAGAGGAGATGTTGTGTGTAAGTCATGTGTTCTCCAGAGAGTTCAGGATGCCGGCAGTGTGTTTAATATGCGAGGGAAACAGAATGGAGGTGAAGTTGGGAAGATGGGATAAATATACTCAAGTTCCTGCAATTTCTTGGTTCAACTTGTTTGGTTGGTCAATGAACACAAAACGGCCAAGCATTCATCTTGCAGAACAACCAGGAATCACGTGAATGAGCAGCCTAGAAACGAGATTTAGTACTCATGGTGAGGACAATATACAACGCCAGGCATTACTTTGGAATCTCTAACCACTTTTACCGCTTAGACCTCAAGCATCTCGGAGCAAACTGAGTAGTTCTCTGGTTGTCTCCTATGTGCAACCATCCAACATGGCTACCAACACCTAGCAGTGGAAATAGCACATGCAACTGATGTCATAGGATAGAGAATACATCATTATTCGCTTTGCAATGTATGTTGCCCTGCCAAAGGGGGATTTCCACTGGGAAGCTGAAGATATACACAATCGATAGTTCGATGTATTGTGCCAAGAATGAGTGCAATACTATGATAATTGCGCCAAGAAGGCATCAACACCCTTCCAGCATTGCATCTAGACCTTTAGACATTGCTGTAGCAGTGAATTTCAATGCTGAGTTTAATCTCATGCCAGTAAACCCCATAATTGAATGCTTTTCAAGGGATCTCATCCCTGAGTATTGTCAGGGTTTAGAGTCTAGCGCAGTCTACACTACACCTCCCTTTTTTGTTGAATCTTTCCATGGTCACTCAAATAGCAGTCTACCTCGCCTGCTATTGAATATGCATGCAGAGGAAATAATACCTACGTGCATAACATCAAACATCTATCTCTTACGAGGACTAACCAAAGGCTTAACCCTGATACGACACCAGTCGGAAGAAATGTTCGAAGTCTTGCTGATAGTCAGCATCAACAAAAGCGTGGGCCTTTGGGGTATTTTCAACCTCCGCCTGTAAAGAGAGGCATTTCCGTACCAGCTGGCGAGAGGAATACCTCTCAATGAGAGAGTTCCGTACACTGTACAATCTACTGTCAGAACTCCAACCCCATATCTAGGCTCAACAATTCTCTTGTTGCAGTTATCACTCAAATTGCGCCTTCCACCCTGTCAGCTACACTGCAACAGTCAATAAATTCTCCAACCGCCACACCAGGTGCAGGCAGTCATAGCACACCAGCACCTAGAGGAACCTCACAGACAGACTCAATGTGTCGCATTGTATCCAGCCCTGCATCCGGCATTCCTAGCACTCCCACTCCTCACAGCGGTCTTGAAAACTTACCTACGACCATCCGTAATCCAGAAGCGCATACGATTATTACAAATCCACCGCAAATGGGAGCTACACAAAGGATTGCAGAGGCAGAGGCAGTGGCAATTGCAACAGCAGGCCGTGTCTACACCTCCATCAATAGTCTCCGTCAGTCACAGCATCCCTCAATTAGGTTACACTGACATGATGAGTCTTGTAATTGCAACTGTCAGAGTCCTGGAGCTCAACATGGGGAATCAATGGCTGTTTATGAATGCAAGCGATACGGAGATGGTAAGTTATGCAACGTGAGGTGTAGTGAAAGCATTAGCTGAAGCCCTACACTGGCAGATAATTGAGAAGTACTGGAACACCACTATGCAGCAAAATAACATTTGGTCCATAGCATTCAAAGTACGCACAAAGGAGATCTTGAAAGAGGTAGGTTGATGCTATGGTCCACGTTGGATAATTTATGCTCAAACCTGTATCAGGTTTGAGCACAAGTCGATAAGGTTGAATCCCATTTTGTTCAACCAGCAAGGGACAACATTGCAGAACTTTATGATCTCCACTGCTTTGAATCCGCCACCGTGCATTTTGAATTCATTGATTTCCTTCTGGCAGACAATAAGTATCTTTTTCCTATAGCAGAGCGTGTGGAAGGTGGTGTACGAAGTCCAAATCCGACGGAGAGAATGTCAAAAGCTGCTAACGACAGGCTAGAGGCCACTGTGCTTCCTGGTGGAAGCAATGGTGCAGTTTATCTACATCAAATTTTATGATCGGTCGAATAACCGCAGTAAGTATGCTGATGGATTGTATAATTCCATGATTGACGACAAGAACGATGGAGGTATGATAGCATCCTGATACACTGTAATAGGTTACAAGTTGTTAACCTCACTTGGCGTTGCAGACAACTATACATGCTTACTGAATACCTGGAATACAATACCGGAGAGCTACCAACACAGGGTGTATAAAAACACTATTGCTACAGTCAAGCATCAGATCCAACAGGCAGAAAATCCAACGGCTGCCATGATGATCAGCGTGGAAGCAGCACGTGTTGACCATACAATTGTACTGGAATATTTGACCTCCAAAGTGGCGCTTGAGGAACCTGAGATTGGACGCACTGACACAGACATCCTGATATACAACAATTGCACGGATGATGAACTACATTGCGGGATGCCAGGGTGCCGCAGGGATTTGGAACAAGAAGGTGACGAAAGCGACGAGCATTATGCCATCCCCACTCCCAGACGCTGATGACAGGCCACGACTGGACTCGAGAGGTTTGACCTTGGAACCAGTGATGTCGTCTGGTATGAGGGTCAGAATGGCAATGATCCAGGTGTGGATCAGGTGGAAGAAGCATTGCAAGCTGATAATGGATCATCCCGGAATGTAGAGGACTGAGGGTATAGTAAGTTTGACCTGGTAACCAGTAATGTTGACAGGTATGAGGGCGAGGATGGCAACGTTGTAGTTGAGGAGGAAGAAGCATTGCAAGCCGTCAATAGATCAACACAGAATGTGGATGACTGTGGGCATAGTACTAGACAGTGTGAAGATTGGACAGTGTATTTCAGACCAGTAAGATACGATCATACTGAGGCAAATGCAATGGCAAGCGATGTCTCTGTAGCAAAGACTGACGTGGAACAAGTGACAACATCTCAAAGCTAATGATATATTGGCAAAGGGTTGCATCCGATGTAGAGCAATAGCGGAGAGGTGAGATGTGGCACTAGGCAAGAGAAGGGAATATACCTTGCCAGGCATTGTGTAAACGACGAAAGCATAACTGCAGCCCCTGTGAAGAGTATAATACACGTGTCGTTCTGACGGTGCGTGTATGTCACCCCCTCCCACGCACAAAGTAAAGGAGGGATGGATGCCATGCGACCCATTGCCTTGGCGACGGGCTGTGTGCATATCTCAGTCAGCCGGTACGAGGTTCCGTCAGAGCTCTCAGAGTTGAACGGAACACACTGGTCATTCTGATGGCAACTAGCATTGTTGATGATGATGTTAGAAAATTGCCACATATTATATTGAAGAATACAATTAGCAACCATTAATGACAATAGTAGTGAATGGGAAATGTAGAGTAGAAGAGACAATGACAAGAGAGAGATGAGAAGCAGATTGGGAGTTGAAGTGGCAGTGGACATGAAGCCAGAAATCCCAAAGTCTTATAGGGTATGTATAAGCTGGTTGTAACATCACTGCGCACAGAACCATATATAAGTCAGAATTGCACCCAAATTAATGTTTATTAACTTAGACATGGTGGTTACATGGAACTTTTCATGTGATACACAGGACAATCAAACAAATACCATTTCAAACCAGGAGGAAATACTCTGTGGTGTATTATATGATCTAGATGATTGTGGTTAGTACTACAAAATTGTTTTTACAGATTGAGCCAGCAAGCCAGGACCAAGAAACCAATCAAATTAGGTCTATTTTTGCAGTCTGTCTAAAAAGCTCAATGTCTCAGGAAACTGCAGTTGTAAGCAATTCAGGTACTTCTGAGGTGGAAAAAATATAACCTGTAAGCTCAAAGAAAGTTACAATGCTAGGAGGTAATTGCCCCTATGTGTGAAATTACACAATATGCAAGGTAAAATGAAATGAACGGAAAGAGGACATATACAATCAGACATTGCATGCAACATTTGCCATGCTAACCACCATGTGAACAGATTTTGAGCAAGTAATCCCCAAGTTGTTATACAATGCAGTTGAGACAAGATTAACAACAAGTAAAAGTCAAATTTGGAATTGCCAGAAATGGTCAGCGATCAATGACACAGCCTTGATCATTGGCAGAGCAGATACAGTGTGCAACAAAGAGTTTACAATGGGTGACATCTGGACAGACATTAAGGCTATAATCCAAATTATTTCAGGATACAAGCTGACTGTATAAATCAATGCAATGTGGATTAATTGAAACCTTCGCAGATAAACCAAGACATTTCTTATCCAGGTATTGGCAGAGAGGGTGTTTGCAGGCAATGTCCTGCAGAGTCATCATGTGGAAGCAGATGTCATACTGAGATCACATGTATTGCCAATTCACGTTCAATTCTGTCCTGCTGGGTTGATCAAGTGGGTGGCGGAGAAAGTTCTTGGAGCTGAAGGCCATTCATTGATTCATGACACAAGATGGGTTGAATGTGTGATTGATGTAAACCATGTGGCTGAGAAACTTGAATCCTCTGCAGTTCAGAGCACTTGGTCACATGGCTGGCGATATATCCTGTTTGACACTGTGAAGATACAAGTAGCACTCTTCACATCTGGGAGAGATTATCAGTACCACCTTAGGCAACAACTCACAGCCAAAGTCAAAGTGATTAACAAATTTGTTCAATTCAACCACATAGGGACATAATGGCTGTGATACATTTTGGATACCCACAAAATGTTCAAAGAACATCACAATTTATGTATGATACAAACCACAGTCACAGAATCTATACTCTCCATACTCACAGGGATGCACAGATTTATCCTACCGCAAGTAAGACCTGTTGAAATAGCCTGTGTCCAAGCTGTTGCACTATGTGGAGGGAAGGTCTGATTGGATCCCAAAGAGATCGGGAAATGTGATGAATTTCAACTTGTTTTCGATTACCAGCTTAGTTCAACCCGGGTTCTCTTCCCTGAATGACACTGTGTGCATTTATGAGAGATTCTGGGCTTACACTTGCAAAGTAGCCCTGGACTTTAGGCAGCAATGGATTCCAGCTAAGTTCGCAATCATGTGCAAACCCTTCAAGTTGAATCCGGTGCACAACTACCCCATGCCTGGTGCACCAATATGCAGAATTACCAAAACAGAGCAGGAGCGAGCTGAGGAAGCTGTGACCATGCTCTGGCTCAACTCTGAGGAAGAACCAGATGTCAAGACAGTCATACTCAGCGACAAAACCCCAGCTAAGTAATAGGCCATATGATGGGCAAGAGAGATGGAGGCCAAGTAGGTGCGGGGGTCTGGATGTGGTGGACGGATGGATCGCAATCTGATGATGGCAGAGTGGGAGTTGCTGCAGTGTGCAAGCATGGAGAGGCTGGATACATCGGCAAAAGTGCAAATCGACTATAGGCTGCGCTACTCGCACACGCGCTGCTCATAGCAAGCTTCCCGTGGACCCCTGCGCGACGCGCAGCCTATAGTCATCTATAGTCGGTTCATGGAGATGTGCGCGTGGGTCTACGGAACTATATACGGCTGGCGGCCGGAGATGGACCTATACCAGTCTTCGCTGCTATACCGGTACTGTACACAATCGCTGAGAGTCCGCTTAAGAGCTTGCTGGAGAGCCTGCTTGAGAGCCTGCTTGAGATCCTCTTTGAAAGCCTGCTTGAGAGCCTTCTTGAGAGAGCCTTGCATCGGGAGGAGTAGAGTTTTCTGTAGGGCAGACTTTGAGTGCGGTCATCACGTGGTGTTAGGGTTGAGCGGCGGAGCCGCATTCACTTTGCTTGTGTACGTGTTAAATAGATGAATAGAGAAGTCAATATACGCATCACCAATTTGGCAGCTGCACCATAAGTCGACGTACGCTTCCCTCTGCGCCAGGATTGGTCCAACATTTTCCACAGGAAGCTTTTGGCCGATGGAAAACTCTGAGTTTGTGGAAGCTTTGGGTAATAGAAGGCTCTAAGTCTGTGGAAGCTTTGGCTACTAGAAGGCTCCAAGTCTGTGGAAGCTTTGGCTACTAGAAGGCTCCAAGTCTGTGGAAGCTTTGGCTACTAGAAGGCTCTAAGTCTGTGGAAGTGTCTTGAGAGCTGACTTGGGAGCGTACAGTCAAGCAGGTTGGGAGTGTGTCATCAAGTGGAATTGGGAGTGTACTTGAGAGCTTGCTCGGGAGTGTGCTTGAGAGCGTCTTGAGAGCTTACTTGAGAACGTATAGTCCAACAGGCTGGGAGTATGCCATCGAGTGCAATTGAGAGTGTACTTGAGAGCGACTCGGAGGTGTACTTGGGTGCGTACTCGGAGGTGTACTTGGGAGCGTCTTGAGAGCTTACTTGGGAGCGTAAGTCAAGCAGGCTGGGAGTGTGCCATCGAGAGCAATTGGGAACGTATAGTACAGGCTGGGAGTGTGCAATCGAGTGCAATCAGGAGTGTACTTCAGAGAGTAGATGGGAGCGTGCAATGAAGTGCATCTGGCAGCTTGCTTTCAAGTTGTATGCAGCGTGATGTATAGTATCCAGTGCACAAAATCGCCTGCGTATCATAGTAATCTAGTCAACGCGTAGGTCCATAGGACCTCATAGTGCCACGCGTCAAATATGCTATGAATTACCGTCCCAAAAACAGCTTCTCTATGAGTTACGCGTCGCGGAAGGTCATTTTTCCCGGAGTAACCTTCCACAGTCACCTCGGCACTGGACGAATGGAGGTCTACGATGCAGAGATTTGGGCAATCCGACTCGCACTCCAGGAGTCAGTCAAGAAGAGAGACAAACTGCAGGCACATGGACTGATGAAGGTGACCACCTTCAATGACTCACAGCCGGCCATCAGCATTGATTCCACCAGTCCAGAAGATCCCGGACTGCGGTAGGGCACAGTCCAGTCCGCTCTTATGGGAAGGTCGGACTGCACTGGACTATAGATTGCGAGTTTCGGACCGGACCAGCTTGGTCTGGACCGATCCATTTACACATATAATGTTGACATTACTTTCTAGCCAAGTACTACCGAAAACATGACTCACCCTCACTTCGTATCACCACTCACCCTTCATTACCTACTCTGGTTGAAATTATACCACTTCCGTCTGTATATTCAATTCCATTAAGACTAATTTCCCCCATTCAAAGACTAATAATGTGGAATGTATGCCCTAACCCTGGACACCACAAGGGATCGGTCCTGACCCATCAGATGGCCAATGATTCCACCAGTCCAGCAATGGATCAGTCCAGACCCGAAATGTCCAGTCTAGTCCAGTCCAAGAAATCTTCGTACTAGGATCGGAGGGATCCCAGATACTGACCGACTGGACTGGGCTTGGTGGAGACCTGGAGCCTGGGCCAGGGCAGCCTCTAGCCAGGTTAATTAACTGCAACACGAGGACCCTTCGCAAAGTCGGTAGTGAAACAGGGATCCACAGGCTTCTCGGACACACTGGCATTCCCGGGAATGAGGAAGCAGATTGCAAACCAAACCAAACCCGAGAAGTCTGCAGATCAGGCACCATACCAGAACGAATGTACACTGTGGCGGCAACTAGGACTAAACAAATCTCTGAAGCGAGGTTGGTGGCGAAGGCTAAGTGGGATGCCGACAAGTGTAGCCAACACTACGGCTACAGACTGAAGGGCCAGTCTGGAAGTAAGAGACTCATCCCAATGAATAGTGTGAAGTCACTGGCAGCCAGGTTCTACCGACTGAAGTCCGGGCACTCACCAGTAGGTATGTATTTGAAACGGTTCGGGCACCGAGATGACGACAAATGCAGGCAGTACGCCGGAGAAGGCAGAACGGCAAAGACACGGGAATGGCTCTGCCGCCGCTGCAGCCGATGGAAAGACCAGCAAAAAATGCTCTGGAAAGCGGTGGGGAATACAACAGGATGGAAATCGGGCAGATTCCGACACGTGCAGTTCTCTGAACTGTTTTCCATGGAAAAGTGTAATACAGCGGTGATGGACTTCCTGGCGGCTACTGACGTCGGAAAGTTCCCGCCCAGGCGAGTGGAGGAGTAAGAGTCGCCGGTCTCTCATTCTGGCGTTTCCTTTGTTTTCATCAATTGTTTACCTGCTATCTTTTGTCAGAAGGGACGATGGGTAGCAGGAGTGGAGCTCCGCCATCTAGCCGGCCAGCCCGGAAGCGGAGGTGATTAGGGTCTGTCATACTCTAAATACAGTGAATACAGTATGATTAAAACAAAACAAAATACTGCGACGGGTATCCCTTGCTCTGGATATACCATGATTACCTGCCAGTAGCCTGGCCGTACTGCACGGCACTGCGGGGAATTCGAAAGCGAACGGGCTGTTTTGCCTGAAGCTTTGCGAATCCATTGTTCCCGAGTCTCGAGTGCTCTACTCTATCATCAATCAAAGCCTCTTCCGGTGACTTTTCTTCTGATACTTGTGAACTGTAATTATGGATTTGTCGGGTCTATGAAGTTACCCGAGATATTGGGCGAATAACCAGTGGATACTAAGGGTCTGACTATACTTGAGTGGGATATATGCTCATACAGTAGTACTTCAACTGCTGATTTTCGCAATGTATATTCCATTGATAGAGCGGGTTCTGTAATATTATTGAATGGCAAGTAAGTACACCCATTTGCTGCCTAATGCAATAGAAACAACTGTATTCTAGGAGAGAAATCCTAAATACTTTCCAGGATCTGACACCACGTACACTATACATTCCTTCTCGCAAAATCCCAATTCGCCAACTCTTTTCAACATTTTTCAGGCATTATTGCGGAGAACTAACCCTAGCCCTAAGTTTTTTTCTGAGTACCCTACCGTAACGCTAGTTTAAGATTTACGGTGCATATGGCTTGCAGATAATATAGTTTCCTTTTATTGTTACCTCTATGGTATTTCCGGAACAGCGTCTTCCGGTTCGATCTGAACTTCGATTGTGTTAGATCATTGCAAAACGAATCATAGTGTTATTAGCCAACAGCACAATGCTAGCGGTGCCCACATCTCGGCACTGGTAGGTGAAGGAGGAAGCGCTAATATCCGTTGACATAATGTTGCATTGGGTTGACTGTTGGCAGATCGATGCCATGGTTCATGCAAACGAGAAGTTACCAACGCTGGCGTACAAGAACCCCGTCGCAACCACCAGATCATCGTTCCCGGCACGACCTAAATACACCAACCCTAATACCTGGATTACCAAAGCAGTTACTCTTATCATTATTATCCTGCCCCTCGCCCTGTATTTGAGTACAGTGAAACACAAGAGGAAAGTTATCCGATGCAGCCGGTTGGTAAACAATCAGCAATTCCGCCCATTTTAGCTATCATAATTCGTTCTAATACTCGTACAGAATCAGATTAAACATTTGGACCCAGTCAGAACAAGCGCTAGCAGTGGATGGTGCGGCTAGTGTGATTTTGGGATGTTCGGCGGTAAATGTCGTGCGGCATTTGAACGAAGAGAGGTGACCGAAGTTTGCATTAAGAACAAAACGTGGCTAACATCAGTTTCTAACAACGTGTATCGAACAGAATGCCTGTGTAGTGGCTATCTCTCCGGCCGCCAGCAACATTGACTCCCAGACTGTACGCAATGTTGAAGCAGACAAACGGGACTCTCACTGGCAGTCTTAGGGGAGGCGAACAAATAACAGTCGCTGAAATGAATTGGGAGGAACCCTCTCTCTATAAGAGAATGCGTGATTCACAGTTCTGTGCGAACAATTCGTCGCGGATCTCGAGATCTCTTGTTCAAGCTACAGTTCACCAATGCTTTGTCTTCGACATATTGAAATTCTCAACCAAACAAAATATCACACACAAAATCTTTAACGTTTTTCGAAACATACCTCCTAAAGACCCCTCATTGTCGCAATTCTTTGTTGCAAAGTCTTCATCCTACCTAAGACGGCTCTCAACTCGTACCGCTGCCAGTCTTTCTCGATGCAAAACGGCCAAGAAATCAGCTTCAGCAACCATGTTGAGCTAAACCTAGAAACAGCTCGCAACGACGGCGGTAATGCGAGTTCGACAAAACAAACTCGAAATGTTGGCGGACATCTCAAGAGGCAGCCACCTATGTTTGGAACTAAATATCGGTGCCCTCTGACCAGGTACAAAAGCATACGTTTGCCGTTTCAGTGCCAATGTATTGAATTTGAAACCCCTGAGGAAGCAATGTAAGATTTTCGGGCTAAGATGCATCCTTTATTCAAGCTGATAAGAACTAGATCACACATCGATGTACATCACCAGGTGAACAACATTTGCACATTATGCCGTGCAGCGGGCGGAGAAGCTGCACTTGTCTGCGTCTTTGACAAACCCTCCAGTTTGAAGTAAGTAATTCACTGACCAATGCTTTGTGCTTTCATTGATCTTTCAACAGAGCTCATATCCTGTCTTTGGAGCACAAGGAGCAGCTTGAGGGAGCAAGACTTTATGCCGAGGTGCAGATATCCCCATCGACGAAATTAGGTTGGATTGCACAACGCGTCCAGGCACAATGCACCATCCAACTCCCAGATACCGACACAAACGGTGTCGATCGAAATGCCATTGTTCAAGTCCCACACTACAGTTCGCCTCAGAATTTAGAGCAGAGTCTGGTTGAAACAACCTTCAAAGACGAGCTTCTCGGGGAAGATATCCGTCAGCTGATCGAGTCCACTGATAATTCCATATGGGAATCCCTGGCGGGAGGGTCAGACGTGTCTCACTAACACTCCCAAGTATATTTTGGTTTGTTTTTTGCACTATGTATGATCGCTAGTCATCATGGCGATATTTAAATTGATTTTCTTTTTTGAAATACAGTACTGTTAGGAACCTCTATCAGAGTTTGCGATAGATTCTTGGTGTCACTGTAATTTCTCGCTTGTGTTTGCAATTCTTAACATGACATTTATGGCCAAGTCTTATGAAATATAGTTAGATGGGAAGTAATGGCAATTTGGTTGCAATATTGGCATCCTGGGCTGATGTCGTGCATATTTGAATAATCCAACACGTTCACGAGCACACCATAGATAAAACACCCAAAATTGTTTTCCTGTCTACAGTAGAAACGCACTAGCACCATTAGTCCTGTAAGTTCCTTCCATATTCGAAATAGTTAAAAGTATTCCGGGCACTCGTGACCGTGTTCTGATGCTAAATGATCTCGAAGGTACATACATGGATGAGACAGTCTTGCGAGGCCGGAATAGGCTGTCGCTGCCGCTGCCGCTCAAGATCTGTGATGTCATCACGGATATTATGAAGCTCTGATAACGCTTTGCACCTACGCTTTAGAACTGCGCTGTGCTGCCCATTTGCTTCTGGACCCTGGCGGGTATCAAACTCTGGCATTGCAACGCAGTCGATCGCCACTAAACGAATTTAATACGGAACAGAACAATCACCGACATCGCAAAACCATCAGGGTTCAGTTTTAGGTCAAGATACAGCATTGCAGTGCAACGCAAATGAACGCTTCTGAATCACTCCCTTGCAATGAATGACTTGGTTATTGGTTCCTGACATCAAGCTCTGACTTTGAGCGTTTGTATGTGCTTTTCATGAATTTCTGACTAGTTACCTCAACTACTGGAGGTTCGGTTTCGAAAATTCCACGGCGTCGGCATAGGATAACAATAGTGTGTTAACCTAACTGTAGGGAACACAAAGTGACATTGTCCATTCTGGGAATGTTTAACCTAAAGTATGAGCCTAAGGCGACTCCTCCCATGTAGCATCTGACATTAATTACTTCCCACAATAGAGAGATTTAGCCACTTTTCTTCAGTCCGGCAACACTTGCATGCTCGTGAGGGCCAAGATGATATGAAAGCCACTGAATTCAGATTTCGCTCTTTTGGTATTGGGTTATGCAGACGAGAATTTCGATGCAGGCAGTTGCAGCTAGGTGTATTCAGCTGCCAATCAGTAGCGGCGTCGCTACATTACCCATGCATAAATCTCGGTGCAAGGTGTCCGCTTAGCTTATCCTCATGTCTGGTATCCGACATCTCCATTTTGTTACCGGCAGTGCATATGCGTGGCCAGCTGCACGCCGATGCAGCGAAACAAAGTGCGAGGGCTCAGCGAAATCTCTCTAATTGATTTTGAAGAAATCCACATGCAGCATTTGGCTCTCCATCTGTAACAGGAATCACGCTGGCAGTACACACCTTGCAGGTTATTTAGGTTTCTTTCATGATACGTGCTTCCATTCACTATACTCGAAAGATAAACCTTCTTAGTTGGTAGTATGATTTACGAAGCAGGTCGACACTACGAGGTGGAACTGATTCATTATGGTTATTGAGTATCTGTTGCCCTCTTGTCTATATCGGGATCCCAGATTTATCTTAAATTTCAGAGTGCTGGCTACATTAGGAACAAATTTCTATACAATTTTTATGTTTTATCTTCTCGACTAGGTGTCGCTATAGGTTTCTTTCTATCCGTAGATGTTTAAAGGGGAGAATAAACCCCAATTTCACACATTATGAAAGGGATTTTGGGATAACTAATATCACGAAAATAAAAGTGCTGCGCGCACTCAATCAGATTGCGCTTTTGGCAAATCGAATGGAAAATTACCGCAAGCTGTCGGTGCGGAATGATATGCAATGCAGACACAACCCGGTCAAGTAGGACAGTTATAATCCCGATCCAACCTGGCAGAACTTCTGATCTAGATCGGTGAAGCTAATGTGGCCTCGTACTCCGGCCCTTGTCTAGTGTGTGTGGTAGTATAAAATCAACGCGTGTGTGGTGAACATCTCATAGCAAGCCAGAGTAAGTCAGATTAAGCTGGGTTAAGTCAACCTAAGCCAAATTGTGATGCAAGAAGAAGTGAGGGGAAAGGGCCTGGAGACATTATGTTACTATAAATCTGTATAACTACTGTTCTAGTCCAGTCACGGAGGATGTCCCTCCGCGGAGAGACCGGTCCAGCCACGGAGTCCCACCCTCAGTGACTGGACTGGTTCATTCGCAGAGTGTACCCCTGCACCCCACCTCCGTGAATGGACCGGTCCATTCATTGAGTATACACTCGGTGAATGCTCTGCACGCATATATGCCCACACATGTATGTGCACTCATATGGCCATATCCAGCAGAATCTAATCAATGCAATTGCATTCAGCCCACATCGCGAATTTCGACTGTACTTTGAAAGTTCCTGAAAGTTCCATATGCTTCCAGGCTTTCAGCTGCTTTCCACACACTTTCACTGCGAATGCTCCTTCGCGCACTATCATGCTTGGAGATTTGCAACTATTGTCCGGTGCAATGAGGACTCGATTATCAATCATGATTGTAGATTATCTAAATATATTTGGTAATGGCCAAATTGCGCTCGGGAATGGTGGAGGTCAACTGGGGACTGTGAAAACACCATTATCAGCAGACTACGGCCGTCGAGCCATCAGTCATCTGCTAGCATTGGACTGACAGTCTTGATGCCGTCCCCAGGTGTTAGATGGGACGGTTGAGACCACTGATCATGATACCGGTAGACTTTTAGAAGAAGTTTATTACTGTGACTAACTATGCGACGAACTCTGGCACCCATACCTGCAGCCTCAGTCTGAGAATCTTATGATGCCCACTGGCCATGGTGTTGAGGATTTTAGTCGATGGTACTGGGTTAATAGCGATACGTGTACTTATGGGGAGAGCAGATCTCCAAATCAGATTTGCCAGCGGAATCTGAAGTGTGATTTTCAGGGTAATTGGCCCGGTATGAGTGTGAGCGTGAGTGTGAGTGTTGAGTCCGAACATGAGCATATAGTGATAATCAACAGTCTAGTAGATCTTCATAAGCATGGTGGTGACACTGATGGCCCTACGATAGGCTGTAATACCACCGCACTAGCACGCTAAGTTGAGCTCACATGTTGAGTTAAGTCCACATCCTAGGAGTCTGGCAACAGCTTCCACATTCCCTAGAACTGCACTGCTGGCCAAAGCTTGAGCTTCGGATACGGGCCAGAACTTGAGGTTTGCTCACAGACCAGAGCTGCTGACCACTTTGCTGGCAGCTGAACCTTGAGTACGTTGCTGCAGCCTCATCAGCAAGAAACCATGAAAGTGTATCTGTGCGAATAGAAAATACGGAGAGAAAGCTGGCAGAATACCTAAACGTTTGTCATACTTTTAAAGTTGGCTCCTGTCTGAAACCTTCTGGATTTGCTTTCGCGCCAGTGGAAGCCTTAAAGAGTCTGAAAGCAACTCCTAGCGTATTGCGATGGTGCAGAGGAATACGACGAAAGTGATTTGACAGAACTGAACATTCATGAAGGAGAGGGTCTCGAGGAGTACAAGGATGTGGACGAGAAGGAGGAGGAAGAAGACGATATAGAGGAAGAGGGCAACGAGAAAGAAGAGCTGGTTTCATGTCAAGATATGTAGCAGAGTGTATTTGTAGTTTCATCATGACATTGAGTGTAATTAGCACATTGTGTATATCCTCCGCAAATGAACCAGTTCAGTCATGGAGGTGGGGTGCCACGGTGCACTCCGCGAATGGACACATCCAGTCACTGAGTGTGATACTCCGTGGCTGGACCGGTCTCTCCGCGGAGGGACATCCTCCGTGACCGGACTAGAACAACTACCACAATGACAATAATCCATCATGAGCACATTTTCAAGTTGCCAAAGGTACTTAAAAACATTCTAAAGCTAATTCAACCTTTCTGTATGGCATTGCCAGGGAATCCAGGGATGTATAGAGTGGAGTAGGGTCTACTGAGCTATCCAGTGCAGACTGTCTCCAACAGATTATTATACAAGGGAATCAGTTGGAATTTAACTCACTTGCAGATGCTACTCTAGAGTAGTTGATACATTACCAATCCAGTGCATTATCAGTAGCAGGTAAGTACAAATATAGCATATTGCTCACACCCATGATTCATACAGAGCTGAATGTGAGTACATGTTTCCAGTTCAAATAAACCATCATGAAACACATTACAAATCTCAAAGCTGGTAATTTGTAACATCAGATATCTCCATTGTTCTAAAGTGATGAAAGTAATATTCAATGATTCCTGCAGTCCAGTATTGGACCAGTCTAGACAGGGTGCATCAAAGTCCAGTCCAATCCATTCTGTGTAATGTTTGGTCTGCGTTTGGACAAATCCCCTCTTTTAATGAACCTGTAGTAACCTGGCCCAAATTGATTTGGACCAGTCCAGCCCATTGGTTAAGTTTAGTGTATTATTTCACAGTATTGGTCTGTTATTGGGGGAAATATATACTGATGGCATCAAATATAGAGTCAGAACTGTCTTCAGTTCACCCAGAGTGGGTATCCCACAGTGTGCAGTGGTAAATGTGAGTGTAAGTCATGTTTTCAGTGGTACTTGATGGAGAAACAATGTCGAAATTACAAGTTCACACAGACTTGTCTAGACCAAGCTGGCCCTGTCCTGGATTGTCAGTCATGGGATCGGACCAGTATAAGCTACGGGTTTCACAGGACTGAACTGAGCACTACCCTAGCCCAGGTCAGTTGGGACTGGTGGAACATTGGTAATCACCATATTATATAATGTTCACCTGGTAGGATTGACTAATTTCGGACAAATGAACTACATAACTTTACCAGAAAACAATGTCTATTGCTAAGCTGTTGTATTTTAAACTGAATTCATACTAGTCTGCCATACCTGATGAACAGCACCATTTGGCCATCACTCTCTGATGGACAGAATGCATTACGATCTGCATGATCAGTTAGATATTGACCTCGATATAACATCATTTTGTCAGTATGAGAGTTATCTATTTGCAGGTGCCAGATATACTACTAACACCCAATTAGTAATATACAATTTATGTGTTTGGGATCAACAACAGTCTAATATGCAGAAGTAGCCATATTTAAATGGCAACAACAGAATCAATTAAAACGAAAATGTTGACCCTTGGAGCAAATTGCTAAATACTGCTGGTGCAATATCCATACTCAGTCAAATTCTTCTGTTTTGTGTTAACATGTAGTAATATCATTACTTACAGACTGTAACTATAACCAGTTGTAATAACACATGCAGTGTCCTGCTAGTATTACAGTAAGATCTATTAAGATTTGAACCACTGCAAGTAACATTGAAATAAATTCAGAGGGACTTGCCGTTCTTTGTCTCTACCCAACGATTGTATGAATATCTAATAGACAAGTATTGAAAATATGGAAGTATCTACATTTTGCTTACAAATGTTTCCAATGTCTGAAGTAACACTCCTTATGATAAGAAGCTTAATGCTAATAAGAATAATGTGACATGTTAATGCTTTTGTTCTCATTTTTAATTCGGATTTCTAGAACGTTCTGGATAGAACTTGTCTAGCATATTCTGTTTAGATCTGTTTAGAAGAGAGATGTATTAGTGCTTAACTTTTTGAACACATCTCAATCATTCTGTTATGTTCATTTCAGTTCTTATAGATTTCCTTACAGTTGAAGAGATTTTGTTTGCTGTTGTAGGATATTGATCCGTGACTGTGGTTACCGATAATCACTACATATTAATGGTCTAAATTGATAACTATGTCTGTGGCTAGAGAACAGTTCTTTAAACTTGCTCTGACATCGACAAGATAACAATATTATGTTCTTGAAACATCCTTCAGTATATGCTTGCTTTTTGAATCCTTCCTAACATTCTTATTCTTGCTATACTTTTTGTTTAAATACTTCTTTTGAAGTTCTGACAGATCTCTGCAGACTTTCACTGTTACATTCTATTTGCCAGAAGCTATATCACATCTGAATATGATCTTATCAACCAAACAAAATCTACATTTAGTTGGTTACTGGACATCCTTTAAAATATACTGTACAATACACTTTGAAATACTGACTGATTCAGCAAGTTGAACTCTTCAACAAACTTCCTATGTACCACATCACTGCTTACTGATAATCCAAGGTACTGGATAACAAACAGAGCTGAATATTGTCAACATTATGTGGGTTGGATATGGTTACCGGGCGAATAAGTCATACTGCTGTGTAAGAGAGAAAAACTGTTGCATTACTGCAACTAGAGAAGTATAATTGAATTGACTGACAGCTTATGTTCCATTGAAATTGCCTAACTATACCCATTCCCATAGACCAGATATCTATATCAATGGTTGAGATCGATCCCATGTAAGATTAGCGGACTACAGAACAAGTGCTGGGTAGTCTTCACCGGCAGGTAAATGTTCTAAACTACAAATACATACAATGATGGAATCCGCAATTTATCAGAGTTATTGAAAAGATTTGAGATGATTCCACAATGTACGGCTGCCAATAAAGATATTGATTATTTTCACAACTAAATAAGGTTATCCAGACTGAAGGTGATATACTTTCGAATTATGTGTATCGAAAGGATAAACCATTGTTGAAAAGAATTCTACTCATTTGCCGACACTCGGTCCAGGGTACAGCTTGGTCTGCTCATATTCTAGTAGTAGATTGTATTGGACTGGACTATATACTGAGAGTATTTCACTGAATTGGCCTGCTCTAGACCAGACTATATAGAATAATGATATTATCAGCAACAGGCCTGAGTAAACTGCCAGCTCTCTGGGTTCTAACCAGATAAATTGTTAAGTTCAGATGTATACCCGTCCTCAAACACAACCCACTCCTTCATTACAGTCGAAGCCCAGATACATACCTGTCAACCTTCCGGACTTGCCATTTTTGGCTTAACCCCTTGTGTCCAATCAATGCTTCTCTATATTAGTTGCTCTATTCATGGTCAGATTCAGATATGCTTCTGCTGATTGCAAAATATTAACAACAGTACATTGTTGTTTTTTTGGATATATAGGTCGCCTTCATAAACAATAAAAGGAAAAACATTCTCTAGGCCCCATCCTGGAAGAGAGTATTGATTGAGCGTCAATACTGTGTGGTCTGGCATCGTGGGCAATCTGAGTGGTGATTGGTTGCAGACAGTGCTAAATAAGGTATTGGCCACAGTTAGAGGCAATACAAGAAGCAACATCCTCCTAGCCCCATCTTAACAATGTGTGTCAATGAAGTGTTATGCATTTCAGCTCTTGCATTGTTGGTAATCCACAGGGCGCTTGATTGCAGACCTCTACTAAGGAGAAGTTGGCAGCCTAGCTAGGCCAATACGCAAGCATTATTTCCACAACTGCCTTCTGCACAGCAACAACTTATAAAACATACACTGCTGTAACCAAGAGTTCATGAGCATTTGAGCCAAGCAAAATGGCCAAAACATTGTACAGAGACATTGACCGGTATATAGCACTTTGAATACATATGATGACAAGCTAAAAGTCATTGATGCTTCATTGACAGGAATTTTCATGAATGGGCAGGGAGCACAACACTAATGCCTTTTCCTACACAGGCAGCAAATGCTTTGATTATGTATAGTAATGACTGAATTGTTTTTGAATTCACTGACTTACAAGATAAAAATTCTTTAACTCTTGATTGACACTCAATATCAGAATGGGGCATGGTGCATGTTGCTCTCTCTTATGCCTACCAAGCCTGCCAATATGGTATTAATGTACAGCTACAACAAATGGAAGCTTGGATTGCCCATGATGCAAGACTGAAAATTGTTGACTCTGTGATGACGCTTATTTTGCCCTGGATGTATGTATAATATATTATCATGTAATTTGGCATAGTATAGCATTGATGGTGTTTTCACAGCATTTGTACCATCATTGTATATTTTTTCCTTTATCACTGCATAGTTCTTCAATGACACATCTAAACGTATCATATAGGATATTCTTTATAGTATCTGTGAATTGTAAATAATAATACACTCAAAAATCCCTTTGCATTAAATCAATGCCCATCTTTACTGCCAGGTTCACTCAATAGGCCCCTATAATCTGCAAAATAAATGTCAGCTGTAGTACCACACAGAAGATAGTGGACTAACCAGTCGATGGTCCATTGTCAGTCAGCATCTCTCGATTAATATGTTGATCCCAGGTGCGACCTGTAGTATATACATCAAGATTGAAAAATTGAGCCTGCAGAAGTATATCATGTATATATACATACCCAGGAGACACCTTCCATTTCGGAACTGTGAGCTCCATCACTACCAGCAGTTGCTACAGGTGGCGTTCTGGGCAGATGTGGGCTCAGTTCTGGTGTCAGTTGTCTTAGTTGGTGGAGTGGAGGTGTACCCTTGGCTTTACACCTTCAGTCTGTCTGGGAATTCAGTATAGTGCCATTGTGGCAAGGAATGCAGCCATCTGTGTGATGTTCCCAAAGCATACCCAGCTGTCTTTCCATTGAAGTCTTCAAATTTTTAAACCGCGGAAACTCAACTCCCTGGTTCATCTCTTCTTGGACTTCAGCCCAGGATATTTGATTTGGGATTGCATTTTCACTATTGCAGTGTGTGAAAACCCTCCTTGGGTGAATTTTGCCAAATTCAAGACAAGGCACATGTCAGAGTGTTCTAGCTGTACCCGACTTCCTTGCCTTGTAATAGTTGTAGACAGCTTGAAAACCTACAAGGAATTGCTTGCTGCATATACCTATGAGATTCGGTTATTCCCTGTACCATATATAATTCCAAAGTGTCTTCAATGGTTGTTACAGTCTGTTTCGTCTACTCTCAGTGACACTGATCACTTAATATTCACACCATAATCCCATGTCTAATAGCATTATAATGTTCAATTTTGCAGACTGTGCATTCAAATTTCTTGGTCGACCATAGAGGTGTCCCATTACAGTCATATCTAAATTGGTTATGCAGTGCTGTACATAGAGCCGTTGAATATTGCGTGAAGTACAACTAGATCTCGATGAGGCTCATCGCCAATTCTTTGTCTGTCTTGAACGGTACCTGAGGATGGGATGATATGGGCCAATATACTCGAGGAGGCAACCTTTACATTTCAAGGACGATGTTCATTATTTGGAGCTTTCCGACAGCTATTTGCTGACAATTACATCTATTAGTGCTTCATCAAATCAGTTGACTACGTATGAGATGCAATTCACCCTTAAGGCCACCTTAATGGAGGGGCCTGTATTGAGGAAACACATACCATGCATGACACATATCATGGAACTTACTTTAGGTTCACTCATCAGCAGTCTCAGTGCAATAGGCTGTACCACGTCGTGGAAAGCCCATTGGGGTGATCAGCAATTTGGACACAATGAATACATAGAGATTGGGATCAGTTAAAGACATCAAATAGTGAACAATATACCAATCATCATGCTATCGGCTGTGAGTCCCTGTATAGTGAAGATAATTGAGAAAGTAAGTATTTCAATAGATTTTGAAACTCCTGAAACTGTTCATTATATAGCCGAAAATGGTTGCTGTATTGATTACATGGATACCTGGTTATTGAAATGTGTTTATTGACGGTCAGCAAGCCAAAGTCTGCATGGTGGTACTACATATTATGGATATGAAGACAAATGGGAAGTTGACACTGGAGTTGGTTGAGGGAGTCTACCAATTATGTGAATTTAACTGTGAGTGTCTCCAGAATCCAAAATACAGCGCATACCAACCACTGTTCACAACCCTGGGACAATTGCCCATTGTCAAATACTTGATGCAAGGTTTAAGTGCATACTGATACTGGATTCTTTGCACATTGAAAAGGTACATGGTTATATTGCATCATGTTATCACAATCTACAATGACAAGATTCCTTCTCATTGTTGCACATATCCTTTATCATTTCTGCAGATTGAGATTGGGTCAGATTTAAAACAGCAAAATGGATATTAATTCTAAATGCGAGATATCCTATACTATTCAATTCCAACTGATTTGTCTGAAGTCTGTGTGGAATGTATACTATGTCAAACTTTAACATGTGCCAGTAAATAAATTGGAAAGCAAGTCTAGCGACAAACATTTCCCATCCACAGTAGTTCCAGAATCCAGCCACTATTCCCTCAATGAATATGAGATCTCTGGTGTTCGCAACAGTTCAGGTTTACCCCCCTTCGTTCTGTGTTGAAACTGGGATGTACAACCAAAGTCCGGGTTACATACTACCAATGGCCCCCCCAACCTGCTCTGTCATTCCGGGGTTGATAACTGGACTGGTTAAGAACCATGGATTTTGGCCAGGTTGGAACTGGACTGCAGCTCCAGTTCAAAGATTTCTTCAGTTTTGGTTCCAACTGAACATTTCGGTTCGGATCTTATCGGGACATGGTCAACATGTGGAGTGTGAAGTACTATATGCTCTTTTGCATTCTGCTTTCAAATGTTCAATCCGACCAATATTTGGGCAATAGCTGTGAAATTGCGCCGAATGTTGAGTAAAATTCACTGCTTTTGGATTAGGGCTCAACCAATATTGATCTGATGGCACTTCGGAAATTGGAATCTGAAAGAGCCTATAAAACTGTATAATTTACATATAGATCATGTCATGATATGTTCAGAACTCAGATACCCAACTGCAGGCAATCTTGTAATGTTGAAAAGCCGGGTTTCTGGTGGTCAAACCAGGCCAATTACAACATTTTGGGTTTTTCGTGTGGTAAGACCGATTGCACTAGTTCGATTCCAGGTTGGAACTGTAACCCAATCCGACCTGGGAACTTGGCACAGTTGCAAATACTAGACTAGTACAGTAATAATAAAGAATACTAAGCATCTAGTAATGTGGCTGAATTGGTACCCGGACTAAGCAATCGCATAGCATGCTGATTGATTGCCGCTAGGCTCTGTATAAAATCACTGCCTGAAGTGACAAATTATAGGGGTAAAATAAATTCTAATCTCAATGATTACAACTCTAACGAAATGGATATTCCCAGTATGTATTGGATACCAGACATCACCAAGATGTTGTGCGAACATGAGGGAACACAGTCAATGTATGCCAATCTTCCTAAGGTGGCATGTGTCATATCCTCTATCACACCTCATGGTGTCAGAGTGGAGGCCCATTTTGCCCTTGGGCAACATGTTCTCAGCTGGTGGCAGTCAACAACCACAGGCAAGACTCTTGGCAAAAAGTAATTTCAAGGAGGTTTGCTGCAGCCACCAACCAGATATTGGCAGGCTATAACCCAGCATTGAATACGATGCACACAGAAAACGACTATGGAATCAAGACAGACGTGGAGGAAAGATAATTGTGTAGACAGGCTACGGTGCATGACATTAGAAAGATTTGGCAGGGCAGCAAAATACTATAACGAACAAAGAAGGAATCCCCTGCTGAAATGAAGGAGATGACAGCTATTGTATACATTTTGTATATGGAAGAGATTGTCAAAGTATCATTGTCACTCTTTCAACATGATGGTACAGCTGCATTTATATTGTCAGAAAGTTCTCCAGTGCAACTTGCTTTGTCTCCAAAGGACCTCCTTGGAGAACAAATACAAATACTAACTATTTGCCGAATTATAATCTTCAACTGTCATACAGTTAAAGGTGATGAGTAAACAGCACCTTAAAGCATTTCCAACAAAATACATTGCTTGACAGAAATTAAGACATGGATAATTCAAATAAATGCAAACTCAATTGTATTGTACAAAGTGAATCCCATCTGGAGCAAGACAGTGGAATTGTGGATTGGGTAAGCCCAGAGTAGCGGGTTGTGAGTAATGTGCCAAATCTTCCATCATTGATTTGGCAAATACAGAGGTCAAAAAGACAGGCTGATAAGGTGTTGGTTTCGCCCAATGCGATGGACATGAGGAGGAACAAAGTAATCAACAAACAGTAGGGTAGAACACATGAATGTTTGAACAGATTCTTAATCTAGCTTCAGCGAGAGTTGGAGTTAGAGATATATTATGTCTGAATGATAAACAGTTGCTTCTGGGTGTCAGTTGATAAACTGAGGTATAGTGGGTACAATAAATCTTGTAGGAAGATATGTAAATTTTCATAGTATGAGAGTGAACAGTGAAACAATATTATAGCCCATGGCTATGCCACAGAGCCGAGTCTCAATCTGTCAGAAAGACATCCAACATAATCAAATCATTATAAACACACTTATGGATGGCAGTAGATATTCAAAGTAAAATTGATCAAAATTAGAGTCAACAGAGGGTCAACAATGTTTGGTATTGTAAGTATGGGAATTGAAAAGTGATTTGGTTGCTGTTATACATAACCGACATATTGGCAGCTTGTAAAGGCAATACTGACAGCAACACTGCCACTGCTGTATTTTGTCAATTAGTATGAAAGGAACATTAACGATTTCAAGCTTTGTATCTTAGGTAATCTAAGTTCCAATTGGTTGCAGACATCCATTGATGAGATTATAGCAGCCATTAGTGGCAGAAACAATAATAACAAGCTCCATGCTGCATTCTGCAAATGACTGTCAACAGAGCGTTTACAGTGTTTGATCATATATTTTGGGGAATAAAGACATCAAATGAATCTTTGAGCACTGTATGGACTTATTGACCGTCTTGACAGGGTAAAGTACAATCCATCATAGGAAAGACACGGATTCCACAATATTTGATATCGCAGACTGCAAAATGTTCCCAAACAGATCATCGGTTGTGCAGTACGTGATTTTGCTAAGTCAGTATTATTACACTGCAAAAACAGAAGCCTTATATACTTCTATAGATGGACTCACTGTGCAACGCACTGACAACTGGCCGAATTCAAACAAGTTAGGAGATTTCCAGTGAACAGTATACAAGTTGATGGAACCAGAGGCATGTAAATTGGAATCATCATTATGGTAACTCCGACATCTGCCAGATGAGCAGTGCACATTTGATAAAAGACATCTCTGACCAGTTATGAAATGATTAAGAAATCCACTCTATGTATGCTGATATCTCTACTGGAGTACGCAGTGTATTCTCTCATATACAACATAATGTCAGAGTGGAGGTCTGTTGTCACCTTCACAGAGTGGCTTCCCACTTGGGAAAGTCAATAACTAGTACCGAGGCTGTACGTGAACTGGTTGTCGATCTTTAGCTAGGAAGCGCCAACAACAACATGCTGCAAGGCGATGACTCAGCATGGAATACCACAACGTATCAAAAATATTTTGAAATGTTGCGATCGGCTGAGGATAATGCAGTGCAGAGAATTGCAAATATCCATGACATTTGGTAGCTGTGCCAGTACTGGCAACACTTATATGCTGTAGAGATGGAATCTAGTGCACGAATTGTGCTAATGACAGCCATTGAATTGTTTTCCAATAGTGAAGAGATAGTCAAAGAATTATGGTCAAATTTTCAACATGTTGATGCAGATGCTTTTACACTGTCAGAAACATTATCTTTGCAAGAAGCTGTGTCTGCAAAGGACCTCCTGCAAGCACAAACTCCACAATTGAATATCTTCGGAATGCAATGAACTGACCATCATTCAGCTAGTGCTTACAATGACAGTATACTTAAAACCATATTAGACTGCAAACATTGGCATAACTGGAATGGTGACTTGGATAATCCAATTCACGGCACAGACCACTGGGAGTCAGAATTAGGAATGCAATATAGAGCTAGGCAAAGGCATTGAGGATTCAGACACCGCATACCAGAGTGATTTGAATGTCTCATCAAATGTTCCAAGATTGACTTTGCTAACACAGAATTCAATAAAACAGGGTGGAAAGGGGTTGGTGACAGTCAATGGGATGGAGATGAGGAGGAATATGAGAAAAAAGAAAATATAGAACAGAATCCATTAATATATTTTCACTAGCTCCATTATGATGCCTGACTGAGAATTTTCTTTAAAGCAATGTCATTGGAGAAGAGTAACCAGTGAAATGTAAACATTGGGCGAGAGGCAGAAGGTTAAAGGGGGAAATGAACCATTTAGCAAGATATATAAATATTAACACAATCAGAGTGACCAGTGCAAGAATGTTTTTGGGCTCAGCCTTGTTCCAGACTGAGTCTCATTGAGAGTGTAAGCAACCCAATTAGTTCAAAAAATTCTGACTACAATTTTGAATGTCAGCACATCACCAATAGACTATGCCTTATAATATGCATCATTGAATCATCAATAATCTTTGGTCTTGTTGCTAAGGTATTTGTAACGTGGTTTGGTTACTGTAATGTATAACCAAGGTATTCGCAGCCTGTATAGGCAAATGAGAAAGATACACAGTCACTGCCCCATTTAGAAAATATATGTCAACAGTCTGCCCATGATGTTTGGATTTCCATTATGGGTAATCTAAGTGGTGATTGGTTCTAGACAACAATCAATGAGGTATGTTCTGCCTTCAGAAGTACACATACATGTGACATGACCCCTGCCCCTTGTCGAAATTGAAGTTCCACATAGTGGCAACAATTTTTGGGCTTGAATGTCGGATTATCTAACTGTTGCTTGATGGGAAAAATTAATATACACAGTAATGGTGGCCATTTCAGGCAAAACAGTGTGTGATATTAATGATACCCTATCATGGACATGAGGATCAACACAGTGTCCACAATTTCTGGTCATGCAAAGTGGTTAATCATGGCATCAGGTGGACACCTGACCTTATAACAGAACTGTTGAAAGCCTGCATTGGTAAAAAATACAATCTATACAAGGTAAATCAGTGATTCCCATAGAATCGATATGGCAAATTGCAAATTATGCAAATCAAGTTTAGAAGAGGTGGAATAGGTTATATTGTTAGCATACTGTTATCAAACTGCAAAACGAAAAGCATTTGTTGTACCTACACAGAGATGTTTGGGGCCACCCACTAAAACGCTGTCTAATACAGACCGGTTGCCAGATTTCTATCACATCGTATCAAAATTGATTGTGTAGGTGTGTTCATAACCCTGTCACCGATTGTGGAAACTGTTTGGTATTGACCCAGAGGCGGACCTGACATGGCAGCCCAGATGTCTTCGTAACACCAAAATGAGGTATTGTTGATCACAACAATATGAAGTACAAATAGTTCCTGAGAAATATAGCTATTACTATTCGATACCACTACACAGCAAGCAGGAATCGTGAACAGTCTGGTACGTGAGGCTGAAGCTGGTCAGGGTGACCCCATGCTGAATAGGAAACCTACAACAATAGTCAAACTTATACCTAGAAGTGTTTGTTTACACAAACTGGAAATTAATCAAGAATCATTGGTTGTTGCATATCATTGCCAGCACACCTACACCACCGTTCTACCATATAGGTAGACATTGAGTAATTATGGTATATGGTTGGCAACTTAGACCTGAGTGATAGGAAATCTTGGTGACTAGTGAAGTTGATCCCTAGAGATCTAAGTCGGGTGGTGAGGTGACTATATTGAATGGATATTACCCAGTTACAGTCACATGTCCCCATTACATTATCACTCTCTTTACACATGGACCTCCTCGGCTGCATAAATCATACAAGTGACAAAGAAAGGAAATGGAAGGAAGCATTATACATTTATGCCAGATATGTACAGAGGACAAAATTCTAGGTCCTGCTACCAATGCATACCTCATGATGGTAGCCTTTTGCCAGATCCTTTGTGCGGGGATTGTCCACCTCAATTAGCACATGGGAAAAACCTATGGCAATGCCATTTGTACTGGGCCAAGATCCAGAGAAGAGAAGAAGAGAAAAAAAAAACAAGGAAATATCCAAAAGTGATTCTGTTCTTTATTATCTGAACTTTCTTCTCCATGCTTCAACAACTATTACGTACAAAGCTAGTATCTCTGTTTTGGTCTTTGTTGAAATTGTCAGTGTGGTAGAGCTTTCACTGGTGACATCTCATCAATGTGAGCTGCCCCTGCCGGCCTTGGTCATATCAGTCAAACAAATATATCAATTATGACTTATTTGGTAATATCTACCACTTACGTTCCTCGAAAATGGCTATACATACCAAATCCAACCATGCAAGTGGAGTCTGAAATCTAAACAGTGCTTGTGGATGTTCTGCGAAGTTTCTCTGGCAGATGGTAGTTATTGGTACTCGGCATTGACTTATAGTTTCATCAAAACTTGGTAGCCAACTATGGAAGTACATTTAGGTGACCATTCAATAGACTTCAGAGTCGCGTTTAATCTCCAGGTTTTGTTGAATCTTAGATGACCTCTTGCTGGACATCATGAGAGACTGCATCCTGGTGGGCTTTTGGGTTGTCAATAGAACTTGACTAGTCGACAACTCAGTACACTAATGTCTCAACTTCTCTGAGTATCACGGTAGACTACATTCTAATGGGATTTCGGAGTCTCTGTCGTACCTGACTTGTCGACTTCTCAGTTGACTTCTCAGTTGACTTTTCAGTTGACTGTGCAGTCAAATTCTCAGTTGATGGCTAGACCAACTTCTCAGATAACTTGATGATCAACTTCTGAGATTGCCTCGGTAGACCACCTCTTGCTGATATTTGCCCTGGTCTGTAGGACACATTTTTTGACATGGTTATTCCCTTTTGAAGTATATTGCTCTGTCAACCACTGAGACTCAAAGTGGTTTTGGAATATTTTTATGGTTCAATACACCGATGAACCATTGTAGACTTTGTGTGATCTTTGTCGACTGACATGGCTTTCAGCAGTCTGCATATCTTGATTTCAGAGGCCTTTAACTTTGCTTCTATTTTGGCTTTTCTTGGTCAACTTGCGTCATTGCATTATTCCACTTTATTCATCCCATTGTTATACAGGCTCTTATCTCGTTTTCCACCTGTTGATAGACTTTCTCTGTGGCTTGCTATGGTTGATAATCAACCTAGTGTTTCGACTTGTTTCATGTTTCGAATACCTAGTTATCCTGACTACCATCATGTGTTTACTTGCTTCATCATTGACCCTTAGACAGCGGTTGGCCTTTGTTTCCTGTGCAAGGGCTGTTCTTGGGGTCTTTTCCAGGTTTGGCCATGTATTCTGCAGGTGGGCCTATTGTCTTCTCGATGCTAGCTGTGTATGTTGATTCTTGTGGTATGCATATACCCGCTCTCTGGTTGCTTTTATTGCAGCTGGACCTCTCTATCATTATGTACACTGTGGACCATCATTCCAGGATATCTCATCTTGTCATTGCTCCCATTGCATGTTAGTGTGCTGCAGACAACATATATCTAATTGGTACCATAGCTTGGGACTTGGGGTGGTTGTTTACCATAATGGTACAACTTGGTGCTCGAACTGCCTGGACTATGGTTTTGTACTTGTTACTTTCCTTGTTTCAGATTTTGTAATATTCATTCCACTATTTTTATCAGAGCTTAGTTTGCCACACACAGACGCTATACACCATCCATCATCTTTGCAAATGCGATCAATACTGGAGCAGGCAAATTTCAGTCGTTGCATTCATTAGTGAGGTTTGTTGCGATGTTGAAATCGAGAATGTCAACTCCACTCCTCTATAATGGCCAACTGTTCTTCTCACTCGCTCTTTGAGATAGTCTGTAGATCCACCCTATTTGGGTGGTTGCTCAGAGCTAAAACCATGTCATTTCCTTGCAGCCTCTTGGTACACTCCCTGACCATTAACCACTCTTCCTACACAATTCCATTTGGATGCCTTGTATAATGTGGTGCAACAGTTGCAATCTCTTAGCTGCATAGGTCAACGTAGTCCTTGAATTGCACAAAAATATAACAAATCTTAATATTGTGCTGGGATGGTACCCCCATCATCTGTTACCATCTCCAAGTTTACTCTGTCTGTTCCTATTCTCAGTAGCCCATGCTGCATTGTGCATTGTAGAATGCATTGGTCTAGTCGAGGCGGGTAGGGGTTCCGGGATAGTTTGATCAGATGGTTTATCACAATACGACCAAGCTCTATTGACCAGTTTCTCAGTTTGTGTGTTGGCACGCCAGTTGCATTCATTCAAGCACAGTCACTGTGTTACAGTTCTACTGCAACTTCTGCCACTGCTCCTGCTCGTGCATTCAATATCTTGGAGTGTCTCTCACATATGGTGATACCTTCCATTGATGCTCCCGGCAACATCTGACATCCTCCAAGTGATATGGCAAATGCCTTGATCACCTCTTACGTAGCTCAGAGATGATTCAATACCATAACCGTGAGTAGTTGTATACACAGGTGAAGTTAAACCTAGATTTCTGCACCCCTTCTGGCAGAGGACAAGTGTGTTGTGTTTCCGGCATCTTTGATTGTTATGAACAATTTTGTTTTCATTGGGCTGTCAATTATCCCTTGCTTTAGTCTATTTCAGGGTTTCTTGCAATGGCAAGCCCATGACTTGATTGAATGACCTCATGTGGGATGACTAAAACATCAGATTAGTCAGCTGGTCTAAAGTGTTGAAAATACTCAACCAAGAGACTTGCATTTCAGGTCTCCTTTAAAACCATCCTCACAGGGCCATGCTGGTGGTAAATGTTGGCTCCTATGGCAGCTAGAGTCTGTTATGTAGGCTCAGTGATCCAAATATACTCATTGCACCACAGTGGATTTGTGCTTTAACTCGATTCAGGTAGTAGTGAATATTTAGTACAATTGTAGGTACACTAGTCTCTGCGGCAATGGCAGGTACATTGCCAGTGTGGCAATTGGCTTTCGTAGAAATCCTTTGAAAGACACGGCACTGGTGACAAGTTGGCACCGCTGCCGCCATGGCGTGTGTTGGAGTTGACCAATTTCCAACTTCCGGAACCGCCAACGTTGTAACCATTACAATTGTTTGAAGTGTTTTTGACAGGTTCAGGGTTACCTGGTTAGAAGTTGCATCTGTTGTTGCCGCCATTCTAAGAATCACCCAATTATAATTGTTGTTTTTGCTGTCCTCTGGGATTCTTCAAGATTGCTAGTATTGTAAGTGTATATGACTACTGAAGTGGATGGACATCTCTAAAATTGAAGGGATGTTGCCACAATACTGCTGACTCGCAATCTGCTCTCTAGTGTAGCTGCGGTTCTGAGTATTGGTGATTCAGGTGAACGATTGCATCATTGATTGCAGGTTCTCCTACTGAGGATTAGGCTCAATTGACTTGTAGAAATAGTATTTGACTCAATATGTATTGTGTATTCAGTATGAATTATTGGACAAATTAACTGATAGTGCACTGTGGTCATAATAATTGGTGGCATCGCAAGTGACATTCCTTTGGAGTGATTTGATATTTGAACTCTTCTCCGCTTTCATCAGTGAGCTCAGTTGAATTATTGATGACTCAATATCCGTGGTGACAGTAATCATACTTCAATATGTCATTCTGAATGCACTAGTATTGACAGTTGACTTTATAATGTAGCATGTCAGTATAGCGGTAAAACTCATAAATTCCTTGAGGGAAACCTTTCTGTGGACACCAACACTGACACTAGTGCAAGGGCACTTATGCCAGCATTGGGCATTACAGGCATAGATATGGTAACTATGGTATACTGTCGCAAACATGAAATCGACCGATTGTAATTACAAGTGTACTCATAAGTTGATCAGTAGAGGTCTAAGTCGCATGGTGAGCTGCTTATAATGTATTGCCGCTAGATGGCAACAGGCAGATTTTGCGATGTGAGTCATCTAATCGAATGTAACCTTGTTGCCTCAGCTAGTAATGAAAGTATTTAACAAATGTACCAAGACAAACAGCTTGGCTTTATGTCATTCAATCAGGTATTGGATTGTATCCACATCTTTGATTAACAATTATTAGAATTCAATATCACATGCTGTGTTTTGTAATATCGAAATAGTACCTAATATGAATAATGCATACTATGATTCTTGATATGTGTTTGATTGACACAGAGTATCAGAGGTGGTGGTACATATCATGTATTATAATTTTGAAGATGTTAATGTCTTCAATACTGTCAGTGTCTTTAGATTTTGAAAACAAATATTAGTTCTTACAGTTTCAGACATTATAGATTTCAGATTCTATGGCTTCCCCAATTGGACTAGTGGATTAATGCTGACAGTAATTGAATACCTTCATAAGCTGCCACTTTCTCAGTGTGAACATGTGCTTTAACATTAAAAACACAAATGACCTGGTATTATGATTATCCTCTTGATGTCAAGGTTGACTTCTTTTGAAGGATCTCTTGAATTTCTTCTTCTCTGCTGGACAACAGAGTTACCTTGTTATGGACTATTGTCTTTATTGGTCTGTTCTACTGAGGTTGGTAAACAGAAATATAACAAAAGTAGAAGGTATATAATCTCTTCAGATTATTGTGCCCTCCAAGAGTTGATACATTCAGGGGTATGTAAGTAATTCAATTACAGCTGGACTTGTATCTGATATACATTTTACCCATCAAGGACAGGATGAAAATATATAGTAGTTATTATTTCTTGTTCAATTGATTGAAACACATGGTTGGAGGTTAATGTGGATATTGACCTCTGTTTTAGATTACAGGGAATGTAATTTAACAAAGTATCTTTGAGTTTATCAATTAACTCAACGGAGAGTTGAATTATGAATACAAGTTCAACCAATAGTAATAGATTTTGCAATAGGTATGTTGGAGACTCAGGAGTTATCACATGGTTAAATTGTATACGATTAGTATAAACTAATATAATGATATACATTAATGTATAACCAGATCTGAAAGAATATTAGTAAGTACAGTTGCAAATATGGATGTCTATCTTTTATAGATTCTAAACTGCAAAAAAGATTATCACTACAGATCTATGATTGGTAGGAAGTAGACTGTATAGAATGAGTATTAGCTGTGTGTGGGTTACAGACTGCAGTTACATTAACCCCCTGAACAGATGTGAAGCACCTGTACTGTAATAACCATTGTAGAGAAATTACAAAATATATTCAAACAATCATACTGGCCATATGATAATTGAAACCCCACCATCCCACCATTGTTTAGTACTGTAAAGTTGCCCCATACTGAATGAAGTCTACAAGAAAACTCCACCTTGGTTTTTCCACAAACCCAAAATATTCTGCTCTGGATTAGGAGTTGGTCTGGTCCAGTTCAACAAGAGAGTCTGGAGAGTCAAGACATAAAACTATCAGTTTTAGACTGGATGGGCTTTATCTAGACCTATTCAAGGAAGCTACGTCTAATATCTTCACACTAGTTACAAAATTTCCAGAATTGTACATTCATTTTCAGAAAATTCATTATTTCCACATTATTAAAAGAAAGTCAATATATTGCCTCATTTCAAGATAGAATGATTGGAGGCAAAACCAATGTATATATCTCTGAGTATGGGACACGGAGTTATGTGACAATTTGGGGACGTTATGTGCATTGGCAACCTCATTTGATGCTATCGACTAATACATGGCAGCTGGTGAGTCACATAGTGCAAGTGGCAAGTGGCAAGTGGCAAGTAGTGAGTAAGGTAACAAATTTCAGTCTGTGAGTATCTGTCTCTGTATCTGAGTCTGAATGTATGCATCTGCATTTGAATAGGATACTTTAGTTATTGCCTCCGCCACCACCGCCACTCACTTAGGTACCAAGAAGCTAGCGGCGCAACATACAGAGATTAGGGTAGAACAGCGATGGACTCGGTGACAGGGCATATAGATCTGGGTGATCTGAGTGTAGAAACAGTATAGCACCTTGTTCTGCCCTGACATACACACACAAACATTGCCAGCTCTTGGTTCCAATACACTCTTGCAGAGTTGTCATAGATCCATGTATCTGATGGGGGTCCACATTGCGAAGTACTCAATCGTATCATCTCTCCCTTTGTATATTCCTCTTTATCAAGAGCTGTTCTTTCACCACTATTCCGTCTGGATTGCAAGGAAGATTTGAAGGAGTATTGATGATTGGTTGTCAGCCATCTAGCTGGGCCGTATCACCACAGCATGTACAGGTCTTTGCCTCTCTGTTTCCATTTATTACAATTTTCGGCATTTCAATATATTGCAAACTACCAGAGAGTTTTACAGCTTTGCCCCAAGTGGACTGGTTCAGACCGTGGCCATTGCAGTCTACCAGAATTGTAGGTATATCCAAATCCAGTACAATACATGCCAGTACTGGATGATGTCCAGCATGGATGAGTCCAGGCCTCGACTGGACTGGACATATCCAGACAGGTCCACACCAGGACTGCTGGAATAATCGCTCTACTGGATGTTAACTGCACATTTATAGGGACATAACCACAGGCTGGTGCCATTTGTTTATTGTGTACAATCCAATACTATTTTGAGGTATAACAAAAGAAGAGAAGAGATGAAAGTAAGTCTAACTGAATTGATTGCTTACCTCCAGTCTGGAGATCAAACACTGATGCAACTAGTGTCCTCTTCATTCAAATTGTTGTAAAAGATTTTTCATGCTTTTAATGTCTGACATTGTATGGTATCTATGTTACAATTCAGGACATTAGTTCTGTCTAGTATTGTGGTAGTAGGGTAATTAAGAACGATAAAGGGGATACCTCTTCTGCCTCTGACTGAGAATTGATGAGTGCTTCCAGTTCCAGAATGATGTATAGCCATCACCAGTATATGTCAATTTCGTCTTAGTCCTCAGAATCAAACAACCTGTGTTGCCCAAAACAACAATACCGCCCAAGTGTAGTTATATGTGCACTGTTCTGAGTTTTTATGCAATGCTCTACAAACCATCCTTCTCTATTCGTAGTCATTTCTCTGTGGCATTGCGATTTAAATACCAATTGACACAGAGACATTATTTGAAGTGGACATTGCTATCCATTAATGTTGCTTCAACATTTTACCAGCAAAAGGGTATGGTAACAGATTCTCGCCCACCTTCTCTGTTGTGTTCATGGTGCATTCCTCTGTTGACTACCTTTCACTAAATGCTGAAGGTGTTAGTAGAATGTGACATATCTGCTATGAATATTGCTCAAGTTACAAAAATGGGTTGCTCCACTGACCAGGTCGAAATTGATTGATTGGCGATTGAATTTATGTCTCCATTGCCACATGATTTCAACATACTATACATAGACAGGTACTATGGGTCACATTGTACTTGATTTATGAATGGTCTTGTATTACCTTGTATAGTAGTTTGCTAGCACTGCCTGTGCATCTACAATTCAGACAGACTGTGTAAGTTAAGATATTGTAAAAGAGGCATTACAGTAAGCTCAATTCCATTTCCATCGCAATGTCCAGGCTTCCTTTTCCCATAGGTTCCTTAACAACTGGCAGCTGTCAATTTGGTTGCACTGCAAGGTGTGAATTTGTTTCATTCACATTGAGATCCCATTGAGAATACCTTCCGTCATGACTGTATTGATTTCTTGTTGATTAATCTTCTGCCTGTGTACCCGTGAATTGGTCAATCCACTGGAGAAGAATCGGTGAACATGCTAATTGGTTATTTTGTTGCATGTGGTATTATCATGACTAAATATCTATTGACAAAGTATGAGAACAGTTTTTTATTACAAGTGTATAATACTGGTTTCTGTCTACACATCCCAGAGTAGTCATGAAAGCTAATACCTAATATTATCTAAGAGGACTATATCTCTATAAATGCTATTTGGATGATAGTATCAGAGCATTTGGACTCAACATCACTGGCTGTATCTGGATTGTAAGCTTCCATTGAATACTCTTTGAGTTCTTGGTAGATATTGGGTAGGCCTCTGGTAATGTGGTTTGGCATTCAGTATGGTATGCTATTGTGTGATAGATTTGTATTTATCACATTGGCATTTGCTAGGTATCTTGGTCAATGAGTTCAAATCTTAGAGTTTCTACAAATCGTCTTATTCAACCTATGTTGAAACTTGTACTGCATTGATATCTATCACAATGTGAATTCCTTGGTCATGTATTGTGAGGTACTATGACTGTCTATGGTGATGACATTTGGTAGACTGTGGAATATGGTTAGTAATCATGGTCAATCTTCTGGGGGACAACTTAGTACCCAACAATGGATGGAATTATGCTTAGGTTCAGAAATGCTCTTGTTGTGATGCTGTTAGTCCCTGTATTTATGATGCAGGGGTTGACATACTGTACTGATCGGGATGTTGAACATGCCAGAATGTATACTATATGTATCCACCCAATTGAGTGCAGAGGCAGGAAAATAGATATAGCTTGCATAGCCAGAGATAAATCTATCACCCATTGCGACAACTTTGTTTAGAGTAAAATACACAGATTGGCTGATTCTTGACCATATATGCCTCCCAGTCCAAATTGTGTCAGGGAACATTTCTGAATAACATCTCTGACTGCATTCTATCAATAATCGAGTGGATTTTGACACTGATAACACCCAGTAAACAGAACAAAAGATATGTTGAATACTGCCACATCTCTAAAGGCTTAAACAGGTCAACAGGATGATAATGTAGTAGTAGGATGTATATTCAGAGTATTGATGGCTGGTGTTATCATATCATATGCATCGGCAGACAGGTTCAGCATCGCGAAACAGCTACTTACAGACTACTAAGTTTACTCACATAACATCATCAATAATATAGCTGCTCTCCGCCAGATGTACACTCCCATGAAAGTTAACCATTTGTTTCATAACGGTAAAAACATCTATCACACACAACTCAAAAATCATCACTTGCCATGTTAGAATCCTCAGCAGGAACAAGATCCAGTCGCCATGGATATGTATGTTAATATGACCCTCTGGATACTAAGGTTTAGACTTTCATGGGGACACAGACAGAGTCAATCATAAGTACGAGATGTGTCTTACAATATACAATGCCACTTACTACAACCTCGGGTTGAAAAGACAATCACAACTCAGATGGTAAAGTTGAAATGAGTGATCACAGCGGGGAATGTACTAAGTAATTCCAAGCATTATATGCAGTGTATGACCTTAAATATTGTTGAAGAAATCACTATTGCATTGGGAACCACACCTAATACAAGTGTTATAATCAGTAATCAGCTGCAGTTAGCCTTAATGGAACTCGATAAGTCAACACCAGCCTTAAATCAAGTGTAGGCTAATTCAGCACACATTTCAACATTTCAATCAAATCCCAGTGGTGATATATTTACCATCAAAACAACCGCATGCTGGATGCTCTCTGCTTTCAGAATACTATGTGTCATTCTCTCCTTTCTATCCCATCTGCACCACCACTGTGTAGTTTTTGTCCAGCAGCTAGGCTTCTGAGAAATGTTTGGTATTCATAAGGCACAGTAATGAAGTACAGTGAAACAGTGAGAGTTTTAAGACCAACTTGCAATTGCGGTTGACCACCAGTTCCCATGGTTGGAAGTGCTGGCGTAGCTTGGGAAGAGTTTTCAGTATGATTCGACAATGCCTGTATCCCTCCTAATACTGTAACTAGGGCATAATGGAGTTGAAAAACACTATGAATTATAGGTGGCGGGTATCTTGCGACCTGTAATGAATGAAACCAAGTGATTCATAGTCAGCTAGTATGTTGAGCTGATTGGGAGTACAGATATCTCTATGCCAAGGACTATGATATAACGTACCTCTTTGGAATTTAGGGCCTTTCGTCATCATAAACCCTGATCTCGATACAACATGCCTCAGTACACGATACTTACAAAGACACTCCCTCATATATGCCCAGTAACACTCAAAGACTCAAGTTCATGCCAATGTACAACAGCTTTTGAGCCCTTTTCTTTAGAAAGGGATCTGACCATCAATAATTCAACCTTTGTTTGTTCACTACAGGTCATCATCAAGGGAGAGCATCTCCACAAGCTAAGCGATTAACCTGCATTGTGCCGACTTTCTGACTATAGCCGATGGACGTCACCTGTACAGTCTGATCGAATATGATATCTTAGGATTGCGATATAACATCAGGTTATGGGATGAGTTGAAACACCCTTACCATCACGAAGTTCATTGGCACAAACTATGAACAATGGGCAATGACGATTGCCCTTCTTCTCATGCTGAAGCAAGTGTATGGTATCAACAAACGATATGATGACAAGCCAGAAGAGCTAGCAGCAAATGCCACCGCTAAAGGGAAAGCCCCTTTCAAACACTGGGTGAATTGCTATGGTGATGCCAGATCGAGTATCCTGCTGAGCATGGAGGGGAGGATTAAAGCAGCAGATATGGTCTTCGACAATGCGAAGATGCTTTGGGACAAGCTACCATTAGCCTACCTGTCAACGCTGAAGTTCAACATCATTGACATTAGGGAAGACTCTTGGAGCATTAAACTAAAGGGCTTCGGAGATTTCTACAACTTCACAGCGCAGATTGATCGGAAAGTTAATGACTACAATCTCTGTCCAGGACCGATACCACCCTCAACAACTGATACTGATGCTGCCAGTATGAACGCTGTGAAGACAATCACCAACCTGAGTGAGCAGGATCTCATCTTTAACCCCCTTTCCGCAATGTAAAGAGAAGACAAATGGAAAGTTTTCTTGCAGCTCATGATATGCAGAAATGTCACAATCACTTCCACCTGCGATGAGATTGGTAACAAGCTCATTGAAAAGGATGCTGCAATGCAGAGAGCGAATCCCCTCGATACTAAAGCTCTGCTAATTGCAAAGATACGTGGCACAGGCGGTAGAGACAGACAAGTTGGCAAAAGTCCAAAGAGGGATAAGATAGATAATATGGAGGATAAGAAAGACCAGAATCTGCAAAAAAGCTTTGTTTGCCAGCAGCGATGCCATATCACCGAGAACTGCTTGAGCACCCAATGTGGCGATCCTCCAAAGACTGCTCACACAGCAGCAAAAGATTTGACTGAGACAACTTTGTCTCAAACCAGTTTGATCAACAAGTATTAGATGGTACCCAGCTCACGTGCATCATCGAGTAATTGGTTCATTGATTGTAGACACTCAGCTCACAACTCTGGCTGTTGAACAATGTCCATCACCTACACCAAATATCATCCGAATACAAAGAAGGCGACGAGATACAATGGAGTCATATTGTTCGCTTCTGGATATGGAATTGTTCGGTTCATTTGTCAACTACCAGATGGAAAGACGGGCACAATCATGCTCCAGAATGTGGTGCATTTGCCGGCGTCACACAATCACAGCTCACTGTCTCAGGTGATGGACCAGGATGTCAAAGTTGATCTGGTGTGTCAGTACAGTCACAACATCGACAATTGCCATCGCAAGTTGACTGCCACTGCAGGACAGGTCAATGGGCTATTTGTTCCGGATCATGTTCTGGATCTAGTTCTGGGAATAACTGCCAAGTGTGATTGCGAGGGCTGCATTATATACATGTTAGCTCAAAAGCCCTTTACGCCCAGGACCCTCTTGCGCCACTGAGCAACTGCAGCTAATGCACTTTAAGAAATTGGGTGCATTCGAAACAGCCATTGGGGGAGGTCAGTATATGCTGCTTTTCACCTATGACACCACATGCCATATGGATGAGTACATATTGCAGTACAAGTCAGAAGTCATGGAGAAATTTAAAGAAAGGAAGAATGCAAGAGAAAAGCAGTCAGGCCAGCAAGTGAAACAATATCGTACAGATGGCAGTGGAGAGTATACCTCCAAGAAATTCACAGATTACCTAAAATTAAAGGGCATTCTAATGGCAATGACTATGGCCAACATTCCTCAGTTTAGGGGAGTCATCAAATGCGCGAACCGCACTATCATTGATCATGGAAAACACCTGCAGGATAATGCTGGACTTTGGAAAAGTTACTGGGTATTTGCTATCTTGGTGGTAGTCTGTCTCAGAAACTACTCTCCGCCACGATTAGCAGTTCATAAAACCCCATGCAAGCCCTGCCCGGGGATGATGAGAGTTTTGATGCCTCTCCTTGTGTTCAGGTTCTGGCACTACCTCCATATTGTGAAGGAGATACAACCAAAGCTGTATTATCGGGCCACTGCTAGTGTAATCATTGGGTGCTGCATATTGAGTAAGCAGTTGTTCATGTACAATCCATTTGCCAAAATGCTTCACTGATTCAGCGATATGGTATTCAGAGAAAGGAAGTGGTTCCCAGCACCAAATGCTGCAGACGAAACAATCTTGAACAAACACTTCTACAGTAATTTTGTTGTGCAACCCATGCCCACTATGAAGAAATCTGAAACCTCACAACCAATCGAGAAGCAACCAACTGAATGTCAAATGGCGGAAAAATTACAATACCATTCACCTCCGGATCCTCCAAAGCCAAATACGAAGATGTCAGCAGAATTGGCCTACCTTCAAACTTCAATTGGAGATCCATCGAAGCTGCCAGCCAAAGGTAGTCGCCGGAACCACCCTGGAATGTACCACATTGGCACAGTCTGCCCAAATGACTCTTGGAGATGAGGAATTCAAGAATATGATTCCCATCCATTCTACAGATGCAATGTCCGACGATCATGATGATATAATCAATCCAACGTCTTGGAAAGCAGCAACTGTGTCTCCACTTCTTCAAGAAATGGAATATGGCGATGAAACAATAGTTAGATGCAATAGGTCAGCATCAACTCAGTGGAGATTTCAGTGAGCTTCCGCATGGGTGAATCGCTTTGCCAAGTCACAGGGTGTATGCAATCAAGCGCAGTGGATTAGGCAATGTGCAGTGGTTCAAGGTCAGGCTAGTTTGTGGTGGAAATCGTCAGATCCAAGGCATTGACTACGAGGCTATATATAAACATACTGCATGCTTGCTCCATGTTAGACTGGCACTCACGATTGCTGCCAAGTATGATGTTGAGATTCATCTACTCAAAGGATTGATGCCTTTCTTGGGAGTCGACTTGGAAGAACAGATCTACATGCACCTGGCACAGGGATGATGTTGTTTGGTCTGAACTGGGAGCCAATACACCAATCAAACATTACAGACGGCATGGAAGATGGTTCTCCAGTTGAGAAAGCCAGTTGATGGGCTGTAACTATCTTGACATGGTTAGTATGGCACTTGTGAGGACTTTGTAATCTTAGGTGGGTTTGTGGCATCTTGTGTTGACTGAGGAATGTTTCAGCGGCATAACAAGGAGGTGCATGGCATAGTCATCGCCATAGTCGTTCTGTATGTTGATGATCTCCTTAGCATTGCTCAAGTCGGCTTCATTAGGCAGATGAAGTATCAGATGAAGAAGATGTTCTGGAATCATGATCTCATGTGTGATTCCTTCTGTCTTGGCATTAATATTGAACTCACTTGGCAGCATCACACAATCGACATCCATCAGCACAGCTACATTCTCACTATCTTGACAATGTTCAGAATGGGCGAGTCCATGCTAGTTTCAATGCCAATGGCAATAAAGTTTTACAAAAGGAAGCCTCAGGATGATGCCATCAATTGGACTCTACACTATTTGATGATCTGCAGTCTCACCTAACTGATGACGACCAGTTGGCCCGATATGGCATATGCCATCGGATTTATCACCAGGCACAATCATGATCCAAGCAATGACCATATTGTAGCTGTCAAGCGTGTGTTTCTGTACCTCAGTGGTAAAAAGGACTGGCATCTGGATTTCTGAGGAGAAGGTGTACTTAAATGTTATGTAGATTCGGACTGTGCGGAATGCCCTGATGACTATAGATTGACAAGTGAACTGGTCATTACCTTCAGAGGAGTGGTTGACTGGCAATCGAGAAAACAGATGTTTACTACCCAGTTCACGAATGATACGACATATGATTCGTTAGGGGTAGGCTGCATGAGAGTTAGCCAGATGTCACATCTGTTAAATGAGCTTGCCATCCTGAGTACCCCTCCTGTGTTCACCAACTCACAGACCCTGATGGCAAGTATTAGGTTCAGAATCTACTGCTGAACTGCATTGGTACACGTTGAGACCAAGTACTGGCTTGCTGCAGATATGGCTAGAGATGAAGAGATCAACTTGTGCTATGTGCCAACTGCTAACATGCTCACTGACTGCTTCACAAAGCCACTGCCAAAGTCCCCGTGAGTGAGGTAGTATAGTGCCATGAGATTGATCAGAATTGGACTTGGAAATAGTCTCAGGATCGGCTTTGGAAATTGCCTTGGTGTACTTGCAAATGGTCATGGGAATGATATCCAGACTGGAAATTGCATTGGTAATGCCGACAGAAAGCGAATTGATTGATTGTGCACATTTGGTTTGAGCAGATCTACATTGTTCAATTGGCTTCTATTCTCTCTCGATTACTGGTTTGTTTCAAATGGACATGATAGCCGTCTTGGAGGAGTGTTGAGCTGAATGGGAGTACAAATATCACTATGCCAAGGACTATGATATAACTTGCCTGATTTGTGGTTAAGACCATTAGTCATTGAACAACCATATGTCATTGTGACATGTTTCGTTACATGATACCATTGACCATGCTTCGCATAAGACCACACACAATCTACCACTCAAGCGCGTGCCACCATACAACAGAGTATGCCAGAAACCAATAACCGATGTATACCTTTGTGAAACATATTGGATCAAACCTATGTACAACCCAGAGCCGTTTAAGGATTGAATTGACCAATTGGAAGTGCTGTCTGCAGCATTATTCAATAACATTGTTGACCACATCCCTCAATTTTATGTGATGCATTATACTCAAATGCAACCAATCAATGTGACTCTGGAAAGAATGCAATAGAAACTGAATACTTGCAGTGGCAAATAATGCAACAAGTAGTGCTATTGCTGTTGGGGAGAAGTTGGCCACTCTGCAAGCACATGTCGAAACATGGATCAGGCCTTCGCAAGATTGACATGGATTGAAGTAGTGACAATCATGGCTGGAGAAAAGGAGAAGAATTGGAAGGAGGAGTCGCATGGGGTGTCCTGTGCCTGTGGCAAGAAAGGTAGCTCATGTGGTGCCTGTGCAGGAACCCAATACAGCTTCCATTTAGCTAAACCTTGGGGAGTCGACAATCAAAATGCAAAGTTTCTTATGTGTCAGGACATATCTAACTGCGTAAGCAATATTAAAAGTAAATAGTAACCTTTGGGATTGGGAAATAGTAACAGTAGTGATTTGCTATATATTATGTTTCTAAGCTTTAAACTTCTATTCTTTCTAACAAGGAAAAGTCATGTTGTTAATGTAATCTATGTGTCAGTGATAATGATAATACAGATATTTTTTGTTTTAATAAAAAGCTTTAGTACAAACTGAATAATATCATATATAGTAGTATAGCAGCCACAACAGCATACAACAACAGGGTATAGGAGAAGTCTATATAATGATAGACATGTAGGAAGTTACCAAACAAAGTGTAGTGTGCGAAGCAAGTGATAGTAGCAGGATGACCAATGAGAGGATGAATACCAAGATGCAGAATAACCTTGTGAGGGAGAAACCAGAGTGCATGAATGTAAATCTTGTGGAGGATCGTTGCACATATATGTGATAGTTTACAGATATAATTAGATATGGTTGAAAATGATTCTCAGCAAGGACTAAGTCTGTGGTATGATTGGAATGCATCATATTAATCGGTGATGTAGAAACAAGTTGCATACTGCAGGGGAGATCTCTGTGATGATAGAGAAAATGTATCCAGGATAATATACCCCAGTAGACTTTGGCCACAGAGCTAACCTGAGGACGACACAGTCAAAGATACAGCCAGGACAACAGACATTGAAAGTATTGGCAAGATATAACTCCATTCCAAGTAGTATGAAGCTTTGGCTAGGGCAATCACAATCAGTATAAAGTACAATAACCTTTAGTCAGTTTACCTACTGGAGTAATTTAGGTTCACTTTCCCATCATTGGGAATGGTGGTTGTTTACTCCATCTGCTACGGGATACTATATAGAGTAAACAGCTATTTGATCTCACCATATCACTAAAAGTAGATTAAAAATCCCTCTAATGACTTCCTACACATTTGTCTGCCAAATAAGGTGTAGAGCAACATTGACACTGGTAGAAGATCTTATGGAGCGAATCTGGCCCAAGATACACAATGAAGCATCGCAGTAGAGCAGCCATACATCTGGGGTTCGAATTGAGCTAGATGAATCTCCACAGGATGGTTATCACTCAAAGTGAACTGCATGGTCGACAACAGCCCCAAGTACTTCACCTTCAGACTCAACGGCAAGACAGGGACCACAAGACCTGTTCTGAAGTCATGTGTGAAGTCACTGCGCTACTATGTTTTACCAACTAAAGTGTAGGATTGCACGGACTGGTGTCTACCTAAAACGGTTCTGCCAACGAGAGAATGAAACATCCTGGTGGTGTGCAGGGACAGCAGCCTATATGTAGGAGCACCTCCTTATCCATTGCAGCCAGTGGATAGACCAGCAGGGAACACTCTGGAAATTGGTGGGAAAGGTGACCGGCTGGAAAGTGCGCAGATGCCGACACGTTCAGGTCTTGGAGCTGTTCTCCATCGAAGAAGGCGATTAATGGGTGGTGGACTTCCTGGCAGCTACAAAATTCAGGAAGTTTCCACCCAAATTGATGGAGATAGGGAGTGGGCAAAGAGGATAGCCCAGGTGTGGGGAGTGTACGGAGAGCAGCGGCGGTGGGCATATATCTTTTCTCTTATTTTCATTCATTTCTCAGTTTTCAGTCTATCTCTTGGGTTTCATTAGTCAGGAGGGATAAACGGCAGTGGAGGTCGAGCTCGGCCATCTAACCGGCTCACCCAGAGGCGGGGGGGGGGAGGGGTAATAGATGCTGTCATACTCTATTAACAGTGCATACAGTATGAATAGACAACAACAAGAACTTAGAGAATGGATGGATCAGGATGAACAGCGACAGTATGGTTTACCCATTGTACTGATCCATATAGTAGTTGGTAAATTGCCCATTTATGTTGATTATCAGGCAGTTGAAACCATCATTAGGTCAGAGTGATTCCAATACACCAGAGTCAAGTCATCATCGAATCACTTGGTGATTCTAACTACATCTGAAAGATAGAACTATCCTCTCTATATCACTATGTTCATATCGGCATTGGTAACAGTCAACAACATATGTTAACAATCTAGTATGGACAGTATGGGTGAACTTTCATTCCTATTAGACATGCCAATGACAGAATTTAATTCATGTGAGTTATGTGCTGGAAACTAATAGGTAATCTCAGACAATGTGGATTAATTGCTACGTAACTGGATAACATATTACTCAATTGTTCAATAAGTAATAAACATCTGGATCATATGTGGATTTTACTGAACAATATGGACAAAGCTGGCTTGAAACTGAAAAGAACAAAAAAAGTATAGTTTAGTAATAACAATTAATATTATATTTTTGAGATCAACCAAGAAGAATCACATATATTGGAGAGAAAAATGCAACAAGTAACCAAAGCTCCTCACCTCTGAAACCATAAAGAAGTTTGTAGTTCACTCTGTCCAACAGGTAATGACATCAAGTTCAGATGGCAGTATGCGCATTACTCGAAAGCATATTGTACGTGGAAAATGAGAAAGATAGCGAGAATTGGTTACTCCAACAGTGAGCCACTGCTTCTTAAGGTGGGTACTAATCGATGAGTTCAGGATTGGTTGGTCTAGGAGACCTTCGACCTATAAAAATATAAAATGTGGGACTCTGTGGTACTGGCACTACCATCGATGCAAGAGTAGAAGTAGTATAATCACTGAAGTAACATGATGGAGAGTCCAGGGTTCTTGGCTTGTAGAGCAGGAAGTTTAAGTGGGCAGAGAATCAATCAAGTAGAGCCAACAGAGAACTCCTACAGATTCATTCTGCTGCAGTGTCATCGCACTACACCTTTTGGTTTGACAGCTGTTTTACAGGCGATATATTTCGTGGCTCTTTAAGCCATGTACTGATGTTATCTGACCATACTGTACAACCAATGGAGTATGTTGCGAGATCCCAACAGGATTTATGCAACATGCAGTACATTCCAGATGCAAAACAGCAGGCAGCCAACAACATTACCATGTGCCCAGACTCTTTGAAGGAAACCATTCACCTTTGACTGCTCCTAGTTGCATACTGAACATTTCAAGGCTGGACAAAGTGGTGATGAGACACTGTTACTGATACTCAGGATGAGAGTAGCAGTACAGTTGTCATGCAAATTCAAATGTTCTGGGAAATCCACCAACCATCCCTAATAATAGCTGCTCTAGCTCAGGTATACAAGGGGATAATCTTGTAGCCACCATTTCAACCAAGAAAAGATCTTTCTCTACCTAAACCACCTGAATCAGGACCATGACTGGTACGAAGATTAGTAAAACTCACTACAAATTCATAATGTACAGTGAAATTGATTCCTTCATGATGTACCTGATGACGTATTTCGCAGTAATTTCACAGCCTCACGAAAATCACTGGCAGTGACACAGTGCTTCACTTGGCCAGTGATGTTAAATCAATAGACAGACTTTCCATTTGACTATGGCATGTGCACATGTGGCAATGGTGCTGGGAATGTTGTGCAAATCCTAATGCAACAACACGTTACACAACACTGCGGCTGATGCAGTGGGGTAGAATTCAGTACTGACATACCCACAAAGTTCAAAGAAAATGATTGCCTTGTAACCTGTGTTGTCGACTTCTCCAAACCAGAATATTATTCCCCTGAACTATGACCAGAAATGCTGTTGAATTTGGAACAATAGGGTTCGAGCCAATTATGCAAGGTCATAAGTTTCAACAACACTTCACCAGATACCAAGACATGCACTGTATGTCAGATATTTGTGCGGCAGTCAATTTCAGCTTGCACACTGAGCTGCTCATGGCTATACTGTTTGACCCACCATAATACCCACTCTCAGATGTATTCAAATAAGTAGTTTACTCAATATCTAATCGCTGTGTAAACCGACAACCAAGATTGTATCGACATCACGCGTCTTGTTGTCATATATAAATAAAACACCTCTTTCCCCTGGTCTGCCAATCGAAGACTATTCTAATTTGACTTAGGATAGATAACACCTATATTTGAAACAACATGGTGGCCCAACAGCAGACTGGTGGAATGGGCGGCATATATTAATGAGTTTGTACTGAACAACTGCATTTGTATGAATTAAATATCCAGGACTGCATTGGTAAGACATGTGACAGCCAGATGTTAGGGGTACTCCCTGACCAGCAATGATGATACTTGATCATCGACCAGATGGATAGATATCTTGGGTATTGATAACACCTATACCTGTTACATCAAGGGATCAGTAATATGCTCTTTGGCGGGAGGTATATTAGTTGGGCAAAGGCTTTGTCCTTCGTGCACAACTGGACATCATGCAGGACATGCATGCTTGTCATGCATGGCAGCTAATAGTCAATATGCCATTAAGAGAAGTCTTCACTCCTACCTACAATGGGCTAGCGATTAAGTGCGGCATGTTCTGGTAAGGAGAACAGTCTCGACCTTAGCATGATATAACTGAGGGTATAATAACATAGGCGATACCCTACAGCAAACAGTACTCATTGACCTGAGTGATCTGGATCACACTGTAACCTCGTATTGGATACGAGCTTACACACCAACATTCTATACTGATATAGTATTTGTTGGTCGCCGATTAAATCTATGACGCAATTAAACAACTCATGTGCAGGAGAGATTTTTGAGGCAATAAGTATTGCCGATTGAATTGGTAGATGTTCCAACTACCAACTCAGATGATACACGAGATGGTCTATACTAAGTCTGTATGAGAGTTACAATGGATGGCCTGATAGGTCAGGAGCGTATTGCTTTGAAACCACTATGCGTAAATCCCAAGAGAAAAGGTGCCTTTCGAGAGATAGCAGCCAGGGCGTGGTGGCCTGAGACCATTCAATATAGAGGCAGCATTACCGCAAAGGAATTGAAGGAGGTAAGGATCAAGAGTCAACAGAGAAGTACCAAACAGGATCTTAAAATATTTTTATGAATTCTATCTATTACTACTTTCACAATTGCTACCCTTATCCACCTCTGAGACCATGTCATGTACACCTGGACCACACCTGACCCAATCCGAATACACTTTACAAAAAATTATCGAATCCTTCAGCAATCTTCTCTTTCGACTGGAAGAGCAGCGTTTAATCCACACCGACCGCTTGGTTTTTAATTTTAGGGAACTCGAGAATGTTGGATACCTAGTGGTGAAGCATCTGAAACCCGGCACATTGCCATTCCGGGAGTGTTGCAAGAAGTGGTTGAATGAAGGGGAGATCTAATCTTCCTCTACATAGGAGATGGGCAATAGAGGAGATATAATTTCAGAAGCTCTTGTAGAATTGTAAAAGAGGTTAAGTCTCAGGATAAGACAAGAAAAAAAAAAGATACTTAGATAGGCGGATGTACTTAATTCAATAAATGTTGTATTCATTATTAGAATCAAGAACCCCCGTAGTACAAGATAGCAAAAGCAGGTAGGATTGAGATGCTCCAGACACTGATAGTTGGAAACATGATGATGTTCTCTACCAAAGAACTACTGATAACACAAGAACACTGGAACATTGCTGGGTGCATGCTACTGCACTCCTGGGTGAGACCTGATGGGATTATTATATTCCATTGGTCAAATAGAGTTGAGTTATAATTACTGGCAGATATACTTATCCATCTACCCAATAACATCAGTAAACTGAGGGAATATACTGCAGTTTGAATAGTAGAACAGCGTCCACCTGCTCCTGTTCCAACTGCCATAGATCAGGATGACACGATTGATTGTTTAATTTTTGCAGAAACAATTTTCTTGCATAACTGTGTATCTGAAGGAAATAATTGTCATAAATACAATATAATATTGAAATACTATTACACACTGACCTTCAAACCAGATGTCAATCTCTCACAAGCCAATCAAATGCATCATACACACAACAAAAGACCCGATCAGGTGAAATGAAGATTAAATTGAAACGACAGCCTATTCCCAAAGAGCCAATAACAAGCAGGATGATTTGTGTTGAGGTATTACATATTGAAACTTGTTCGAAGAGATATCACATGCAGTGAAATGAAGACTTGATATAGGGTGTTGCTGTGTGGGATTCATTGGTCAGAAAAGGGAAGCATACACATTGACTTGATTTGGCAAATGGATGGGATGATAGATATTGTTTGTGTTGATAGAAAATTTACAATTGGTACTTCATACCACTATACCTCTTTTTCCTGGGCCAGGCTTACTCAACTCATTGCACTCTGCTGAATATATTAGTATACATGATATTCATCTTATACTGCAGTTAGTGCTTGTGTTAAATGGTATGGTGAACTCGCTGACTTTTCTCAAAGGGTAATTGCTAATTCAACTGAAGCTGTTCTAGCAATTTCAGGACACCATATTTTGGTTACTGTTAGCCAGTTTATTTCAGAATTGTACTCAGGTCGCTTTGGTTCAGCACTTCATAATGTATTGTTATGAAATTTGATGGTGATGAATCTGCCAGCAATGAAGGACACAGTTGGAAGTAGAGCTTGGTCGCGTTACGTGCAGATACATTGTTTGGCTAGTCTGCACTTCAAAGTGACAACATTGGTTTGGATAGTCTCTGTTTGAATTAGACTATACATGATTACTATTTCAACTTTGTTTTATAATCATGTAATACTAAACACAGTACTCATTGACAGTTTCAATAACTACTCTTTTCTGAATACCTTTTCCCAACGATATTTTGACAATCCTGAGGTTATTTCAGTCCAATCAATGTATACAAAATCAAGGAATCACCAATAGAGTAAAAGTAATCATTGCGCAAGTCCAAACAATGCAGGTTGTCGTGTAATTGTCACAATTATACTCTTATTTTTGTTCTTTAACAAAATTCCACATTAATATTCACACTCACAGCATTTACCTAATATTCATATCCTTGTCCTCTGTCTGGTCTAAATCTTATTAAGTGTTGCTAGCATCTACCAATTGAGATTCTACAACCACATCCTGTTGAAATGCAATTGGCAGAGCATTCTGTGAATTGATGCATTCCTGAGCCTGTGGGGAATTCTGTTGAAAATGATTTTACCTGATGGTGAGTAATATTTCCCACTAGGGGAACAGTTCCAAATGACTTAGGTGGGCGAATTCTGATGTAGGGATAACGGAGATGGACTGAGTACTGGAAATTAAATTTTTGTGAAACTGCACGGTTGATAGACATTATATGATCTTATCATCTAATAAAATATATACTTAATCTGTTTCAGTGCTTGGTCACCACCTGCTTATGCTGAGTTAACATGCATTCACTCCATCTGTGTGGGTACTCACAGCAATGTACTGATCATATCCTCCCACCCTGTACCTGCACTCCTCAATTCCAAATCATTTATGTCAAAAGTTACCTTGCAGTAACATTAGATGTGTTGCAGAGTGATTCTGCTGGGTGCTCTGCCTTCAAGCTCTACCTGTTCGCCACATGGTGTATCAGTCTGAGCATATTCGGCAGCATCTGTGGCTTCATACGGTGGCTTAGTGTATTTCAAATTCCAAGAGAAATAAACCCATTTACCCCGAGTCGACTGTTCCCAACCAAGCCCTGACAACTCCAAGATGAATTCTACAACAGTCTGATCCCAGTCCAATAAGAATTCACTCTCCACTTGGCATGGACTGAACTTAACCAGTCCAGAGATATCCTCAACCAGACTATCGGAATCATTAAGCAAGATGTATTCTGAATTGCTGGTTCCAGAGCCGGACTGCTCTACACCTGTCTAGATCAATCCATTTGTGGACAAACCTTTTTGGAGATTCGTCTAATCCAGATGACACAGTTTCTGACAGATCCGAACTTACCTACCATGCACAGGGTGCTGAATACACCATGTCAGGACTTGTGGAATTGTTTATTTGAAGTTGTTGAATATTCCAGTACAGTTATTCCGACCTACAATCACTGTGTTACATGTTATGTCCACCCCTGTATGGCATTGTCAGCATCATCATACAGAACAGCTGGATATGGAAGCCAAAAGATACCCGTGGGGATATAACATCATATGATGTAATGGCATCTGTGGGGTCTGACATAAGTAATATCATGGACAATTATGTGCTCTAGTTATCAAAATAAGTTATTAAAGTGCATATCAAAATACAAGGGAAATAGCTAAACATTGAAGCAATATTGGGAATTGTTTGACTAGAGACAAGAAAATAAGTATGGAGTGAATATATGGAAATCCTCCAATTCCAACTAACCTCACTTGATATACAACTCATTACTGACTCTTGAATAATCTCTTACACTACTATAGGCCATTCAAATCATTTCTCAAGATCTTGTTATGTCTAAACCCCACTTTTCTCAATATAGTGATCTCATCATATTAGAAATAACACCACCTCTGACCATATTTTGAATATACTACACAGTCTGAACACAACTATAGAACATTGTCACTTCATTTCTACTTGCATCAATATCCCCTATTCCTATTCCTCTGGCAATTACTCATCACTTAGTATTGCACCATCACTGACATACCCACACAATATCAGTACCCCACTCTAATATACACTGTCCTCTGAGAGGATATTCCAACACTTTATGTTTCTCTCAATACCATAAATGATGCTTTCCCACTGCAGGCATCTCACATACACTCTGCACAGGCTTCCTCAGCACACAATCATAACCCATCGAGTATACTAGATAGTCATACTGGGTACAGTACATCCAGCCTCCTTTTCAGCAGTAAACTGGATTGTACTTCTCACCATTGACCATAACAAGGTGTCTGAGGTCCATACACTTACTCTGCGGAGAATCACAAGTCTCAGGAATCAATATTGAAACTGGTTATACTCATTGAAATTGTACACGCCCAGAAAGATCACTCAAAGGCTTTTGGTAACCACTGCTGAAGTACAATATATTGTAATAATTTTATCCAATATAATACCAGCATATACTGTGTTATGCAGATATGTGGCATATCAATCCAATTTTTAATACTTAGTTGAAGAACCAGTGCTGAAATCCAGAATGATTATGCGTTCTGTTTGTATATATCATAGTGCTATCACAATTCCACTTGCTCCCTCAGATGGCCTTCATCCAAGAATGTCTAAACCCTATGAAGAACAACTCAACACCAATCATGGGATATTTCTGTGCACTCCAGAATAGTCTGTCTTTGGTCAACTTGTTATCCCTTTGCCTCTAACTGGATTTGGGCCCACAGATGGGCCAGCATTTATAGTACACATTACACCACCACAATCCACCCAAACGCCCCCAGAATAAATTGAAATACTCTACATATAGTGAAATTCATGAAAACAACTTCATTTGGGTGTGAAACATAAAGTCGCATTGCACTCCTCAACATTTACCATGGTTTTCATGTCTTCTCCACTATCACTCTGACTTCTTCGGCACCTGCAAAGGAAACACTCTACTCTACTCTCTATCCAGAGTGGAGAATGTATTCCTTGTACCTTTTGGCCGAGGGGGAGGGGGGTGTTTTTGGTAACTAATCTTGTAGGAACTGGGGGCAAGGCAGATTGTGTGGGGGGAGCTGACTGAGTGATGTTCTGTGAAGCCAGAATACAGGAGGAACTTTCATTGATGATGGACTTCCAGCTTACAGAAGGTCACACACAATGGACAGACAGAAGTCAAAGTGATCCACAGTGCGCTCTTTCTTTGCTGGCAGATCTCGATAGATTATAAGGCAGTTGATATGGGATGTCTCCCCCAGGAAAAATGACCATACACAATTTGTGACATATAGAGACACTGTTTTTGGGCCGGTAATCAATAGCATAATTGATACATAGCACCTTGCAATTCTTTCTACCTGCTAGTTGACTGGACTACTATAATTCACATGCGATTATGAGCTCTTGATACTATACATCATGCTGCATTCAATACAACTGCCAAATGTACTATATTGCATATTCCCAATTACACTCTGAAGTACACTCCTGATTACCATCGATTGAACCCTTCCAGCCTGCTGGACTTACGCACCCAATTACGCTCTAAACACACTTGCAAGTACACTCCCAGGCATGTTTTCAAGGAAACTCCTAAATGTCCTGGATGGCACCCTCTCTGGCTGCTTGGCTGTACGCTCCCAAGTCAACTCTCAAGACAATGTCAAGTATATTTTTCATTGCACTCTGTGGCTTCCTCCCTGCCAGGGTGACAGAAAGCTCCAAAGTAAGTTCTCAAAACTGTCTTAGGCATACACTTGAGCACGGTGTCAAATTCCCTTCGAATTGCACTCGATGAAACTCCCAGCCTTCTTGACTATATGCTCCCATGTATTCTCTCCAGATGCTCCATGTACACTCTCAGTATACTTGTAAGTTGACTCCCAATTGCACTCAATGGCAGTCTCCCAGCCTGCTTGACTATATGCTCCAATATAAGCTCTCAAGACACTTTGAAGAACACTTTGAGAACGCTTCCAAGTACACATCCGGGTACATTCTCCAGCCCACTCCGGATCATGCTCTCAAGGACGCTTCCAATTGTACAGGAAGGAATACTCCCATCCTGCTTGACTGATGCTCCCAAGACTGCTCCCTAAAACACTCTGAAGCACACTCCCGAACATGTTTCCAAGTATACTGACAAGAGGCAAGACAACCTCACTATTTCCTCCCATGTATGCTCCGGTGTGCTAGATTCAGATACTTGCTGAGGAGAAGGCACCAGGCACCGGAAGACAGGTGGCGGGAGGCGAGTGGCAGAAGGTAGGTGGTGGTGGCTGATATCATGATGTTGGTTGATATTATAGTCTGAACAATGTTTTTATCGCTGCCACTGCAATGTGATCTCACAATGCCTCAATATCATGGTGTTGAGAGTTGTCGCCTTACATTCTACAGGAAAGGTAGGCAATTGTATCATGGGGAGAGCAGATCTCTGACTCTGATTGTCCTGTAGAATCTGCTGCCCACTTCAAACGGATTTTGGAAGGATATACCAGCATTCGGGCCGTGGCTGATGGTCATGATGCGGATGGTGAAGATGGACATGGGAATGACGACGATGGTGATGATGGGGATGGTGATAGTGCGGATGGTGATGGTGTAGGTGATGGTGATCATTGTACCAGAAGCACTTAGACAAGTAGGTTGGCTATGTCACTGTTCCCATCAAAGGTTTGACAGACTTAGATCATCTATTAGCCTGCGTTTCCACAAACGTAAAACCTTCTATTATCTCAAGCTTCCACGAATGCAGAGTTTGCCATCTACCAACAGCTTCCCATGGATATCCCTATACTTCCAGGGGCGCAAATCTCTCAGGCAGGCTATCAAGCAGGCAATCAAGTAGGCTGTGATGCCGGCTCCAGAGCAGGCTTTCAATCACCAGCAGGCTTTCATGCAGACTTTGAGCAGTAGTTTGCACAGTACTGGTATAGCGTGGAAAACTGCAGGAAGCAAAAACAGGTAGGTATAGGTTCATCTATGCTTGGCAGCTGTACATAGTACTATAGGCCTACACAAATATCTCTGTGAATTGACTATAGACAACATTATACTGTGCTTTGCGCAGCAGTCCACAGCAAGCTTGCTGTGAGCTGTGTGTGGGCATAGTACAGCCTATAGTTGATTTGTACTTTCACCAATACTCTAAAATCCAATTGAAAAGTGGATACCAATTTCATCTGGATATGAGCTGTGTATCAAAATAGGTTCAATACAGGTCAGCTACATCCACTCCCACCTTGTGCTGGTTGTAGGTATCAACAATAACAGGTATATCAAGCTCATTCTGGCATTCTGCAGAAAGAAATGTGGAATTTGCTCCACTTGCATTTGTAGTCTTATTGCCTGGATGCTGTCTCACGCTGAGTACCAGTGAATCCTCACCACCACTCAGAGGGTTGATTGTAGACATCATGGTAACAGGAGAACTGACCATCAATAACAGGGTTGCAACACTATAATTCACAGCTCCACAATGAAAATAATATGTCAATTTAGCATTCTTCCCAATCTTGAGCTCCTTGGGACATCCTCAAAACTGCTGCCTGCATGTGCCACATACTCCTATCCCTATCACATGGAACTCTGCCTGCAAATGTTGGTTTTGTGAAATGTTGTACATGTATACGTTGAAGGAGAGCTTTTGATAACTCTGGTGTAAACATCTAATCAAGTGGTGAACTATCTTTCCAGTATCTGTAAGCAGTGACAGACAGGATACAACATCCACAGGAACCCATCCAACTGCATTCGATGATGGGTTGAACTCCCAGACATAGCCCTTTCGTGCGCTGCAGACAAACTTATATTCTGGACTAATTGGCTTTTTTGCCATCTTTGTAATGTGAATTGACCTGCCTGTGAATAGATTCATAGCTTGATCAATAACAACATTGCTGCCTGGTACTCAGTACTGCAGCGGGAAAAACTGCAGCTGCTCCAGTTCAATATCCACCTCTGAATGCGAACATGGTGGGCCTTTAGGAGTTTCTATTGGAGAATTGTATTGAGAAACATAAGTGAAGTGGCAGATCTCCTGAAAGCAAACCTTGCCAAGGTAAGCAGCTGGTAGTAATCCATCCTTGGGAAGGAAAACTCCATTCTTCATCCAGTACCACTCAGGAGTAACTCCAATCAGATTCACAAGAATTTCAATTGCCAGCCAGAGATAAACATCCTGATCAGTAACTGGCTGCCAATAATGCTGCTGCTCCTGTTCTGGCAAACGAAGATGCTGCTGGATATAGGAAATGGTATAGGCTACAAGCTGTCCCATATTGCATTTGGTGAGAAAGAGATTGAAGTGGTGAATTGAAGTAATGGCATCCAGCTTGGAGAAAGAGATGAGCAATCAGTTTAATAGTTTGTGAGAAGGGACAACTAGTGGTAAAGGGTGAAATGTGGGAAGCTTAGGAAGATCTGTCACATGTTGAATGTGTGTTTTCAGTGTTTTGATGCTCTACTTGACCAAGCGACCAGCTGTGATCAACCCAAAAGACTAATTATATGCCACATCTGAGGAGCAATAATTATCGTCAAGGTGGAGCATTTCAGGTGAAGCTGCATTGGCGAGCAAAGACACATCAGGTATAATGACAGGTTAATTCTGTACCGCTGTAGGTGGTGGTAGTGGTTGGAAGGAGGTGCACTTTGGACCAAAGTTATTATCCATGTTGTGACACTTGGCAGGTTGTTTTTTCACATTTTTGGTGAGGATAGTGAATATGAGAGTATCAGTGGTGTGCCTAGGTAGTTGACATTAAGGTCCGAAGTTTGAGAGTTTCCTTTGTAATGGTTGTTTTGGTATGGCAGATGAAAAGCAGGAAGGTGGTTGCCGCTGGGCTAAAGAATACTACTCTTACAATCTCCAATCTACTGCTATTTATATGCAACTCAGTACCACACAACTTGTCACACTGCCACAACAATCTGTAAATAGAAGCTTCTACTAGTTATCTTTCAATTCATAATATTCAATATAGGAGTGTATGTTGCTGAATCTGTTATTATACGCGATAAGGCATCGCATCTGTAACGCTGGGCACTTTCATGGGCCCACTACCTGCATAGAGATACCAATACAAATGGTTTATATGTTGTAGTTCCTACAGTTCCATTATTTGCCTTCCACATCACTATTGGTTACAACTTTACCATATCATCCGGGCAATTGTTTGCCTATAGTGATTGGATATAGTCTATGGAAGAATCAATTTTGTCAGTCTGCCCAGTTAGTAGCTGTTCATGCAGTGAAGATAACTTGTACTTGCCTCCCTAATCTTAGCGAATCTGCCTGTACAATGTCAGTATATACTGTAGTTCAGCAGCCGATATAATTGTTTCCAGATGTCCTTGAAACACTAAAACTTACCCTTGGAAATACTGAGTCAACCCAAGATAAACAATCACTGGATTGCAGTGTATAACATGTTGTGTTTTCGATTGTCAATCAACCACTGTACAGATGGAATCAACATTATTACACCCAGACAGCCCAAACAAAACTTGCTTGATGCTTTCTATAATTTGTGTTGTCCGAGATAGGTGAAATAGAGAGCAATAAGATTCAAATGCAACTGTGATTAGAAGCTTGAAGCATGTGACAATAAAATACAAGATGACAATAATCAAAGTTGTTCCAAATTCTCTATTGGTTGGGTATTTACAAGAACTAGTAAAGAGAGAAGAAAAGGTTATCCTTAAATGGCAAAACATCTAGGTGTAAATACAGTTCTGCTGCCACCATATGATATGTTGTCAGGTTCTGATATATATTATTCAACTCCTTACTTATAATCTTACACACCAGTATCAATGCTGCTATCTATGTAACCAAGACACATGATGAGAAATTGCATGACCTCAAACTAGTACTTTAAGTTCCCAAGGGATCCTGTAATGACAGTGAGAAAATCGCATACTGTCTCCCTAAACATTTCCACATCAATTGATATGTCAGTCGTTCTATTACACCAGCAATGCCTCTTATACCTGTCTGGAAAAATGCTACTATTTCCAATAAAACCCAAAGATGGAAGTATCCAGTTGGATATCTGATGACTCCCAACTATGACTTTGAGTTGTCCAGGCTTATCTGTGAATAGTTGTTACAACTTGCCCACCCACTGCATGCAGGTTACACTCCTTGTTCAGTGTTAGCATGAGGTGTAACCCGCTAAAACTGTTCCGGGTTACGGTTGGAACCCGTACCAAACAATCGCAATGGGCATTACCATATGAAAACCCAGACTGTTGCAATTGGGCCAGTTTTACCGTCACAAACCCAATATTTGAACACTGCCACTTTGGCTCTAACTAAGCATTTGTGTTCTGATCATATAGTGACATGATCAGTTTGTTGATTGTGCAGTTTGAGCCGCTCTTTAACTTCCCCATGTCAGATTTGTGATCTGACCAATATTTGTTCAGTTGCATTTGAAAACTTGCTAATATTGCTCATAATTTGCTATTGTGTCACAACCACCCAACCAATATCAGTCAGATCACAGATCTGAAAGTGGGAGGTCCAACAGCGCTTTGAACTGTCCAATCTACAAACAGATCATATCACAATAGAATCACAACTCAAAAACATAATTGCAGCCAAAGTTGCAGGAACCACAAAGTGGGAATTGTGGTCCAGCTACAACCGAGCTGAAGAATCGTGGGTTTACATTCGGTCTGGGTAACAACCTGGCCAGACAATGTGGGTCAAGTATTTCAGCTGGTCTGGAATGGAACACCAGCCTCCAGGTAGGGTCGAAACAGGACTGCACACAGGTCGCCAGGAACCGTTGCTAACACTAACCTTATTGATTTGTCCATACAAAAAGCATAAACAATCTACTTAACATCATACTATATAAAATTCCGGCTTGTATTATGATTATGCACAATTGATACTTGATTCTATTTTTTACCACTATTTTCATCCACAGAAACGTGTTCCACATACTGGTTGACTAATACATCTTCAATTACAGAATCTAACAACAACACAGGTCTCACCTGGTCAGCACACAATGAGTTGAACAATTGAAGAGATAACTCGTTTGGGGATATTCTTTGATGTGCTTGCTAGATTCTAAACAACATTCTGTGCAACTTATGCATATATCTTGCAGTCCAAATATGTCAAGAATTCTGTTGATCATTGCAACCATTCTTGATATTCAGGAAGGACTTTCAAAATCTACTGGGTTAATTATAAGGTGCAGCATGACTCCACTGCATAATTGCTTGAACATCTTTCTGAATGTGTCACATTGCCAGTTGGACTCAGTCATGTCAACTGTCCCGCCCAATAGCCGGAGACAGGGGTCTTTCGAAAACTTGCCAGGACGGACCGGACGATGCCAGAACTGTCCGTCCAGTCCAATCATGTCAATAACAGCTAGACGCCTGGAGACTGCTGGAGATGGCACAAAGCCCATCTCCGGCTGTCATCCACCGTCCCTGGCCGAAATCGGGGGGTTAAATTATATACTTGGATTAAACCCAATGAAGTCTTGATAGCATGCGGTAAAATATATAAATACCGTGATGCACTCTCTCTATTTATAAAACCACTGTGCAAGAGAGAAAGTAAAGTTAAGTGAAGTGTTTACAAAGATTGACAAAGAAGCTGTTCAACAAAGTGCAGATCAGCGACCTAACACCTCGCTTGGGTGATGATATCATTCACACTTGTGAGCGTCTGAATTCTTGGGTGACACAAGGCTTATTCTTGGAGCAACAGAGTCAGAAATGGTTAAGATGGAGAAGATGTAGAATGATCTTGCTTCGAGGTCAAGAGATTAGATGTAACTAGTTTTATGAGATGTTGTAATGTACACTGCATGAGATCCATGGATGTTGGCAGATAACGGCCGGGGATGGCTACTTCGCCATCATTGCCATCTGTTCCTGTCCTCCCTCAAGAACACGGCACCATTTCGTTCCTGCCCTTGGATGGATGGTGACTTTGCCATCCATCCCCGTCCACAGTGATCCCGGATGGACAGCATGGTTGACCTCACTGGTTACACATTGTTTGCAGCTATCTATCATTGATTGTGGTCTCCCTCGGAGGCTGGTCTAAATGCCATGCGTATAACCCTCTTTTATACTACACACCTGTCAGAACACTGAGTTGTATCAGAAGCACTAATTTTCAATATGAGCTCAGCCATGGGTGGTCATCACACCACACTGTCCAGTTGATTGTTGAGCTACACTTATAGATACTATTCCATACTGGCATTAATCTGGTGTATATGTCAATCTGATATAAGGTGAAAGCTGATTGTCATCTAGCTTTCCTTCTCCATTGAAGTATATAACCATCCCCTGATCACAAGAGCTTCGAGCGATACATAGTCGACAATATTTGTTGACATAAGTCCATTACTTTTTACCACATATTTCAAAAACAACCCCACCAACACTGCAGCATCAATTGTCATATGGGTATGGGTAACCTGTAGGTATGTGACAGCCTAACAACAACAATCCTATTTATGTCAGATCATTCATACTCTGGTAGCACTACTATAATGTTCATTGCAATACCGTACATACATACTCTGCTACCAGTAATGGCTAAAGGATACACAATAATGAATATCATCAACTACTCAACCTCTCCCATCTATGACAATTATATATATTGTGAGTAACTTGGTTTTGCACTTGCTTCCAGTAACACTGTGGATATCGACTATCAAATATCTTTACCTTTCCGAGATATACAGTATGTTCTGTATTATGATTTCACTTGAAGAAATATAACTTGAACTGATCCCTCTTGGGTGTATATACCTTTATGCAATGATGGTTTTAATGGGTACTCCAGTGAAGAGTCTTCCAACAAAATTATGATTTTCTTACTGTTTGTTCAGTTTTTGTCTAATATATCTCATTTCAAACATTCAAGGAATCAGCTTCTTGCCAACAGCAGGAAATTTTTTGACAGCTCTCCCCAGGCAGTTGATTCTCCAACACACAGAACTGCATAGATAGATTCAGCCGTTTTAAAGCTGCCATTATAGAATATCTTGATCTTTTAACACTTTTGTTGGAGTGGGTTTCTTTCTTGCTTCTGAAAGCATCTGCATCGCTATTCTAGTTTGAAAGTTGATATACATTGACTTCGTTGAAATAAGTTGAGTACTCACACTACTGAGCGTGTTTACAATTCCATTATATTTATGTCAAACCTCATTCCAGATTCTAAACATAGAGTGAGGATTGGATGGGTTGCCACCATCCTGATTCTCGAGTCCTCATTCTTCAAGACCAATTATTAATGTCTGAAGTTTCTAATTGTAGATATCACAATCCAAGTATGCTAGAGAATGTAATTTTGGGAACTATACAATTGGATACAATACTCTTTTATCCTCAGATGGTGCAAATACTATAGCCAAAATTTTACCAAAAGTATCTATTCCAAGAGGAACTTTCCAATTGTAATTATTGTGTTAATGTGATGGGATTATAGTTATTGCCAATTCCATTGACTCAATGGTGCACTTTTGCTTTGATTCACATTCCAATGGCTTATCTTCTTTATATATTTGGTCAATTGTACAGCTTTTTCATAATACTTAAATACAAACCATTAATAAAAGTTTCAAATACTCAGAACAGCTGTACTCCAAAGTAGTTAGTTAGCCTCCATTGGCAGTTTTCTATTATATGCTTCAAGTTTGAATAGTTTCCACGTCATCCTAATCCATCAACATCCCATCTGTCATTGTTTCCACCCTATAATATCTACCTGTCAGTTTCAAATACTCATATTTTTCAGGTATCTGACACAAACTGAATTTCATTACAGATTGTATTATCCATTAGAGGTGTGCAATATACTGCTGGTATGATTGATTACATATTGAATCATCATCAAGATTTGTAAATGCCATATTATTCAATACTTGTCCAACTGCATTATTAATATATGCTTCTATATTTGCCAGTGCTGTTATTGTTCCAAACTATAGCAGGGTAACTTCTGGCAAGTAATATTGCATTCAGAATGCCAATATATAATCTTCCCATTTCTTAACTTGTACAACATTATATACTTTTGAGATATCTCACTTGCTATAGGTCTTACCTTGACAAAATGCATTCACATTAAGGAGCATTACAAGAAGGGGGTGCTGGTTACTAATTATTGTACATATAATATCTCGATAAATGATTCAAACTATTGATTCCCAGTTCAATTTCTATAATGACAAAACCAGTCTTACCAAGAGTTCTGGGTTATCCTGTTGCAGATTTGGTGGAAACCACAACTGTCAGCCTGGTTCAGTTGCAGCAATTGAAATTTACAGCTCCACAACATAATGAGTGGTTCCAAACCTAAACCACACCATTTAAAAGAGTTTTTTTGCCTGGTTGAAGTATCTCAAAGCCTTACTTTTGAAAACCCGCCAGCCTGGCCACATTGAAGCCCCTGCATTATGATTATATTTTAAACCATTCTATATCAGAATAAGCTGTTTCCACAGCTCTTCAACCCACCAGTCCCTTATTTGAAATCCAAGCAATATTGGAGAGTGGGTGTGAAATAACAGCATCAAATGATAGTTTTTCACAGTAACTGAATGCTCATTGGTCAAATGGTGAATTAGACACCTGTAGTAACAAGAGTACCAACAATGGCATATTTTGCATAAAAAACAATTTGTAATCCAATCAGAACTCAAAGACTTCACGACAGTAACAGCGTTTGGTGGTGGAACCAGCTGAAAGCCACAGTTTCAAGTGTGGTTTGGTGTTTTCAGGTACCAACAACTGTTGCAACTATTTGCTTCCAGTTGCAACCCTAACCCAGAACTGTTCTAGTGGGTGGGATAAGTGGCAAACGAAATACCAATCTGTTATTCAAAGCTGTGATGATTACTGATGAACAAACTCTTTGAAGATATATTCATTTAGTCATTCTTTGACAACCATAGACACAGTCCAGAACTGCACCTATATGAATCTTCATGACAGTTTTGAAACTTCTGTTAGGTGCAAGTCATTGTCAACATTATTTTTATCAGGTGGTCCCCGATCTGCCAACACCTTAAGAAATACAGGGATAAACTGATGTTAGTTTTTGGAAACATTTCTTCCACAAGGTGATCCTAGAAGTCTGTTGCATCAATTGCTGCGTTGGTATTGTACAAACATGACTTGAAGACAGTTGGATTTCCTTTCAGGTCTGTCCTAAAGAATGATGACAAAGTAAACATTACAAAGTATCTATGGAAAGGCCTTTGCAATTGTATGAACGATTCAAACAGTATACCAGCAGTGGGTGATGTCAGTTCAGTTGGCTCCTGGGTAGCTCAATCAGTAGTGAAAACTGTATTATGATAATACCTTGGTCAGGCTAGGTACAGAAATGTGATTGATTTGAATCCAAACATTACAACAACATCAGTCAATTGTAACTAGAATATTCCTATCACATTGTGATAATGTCTGAGAATTGTAACAAACACAGGTTTTTGTTGTTTGTGGTTCTTGACCATTATCATCCCTGTGGCAACTTGCATAATATCACCTGATCCAAAGGGAAATTCCTTAATTGCTTTGCCTTACTGAATTTCAATTATCACTTTGGGTGAAATCTGATTATGGTATGCAAAACACTTATCCATCAATGCAATTCCTATTGATATGCAAATAATTGGTGAATGTGTCGGTATTTAATATATTTTCACTGTTTATGTACAGGTAATAAATAATTGTTTCACTTCCATAGATCGTTCCAATACCTCCTTGTTACTTACCGAATAATGAGAAATTCCAAATTGGTTTTAAGTATCTCAACCAAAGTAGGTTTGGATATTAGAAGTCCTATCTGGCTTGGATTAGATCAATGTTTTTCTGACTCATGTCATCCTTTATTGTTTCCTACTTTCTTAAGCTCTACTCTAGCCACCTTGAACATCTGACTCATTCACCAGCAACATATTAATAGATCTGAAAGTTAAACACAAACCTGCCAGCCTTTCCCATCGTCCTCGGGAGTTCCCCAGAGTATGTCCAGATGATCCCTAGCCATTCTGGTTGTAATAACTGCATCTTCAGACTCTGCAAATGCATTTTAAAATGATTCTGAATGCACCTGAAGTTCTCAAGGGGCATTCAGATTGTCATGAGATTTGACTTACTGAAGAGTTAAAATTTAGATAAGTAGACACTTCAGCATACCTCTACAGGTGACTTCGGGAATATCTGAGAACTAATCGATGGTCTGAGGGATAGATTGAAAGCAGCAAACACCTTTGTGTAGCTCTGTAGGAGTCTTGGTGTTGTGTTATCACAGGGGTTGTTTTTAAAATTCAATTACACCAAAATATTTCATTTATTATATTCATCTTTGTTACGGTAACCAGATCCAAGTGCATCTTACAGTTCACTCAATTAGCATTTCCAGGTGATTCTCTGATTACACTCCAGTACCAGCTGCAGTCTGATTGACCATATGTATATATATAGAGCGACTTCGATAATACATTCCATCTGATGATGTAGCACAGTCCATTGTGTTGTAGAACTCAGTTTCTCACTACCACCACCATTCAGTTTGGCGGGGGGAAACTGGCATTGGGGGTACGAAGATACAGAGATTATTGTGATGGACTGAGCAACAGGAAGTATATATTTGGGATACTCCAGGGTAGATAGACATCATCTCATTATATACAATACCAACTCAATCTTTCCCAGTGCTTGGGCACATGCACTCTTGCCGAGCTTTCATAGAGGTACACAATTCATGTAGTATCTCACACACCGATTTCAAGCACTAATGGATTCATGCAGTTTGTGTGGTTCCTTACACCTGGGTAGCTTATTACATCTTTGAGCCACAACAGCTATTTCAAATAGATCTCTTTTGGATGCCGCAGGAGGTGGGATGGTGTGTTGATGATGTGCTCTCTGCCATCTCGCTTAGTTGTTCCACTACATAGTGATACATCAAGTTTGGCGTTGCACTTGACGTCTGAGATCTCCAGTGAGTGTGGAGATGCTCTTGCAGTCTGGGATCAAGCCACTTTGAAGGTGCACTTGGAGTCCTTGATCAATTGAGAGTGGAGTAGTTAGTGGTGGTCAATCTGGAGACATTAGATCGAAAGGGTGGCACAATATAACCTTCAACTTCATTCATTGGTTGACTTGTGATCATGCAATTGAAGTGAGTTGGATACAACAAAGTCTACCAAAAGTTGAGGCATGAGAGACTGGCTATGAGTGGAAGACGGTCAATATTGGCAGGATACAGTACTCATTGGCTGAAGGTATTAGTATATACATTATTCAGTCTATGCATTGATCAGCATTTATGGTGTACGTAGAGCTTCCTATTAACTGATATTTATGGCATAGAGAGCCACAGAGGGAAGACTTAACTTTGCCTACTTAGATGATAGTACAATTGAGGACATGAATGAGAGATATAAAAGGAGAGACAGGAAATGTTCCTATGATACTGGAACTTAAGAGACTACCGTGTAGGAGTCAATATACCTGCTCTAATATGGCTGTTACACATACTGATCCAGCAAGTACTATCAATGATCTGAGGTCTTCTAAACCCAAACAGGCATGTCATACCAGTGATGTGTTATATCCCCTTATATTCTCCGTATCATTCCCATTTTCATCCAGCATCTTACTTTCTCATCCACAACTCTACCATCATAGTAGAACACAAATTTAAGACATCCATCTCTGTCTGTCAAAGCCATGACCATGAGTTAACACGGAGCACAGCATACACTCAGTTCACCATTCAATGAGTACCACATCCACCCAAGATTGTCTATCTTCCTTTGATTTTCACGATTACATATTGAACCCTCAATGTAGTGTTACCTTGGGGCTTGCCTCCCTCCAGATCCACCACAACCAGCCGAGCTGTCCATGAATGGTTCAAAGGTAAAGTCACCTGGTCACATTCCCACAGCTCCAAGTTAACTAACTGAAGAATATAATCTCAGCACCAAGCACACTTCCCATCGACAGATTACAATTGCTTCTCCAATCTTCCTTGACTGTAACCTCTAAGTACATGTCCTGAGTGCCTTGATTAATGACCTCTGAGTACATCTCTGTGTTCACTCCATCTCACCCTGCAAGTGTATCTCCAAACTCCTGTGATGACAGCCTCCAAGTGCATCTCTACATACATCCGAGAGCCACCTCCAAGTGTATCCCTGAGGTTACAACATCAACATGTTCAGGCATACCTTGAATTCCTCCCATACACTGCCTGCAATTAGATATGACACGCTGTGAGTAGATGGCTAGCTATAGACATACATAGGTAGATAGATACATAGATGAGATTAGAAACTGAATACATGAGTTAGAAGAAAATGGTTGCACATTAAGTAGTAGTGATGATTTCAAGGGGCACCAGCAGTGATCCCAAAGCAGATGGTCTTTCACCGAGACTGCTCTACTGGGAATCTAGGTGCTCAGAGAAAGGGTGCCAGCACTCCCAAACCTGTCTTCAGCACCCCCAGAGATGTTGCTGGCTATCCCTGTTGCTTCGAGGGTTGGCGAGGGCGAATGAAAGTGCTCCCGGAAGCACCGAAAGTTGTCTCTAATGCTTCGAGGTGTTCCCACTCTTCTCAAAATCACCTGCTTGGTACTCCTGTACAAGTCATCAGTGATCCCCACTAATCAGAAAACCTGCCCCAATGCTCTCCCAGGCTCTGATGCTCTCCTGAAATTGACTTATTTAAGTTTACACTTCACATTCTCCATCATACTCCCGGAGGTTCCCCTGACTAAATTATGTTTTGGTAATATTCTCCTTGAGGATCATTCTACTACCATCAACTAAAGCACTATATAGTACGAATACATACCATGTGACATTGTCTTGGCCCAATGTTTCCTATGTGTCCTCTTACTTTCTGCACTCAGATTCATTTGGTATTATGAAGAAAACCTAGTAATAACATATGCGGAATGTGGATGGGGTTCCATTGAGGGCATCAGAGATTTAATGGATAAGGTATATCATATCCCTCAATCTGGATTACGTGTGGCACTCTTGGAATCAAGTTATAAACTCTGGTTGTACAGTCTGAGCCTCATTACCTCAATTATGGAAAGCTCATCTGCCATATTACTATAGTGGAATGCATCCTGCATCTCTTTCAACAATTGCAGACTAACGGCATTTCATAGAGAAATTGGATTTGAGGTAAGGTTGCCAGCAATAACTTGAAATTCAGTGTAGTATGGAGAGAATTCACTGCTCATGGGATTGTTGTCATGAAATCTCCATTCAACCAGGGCTATTCTATCAGGATGCCAACAATCTACTGTCTGCAGTTGTATATCAGCCCATATGTCAACCAGACCTATTGTTGCATCTCTGTAGACATATGGCATGCTCTGGCTTAATCATCCACACCTGTTAAACAGTTGAATGCATGCTGCAGCTTCCACTATTCATTAGGAAAGTTTTTGGTATCTGCTGATCAACCATTTAGAGTTGAACAATACAGACTGTCAGCTGAGTTCAAACTGACCCTGCAAAGCCCAGGTAGTCTGAAAATGACTGGTCTGTATTGTCTGGGCCCGTAGGTATACTCAGAGCCAATCTGCCTGCCAATAAAAGTGAAATGGCCCATGGCATGCTCATATCACCAACTTCATCACCTGCATCCTGTATGTACCAAGTCGTTATATCCAATTCAGCCTGTCACTTCTTTGCAAATAGTTCAGCCACATGCCTTCCCATGGCTTCACAGAGTTCGTTGTAGATACTGTGCATTCTCTCTTGCTTACCAGAGAAGTTGTACAATCTCAGACTAACATACCAGGGCTCCATTCCATAATCTCTTTCTGCCGACGAATAGTCTTTGTTCGGTATTGCAATACTCTCTGCATTCTGTCTGTAAATTCTGTGCATTGGGCTGCCAGCATAAACACCTTGAGGCAAGCTGCCATCACCTCATCACTGCCTTCCTTTCTGATACTGTCTCTTGGTATTTCCATTTTCTGCTGGATGATCAATCTGAAATCTGCTCTTATAGAGCCACTCCATCACATTTTTCCAATCTCATCATTGAAGTAGGTGACACACATCTGGTAGTGCCTACATCTCGCATCAATTACAAAAAGAGTCACAAATGGCAGCACTTCAACAATTTGAGATGTTGCAAGAAGTAGATCTGTTGTAGTGTTACGGGGATGTTTAGATCCCAATAACTAATACAATATTTATTGAATCTAAGTACAGCCACCTATCTAATCACTTTCTTTCCTCGTCTTGTCCCAAGACTCAACCTCTTGCCCGTCTTGCAAGAGCAATCGCTTATCCTAATTCCAACTCCAATGCAGCCTCTTCAATTGTTGCCAAATTGAAACAGTGCCAATGACCGTCTCCAATATAGAGGTAAATTAAACTTCCGCGTCGTCCAACCACTCCTCGGAATATTCCTCGAATGGTGAAGCGCCCGGGTTGAGATACCTCAACACCAGGTAGTCGATATTCTCAAGTTTACAGAAACGAAACACCACAGCGTCAGTGTGGGTTAAATGGTGCTCGGCCAATGCGAAAAGCAAATAGCCGAAGCTCTCGACAACCTTCGACAGTGCGTACTCCGCTGGTGTGTACCGATGTCTTGGCATATAATACCCAGTCTCGTGTATGTATGAGGGAAGTATTTTTGAATAGATAGAATTGTTAATAATGTCTTAAGATCGTCTTCGGTGTTTTCTGAAAGCTAATCTGTTCTCTGATGCCCCTCTCATTACTTCGACCAACGCTGGCTCTTTATAGCCCTTCGTTCTTCTTTAGTCATGATAGTGTTATCTTGGCCACGCCCTATTAACACCCGGTGATAACTTACCACCACACCCTCAGGTTGCAACGCCTTGTCAATGTGGTTTGAAAGCATTACGCTCCTGATCACAATCAGGCCATCCATTGCCCGGTATCTGCTTATCTTCCAGCTCAGACTTATCTTACCAACGTATTACTCGGTAGTTGGAACATCTACCAACCAAGTTGTTGATGCTTTTTGCCTCTTAAATCCCTCATGCAGATAAGTTATTTAATTGTATCATAGGTTAAATCAGCGTCCAACAGATACAATGCCAACGTAAATTACTAAGGCGTAAGCTCGTATCCGATACGAGATTACATTGGGATCCAGACCACTCGGCCAACGAATAGTGTTCGCTCCAGGCACTTTTGCCCATGTCATTAATCTCTCAGTTATGTCATGCTCGGGTCGAGACTTTGCTTCAGACCGGAACGTACCTCTCCGATCCCAGCCCATTACAGATAGGTTAGAAGAGTCCACTTGATCGCGTTTGACTATCAACTGCCGTGCATGATTACCATGCAAGTCCCGCAGAGTATCTAGATGTGAACGAAAGCACCCGCGCTTCGCGCGACCAACATGAACTCCCGCTAAAGAGCATGTTGCTGACCAGTTGAATATTATGTGCATAGGTGTTATGCATATCTCAGATATGTATGCATTTCGTAATCATAATTCAACTATCGTTATCGCTGTTAAGAGACAACCCCTAACATGTACCAGGTATTGTGGTGTGTGTCCTCTTTGAGTAAGTTCCAGTGGGGATGTGACCATTACATTTTCATGGTTCCTCTGAAGTTTACGAATGCAGTTGATGCATTTGGAGATAGCAACTTCAGTGCCATCAGAATACTGCATTAATACAATCCAGGAATATTGTGTAAATACTGTTATCCTTATTTCCGAGTTAGGGTTTGACATCTTGCAGTGGATTTCAGCTAAGATAACCCCAAATTCTTTTGAGAAGTAGAGTTACACTCTTTATTTGAATCTAATTAGGGTGGCAGATTTCTATTCCAACAAATATCTAATCTGGAAAGCTGTAACTGGAAGTTGACAACATTAGGCTTAATATTAGTAGATACTCAAACTGGGTACTAAGTATACCCAACAGGAAACAGAATATGGTATACAATAATACTTACACTCTGTTTATGGGTATAGACATATTCAACCAGAAATAAGTTTTAAGGGATTGGTTCTAAAGTAATGTGCAAAGTCCGATATAGGTGATATTGTTAATAATGATAGGTATGTGCAAACAGAATTGGAACCTCAAAGTAGGTGTTTAGTAGATATAACAAAACATATGTTGAAGCAATTCAAAGTAATATATTGAAATGCTATCTGAGCAAACAACTCATGGGAGATTGAAAAGAAATCCCCCAACACCAAACACTGTCACTTGATATACAGTATATCTGCAACTCACAAACCACGTCTCATATTCCCGTATATTATCCAAATTCCTATATATAATCTTTCTCACCAAGAAAACTGTCACAATACAATCATCTGATGTTATCCAATATTGCAATACCTCAGACCGCTGCCTTCTCATCTGCAACAATCCCACCACCTTCAGACAAATTTGTTATTTCATCTCCACTGCCATTTCAACTTCTCTTAATGTCCCTGGCATTCTGTTACAGCACAGCACGTCCATCTGTATGTACTATAATACCTTTCTTCTAATTTTAGATTATGCCCAATACATCCAAGACATGATGAAATGCTCTACAGCCTTCTTGGTTACTTTCAACTGTTGAAAGGCTCCAAATACTCGAAGCCAGAAACTGCAAGACTGCTGGCAATTATGGCAATTTTGTACATACAAATCAGCCTGTCTACACAGTGTATTCCTACAATATTTTCAATCCAAAAGATAGAATGTCTTTGTCTATTCCAGTTGTCCTCTGAGTACCAGATCATCACACTCACATGTCAACAGTAATCATAACTATTTACTTTTTGGGACAAACAACCTCCTACTATCCCATACCTATCCATTATTTATTGTACATTTCAGTTAATTAATTACTCTCAATCAGGCATTGACTCAAATTCCTTGGTAGATTGCTCAGCCAAATAACAAGGTACAGGTCTCTCTGCAACAAGAACAATGATAGTGGGATGGGACTTATACTACTGGCTGGCAGCAAAATAATATAATTCTTTCTGTAGATTTTGTGGTTGTGAAACCACCAGTTATATATTAATCTGCCATGATTCCCTCCTCATCAAGGGGCCACCTGACCTCTGTATCAACTGATTTCCATTGTGATTTAACTTTCAGGGCTGTTGGATTTGGTTTAAATAGAACTAGACCAAATATTAACACAATCAGTTAAATTGGTAGCTTATATGCCATTTTGTTATGATTTGTACAAGTTTCAGATAGTGAGTCAGACACTAAGGAGGATTTAATACTCCTTCATACAGAGATTACCTCTCTTTTACTAACTTACTATACTCCAAAGCTCATACTTTACTGTTTAATATATCTTGGATAATAATGTACTATGTATCAAACTCTGTTATTATCTGATAGTAAGTGTATTCAAACAGCAATAGAATATACAGCATCAGTTCCTATCATGATATCTTTATCAGGATCGATATGTTCAAATACCAATGACCTTTATCATACTTTAAATATTATCACAAAAGCAAGGTATGATTTCAATTTCTCCTTGAGTAGGAGATCTTTTTTATCACATCTCTTTGGGTGTTCAGCCTTCTATTCATACGTGACAATCTACCATAAGTAAAAGTTGTACACCCGAAATGTGCCTACAATCCAGATAGGGTATTCAGTTTCTCATCAAATGAAGTGATTTTCTTGGTGGAATTCCATATTGTTTTCATTTAACTTCGATTCATTACAATACCCATGTCAATATGAGTTCTCCCAGGTAAATAACCATTTTCTTTGGAAACTTGCATATATCTGACACTAGACAGAATCTTGCTTCCAGAAGACATGGTATAATCGACTAAAAATACCTTATATGTTGCTATTCCAAGTAACTCTACATAAGATTATCTTTCAGGTATACAGTAGCAAAATCATTTCAATCCTCTCAAGTAGTATAATTAATCAATTATTATCAATCCACTGGGTGATTTGGTTTTGTGAAAGGCAACCTGGTGGGTATATTCAAATCATATCACATTTTTCATCCTATTGTATTCTTGACTTTTCCACATACTCATTATACATTGAATTCTCTTTGAACATTGAACTTGATATATCTCCTTTATCTGGTATGATTGTTTCCTGTGTGTCCTATGAAATGTAGCAGATACAGATATTTCACTATTTTACTAATAATACCTTAGTAGCTAATCCAAAATCTCAATCCCACATTCTAGTTGATTTCACTCAGTATCCAAGCAACATACAGTGTTTCATCTTGTTGAATGAACACCTTTGACAAATTTTCCTCTACAAATAACTTAGACACTCTATGATATTCAGTTGACATTGAGGATAAATGTCTTCACATTAGTAATAGTTAATCCATCAGTCAGGCCAAGTGGTAAATTCTTGGTTCATGTGGTGCAAGTCGGTTACGCCAATAGATTGTTATACAACTGTAAGATATTGTTTACATTGAATTAGGATAATCCCATCCAATAGTTACTTCATGATCTACTTGACTTTACTTGTTATCTCAATATTATATTGCAATCAGTTGAAGTCAGTTAATATTCCCTACTTTACAATGGCAATAAATAATAATTGATTCCAGCAAATCATATTCTCTGAAAACAGCCTTGCAGTGATTATTCTCACATCAAATATGTCAGAATACTAATTATGTATTTCTTCTAGGGGCATAACCAAAAATCAATGTACTACTACAGATTTTTCAGTATCATGTATAGTTTAAAATTATGACTTGAATATATCAATCACTGATTAGAGCTGGAATATAACTGTTACGTGTTCTGTCCTAGTAGTGGTAATGATACATAAATGGATTGATGCAGGTAGATGTACTACCTTACACAAGACTCATATTCAAAATTCCTATCTGGAATGACAACATCGTATTGGTCAGTCCAGTGATCTTTGATGCAATTACACTGGAGCTGCATGTAGATCAATTAATAAAGGGTACGCTCGCTTTAGCATATTCAATTATGGTGATGCATCTATGTCACCTTAACTGGAATGTGAAAAACGTTTAGCAGTGTACATGATTATTGGCCACACCTACTATACAGTGTCAAGTGGAACAAGACATTTTTAAGTCACAACAATACAGAATTATGTATGCAGCAGACGTTATCATGATATTCAAGTAAGAGGGATCTGTAAGCGAACATGCTAAGCACTGTGAACACCTTGTGGTACACCCGTGTCTACGGAAGGTCGAGGCCTAAGCATGTGGTGTCTGGGAGATTATTCACATTGGGTGAAGATAACCAGCCAGAAGCAAAAGGGCTTATCAAGTTCAAAAAGTATGTATTGGAATGTCATACTCGATAAGAATAAGACATTGAGGTGTCATCATCAACACTGGCAGAGTATCGGGTGGCTGGGGAATGAATCTCTGGTGTAATGCCGCATAGCCAAATTACAGAGGACGCAATTATCAGTGCCAAGCAATAAAATATATTGCAATAAGGACTGATATGACCATCAGTCATCAGATGTTTCAACTAGTGAATTAATGCAACGCATAATGTATAAGATGAAGTTGTGACCTGTCATTTTGTACACTGGATATCGTGATCATGGGAATGGTATGGATGAGAATATAATGTTCTAAAACTGCTCATGCATGAACAACATCACCGAAGGGAACTGGTGGCACTATAAACCAAATACGGAAGATAATTCCAAAAAGCAGGTGTCAAATACTCATGGTGTCATAGAAGTAACCTGCAGGCAAGCTTGACCTGCAGAACCAATCATCAAACAGCTTACATCATCCCCAATAATGGGAAGAAACAAACTCTAGCATCAATCCACAGTCAGACCTCACCAGCAATAAACACTTTAAAATAATAATTAGACATCTATCAAACAAAATCTTCAAAATTACATTTCGAATTTACTTGCATAAATACGCATTATATATGTTCAAAGACGCTCACAAATTCCCTGTACACACACCGAAGGTTCGTTCCAACTGTCAGCAATCATTTTGTTGACTTGAATGTGTAGGATTTAACCCACATATTACGAATCGGTTTGTACTCTGCTGTTATCAATGGCCTAGAATATCAGCTACCCAGGTATATTACCACACAGTGGTTGCCCAGCAAAGAATTTTCTAATGCATAACTCCAGACTGACATGGCGGAGTCATGAGCAGTTGTTAGGAAAATGAGAGATTGAGTTTTGGAAGATGAGAACAATAAGGTTGGAGATAGGCAGCTGTATTAAGTCTCATGAATGTTGTATATATTGTTGGAATTAAATACCCCAATAAAAACAACATTATCGGGTGTGCAGGGTGTTAGGAGAGAGCTCTGCCATCTATCCGGCTTGCCCAGAGGTGGGGGGGAATCAGGGCCTGCTATACTCTAGCCAGAGTAAATACAGTATGAATAAACAACAACAACAACAACAACAACAACAACAACAACATCATCATGAAGTTGTCACCAACATATATCAAGAGCAATTATATACAGTTCACATTTCTTTTCAACCAATCCTCAGTATTTCTGTAAATTCCCATTGTCTTTAATACTTTTGTAAGATAAAATCTATCCTCACCTTAGATTAGACTGTTATTAATTACCCTCAGTTGGTATTTGTCCGCCACTTTGTCCAAGGGTATTTGAAGATAGCAAGTATAATTAGTATCCAAAAATTCAATAACAGCAACATCTCACACAACTAGCACTGGTGTCAAAATTATTGAATACGGTATGCTGAATGTTCATGGTGTAGCTCAATGTCTCCCTTCCATTATTTGTTCAAGTATCTAGTATTTGCTTATTGATATTGGAGAAAATACAATATCTGTTATTACATTACAGTGAAGGTAATTTTGGCCAACCAAAGATCCTTTATTTTGAAATTGACCTAATCTCTTGATGATATGTTATAACCTTTTCAAGTTTCTACTACCATCACTTTCAACACAGCCACCTTATACTTCTGGGTATTCTATTTTGCCACACAGTTAGCTGCCATGTAGTAGAATCCAATACAGTATAAACTACTCCCATCCACAAATCTTTTCACCTTTTTCTCTGCTTCTAATATCTCTGTTTCACAGGTATATCACTTGACACAGCACCAGTCCATACCACAACATGAGCTGGTGGAGCTATCACTAACTACTTCAGTGAATTGACGGGTTCAGGGGATTAGCAGAAACTGGTTCTGACTAAGCATATCAGTACAGTGTCCTTTTCCATTCATAATCGTGTATGGTTGTTTTGTTTCAAACACGTTACAATAAACATCAGAAGTTTGGGAGACACACCATGATACTAAAAGGATTTCTGCCTTGCCTATAATAATCACTTTCACAGGCCATTCTTGTGTGCCAACACGTTCCAATCAGGATCAGCAGCAATAACTTAGCATCGATTACAGTACTAAGTGATCTGACAGTACTTTTGTTTCATTTCACACATTTTCCATTCTGCTATAGCCACTGTGACTGGGTCCCTGCATGCTGATCCCAGGAGTTGTTCAATTGCAGGTAGATTATCCATCCAGTTTGTTCCATCCTCTCAGACATGTTAAGCAGACTGGCCTAAGGTGACCTGTTACTGCTAATCAAGAACTTTCTGCCTCTTGGTCTCTTCATCATAAAGGCTACTGAGGTTGTCCTATATAACTATAATGTTTTTGACATCCATCTTGTCAGATAAATTTATTTTGAGCTTGGACAGTGTGAGCGGTCAGAAAAGTTCTGTTCCACATCATCTGTACACAGAGGTACAGTTTAAAACACTATTGCCACCAGTCAATGGATTGGGTAGCAGGATGTATATATTGAAGACCTCTTCTCATGGTTTTCATGTATCTGTTGCCTTTGCAATCAACCAATATAGCATGTCCTCAGAAGATCTGAGCATCCTTAGTTATCTGCAAGCTTGCTGTTATTGATATACTTTCATCTACATTAGGATGTCCTTCTCTATAATGTTTCCCTGAGGTGTCAACAAGTGTTTGCCCTTCAGCTCAGCACTCTCATTTGCTGGTCTATGGTCTTTGCCAAGTGGTCACAAACTATCTGCATCAATTCAGAGTGATCTCTATATTTTACAACAAGATATACCATGTGTAATCTTTCAGCAAATATGCCCAGTACATCTCTAAATGTAATGATCTCAGTCAATACTATTATTATTCTCCCTATCTTCTCCGGATTCTCTATTGACACCTGAGCCACCTTGTATTGAAGTTTGGAATCTTCCATTACAATCAATCAATTATATAAATACCAAGTGTATGTATTGCTTTTAGATGCCAATGGTATCTCACAAGGAACTATCAATAATAGAATGCTCATCAATATTGTGATTATTTGAACTACTGGTGCATATCCAATGGTAATTACTATATTTATACCATTATGTCCTTTACAATCACAGGTTTCCTCCTGGTCACAACTTCTAAATCAACCAACTTGCAGTTCTCCTTAATTTGGTGAGTATTAAGCAAACACCTCATTGATAACAATAAGGCTTGCACCATCTTTTGTGGCCACCTTACAATATCAGTTCCTTGGTGACAGTGTATCTGACCAATCACAAAATATCAGCTTCAACCATTGGTGGGGCTTATCAGAATTTAATAGATTCTTTCAACTGAATTCATAGGTTACAGTTCAGAATACAAAAATAGTATTCAAATAAATTCACCCAAATACTTTAAAAATAGGCATGTTGAACTCAATTTGAGCATTCAGGTTTGCTAATCATAATGAATAGCAATGAAGATCAAATTGAATTTACTGCAGGTAGTTATTTGAGTAATTGTCGCAAATATTTGTCAAATACTAATTAGGTTATAGATATACTCAATCTGTTACAGAACAATGGTTAGATTAATACTGACACATATTCATGGGTTATGGACTAATTTGGAGTCAAGCACAGTTTATACAGGTAGTATCTAGTGTAATTAATGGGGTGTAACATAAGTGATAGTGTTAATAATCATCTGAGCTCAGTGTGAGAATTATGGGCTCTGATGTATATCAACATACAAGATAGAAAGTTGAGATTTTGATTAATATCTTCCATTGGTTAGCTCCAAATGAGAAGAAGTAAAGAGATAACCAAAGGACATTCTCAAACACCAAATAACCTCTCTGTATGTAAAGTTTGGTTGTTATACTGAAATCATTCTGAATGCTCCATTGTATTCTTTCAAGTCCATTCTTATAATCTAACCCACTAACCAATCAACTCTTATCAGAACAACCAGACAACATCCTCTCATGTTATAACATGGCAGACTATGTCCACATCATACTAAATATTCATTCCATCCACATGGGATGTTCTCAAGTAATTTCCATATATGCCAAAGCCCTGCTCATTCTTTGACACTTGCAAGAACTCACTTCTATCCACCCTACTATCACCTGACAGCTTGAGCTATACCTCAGATGGGATGGTTTTAAACATTGTAGTCAGAATTAGAATCTCTGCCATTTACTACTTGCTTCAGTGACTTCAATAGTTGCCATAAGTGAACTCAGTACTACAAGGCCACTGATATTAATTTCTGCTCCTCACAAGTAAAACATGGGACTGGATAATCATTGTTAATGACAGTTATATTAAATAGAGCAGAATTTTCAATGCAGTTGGTGTATATCAAGAAAGTGAAAGAATTGATTGACAGCCACATCTAAGCATCTACAGTAAGGGGATGTCAATACTCAGACATTAAATTCTTATAGATACAATGATGACAGTTCACCTGGAGGATGTCCTCTTCTACAGGGACATTATTCATTAAACCTGTGACTGTGTCCATAGTTCTTTCAAATAATTGCTATGAATATATAATATTTGGGGATATCTTTCACTGCTGTGCCTTTGTATATCTATGTGTAGATTCTCTGTGAACTACAGGCTTAAAAATATTTGAACATTTCAAACTCAGTTCAATCAAGGCTAGGCAAGCAAATAAACAAAAGAATAGATGCTGGGGTCAGTAACAATATCTTGACCATGTCGTGAGTGATTTGCCAACAATCACACCATGCTCTATCAATCTGTCACTCTCAATGTGTTTAAGTCAGCTTTTAGCAGTCAACCTAGCATGTAATTAGAGAGACTCTGTGTTCTCAACAACTACTGCCACGACCTACTCATCACCTGTAGTATCTGGGTCTCTATACTCAGCTGCTGAATTTATTGAGATACCTTCAAATGCTGCTGCAAGCAGCTCTGTGCACACTATTCGCAGTAGGAGTAATGTTGCAACAATTTCATTGCTAGCTGGATAATCATATTATGCAGTAGCTCCAGGGGTGTGTATATCCAAACCACCGTCCAAATACTGGTATTTAATATTCTAGTGATTACTATAGGCTTCTCAGACTTTCAATGACACAGCCATACTTCTCAGTATCAATTCCTCAGCCCCAGATACATTTTGTGTTCCCAGTGAAGTTAATCCACCATGAGTCTGGTCAATGTTTCAATTGCATATATTCAACCCCAGTATGCCAAATACAAAATGTTATACCTTCATAGGTACATCTTCTACATCTGATGCATCTACTAATAAAAGTTAGTGTATATACTAGATTGTAATCTGGATGATTCTACTGTTCTTCACATGTTGCATTGAACCTCAATTCAGCCCTGGAGTAATGCTGTATACTGCGCAGTGGGAAATTGTAAGTCACTTGAGACGCCGCAATGATATTCAGATACGTCTTACTTCTGAGTCAATAAGAATCCAATTTAGTTTGTCTGTAACATATTTGTCTGTAACATATTTGTCTGTAACATATTTGTCTGTAACATATTTGTCTGTAACATATTTGTCTGTAACATATTTGTCTGTAACATATTTGTCTGTAACATATTTGTCTGTAACATATTTGTCGTTGAATTTCATTCATTTAGTGGTTGGTAGAGTTTGATTGTATATTACTGTTGTACTCTGAGCAGCTATCTTAGTACTTGCAGAAATTGTAGTTAGCTTGTGGAATTCAGTCAGTTATACACTATCAATTGACTGCATCGTGTGTAATATACTACTGCTAACAGACCACCTTTCCTGCTGGGATATTTACCATTATCAACATGCTTTATTCCACAGGTGTATACTCTGTGTGTACAATTTGCTCATACAGACATATGTGACAACCAATGTGCTTTAGTCACATAGTGGTTCTTCTCCAGTAATATCAATGCCTATTCAATACTTCTCACAGCAAACCTCTGCTACATTGCTCCAGTGGGCCATCTGCTATATTTTCTCCAACTATGCAATTAACTCTTAATATAGATGCCTTCATGTGTAAGGTACTGTACCAGCTCTATGTGCATTGACTGGTAATCACATTTCAATAGCTCAGAGAAATGGTGTTTAAACTCAATTATATTATTGAAATTCAATTTTTTTGGCTACTTGGATTGAATAGTGGTATCCAGAACTCAAGATAATTATTATCATTACCATTGCCATGCTATACATGCCATTTCATTTCTAAATTCAACTCTGCCATCATTAGGTGACAAAATAAGGGGTTGGAACCATGACAGCTAAGTATTTAACAGTGACATTACTTTAATATATCTTTTGGACTGCAAAATTCTATACTGCGGACTATACAGTATTGTGTGTTAGAACAAGTGGCAAACTAGTAAACTTATAATGTAGTGAGATAAACCAATTCATTAACTGAAAATGTGATATGAGTGCTAAAACATTTGCTGCAGTATAGTCTAGTCTGAAGATTTAAGAACAGATATGGTAGGAAATGTGAATCCCAATATTGTAAAGAAGTGTCAAAGTATGGTATGAGGATCACTAGAGTACCAAGGTTCGTGGCATATCACTTATATAGCTTGGCTGTAACCTGGCTCTTGGCCACGTGATGCTATTACAATACGATATCATATACTATCACATAATTCCAGTATACAAAAGAATCCTTTGACAGAATAAACAATTATTGTGCAATTAATCATTCACCATGCCATGGCTGCCAAGTTGTAACCAGCGGGGTTGGATGTAGATGTTATTGGTAACTTCAATATAATGTCATATTTAAAGTGCAGAACTTGCAATTGGAGCTGGGAGAACCAAGGCCAAATAAAACCAGAGAAACATTTTGTTTTCAAGTTGTAACTGGCATTGCTATACAAGACAATGAGTAAACAGCAAAGAAAAGGAAATCCTTCAAAGCTATGCAAGCTCTCTTTATATACAATTCATCTGCCACACTCAAATCATATCTCATGCTTCAATATACCATCTCAATCTCCACTCATGATTTTAAACACCAACAACTCAACTCTTATCTATATCCTCACACCATATCATCCAGCATCACAATACATCTGCCCATATGTTTGTTGTACTACAGTATTTCACCACCCGCCAAGATTTATCCCATACTATTCTTGCCATAAGTCAAAGTCTCTCCTTTTCCAGAATATCAAATCTTCTGTCGCCTTCTGCAAATGCCCACGTCTATTGATACTGTGTCTGATAACATCTCCGCACATGACAATAATAATAAGAATGGACATTGGGTCGTTGTACATACAAATATAGACTGAACAGATGGTGTGGGTGAATATATATATACAATTGTCTGTAGAGGTCAAAGATATATACTATGTCAAAGATATAGAATGGCTCTTACATCATGGTGGATGTAATACTGACCAGGCTCACAATATATAATGGTGCACAGTCACATGTACTGTAATTCTGTTATGCATAACAAGAAGCAGTTAAATATAACAACATAACGAATTTTGCAAATGACATTTATTGTGACAATTTAGCTTTCAATTAACTGAACCTTGTAGTTTTAGTGTGTTAATTGGCTAAAACATTTTGAACTCCAATGAGTTCTATTTAGCAAGTTGGATACATATCGTGTAATGCTGTCAGCGTGTATTATGAAATTCTATCCATCCACTGTGGTGAGATTTTTGTTATTGGATACGTTAATTCAAAATTCATTTCCAATATCAATATCATTTATTCCAATTGAATGCAAATAAGTTTCTTGATAATTTTATTAATTTTTTTCACAATTCAAAAACTTTATTCAAATCATACTGTATTGCTATAATGGATGTAAGCCAGTTTAATTATCAGCAATTAGTTACTATCTTTGATTTATCCAATTTGAAATATAGTAATATCTCTATAGTAGCATATGCAGGAAAGCAAAATCACAATACATTAGCTTCCATTTTAAACTTTTGGAGGTGGACTGCAGCACATTGGATAGGAAATATAGTTCCATGTAATTCTAATGTCGATTTCCGGGTGGAAATCTATAGAGAGTTTAGATTCTATCCAGAGTTTCTTGGATTAGCTCTGGCCCCTTTAGAATGTGTTTCACAGGATTCACAGTAGGTTATTGACATGAAGCTAGTTGTACAAATTTATAGTGCAGTGATGTCTCTAGGCCCTTTCCCCTAACTTTTTCTTCCATCTCAATTTGAGATAAATTGACATAACTTGCATTAAATCAGATTAGTCTGGCTTTCTATGTGATGTATGCCACCCACGCATTGATTTTATAATTACCACACTCACTAGACAAGGGCCGGGGTATGAGGCCAGTGGCTGGTAAGATTTGACTTTCTTTGAGGTATTAATTCACTTCTGATATGATTTACTCCCCTGGTGAACACGTAACTTTGAGACCAGAAAAGCAAAAATTTCAAAATTTTTTCCCTGTACCAATCTACCGGGCCCTCTCCACGCACAAATTGATTCGGCTCTAAGAGTAGTTTCGAGCATAGGATTTGGAAAGCTAGACCACATACGTATGACAGTGCAGTGTCTTGGCATGGTCAATGCCTGAAACTGTCTTGTCCGGAAGGTGATGACGCAAAATATGCAGAAGGGAATGCGCAGTGATAATAAAAAGCAAACAAACGACTTGTTGGGAGATTAAACCAGCCAACAAGATCGTGCTTTCCATCTTGTTGTCTCCCAGCAAGCCCCCCCCCCCCAGAGCTCTCGTTCCCAGTTTGTTTGGACACGTGCTCGCGAGCTCGCACGCGGCTAGCTTTATTTCGCCACCACACTGGGCACGAGAGAGCTCCAAGATTTGCAAACATGCCTATGACGACCGAGCCATCGGATAGCATTGTACAGAGATCGATGCGCCCTCATTCATGAGTTGCATATACCTCCCCTTTATATCCAGGACATTCCGTAAATCCAACCAGTTCTAGACTTATAAATACGGGTTTCCTTAGCAATCGTTGATATGCGATAATCTCTATTGATAAGAAGATAAGCACTTCATTGGTCTTTTTGGAATTTCATCTGTAGCCAACATTCAGCACCCAAAGCCAGTAATGTTTTACCAACAGAAACATATAGCACCGAAAACTTTTGTTCCTGGACGGCACATGAAATGGTTCGATGATGGAGGACGTAGATGACCCTACGGTGGACAAATTCTTCTCCTTGATGTGGCTGTCCGGGGTTCTGTACCGATTAAGCAGTAGAATGTCATTAGAGCTGGTAAGTGTTTCCAAGCGGTGAGTTATCACACCGGTCTATGTCAAGGGAGGATTCAAAATTCGTGATCTGACAGGTCTATTCATCCACAACCCTTTTGTCTAGCCGGTTTATAGATACTACAAGTGGCCTGGCTATGAACCTAGCAAAGCAGAATTGACTGCGCGTGTTATTCAGAACGAAAGGAATGCTGGGAATAGCGGTGCGAGAAGCGCACATCATACTTGATGCATAGGACTCGAATTGCATGCATACCTGTAGATAATTATGATTATCCACCGCTTTTTACTTAAGTGGTAAAGCTGGCGTTTGCCTTTGTAAATGCGGAATTGTATAAGGCGATTATTTACCATAGAAGTGACAGTGATTGAAAAACAAGTTGTGAGGTTAAAAAGCAAAATATGCCGACCACATGTAGCATACATGTCGCTGGAGCTGAATGCCCTAATATCTTACAGGCGGAATCATCCAGCGTTAAGATTAGCCTTCAATGCGACACCAAGCGACAGATCAGTAATTATGACCTCAAAGGGAGCTGGATGATAACAACTGAAAAAGTGAAAAAGTGTAAGTGTCGGGTCACAGATATTGCATAAATAGATCTCGACCTTCGTAAGGCCGGAGATGATGGCTTGCCTGGGAGACTGGGAGACTGGGAGATAGCTGTTCGACTGATAGTATTCAGCCGAATCTATACATAGATGAGTACGTACACATTCCCACTTATATGACCACTTATATACGGCGTAGTGGCTCTCTTAGACAATCAAACTTCTCTATCTCTGTACTATTCAACAACAGAGGAGTACGATTTGGCGGGTGATAATCTGGGCTTGAGTCCACTTCGGGATACCAAAGGCCAGAGTCACCAACCCTTTGTAAAATTTTACCTCAAAACTAACTCGGAAGCCGTTGCTCGTGTAGACTGCCCGTAAATAGAAGTTTTATTTTGGAATTTAAACACTGTTAAACGATTTCTCAAAAGAAGGCTCAGCTCGGTAAATGTAGGTAGGTGTGTGACTGGCGCTCGTAAATGTTCTATTCTAGGACTTACTCTAACCATTGTTCCATACTCGTCGGATTTTCAAGTAATGGGCCACCTGAACCCTATCCCACAGTAAAATGAATTTACCCAGCGCTTAAAATGAGTCTTTGATGACTCTGCTAAGGGTGAGGATTCTAGGTGGCCCATAACTTGAAAATCCGACGAGTACATGCGTTGACGTGGCATGATCCCCTGTTCTCGTACCCAGATTTATTCGTCGACGCAGCGCACCTGTTAAGCTTCATATCGTCGTAGCCTGAGAGCTTCGACTCATCCCTTTCTCTGTTTTCATGATTTACACTAAATGTCCAGTTTAACATGAAAAGGTGTATAACAAGGTGAGAGCACTGACATTTTAGATTTTTTAGGTTAAGTGTTGGATTTTTAATTAAACTCCAATTCCCACATCATTTTTGATTGCTTAGGATTCCTCCCCTGAGGGCCGGCCCCGTGGCGTAGTGGTATCGCTCCTGAAAGTATAGGTGGGGGTATACAGTCACAATGCTATGGGTTCGAATCCCAGTGCCAGCCCCTCGGTGTGCAGGGGACAAAGGGTAGAGGGTGGGAAACTCCGCCATTTAACCGGCTTGCCCGGAGGCGGAGGGGATATGGGGCTCTGTCATACTCTAATTAGAGTGCATACAGTATGAATAAACAACAACTCCTTCCCCCGATATACCAACAACTTTAAAGTAGCTTGAATTTTTTCAGAGAAATGGATGCGCTACTTCTGCGCTAGCGAGATAAAAGCTGGGGCAGAGGGTTTCGCCACGAGAAAAACCAATCCTCTTGATCTTGATATAGCATTCGTACTGTCCTTCACAAAAATGATACCGGTGGTCATAACCGGTCTATACCTTCTAAAGCAAATATAAATGACTAAGAAATCTAATCCACAAGAAGATTACAGAAGATCCGACTCTGTGCCGACAGGGTATGATCAAAAAGTCTTTAAAAGTGGTTCGTAGACTCACTGAGACGCCTGAATTTCGACAATGAACTACGCAATAGTAATTGTTTAGTCCTAGCGCAACTTGTTACAGTTATTTTTATCGCAGTCTGCTTGTATGTGATCAGCCCATGAGAGTAGAAAGAAAAACTTAGAACATTTCACATGGGGTATTGCTATTGTTAGTCACTTCAGAGGGTTCGAGGTTATTGCGGTTTTTGGTTCCCTGGCCTGCAGTTACGTTGTTTACTTCTCCACAAAGGGGGTAGTCGCTCTCGCGTCTAGCATTATTACACAGGAGAACGTCTGTCCTTCACCGCGCAACATTGCGTGAGATCTCGCTAGTCGGGAATGTTTAGCGAATCATTGTGGTGCCGCTGGTATCAACTGTCAGTAGTGCAATCATTTAGACAGTAGTGTCAAGCATCCCGTCCGACGGCCGTCGACAGTGGTCCGTCCTTACTCAGCGAGGACGGCATGACGGCCCGGGACGACGAAAACACCCTCCCCAGCCGACATGTGGCGACCCAGAATGTGGCGACACCGGCATGTGGCGACCGCAACCCCGGTATGTGGCGTCCCCGTCGTGTGGCGTCCCCGGCCATCATTTCCGTCCGTCCCCGTCCCGAGTGATCCCGGACGGACGGGACGGTTGACATCACTTCATTTTGATCTTTGCTACCATCATCTGTATCGGTCTGGTTCTCCAAAAAGCTCGTCTTTATAAATTCGAGGAATTCCCAAAACCATTCTTTGAAAATTCTTTCTTTGACGCGATCCATATCTACCTTACCGGGCTTAGCTGGGTCATTTAGAGCTCTACATAGCCTCACTCTATTTGTCGCCGATCCAAATGAAAGCCACTATTATCGTGCTTGTAGTGATACTGTGTCTCGGCGGTGGTGGTATTTTGTGTACGGACGACGTCGATTGCAGTCCTGTAAGTAGTAGACTATGAACTGGTATCGATCATGTTTAAGAAGATTAACTAGTAAATAGCGCTAGTGGGATTAACAAAGAAAACGATATCGAACCAGCATAGGGACGTGATACCGTTTTTGGATTTGGAGGGTACTGTACCGCCAGTTGTGGAGGCTGGGGGTAAATCTCTACCGGAGTCTTGAGATGGTTTTTGTGATGCAAAATGGCAGATGTGGATGGAAGCGCTTTGCGGGGTATACCTTTTGGACGGGTGGATCAGATGTGGTTCCTTTGGTTCGATTAAAAGCTACATATCTAAGTTCATTTTCCTATCAAAGGGAATGGAAAGAAAGATCATCATTTCAGGTCAATGCAGTAGCCATTCGTCTTATTTAGCTCGCAAGTGATGTTTGCCAATATTGGTTCCTCCCTCAGCATGTCTATTACTTCAAATTCATTTATCCGGCGTGATTGTAACTCTAGGCACCTTGTACAAGTTAAACCCAGGCTTGAACGATAATTTCAGTAGACAGACTACCGAAATTACCCAAAGCCTCATCTAAAGAATTTCAAATAGTTATTCCATCCCTCCATAGTATGTCAGAACGCATTATCTTGAAACCTGCAGACAAAGTGTGGTCATCACATATCACTCAAGGTTATGATTACAAGCAAGTTGGATCAGTAGTTCCTCATCGTAAGTTGTTACTCTGATCTAACCGCCTTCCAGGTGAATTGATATGCAGTAATTAGGCTATTTCTAGGATTGTTTTTAAGGCGGTTGGTTCTGTGAAATTGAACGTTGTCTGAGCTCTATGAATCTGACCTTTTTAAGGTATAATCGGCATGGAGATATATTAATGAAAGCAGTACGTGAAGAAGTCCTTGCTCTGTAGTAGTTGATCATGTGTTTAAGGTGAGGGGACATTCACCTTAGAAGAAAATCCGCCCCAAGCTGCCGGATGGTATAAAACGGGGCACCAAATTCTTGCAGCTAATACAGGTTCTGATTCCCGAATTGCCTGAATTCTAAACGGGCCCGACCAGCCCGAGTGCTTTCGAGGTCTTTCGGGCTGACAATATGCAAAGCCCTCGTTGGCCCAGCATCTTTGAAGCCCATGGGCTTTGTCAGGGCCGGCATATCTGAAACATAAAAACCAACAAACAATTATCCTGTACGGGCAGTAGGTGACCTCAATTTCAGCGGAGTAATTTTGGTGGAGAATGTTCTGTTTTAGTAATTGTAATCAATTTGGAGTGAGCATATGTGGCCACTCGGCCCTCAGGCCGGCTTGGCTGTTGGATATTTTGGTAGATAGTTAGCCTCTATAAGGCAAGACCTCTGTAGGGCTGAAGGGCATACGAATGTAGGTTCATGATACTTAACCGTTTCCATAAATAGATGAAATGTACGCACTCGTACGCAGGTGTACTGTATATATATGGCCTTCTCTAGCCTCGATAAATACACGAATTAAGCATCAATTGTAACTGGTAATGAGCCCCGCCTTAGCGGCGGCTTTTTATGAGGGCCGGGCCGGGCTGCAGGCTTTTCCGCCCAGCCTGCGGGCTTTTCAGGCTGAGTACCCTCTGGAAAATCCGCCTACATGCACCAATGCATGAGCACACAATCACTTTGATAGCCTAGGGTGTAGCCATGCAGCCAAAAAGTTCGGCTCCTGCCTTGTATAAGTTGGCGGGGCAGCTACACAGCTGCAGCTAGTTTTAGGTTTAGTTATTACAGCGATCGTAGGCTTGGAATTCAACATGAGGGCTTGTAGCGCAGATTCCACCGCAATGACCTTACCCATAGCAATTTGGGTTGGTCATGTTTTCACATGCCATCACTCGATGTCGGGTGTAAACACTCGATAGTGCTCCACCGGAGTAGGAATAGCAGCTACTATATGTGATCCCGTCTCTCAAATTTTGCCTTTTCGCCGCTATTTTTCTCGCCGCTGTTTTTCGCGCCGTTGCACCAACTTCGCTGGACTAAGGGCGCGTTCGTAGCCAAACTACAGTTCTAATACACTTACACCTTCAAAACGCAAGTATTCCCCACACAATTTTAGTTGTATAGCCATAACAAAAAATCTAAAAATTACAATACTCTGTGTGGAGCTAAATAAATATCTTTAGATGCAAAATACTAAATTTTAGAATTTTAAATTTTGTTGAACCCCTGCAGTTTACCCGGTGAGTGAGATTCAGAACTGTGGTTCCATGGTATTTACCTCTGACTTAAATACTGCGGAACCACAGGTTTTGGTTTTGGATGGGAATAAACCGAAGTTCTGCGGAACAGAGGTGGCAACCGAACGCGCAGAGCGCCTTAAATTATAATTTTCCACGTTCGCTGCGCGTAATCCCCAACTCACTAGCATTCACACACGGCTCCGCACACAGTACTGATTGATAAGGTAGGTGCGTCATCGGTCATTGGGCTCATCGGTGTAGTGTTATTGGAGAGCGGTACCTTGACCAAGTGTTGTTATCCCGGTGGCTTGAGAAACCGCCGCCTGTCAATGAACAATGACTTATACTTCTCCCTTGTTAGAACCCGGGCCTTTGCCACTTATATTTCTCTATCTCATCCTCTTTAGAGTACAGGACTTCAACTGACTGACTCTGAACCTGTCTCATTCTCCTCCATCTCACGTTTTCACCACAACTAATCATTTCATCACGGTATCATCACCAATGTTGTCATTTGGGCCTCGTACCGACATAAAAAATCTGTCGTTTTCTTCCTTATTGCTCTGTTCTATGTCTGTCCTGAAGAGTATAACCTGCAGTAGCTTAGAATAAGCGAAACCTTAATTTTCCCATGCGCCGTGTGACTGCATTCCCGGATGCGACACTTGTCGCGAGGATACGCACGCCAAAAGGCTCATACACCACAATTTATTATCTTTCTTCTCATGCTTGCTGCTGCCAGTTGCCAGTGTGTACAATACGACTTTCTTAGGGGCTGTATTGCAATTGCCGATTCAGAGTCTTACTTCCTTTTGACTCACTGGACGCATTGATGTACCTGCACTATTGAAACACAACTTACTTTATCTAGGGATGTGTCTTGTGAAAATTGGTGGTTTTGAGACTAGTACATATGCAGCAACTCATTTCTAAGACCTGTCGGACGGGTGCCACAATTTGCCACCCTTTACCAGACTTACCACTAGATATGCAACTCTCTGTGTTACGATATGGGGAGAGCCGTGTGCATTGACTATAGTGCGATAACTGTGTTCAGGTCTAATGGTCCAAGATAGTAGGGAAGAAAAGAGTAGAGTGCGAAGTCTAAAAGAGCAGTCACAAACCCTAGGGCACCGACTCATGTACATCTGTAACACTGTGCAGTATAATTCATCGAGTCATTTTTCATGATTTACTGAACACTTCAGAACGAATTCTAACTTGGGGTTTGAGACGACAGTTAGGACTGGGTCGACATGTGTCGTTGTTGTTGTTAATTCATACTGTATTCACTCTTACTAGAGTATGACAGGACCTAAATATCCCCTCCGCCTCCGGGCGAGCCGACTAGATGGCGGAGCTCCCCCCCGCTACCCTTTGTCCCCACTGACAAATGAAAGATAAAAGATAGAAAGAAAGATATGAACCTGTTGCAGCTGCCCCCCGCACCTGAGTCAGCCTCTGCGCCCGCTCCATCCCACCATTCATTTGGGCAGGAACTTCCTGACTTCAGCAGCTGTCAGGAAGTCCATTACCGCTTGATCGCACTCTTCCATGGAAAACAGCTCAGAGATCTGCATGTGTCGGCATCTGCTCGCTTTCCAGCCCTTCACCTTCCCCACCGCTTTCCACAGCACGTTCTGCTGGTCTCTCCACTGGCTGCAGTGGCGGAAGAGGTGTTCCCGCGTCTGGGTCACTGTCCCTTTACACCACCTGCACTTGTCGTCCTCTCGGTGAGCGAATCGTTTTAGGTAATCTCCAGTGGGTGCATGCCCGGACTTTAGTTGGTAGAACCTGGCAGCCAGTGACTTCAAGCTTGTCATTGGGATAGGTCTTGTGGTCCCCGCCTTGCCCTTGAGTCTGTAGCTGAAGTGCTTGCCGCATTTGTCGGCCTCCCACCTTGCCTTGGCTGCTGACCTCCCCTCGGAGATTCGTCTAGCCATGTTTAAGGCCGAGGTGTATGGCCGCTCTATTTCCGTGCTTCCTCTTGAGTCTCAGGGTACGTTCGCCTGATGGTCTGCTTCTTCGTTCCCGGGAATACTGGAGTGTCCCAGAACCCTGTGAATCTCCGTTTTGATGCCGTGGGCGAGGAGAGCCCGTGCCCTTCGATTGATCTGTCTCGCTACTCGTTGTCCAGGGCCCGGCTCCAGATGTGCCGTCCGTCGAATGGCGGGCTGTGGTCGATATGTGTCTGTGTAGTTTGCTGAAGAGTTGCCGATTTTTCCATGGGTATTTGGCAATATTCTGGTGCCGGTGGTTCAACCGGCGGGAGAAGTATCGTATATACGCTGTACTTATGTTGCAGTGTCGAAGTCTACTTAAGTTCCTCATTAGCAGTAGCTTTGGGTTTTCATTTGTTAGCTTAGACGCAAGTGCTATCAAAATATTACGAAAGTAGTTAGCGTATTCTTTACTGACTACTAACATATCACCTTTACGAAATTATATATACCATTGGTAGTTGGATCAATGATTTCAACGGTCCGGGTATGGAATCGTCTAGGTTGAAACCGTCTATGTTCAACCAGTCTAATTCAGTGATTTTGGAAAGGGATCAGTGCGGCTCTAGACTGGACTGAATAATGATTACGTATAAATGGGGCAAATTTGTAGCCTTTCTGGGTTACTTGGTTTATAAGCCAGTAAATACTGCGGATCATGCTCCAAATAACATCCTGCTGCCATAGGATTGGTGTTAGGGTTGTAGGCGGGGATGAGCTTTGTTTTTGGCTTTAATCTAAACTGAATCGAGACAAGGTTATCAGCTTCCTGTGGACTGGTCTCCATTGCACTCTGTACTAGAACACACTGTATTGATCCCTACCTGAGACTGGGATTGTCAGGACCACTGTAATCATTGCTACGGATAACAGCTGAAAATTGTTGCCAGAGGCGATTAGCTAGGTTCGTTGACTGAGGCGTTCTCTCGCATTATAAGAGTTTGGGGCGGAGTAATATCCTAACCAATGTTGAATCTGGTTGGCGAACCAGCCCGTTTGCGAACTTTTTGGCCACAAACCGGAGAACTATTCGCAAACTTTCAACTTATGTACCTACCTTAATGGGGGGTTACGATAAAGTTCTGAGCTATATAGAACTAAAACCCTGCCAACATCCTTAGGGAAGCATCCCAAACGCGATAGAGAATCATTCTAAGGCTCCTAATGCCATATACAGAAATTTAGTTGAATAGGAATTTACCGAACCCTATTGGGTATGTATATGCGCCAACCTGGATAGGATATAAACACATTCCACTCATGTGATATCATGATGCATTTCAGCGTTTGCATACTTTTCCCGTGCCCTTCACTGCGTCTTCCTTTTCGCTTCGTTTTTCTGCGTTCTCATATTTAGCAAGGGGAGAAAGTATATCAATAGATTCTAGTTTAATTATTCTCGACAATACTCTAATTACATATATCTGCAGTGACGGCTACATTGTTGGCTGTGTGCGCATCGCAACACCTTGCTCTTGTTGGAGGTGGTCGAATTGGTGAATTCCGATAACAAGATTCTAAGATCTGCAACTTCCGCGCTCAGTTGAACCACCGCCCCCAGTAATTGCTGTATTTCCTGTCTCACGATCCGCATTTCCTCCGCAACTCCGGAACGTGTTATTGCGTGTTCTTCTCTTAGCGCGGTGATCGTTCTTTGCTGCATCTCTCTGACTTCCATATCTGTCCGTTCCTGCGATTTTGCGAGTTCTGCCGTCTGCAATGCAAGAGCATGTTGAAATACATCTTCGTTATTGATGATAGCGTTAACAACAGCTTTGGTGGTTGCGTCGAATAGTTCAAAGTAATCAGGTTGTTGAAGCGGCAGTAGATCGATGCGTCTCCTAGAATTCATATCTCATCAGTACTTTCCGATCTTGTGATATATATGTACAACAGGATAGCTTACCGGAGATCTACCACTATATGTAGGTTCATCTCCTCCCGAAAACTTGCAAGTCGGTTTTGAATACCATCAATCTTTTCCTTGCAACACACGCTCTTCAGCGCCTTCCGCACACATTTCCATTTGCCGTTGGCTCCGTCCACTTTCAGCTTCTCCAAGGCCTCGAATAACTCTTCTGCTACCTCATTACACTCTTTGCAAAGTTTTTGAAGAGCCTCGCTACCATTTGAGGAACTAGCAGACGTTTGGAGGGACGTTGAGAGTTCTACTAGACGCTTGGTAACATGTTCCGCATTGTTGTTTTCTTCGAGGGTACCATCGGCTGATCGATAGAATTTCTTGGTGTTCGAGAGTATCTTGCTGCTGAAATCGACAAATTGGACGATGCTACTGACGAGACCAATAGTGGCAAGTGGTTCTAGCATGATTAGGAAACGTGCGTATAAAAGGGTTTTGGGACGAATAGATTCTTGGTGTGCCACCTAATGGGATCTGAGACAATGTTCTAAGACATATCTATCTGATGGGATTTAAGACATTTATGGGATCTAAGACACACTGTAGGTCGGGCACTGCCTCACTGATGTGTTGTAACTTGTGAGAGGTGGTGTTCCAGATCCCATGTATGGCCACCCGGGGGAGATACCGTTCTCAGGCCATCGCGAGCATGGCCTTCGTCCCTTTTGAGGTTTCGTCCGCAAGCTAATGTCCTCATGGAGGAGTACAGTACCAATCCTAGGCCACGAAAATCATAGCAACCATCTTCTTCGGGACATCGTTGGCAGGATTGATCTCATGAATCCAGAAACGACCATCACCTGCTGTCTGAAAAATCTGACTCTGCATTAGCGTTATGCTTCTGTGAACAAATGAAGCGGACCCCAAGTTGTTATATCGTTTTATTTTGCCATGAAAGGAAGGGGTGGTATACACACCATTCGTCACTATCCTACGGCTGAGTACTTTACGCGCTGCGTTGATGATCAGTGCTCCAGATTTGGTGCAATTCGCTCCACATTTGCCAGGCATGACTGGGGTATTCCAACAAACATCTATGCAGAGGTAGATGACGCGGCGTTGGTAGGTGCGGGGGGGAGGGGGAGCTTCTCAAACTCGTGGCGACGTCTCAACTGCTTTGGGGGGCATTCGGAAGTCACAGGCTTGACGGTTTGTTTCGCTTGATGGGTAGAATATTTCATCTTGATGCTTGGTTTCGACTTTGCTTCGCAGGTTGTGCTAATTTTGACTTGGTTTTAACATTGGACAGATATGGAGAGATGGAAATCACTGGATGAGTATTTCTGGTCCAGCTCCAGAGGCGGTCACCGGATGGTGGGTGGCGTCAGGGATAAGAGTGTTGGTTCTTCTTAGACTTTCGTCGAGTACGTGAAGGAGGTTACGCTAGCTTGTGAGAGCAGAATAATGTTACTTTGCACTTAGATCAAAATCAAGGCTGAGTGTGTTGTCACAGGAAATCACCCGATTAGTGTTACACAGCGTGTGATTCAAGACGGGACGGGACGACACCTTCCTTCTATCTGACGCGACGGCATATCCCGGAGTCCTCCTATGACGTCCCACGTACTGGTGAGAAATGATATATGAGCCACTTTAGGTGGCCTAATCGCGGCGTACTAGCTCTTGGCTGATAGTGAAAGGAATAGCGTCGGCTGACTTTTATCCACACTGTGCTATAGGCGGATCGAAGCAAGTCGGTCGGTACTTATGCCTGGTCTCGTCCCTCCGATTTCTTGTATGGCGCTGTTTATGTTTGTCAGCAGTGGGAGGAATGGAAAGAGGTGGGGCACTGGAGTTCATGCTGGCGGCAGTGAATAGTCCAGATATCCTGTGTTCAGCAACGTGATGGAACGAAATACCTTTCGGCCAAGTACTATGAAAAGCGACTCAACTTTCTGGGGCTTACGAAGAGATCTACAGTCATTTAAAGCCCACGTTTCAATTCCTAGAGAATGCAACCTCCGCCTCAGCCTTAAACACTGCACCGTGTGCCGTATACGCTTTTTACGTACCCAATTAGCATTCCTTATATGAAAGCTAATAATCTTTAAATTGGGAATTTATTGAGACTTTGCTTTCTTAATTTCCACTTTAGGCGTAATTGTTCCTATATACGGAAGTTACAGACGTCATTAACCTAATATTGGATTTACCTTTATATGAGTGTAGTTAGCTCCTTTTCTCGTGCCCAGACTCCTCCTGCTCTCAAGCTCGCGTGAGGAGCCTGGGGTCAGCCTGGGAAGACAGTGTTATATCACCGACGAGGGTAATAGTAACGTTCGTAAGTAGGATACTCTCTACGACTAATGTTTTGGACACCTGGATCAGTCAAAGACATGACGGCGAGGTTCCGGCGGATACATAGAAACCGGTGATCGGGCACTTCGACAACCTCTGGATACGTGCTCAGCCCATTGAGACCACATGACCAAAGTTTCCATTGGCTGTTCGCTAGGTTGACATTACCCCGCGGGGTCAATATCCCACTGTCGCTGTTGGAGGGAGGGCGCTCGGGAGTGCTTGCGGTAGTGGAAGCGTCGAGATGTAGATATTTGCAACGTTGTGCTCAGGAGAAACAGGTCCCAGCGATGAAATTGTGATTGTTTTCAAACGGCTGGCGGTTTTTGCGTCCGTTTTGGTGGCGGCGAGGTGCGGGTTTAAAAGGTGCGGTGGCCAGGACACTGCACGAGAAAGACATGCTTGTATCACCATCTGAGTTAGCATTTTACTTCTCAAGTATTCCTGCCCTGGCGTTAAACTAACAGGATTCACCCCATTTCAACCCTGAAATCATGTTGGTTGGCGCTAAGTATTCTTGCGGGTAACGCCCTTCTCAACGAAGAAGGGCGGCGGCAAACAAGTGCAATTAGCAGTGGAAGGCACCACAGACGGAAAGTTTGAAGTAGCATTGCCATATATCGCTAGGGATACGTACAATTATAGAAAAGTAGCTAGATTAGAAACAACTCTCCAATACAAGAACAACAATCCAAGAACCGGTGGGAGTATCATGTAGATGGGCAAAAAAAGATGCAAAAACTACAGTACCCGGGATTCCCGCATGGTCACCCGCTGCAGTACTAACCGGGCGATAACGTGCTTGAATAGGGCTGAGCGGACGGGAAGCCTTATATTCACGTTTCTATGACCGTAGCTGTCAGTTATTTGATATGAAGATTCATGTTGTAATACACAATTAATATATGACCAAGTGCTCAAGTGTAAATTACATGCAAGAATTTTTGTTTTTGTTTTGTTTTAATCATTCTGCACGCACTCTAACTAGTGTATGGCAGTGCCTAATTCCCCTCTCCCTCCGGATGGCCGGATCTCCCCTCCTTCTACCTTTCCTTCTCTTCTCCTATTCCTTTTATCTTCCCCTTAAACAAAGGAAACAAGGACAAACGAATTGTCGCACTTGAAACAGATGGAAATGAAACGAAACGAAAGACTGTCGCGTACGCTCTGCTCTGCTCTGCGGCATGGGAACTTTCCGACTTCCGTGGCCGCCAGGAGTCCATCACCGCTTGATCACACATGTCCAGGGAAAACAGCTCCGATATTTGCACGTGCCTGCATCTTCCCGCCCGGCTGCTTTCTGTTGTGACGAACCTGTCGAGACGATTGATTGATTGAGTCTAAGTCTAAGATGACACGTAGCCTATATAGTAGCTGCCAGCCCTAACCCACAGCCACGTGATGATGTACTCTACAAAGACTCGGTCTAACACTTTCCACAGTTCCCCCTGCTCGTTCTTCCACTTCTTGAAGTGGCGGAAGAGATGCTCTTGTGTCTGGGCCGGCTTCCCGCACCACTAGCACTAATCATCGTCTCGCTGCCCGAACCACTTGAGATACATTGCTGGGGGTGCATGCCCGCACTTCAACTGGTAGTACCGTGAGGCGAGGGACTTCCTGTTTTTCACCGGGATTGACCTTCGGCCCACAGCCTTCCCGCTTCGGTACCCGTAGTACGTGCTTAATCTCTTCTCTTCCCATTCGGTTTTGGCCGCTGCTCTTTGCTCGGTGATCCTTCTCGCTCTATTCGCTGTGGAGATGACTGATTGCTCTTGGACTGTGCTTCCGCGGCCCTCGCGGGCATGTGCAGGGATTTGTAGCAAATGTTTTGGGTTAGTAAGTCAATTAATTACATGCTACCGCTTTTTGTGAAGTGTCCACGCCCGCTCGTCAAAGAAGGATACAATCCGACTAACTAGCAGGTTGTCAGTCGGGTCTAGAAATCGGTCTACAAGGATAAATGATTTGGTGTGGGCACGCATAGCCATTGGTAGTGAACTTCGCGCGAGCCGCCGACGAATTGTCTGTGCAACAACAACGCGGCATGTAACCTGACTGTAGTAATCTTCATCTTTGGCACCTGATCAGCGATACCGGCGGGATCGCTCTGATCTACGCACAGGCTGTCGATCAGACATGGGAGAATCCACAGAGTGGGCTTCCCTTGCGACATGGTGGAACGCTTCTAGATCTGTCGGTGAGATCCCGACGAGTCTGTTAGATGGGCGTATGAGCTGGTTATCCGGCTTCTCCGAATGGATTTCGACCACCTCTGGATACCACGCCTAAGTAGGTAGCTCCGCCCAATAATTGAAGAACTAAGACTGTGGTCAAGGACTCCATCTGCTACTTCCCTGGATTCGGGTTTTCGGCGGAAATATATTCAACGGTTCTTTTTGTCTGATCCATCCATCTATCGGTGTTCGGGGGATGCATTTGGGGGTCCAGATACATGAGGTAATGACCAAGGGCTTCTGTGTGTCGGACGACTTGAGAGCGCCTTGCCAGTTGTTCTAGTCCATTCACGGAGTCAATGAAAAATTATAAATAATTTATACATCATCGTGATCCCTACAATCGGATGCCTCTTGGACGTCCTGATGCAACTACAGTTACACTGTGCTCCATCGCTGGAGCTGATCTTGTGTTTCGTTCGAGATTGCAAGCAGGCTTCCCAACGGTCCGGGGCGACTGGCGTCTTTCGGGGCCCCGAATGACGGTCCCGTCCGGGGCATGCATTTCGGAGGCCTGGTCCGTCCCGGTACAGAATCTGAATATCCAGGGCCCGATATGGATGACTGTAGTTTTAGGATACGAAGCTAGGGTCTATACGAACTCCAAATCCTGGATGCGTCTGAATGCTGCGGCTGGGTGCCTGAAGATGCAAGGGTCCACATGCAGACGGATGTGGAGGAGCTGCAGTTGTGAATGGAGGAGGCTTGGTAGTGAGCAGAGGGTCTTGTTTGTTTGTATGTTATCATGTTCGTATTATAGTATCGCCGTGCGCAGTGCGCAGAGCTAGACTGTAGGGCCCTACAGTCTTTTCGTCCGTGGCTCTGTTGCCCTAGTCCTAAATAGTCCTTAGTTTGCTTGCCCCGAAAATTGTCGTCTGGTCCGGGGCTTACTTTTGCCCGGACGGGACGGACTATTGGGAAGCCTGATTGCAAGTACCTAATAGCGCGGCAGAAGGTCCAGTATTTATGCACTGCGCCCCACCATCTCGGCCATGGCAACGAAGTGTGCACTCGGCTTTTGCTTTGAAACACTTGCAACGAACAGTCGTGCAGTTGCCTTTACACCTCCAACGTACCTGGATGAGCACAGCAGGGGACTGAAGACGAGCAGCTTCTCAAAGAGTAAGTTCTCGATGGCTACCCTTTTTGAGTGGCGGAATTTGATGTGGGATGATAGATGTAAGGCGGTCGATATTGTTAGTACGATAGAATCCGTGGAACGTACTCAGTTGCTCTGTGAAGGATGTACTCAATTGCGCTGCGCTGGACATACGCGGTTGCGCTGATTGAATTCAGCTGCATAGAACCAGCTGGGTGTACGTACATGCCAGTGCATGCGCACACATCCGTGCAGAGCAGAGTATTTGTAATTTTTGACTGACTCCGCGAACGAACTAGTCAGTTCATGGAGGTGGGGTACGGACTCCGTGAATAGACGGTTTGTTCACGGAAGGTGGGCCTCTGTGAACTTACTAGGTACTCCGTGGAGGATCCGCCTCTGTGAATGGACTAGAACACCAGTCGCTTTGGCCGCGGCGTGGTAGGAAGAATTGCGTCACTGTGATGAATTGCGTTACTGTGATGAATTGCGTTGAGCTTTAATATCGCTGTTTGAAGTGTTGTGGCTTGGGTATTGAGTGTATCGGGCTGGGCTGATGTTTTGGTGTCTATATATCCGGGTGGGAGGGGGAATGGTGCGGTTTAAAGATACAAGATGGGAGGCTTAGTGAGAGGATGGATGGCGCGGCATTGCCTTGCTAATGAATTGTGGGCTGTGTACTCATTGTTCCGCAGTGAAGATATCTGGGAAGGTGGGGTACGATATTGTCATCCCTGCAGCTGGGCGCCTGTTTGTGGAACCGCTGACTCCAAGTATAGCACTTTCGTATACGGTTGCTGCCTATTCTATAGCAACTCCGTGAACGCCCTGCACATTATATTAATTCGACCAGTTCGCCTTTCCCTGCCATCTTTCGCAACAGTCTAACTTGATCGACTGACGCTCCTCTCTTCTCTCTTCAGTTCCGGCAAACCTCCTTTTCCGTAACTGCTTAAACAACAACCACTACATCAGTTAGAGTGAGCTCCTTCACTTAATACTTACCAGACCTTCATCACGTCATCAGTAATGACGAAGCATCCTCCCAAGGGATTTGTCATCCTCTGGACGGGAAAATTCCATGGCAGGAACTACGAAGCGTCCGAGGCCGGTGAAAGGTTGGCAGTGCTGATCCCGCGATTTGAGGTTGCTACGTTAAAAGTTAATCTACCCCACGTAAATATATTCTCTGGATTACTAACTATTACTAGAACGTAAAGGAAACCATCACGAGACGTATATACGGTGGAGATCCCAGCAGGACGCCGCCGTTTTACAGCATCATAACGAACTGTGTTGCATACTGTAATTGTCTTGCATACATTGACCAGAATGACTGGGAGATGATGTGCGCGATGGAGGCGTTTGACCATATCTATGTGGATGACGATTTCGGTGAGTTTGTCGGCTACGACATTCGGGTCTCGAAAGGGCCTTGGAAGGTGGATATGGATTAGTGATTAGACGATGAAGGGGAATATTGATGAAAGATGGCATGCATGTTCAATATAATCATTGATAGCACAAGCCATGGAATGTACGGCATGATAACCTTTCCTTTCTTGGTAACAATTCCTGCACTATTCAAATGTATGACATGTAGCTGGACACTGCAGAAATGTAGAGTAGCGCACCCCACACCGCATCTGTTTGAATAGCATATAAGACAATTGAAGGTATTTAGACAACCCACAGTCAACTCATAGGTTCTGTAGAATAGAAGATTAGTATAGTGTCCAAAGAGCATTCCCACGGGACCACTAGAATGGTAATCTTCCAATAGAGTTACTGATGTTCAGGCGTTGATTGGCGGCTTTACACTCAAAAGCCACAGACTGTCGACGTCGAACACCAACAGTGGGGAACTCCTGAGACAGACGCTCGAATCTGCGCTGACTAGGCTTGCCAGAGGTGGAAGTGTGCTGTTTTCTGCTGAGAATTTATTCCTTCGAAACCTGCATTCGTATATCGAGGCCTCAACTCCGTCACGTTTGGCTCTTGTTAAATATCTGGCGGCGAGTGGGGAGTGGCAATGGTGGCAAAGGGTGGCACAGACATACTCGAAGATATACCTGAAGATTCTCTGTATATATGCTGAGTCATTCTCCTTCTCTGTACCATAGTCTATGCATACGGCTCTCCCCATATCGCGACAACCCTGTGTTGTATATATGGTCTACCTCCCTGAGATATGGCTTATGGGCTTCAGCTGGGCTGATGCATAATCTCCTTAAGATGATGGTCGTTCCAGACTCAGCTGGAGATGCCAGCTGAGTGCGCATGCATGCGTACAAGACATACTCTGAATGCCGTATATAAGGTCACGAATGTACCTGTACTTTAGAATACAAGGCTTCTAGCAATCAGTATTTCAACACCTTGCTTCAGAGTGAGGCGAGTGATGGCCTCATGAAGCTCGTAACTACTGGGTGGTCTAGTGCTGGGATTTGGAACCCTTGAGCAAAACTGCCACGCCTGTTGATATGGGTCCTTATCAACCCAACTTGGCGGTGTCGGGACAGGCCTTGCGGCATGAAAACTTACGGAGTGGCAGTGTAGTGTTGACCGAAACTTAAAGTCTCCGCACGTATCTAAAGATATACCGGACTAGGGCGACTGATTGGCGTACGGAAAGGCTTCATGAGCCTCTAGGTATAAAGACAAAACAGACGTCCACACAGCAGAAAGCGGTTGAGTGATGGAGTGGACTCCATGCTGGAAGGAGAGAAAATTTGTAGTTACAGCAGGCGCCGACTTTGTCAGCATCCGATAGGTACATATGCACTAGACATTTTAATGTACACACCGTCAAGTGATTTTTCATTGGCCTCTTAGGAATATTGCTAGAGATGCAACGAAAAATGTATATATGCTACCCCTACTACCCGCGCATGTGGTTGTCGGCGCTTCTTCTTCAACCCGAAGATCAATACATGTTGATGAGAGAGTAGAGGAAGTACAATAGCAGGTAATACAGGAGTAGGATTGAATTATGTATGAGATACGATACGGGCATCACTATATGTGACTTGCAATTAAGCGTTTCGTCGAGATTGGATTTGGTATTTAATGTGGTTGTGCCTGGGTTGGTTTTTTCCTTTGCATGTTTCAGAGGTGGCGCAGGTTTCGAGCTACAGAACCAAAGGTTTGGGTAGCCGCCGTTACTTTCGGAGTGTGGGGTAGTTACGGTATCATGTATAAACCAATCGGCTCGCAACTTACACGCGCCGAGCAATGCTGTGCCACGTCCCGCTTATTCCAGGATCTCCTTCGCCACTTTTCCCCGCTATCTCTCGCGCTGTTGTCTGAGCGGCTCTCTTTCATAACGCAGCACCCATTAAACAACGCTATTCCCAACCTTTCTCTCCTTCGGTTACTCCAACCCAACATTACAACCTCGTCGGCAATGAGTTGGCATCCTCGGGAGGGATTTGTCGTCCTCGGGGTAGGAAAATTCCAGGACAACGACTACAAACCAAATCTCAATGGCAGATGGGCAGTGTTGATCCCACGTTCTGAGGTTGCTACTTTACAAGTCAGCAAACTTTGTGTACAAGTATTCTACGATTACTCACTATTTCTAGGATGCGCATAAGACATTCGAGAAGCGTATCATATGGTTCAATGGCAACATGTCGCTCGACAGCGTCATAACGGACTGTATCGCGTACGGAAATGGTCTCACACACATTGAGAAAAAGGACTGGGAGACGATGTGCGAGATGGCGGCGTTCGACCATATTTATGTGGGCGAGGTTACTGGAGGTGGAACCACTAGACCCCCTAGATCCCCTAGACCCCCTAGATCCCCTGCAGATGAAGCCCCTCCAACCCTTGCAGGTGGGGCCTCTGGAATGGTTTTGAACTACGAAATTCGAGTTTCACATGGACCTTGGACGGTGAATAAATGAGATACGAGCTGGGATGATTAGGCAATGAACGACATCGTTGATAGATTAAACTTGGTATAAAATATGACCCACCTGATTTCAAAGCGTAGCTGTAAATTTTTACCAGTATAGGGTGATATTCTCTACTTGCCTAAGCATGAATTTGCGCAATACGCTAAGAAACATTGTGCCCCGCACATTGTATACTCCTATATGTCCACTTATTCGCCTTTCCCCGCCATCTCCCGTGACACTGTATACGGGTAACCCCAACGACTAACGCGCTTCTCATCTCTAGCCTGCAGTCTTGTCTAACCCGCACTCCTGCGATTGTTCATCGAACTACACGCTTTAATAACCTCCGCCTGGGCCGTGAGCTCGTGACAATAAATTGTGGAATGACTAATCAGTTATAGCATCCCTGTGTTGTAGACAATTGGGAATATATAGTACTGGTTGGGTCATCCCTGTTAGACCCTGCTTGCTAGCTGCAAATTTAGTAAGACGTCTGTGCCACAACCAACCCCACACATTGTACTACTCCGATCCTGTCGCCTGTTCCCCGCCATCTCCCTTGACTCCAACCTGATCGACTTACGTCCTTTCTATAGCCGAGTCCAATCCCATTTTCCGCCATTGCGTAAACAACTACCGCCTCACTCGCGAGATCCTTCATTACTGTACTTGTCGGAGTTCCTTCACTTCATCGGTAATAATGAAGAACCCCCCCAAGGGATTTGTAGTCCTCTGGACTGGAGACTTCCACGGCAACGATCACAAGGCACCCGAAACAAGCAAAACGTTCGCAGTTCTGATCCCGCGTTCCGATGTTGCTACTCTAGAAGTTAGTATAGACGACGTACAAGTGTTTTGTAGATTGCTAACTGTACCCAGAATGCGATGAAGACATTCTCAAAACATGTTGGGTGGCTTAAGGATACGGGGGACCATGAGATATCCTACATCATCACGAACATTGTCGCGTACGGCAATATTCTCGCACACATTGAGAAAACGGACTGGGAGAGGATGTGCAAAATAGAGGCATTCGACCATATCTATGTAGATGAAGATTCAACTGATTATATATACGATATTCGAGTCTCGAAAGGGCCTTGGAAGGTGGAATTATAAGATATGATACGGGTATGGCTATGCGTTATAAGATAATAAAGTATATCATTACGAGTTTGAGTGCGATTCTTAAAAGGTACCATAAAGCAGGAATCGGATACGTTTGCGAAAGTTTCAAAATACTTCGTGATGAGTACGGCTAGGGGTCTCAGTAGATGGTCGATTCGGGCGATAGTATCGATCTACAGTTGTAGACCCTTGAAAATGGCGAGGCGCAACCTTGTGCTTGCCTCTTTGGTAAACAATCACAACAATATTTAATGCTTCCGCCGCCAAGCGCTTATCAACTATGCCAAGGTAACTTGTCTAATTTTACTGAGAACTTGCAGTGATTATCACTCGATTCCCAACTATACTACCTGTTGAAATACTGATTGCTAGAAGCGTTGTATTCTCAAGTACAGGTACATTCGTGATCTTATATACGGCATTCAGAGTATGCCCTGTACGCATGCATGCGCACTCAGCTGGCATCTCCAGCTGAGTCTGGAACGACCATCATCTTAAGGAGATTATGCATCAGCTCAGCTGAAGCCCATATATGCAACACTACCTTTGTGCATACTCGGACTAGATGCTCCGCCTAGGCGGAGGAAATTGTCTTATGTTAGGAGCTTTGTAGTGGCACTCAGAAGTAAGCTCCCATGGCCATGCTGACTACACAGTCAATGCATTTTGGGTGCTGGCGCACCCAACCTGCCTCCAGCCGCCCCCAGACCCCGTTCAATTCAACACATTCATCAAGCCTATAGTGTGATACGGCCTTTGAAAGGGGTGCTTTGCTCCTTTCAAAATCATGGGCCCTCTCGCGGTAATGTTCATAACGGATGGAATCTTAAACAGTCGCGGAATAATCACTGTCTATCACTCGCTTATTTGCGCCGAGCCATTACCCTTTTGTCCGCCGTGATCCATGGGACATCACTGCGATTGCGCAGTTATGGGCGCTAAGAAACCGGAGTCTTAGTTCACAGGACATCTAGTAGCGTTACTTGTTCACACTTCCTTATTATCATCACCGCTTCTTCACCAGCCTTAGCGCATGCAGTCATATGGTATCGGTGCAGAGCCTTAACCTCATAGCGACCGACACACACTTGGGACAAAGAATCAACAATAAGTCGTGCTATCTTAAATCTGTGTGTAACGTGCTGTGTCAATACGAGCCTCGATGCTGCTCGGCACACCTAAATTTATATACAGTAGCGAGTGCAATGGTTCGGCCTCGTCCGTTAATTTTCCGATGTTTCTTATCAAGGTGTCCGTTACATGCCAAATAACTGTTACTTTGACTCGCTGTCAGGTTTTGCTTTTTATTGTCCGACAACGTCAAGACGTGTTCTAGTCAGTTCGCGGAGAATGTCAGTCCGCGGAGTGACCAGTCAACCCACGGAGTCCCACCTTCCATGAAAGAACCAGTCAGATCAGCGCTCCGTGAACTGACCGGTAGAAATATGTGCTAACTATGCTCATACTAATATTTCAAATAATCCGCACACCTTCATTGTGACCTACAATTGGCTATCTCTCTTAACGTCGTGGCGCAACAACAATTACACTGTGCTCCATGTCATTGCTTGAAACAGTCTATTCCTCACTGCCCGCATCCTCACTGCATTCGTCCTCCTCTTCCTCCTCTTCCTCCTCTTCCTCAGTAACCGAGTCTGCCTCGACTCCCTCCTCAGAATCCAGTTCACTCAAATCACTCCCAGTACTATCCTCTGCAACTGCCTGGGGCCCATCTTCTGCACCAGCCTTTGCGCTATCCTCAACGGAAGCAAAATAAGTGCTCTCCCATGCATCTCCGCGTGTATTGGCTCTACTGCGTTTTGGATTTGACTAGGTCCAGGTTGATCAAATCTTGTTGTGTTCCGTGCAAGACTGAATGTGCCAGAGAGAGCTACAGAAGCCCCAGTATTTGTACAGTGCATACCATCATTTCGGCCATGGCAATGAAGTGTGCAATCAACTTTCTCTTTGAAACATGAGCAGCAAATGGTAGCGCAATTCCCTTTACATCCACAACGTACTTGGATGAGCTCAGCTGGACCCAAGGCCAGGGCAGCAACTAGCAAGAGCAATCAACGAGCATGCTAGGGCCCTTCATGCCCACGGCATCGAAGTCGTGATCCATTGGGTCCCTGGACACTCGGGCATCCCTAGGAACGAAGAGGCTGACCGCCAGGCAAACAAGGCACGAGAAGACTGAGGCTACACAGTACGTGACCAACTATACACCTCGGCCGCGAATAGAGCTAGACGGATCTCCGAAGGGAGGACGGCGGCGATGGCCGAGTGGGAGGCCGACAAGTGCTCCAAACACTACAGCTACAGACTGAAGGGCAAAGCCGGGAGCAAGAGATCTGTCCCAATGACAAGTGTGAAGTCACTGGCAGCAAGGTTCAATAGACTGAAGAATGGGCATGCGCCGACTAGAATGTACCTAAAGCGGTTTGGACACTGCGAGGACGACAAATACAGGTTGTGCAGACGCGGAACACTACAGATATGGGAGCATCTCTTCTACCACTGCAGCCGATGGAAAGTCCAGCAGAAAGTGCTCTGGAAGGCGGTGGGAAAGGCCACTGAATGGAAAGCGGGCAGATGCCGACATGTGCATGTTTCTGAGCTGTTTTCGGTGAAGAAATGCGACCAAGTGGTGATGGTCTTCATGGCAGCTACTGACATCGGGAAGTACCCGCTAAAGCAAGCAGAGGAGCGCGGGCAGAATTAAGGGTGTTTGGACCAGCGGCGATCTCTCTCTCTTCGTTGACCTCTTTTGTTCTTCTCTTTTCAATCTTTTGCGCTCGTTTGATTTTCCTTTGTCAAAGGAGACGCTGGGTAGCAGGTGGGAGCTCTGCCATCTAGCCAGCTCGCCCGGAGGCGGAGGGGATGTTTATAGGCTCTGTCATACTCTAATTCGAGTGAATACAGTATGAATAAAACAAAAAAACTGGGCTCCGTGAAGTAACCGGCCGGATGGCGGAGTGTATTTGCTCGTGAGCTGACTGGACAGCTCAGGGAGTGTGTAGGCTCCGTGAGCTGACCGGTCAGTTCACGGAGCCCAGTTATTCCGTGGGTTGACTGGTCACTCCGCGGACTGACATTCTCCGCGAACTGACTAGAACACGCAACATTAGAATGTTTATAGTACCTGACGCCTGCTGTTAAATGCGCAATGAAACCTGCGACCTACTATTCAACCCGCAATATAAACTGCAACCTGTTGCTCAATCCACAATTCAAACTACAACCAAACCCAATTCGACAAATAGACATGAGCGAACCTACAAGCGCAGCGCCCTCTCCTGAGACTAATTGTCCCTCCGATTCTCCCACCAACGCACAAGCAACAAGGACAGACTTCCCCGCGGATGAAATCCGCGGTATTCGTGAATTCCTTGCGAACCGCAGCCCGAACAGCACCAGCAGCGGACAGGACCGACATCATGAGAGGCCGTCTGGGACATCTGGTATTCAGTCTACCATATTATTCACCATAACTCTAATGCTAACGTATAACCTTAGGTCGTTACACTGATCCGTCTTTGCCTCTAGGCAAGAAGGGTTGGAAAGAAAGGTACTATAACCACCGAGGGCCATGACCTGCAGCTAAATGTTATTACAGGAACGATTTCACCGACCCCACACTGCTGCACCTGCGACCGAGCCATCCAAATCAGATTCGTTGCCGCGAACTCCCGAACGAAAGCGAAACAAGTGGATGCAAGCATGTGGCCGATATTCCTATGAACCAGCACCTCTGCCCTAGTGAGCTCGGTTGTGATTGCGGAGATATTAGCGTCTTTGAGGACAAGGATTGGTCACCTCCAGATAATGCACATATCGACACCGATAATGCTGAAGCTGGTACGAAGACATACAATCCAGGACGACGACGAAAGACAACTGCCAGCGGAGGATTCGTCAATATAACGCCGGAGAACACTAGTGAAAGTTCTTCCCAGACACCAAGAGGGGACGGAAGCGAAGGCGGCGGGAAAGAATCCCCTTCCCGAGGAAATGGAAACGGCAAACGCCCAGCCGAAAATCCGGTCCCTCAACAATCAGAGGACTCTGGAAAGGAGGAACAATTCGCATGTCCATACTACAAAAATAGCCCCAGTACTCACCAAACCTGTAGCGGTTGGAGCAGTCCGGAACTTCACAGAGTAAAGTAAGTTCTCATTATTATCAGTTAATGCAGTTAATCTAAGAGTTGGTGTAGAGCTCATGTCTTGAGAAAACACCTGCGACCCTGCCAGTGTCCACGATGCGGTCATAGGACTGGCGAGCAGGGTCAACTCATGGCACACCTGGAAAGGACAGATTGTCCCAAAATTCCGAGAGAAAGGTTTGAAAGAGTGGAACCGAGGATTATACGGAAGAGTAATGGTCTGGGAAGCCGTAAATCCTGGCCGCAGGTGTACATTCACTTGTTTGAATGCAGCAAGAAGGATGTTCCGAACCCCTGTATGACTTGATATGCCCCGCACAATTGGGGTCCCGGAGACTGACGATCTCAATTAGATGTCGGAACCTCAGGCATGGTTTCTTGTGAGTCTGACGTTGATGAAGCTGGTACAGATTCTAGCAGTGAAGGGCAATCCCACGACCCAGAAGGCTCCTTAATTGGACGGGCAGATGCCAGAGGATTAGCGGATTTTTTAAGGCGAAGGCTCCCAGACACGATTGAGCAGCTATATACACAGTATCATAGTGCAGAATGTAACTTCTAAGATTGTATAGAACCACTTTCGAAGAGTACTAACGTTGAGGTAGCCTCAAGTAGCGTGAACCAGCACCCGCCTATGACGCAGAGCGAAGAGCAACAATCGCAAGGTCAGTATATATTCTTACGCAATGAATATATAGCCGGTAATTGATTTCCGCAGGACACGTCCCCTCTGCTCTCATCACACGCCCTGCTACTGACAGCCCAGCTACAACTACAACACCTGCTAACGAAAGCGTTGGTGTTGACCAATCATCAAATGCTCCGGCACCATCCATTTCACTCTCCGCACAGCAAGGCGCTTCACCGCCTGCACAGCAACAAGTCAGCAATGGGTCCGGCTCATCCCAAACCGACGATGATCTCCAACCAAGGCCCAGACCCGTGTTCAGCGGAGGTGCGGCTGAAAATGTGGACACTGTCGTGTCGCAGACTTTTCAGCGTGTCAGCCAAATACGAGATTTTCCTGAGCTCCCCTCGATAGAACTGGCCCCGCTCCCAGAACCTACACCCGTGTCCGGCGAAGGCGAGGCTCAAAATGAAGATACTGTCCAGTGGTTTAGGTCTATCAGCCAATTCCTGGATATGCCCCACTTAATACAGCCGCCCGCTTTCGATCCCGATCATTATGTAGAATTGGTAGAGTGGGATCCATTAGGACGGGTAGAGCTCCCTCGATAGTTGAATACCTAAGCTAACTTGTTGCAGGATATTCGTGAATACGACGCGATATTCGGACATGCTCCCAACGAAAATGTGACGGCTGAAAACTTGCTAGCATATAATGAAAGGGAACATTTGATGCTGGATCTTGAATGGGAGCTTGAATTGAATGATATCATTCCGCTTCACCACGGTTTGCAAGAGGACCTACCATTCATTCCAGCCTTAGAACTTGTAGGCATCGCCAAGCGATTTCTCGAGCCAGCACGATCTATCCCGAATTCCCGAGCATGTGATCAGCTCGGGTCATGGCGCAATCCCGGACGAACCCGGTTCTTGCGGCCGTTATGTCTTTCCGATTATCTGGCGCAACATACCGAAAGCAGGGATTACGTGCAACGCCAACACCACCAATTCTCGCCTCAAAAAATGTTTCGTGTACAAGCGCAAGTACCAGAATCACAACTACGAAGTTCATTTTCCACTATATCTATACTGCCTGCAAGATATCGCCAAGCGACACTACAAGCTGAAGTTAAAGATTTAGTTTACAGGCATCTGTCTAAGTCCGACATTCAGAACGAGTACCTGGAAGTTGACGTCGATACAAGCAGCATGGACAACGAGCAACAACACACCACCCCAATATCGCTAGCCACAAGCTACAAAAAATACACTGTTTCCGGCACTAACAGCAACATGTTATACGAGAGCAACGACGCAGGAACATACCGCGACTGTATCGAGGAAGCATTTTCGCAGTGGGAATCTACCTGGCTAACTATATACTTCCTCGCAGCAGCTTCTTTCTTCAGGTTTTCGTTACTGGGTATTATCGAGGAAGTGTTCGAGGGGGATCATAAACAGTACACTGGTATGGTTTTACAATTATATTAGAATTATAACGCAGTTTCTTTAGGTTTTTTCGTCCTTCATTTTTTTTTACTATAGTGTATGTTTTCATATCTGCAGGTTTCGGGGTTTGGTTTAGGGAGGTTTTTCTCGTTTTGGGGATCTGGAGGAACTTATTTCATGTATTTTTTCAAATATGACGCATATTTGAGATAGATAAACAGCCAGCTCCCATGTCTACTAATTCTCTCTCCGGATCCAATGTGAAAACAAAAGTTGGAATTGTTTCCCTAAAGTACCGTGTACATCGGTGTCCTGGAGTTTTGCGTATACTTTAGATGGAATTGATTACTCTATTCCTTGGTGGTACCAAGGAACGTACACTAGCCAGTGCTGGTCTGTGTCTATGATGCCACATGTTTCGGAGAATGCGAATACGATAATCGTGGATTTTGTCCCGGTATAACTAATTCATGCCGTCTGGCATCTTAGGTTAAACCAACTTTATTACAACTTCTAAATTTGTAGTTAGGACTGCCGAAAGTACCTTTCCTTGGACTCGGAGTACTACCCAGCTATTGAGACTAACCTTTCCTGAGCAGATCGCGGTCCAATTGGATTTTCTTCAGACAACTAGGATTATCTTTGACTGCTGATGTGAAGAAACTTTACGTTTGATAGAGGGACGGCGGGGGAACCTCGCTGGACATAGGAAGTACCTACCCGCCCCTTGCCTTTATGACACGCGACACCATTTATCAATTCAATCAATGGTAAGGTGAAATATAGAGACTTTAGTTTCTAGAACTTTATTTTTCTCTACCTTAATAGGTGGTTTGATGGGTTAAAAGAAAGCAATGTACTATAGGTGGAAAAAAGGTAGGTTCCAGATTAGGTTGCCCTTTGATACGCGGTAAGAATCATTGATATAATTTTGATTTTTAAAAGATGTTAACTATTTAATCGCTAGCGTCTTAATCTGGAGTGTATCTTTTTACAGTGCCTTAGTTATATAGCGGCCATGCTGTATTACCTTGAAAATTTAAGGTACGCCCACCACATGGGAAATCAAGAATAGATAAGTCTGTAGACAGCTTTTTGGTCGCTAGAGAAGGCAATGAGCTAGTGATCAAAACGCTGTCTACAGACTAAAGAATAGATGCTAGAATAAATTTCCAGTTTAGGATTATTACGAACTCTAACCCAAACGAGGGCATACCACTTATTCAAGACTTTACGTAGATCTATAGAAACCAAATTCCATCAACACAATAGAAATTGAAACCTACATAAAAGCAGGCATAGTTATCCAACTCCTCGTTCTAGCAAATCTTCTATTTAGAATTCTTAGGAAATATTTTTCGTAATGAAAATGCCATATTTATGCGTTGTGACTATAGATGGTCTCGGAGCGTGGTGCGCACCATCCCATTCTGTAGACGATAGGAAGTCCTCCAATTGGGTCAGATCCCTGGCACGCCATCGCCAAAGTGACGTGTTTTGAGATAATCCCTTCATCAGCCACACGTCAACTCGCCGCTATTGTGCAAGGTAGTGAGCATCCTAGCAGCGATCTGCGGAATTCCGCTGGCGAAACTTGCTGCGGAAAAGCTTATCTCATCCGGCTGGGCGAGCGTGTACTAGGTAGCACAATCTTTCAGCTAGCTACACTTATCCAAAATTGAGGACTGTATGACACTGAGAAGGTCGTATGACAAGGACTAGACCCCCTTCAGACACGTATAGAGGAATCGCAAGTCCTACCCCACGAACATAACCATGAAACTCAGAAAGATACGAAACATCGACTTATTTTCCATGCATAGCATCGGAGTAGATCATAAATCCCGATTTGAATGGAGGTCTGATGGCTCTGCGGAGTGATTAAAGCCGACTGCAGCTATATTCGCCGCTGTCTGACGGCTACGGCTAATTCCTGGCTTCGCGGGCGTGGGAATAATGTGGAACCGCAAATTGACAATGATAGTGATAGGACCGTCGGTAAGCATACTCGATATAGGGAAATGTTTTGAGATGTATACGTCAAAAGATGAAGAGATAACTACACTTTTCAAGAATTTCCTGCTAGAGGGTACTCCAGTGAAAGGCAAAATATGAAGCCCGCCAAACGACTGAGTACTAGTTGAAGCCAATATGTCATCCTGACATACCGTTTGCGGAACCTGCCGACTGTCAACCCATATGTTCTGTAGGATGGAAGTCAAGTACAATGTCCAAAGTGCATTCCCAAGGGACCACCAGAATGATAATTATCCACGTGGAGTTACTGATATTCAGGCTTGGATTCGTGGCTTTACACTGAAAAGCTACAGACTGTCGACGCCGAACACTAACAGTGGGGAACTCCTGAGAGGGACCCTTGCGTCAGCGCTGACTGGGCTTGCCGCAGGTGGAAGTATGCTGTTTTCAGTGAAATAAACCGTCCCGTCCGTCCGGGATGACTGAGGACGAGGATGGAAACGGCACCGTCTCTTGAGGCATGACGGGGATACTACGTTGCCGTCTCCTGTTGTCCCCGGCAGTCCCTGGCGGATATCTGTTGATGATGAAATTCAAAAGTAGTAAACTGAGTTGAGCCATACCTACCCTCCAATTACCCATACTATGTACTGTAAACTGTATCCATTACCATTGTTTTACTTATCTCTAGCTATATAGAATACCTAAGTGCTTGACGTCGGCTGAGGACCGTGGATGCCAGCCGGGGACGATGTTTTCGCCTTCTCAGGTGTTATCGGTGGTCCCCGGCCGTCATGCCGCCCTCGCTGAGTAATGAAGGGACGGACGGCCTTGGTGCTGTCCCGTCCGTCCTCGAAATCTGGGACGACCCACCGTCCCCGGCCGTCCGACGGGACGGTTGACATCACTGACTGTTTTCTGCTGAGCACCTATTCTTTCGAACTTTGCGTTCGTATATCGAGGCCCAAACTCCACCTCGTTTGGCCCTTATTGAATATCTGGTGGCGAGAATGGCGAGTGGCAATGGTGGCAAAGGGTAGCACCTGCATCCCCGAAGATATACCCGAACATTCTTTGTACCATAGTCTATGCACATGGTTCTCCCCACATCGCAACCACCCTGCTCAAGAGTGAAGCGAGTGATGACCGCATGAAGCTGGTAACTACTGGGTGGCCTAGGGCTAGGATTTGGAACCCTTGAGCCAAAATGCAACACCTATTTATATAGGTCTTTTTCAACCAAACTTGATTAAATTAAAGGCATTTTCGATAGTGTTGCGGTCTTGAAAATGCACTGTTCCAAAGCATCGCGGTAGAAAGTCATAGATTTAGGGCACCTTTGGTTAGTGTCCAGCATTTTCAAAAGTCACAAGCCGAAAGAGCGCACAATAAAAGGTGTTACGACTTTCAACAAGGCTCAAACGGGTTCTAGCACCTCCCAATACTGTTTTACCATACAACCGGTCCATTTTTATTTTCATTTGTCTAGGGAAAAGGCACGAAAAGCACATTTCCGACTCCCTAAGTGATGGAGTGTCAATACTGGAAGCTTCATCACTATTAAGAACACTGGATTATGGTAGGATTCAGTTTAGTTACGTGAATTAACACTAGCTATGAAAGATGGAAACAATAAATATTGAGTAAAGCTAGAACCAACACCTTGGACAGAGCGAAGACAGGGCAATGACATTAATGTAACCTGAAAAATACAGCATTCCAAACATGAAAAAATAACATAGTAGCCGCCCATCGATTAAGACAAGAACTTCACCCGACGAAAACTCTTGGTCATCCCGGGTTATGCGCCGTCAGAGTTCGACGAAATGGAAAGGTTTCTCGTGTTATTGAGAGCGGGGGTGATAGATCGATCGCCAACTTCCATCGTCGCCTTAACTAATGTTGAACTTAATGAATTGTAGCGGCGTTTATACGCAGTTTCCAAGATTGCATGCATCAACTGAGGTTTATTGATAATTAGCTGCAGTTTGCCCCTCCACCTGCCCAGAATTTGAGTCTTGATGGTTTCTCTTAAACTTTTAACACGTAACAGACACATTGAGGGGAAACAATGTAAAATGGGAACCTCATTTCATTGGCCATTGCCAGACGTTTCTCAAGGTCAGCCCATGTTTTCTCGATATATTTCTTACGATATTCGCTGTATTCATCTGCTGCAGCGGAGTTTTCCTTCATCATATTATCAATATGTTGATCTGCCTTGGAACGAACCAGGGGAGTTGGGATCCCGAAGCAGTGATAGTTTTCAAGGATATAGTGATCAACCTCGGTGAATCGCTATACCAGTCAGCTCAAGGAACGGGATGGTAGTTAGCAAAGTGTAGCTATACATTGTCATAGACCGAAATTATACAATCAAATATGTTCCGACTGCAGCGTCAAGCACGCCACTTTGTAAATAAGTCGGCTTGTTGGTCAAGAAGTCAATTTTGCATATCAGTTGCCGCAATTAGCAAGCAAGTCAACTGACTGGTAAAGCGACTCTCTTGACAAACCAGCCGACTCAACAAACAAGAGAGTTGGATCTGTGATAGAATATTGATCTTGATAGTGCTTGTACATTACTGGTATAGGGTTCCAGGCCAACGGCAGAGCAGCTGCCTTTTTCGAATCCATTTATGTTTACCGGTATAAACTACGCGACTCAAACTATCTAATGCTTCAAGTTATTCTAAGTTCTATTTATATCTGGGTCTTGTTAGGCGAGTAATTTAGTGTGCCGCGGCTATTCTTTTTCGCTTTCCCTGCCGCTGGTTAGGCATTACTCCTAATTTCCACCGTACTCAAACCATCACTGGTCCTTCTGTATTCTTCTCTCCCGTATCCTTCTTCTAGGCCTGTTGTGGACAATCCACCAAGGCTATTTTAGTTCGTATAGTCAAAGGGGCCAGTTTTCCACAGTCATGCTCAACTGAATGGCAGTGAACTGAACCCGGAGCCTGGTCCTTTTTGCAGCGGCAGCGGCCAGTACATATCTCCTTGCAGTTGCACGAAATGCTAATTCGTGTGCTATGTGATTCTTAAGCAGAAACTACATGAAGGGTGTTTTTCCACTCCCATACCGAGACCTATTGTTGCATTTATGATATGCCCTTGGTCTCATCAGTATTCGCATGTCTTAATGGAATGCCCAGTGCTTTATCGGTATGCTGTGTGCCTTACTGATATTCCTTATTATGCCTTACCGTGGATAGTTATGTGAGCCGAGTCATTTTCTTCACAAAGTTTTTATTTCGTGCATGCCTAGCTTCTTGGTTCTGAAGCCGACTTGTTTGTCAAGAGAGTCACTTACCAGTAAGTTGACTTGCTTGTCAATTGCGGCAACTGATGTGTAAAGTGGACTACTTGAGCAATAAGCCGGCTTCATTACCATTCGGCCGACTTATTTACAAAGCGGTATACTTGACGCTGAAGTCGGGACAAATATAAATAGCCCTTGCTTATGGAAATAGTCTTTACTTGGTCGTTCAAGTATACCAGCACCTGGAAGATCGTACCACACAAATCGAGAAAACGGTGTGTCCGCCCGTAGATCGGGATATCGTGACGTAACCGTAGTAGTCTCAGTGGCCCCAGTTTTGGCAGCACCAGGGCCACCTTTTCGAGGGCCGCGCAAGGAATTCACGAGGGATGACTTTCTACTACCAGCCGTGCTGCAAATTGCAAAATGGAAACGATCATCCTGGTATTGGATCCGATATTTCGCTGTCTGAATTTGAGCTGAGCTTAGCCAACTAAGTGGTGCACCATGCGGATGTAAACCGTGTGGATCAATTTCCCCTTGAAGTAGTTGCTCCGATTTCTCGCAACATTGCTCCGCCTTCTCATCATGAGATTCGATGGCTCGAATTGTATTCGCAGGGTTTGGGGTATTTCTGAATGCTCTGAGGCAGATAACGACGGTGAGAATCATAACGTCAGCCAGAGTAACAGCAATCCCTGCTGCAGCGGGGGCAGCGAAAATTTCGATCAAAAATACGGTCGAACTCCCTGCACCGCTGGAGGCAAGTGCTCCAAAAGCTCTTACAAGTAACCATTCGACCGGATCCACGGCATATGATTTATGACCGCGGTATGTGCTACCAGCGACGATGGTATTGACGTTTTCTCGACGACTGATCAGAGCAAGTTCTGAAGGTGGGGCTGTGCATGTTGAGAAATAGCCAGACGGTGGTTTATAAGCCGACTTCTATCAAGTAGCTGCTATTGTGCGGGGCTAGACCATATGCTCGACAGCTGCATTTCATTCCTCTATACCTGATGCCATGGTTTCACAACTGCAGCGGTAACAAACCAATCACCACTGCAAACCTTATGCGATAATGGAGTCGTTCAGCCCCACTACCGGCCAACTTCCTTGTAAAATTTCCAACCAGTGAGGTTCTGGTATATTTAGCAATCTGCAGCTTATCTGCAGGATTTGGTAGGTGGAAAATTTGTAAAAAAAGTTATCCAGCAGTGGGGTTGAACGATGACGAATCTACGTTAATTATCTTGGGCGGAACAAACGGCACTTTCGTGTACGTATAATCTTCACGGGCAATTCCAATGCAATACCAGATGGTTATAAGTCATACCCTCAATTCAAGCGAGTGTTTTCGCACAGGCTCATGCGCAGAACTCTTCATCAATTTTTTGTTTGGTCCGCATCTCACACGTGCGGGGTTTGTATGTAGAATTCACATCCTCGCCAGTTGTCCCTGCATGATCTGCTTCTCCCTAGGGGCCAACATATGAGTTGCTCCAGTGGTATTTTTAATGTGCGTTGATAAAACTGGATATTATTAGTTGTGGGTTACACCAGCAGATTCTGATGCGCACTGCGTACAACTCACGAGTACCCTAATACGAAACCTGCCAGCGCATCAAGATAAACCCGTTTCACTTCGATACGCAATTTTATCAAAATATTACGAAATTTGTTCGGGTATTCTTCATCGACTACTAACTATTACCTGTACGAACTTATATATAGCATTAGTAGTTTCTCAGTCGGTCCGTTTCAACCAAGGATCAATAATTTCAACAGCCCAAGCAACGAATCATCCAGACTCGAACCGTTCATGTCCAATCTAACTCAGTCTAGTGATTTTTTGGACAGGGATCGGTGCGGCACTGGACTGGGCTGGTGCGTAGTGAATAATGATTAAATATAAATGTGGGCAAATTTGTAGCCTCTAAGTCATGACTTAGCTTGAAAGCCAGTAAATACTGCGAAACATACTCCAAATAGTATCCTATAGCCACAGGATCAGTGTTGAGGTAGTGGCAGGATGAGGTGTTTATTGCCATTTCTAATTGATTAATCTAAACCGAATCAAGACCAGGCTATCAGCTTCTTCTGGATCTGCACTGCAGTGGCAGACTGGTAAAGGCCAGTCTCATCTCTCTGTTGGTACACATTGTATTAATCCCTACCCGACACTGGGATTGTCCAGACCGTTGAAATCATCGGTAAGGATTGCAGCTGAAAATTCCCCGAGGCGATTGGCTAGGTTTGTTGACTGAGGCGTTCACTCGCATCATATGAGTTGGGGGCGGGGTAACATCATTACCAATGCCACTGTACCGATCACTATGCTTCGGACGTTAGTAGTCAGACGGGATTGTCATTCCGGCGTATTTTTCATTTCGGTCGGTGTCAGCTTTATGCTCTCAGAGTTGCGAAAGTTGCCAGCATCCAGCTTACAATTAGTAAATATTGGTGTGTCCAATTGGTATTTGTACAGCTATAAAAACGAACTTCTCATCTTGAAGTACCCTACTCCATTCTGGTCCAACAGTCTGAGCACCATCATCCATTGACCCCCGAATACCCGTATTCTCATAGTCAACACCCGTGAATAGCCCTAGTAGTTAGCTTGACGAGGATTCATTTGTTTCCCTTAGGTGAGTGCATGATAAGAGTCCGCATGCTGTAATGGGCAACTCATATCTCGCACAGAAGCCCAACCGGCGACCGGTCATGAATCTATCAAGTGTTGTACACATTGGCTTCTGGACCGACTACCAGAGAGGGGATATTTTTGGTCTGATGCTGACGCTTGATACTCGTTCGGCGACGACCTTGATGGCAATCCTTGTGATACTAGTCGGATTTGGTGCCAACAGAAGCTGGAAGATTTGGGCCTTTTTCCTTCATGCAACGTATCATCCCTTAAACCGACTGTTCCAGACCCCGGTCGCTTGTCCTGTCAGACACCATCAAGTCATTCTCCGAAATACCGAGAGCGCTGGAGGTGCTTTGCTTTCACTCGCCTCATACACTTTCAATTTCCACCGCGGCACTGCGATTTTTTCACGGAAAATGGCTACAACTCTATTGTTAGCGTTTTTGGTGTTTGCTCACTATGGAGCATCTGTCGTATTCGGGGTTTTGACGTCGAAGATCAGCGTGGGAAACTCAGTTCGATCGATTGACACACCAGATTGTGGCGAGTGGGTGTCGAACATCAATCTGCCTGCAAATTACACGCTTGAAGAAGCACAGCAGTATGAGATAACAAACGCCGAACTTATGTTGAACGACACGATCGATGCTGAGAGCTACGTTAGAGGATGCTATGGTCAACTCTCGGAGGGACCTGGAGTTTTGGATTGCCGTACCTTGCCACAGCGGTCACTGCCATATTCTACACAGCTGAACCGATGCCCTTTCCAGGACGGCACTTGTTTGATTAAAGATCGACATCGATCGGCCTTCACAATGGACACTGGAAACATCTCTTTTTCGCAGCTTGGGCTGAATTCCAAATTTTCGGAACGGCTATTTTTTCGTCGACGCACCGTTTGCTCGCCAATCACCATGGACCCTTTCCTGTACAGCAGAGAGAATGTACAGACCGAGCTTCAAGATACTAACAAGACTGGAGTTGATCCGGAGGCGTTCGGGCTGTACGCGTTTTTCAAATACTCATCGGGGAAGAACGCATCTTACCTATTCCGATATAATTCTACCGGATACGACGTCACCGCCTTTTATTCGTGGGATACAGGCATCCTACCGCCATTGCCACCTCTTCAGACGCCGGGGTCGTCCTACACGCTCTCGGTGATCACGATACGCGGCCCTACAATATTGTTTCTTAAAAACTCCTCTGATCCGTTGTTTTTTGTTCAGTCCGAAACCGATGGGGCTAGTGAAGGTCACAATCTCGCTCTCTATCGAATGAGTCGTCCGATTAATAGCATCGCCTGTCAAGAGATGGCAATTTTGTGCAGTGATGTAACTCAATACTGCACTAACTGGACGGGCCTTGCTCATACAGTACAGTTCGGTGACATTATCGGTGATTTGCTCGGTAGTCAGGCAGATGATGAAGGCTCCAGCGCAGTCGTTCTCGCCAGCCATGCCCTCGTAAGCTCTACTATATATCAATCAGTCATGGGACGTACCTTGTCAGCACTTCAAGCTTCGAGATACCTAACTAATAATATTCAAACGCGGCTTGCGGACGACCAGTGGAAGATAGAGTTGGAAGGGTGGTTTTGCATAGCATTGGCACGGATTCAATTGTATGGCCTTCGAGTCGTTAAGACCCCCGCGCCGGATCACAGCCGGATCAAGAAATATTCGAACGGAAGCTTGCCAGATGTGAAAAAGATGTGCAACATCGTCAAATTTCATTCCGCAGAACATACGACATTGAGCGCTACTTGGATTATCGTCGTACTCGCTTGTGTTGTTCTGGTTACAATATTCAGTTTCGGCGATTCCTGGATGGCATTCGTCTGGAAAGAGAGGTCCGAAGGCCTCCTAAAGTCATGGGAAAAGAATGAAAAACTGAGATTACTGTCAGAGGCTGAACAGATGGAAGAATCTTCGGGTAGTTCGTTGGGAGAAGTCAAGAATACATCAGAGGTTTCAGAAAAAGGCTTTCTAATTCTACAGAACCCAGTTCCTGAGAGGCAATGATGTAGTAGGTTGTATTGTGCTATTCCCTTTGTACGAGTTTCCTTTGTTTAGCAGTGAGGGGAAGTAGGAGGTTGCGAGAAATGGGGATTTCGTAGCAGTTTAAACCGAGAAGCAGAATGTGTCTTGTTTTGGAATAGGTAGCTAGGTTCTTTCGGTCGTATGATGTGGATAATAATCATTGTGTTTGAGTACAGCAACGATACACCGCTAGGGTTGATGAGTGTTGATTTATGGAGCTAATTGTTGAAATACTAATTGCTAGAAGCTTGATTCTATCTAAGAGAGCCACAAGGCCATATATATATGGTACGAGCACGTACGTACTGATCTAAATGTAGAGACGGCTGAGCTCCGTCAGCCCGTATCAGATCCATCTCCATCAGCCCGTATCAGAGCCAGCCCCGTCAGCCCGTATGAGAGCCAGCCCAGTCAGCCCGTATGAGATCTATTTATCCAACACTCCCCCCTCTTGCTACGCTCTGTGGAGCAAGAAACAAACAAACAAACAAACAAACAAACATGATGCGCAACTTGTGATTCGCATAGTAGCCTCCTTAAAACCCTGCTTGAGAAGTGAGCAGGGAAAGAGTACTACCGTAGCCTGAGGATGGCCATCCATATAAACAAAGAAATCTGTATTCCAAAAGACAAGTGAAACAACCTTAACCTTAAATTGACCTCCAATTACCACAAACCCATTGCTCTTGTGAACTTCGTATGCTTATCTTTTGTAAGTGCTTTCGTGAGTATATCTGCCACATTTTCGTCTGTGTGTACGTAGGAGTAGTTGACTATTCGGCGTTTGTGCAGATGTCGACTGTTGTGATAGCAAACGTCGATGTGTTTAGTTCGAGCCATGATGATTCCTGTGGTGATTTGAGTGAGAGCACCCTGATTGTCGCAGTTGATTGGCAGCGGTGGTAAGTCTCTCTGAGAACCGTGAATATCCTTTTGCAACTGGAGTAACCATTTTACTTCTCTAGAGGTCTACGAACAGGCGATGAATTCGGCCTCGAGAGTTGACATCGCAATGAGGCTTTGCTTCCGAGACTGCCACGAGACTGCTCCATTTCTTGGGAGAAACACATGACCTCCCTGGGATTTACAGTCCGTGCTGTCATTAGCCCAATCGGAATCCGAGTACCCTACGAGACTATTGCCAATTTCAATGCCGATGCCGGTGAACTGTAGTCGAAAATCGGCTGTAGATTTGAGATACTGAAGAACTCTCTTGGCAGCGGTCATATGACTGGTGAATGGCCGTGAATTGTAACGAGAAAGAGCGGCGACCGCGTACAAGATATCTGGCCGAGTTGCATGTGCTGCATACATTAATGATCCCACGACTGCGTGATACTCTGTGATGTCATCCAATTCCTTCTCCCCCCAATCCTTGGCCAAGTCCAACTTTACATTGGGATCCATGAGCGTCGAGACACCATGAGTATTCTCCATGCCGAATCGTCTGAGGATTGTGGCAATATAGGCTTTCTGACTGAGACTGATTCTGATATCATCGTGGTGGATTTCGATGCCGAGGAATTGACGTGCCGGGCCAATGTTCGTGATTTTGTACTTCTCTGAGAGTTTCACCTTGACTTCGATCGCGGCTTTGGTAGCAGCCTCCGGATAGGACATGGAGATATCATCGACATACAGAAGTATCATAATACCATCGCTGCGAAGATAGAGGTTGGGATCGGCTGAGGACTGTGGGAATCCAAGAGAGAGTAGAAAGGCATTGATATTGTCGTGCCATAGCCGTGGAGCTTGTTTAAGACCGTAGAGAGCTTTCCTGAGTCTGACGACAATCATTGGAGCATTGAGGACTTCTGGCCATCCTTCTGGGAGAGTCATATAGATATCTTCATTGTCGATTTCGGGATTTAGGAAGGCCATAACTATATCTAAATGGTCCATATTCCACCCTGTTCCGTATTTCCCAATGAGAGAGATGAGATACCGGAATGTACTTAGTTTCCCAACAGGGGCATAAGTCTCACTGAAATCCGTCTGGTCATATCCCTTTATGACGAGCCGTGCTCTATACCGTGTGGACCCATCAGGGTTGTGTTTAGTCTTATGAACCCACTTCAAACCAATTGGCTTAACGTGCAGTTGACCTGCCTCCCAGGAGTTGAGAGTGGAGAAGGTGTTATTGAGCAGAATCTATGGACTTTCTTCCTCAATGGCTCTTTTCAAGCGATCTCGTTGAGGGCTTTCCATAGCTTCCGCGTATGTGAATGGATCTTCTATGGATGCCATCAATTCTTCTGCTGAGGCTTTACCTTGGCTCCTTGTGACACGACTCGCTATCGGCGGAGCTGGAGATGCTGGGGGTGGTTGATATGATTTCTTGATTGCTGCTGCCAAGTGCCAGGCAGTCTGATCCTCACAGCGGATGCGGCGGCAGCAGGCGATGTTTTCTGCATCTGCTGACAAACGCTGGGCAGTCTGATCGTGTCGGCGGAGGCGCCGGCTGTGGACGATATTTTCTGCATCTGCTGCCGAATGCTGGGCAGTTTGGTCCTCTCGGCGGAGGCGCCGGCTGTGGGCAATGTTTTCTGCTTCCTCGTCAGGAGCTGTATGCATGTGATATGTGGATCTCTTATCTATCTGCGTTGGTTGACTATCTCGGAGAGGCTCATCTCCGGTATCTTTTTCATCGACATATTCCTCATCTTCTGGTAATCCAAACATGTCGATCTCATTGCTTCCAGGCTGACATGACATGTGTGCATTTCTTTCTTCATTGAAGATGACTTCTGATTTGGCTTTCACCTTCTGGAATTCGGGATCCCATATCCTCCACAATGTCTTTGAATCGTGTGTGTAGCTTACCATCATGCAGGGCTTTGACCTTGGGCCGAACTTGCCCTGGTGGCCTTGAACTTCGGGAATGAGTCTACTGGCATAGCATTCGAATCGCTGTAGATTGTGGAGAGGGGCTTTATATGATATTTCGTTGCCATTAGCATCGTGCATCGCTTTGCCAAATCTATGCAGAATCTCATATGGCGTTTTGTATGGTGCTTGATAGTCATCGCGGTCATTTCTTCTTCTCAGGCCGTCATTCGGTGATCTCTGATGGAGATGGACTGCAGTATTGACTGCTTCTCCCCAGAACTGAATGGGAGCCTGGGAGTCGATCATCAGCGCCCGAGCCTTTACAGCGATTGTACGGATCATTCGTTCTGCAAGACCATTCTTATGATGAGCATATGGAGCGCATGGCTCGTATGTAGTACCATGGGCTGCAATGACATATCAGAAGTTCTTATTGTCGTATTCTCCCCATCCATTATTGCACCGTAATAGCTTGATCTCGTATCCCATTGAGTCTACTCTGGCCTGAAATGACTGGTAGGCAGAGGTGCAGGTCATGGCTTTCTTATTTCAGAGTAGCCATACAGATGTGTACCTCGTATAGTCATCAATGAATAGTATATATTATCGATTGTCTCCAATGGTCGGTGTAGAGAAGGGACCGCACACATCCAAATGTACAAGTTCAAAGGGCTTCGTAGTGCGCTTGACTGGCACTCTAATGAGCCTTTGCTTGTGCTTGGCCTGGATGCAGACTGTACACATAGAGTCATTGTGTGTATATCTGTCAATCAGAGATTTCATATTGGTAGGATGCATATGGGCTAATCGTCGGTGCCATAGTCTTCACTCTGAGATTGTAAGAGACTTTCGAGTGCACTTAGTTTTGGCTGCAATAGGTGCTTTTGCTGACTTGATGGAAGGTTCGATTGTGGGCTCGATTGTAGGTTCTGCGATTATAGCTCTTGGAAGTGAGCTGTCTCTCTTGCTCTTTCTCCTGTTCTCAGTAGTTGATGGTAGGAGTGCGGTCGCGGGTACTATCATATATATGCCATTGATTAGTTTTCTGGTGAGGGTGCAGGAAGATGGCGAAGTTATGGAGCATTTTCCATTCCGAAATATAGTGGTATGCTCGCCCAAATCCAATTGGTTGATCGATAAAAGGGAAAGTCGAAAAGTAGGGGTATGGAGGGATTCGACTTGATAGCCCAGTATGTCGATGAAACCATAATGCAAGGGGGTCACTGAATGTTTGTCTCCAAGTTCGATTACTATAGGAAGTGAGGGCTTTTGAATTTTGAGAAGGTGCTGCAGTCATTGCACATGTGGTGTGACGCTTCGGAGTCAATGACCCACTTCGGAGCAGCAGCGGCAGCGGCCAGAGTACAAGCAGTTAGTCAGAAGGGATCGCAGTCTCCGGTCATAGCGAGAGCTGCTCTAGCAGTGGCTTTCTGCACTCTCCACCATTCTTTTATACGTTTGTAGGAGACGCAATCGACTTTGACGTGACCTGGGAGCCCGTACTGGTAGCAAATACGCTCGTTGTTTCCTCCGCTGTTTCCTCCCTCCTGAGCGCGTTTCCGCTTTCTGCATGCATCTGTAGTATGGCTGTCAATTTTGCGATAGGTGCACTTACTCTCGTGATTATCTCTGCTTCCACCGCTCCCACTGTTTCCACCATTTCCAACGTTTCCACAGCGTCCACCGTGCACACTGCGTCAGCCACGGTCGCCGCCACATTGGGAAAGTAGGGCGGCCCCAATAGATGCATCTCCAAGTTCCTTTGTAAGGCTAGTTGTAGTTTCATCTCCTAGGAGGTTATGCATAGCTTCTTCGGGTGTGGGCAAAGGTCTTCTATGCTTCAGGACCATTAATATCATCGTGTACTGTAATGGCAATGATGTGAATATTTGCATGAGAAAATCTCGATCAGTGATTGCATCATCTGTATGGTCCAGTTGTGTGCAGTAGTAACTAAGCTTGATGAAGTATGCTTTAAGTAGTTCATGCTCCTTGGGTCGGCAAGCACGGAACTAGTGAAGGATGTCCTGTCTGCCGATATAAGATCTGGCAGTATCCAGGCTAGTTTCTAGTGTATTCCACATCTTGAGAGGGTTTCTCATTCCCTTTACGATACACCGTACTTCGGGGGAAGAGGAAAGTCTGATCATAGACGCAGCTTTGGCTTCCTTAGCCTTCCAATCATCATAGTTGTCATTGTGGTCAAAGTTCAGGGGCTGCGGTTCAGGATCATCTCCGGTGACGATTGCATATACTCTCATGGCTGATAGGACAAGTATCATGTCGTCTTTCCATTTGTCGTAGTTTGTGTGAGTGAGCTTGGGAATGTCGCCGCACCGGGACTTGTTGAAGGTCGGTTAGGAGGAAGTCATCGTGAGATTGTGGAGATGGTGTGGAGGTTTAGGGTTCTTGAGGTTTAAGGTTCTTTTTGAAATCGTGAGAATAGGATTTTATATGATAGCGATAGCCGGGCTCATAACCTGTTGAAATACTAATTGCTAGAAGCTTGATTCTATCTAAGAGAGCCACAAGGCCATATATATATGGTACGAGCACGTACGTACTGATCTAAATGTAGAGACGGCTGAGCTCCGTCAGCCCATATCAGATCCATCTCCATCAGCTCGTATCAGAGCCAGCCCCGTCAGCCCGTATGAGAGCCAGCCCCTTTAGCCCGTATGAGAGCCAGCCCAGTCAGCCCGTATGAGATCTATTTATGCAACACTAATCTTGAGCTGTGGTCGAGTGATGGAAACAAGAACACTGCAAAGCATACCGACACTACTTGCGATGTGTTTCTAGCCACGATATTCGAGCATGCCAGATGCTTCGGTCCAATATATTATACAGCTTAAGCAGCTCTAACAGCGTGTGGGATAAACTTAACCCTTCCGTCAACCTCAATCGCCCGGTTAGAGCCCTAGTGATAAAAGCCTACATACAGTTTTCTCTAGTACACATGCCTACAGCAGCGAACAGGTCCCAAAAGCTCTGCTGTTTCTGTTATTACTGCTGTGGAGCGAATACTGCCTGTAGTCCACCCCGGTGGACGACATCTGGGGTATGGACTGGGTCACTTGGATAGTAACTGCTAGCTAGATAGGCTATACTAGGTATGTAGCGGCTTCGCCGCCCCCTTCGGTAAAAAATAATCCTAAACCCCAAAACCCATGGAATCCAGCCAGCTCTCAGCCGATTCACATTACGTCCAGCCAGCCGAGAGGCAGCCCATCAAGATTGAGTTCAGCCAGCGCAGAGTTAGCTTGTTCAGATTACGTCCAGCCCAGCCAGCCGAGAGCCAGCCCGTACAGCCAGCCAAGAGCTAGCCCGTCCAGATTGCGTCCAGCCAGCTGAGAGCCAGCCTGTGCAGATCGTATCCAGCTAGCCAAGAACCATCTCAGAGTGAGTATGTCAGCGTTGTCTAGATCATCTCCAGCCGGCCAAAAGTCTGCCCGTCCAAATCACATTCAGTTGACCAAGGTCAGCCCGTCCACATCATATTAAGTTGACCAAGAGCCAGCCTATCTTGACCATGTCCAGCCAGCAGAGAGCTAGCCCGTCCAGATCGCATCCAACTACCAGAGGGCGAGCCCGTTGAGATCATATCTAGCCAGCCGGGAGCCAGCCGGTCCAGATCGCATCCAGCCAACCCGTCTAGATCGTTTCCAGCAAGTTGAGAGCCAGCCCACCCAGATTGCGTCTAGCCAGCTCGGATTGCTGACCAATAGCTGTTGTGAGAGCCACACTCAAGCAAAGCGCCACAGTTCACTAATCATGACTGAAAAAGACCATCTGCCAACCAATGAGCATTCTGTAATTTGCCACAGTAAGATGGTACGTACCACCATCAACCAATGAGAATGCTTCGAGCCGACAAACCATGTGTATATATTATAAAAAAAAAAAAAAAAGATGTTTTGCCTCCCGCTGACTCACCACTTTAAATAGTCCACTTAGGAAATATTTCGTGACGGAGTTCTCTGGAGTTGGGAACATGGGAGATCTAGAACAAACAATCAAATATCAAACCCAGCTTGTTGCTACAGTACTTAGGGGAGAACCGTTTGTGTAGATTCTATGATACAGTGAAGAGAAGCAGAGAAGGAGAAGCGCTCAGTTTATATACAGGGAATCGTGAGAGAAAACTTTGGTGCTTCGCCACTCGCCACTCTGAGTCACTTGCCACCACCGGATATGTAATATAACAACTCTAGTTACATCGAGTGATAAAACCATGACGGAGAGTGATTAGGTTCCTGAAAGACTGAACAACACGTTCAGGTTCCACATTCAGAGTGTCAACTCAAGATCAAGGCATTCCAGATTGCATCTGTACTGTTTTCGGGAGTGTCCCACCCCTAGTCCCCCAAAGTTTTCCGCTCCGACCTTCCACCTTATCACATCAGTTACCAATGCGAGATACTAGGTAATGTGCAGCAGTCCTCTCAATAGCCTGTCTGATAATTCTCTGACTTTCAGGGACAGGGTAGCAATAACGCCACTACTTCCAACAGGGAGCACAGGACCAACGGACCATTGAGCTCCCCAGCCAACCTCAATAGTGACCCCCGTAGCTCTACGACATCGAGAGCTTGGTGGTGGGGTACAATGCTGACGTAGCTCTCAAGCTCTTATGACGGTATTGGTTCCAGAAGATCTCAGACGCCGCTACTAAGAGTAGTTTTCCTATAACTATTAAGTGACACGTGTTCTGTGGACTCTTGTACGATGGATGGCGTATCCAAATACAATTATCGGGTTGACACCAGCACTTGTGTGGCGCAAAATTATTATAAAATCACGATAACCGCAACTATTGGACTAAACTTCCCTCCGGTAACTCACTCCTCGGCTGAGGGATTACCTCTAGTTCATATTGACCCTGGCCGTTCCCTCGCCCAGGCACCTTCCACACCCCCTCACAATCAGGCAAATGCCGACATAAAGTCAATGCCGTCTTTCTGTTCCACCATTTTCGCTCATAGTACCACGCAGTAGCACCCGTGGCCAACACAAGCCCGACAATAATGACGCCAGAGATAGGACCCTTTGCAGTGTTTGTTACCTCTACCTCAGATGTGGAATACCGCACAGTTACAATCTTGGCTTCATCTTTGCGAAGATTTGTGAGCGCTAATCTGAAGGTCTTGCGCTCATCTAACAAGTATTTCCGACTCAAAGAAAACTCCCCCAAGAACGGGAACGCAATTATTGTCGCTATTGTTTCGTTTGACTGGTTCAACCATAGCCTGAATATTAAATGTACCGTAATCTCATACTGACCCTCTATACTGTCTTGTTCGCGCAGTTGAGAAAATCCGTAGTTTGGAATGACCATCTCGTGGAACTTGGGGTTATTATTGTTCAGTACTACTGTAAAGTTTTCTAGCTGTTGATTTGTGTCCGTGGAACTAATGTGCGCAGAAATATTCGCTCAGGTGGGTGGCTTGTATTTGGTAAGAATATTGGGTTGCTTCATCACCTCGACCTGCAAGTGGAATTACACTCAGTTGGATGTGTGTATGTGAGGACTCTAGTCCCTAAGTCAGGAAAGAGAGAATATCGTATTCCGTTTAAAAAAGAAGCAATAACATCGTCCATTAGTAGCGGTAGTGCACAAGGGATCTGCCAATTTGCTGAGGAACTAGCGGAATTGTTTGCAGTTCGATCATGTGGAACTGGTCGTATCCACCGATCATAAGTGTTCCATCTGTAAGTCTAAGTTCCGATCTAGACCCAAACAGCAGTCCATATACTGTACTTGGCGCCGGACCCATTTCGACCAGCTTGTGGGGAAAATTCCTGAAAAGTCCTCGTCCTAGTCTACGTCGGTTGGAAGTTATGCGGGTACTCCATATGTCAGAAGAAAAGCCGCTGATCTCAGTGACGCTGGTTGGATTCGTAGTGGTGTTATCAGTAGACTTGTAGTCTACCTCGAAGGCAGCAGTTTGGAAATTTCACGCGGACTTCGACGGGGGTTGAAGGAAACGTTTGCGGGGCCAAGATAGAAGACCGTGTCATCATCGTGCATAGAGTCTCCCAGAACCGTAAGCCCCATCAATTGTCCAACTACATTCACTAAGAACTCACGGTTACCGGAAATGGTGTCAAGCACAGTATTGTCGGTCCATCGAAAGTTGGAGGGAGCAGCTTTGGCTGACTTGGGAGGCATGGAGAAGAAACGCAGAGGAAGAATTGATGGAGGATGAATATTGTTTGGAGATGTAAGTTACTGGGATGATTCCGTCCGCTCAATCTTAATTTAATGTCTTGCAAATGAGGAAGTATTGCAGATAAGGAGCGTCTGAAATACAGGGATGCGTAACTACTTAATGTATAATGTATGCACGGGTGAGACAGTTGGTACTGCGATCGATGGCCCTGGTCAATGGCCGTGGCGATGAACCCGACACCAACTCAAGTCTAGTGAAAAAGCTTAAGCCAACGTCTAATTGATAGTTAGCGAGGAAAAACTGCGCTTGAATATAAACCCAGAAATTAGCCAGCAGAGATAGTCGAGTGCGTAAATCCGACGGTATCCTTTTTTCTCTCTCTATGTTGTGGTTACTATCAGACTTGCTAAGCTCCATTCTCATATCTACTCCATCCGCGGATGGGGCAAACCCGCGCGGGGCGCTATTCACGGAATTGGTGAATAGGGCGAAGAAACTTCGGTGTGCGATCGTTGCTACCACTACCAAAACCATATAATCACCACCCATTCAAATTAGTCCTCCATCACCATCTCCATCACCATAAAATGGGATGTTTTTTCGTAGTTTGGCCTGTAAATTAGATTACTACTACCACCACTTATATTTTTATTTTCTTATTGTAGCATTAAGTTTAGGCGAGCAGCAGGTGATAGGAAGTGTACAAACAGTAGCGGCAGTGATGGTGGGAATGGCGGTGGAAGCGGGAGTACATATTGTAGTTGCAAATACCACCCTATTAGCAGATTCCGTGAATAGGGCTTAATAGACTCGATATTAACAGGCTCTTGTCTCTCGTTCATGTGGGAGCTGCTCGCTACTTGCGCGTTGTGGATGAGCGCTTGGCTTTAGGACAATGATTGCTTGAAAAGCAAGTAACCGTGTTTCCCACTGACATCGCAGCCAAACCACTTCTAGAGCTGAGGTTACAACTATACATCAAGACAACTTGCGTAGTCGCAGCCAATGTAAAACAATAACTGAAGTCTCTAGTTGCGCTTACTGGTCACCATTTTGAAAACCCCCCACCGCCCTCGCAAATTAAACTGGTTCTTGAATTAAACCAGACCTTTTGCTTCACTATCAGAGAGTATTGGTTTTGGAGTTAGCGGAGTTGAGTTGAACGGGCTGGGAGTGGCCAATCTGATTTGTATTGTTCCAAATCCCAGTTCGAGAGTGCCTCAAAAAATTGATTATTTCATAAGGCTATCACTCGATCGTCGGTAGGATTTTGGAGGGATTTGTAGTCTGGAGTAGCGGAACGGTGGGAGGGATTTTGGCGATATTTTGATATATTAAAGGAAGATTTTTATGGGATAGGTGTTTGGTAAAAAAACGCCCTCCCGGGCTTAGTGATTGATATATTCTTAGATTTAACTAAAATGTTTGTAGATACACTGTTCGGATGGCACATTTTTGGGAGTGACATGAGTTTGGGGTTACATTTGATTTTGGGATACAGTAGATTGTGTTTGTGGGGATTTTGCGAGGCTCAAGGAAAGGATGGTGTTTCTGAGGGCAACAGTGGAATTGACGGGTGTTGTGGTTAGTATGCTGACCTTCTGGTGAGTTTTGTGGCGGTGCGCACGCCCCAGCCTGCAGCAATTTTGGGCGGTGCGTTGGCAATTTGATGTACTATATTTGAGACACGATCAGTCCGCTTGACACCCGCGCTGTATCCGCGAAACCTTTTATAGTCAACACTAAACGCAATCTTAACGAAACCTTCCAATTGCAAAGCATACATACATAACCGTGCTCGTATCATGACATCATCTATCTACTTTCCAAGGCCCTTTCGATACTCGAATGTCGCACACAAGCTCGTCATTATTTAGATAGCAATCCAGATAGATATGGTCAAATGCCTCTATCGTGCACATCATCTCCCAGTCCTCCTTCTCAATGTGGGCGAGACGATCGCCGTATGCGATACAGTTCGTTAGGATTTTGGATAGAGTTAAATCGGAAAATTTTATCCATGTGACACGCTTGTCGAATGTTTTATAGGCTTCCTAAATAGTGGTTAGTAATCGTAGAGCAAATGTTCATTGTTTCATGCCCAAGATTGCATCCTTGCTCGCTAGCACTCTCGGCTAGAAACTTTATTTCGAAATCTAGGAACGAGACAAGTTGTACGTAGGGTGCACTCACATCTAGAGTAGCAACCTCAGCGCGGGGGATATACACTGCCATCTTTTCATCGGCCTCGGTTTTGGGTAGTTTGTAGTTTTCGCCGTTGAACATTGCCGTCCAGAGGACAACAACACCTTTTGGAGGATACTTTGTCATTACCGACGTCAGCGAGTTGAGTAACGAAGGGGTCAGGGCCGAGAGGATGGTCGATAAAGCAAGTAGCTGGACGGATAATCGTAGGGAAATGACTTAGGCGAGATTAAAAGAGAGCGATGAGAGGAGCAGAGCAGAGAGAGACGGGAGGGGTAAGAATGCAGGGTTGTGGCACAGAGCTGACAACACATTGGATATACTCCAATAAAGCGCCGTCTCCCAACTGCAGGGATGACCCACCAACCAACAGACAAAGCGCCCCACCTTCCCCAAATGCTACCAGACATTTCACATCTCATTAGCAACAACACCCCAAACCATTTAAACCCGCACCTCACCCCGTAAAACGGCAGCAAAACCGCCGCCCTCCCGATTACCCATTGTCCGCCACGGCACTGAAAGCGGCAAATACGATTCATCGCGGGGACCTAGCTGAAATATCTACGTCGCGATACTTTGGCGACTGCAAACACTCTCTAGCGCCTTCCGCTTACACGTATCGAGTCCCACTGAGAACCAAAGGCAATGGAACCCTATGCCAGAGCCTCAGTAGGCTAAGCAGGTATCCGGTATTTGTCGAATCCATTCTAACAAGCTGGACCACCGGTTTCAAAGTCCTCGCCAAAATCCATCTCGATGCGAATGTAGATTATCGCCGAGGAATGCCTCCACAGCCGGAGCAACCCGGCCGATGTTGCTGATGAGGTGCCAAAGATGACAGACTACTATTGTTCGGTACATGCTACCGTCGGCAGCTCGTGGTGTTGCATTCACTCGTCTAGGTGAAGCTGTAGTGCAACCTGCACCCAACCGAGGAACTGAGTAATCGGCTGCCATAACGCTTCGCTGCAGCCTGAAACATCGCGAAATTGTGTCCCGCCTCGAAATATTGTCCTGGACTCTGCCGCTACCAGATTTATGGCATACTGGGAACTTCCCGGAGGTGAGCCCTCCTCGGTACCTCAGTGTTGATGTCGTGCAGCGGAGTTAGTGTATCTGGAAATATTTGCGAAGGAGGTGCTTGACTCGTTGGGAGTTTGTTGGTAACGCTGTCCTATATCCGGATGTAATCTAAGAGTGGCTAGCTGCCTGATGGGTTGTCTAGCGCTGCTATTACCTTCGTGGTGATGCTGGCGTACGCTGAAACGGTTACGCGAAGAAAGGGCGTGCGGGAACCCGGCAGTGCGGCGAGGCAGGAACAAGGTTGTGATATGAGACCGGAGGCCGTTGGATGTTGAGAGGAACGAAGATGTGGAGTTGCAAATGAGGATAACTCATCGCAGCTTAGTGTAGCAATTACAGCTACAAAAATAGCCTAGAATATATAGGGTTTCTCTAAAACCACCTTCTGGCGTTCTCTCTACACCGTATTAAGACGGCCTATGTTTGACCAAAAGCGTTGGAAATCAAAATTCGAGTGATAATTATCGCAAAATGTAGTCACCTTGGCGTGTTGTTGAACGGTTGGCGACTAAGAACATTGAAAATTCCTGAAATTATTCCTTGAAGAGGCAAGTAAAACACTGTTTCGCCGAATGTCGCGGGTTTTGCCATTTTCATGAGCCCATAACTGTGGGTCGATGCTATCACCTGAATGGGACAATATATTAAAACTCCTGGATGCACTCCCTACGAAGTATTTCGAAGCGTTCGAAAACGAATCTGATTCCTGTTCTATGGAACATTCTAAGAATCACGCGCAATCTCGCAACGATGTACTTTAACACAACCTTATCCATTTGATATCTTATAAATCCACCCTCCAAGGCCCTTTCGAGACTCGAATTTCGAAGGATTTAAAAATTGCATGGGCCACGCTGCCCACATAGATATGATCGAAAGCCTCCATCGTGCACATCACATCCCAGTCCTGTTCCTTAATGCGTGCGAGAATATCGCGGTACGCAACACAGTTCGTTAAGATGCGGTCAAGCACTACGCATTCATTGATCCATTCTATATGTAACCTGAAGGCTGCCATCGCTTTCTGATAGCAGTCTGTTAATGGTTATCCATAGAATGCATTGGCGTCACTCACTTCTAGAGTAGCAACCTCGGATCGCGGGATCAGAATTGCAAACATTTCAGCAGGGTTGGGTGGCTCGTAGTTGTCGTCATTGAAGTTTGCAATACAGAGAACGACAAATCCCGTCGGAGGATGCTTTGTCATTGCCGTCGATAAAGAAGGGTATGCAGTAGTTGCGATAAGGATACTATGATGTGGATGAGGAAGACCTCGAACGATCGATCCGTGTCGCGCAACGTCGGACGCGATTGTCTCGCGATAGGTAACTGTAGAAAAGGGATTAGACGCAATTGAAGACGAAAGATGAGAACAGCGTCAATCGATCGGTTAAACTGCTTCGGGAGCGCTGTCGGGGAAAGGCAGAGGGATAAGTGGTTAGGACTAGTACACGGTGCGGGGTTAGAGTAATGAGACGGTGCGGCGCAAAATCATGCGCCCAACTAGCTGCAGGGATGACGCACCAGCCACACAGTCCTAGGTACCCACCTTGCCAAGACACTTGCATCCAAACGCTACATCAAACCCTTGAATCCCCATATCCAATTACAAGTTATACATAGCGGTATCTTATAGATCCACCCTCCAAGGCCCATATGAGACTCAATTAGCTCAATTGTCCGCATTTTTAACACCATAGATTTCGTCAAAGCCTCTAATTGACAGATTATCAAGCCTTTCGAACTTTAGCAAACGAATCCGATTCCTGCTTCAAACCTGAAGCTTATCAAGAACCAGCTCATCGGTCGAGTCCAGGTTGTACTACGGTTTTGCGTTAGATATTTCGGCTAGTCATCGTTATGAATCTTGTTTACCTTTTATAGTGCTAGAAGGATATTGAGTGAATCGAGAAGGGCCGCGGTTTTTGCTACTGGTTTTATAGGAGCTGAAGTGCGGGTTTAAAAGGTTTGGATGGGCGATGTTGCTAATATTGTGGAATGCCTTGGTAGACATTTGGGGAAAATGGGGCATCGTGTGTCACCCTACAGTTGGGGCAGGCGCTGATTATGCGTGCTGTCAACTCTATACCACAGCTCTGCTGATTATAATACTCTGACCCTTCCAAGTTTCCTATCTCCGCTCCGCTCCCCTCATCTCTTCCCTAGGTCCCGATATGTATAATAATATTATCCACCAAAGGGTGATGTCGTCCTCTGGACAGTAAAGTTGAATGGCGAAAACAGTAACTACTCAACGAAAATATTGCAGTGAATAGGGAATGGAAAAAAGTATTAAGTAAACGCACTGTAAGCGGACAACCGTGTTAATAGCAGTATAAATTCTTGTTGAAGTACAAAATTTAGTCACAATGCTCAGAAGGACCTTTTGAATATGCCCAGTGATTCTCATTATATTCAAATTGAGTGAAGCTGGTGACTGGAAGGGGAGTTACTATTACCAAATTCTCACGCCCAAAGCGAAATTTTGTAATACAGTAAGAATGAATGTTCAACGCGAAGTGGGAGGCCGACAAGTGCAGCAAGCACTTCAGCTACAGACTCAAGGGCAAGACGGGGACCAAGAGACCTGTTCCGATGACAAGCGTGAAGTCGCTGGCTACCAGGTTCTACCGACTAAAGTCCGGGCATGCACCGACTGGAGTCTACCTAAAACGGTTCGGCCACCGAGAGGACGATAAATGCTGGTGGTGCGAAGGGACAGCGGCCCAGACGCGGGAGCACGTCTTCCGCCACTGCAGCCGGTGGAGAGACCAGCAGAAAGTGCTCTGGAAAGCGGTGGGAAAAGTGACAGGCTAGGAAGCAGGCAGATGCCGACATGTGCAGATCTCTGAGCTGTTTACCATGGAAGAATGCGACCAAGCGGTGATGGACTTCCTGGCGGCTACTGAAGTCGGGAAGTTCCCGCCCAAATGAATGGCGGTATGGAGCGGGCGTAGAGGCTGACTCAGGTGCGGGGGGGAGGCGGCAGTGGACTTATATACGTTCTCTTCTTTTCTTTTCTTTTCTTTTCTGGTCCATCTCTCAACTTTCATTTGTCAGCGGGGATGAAGGGTAGCGGGGGGGGAGCTCCGCCATCTAGCCGGCTCGCCCGGAGGCGGAGGGCGTTCATTCAGGTCCTGTCATACTCTAGTAAGAGTGAATACAGTATGATTAAAAAACAACAACAATGAATGTTCAACAATGGTCTGATATTTAATACCATAGAAACCAGAACCTTTATTTACAATTCTGACTCAGTGAAGCACCTTCTTTGGGCTGTGAGGCCATAAATGGCCGGTTATCGTCCGTTTACTTAATACTTTTTCCACTCGCTGTATATCCCCCGGGCTGAGGTTACTACACTAGACGTTAGTCTACCTCGTGAACGTTCATTCGACAAATGCAGTCGCTAACCAGTACTAGCAAGCACCTAAAACATTCACTGAGCGTATCGGATGGCAAAATTTACCATTAGGACACGGTATAGAATTGTAACGAACAGTATTGCATACAGCGATCGTCTCGCAATTTGCAACCCGAATGGAACAATTCACTGAAGACTGCACTCACCAGTCTGCACTTCCGACGTAAGTTAAACTGAAACCTGGACTGAACCCTCCTCATACTGTGACTTTCTCTACTACGCTATCGGCGAGTATTAATCTCGAAGTTGGCAGACTATCCGCCTCCGCAAACGAGAAGTGCATGCTTCACGTCGGAATATCGAGTGTGCACATACGTGCACATTGGATCTGAGCTAAGTCAGGCATGTATCTATTTTCTCTTCTCCGTGCATGAGGTCATTGGATCAGTCTCGGCGAACGGTTCACTCCACGCCAACTTACCGCTTGCCGCCATTGTTATCCGGTATACGCGGGGTAACTTCAAGGATTAGGGATTAGTATTGGCTCCTTGGATCCTTCATATAGCAGTGACAGCAGCATAGCTATGTTGTAACATAGCCCGCTTCACAGGTGAGTAGAATTTGGCTTGGGAATTGGTTTGTAGTGTATCTAGTCTAGCACGAGGACTGCTAATAAATACTTGCTATTGAAAACCATCACCCGACTACCCTAAGCGAGGATAACACGTTGTCCAACTCTCTGGGATCTTTAGATCTATTGTGCTAAATGTAGTATCTCCGTGAAGTCATTGCCGAAACATGCGCATATCATATCGTATAATCCACCTTCCAAGGTCCTTTAGAGACTCGAATGTCATAACCAAAATTGCCACTCTCAGTCCTGACATCTAAATAGATATGGTCGAATGCCTCTGCCTTGCACATCATCTCCCAGTCTTCTTCCTCAATGCGTGCGAGAACATTGCCGTACGCAACGTAATTCGTTATGATGTGGCACATCATGTCGATCCTATCCTTAAGCCATGTAACTCGTTTCGCAAATGTCTTCATCGCTTTCTAGGTACAGTTAGCCTACAGAATACATGTATACGGTGTACTCTAACATCTAGAGTAGCAACTTCGGAACGTGGGATCAACACTGCTAGCGTGTTTTCCGTATCGTCGTAGGTTACTTTGTGATCATTGCCATGAAACACTCCAATCCAGAGGATGACAAATTCTCCCGGAGGATATTTCATTACCGATGACGTCTGAACTTGCGGCGAGTACCGTATTGGAGGATGTCAGGGCCGACGAGGCAGTTACGAAATGGCGGAATGATGGTTTGGCTCAGCTATAGATGGAAGAACAGAATGGCGTTAGTCGATCAGGTTAGGTTGAGTCGCGGCGGAAGAAAGCTGGTGGAGGTTGGACAAGTGGAAGTAGCACAATGTGCGGGGTCACGACACAGACGTGGGGAATTTCCAGCCGACAACACCCAAACTTTCCAACTGCAGGGATGACCCATGTGAAGGGTACAATGAATGAGATGCCATCCACAACTTATTAATACCAATCACGATGCCCTTCATTATTTGATCTTAATCATGCCTCCAAAACCTTTTAGAGACTGGAATACTATAATTGGAAATACTGGATCTATATAACATGGTCGAAGCCTCTATCGGGCTAACATCTCCTAGTCTTTCTCGTCGATGGTGCAAGTTGATCACCACACGGGATGCTGTTCGTTGTGATCTTGCAAAACCTGAGTTTCGTATGTGTCGAGCTATTTTATACTCGTGATGGTCTCCTTCACATTCTAGTAAGTAATTCAGATCCACCTGTACATGAAGTACAGTGACTTCTAAAGAAACAATCTCAAGACGCGGGATCATTACTACCAATATTGTATCGGTATCCGATGGCTGGTAGTTGTCCTAGTTGAAATCACCAGTTCCTAGGACGACAAATCCTTTCGGAGAATGCTTGTTCATTACCGGTGTGGTATGTAGTGTTGGGGTTGGCGCAACCGAAGGCAGAGAAGCTTTATGGAGTAGCGTTGGTTGTAACGAGCTGTTTTTCAATAGACAGCAATCCGTGGGAGGGTGCTATTCGCTGAGACGTGGCACAACGTTCTGTATACTCGTCGCAAGGCGCTTGTCGACAACATTTGAGCCAATAGATTCACAGGTGATACCATACCCACGGTGCTCATTAATGCTTGGATCGCAAAATGGGAAGTTCCAAAAAACATAAACGCCCGGCAGTAAAGTAACAAATATATTTCCATTCACAATTGACCCAATATAAAAAAGAGACTGATGGCGGCATTCGTTCTTGAGGAATTCCAAGGTGTCAGTGCTTAATAACAACCCTCTGTTTTTTCGGTATCAAAACCTGAAACACCCCCGGGACCTACCGAAACTTTTGTAGATACACACCCCTAGTTGGTACAATTTTTAGGGTGACATGAGCTGGAGGTGACTTATGATTTCCGAGATGCAGTAGATTGTGTCCGTGCAATGCTGTGGGACTTAAGAGGGATGGAGTTTCTGGAAGAATATAGTGGCATTAATAAGTGTTGGGCTGGTAAGCTAACCTTGTCGCAGGTTTTATGGTCTATACTCACCCTAGTTTACATTAGAAGTGTATCCATAAAGCCCAGTATAGAAAACACTAAAGGCAATTTCAATGAAACCCTTCGGTTGCAAGTCATACAAGCCACTTCCATACTATATCTCACAAATCCACCTTCCAAGGCCCTTTCAAGACTAAAATGTTGTAGTTGAAAATCCCCTCACAACCATCCACATAGATATGACAACATGCCTCCATCGAGCACATCATCTCCCAGTCGTACCTCTCAATGTGTGTAAGACAACCGCTGTATGCAACGCACGGGAGATCAAAACTGCCAAACGTTTCCTGAGCATTGAGCGACTTACAGTCGTTGTCGCGGAATTCTGCCATCCAGAGGACAACGTATCCCTTCGGAGGTTGCATCGTCATTACTGATGCCACGTAGTATTTCTTGTTTCAAGAAAGAAGGTTTAGAATACCTTGTAGCCGCTGTGAGATTACCGTAGCCGATTGCATCGTAGAAGGGAAACGGATAACGCCACTCTCTCGCCGTGTGACCGAGCGAGACGAAGGGTGACAAGGGTGTGATGGCGGTAGCAGAGACTTCGATTTTGGCAAAATTTCAAGCAACTGTCGCCGTGTCGTACCAAGGGAAACTTGTAGCAAACAGGTCGGTTGGAGTGTTGGTAACTACCAAGGAAATAATACAATAGAAAATTGCATGTCAGGATAGAATACGATTAAACGAGGGGAGGGTTGAGAACAAATGCTCGCTAGCATGTGTGAGAGTCGCTTACGCTGTGTGCCGTGCAGGGGTAGAAGAGATATCGTGGGACCGTGATACGCTCGTGTACAAGCTCCCGTCGCTAGCCCCTTCCTGGGGTGGGTAAGTTCAAGGATTGGGGATTAATATTGACTCCTTGGATTGATAGTAACGAAATTATGTTGCAGCGCAGTCCGTCTGACAGGTAAGGTAGAGTTTGGCGTTGGAATTTGGTTTGTAGTGTGTGAAATCTAGCACGAAGACTCCGAATAAATACTAGCTTTTTAAAACCATCACACTAAACCAGGATAACACGCTGTTCAGCTCCCTATCAAAGATCATTAGATCTAGTGTACTAAATATAATATCTCGGTAATATCACTACCGAACCATGCGTATGCGTATATCATATCTTATTATTTCACCTTCCAAGGTCCTTTAGAGACGAGGATGTCATAACCGCGATGATTAAGCTCAGGCTCGCTATCTATATAGATATGGTCGAATGCCTCTATCTTGCACATCTCCTCCCAGTCCTTCTTCTCAATACGTGCAAGAGTATTATCGTAAGCGATATAGTTTGTTATAATTTTGTTGAACCAAATGTCCAGATCATCCTCATCATCGATATAGTCAAGCCATTCGATACGTGCCACGAATGTCGCCATCGCTTTCTGGATACAATTAGCAACCCACAGCATATGTGTACATGGCGCATACTAACTTCCAGAGTAGCAACTTCGGAACGTGGGATTAACACTGCTAGCGTTTCCTCGGGATCGATTTCGGGATCGGTTTCGGGATCGGTTTCGGGATCGGTTTCGGGATCGGTTTCGGGTACTTTGTGAACTTTGCCGTTGAATTTTCCAGTCCAGAGGATGACAAGGTCCTTCGGAGGGTGCTTCATTACCGATGACGTTTGGATCTACGCCGAGTACCGTACTGGACGAAGTTAGAGCTGAGGCGGGGTTGGAAATGTGGTACAGTTAAAGACAGAAGACGAGAGGAGCGTTAGTCGATCAGGTTAGGTTGTGTCGCGAGAGATGGTGGGAGAGAGCTGGTGGAGGGTGAACGAGATAGACGGAGTAGCAATATGTGCGGGGTTGTGACACAGACGTCCTGCCGGGAACGCATGAAGTAGGTCCTTGCACCTGCAGGGGTGACCCACCAACCAACTGCCCCACCTTCCCCAAGGTCAGGCACCAGCCGTTTACATCACCCGATCTAGTAACAACACCACTCCATCTAAACTGCCCGATCTTGTACCTTTATTCTCACAACGAATTCCTCGCAGCAACGATGGCAGGAACAACCAAGCTTAACCTAGTTCGTTATCTGCATACAATTCTAGGACTACAGCACTTAACAACGAAAGCACAACCACATCATCCTTCCGCGCGGCTAGCCATATCTACACCGGCGCGCTTCAGCCGACAGCGCTAAAACCCGCGGTTATCACCCCTCGAAAGCCACACCGACATACGGGTCTAGATCCTACCGATAACTCGAAACCCGGCAGAATCATAGGTCACATAGTCTCCCAACATTGCCACTGTAGTAAAATCCAAATCACCTCGCTGGCAGACCCTCAAAAATGTTTTTCATCAACCCCCGACAGCTCTGCGATTACCAAAACAATCCTCCGAAAATTCCAAAATGCGGAAGGTCACATGCAGCATCGTTTTCGCGCATGGCTGGCATGCATAGGCAAGGTCACAGGCAGCGACCTGCCCTCGACAGAGAACTTGCTATGCGGCTTCCACGATGAGCGAGAGAAGTTGCGTATGTTGTGACGAACCTGTCGAGACGAACCTGTCGAGACGATTGATTGAGTCTTAAGTCTAAGATGACACGTAGCCTATATACTAGCTCGCCAGCCCTAACCCAAAGATAGGTGATGACGTACTGTACAAAGACTCGGTCTAACAGCGTAGTAGGGACGATGGCGATTATTTTGGGGATTAGAGTGCACAGGGAATCCACACTTTGAGTGCAGTAGTCGGGTATCCGGAGACGTAGGATAGGAACTTGCTACTTCAGGAGACGGAATATTACAATTTCCTTCATCCGCTATCGGCCGCAAGACGTATGAAGGAACCCCGTTGGGGACTTGATGGAATACCGTGACTCTTGTTGACGAGGAAAACACTGCATTATTAATATAAACCATCAGGGAAGAGGATATTGGTGGCATAGGCCAGTAGTATTTGAAGGGGAATATTTTTGTGGCGAACACTGAGAGGATATAGGGACGAGAGAAGCAAGGGTATGCAAATTTTGTTGCTTCTGGGCAATGAAGTTAGGATATATACGGGGTTTCGGTATGGAATCGTGTTTTCGGAGGCAATGGCTCTGCGATCAGTGTTCCTAAGCGGCCAGGCCCGGCCGGCCTCCATGAAGCCTGGCCGCCGCCAAGCCAGTCTCCAAAATCGAGTCTGGGCTGAGCTGGGCCTGCAGGCCACTACAAAGCCGGGCGGCCGCTAGGGTATTTATGGTGCAGGTTTTTCAAATTGAGGCCAGGCCTTCGCTAAGCCAGGCTGCTTAGGAACACTGTCTAGAATGGGGGGTCTTGTATGTGTTCGGAATGAGCATTTGAGGCTGGAGGAGAGGAGGCATAGATAGCCCAGTATAATGATTAACCTGGAAGAGCTGAAAGATTGGATCATTGTTCACTGGATGTGCTGGAGGACCCGAAGAACAATAGAAGTTTTGTTAAAATTAAGAGTTTGTGTTGAATAATACTCTTGCAATGATTGATTGATTGATCTACATATCTATCGAGGCAACGAAGCCATTATAATACGTATATAGACGTAGGCGTCGTTGATATGCAGTCACAACGAAGGATTCTCATTGGTTGACAGGTGGTACATACCTGATTGCACTCGGGATCACTGTCCAAACCCAGAATTTCCCTCAAAATTCAGTCCAGAAGTTTTAGTCTGATGATAAAGTATTCTATACATGAAATATACATAACTCCATACTTCTGCCTCCTGCTCTCCATTGTATGATATCTACAATATGTGTTGGGTTGCTTCAGATTGAGCAGAAAACAATACTAATAATGGATTATTACACCCAACAGAACAATGAATTTTAGAGATACTCTAAATTGGAGAGGGAGAGTTGAAAGTATATATAGTTATGAATATGTCATGTATGAAACACTTCAATGTGTTCAGATCAAAACTCTTGATAAGATTTGGAAGGGAAGTTGTTGACTTCATGATTATTGGTGCCTCAACTTAGGTAATGCTTGCTTAGTCTTGCTTCACATGCTTGGCTATACTACCCTTACTCAGCCAGGACTGTACAATTTCTGCATTCCTGTACTTGGTCAGCATAGAGTGTATAAATGATGTATGTTTGCTGGGTAACCAATTCTGTATATATATATTGGCAAGTCCTGAAGAATAGATATTTGCACACTTTTTATAATGTAACTGGATAATGAATTGGTGGCATATAACCCGAGTTACAGGAAGTACAAATGGATACAAACTAGGGAAAATGACAGCATATGATGTACAACTTATACAGAAGCTGATTCCTATACAGTAATTTATTGTATATCAGTGTTCCTATGCAGTCATGCTGGACCACCCTCAACAGCGGATTTGAAATGATGGCCAGGCCTGTAGGCATTTAATTGGTGACTGGGCGGCGAATATATAGACCCAAGCTGGGCGGATGGCCTCCTGGCTTGTTAATCGTGGCCAGGCAGCCGATCTGCAGGCTTTCTGTTTGCAGCGGGGCGGCCGATCTGCAGTGTAATTCTTGGTGGCCAGCCAGCCTGCAGGCTTATTTGCCAACATATAAGTTTAATTCAATAAGCATAAACATAGTTTGTTTATATGATACCAATTGCTGCTGCCCAAAGTGTTAAACTAAGAAAGCTACCAAAGTCAACTCAGCCATCGTCCATCAAAAGATCATAACCAGGCCAGGCGGCCGGACGGGCGGCTTCTGACCCAGGCTGGGCTGGAATGCCCTTAGCGCAGGCTTTCAGAAAAGAGGGGGGGTCTGGCTGAACTTGCAGGCTGTTAAAATGCTGTGCAACCGGTCAGGTCACTTAGGAATACTTTTGTATATATTACATATAGCACTTTAAGATACCATTGTGTATAATATTAAGTAGATTACAATTATACTGATGGAATTCTGTTTGGTTGATACTTTTCAATACGGCTTATTTATGAAACTTGAAACCTATATGCCAGATACACAAGATTATGTACTGTAAAGTGTGTTTTCAAAAATACTTCTGATTGCACAGAGTTGTACACTATCTGCCTAGTTATATTTTGGTCAAAATTATGCTGCAATAGTATACCTACATGTGATGTATTTAGTGGTAGCGAAGACTGTTACTTTGGGTCCTGATTCTGGTCAAAACCAAATCGTTGACAAATTGTCTGTGCATGGCCTCAATATACCTATGATTTCAATTCTGGTACAGTCTGATGGAAATCTCACAATGCATCTGAATTGGACAGGTTGTCATCTAGTTGCCTTGCATGTCCTTCTGTGAATTCTGATAATGCTGTTTGTTTTGCTGTTTGATAATAGTATTATATCAGAACCACTTATTCACCATCCAGTAGTCACTTTTTGCGTGTTTTGCTGTTTGCAATGGCAATTATTTTGGAATCTGGGAATTTCCTGTGATGTATCGTATTTTTGCCTATAACGGTCGGTAATAGCTCTGTAATGTGCTCAACTATCCACGCAGTATCTTTATTACTCAATAGGTAGAACCAAAAATTGTTGACACTTCATTGATGTTGTTTACTATGATGGTGTAAAGTAGATGTCATACATTGTGTTGCATGAAAAGGCCACCAGTATCTTATATATCAATTAATGCCACACAGCGACACCTAGACTACAAAAGATGCAACTTCAAAATTTTGAAGCTCCATTGATGCTAATTTTCAACATGGGGTAACGTTGATGTCAGGAACTGATTTGCCTGAAAAGGCCACTATTACACTGTATATAATTTATTCTCACAAAGTGACACATAGATTAGGCAAGATGCAAGGTCGAAAATTGTTGATGGTCCTTGGACGCTCATTGTCAGAATGCGGCAGGGAGTGCGTTGCTTTTGTTTTTGGCCCTGTAGGCAGCCAATATCTCATCTATGGATGTTTGCAATCAATCCCAACTTAGATTACCCAAGATGAAATCTTACAAACAGTTGATAATCCATGGAAGCTCATTTTGAGAATGGGGCAGTTACCATGTCCCTGTCTCATATGCCTATATAGGCTGCCATTACATTTGTAATTTATAACATTGACCAAATCACCTTGCAACTACCTCACTTACAAGATCAAAAATAGATGACAATTCTTTCATGTTCATTTGAATGTATTGTGCATTCAAACTCTGCAGCAATCAATAATTCGATTTATAATGATTTGAATACATAGTGGCCTTTCTGACAGATGGCGACTTGGCTCTTTGGCAAAGCTGAGACCAGAAATATTCTTACACTGGTCTCTCTCCGTCGATTCAAAATTAATATATCTTGCTACATGATTCATTTTACCCAGTATACTTTGGTTGATCAACCAACATTCACATGTCACTATGCTGCATTCTCACAAAAAATCTATCTCTAAATGAAATTTTCAGTCCTGAAATATTAAAAACCTGCTGAAAAATATTGACCCATTCTATTCTACTTTATTTTGTTTCCATTAGTCCACCTTGATAAAATTGAATCAATCATCACCAACCAGTTTCTGGTGTGTCTCTTTGATTTCAGTGGTAACCGAATCAATCCAGGAACTTTTGGTGTGGCACTTACATCCTGCTTCACTCGGCTTTCTATATCATTGTTGCTGATGTATATCTCTGTAACAGATTCAACATCTGCCTCCCACATATCATCATGGCCATTTGGATTATCGAACTCACCATTTCAGTGAAGTCAATTTTTGATGTCCAAAAAGCTTTCGGTTGCAGTATTCTTATCACTCTTGGATAGAAGATTGACAATCGTTTTTATACCATGGATATTTGATAATTGAAATTGCCCTGCAGGGAGGTCCTTTGCAGATACAGCTGGTGGCAAAGGTGATATACCTGGCAATTTAAATGCAGTAGCAACTTCATGTTGAAAGTGTCACCAGGATGCTTTGACGATTTCTACAGTAGCTGAAATGAGTTCTAAGATTGTCCTCTGCTCATTTCGAGCATGAGATTGCTTCTGTGTAGCACATAGGTTTTGTCTGCCCTTCCACATCTCCAAACTGTCATGGACAATGGCTATTTGGTGAAGTTTTTTTTCCTCTGCCTCTCTATTCACTTCCAAGTTGATTTCAGTACTTGTTCTATCCAATGCTGGGTGATGGCTCACCAATATCACGATATTTTCACAAGCAGATTGTCTTACTATGAGTGTTTCATGAACAGTCTCCCCTTTGGGCTTTGACTGCCTTCAGCTGAAAAACTTTTACCCAAGGTATGTGCTGGCCTGCACTCCAACAACATGTTGTATGATAGAGAATATATTACATGCCACCATAGTGTCATTGGCATACATTGAGTCAGGTTTCAGTTGTTAAGGCCACCAGTCGGTGATATTTGGTATTCAAAATGAACTGCAAATCTCCATTGGGTCATGGTGCTACTCATTAAAATTTGGATTTACTAGCCTCTAGGTATTCGGTCATTTAGACGTTGATTTCAAATAGTGCCTGGAAGGTGTCAATCAGTTTCCAACTTTATTACTTTGTCCATGAGTCATTTTATAAACATTGTTGGGCATTAAGCATGCTTCATAATCTCTGGACAAATCATGTGGATCAACAGAATATTGACCAGATCCAGAAGCCCTTGCAGTGGGGAAGAAATTGTTGAATGTTCAGCTCAAAAGTTTGATGCACAGCAACCATCTAAGTTTGGTCTTTCGGTTCATTAATCATAGACCTCACAAACTACTCTCAGTATTGGGTAGTATAAGAAGACACATCCTCAAGATTTATTTGCATTTCCTTGTCCCATTTCCAAAAGGATTGCAACTTCCAGAAAGAATCAAGGATACTTGCTGAAATGAGATGTATTCCTGTCATTGTAGTAACTTCGGCAGAATATTTGATAGCTTCTGTCACACAACCTTCATGGTGACATACAAGTTATTCATCCATTCAGTCTACTTCTTAGTACAAGTTCACATAACATCATCCAGATATTCAAACATGCTATTGTAGACAGGGATAACATAATGCAGAGTAACTGTATCGCATTTGGATATCCGTAGAGTCCACAGTAGGAATGGCACTAAATCTTTCAGGACATTCTTCATAGCGGTCCATTCATCCTGCGTTGTAATATGTCGCTGATAATCTCTATAGTTGGGATTTTTGAACCACTTCCAGGTCAATAGGCAAAATCGCCAGAGTCACTCCAGCAACTGCAATGTCGAATTCCACTGCGTTTTCACACCCATAGTACATAGTACTGCAACAGTTCCAATGGCTGGTCGACTGTTAATTGATTCATTTCGATGACTCTGTGACAAAGTAATTGAAACAGCTAGCATTCTCTACTGCATGAAGATTAGTTTTAGAAAATTCAAAATTTCTTGAAATAGATACTTTCACAATAAACTTTGCTAAACCTGCATCAACAACAAACCTTGTATTTGTAAGGAACACCCGGGTGTTCCAGAGGGCTCTGATGGCTCTGATGCAATCTGGCACCATGGGAGGGTGAATCAAACGCGACCTAACACCCATGTGACGGGTCATGTTGCATGCTTACTGTGGTATGGCTACTATACAATGGCTCGTATTTTAGCAACGTGTGACGTTGTCTATTACCCTGTTGACTTTGGCTTCGCTTGCATCGGGCTTCCGTCAATGTGTATCGGAAATGGGCTACCATTACACACTGTGAGAATGAAATGTGTTTTACACATGTTGCCTGGCATCTATTTATGCTGTAGCCCTTGACCCAATGGCCACTACTGTTGATTTCATTCTCCGGCCAAGTGTGACATTTTACGTCTCCATTATTGCTATTTATTGGATGCCACATTCCCCCATAACATATTATACAGGGTGACCACCCATGACTGGGAAACCAACCACCTGTGGGTGCTTTTCATTGACCCAAATGACCTGTTTCAACAACTCTCCCTGACCTAGTCACTACTGGGGGTAGACTACTAACCCCTTCTCTCCCTTTTCCATACTTCATAGCATCCTCTAGGTCCAGCATATCACCAATATATACAACAGAGTCCTCCTCCTCCCCATTCTCCTTCTCATCCCATCCCACTCCACACAATATATTGTCTTCCGCATTGTCCGAATCACTTAGCTCAATGTCAGGTGCCTGCTTTGTACCTATGATCTTTGTTTCCACATGTTTAGAGCTCTTTGACCCCTCTCTGGATGATACTACCTTTGCTGCAGCCTTTTCTTGGTGAATTTTGCCTTTGGTAACATTTTCTCTATCTAGCCTCTCTCTTTCTTCTCTGAGATGAACCACATCCTCAGCGATATATACGCGATCTTTACTAAGCTGGCAGCAGTCCTTGGTTGCTGCTAAATTGTTGTACTTGGCCCTTGAGCAAAGTGTTCTCAGCATTTAATCTCCTAATTGCGTATCTGGAAGTTCACTCAAGCTGACCTTGCCAGCTGTGCTACAAGAGCCATCAGCTTAGGGCGAGAAGGTGATTGTCGAGTGACAAGGTGAAGTGCACTGCGGGCTAATCGGCTTCCAGCTCTGGGCTGACTGTGGGTTGCACTGAGGAGTGGAGTGGGAGTGGCGGATGGAGATTCAAATGGAGTGATATTTTGTGACTGCCAAAGAAACCCCTCATTTGGCTTATGAGGCCAGATTCCAGTTGCATCAAAGGCACTCAGGATATTGTTCATGGTATAGGTTGCAGCTCTAGCACCACTGACTAGTCGGTAGAAAAGAGTCAGAGTGGAGTATAGTGTGATATAGCAGGTGGGCTTATTTATTAAACTGTTCTTTCATAATTGTATTCCCTCCTTTTCTACCCAATATATCCAGTTCATTGCTGTAGCATTTCGAAAGAGAACCGAACAGCCCAACATCTAGATGTTGTAGGATGTGGGTAGAGTGTGCAGGAAGGCACATAGGGTGAATAGTTTATTTCAAGCAACAATCGAAAAATTGCCATGTTAGATGAGAGCCATTCCTATGAAGTATTAGAATATGTGGCTTGCCCTTTGCATTGTAATAGTTAGCACTAGCAGAAGGTCAATCTCATCGTACAAATATCTTAATAGTATATTTCTCAAAGTTCTGTTCCACCCATTGCAGTCTGAGTTCATTGTCAGTCCAGCCTTTAGTTGACCATGCGTATATTGCCTGCTCTTTATCTTGCACGCCAGCATGCCATTCTAGTAGATACCTAGACCCCATGTAGATATACATGGGAGATATAACTCTACCATCTGCTGAAATACACTCTATAACTGTAAGCATTTTGGGATTTCCATCTTGGGTCTAGTGGGGAGTCTTTCAACTTCTACTCCATATCACCGTCACTCTGATAGCCTGACCAAGTAGAAAGCTCTTTTCATCAGTATTGTAAATGTTTCCTGGTTGTGCATTGAGCCTTCTGGCAAGTTTTCCAAGCTACAGTGACCAGTATTAGCTGAAAATTAATGGACATACCAAAATGATATACATTGCAAAAAAGTCCTTCAAAATTGCAGGATCATTAGCATTAGCCCTTTGTCTATCTTGACGTTGGCTGAACATGGTAGTGATGGCAGCATTTAGTGTTAGCAACGGTTCCAGTTTTGGACCCGGCAGGTAATATAGGTCTGCGTGGCAACGGCCTTACCCCATCAAAAATCGACGATTTTTTAAGCGAACCATCACTTTAAGGCCACAAATATTAATTAGAGAGTTTGCTGTTTGGTAAGTGAAATATGTAGCTTTGCACGGCGCATCTTTTGGTCATCTCCGATGTTCGATATCTTTAAATCTCAGCAAGCGCCATCCGAAAAACCTCGTTTTTGCGCCAAAAATGACGATAATTTCAAATCAGCTTGCTGAGTTTTAAAGATATCAAAAATCGGAGACCACCAAAAGATGCGCCGTCTGCAGCTGCATATTTCATGTACCAAACACTAAATTATCGGATCAATAATGGTGGACTTAATTGAGGGAACCGTTTGGTAGAAACCCAGACCGAACCGGCCACGTCTGGGTTTTCATGGAACCGCTATAATATTAACGGTCCGAAAATGGAGCCGTTGCTAACACTAGGCAGCATGGCGGTTCAGAAAGTGTGTTATCCAGTGTTAACGAAATTGTCATTGCCGATGTGAAGGTAGAAGGGTCATCGCAAATGACTTAATCATTGTACCTTGCAATGGATGTCCCAAGTCATCTAGAGTCTCACAAAACTTAACAATTGATTTCTCCTCCTCTGGAATCAGCAGCTGCTTCCTCTCATGAGCTGCACCCCTTGGCTGTGCTCCACTGTGTTGGCCTCACAAGGTTCTATCAGGTACACTGTATGGTGAAGTTGCAGAGTAGATAGATAATTGAAGACCTGCAAGGTATGCATGTCTGGCTTGGTAAATCTCAGTCTCTCTGTCAATTGTTGCATCTCTAGACTTCACTCTTCTCATGGTTGCGTTGCGGGGCAAGAGTGAACATTGAGTATACGAGGGGAGTAATTAACACCCCTGCTCCCGGCGCTTGCCTGCTTTTTTGTGTGATCAGGTATTTGGCTGTGGGCAGACAAACTATACAATACATTATATTTTCAACTTTCAGATCTTGCCACATAGTCCAATACAGTCTTCACTTTGGATACATCGCATGCTGTTGAATTTGCTTTTCACTTATTGTATTTTACAAGTGTGCAATGTACTGTCCAATCTTCACCCTCTCTATTATTATGCCCTCAGTCCCTCATACTATGTCCTCAGTCACTAGTAATAAGCTCTCAGTCATCAAAATTCTGCATTGATTCATCTTTGGATTGGAATTATCCTTCCTTCTGATCCGCATCCCCATTGGCACAATGTTCGCCCTTTATCAGCAAAAACATTGCCCTCTGGGCGGAAGCCCTGCGTTAGAGTGGACGAGCTGTGTGAGAGCAGTCAGTGACACCCTGGAGGCTGAATACTCGGCACAATGTGTCAATACTACGCATCACATTGCATATCGCCCTGCGATCGCCATTTATTCTCCCCTTATATACTTCCAACTTTAAGCTTGAGGAGCGTAGGTACAAGGTCAGAAGATATGATACTACCCGGCTGTGAGGATCCAAACAATTGCACGAATCCATGAAATCCCAGAATGAACGAGTGAGATGAAAAGTTGGGATAGATAGAGTGTGTATTTTCATTGAATGACATAATGAGATGAAAATGAGATGATGTCTAACTACCGCGGGCTCTTTCAAAAATATACTCAGCATTGCTCATTCCACCTCCGTTACCCCCGCATCTCTGTACACCCACTGTCGATCCATAATGATATACTTGGAGGACGTGATCGTGTTAGTTTGGGGATGCAAATGGAGGCCGAGATCGAGTGAACAGAGAGATGCACTTGGAGGCCATAATTGACCGATTTTGGAGATGCACTGGGAGGTCGTCATCGAGGGAGTTGCGAGATGCACTGGGAGGCCATGCTGGAGTGAGTTTGGAGATGCGCTGGGAGGCCGTGATTGAGCGAGTTTGGAGATCCACTTGGAGGCCCAGATGGAGTGAACTCAGAGATCCAGTCGGACGCTGTGCCCAAGAAAGGTAGAAGATGTACTTGCAGGCCATGAGCGAGCGTGATTGGAGGAGCACTTGGAGGCTGTCCATTTGGAGGGAGGCGCGACAGCAGCTGAGACTCAATTTATGGGTTAATGTGTAATTGTGGGAATGTAGAGATTTGAGTAAAACATCTGCCAAGAGATGAGAAACTGGCTGGGAGCGGGAGACTGTCGATCTTGGGATGAAGGTGTACCTGGTGTATGCTGTACTCGGTGTTAACTCATGATAATGGCATTGAGAGATAGAGAGGGATGACATAACTTTGTGTTCTTAGGTTATGATAGAGTTGTGTACAAGAAACAGAGAGATCAGAGGAGATAGGGGAAATAATCAGGAGTTACTGGGACTTAGAGAATTTCGTGTGCGAGTCAATGGACCATCCCTGATCTGGCAGGTACGAGTCCTGAGCCAGTGGGTAATAACACCGTTCCAAGGTCTTCTAAACCCTAGCAGGCAAGTGGGACTCCAGATTTCTCATAGCCGCTCTTATCGTCCATATCTTTCACGTCTTCATCCCCCATCTCTCTCTTTCTTGTCCACAGCTCTACGATTATCTCAGAAACACAGACACAACTCGTCCCTCTATATCTCTCCACGCCATCATCATGAGTTATCACTGGGTGCTGCATACACCTCGTACAGCATACATTGAGTCCAGCTTACACCTAGGAGTGTTTGTCGTCCCATCATTTTCACGATTTCAAGTTCACCCCAGATTGTAGCTTCAGCTTCCAGTATATATCCCTACCGATCTAATGCCACCAGCTAGCTCTGCACAAGAGCTTCCAGGGTAAACTCACCTGGTCACATTCCCACGGTTTCGAGTTAACTAACCGATGAATAGTCTCTCAGCACCTGGTGCTTCTCATATCGACCGTCTCCAGATCTGCCACCTCCAGGTACTCCTCCAAACTAGCTCGATGATAGCCTCCCATTGCATCTCCAAACTTGCTTGATCACGGCCTCCAAGTGCATCTCTTGGTTCACTCAATCTTGATCTCCAATTGCTTCTCCAAACTCGCTCGATCATATCCTCAAAGTGCATCTCTGAGCTCCCTCGGCCTCGGCCTTCAAGTTCATCTCTGAACTGGCTTTATCACAGCCTCCCAGTGCCGCTCTAATCTCGCTAGATCATGAACTCCAAGTGTATCTCTGACTACACTCAATCTTGGTCTCCAATTGCATCTCCAAATTTGCTCTATCACGGCCACAACATGCTTCTCTGTATTCACTCGTCCTCGGCCTCCAAGTGTATCTCTAAACTGACTCGATTATGACCTCAAAGTGAAATTCTGAGTTCACTTGATCGTCATTTCCACGCGCACCTTGAATTGATCTCATGCGCCACCTGCAGCCAGCCCAGATATACTGTATGTAGATTGGTAGCTATATAGATACATAGATACATAGATGAGAATACACACTGAATACATGACTGTGATTCGAGGTGCTCCCAAACATGTCGCCGGGGCTCCCAGCTGTGTCGCCTTCGCTGCCAGGTGCTTTTAGGCTTGTCGTCAGCGCTCCCAGTTACTCAGAAAGCCGGCAGGGATGCCCTCCTAGGGCCTGATACTCTCCTGAAATTGACGCATCTAAGCTTACACACCACATCCTCTCCGACACACCTGGAGGCTTCCAGTCATTAAGATACATTTTGCTGATGCTATGCAACGCGACCAGTCTCCTGGGTACCGGGTAGGGTGCAATTCACCGTCAGGGGCTATGAGGCTCTGTCAGAGTTGTTAGAGCCGCCCGGAACACCCGGGAGTTTCTGACGGAAACTTGAGTTGTTGCTGATGGCATACCTGTTGACATTATTAGTTCCCACATCAAGCCTCTGAAGTTCAGTTGTGGCCCAGCATTGCAGGCTGGTGGTGGAAATGGCCATACTCTTGTGGATTTTGTCACCAACATCTTTGAAATCCTCGCTGCAGCCTGCCATCCGGAAATGCACTTCGTCCTGTGTTTAATTGTTGTCCATTGTAATATAGGGGTAACTACAGCTGATACCGGGCTCCTAAACCGCCGCCTTGGAGTTTACATATTCAAGAAGGCTGGCGTTGTCATGGTGTGCTACTTTCGTGCTGATGAGCACAGCTGGCGTTGAATTCTCCACCTGTTGGATCTGATGCTTGGTTGTAGCAAGAGTGTTTTTATACAACCTCTATTGGTAGCTATCCGGTAGTGTGTTGCAGGTATTCATCAAGAATGTATATGTGTCTGCAACGCAAAGCAATGTTAACAACTTGCGACACATTCCAGGGCTGCAGGATAGGTTGTTACCACCATCATTCTTGATGTTGAAGTAGTTCTACCAATCAGGTCTAACTGCATTCAGCTTTGACTGGAAAACTTTCAGATGAATACCTATGTTCTTTTGCCACTCCAAGAGTGCACTGTGTAACGTGGTGCAGGTGAACATGATTTGAGACGAAGGTATATGACTGTTCTTGTCTTCAATCATGGATTTGTACAATCCATCAGCATACTTTCCACAGGCATTTGCTAAATGATAAAATTTGATGCAAATTCACCCTGAGATTACTTTCCCCAGGGAGTACTGTGGATGCTGGCCATTTGGTAGCAGCATTTGACAATCTCTGCAGTGGATTTGGCCCACATACACCACCTTCAACCCACTGTGACGCTAGAAGAAGATACATACTGTTTGCCAGAAGGGAATCTATGAAATCAAAATTCCCTGTATCGGATTCAAAGTGGTGGAGCTTATAAAGCTCTGATATGTTGTTGCATGCTTATTGAATTAAACAGGATTTAACTTTGTCGACATGTGCTCGAACTGGAATTAGGAACAGGTATGGGCAACCTGCTAGCTGCGCGGGGGTGGCTCACGAAAATTGTTCATTCTGGTTCCAAACCCGTCCAATATGCTGACCCGCTGAATCTTGGTGGACAAAACCCATACCCATACACATCAACCCGGGGGTGTTGTCGCGTTTGGCCAGACCTGTCACTTCCAATCTCCAGTTCTGGTATTCAGGTATTTCTATTTATTGCAGCATTCGAATATCCTATTGCAAATTGCAAATTATTGACATAGGTATATCGCAGTCCTGTTTTGCTGTATAGGCTACCTTTATAATTAAAAAGAAGTGAGAACCGTGCCCTGCCCCATCCTGCAAATGAGAGTCAACGGCGAGTCAATGATTTTTGGTCTTACACATTGGGTAATCAGAGTCGCAATTGGATGCAGACGTTCATATGTATGGTATAGGCTGCCATTATAGGCAAAAGAGAATGTGACACACTCCCTGCCCCATTCTGAAAATGAGCGTCAATGGAGCGTCAACGATGTTTAGCCTTGCATCTTGGGTAATCTAATTGGCAAATGATCACAGATATCTATATACTGAGAATTGGCAGCCTTGATAGGCAGATAACAAGCAACATTCCTGTGACAGCCTCCTGGACAACCACAATTCAGATCATTTTCCAACCTGCAACCCAGAGATACTGAGGGTTTTAGCCTATAAAACCAGTTAGAACTTTGTATATAGCCAATACCGGCCACATCGTGCTTTGATTAACCATGATGCAGGTCCAAAAATCGTTCTAGCTCTGTTGACGCTTATTTTCATGATTGGGCAGGGAGCCTGTTACTTTCTTTTTGGCCTTTAAAGGTGGTCAATACTCTCAGTATGCATCAAGATGGCCAAGTTTAGGATTTCTTACCTGACTTACAACACCAAAAGTTGTTGACTTTCTGTTGATGCTCAGTTTCAGAATCGGACAGGGATCAAATAAATTTCTCTTTTGCCTATAAAGGCTGCCTGTATATAATTTATGTATCTCAGCGACTAATCACCATGCAGAGTAACCATGATGCTAAGCGAAATATTATTGATGCTCCGTTGATACACATTTTGCCACATGTGTATCCGCACTATGGAATCATTCACTTTGCCATAGTATATGAACGATGGTCTTGTGGCAGCTGTTCTGTGCTATTCATGTACGTTCTCCTTCATTACTACATTGTTCTTTAAAGATGCCTATAAAGATACCGTGTAAAATATACTTTAAAGTGTCCGGTAATTGTAGATAATGATAATACTCCAAAATCCCGTTCCCCTCAGTCCACTCTCGTCATCACTCTCAGATTCACTCAAACGGCTGCCCTCGTCATCAAATTGGCTGTCAGCTGCATTACCACGCAGCTGATAGTGTACTAACCTGTGAATGGACCATCATGAGTCAGCAAATCTGGAATAAAATCTTTATCGCGCATGCAATCCTTGGCAACAATCGAGCGTTGAGAAGCGGAGTATGTATAGACACATCTGCATCAGCAACAACTCTAGTTTCCGTCAGAAACACCCGGGTGTTCCGGACAGCTCTGACGGCTGTGACGGAACCACATACACTCTGACGGAGAATTACACGCTTCCCGTCGCACAGGCGACGTGTCCAAGTTCACTGGACTGATGTAGTGCCCTTCAGGTGCCTCGAATCACAGTAGAGCAGTCTGGGAAACAACTTCTTCTTCTTTGGGAATGCTGCTGGTGCGCCTGGAAATCATAGCTACTACTAATCGTTCAACGATTTTTAAAACTCATGTATTCAGTTTGTATTCTCAGCTATGTATCTATGTATCTATATAGCTACCCGTCTACACACGGTATATCTGGACTGCCTGCAGGCGGTGCTTGAGTGCAATTCGAGGTGCGCCTGAAAATGACGATCAAGTGAACTCAGAGATACACTCCGAGCCCGTGATCGAGCGAGTTTGGAGATGCAATTGGAGATCGAGATTGAATGAACTCGGAGATGCAATGGGAGACCGTGATCGAGTGAGTTTGGAGATGTACTTGGTGGCCGAGGATGAGTGAACTCAGAGATGCCCTTTGAGGCCGTGATCAACCAAGTTTGGAGATGCAATTGGAGACCCAGATTGAGTGAACTCAGAGATGCACTCCGAGGCCGTGATCGAGCGAATTTGGAGATGCACTTGGAGGCCGAGATTGAGAGAACTGAGAGATGCACTTTCAGGCCGTGATCGAGCGAGATTGGAGGTGCAATTGGAGACCGAGATTGAGTGAACTCAGAGATGCATTTGGAGGCTGTGATCGAGCAAGTTTGGAGATGCACTGGGAGGCCATGATCGAGCGAGTTTGGAGATTCAATTGGAGACCAAGATTGAGTGAACTCAGATATGCACTTGGAGGCCGTGATCAAGCGAGGTTGGTGATGCACTGGGAGGCCGTGATCGAAAGAGTTCGGAGATGCACTTTGACGCCGTGATCGAGCAAGTTTGGCGATGCAATTGGAGCCCGTGATTGAGTGAACTCAGTGATGCACTTCGAGGCGGTGATCGAGCGAGTTTGGAGATGCACTTGTAGCAGGCTATGATCGAGTGAGATTGGAGGAGAACTTGGAGGTGGTCGATCTGGAGGCGGTCGATCTGGAGGAGGTCGATCTGGAGGCGGTCGATCTGGAGGCGGTCGATCTGGAGGCGGTCCATGGGAGGCGCGCCAGGTGCTGCGACTCAATTCATTGGTTAGTTAACTCAAAACTGTGGGAATGTGAGGAGGTGACTGTACCTTTGAAGCTGTTATGGAGAACTGGCTGGTGGCGGTCGATCAGTAGGGAGGCACGCGAGAAGCTCAAGCTGCATTCCGGGGTCAAATCGAAATCGTGAGAATGAAGGGACGACAGACAATCTTAGGTGTATGCTTGTATTCGGTGTATGCTGCACTCGGTGTATGCTGCACTCGGTGTATGCTGCACTCGTTGTATGCTGCACTTGGTGTATGATGCACTCAGTGTTAACTCATGATGATGGCATGGAGAGATATAGAGGGATGACTTAACTTTGTGTACTTGCGATGATGGTAGAGTTGTGGACGAGAAAGAGAGAGATGGGGAATGAAGATGATAACGATATGCAGGATACGAGCGGCTATGACAAATCAGGAGTACGACTGGCCTGAGTGGGTTTAGAAGACCTTGTATTGGTGTTATTACCCGCCGGATCGAGACTCGTACCTGCCGTATCGGGGAAGGTCAATTGACTCGCACACGAAATTGTCCAAGTCCCAGTTTCTCATGATGATTTCCCCCATCTCCTCTGATCTCTCTCTTTCTTGTGCACAACTCTACCATCACCTAAGAATACAAAGTTAAGTCATCCCTCTCTATCTCTCCATGCCATTATCATGAGTTAACACCGAGTACAGCATTCACCAAGTATAGCATCATCTCAAGATCGACTGTCTCCCGCACCCAGCCAGTCCCTCATCTCTCGGAGGATGTTGTACTCAACTCTCCACATTTCCACAATTACAAGTTAACCAATGAATAGAGTCTCAGCTGCCGTCGCGCCTCCCTCCAAATCGACCACCTTCAAGTACTCCTCCAATCTCGCTCGATCATAGGCTGTAAGTGCATCTCCAAACTCGATCGGTCACAGCCTCAGAGCGCATCTCTGAGTTCACTGCATCTCGGCCTCCAAGTGCATCCCCAAACTTGCTCGATCACGGCCTCCAAGTGCATCTCTCAGTTCACTCAATCTCAGTCTCCAATTGCATCTCCAAATTGGAACGATCACGGCCTCCCAGTGCATCTCATAACTCGATCGATCATGGGCTCCAAGTGCATCTCTGAGTTCACTCGATCACGGCTTCCAAGTGCATCTCCAAACTAGCTCGATCGCGGAATCTAAGTATATCTTTAAGAAGCGGCGGTGGGTGTACGGAGATTCCAGGGTAATGGAGGTGGAATGAGCGACCTGCAGTATATATTCGGGAGACTCCGGGCTAGATAGACAGCATCTCATTTTCATCTCATCTTGTCATACAACGAAAATACACACTCTATCTTTCCTAACTTTTGGTCTCACTCCCTCTTTCCGAGATTTCGTGGATCCACGCAATTGCGCGGATGCTCACGGCCGGGTAGTATCTCATCTTCTCACCTTCCTCCACACCACGAGCTTAATGTAGAAGGAATGCGAGGAGAGATTTTCGCACCGTCACATAGCATTGCAATCCCGATGCAAGCCTGTACCCAATGAATGTATTCGGACGTATGGTCACAGTTCGCTACAACGCCAGAGTGTGGGTTTAAATGAGCAGACCGACAGAGCGAGAAGAACCGGGGAAACTGTGATTGGTGGGCAATATGCAACGTGACACACATGGCATTGACGCTGGACGTGGAGGGATCTGCCACCGGGGTGTCTCTGACGGCCCTGACGGAGTGGGTCCACTCTGAACGAGCCATCCTTCCGGGACGGAAATGTTTTATGCTGATGAAGTACGTGATTCACTAAGTGAGCATGTTGGTACAACTGGTGCCAGCCACGGTGGATGCACTGTGTGAGCTGTAGACAGGTATTGCTTTGGTACAAATCCAAGAATCCCAGTGTCGACTTGCAATGAATTTCACCTTGGGCTCTGCAACCCCAGGTTAAGCGGAAGACGTCGCACTGGACCGGGCAGGCCATGAAGTATGGCACGGATATGTGCCTGGATCACAGCAAGGGTGGAGCTGTTTTCCGAAGGAGGCAGCTGTATTCCGGATATTCAAATACTTGCAGCCAATACATTTGTTGATCTACTGGCCAGTGAGCAGGTGATTTGGACGTTCTTCCTAAGAGTGGGAGTTGATACAGGGCTGCTGGGAGTGAGGGTGGAAAGCATCTCTAGTGGGGAGGTAGGCACCAGGTAGTCGACAGGCGAGAAGGGAGCAGCAATAGCAATGGCCAGCAAGAGGTCACCAAGGGTATACTGGTGTATACGTTGTGGGCACGCCGTGACCCAACGGGACTACTGGCCAGTGGGTCTTGCCCCTATTGAGGTGAACTGTGTTAAATCTGGGCTCCTGGATATTCCTTCATCCCGCTCCATATCTAGTTCAAATTGAGAACTAACATTTGCTGATACAGCCGGCACGACAACAAAGATGGTCCCTACGGACTCTGGAGGACATATCATTATCCCAGCAATATATGGAGATTTCGGGAGATGTTGAGCAAAGCGAAGGCGGAGACACTCCCACCGCATCGGTCAATTGACCATGCAATTGAGTTGGAGCCCAACTACACTTTGCCATATGGGCTGATTTACAATTTATCACTGTGAGTTGAGCAGAGTTGAGCAGAATTGACGCAATTGCGTGTAATATGATCACGTGCTCACGATCCAGATCATGGAATTGGACTGAAAGATCCCATGCCATATGGATGGATCAATGAGTGGGTATTTTCTTCAAATGGACAATATGTCACCAGATGGATTATGGGACAGCAATGAAGAGTCAATAGAAGACGGGCATTATGGAGGTCAGTAACGATGACCTTTCGAGACCTTACAGAGTGACTAGAGAAGATAAGTAATGCGGCCCACACGAGTGCTGTTATGCACAGGGTGGAAACGACTGGCTAAAGCCAGAGGGATCAGGACCAGATGGATTGCAACCGGAGATGGACGTCTGCAGATGGTGGGCAGGGATGCATAACAGGAGATGGATCCCCTCCGGAGATGAATTGGGGCCAGATATGCATCGCGATCGAATATGGTTGGACGACAAGAGATGGATGACAACAGATGGATCCCTTCACAAGATGGATCTTGGCCAGATATGGATCGCGACAGGATATCGATCGATGACCGGAGGTGGATCACTGGAGACAGATGGCAATCAATAGCCATTCTTGTTAGGAAGAGATTGAGGTTCTGCGAAGATATACAATTCGCGAGATCACGACATTGATTTCAAACTAGGAAGTTAAAATCGTGTGGAGATATGCAGATACACATTGTACTGGCTGTAGTATGGCTCCAGCGTGTACGATACCGACCTCTATGCAGACTACTAGTCAGACGACCACTCAGAGAGGCCGAATTAAACAGCTATATGACCGAGTTACATTGCCAAATTTAATCCCATATTAGATCCCGATTCAAGCAGCTACAATGCCGATACTGGAACACTCGAAGCTGTATGAGATAAGTTGTCAACTGAGCAATGATGTTTAAACAGGGTGATGACATTGCCGGATTCGCAACAAGCCATACCGCGAACAATTACATTACCCGAAGTGCAGTAATGAAGCACCATGAATCGCATTCACTGATAAGGAAATGATGGCAAACGCACCTTCAGATGAATCAATAAGCCACATGGGCAAGTCACAGTCGCGAATGATATCCCAACTCAGTCTTGGTGATACCGACTCAGTCTCGACCATCGCGGGATACACAGCTGCTACTGGAAATCAACTTCAGAATCAAGCCTAACGAAACAATATGGTATCCAAAGACGATATGATGGATCAGTCGTCAGCAGAGCTATGACATACAAATGGGGGATGACCGTACCGGAATCAAAACCAACCCCTATTGCACGCAATTGCTGTACCAGAAGTGCTGGAAGAAAGGGCCTTGGTGCGCACTCACCGGCAGAGAATCACAGCTGGAGATTAGTCAATGAGCACACCTTTGAAGAGATCACTTGCAGAGTCAACAAGCACAAGGAAAAGAGATCACCAGCAGTCAACAGGCAACACGGCAATGTGCGTACCCAGACATGTGACAACGATCAGACCTGGAGAGGGAGCGCAAAGCATACCCAGAGATAAGCCCGCGAGCGCTGCCAGCAATTGGAGAAGGTCAATGAACCGAGCAAAGGGCGGATGTCAAGTGTACCTACAAGTGCACAAGCTTGGAGGATGATCAGTGCGACTGCAAGAGCACCAGAGAGATGATGAGAAGACCAAGCGAGTTTGAACCATGCGGAATAAGTGCATTTATGCCTTCCAAAGCAGTTCTGAAGAAGACTGAAAAAGATCTCCCAACGTACCAAATTGTCTACCAAACGGCATTACAAGAGACCGTCGCTGAATAACGTCCAAGCAAGATATAGTCGAAGGACTCAATATTGGGGTTGAATCGTAGGATTAACGGGAGCCCAATACACCCAAGGCAGTGACTGGGATGTTTACCAAACGGCTTACTGAAACGAATGCCAAACGACTATACTGGAGGCCTACAAGTCTACTTAACCGATGCTGAAAGAGAATGAATACAACACCTGACGGGCACCATGTGAGAGCAACCGGCTCCAAGAGTGGATGTCAGATATCGAGGCTGGCCTACAAAGCTATGCACAAGGGTCGGGAGAGTCCAAACGCGCCTGAATATATATGTAGTATGAATGACCATTTCGTGAGAAGGTTACGCGATAGATACAAGCTCTATATGATTGACCATCACCAACGGTCAGGAAACGAAGAGTAGTAGCTAAAAATCCATGCTGAAAAGTCATGCCCACTTCATATGGGCTGACTGAGTGCAAATCTGACTTCCAAAGTGGCAACATGATCACTGATGGGCTGGGCCTGTGGAGTTGTTCACAACCAATTGGGAAAGCTCCTGTGCTAGTGCACGTGGAAGTATAGAGAGTATGACCGGTTACTGGAATGTGACAAGTACGATCTACCACTGTAAGGGCGATGGCGATGATGAGCACCGAGGGGAAGCCACTATCAATGTTGCCAAGTCAACACGGACTCATACTATGATTGAGGAGTCCACCAACGTTACTGTGTCTAATTCCGACAATGACATACACTTGGTAGGGGTTACAAGTCCGAGATTGACTTGTCGGATGCCGAACAGGGCGGAAATGGAGATAGAGAGGTCGCTGTCACTTTCGATGTCCCTTCTTTTTCTTCTCTTTTGTTCTCTTTGGTTCTTTTCTTCTTTAGATCTCGGCCCAGTACAAATGGCATTGGCACAGGTTTTTACCACATCCAGAGATAAGTCAAGTGGAGGTGGAGTCTCAACGTGCACTGGATCCGGGAAATGGCTACCATTTGGTACTGATCAGTTCCAGAATCTATGAGTTCGTACATTTGTGCACGTTGGATGGTTGTTTCATTGTATTCTTTCTTTTCCTACTCTTGTATGGGTTTTATGCAGCGCAGGGGGTCTGCACCTAAAGAGCGGGATAATGTACCGGCACGGCTGCACATGACGTGTCCAAGGACGGGTAACATTCGCTTTATATAGTCAGCTCTCCACAAGCCTTAGATCTCTACCGATTATCTTACCTTCATACTATAGTACAATATTGACATCCATGTGTGCAACCGTATCTACTGATATACCCTCCTACCAGGCCATACACGAGTGTATCCCTTTACAGAATTTGCAATGTCATGTCTGTTGCCATGTATCAAATACACAAGGTGAAGTCATGCGATCTCACAAGTCAGCTGTATCTGATTTCTGAAACACTTTACCGGCACACCTGAATATTACATGTCCAGAGCCAGGTATCCCGAGGTTTTTATAGTCGGCTCGCCATGAGCCTAGAATCTCTAGTGATAATATTCCCTTATCTTACTTTAACAACCTGATACTACTCTACACTATTGACATCCAAGTGTGCAACTGTATTTCCTCATATACCTTCTTAGGAGGCCATACACGGGTAATAGCTTTACAAAGACCGAATCCAGAGTAAGAGTCTGTATTCCTCTGTTCGGCAGTACAGAGATTCGGCATACTCTAAATAGAATCCGTGTGCATACCTGTACGTATGTGGTCAACTGTATCAATCAGAGAAAACAAATTTGATTTACAGGTAAATTCCCGTTGCTACCTTCACATATGGTTGGCAGTTGCCTGGTGCTGGACATCTCACATGGCAGTCCGGTGACCTTAACCAGGCATATGTGGCAATGTTGTTATGTGCAATAAGAAACATTACTCTATATAATATCAGCTTTGTTGATTGCCCAGGTAATATGTATCAAAGTCACAAGAGTGTAAAGGGCGATTGGTGGTGGTGGTAAGTGCTTGCTGCCAATGGCATTTAGTGAATAAAGTAACAATTTCACTTCCCTTGAGTCCTCTATGTGGGCAATGAAATCTGCTTGGAGAGTTAAAATTGCATAGAAATTTGGACTTTGTGACTGCCATGAGATAGCTCCACAGTGGTTGTCAAATTCATGCCATCATGTATTGTGACAAACCTGTTGAGAGGACTGATTGATTCAGTCTAAATGTATAAGGACTTATTGCCTATATAGTGGGTGCCAGCCCTCCAGTTCTAACCCAAAGCCATGCAATGGTGTACTCTGAAAAGTTTCAGTACAACACCGCTCCGGGGTGTTATCATGTCAGTTCAACACTGAACCATGGAAAAAACACACAGAAAACAAACCAAAGACAGAAGAGAGATGACACAAGCCAAACCATGCCAATGCATGAGCTTCACCCAAATGACTACTGCAACCATTGGAGGGGTCAATCATGAGCCTATCTCTAAACTCAATACTGAATTCCATAGTTGGCTTCAACTATCATGTCTTCAATTCAACCACTCCTCCAGAGGTGATACACAGTCCTTCTGAGTTGGGAACTCACCTGGAGAGGTGTTGATTCCTGCAGGCAGCCACTACGTTCCACACCTGAGTTAGGCTGTCAGTATCAGGGAAGTTAATGACATTGGAGATGTATCTCCATGGTGATGTTAACTTCCATTGAATACACAATGTGGAAGTGTTGATAATCCTTGCAATTTTAAACCCAAGTGTTCATGGCATGTTGTGGTGTGGTAGATAACAACCGACTGATGCTCAGGGGCTTGTGAAGTACAGTATATAGTGGAGATGCTTTGCCATGCCAATGTCGACTTCCACTCGACAAATAAATTTGTAATGTTTATTGTACCTGGTTGTTTAGCTACAGAAGGACATGTTGTCTAATCTGAATTGATGTCCGTGTCACTGTCAGTGTTGGTGTCAGTGTCAGTGTGAGTGGCAGTGTCAGTATCACTGCCAGTGTCAGCAGTAGTGTTAGCAACGGTTCCAGGTTACCCGGCTTCGGTCCGGGTTGGAACCGACGCGAAAGCCCCGGTCCGGGTCAGGAACCGCCAAGTAACCCGACGCCCTCTGGCTTGGCGGGTTTGTTACCCGGACCGGACATAAACCCGGCCGGGTTGAACCCGGATCGCGGTTCCATATTTGCGGTTCCGGCAACTGTCGCCTCAATTAAGTATTTGAGTTCTGATCGTATCACAATATGATCAGTATGCAAATCGTGCAGTGTTAGCCCCTCTTTCACCTCCCGCTGTCAGATTTTCGATTGGACGAATATTCATTGATTCGCTGTGAAATAAGATCATATTTGGGGCGAAATTCCCGGGTTTTCGATAGAGACTCGACAGATATTGGTCCGACCGCAAATCTGAGAGCGGGAGGCGAAAGAGAGGCTAAAACTGCACAATCTGCATACTGATCATATTGTGATACGATCAGAACTCAAATACTTAATTGGAGCGAAAATTGTGGACTTGTAATGCCGGGTGTTTGGTGGTAAAACCGGCCCAATGCCAACGGTGCGGGTTTTCGTGTGGCAAGACCCGTTGCAACGCTTCAGTTCCGGGTCGGAACTGGACCCGGAACCGACCCGGGGATTTGGAACCGTTGCTAACACTAGTCAGCAGCGGTGTCTGTGTCAGTATTGAAAATGGAGAGACATCACCATTGTGGCAGTTCAAATTGGAGACACTTCTCCAATGGTTGCTCTTTCGTCACTGGTAGTCCTGGGCAACTTGTTCACATAGATTGTGGATCGCTGTACGAAGCACATTCTTCTCGGTGCCCAACTCCAACACTCTCCTGGGGTTGCATATCTGTGCACTAATATCACCCAATTATCCACTGTCCATTACCTGAGATCTGGCTATAGACTATTCACTCACAATTCTTGAGATCAATCTGCTTGGCTGGCCAGCAGTTGACCTGGTACAAAATCGCCTCAAACAAATTCTGATGTTTACCTGAACTCATTCTGCACTACTGCCCAACTACTCTTGGTACTCTTCTGAACATATCACATAGATATGATCATAGATTGCCACTATCTCATACACCTGAAGAACTGATTCCTGAGGCCATCTAGTGTTAGCAAAAGTTCAGGATTACCCGGTCTCAGTCCGGGTTGGAACCAGAACCAGGACCCTGCTCTGGCTAAGGGATAGTGTTACCAACGGTTCCAACCCGCTAGAACGGTTCCGGGTTAGAGTTGGAACCGAAACCGAACCGTTGCAACGGGCTTTACCACACGAAAACCCGGACCGTTGCAAATGGGCCGGTTTTACCACCGAAAATCCGGCATTTCAACATCACCATTTTGGCTGCAATTAAGTATTTGAGTTCTGATCGTATCGTGTCATGACCAGTATGTAGATTGTGCAGTTTTAGCCTCTCTATCACCTCCTGGTTTCAGGTTTGTGATCGGACCAATATTCATTGAGTCGCTATCGAAAACCAGGTAATTTCGCTTAAAATGTGACTTTATTTCACAGCCACTCAATGAATATCATTCGGATCACAAATCTGAAACTGGGAGGTGAAAGAGCGACTGGCACTGCACAATCTACGTACTGTTCATGTCGTGATACTATCTGAACTCAAATAGTTAATTGGAGCGAAAATTGCAGGAACCGTAAAAAGAGAACCGCGGTCAGGGTACAACCCGGTCAAAACCCGTGGGTTTATGTCCGGTCCGGGTAACTACCCCGCCAAGACAAATCAGTTCGGGTTTTTAGGCGGGTAATAAACTGAACCAAACCAAACCGCCGGCCAAAAACCGGACCGCTGGTGGGTCATCTGGACCAGTTGCTAACAATACAAAGGGACCACTAATGAACTGAACAAAGGCTGTGATTTTTGCCCCGACAGGATCATCAATCTGCATCCACTTGGTGGTTCCGAAAATTTCATCTGCAATTAAGTGTTGATGTTCTCATCATATCACAAGATGGTATATATGTTGCTGGTGTAGTTGTTGCGACTATTGAACTTCCCACTTCCAGACTTACTATCCGACTGATATTTATTGAATTGATGGCAATTGAGGGCCAATATTGAGCGAAATTGACTTGTTTTTGATCGCGATTCAACAAATATCGATTGGATCACACACTCGAAATTAGGAGGTGAAAGAGCGCTTTACACTGTACAATCTACATAATGATCATGTCATGATGTGATCCGAACTCAAATACTTAAATCAAGAGAAACACCAGGGGCTTGCAACAGCGGGGTTTTGAAGAGGACAATGGCCGAAATGCAATGCTGCGGAATTTTCAAGCAGTAAAACGATTGCAACAGTTTAGTTCCGGTTCCAATCATCACCCACATCTGTTCTAGTGGTTGGACCCGTTGCTAACCAAATGGCCATCACAGCCATCCCAGCCATCACGGTCACTGCCCTTATCGCAGCTGTTGCAGCCATTACAGTCCTCTAAATATTGGAGTTTGAAATGTTGTCAATTGGAGGCAGTATGTTCACCATTGAATTATCGGCCTCAATTAGTTAGGTGTTCTGATTTGCAACATGTTGGCACTGTATCTGAGAGCCTGTGTCCACACTCATGTGAAAGTTTGCATTTTGATCATTTTCTCCACTAGATGGTTGTCCAACTGGGTGTCTAGGTTATTGTCTACCCCAGGTTTACAACCAGTTGTAATGAACTTGTTAAGACGATTGATCAACTGAGTCTAAGTCAAAGACAACAAATAGTCTATGTAGTAGCTGCCAACCAATTCTAATGCTGAGGTGCATTTGGCAAGTGAGGCTAATTCCAATGCAGATGCTGATGCTGAAACTGATGTGCATACTTATTCTGACTATGATGGTAATGGCAATGTCAATAGCAATAGTAACAGCTTCAGCAATATTAAAGGAAATGCAGATGTTGATGTTAATATTGATGATAATGTTGGTGGCAATATCCATGGCAATACCAATAGCAATGTCAGAGCCAATTCTGATGTAGATGCTAATGCTAATGCTGAAGCTAAAGATGATGCTGCAGATGCTGGTGCTGCTGCACGTTCTGCAAATGATACTGATGCTGAAAACAATACTAATGCCAATACCATTGGTAATACATTTTATTAAAAATTCACAAACAGTTATGAGGGACAGAAAATGGTTCTAAGTAATAGTTATATGCGGAATGAATGCTGGTGAATTGTATTTGCAAAGAGCAGTGACCATATTTGAGATATCGTGCTGTGTGGCAAATTCCTTCTATATTAGTCATCTCATGATTGCTTGATAGTCTTACATATCCGCTAATTCCACCTTTCCTTTGGCCCTGGCCAGATGTAGCTGTTGAATCAGATCTAAATGCAATCAATACAGTATGAGAATACTGCGAGCTAGATTATCAGATCATTGGGGGAATATCGCTTTTCTGAATGCAGTTTATTCTGAAGTCAGCCAGGTGGATATGGATGCCAAGCAACAGGAGTGCAGGGCTGAGATTGGTGTTGTCATAATCTTTAGAGAGGGTCCCATTCAATGTGATTGAGTCTTAAGTAGCAGGCTCCGGCAATATTGCAGACAGACCATCGACATAGAAGTATCTGTGCAACATTACTGTTGATGTCTAGGTTGAGATGAGCTGATCAGTCTGAAAATAAAAGACAGAGTTGATATTATAGTTCATTCATGAAGCCGGATCACGCACAGGGTTCCTAGACAGTTCAGAGAGGCACACCTTACTTGAACGGACAGTGCATTCTTCGAGACTGTACAACACCTGCGTAAAGTGACAAGTTCATTCACCTGGTGAACAAAACATTATAACCAGTCAGCTTGCTCTTGAATCAGACACTTGCTTTTACGTTCACAGCCTGATACAAACAACTATAAAACTACAACAGTTAGTGAAAGGAAAATCCAAAATGAAAGAATATGTGAAGCATAGACAAGGTTGCTGCTGCGCAGGAGTGGTGGTGATCGCTATGGCCACCACTCCACCTGGATGTTGTTGCTGAAGGCCAGTTGCGCTCTACTGGGTGCAAAGTTGGAAACAATGAACTTCAAAAAAACACAATATATGCATGGTCGAGGTGGGTGGGTTGATGCTAAAGGTGCGACTTGCCTAACCTCTGCCCCTCTGCCCCACTGTCCCTGCTGTATGCGACTCTGTTTGCTCCAGACTTCCTCCTGGTCTGCCTCCAATCCAAATTAAAACATGAGCTGCAGCTCAAACTCGAGTGGTAGCTCAACCTCAAATGTAGAATTTACCTTGAGCTTCCACCAGTCATCGATCAGTCCCCTCCAATCCTCATCCACTACCGCTTGGTCAGGGTGAACTGTATACTCTCTACATGATTGTGGTCCCTACAATTGGATGCGTCTTGGACATGCAGCCACAACTACAATTACACTGTACTCCATGTCATCATTTGAAACTGGCTCATCTTTCTCATTGCACTCATCCTCTTCCTCTTCCTTGTCCTCCCCAGTGATCTCATTCCCCACATGAACCTCCTCATCTTGAGGATCAAGTTCTGTCAAATCGCTGCTATCATTGGCAGTATCCTCCGCAGATGTGGGATCAGTATGTGCCTCAGCCTCTCTGTGTATATTTGCTGAACAGTGTTTTTGATTGCATCCTGTCTCAGGTAGAACTGATATTGTATTCCATTCGACATTGAAAGAACCTGATGGCGCAGCAGAAGCTCCCGTATATATACACTGTCCACCACCATCTTGGCCATGGTACTGAACTGTGCACTCAGCTTGTGGTTTGAAACACTTGGAAGTAATAGTAGTGCAGTCGCCTTTACTCCTTGAATGTACTCAATTGCACTGGATTGAACGTATATCCTTGCGCTAATTGGATTTAGCAGGATTTAGCCAGCATCATGTATGTACACGCCAGTGAATCCATATGCATGTGTGCAGAGCAAAATATTTCAAAATTGTAACTCACTTTATGCATGAACAAGATAGTTCATGGCGGTGCGGGATGGACTCCAGGAATGGACAGTTGGTTCACAGAAGGTTGGCCAGTGTGAACTTACTAGATACTACTCTGCGGAGGAACCATCTCGATAAATTGACAAGATCAGTCAACAAGATTTAACGGCATCTTATCATCCATAAGAAGCTTATTTAAGATATGTGAAATTATTTTTGAGTCTGAGGATGATCATTGGAGTTTTGGGTTCTTCTGACCCACCATCCGGTAGAGAAGGAAAGATAATGTCCTAAAGGATCGTCATATCCTGGAAGTCAGCAAGTACAGCTAGATTGAATATACTATATTTCTGTTTGTAAATCCCAAAGAGTGAAATATGGTAGTAAGAGGTTGTATGCTTCCCCAGCTGGGCATATATTTTCCTAAGAGCTATTAGCTATTATTCTTGTATACTTAACATTATTGTGTACTGTCAGAACCTATTACGAATTGATTTATAATTATAAACTCCCTAGAAGTCATTTGGATCAACTAATGGTAACAGTGTGTTATCAAAGTGGATTGTGCACAAGGCATTGTCGTGCAGGACAATTGTACATATTTCTTCTAGCACACTATTGCAGTACTATTTCTTTCAGGTAATTCCCTAGCTGTCATTGCAGTGTATGTATCTCCAGTGGCTGAATATGCTGTAAATGATGCATTGAAGGCTGTAGCTAGAATTCTTGTAATAGAAATCATTAGCTATGAAGATGAAACCAGAACTACTTGAGAGACTGGAATTGATTTCTGGATTACTGCTGCTGAAGGCCAGAAGGTACAATAGTTTCTGGAGAGGGAACAACAGTGAGCAACAGCTTCCGCATCTGATACAGAATGTGATCAGTCTAATTTAATACATTGGGCTATTGGCTGTTGGGAGTGTTTGTGGCATCTGGTGGGAGTTTTTACATCAGCAAAATGCAAATTCGGTCTGGAAGCCATACACAAACCACTTAGACACTCTGGTAGCCCTCGCCAGTGCTTCTAAGTACTTTCAGATGCTCCCAGCCCCCCCCTGTGGAGCTTTGTAAAACGCTCTAAGACTTTGCAAGAGCATTCTCACACCAGTGGTTCTTAGGGTTCCATCACCACAAGGCATTTCATTGATCATATTGGTCTTTGTTACAGTCACAAGATTCATGTATTATCTAAGTCCTTCTATATATATACATTTGGAGATAGACGAATCACGGAGAAGGACTCAGTGACAGGCAGTATATATTTCGCATACCCCGGGGTAAATAGACATCGCATTATCCCTTGGATCGTAACATTGACATTCCCGGCCCGTTTGGGCATGGCAACCGACTCCCAACCTGCAACTATTTAGAGATGCAACCACAACTCGGTAGGGGTTGCCTGGAAGCATGAGAAACTGACTTTCTTATGTCTTGAGAGCATTTTGGCAAAAATTAAGGACTGTATAGGAATGGGATGCCAATAGAAGGTGCAGTTTTTGTTTAGAGGGTTGTCTGAAGATCAGCTCCCCAAAAACTCGAAAATGTCACTGTGCAGCCCAGATGGACAACTCTACCCATAAAACCCCAAAATATCCTTCAAGCTTAGTGCTAAGGACATGCTCTGAAGTCCCAATATCATTACACAAAAGGAATTCCATTTACAAAGTATCCAAGAGTTGAGGCTCAGAGGGGGAATACCAATAACCATCACACAGCTCTCATAGTGAACAAGGCTAAAACCCACTTTGCCAAATATCAAAGAGGGCATATCTTTACCCCTCAGCCAGAGCTGGAGTCATGGGCAATTTTCAGTACACCTTGAGAAGGGAAAGTAGCTGGGATGGTGGCTTTGCCAGCAGGAAAACCAAGCCAGAAATACTAAATCTCCACCCAAACTTTGCTAAGCATGATCAAAATGCAAGTAACTGTGGTGTCTCAATAATGAAAGGCATCATTTTGTGGAATTCAATCACCTTTAAAGCAGACAGGTGGGTGGTGGTGCATAGACATGGGGTGGATTGCCAGTTCAGAGACTGAATTTTGGTGGGGCAGTAAGACTTACAAAGTCACATCACATAGAATTTACAATTCACTTTCACAGAAAGTATTATTCACTACTAATGAAGACTTGATAAAAAGGTCGGCCTCAGATGACCATTTTTGGATGTGTGGTGTGGTGGTTGCGTGGGCGGCCCATATGGGCCAGGAATCGTTACGATCCAGGGGATAAGAAATACACACTCTTTCTTGCCTAACGTCAAGGTGCGCCTGAAATTCACGATCGAGTGAACTAAGGGATACACTCTGAGGCCGTGATCGAACGAGTTTGGAGATGCACTTGCAGGCCATGATGGAGCGAGTTTGGTGATGCACTTGGAGGTCGCGATGTAGTGAGTTTAGAGATGCAATTGGAAGGCGTAATCAAGCGACTTTGGAGCTACGCTTGGAGGCCGCGATAGAGCGAGTTTGGAGATGCACTCTGAGGCTGTGATTGAGCGAGTTTGGAGATGCACTTGGAGGCCATGATCCAGCGAGTTTGGTGATGCACTTGGAGGCCACAATGGAGCGAGTTTGGTGATACAGTTGGAAGCCGTGATCAAGCGACTTTAGAGATACGCTTGGAGGACGCAATCATGTGAGTTTGGAGATGCACTTGAAGGCTGCTATAAGGCCGTATATCCGTATATGGCCGCATATGAGAGTATATGAGAAGCTATGGTTGCACACGTGGATGTGATAATATAATAGAGTAGTTGATAGGTAAGATTATCGCTAGCGATCTCAGAGAGATCGCAAGTCGTCTATATAAGGTTGCGGTTACCCAGCCCTGGACACGTCTCGTGCTATTGCCAAGAACCTAATCATGACTGCCATTATCTCATCCCCCCCTTTAGGAGCAGACCCCCTGGGCTGCCACATACGTCTATATAACAAGAAAAACCCCACAAAAGAAACGAAACCGGTGCGTACGCCTCCACACGACTTAACAAGTCCCACAACCCATCAGTGCTCTATGAGCAGCCTTTCGGCGGATTCGGTGCACAGGGAATCTCCACCTCCACTTGACTTATCTCCGGAGGTGGTAAAAACCCGTGCTGATGCCATTTGTACTGGGCCGAGATCCATAAGAAAGTAAGCAAAGTAATCAATGTAAGACCCCCGTAAAACGTCCAATCTCATTCCTCCAGTCCAATCATCGACGAGGCTTCCTCGGATGCTCACAGTGGAACTCATCAACCAACTCCTGTGCATTCCCGAGATTCTCCGCAGGCTCCCAGCGAGTCCGTACGTAACTGTAACCTGCCCATTGTACGACATAATGGAGCTTCCCGTAGTGCCACTTAGAGTCGAGGATTCGGTCGATTTCCCATTCGTCAGCGTCGTCGACGACTGTCGGCTGTGGTTCAGATGGCAGGTGAGGGCGGTAAGAGGTGTATAGCGGTCGAGCAAAGAGACGTGGAAAATGTTGTGCTTCCGGATCGTATATGGAAGGTCTAATTTGTAACCATTCTTATTGATGACGTTACTTACCGTGTACGGTCCTGTCCGTTTGTAATCCAACTTCTTTGACGGTCTTGTCGTCTGGAAGTGCCGCATTGAAAGCCAGAGGTTATCTCCAACCTCGAAAATGACCACTTTGCTGCTGGCGCATTTTGTTTGACTGGCTTCAGCCTCCTGCAAGTTCTTACTGAGGGTTTGGTGAGTCTCCTCCAAGTCAGCTGTGAACGTGTCTGCTTGGGTTTCCGAATTCAGGCTAGATGGTTGCTTCGGGGCCTTAAACTGCATCACCAGATGGTAGTGGTAATTTGCCCAGAATGGAGTCATCCTCATAGACGCGTATATCGCATTATTGTAAGCGAATTTGGCTAGCGGCAAGAGTTCGACCCAATTGTCCTGCTCTTAGTTGCAGAAAGCTCTGAGATACTGCTCCATCGTCTTGTTTTAATGCTCCGTCTGCCCGCCCGTCTGTGGATAGAAGGCTGTCGAGAGCTGATGGTCAGTACTCAAGTGGTAACATACCTGGGTCCAGAATCGGCTATTAAACTGGGTGCCGCGATCTGTGACTATGTTGTCCTGGATGCCGCGCTTGCAGATGACGTGTTCAACAAAGAGCCGGGCCAATTCCGGCCAGTTGATATCCTTCCGGTACGGTAAGTAGATTGCCATCTTTGTCAGTCGGACCAGGATAACGAGAATCCCGGTGTAGCTCGATGCCGTTGACTCTGGCAAGTCGGTGACGAATTCCATCGTGACGCCTTCCCATGGCCGTGATGGTGCATCCAAGGGCATGTTGATCGCGTACCTGGCGTGCCGAGGAGCATTGATTCGGTGGCATACTTCGCAGCTACTGACATACTTACGTACACACGAGTCCATTGCTGGCCAGTAGAAATCCCTAGATACCAGCTCTGTGGTCTTAAGAGCTCCAAAGTGACCGGACTCAGGATTGTCATGGAATAGACTTATCACTTTTCCATGTAGAGGATCGAGCGCAGGAACGTATATCCTCCCTCCGTAAGTCAATGCCCCCGCGACGAATTCCCATTGAGTCCCCTTCTCCACGGTATCTATGCCATCTGACGCTGGTCGGTCGACTAGCTTCGCCGAGACATCCACAGCTCAGGAGTCAGAGGCCTCAGCCGCGATGATTGCTGGAATGAGGTCATGATATGGTTCCACTGGGGTGGGTGCCAATAGTTGGCCCACAGGCCTTTCGTAGCCGATCTCGTAGTCGGGCCGTCTAGACGGGCCATCAGCGGGTTTCTTGGATCCTTCCAGGTGTTGGATGAGAAAGTCGTAAGCCAAAAGAATTTCCGACCACCTGGCTTGTCTCCTGGAGAGCACTTTTGATGTCTGGAAGTATTCAAGATTCTTCTGGTCGGACCGAATTAAGACCTTTTAGTTTGCACCCTCGAGGTAATGCCGCCACTGTTGTAGTATTTCCACGATGGCCAATAGCTCCCGATCATAAGTGTCGTAATTCTGTTTGGCTGGGGAGCACTTCCGGGAGTAGAAATTGACTGGTCTGAGAATCCCGAAAACATCGTACTGGTGAGAATGCCTGCAATCGCAAATCCACTCGTATCCGTTTGGAGCATGATCGGCTTGGCTGGATCGAAATGCTGGAGGATCGGTGCCTCAGTGAAGGTCCTTTTGAGTTTCCGAAATGCCAACTCGGCTTCCCGAGTCCATTCACATTTGGCCGAGCCTTCCGATTTCTTGTGGCGAGATGTCTCTGATTTCTTTAGTAATTCCATCAGTGGAAGTGTTACCTTGGCATATTTCCGGATGAATCTTCGGTAGAAGTTCGTCAATCCGAGAAGCACCTGGACATTTCTAACTGATTTCGCTGTCGGCCAGTTCTTGATTGTGGAGATCCGGTCCCATTCCATGCCGACTCCATTGAAAGTGATAACAAACCCCAGGAATCCGACTTCCGAAACTCCGAATTGACACTTCTCGGCTTTGCAATAGAGGCCGAATTCCCTGAGTCACTGCAGCACTTGGCGCACATGCTGCTCATGCTCCTTCTCGTTTGTCGAATGGATGAGTATGTCTTTGAGGTAGCATACCGCGAAGTCGTCAATGTATGGCCATAGGCAATCATCGATATAAGACTGGAACGTAGCCGGTGTGTTTGTTAGACTGAATGGCAAGAACTGCTATTCGAACTGGCCATAACGCGTTTGAAAAGCCGTCTTTTATTCGTCGCATTCCTTGATCCGTAGGAGGTTATAGGCACCACTGAGGTCCAGTTTCGTGAATATCCTGGCCTCACGTACGCAGTCTAGAATCTTGGAGATTAGTGGAAGGGGATACCGATTCTTCACCGTTGCCAGATTGAGCGCGCGGTAATCCACACAAAGCCTTAACACTCCATCATTCTTTTTTGCAAAGAGGATTGGCGCTGCCGCCGGCGATGATGATCGCTAAATAAACCCGTTGGCTAGGTTTGCCTCGATGTAGGCCTTTAATGTCCTCAACTCGAACTCCGATAGGTTGTAAATCCGCCCACATGGCAAGTTACAGCGGGGTGCTAAGTGAATTGCATGGTCAGTTGACCGATACGGTTTGAGTGTCTCCGCCTTTTCTTTGCTGAAAACCTCCAAGAATTCTCCGTATGTAGCCGGGATATGTCGTGCATCATCTGTTGACACCATCTTTGTCGTTGTGCCGGCTCCATCTGTGCATGTTAGTTCTCAGTTTATAATAGATATGGAGCGGGAAGGAGGAATATCCAGGAGCCCGGATTTAAAACGGTTCGCCACAATAGGGCCAAGCCGCGCCTTCCGGTACTCCCTTCATGTCTCGGCGTGCCGGTAGCAGTCATTCAAGGTTCCCTCCTGGACTCTCTTCTGCCGCAACTACCGCCGCTGCTCCCTGCTCGCCTGTCCAGCGCCTGGGGCGTATCTGACTCACCATCAGTGATGCCTTCCACGGTCGCTCCCAGCAGCCCTGTAGAAACCCCCACTCTTAGGAAGAATGTCCCAACGACCTGCTCACTGGCCAGTATATCGTCAAAGGCAGTTGCTCCAAGTATTTGAATATCTGGGATACCGCTGCATCCTTCGGAACACACCTCCTCCCTAGCCGCAGTTCCTGGTACATTCCCGGGGCATTCCTGATGGTCTACATGCTCCACTGCCACCACTTCTGCTCCCCCTGGGGTTCGCAGAGCCAAAAGTCGACCGCGTTACCAATCGACGTCAGGATTCCTGGACTGGAACCAAGGCCATCCCAAAACCACGTCTTAAGCCCACATGGACACAACTAGCACCTCCTATTCTTGAAGCGGTGATAAGTGCTCCATATACGGAACCATGAACGCCATTTTTCGACTTTCACTTGCGTGAGCCATTACCTGGCCATTGAGGCCTAGAGTCGTGACGTATGCTAGTTCATCTGCTAGGCCCAGCCGTTTTCGCAGTTTCGGTGCCATAAAGATGATTGTGGTGCCGCAATCGATGAGATCTCGCACCCGTTGCATTTCCCCACTTCAATCTCTTATAAACACTTCCTAAATAATATGGGACGTGTCTGGTCTGGACGTGCTGCATAAGTTCTGACTTGACATGAGAGCTTTTGGGCTCTCCAATAACACCCATGATTTCAAAGCGATCCGATGCGGTTGTATGCTGTCCATCGCCGCAATCAAAGTCTGCATTGCCAACCTCTGTAACCTTAATTCCGCGTTGTCGAACCTCTCCCATCAGGCCAGATGCTGAGAGAAGACTATGAGTTTTTTGGCTGTTGATTATCGAAGGATTTCTGTCGTTTGATTTGATATCCTCAGTCCCTGTTTGGAGCTAATGTCTGGTCCTGCTGTGGTTGGTTACCTCCTCATGAGTATTTAGGGCAGAAGCTCGCCTTGTGGTACGGAGATCCGCATCGTAAGCATTTGCCGGTGGAACGTCAGCCTTCGAAGATTGCTGTTGAGACCCATGGTGCTGGCGGGAAGCCGTACGATTGTCCTCCACTGCCGGATTTGCCGTGTCTGTTTGGTCCCGATTGGCCGGATTTGCCGCCACCGGTGGTGTCGGCTGGCTCGTAGATGGATGGCCGGTAGCCTCGTTTGCCGCCTTTGCAAGAGGAGTCCATAGGCTGTTTCTGCTGCTGTTGTTGCTGCTGCTGTTGTTGCTAATGTAACTTCTTGTTTTCGACATGTGAAACTTCCGAGGGCGCGGCCTTGTCGAAGAATTTGTCCAAGGTGTCAAATCTGCCGCAAGCGGACGTCCTCGGTTCAACTTTGTTCTTGAGAGAGTTGAGGAGTCCTGCCCTGGCAATATTGTAGATGACTTCTTCATACTTCTGTAGGTTTCAGCCAGCCTGTCTCCAATTAGCTTTCACACGATTCGCATAGGCTCTGACCGATTCTTGTGGAAGTTGTATGTATCCCAGCATCAGTCTGATCACTGCCACGCATCATCAGTCCTTATCCCCATCAACCTTGGCCATCTCTTCTGAAAAAAGGTCGAAGTCTTGTAGGCATCGGTCTGAATCCGCGGATAAGTCGCCCACCCATTCCGAAGGGTCTGTCATCGCTGTCTCTCTCAGTGTCAGGTTTTGATGATTATTCTAGGCGTCCAGAAGAGAGATCACGTATTTGACGTGATCGGGTCCACCGCGTGTGAAGAGATGGCCGTGGGAGTTGAAAGTCGAGCGTAACGCGTCCAGAAATCGGTTCAGCTCTTTTGCACCACCGCGGAACCTTACAGGGTCAACCATCTTGTAGATATTCGGTCTTGGGCCTATGGTGCTTTGTTCGGTCCGTTTCGCGCGTTCGGCTGCCAGTTGATCCCGTTCGGCAGGCATTCGTTCCCGTTCGGCCGCCAACCTCTCCCGTTTGAGTCTCTGTTCAGGGTTTCCACCGGGCTTGATTTTCAAGCAGCATTTCCAGCATCAACCGGTTTTGAGTAGCCACGTCTAGTCGATCCTGGTCAGTAATTTGGGAACGGAGATCACCACGATTGTTGTTGATCAGGCTATCTTTGCGTCTTTGACGTCTGAGGTCATGGTAGATGTCATCGTCATCGTCAATCGAGGCCTCCGGTAAGAGCGTTGGAGTTGTGTGTTTGGCTGTCGATGCCGCTGCCTGCAGAGTGTCATCAATCTCATGGATGTCAGTGACGCGCAATTGAGTTCTGGTAATCTTCTTTGGACTTATGTTTTATGATAAAACACGTTATTTCATGGTGATGCGTCGAAGGGGTAAATCGGGAGATCCCGTGAGCGAAATGTATCGAATTGATTAAGAGCGATGCTAGTGTAAGGCCGTATATCCGTATATGCCCGCGTATGAGAGTATATGAGAACATACGGTTGCACACGTGGATGTGGTAATATAATAGAGTAGTTGATAGGTAAGATTATAGCGAGTCGTCTATATAAGATTGCGGTTACCCAGCCCTGGACATGTCTCGTGCAATTGCCGAGAACCTAATCATGACTGCCATTACAGCCTCATTCGAGCGAGTGTGGAGATTCATTTGGAGGACTTGATCGAGCGAGTTTGAAGATGCAATTCGAGGCACTGATCGAGCGAGTTTGGAGACCTTAATCGAGCAAAGTTAGCGATACACTTGCAGGCTGTGATCGAGTGAGTTTGGAGATGCAATTGGAGGCCGTGATCGAGCGAGTTTCGAGACCGTAATCGAGCGAGTTTAGGAATACACTTGCAGGCTGTGATCGACCGAGTTTCGAGATCCACTTGGAGGGCGTGATCGAGCGAGTATGGAGATGCACTTGGAGGGGGTGATCGAGCGAGTTTGGAGATGCACTTGGAGGCCATGATCGAGCACGATTGGAGCTGTACTAGGAGGCGGTCAAGCTGAAGGCGGTAAGCTCAGGAGTGAGGGATGACGGGAGCAGAGACTCTATTCATTAGTTAACTTGTAATTGTGGAAATATAAACAATTGAGTATACCACAGTCTGCCAAGTGATGAGACTGGCTGGGAGCAGGAGAAAGTCAATCTTGGGATGATGCAGTATGCAGTGTATGCAGTATTCAGTGAATGCCGTACTCGGTGTATGCTGTACTTGGTGTATGCTGTAATCGGTGTATGCTGTACTCGGTGTTAACTCTTAATCATGGCATGGAGAGCTAGAGAGCGATGAGTTATCTTCATGTTCTTAGGGAATGGTAGAATTGAGGACAAGAAAGAGAGAGAGGCGAGAGTACAGGGGAAATCATCATGAGAAACTGGCACTGACCATATTTTAGTGTGCCAGTCAATTGACTATCCCCGATACAGCAGGTACGAATCCAGATCCCGCGACTCATTACACCCATACGAGGTCATACCAACACAATCCGGCAAGTCGTACCCTGATTACTAATATCCGCTCGTATCCTCCCTATCATTCTCATCTTCATCCCCCATCTCTCTCTTTCTCATCACCAACTCTACAATCATCACAGAACACAAAGTTAAGTCATCGCTCTCTATCTCGCCATGTCATAATCATAAGTTGGCACCAAGTATAGCATATACCAAATCCAGCACACACCAAGTACTGTATCCATCCAAGATTGTTTGTCTTCCTTTCCATTCATTCTCATGATTACAAGTTGACCCCTAAATGTAGCTTCAGCTTCCGGCGTCCCTCTCCATGAGAGCTCAAAGATTTACTCACATTGTCAGATTCCCACGGTTGTGAGTTAACTAACTGAGGAAAAGAGTTTAAGCACCCGGTGTGCCATCCATTGACTGCCTCCCAGTACTAGTCCAAACTCGCCGGATTACGGTCTGCAAACTCGCTCAATCACGGCCTCCAAGTGCATCTCCACACTCACTTGATCACGCCGTCCAAGGGAATCTCCAAACTCACTCGATCACAGCCTTCACATGTATCTCTAAACTCGTTACATTACGGTCTCCAAAGTCGCTTGATCACGGCCTCCAATTGCATCACCAAATTCACTCGATCGAGGCCTGCAAAGTCCATCTCCTAACCTATACAATCACGGCCTCCAAAGTTCATCTCCAATCTCGCTCGATTACGGCTCCGGCGTGTATACATGAGTTCACTCGATCTTCATTTTCAGTTGCACCTCGACTTGCTCTCAAGCACTGCCTGCAGCCAGTCCAGATTTGCCGTGTGTAGATGGGTAGCTAAATAGATACATAGATACATAGATGGGAATACACACTCAATTCATGAGTTTTAAAATCGTTGAATGAGAAGTAGTAGTTATGATTTCCAGGCGCACCTGCAGCGTTCCCAAAGAAGATGTTGTTTTTCCCAGACTGCTCTACTGTGATTCAAGATGCTCCCAGACTTATCCCCAGCGTTCCCAGTTGTTCTTAGGCTTGTCGCCACCGGTCCCAGTTACTCTGAAGCCCGGCAGGAATGCCCTCCTATGGTCTGATACTCTCCTGAAATTGATGCATCTAAGTTTACACTCCACATCCTCTCAAACACTCCTGGAGGCTTCCAGTGCCTAAAATACATTTTGCAGATATACGGCATCTGTTGGGAGTGTTTGCATCATCAATTGCTAAATGGATTGTCGGAGTGTGATTTTCGCAATATTGAATGGCTTGTGTGGCTTATTGATACAAGCAATATATATTTAATATCTAAATGTTTCTCAAACCAGGGTAAATTGCATGTCTTGTGATAAGTAAGGCCCCAGTCTGAAATTAAGCTTTACTGTAAGGGCATGTATGTCCGCGTCCGGCTAAGTAAGAGAATATATTTTACTTGTAGGGATACAGTTGGAGACGCTCAAAGTGATCGCACATGTATGAGTATGTGGTGAGATTCTCCGTAAGGATCATAATCTGCACGAGCAGTCTACTTAAGATTGTCGCTTACCGGGCCACATGACGTGCCAGCGTACCAACCCTAACCACTAGTCTAAGACCTCGCCGTTACATTATCCCCTCTCTAGCCCCAGCCCTGCTAGGATGCATATCTGCGTACAAAGAAAAAGGCAAACAAACAAACAAACAAGAAACAAATCCCACTATCGTCCTGCGGATATGGTGCATGGGGAAACTCCACCTCCACTTGACTGTGATCTGAAGGTGGTAAAACGTATGCCAAGGCCATTGGTACTGGACCGCATCCTATCACAAAAGAAAAGAAAAAGAATGCCAATTTGATTCCTTTGCTCCACTATTGGGATGTCCTTGGGTGGCTGCGATGGAATTCGTCCACCAGCTCCTGAGCATTCCCGAGGTTTTCCGCTGGCTCCCAACTCCTATTGACATATCTGTATCCGGCTTATTGAACAAGACAATGAAGCTTCCGATAACGCCGTTTGGGGTCGAGGATGGGATCAATTCCCATTCTTCTGAGTAGTCGACCATCATCGGATGAGGTTCCCTCGATGGCTGGACAGAGACTGGGGGTGTGGACAGATCGATTTGTGACACGTGGACAACGTTATGGTTCTGCATCGTCTTCGGCAGGTCTAATTTGTCAGCGTTCTTAATAATGACTTTGCTCCCAGTGTACGGTCCCGCATGTTTGTAGTCGAGCTTCTCAGATGGCCTGGTTGTCCGGAAGTGCTTGGTCGAGATCCACACTTTATCTCCAACGTCGAACGTAATTTCATTTCCGCCAATGTACTTTGTCTGTCGCTGCTGTGCTTCCATTATGTTTTCACGAAGAGTCCTATGCGTCTCTGCCAATCCCTCGAGAGTAGCGTCCGCTTGGTCCACTGACTTCAGATGTGACGCTTTCAGTGCTTTGAACTGCATCTCACGGTTCCGGGGGTACTTGGCCCAGAACGGTGTCTTCCTCATCGAAGCACGAACTGAGTTGTTGTACGCGTATTCTGCCAGGGGAAGGAGTTCGTCCCAGTTATCTTGCTCATAGTTGCTGAAGGCCCGGAGGTACTGTTACATGGTCTCGTTCTGCCGCTCGGTCTGGCCGTCGGTCTGCGGGTGGAAGGCGGTCGAGAGTCGGTGGTCGATGCTCATGTGGGAGCAGACTCAAATCCAGAATCCGCTAGTGAACTGCGTTCCGCATTCAGACATGATATTAATTGGTACGCTGTGCTTGCAGATTACATGCTCGAAAAACATACGTGCCAATTCCGGTGAGTCGATATTGTTTCAGCGGGGCAGATAGATCGCCATTTTAGTCAATCGATCGACTATGACTAAAATGCCGGTGTATCCTGACTTGATTGATTGCGGTAGGTCGGTGACGAAGTCCATAGTAAGTCCGTCCCCGGGGTGGAACGATGCTGGCAGCGGCATATTAGCTCCAGATCGTGTGTGGCGCTCTGCTTTGATTCATTGGCATACTTCTGAACCAGCGACATACTTCCGTACCGTGGTGTCTAGTCCTAGGCAATAAAAGTCTATAGATTCGAGTTCAGCAGTTCTAAGAGCTCGAAAGAGACCAAATTCAGGGTTATCGTGGAAAAGACTTATCACTTGGTTGCGGAGTGCTTCTGGCACTTATATTCCCCCTCAAAGGTGAGAGCTCCTGTGATGACTTTCCACTGCATGTCTGTGTCCTTATCCTTGGATTCGTCTTGCCCACCGATTTTATTCTTTATGTCTGTCGCTAGTCGATCGGTATTCTGGGCTGACTGAATCGCTGGTAGCAGATGACTGAATGTATCAACGGTGGTGACCGCCAGGGTTGCGAAGAGTTGTGCAGTATGTCTTTCCTAGCCTTCTTCGTAATCAGGTCGTCTTGATGGTCCGTCTGCGGGGTTCTTTTTTCCTTCCAAATGTTGAATAACGAAGTTGTATGATGAAAGGATCTCAGCCCATCTCGCTTGTGTTTGGGAAAGCACTTTTGATGTTTGAAAATACTTGAGATTCTTGTGGGCGCACCGTATTAGGATCTTATGATTGGCTCCCTCGAGATAGTGCCGCCATTGCCTCAAGGTGTCCACGATGGCCAATAGCTCCCGATCGTACGTGTCATAGTTCTGTTCGGCAGGAGAGCGTTTTTGCGAGTAGAAGTTGACTGGTCTGCGAATGCCGAAAGCGTGGGACTGGTTGGGAATACCGGTCATTGTGAAGCCACTTGTATCTGTTAGGAGGATGATTGGGTTTGCCTGGTCGAAATGCTGGTAGATTGGTGTGTCGGTAAATGCCTTGTTGAGCTTCCGGGATGCGTGCTCGGCCTTTCGGGTCCATTCCAATTTGCTTTTCCATTTCTTTAGTAAGTCAGAAATTGGTGCAGTTGCGTTGGCGTATCTGCGGATGAATCGTTGGCAGAAGCTTGTGAAGTCTAGAAGCACTTGAACATCTCGGATAGACTTGGGCGTAGGCCAGTCTTCGATGGTTGATATGCGGTCTGATTCCATGCCGATCCCGTCAGAGCTGATAATAAGTCCGAGGAAGCCGATCTCCGAGGCTCCAAACTGGCACTTTTCAGCTTTTCAATAGAGGCCGAATTAGTGTAATCATTCTAGTACCTTTTTTATGTGATGCTTGTGCTCCTTCTTGTTGCTCGAGTAGATTATTATGTTGTTTAGATAGCATATGGCAAAGTTGTCAATATAAGGTCGTAGGCAGTTGTCAATGTAGGCCTGGAATGTGGCTGGCGCGTTTGTTGATCTGAAAAGCATGACTCGGGATTTGAACTGCCCATAGCCTGTCCGGAATGCGGTCTTATATTTGTAGCCTTCTTTGATTCGGATAAGGTGATAGGCGTTCCAGAGGTCCAGGTTGGTGAATATTCGGGCTCTACGTATTAGGTATAGCATCTTCGAGATAAGGGGGAGGGGGTACCGGTTCTCGACTGTAGCCGAATTGAGTGCCCGGTCGTCCACGCATAGCCATAGGCCGCCGTCGTTTTTCTTCGCAAATAATATCGGTGCTGCTGCCGATGATGATGACTGCTGGATGAAACCGTTTGATACGATCGTCTCTATGTATGGCTACAGAGTTCGGAGTTCGACTTCCGAAACTTTGTCGATCCATCTGTATGGTATCTGGAACCCTGGCTCCCAGTCAATTGCATGGTCAATTGGGCGGTGCGGTGCCTGTGTTTTAGGGTTTGTTTTGCTAAAGACATCCACAAATTCCAAGTACCTTGCTGGGATGAAGTTCCCGTCGTCTGTTGGTACTCTCCTGTCTGCTGCATCTGATCTACATTAGCTTGAGTATTCCAGAGTAAGGAAGTGAAGGAGAAGAATGGAGTAATCCAGGAGACCTTCTCGTTAACGGTTCGCCAACAAAGAAGCCACGCCCTACCGTCCAGTCACTCTCTCTGGGTCTCGGCGAGCAGGTAGCAGTCATTCAAGCATCTTCTTGGAGGGGCTCTTCTGCTGCAACTACCGCCGTTGATCCCTGCTCGTTACGTCCAGCGCTTGGGTCTTATTACCTGGTGAATCCAGGGTGATGTCTTCCAAAGCCGCTCCCAGCAGTCCTGTGCATTCCATGATCCGTAGGGGAAATGCTACGACGACCTCATCGCAAGCCAGAAGGTCATCGAATGAGGTTGCTCCGAGAATCTGTATACTCGGACCGCGCCCCAGGAGCTTGTCATGTTCGGCTTGTGAGACCTTCTATGCAACTGCTGTAGTCATCGGTGTCATATCCTCAACTCCACTTGCACTCGGTGATGATAGTGCTGCCAATCGACCGTGAGCCCAGTCCATGTCAGGATTTCTGTTGTGAAACCAAGGTAAGCCAAGTACTAGATCGTACGTGCACATTGGTACGACTACAACGTCTGATTCATTAACCGGTGCTAGATAGTCCAAATACTGGATTGTGATCTGCATCTTCCGGGTGTCCTTCGCATGTTGCATCACTCCTCCGTCTAAGCTGAGTTTGGCGATGTGTGCCGCCTCGTGTGATATCCCGAGTCACTTGAGAAGCCTTGGTGCCATAAAGATTTTGGTTCCGCTGGAGTCGTTATGAGCCCATGCCAGTTGAATCTCACAATTTCTGTCTTGTATTTATACTTCGTGATTGATGTTTGCTGAATCCGGTGTTTCGGTGCCACATATATATTGACTTAACATTCTTGCCCTCGGGCTCTCCATGACGACTCTTGATTTTAGTGAAATCCGATGAGGTTCAACTTCGTCCAGAGTCACCATTAGTGCCTGTGCCCCCAAATTCTCCATTCCCAGCTCCATCTCGTCAAACCTCCCCCTCCGCACTAGATACCGGGAGAGGTATGCTAGTTTTTCACTTGCTGAATATCGAAGGATCATTGGCGCTTGATTTGCTCATTGCTGCTTTTGCCGTCTGTGTCTTTGCCTTTGCCATCTCTGGGGGCGAAACTATCTTGGTAGTTCGGTTTGGAGTATTTCGGGCATTGGAAGGCGTTATGACCTTTGCCGCCACACCGTAGGCATTTCCCATTTGCCTGCCGCGATGGACAGAGTTCCCCGGTTACCCATGGTGACGGAGGTAAATCTTTTCCGCCGCCGCCAGATGACTTATTGGGCTTGTTGGGCTTGGACGGGTTCTTAGGTACGTCCTTCGTTTCTGACATTGATGGCCGGAAACTGCCCTTTTTCCCGCCTGGACGAGACGACTGGCCCAGTGGCTTCTGTTGCTGTTTGTTGTACTTTTCCGGTTCAGTTTGAACATCAGCTGCTCGATCAAATAGTTCGTCAATGGAATTGAAATTCCCATTCCACGGTAAACGGTTTGAGTTTTGGTAGTAGGTCGGCCTTCAAGCCCGCCCAGACCATATTGTACAGCATCGGTTGGAACAGCACTTCATCCCACTCTGCTTCTCTCCAATTCCACCGTAGTCGATTGGCATATGCTCTTACGTTTTCGTCGGAGTTGTAGTAGCCTTGCGGGAAGTCACAGAATGATTTCCTGGCCAAGTTGAGTCTCCGGTCCTTATCGGCTTACATCTTCTGTATTTCCGCAACGAAAAGGTCAAGATTGTTGAGGTAGGGCGAGTTGTTCTTCTGCAGGTCATGGCCACAGGTAATTGGGTCAATCATAGTCGTCTTTTGCATGTTGCGATCAGAGTTGTATGCCCAGCTTCCAAGGTGGTCTACAGCATACTGAACCTTGTCTGTGTCGTCGTGAAAAAGGTGTTTATGGGTCCGGAAGTTGGATCAAAGTGAGGCGAGGTAGGTTTGCAATTCTCGAGCACTGCCACAATAGCATTTCGGCTGTGCCATCTTAAACTGGTCCTTTTTGTCTGAGGTTGATGATCCGGGTCGTTCTAGTAGTTCGGTGGTATGCTGGAAGAGAAATTGGATCATCTTTTCCTGTCGCTCCACCATCTCCTCCAGGTTGATCCTGGATGGTGCAGTTGGCTGGTCATTATCATGCGCGGACTCGTAAGGTTCTGGATTGTCGTTATCATGACCGCTGTCTTCATCGGCAAGGGGGGCCTCGTCTTCGTCGATTATTCTGTGTCCACAATCGGAGTCTTCTTCGCTTTCCACCTCTGCTAAACCTCTCTGAGTCACTGATGCAGTGGTGATCCGACTGGCAAGGATCGGTGTATCGCGACCGATCGACGGGCATTTCGTCTCTGCGCTCCCACGCTCATTACCACTGGGTAGAGGAAGTTTATTTGTCGGTTTGGGAGCCATTGCGTGGTCAATTGCTTAGATTTGGAGGTTATGTGCATGTTGTGACACGTCTGAAAAACAGGTAAAATTGAAAAGCCGTGAGCAAAACGTATCCGGTGACTGAAAGACCGAGAATAGTGTAAGGGCACATATGCCCGCGTCTGGCTTAGTAAAAGAATTGATTATACTTGTAGGGATATGGTTGATGACGGTCAGGGTGATTGCAGGTGTATGAGTATGTGGTAAGATTCTCGGTAAGGATCGTATTCCTCACCAGCAGTCTATTTAAGGTTGTCGCTTACCCGGCCGCATGATGTGCCAGCGTAACAACCCTAACCTCTAGTCTAAGCCTTCGCCGTTACATTTACAATGTAATATTACTTTGTTGGCAGATGAAGAATATTGGTATGAATCATGTTAGCATGGCACTTGCAAGCAAAGTGTATAATTCTATCTTGGTGGAAGAACACTTCTGATCAGGCTTTTACTGGCAGTCAGCTAAGATTGAATATTCTGCTCTTTGTGAATCAGTTATGTGTGAACCTCTCCTCAAGACAGTGGTGAAACTGGGAATCTAACTTGCCATAAGGTATTATGTCTGGGATAAGGGAACAAGTGTAACCCAGCAAGTGATGTAGGTTGTGAATGGAGGATTGATATAATATCATGATGCTAGTGGTACCATAATACAGACAGATTCATATAATGATGATTGGGTATAAAGTAGAATATAGTTAGAGTGATACTGAAGAAATTAGCCAAGGGCTTAAGTCATAGTAGATAGTGTTTACAATGGTTCAGAACTTTCACAACGGGTTTGGCAGTGGGTTGAATCTGAGCATTCACAACATTGATGGCCCATGTTGTGAATACTCCTGAACCGTCAATTCATGTAATGTTCAATGGAGATTTCCAAACCAGTCTGAAAGGGGTGAGTTGTCAGCAGGTAACCCAGCGGGTCCATCTGTAGATTCATATCATGCTCTTGTTTTTGCAGTTTCAATATAGTATCTTATCAAAACTACCTATTCAACATCCAGTGGCCAATTTTGAGATGTTGTCCCATTTTTGATATGGATTACACTGGAATTTCTGTTTTCCCTAATGTATTATTAATTTTGGCTGATAAACCAAGTCAATACCTCCAGTAGGTACCCAACTATGTTTGCGATGTCTTGATTACCTAGTGTGCCAGCCCAAAAATTATAGAAGTTCCATTGATGCTCATTTTGATGATAGGGAAAGGTAGATCTCATGCACTGTCTGCCTGAAAAGAACACCAGAACTGTCAATACGAATTATTGCAACCATGTGACACTTTGATTACCCATGATGCAAGACCAGATATATCTGAATGCTCAGTTGATGTCAATTTTCATTATGCTGTAATGTCACAGTCATGCACTGTGCTGCATGACAAGCGCACCATTACAATGTCTATGAATTATATCAACCAGGTTACACTGAGATTATCCTAAATGCAATCCCAAAATTCGTTGATGCTCCCTTGATACTCATGTTCAGGGTGGGGCAGAAAGTATGTTGCTGCTGATTTTACCTCTAAAGGGAACCAATATCTCAACTATGGATGTCTGCAACAAATCACAACTTAGACTACCTAAGAAGTAAAAGCAAAAATTTTAATACTGCGTTGACACTCAATTTTAGAATGGGGCAGTAACCATCTCACTTTCTCTTTTGCATATACCGGCTGCCAATATGTTGGTTATGTATAACAGTGACCAAATTACTCTTCAACTACCACTCAAACAAGACCAAAAATCTTGAACACTTCGTTTACACTTATATATACTTATTATTCAATCACATCTGGCTTCGATGGATAATAGTGTTCCTGATGAGATTATCTGTTTAGTTGCCTTTCTGACTAATCGAGACATGGCCCTTTGGCAAAGCTCAGCCAGGTAATATCCTTCCACTTTGAACACTCATTCTAATATAATTTATACATCTTGCTAAATGATTCTGTTGGCCCGCTATATTTCTGTCTATCACCCAATCTCCACACATGGCTGTCTCCCAGTATCCTATAATATATCACTGCATGAATTTTTTCGTCAAGTACTGTAAATAATCTTGTAAAACATATTGACAAATTCTATCCTATTATTTCTTGTTTCTTGTATTCCTCCTCACTTCAATTGCATTGACCTTCACCAACTGCTTACAGCCTTTTTCTTCGACTTCCATGTCGGCCAAATCACATCTGGAAACATTTGGTGCAGCCCTCACATTCCACTGCTCTGGGCTTTTGAGATCCAAGATGCCATTGTGTCGCTCTATATCTGATTCATCGGCTGCCTCCCAATCATCTTAGCTGACATTTGGAGCATCCAAGTCACAATTCTAGTCAAGCCAATTTTCGGTATCAGAATACAACATATAGTGCAACTTCAGGAGTAGCAGAGTGGATATATAATTGGTAAAGAAACAGAACAGTGATCAGGATAACCAAACTCGGTCAACTTAACTGACGTAGACACTTATTGTCAGCATCCGCAAATCATAAACAATTGAGTTGATTTGGTTGATAAAGATAGCACTTGGAGATAAATATTCCACTGCTGTGCAAGATCATCTCTCCGTTGGGTGATTATTGAATAATATTGTTTGCACCTGCATGGGACAGTCATTGGATGAGGATTCCCATCCCATTTGCATGCCGTGGTTTACACACTATCTACATAGGATACTCCAGGCTAATACAGCTCAATCAGTACAGTACTGCATATCTAATATAAGTCTTATTTCCCAAATATCGGCGAATTAGGCATTGATAGAAGGTGCAAGCTAATTATATTATCCCCTTCACCATCCTCCCATGTCAACTGCACAACTCTCGGTCTGAGAAGGATTCTTGTCAGATGTGAAATAATCTACTCCTTGAGCTCTAGTAGTCTCGTGTGTCCGATCTTCATTCGCAGCAGCCATTCTTACTCAGCGGCCAGTTTTGTATTTTTGACCAGAAATGACACAGCATCCCATCCAATACCGCACTGAGTTTTCATGAATTTGTCATGTCAAATCCCGTTGTGGGATGGGATAACCTAGCACGCCAACCGTCCTGTTACCATCCCGTGGTTCTCACTATGGCGGAGATCTATAAATATCACAATCATTGTTACTTCTAAATAAAGATGATTGTATATGAGAAGAGATCTTGCTTAGCTCTTGTGTGAGCATATATACGGAGCTGTAGAAAGCAGTTACGCACCCAAACAGTAATTTCTTTGTTCCATCTACATATGCAACAACCTTGATCCAAGATATTGTGGTGATACCGAATGACGCTGCTAACTTTGCCAGAATTCCTCAACGCACGAAAGAGTCTTCATATCACCTAGGTTAGGGTGTAGAGGTAGTAAGCAATCTACAGAGCATGTTGTACTAGGGTCGATGGATATATCATTCTACTAATTATCCGTCATCATCTACTCACAACCTGGTACTGACTCGAGCGGAGATTGTAAAGCACTAATTTTACCTATGATCGTAAGCGAGGCACGAAATTTATATCTCTTCTTTCATTTATCTTAAGCCCTTTCAATCTACCCGCGTATCTCTCTCTGTGACTAAGGGATTTAGCCCGAAGGCTACCGGAACTACGGCGGGCACTAACTCTGCCTTCTGGACTGAGGCGGGCGCTATCTTTGATCCGCAGGCCATTGGGACTAAGGCTTGCTCGAAACTTAGCGGGCTTGGTACAGAGCTTATCTCCCCGCCAGCCTCGGGCTTGGTGCGGTGCCTATCTCTCCGCAAGCCTCGGGCTTAGTGCGGTGCCTATCTTCCTGCAAGCTTCGGGCTTAGTGCAGTGTATCCGCCGTGAGACTCGGGCCTGAGTAGTGCCTTTCTCGTGATGCTTCGCTCTTAGTGCTTTTCTCTTAGTGGTTTGTTCTTCGTGCTTGAGATGATTTCTTTCCTTATATATGTCTATCATCTTTCTCTCCCTCTTCTGATTGTCTCATCACCTACACCCCTCCCTCCCACCTTTCATTCCTCTCTCTCCAGTATGGTATTATAATATGCAGCATGATCCCCCCACTTCACAATGGAGAGAAACCACCGCCACCAGCCATCCGACCACAATAAAGCCGGTTGATAATCAATCGTTTAATCACACTTGGAGGGTCTTCAAAAGCAAATGTCAGCTGACAACTAGAAGGCTGGGAAATAATCACCTCGCACAAAAATTTTATTAGAGTTACAAGGCTGCGTAACCGTGAAGCAGCTGGACCATGTCATCTTTCCCGGATAATTGGAACACTGTCTTTTCGCCGAAATCCCGGGAATGGAGGTCAGCACCATGGTTGAGAAGAAGCCTGACCGTGCCCTCATGCCCGCCAAGAACGGCAACGAATAGCGCCGTCCAACCATTGGAATTTTGGGCCTCGATGTCGGCGCCCCGGTCAATTAGCATCTCAACTATTGCCTCGTATCCACGAACGGCGGCAATTTGCAGCGCCGCCCATTTGCAGGGTACTGAACAGCCGTAGGGCATGTTGACGGATAGCTCATCCCATACGGCACAATTCTTAGCTTCAATGTTTGCACCATAGTCGAGTAATAGTTTGACAATTGCCAGGTACTCCTTGAAAGCAGCAATGTGCAGTGCGGTTCGTCCGATGTGGTCCCGGGACTCAATGTAGGCTCCTCGGTCGAGCACCGTGGGCTCGTGGCCGATGGATGTGGCATTGTGTAGCGCTGTGCTTCTGGTGGCTCTTTTGGGCTGAATATTGGCGCTGCGATCGAGCAATAGCCGGACCGTGGACTCGTGGCCGTTCAATGCGGCTATGTGTAGCGCTGTCTCGTTGTCGCTTGTTTTGAACTGGATATCGGCCCCGCGGTCGAGCAATAGCCGGACCGTGGACTCGTGGCCGTTGAATGCGGCTTTGTGTAGCACTGTCTCGTTATAGCCTGTTTTGAACTGGATATCGGCCCCGCGGTCGAGCAATAGCCGGACCGTGGACTCGTGGCCGTTGAATGCGGCTTTGTGTAGCGCTGTCTCGTTATAGCCTGTTTTGAACTGGATATCGGCCCCGCGGTCGAGCAATAGCCGGACCGTGGACTCGTGGCCGTTAAATGCGGCTATGTGTAGCGCTGTCTCGTTGTCGCTTGTTTTGAACTGGATATCGGCCCCGCGGTCGAGCAATAACCGGACGGTGGACTCGTGGCCGTTCAATGCGGCTATGTGTAGCGCTGTCTCGTTGTCGCCTGTTTTGAGCTGGATATCGGCCCCGCGGTCGAGCAATAGCCGGACCGTGGACTCGTGGCCGTTGAATGCGGCTTTGTGTAGCGCTGTCTCGTTAAAGCTTGTTTTGAACAGGATATCGGCCCCGCGGTCGAGCAATAGCCGGACCGTGGACTCGTGGCCGTTAAATGCGGCTTTGTGTAGCGCTGTCTCGTTATAGCCTGTTTTGAACAGGATATCGGCCCCGCGGTCGAGCAATAGCCGGACCGTGGACTCGTGGCCGTTGAATGCGGCTGTGTGTAGCGCTGTCTCGCTATAGCCTGTTTCGAACTGGATCTCGGCCCCGCGGTCGAGCAATAGCCGGACCGTGGACTCGTGGCCGTTCAATGCGGCTTCGTGTAGCGCTGTCTTTTTAAAGTCTGTTTTGAACTGGATATCAGCCCCGCAGTCGAGCAATAGCCGGACCGTGGACTCGTGGCCGTTAAATGCGGCAAAGTGGAGCGCTGTCCCTGCGAAAGCTTCGGAGTGGATATTGGCACCGCGGTTGAGCAGTAGCCGGGTCGCGGACTCGTAGCCGTTAAATGCGGCAAAGTGGAGCGCTGTGTTTCGTCTTGTGCGTGTTTCGGACTGAACATTAGCACCACGGTCGAGTAATAGCCGGACCGTGGACTGGTGACCGTTGAACGCGGCATAGTGGAGCGCTGTCCCTGCGAAAGCTTCGGAGTGGATATTGGCACCGCGGTTGAGCAGTAGCCGGGTCGTGGACTCGTAGCCGTTGGACGCCGCATTGTGGAGTGCTGTCTCTCCATTGTTTGTTGTGAACTGGATGTTAGCACCTCGGTCGAGCAATAGCCGGACAGTGGAATTGTGACCATTGAATGCAGCATTGTGAAGCGCTGTCCATTCGTGGAATTGCAGTGCTTCAATGTTTGCGCCGCGGTCAAGCAGCAGCCGGACCGTTGTCTCGCGGCCGTTCGACGCCGCATTATGTAGCGCTGTCTGCCTTAGTTTATTTTTTGTTAGAGATGCGATGTCAGCACGGCGGTCGAGCAGCAACTGAACTGTAGCATCATTTCCACCCTCGGCAGCGATTATTAATGGCGTTTTGTTTAGATAATAGGTTTCGACATGCGCCCCAGCCGTCAATATCGCATCTACCACCTGACTGAGCCCAACTTTGGCCGCATACCATAGGCAAATGTCTTTAAAATTCGACGCAATCTTGTTTGATGTACCACGGAAGTGGGACTGGTTCAGCCAGCCTCGTAACATGTAGGATGCAGGGTTACTATCGGTCAAGCATATTAAAAGCTGAGAAAGGAGATGTCCGCGGCTTGGGAATCCAGAAAGTTTGCATAGGTGATCTTTGACATAACTTAGGGCATAGTTTAACAGCGGCCATTCGTCGAGAAGCTGAACGTAACGTTCAAAATGTTCTAGCTCCCACAAGTGAACATGAGGTGATCTGTGTTGGCCATTCACAGTAGATGCCGCAAGGACAATGAGATAACGCAAACAAGTTGTCGCTATCCTCATATGAGCAATTTCTTTGCTCATCGCGAATCGTGAGTTAGTAACTGACCCGCCTGGACGAAGGAAGAATTCAATAACTGTTTGATGCATTACTTGAACGGTGTCATCTGCAGAGATATTAGATCATTGGTATTAGTGAAGCATCCGAGGAAAATAATTACTGTCTTTGCATTCTAACAGGTTGCGTCCGCAGGATGTAATTCGTTCCTTGATTCTCAAAATTTTGTGGCCTTCAAAGGTTTCAGTGGAGGGATCAAATTCGACATCTGGATCATCCGGAATTGCCAGGGAATGTTGGAGTTCCCAGATTGTAAGAGGGCGCCGTACGAATAGAACAAATTGGAACATTTTAAATCCGTCAGCTACATCATCCTCCTTATCGCTATCATCCCCTTCGTCGTCTTCATCGGGATTCCGGCACAAATCCTGAAGAATGAGCTCATAAAGCCCTTCTAACTCTCTTGGAAGACTCTTTAGATAGGTGAAAATTCGCATCTTAGTGCAACCTCTCATGTTGTATCTTATTAGTTTGTCTCTGATCAAACGCACCCAAAGGAACACCCCCTGAGCATGTTCCATTATATAATCGGTGGCTTCACGAAGGATATTCTCGGGAAAATCCATTCCGGGAAGAAAAGAATCTATAAAGTTATGTATGTCGGCCGTATTCATATCTTGCATTCTGATGACCCCACAGTTCTGCAACTTTGTCACGTGATAGTCGATTTCCACTACGGGACGACTTGCAACAAACACTTTGACAATACAGCCGTTTGGGTGGCCCTGCATGGTACACAGTTCATACAACAATCGGAGAATATCTGATCTGTCTTTGTCGTCCGATTCATCGACGGCGTCAATGATAAGATAAATCCGCTCCATCCGTGGATGATTGCCAACTGAGAGAAGAACCTTTTTCAGTGACTCGTAATGCCACTCGTTGAGATCGTTGTAGTCCAGCTCTTGCCGCATCCGGTATTCACGATACTGTGCCTGGAAGTGAAAGAAAAAGTATTCATTTTGATGCAATATATCGTAAAGAATCGACCGAAGCATATTGTAGTGGCTTTTATGAAGCTCACCCTCCCTGAAACTATAAAAGAAACAGGCAACAACTGCAGCACTTGAAATTCCGTTCAGTTCCCGTTCTATGAGGCTATGCTTGAAATATTTCGTGAGAGTACTTTTTCCGCTCCCGGGCTTTCCTTGGATATATAATAAATGGGATCTGTTTGACGATGACCAACTCCTATACTTATCGTTCTCCCAGAACCACTGCAATGAACCCTTATGCTCTTTGGCGATCTTTTCGTACCGTGTATTAACGAAACGTAGAGTATTGAGGCATTCTGGGCTATTGGTTAGATGAACACTGGGAAAGTGGGGATTATTAGCACACCTTTTCTTTCATAATCATACTCAATAGAAAGCAGCCCGCGTAGCAACTCCTTGAGCTTGCCGTGTGGCCGACTTGTTAGTAACACTTTAGCTTTCCATGGTTTGTGCTGCAGATGCTCGATAAGTGAACAAAGGTTCCAAATAAATTTCCCCTCCTTATTCTCAAGCTCTTTTTCTAGCCCAGCGATAATAATAAAGAGTCCATGGATGCTAAGTTCTTCAAGATCTAGAACTGCCTTCATTCCTTCTAGGAGTTCGTTTCCTGATGACGCATCGAGAAAGCTTTCGATCATTCGGTCCGGGGTACAATCTTCCAACCACCATCGTGTATTCTGAAAGGGCTCCTTCCTGGCAAGGTGTGCATCAAGAATTGCGTGCAGGAATACAATGATGATATTATCCCGCTGGCGGGGCGCTAAATGGCGGATGAGTTGGTGGAGGAATGTACAAAAGACGCTGGAGCCCAATCTTTTGCCAGCGGCTGACCAACAGAAAAAGTACAGTACATCATACTCTGTGTTTATAGTGTTCTTCTCAAGATCGACAAAGTGTGATGCAACTTGCTCAAGTTTGCACTCTTGCGGTGCAGACAGCCAAAGCACCCGAGAGCTGCCTGATTTCCAATGCTCACAGTCCAAATTTTTGAAAATCCAATAAAACTCCGGATCTTCATAATCCAAACAAGGCGGTATTTTGGATTTGTACGCGTCTTGATCAATTGGAGATATTATGCGAATGCACTGATCCATATTAACATTGTCTATCGCGTTTTGGAGTGTCAAACGAGGGGAATCCCGAGCTTAAGCTATCAGCTTCAGTCTCATCTAATTATTAATTATTACAATGACACTATCACGCACCGATACACTCTTTCAGGTGGGTAACCACCGTTTCATATGTCGAGTCTGTCGAAACAGCAAATTTAACCATATCGGAATGGTTTTTGTTGACCGGAACTCGGTGTTCGAATGATAAGTGTAGTTGAGCAGACAATCTCTTAACTCTTTGTATCTGTGCACCTAGTCTCTCGATATCGCCAGATGCCAACTAAGAAATTAATCAGTCTTGTGGGCCAGGGGATTTTGTGAGGAGTAGTCACCTTTCGGACCGAAGGAGTCTCAACTGTCTCGAAAAAACTAAGTAGCTTTCCTCCAAATCCCTTCCAGACATTCATGAGATCCTCCTTTTGTGTTTCCAGAAATTCTGAACTCTCCGTCAGCTGCATGATTAAATATTCTCTTTGTCTATTCGAATCAGCTTCCACTATATGTTGGAAATCATCAATATGAAGGCCATCGTGTGGCGCTCCGAAGAAGAATATCCCGTGTGTCGCCTTGAGAATAGACTTCAAAAGCTGATTACGGTGTGAACGAACTAATGTCTGAGATTGTGAGAAATGAGTTAAGTATCTGACGTAGGACAATTACCTGTAACACCAAAATGGCTCCGAGACTGTGCCCTATGAATATGAGTGGCCGGTTCTAAATGCAGGACATTTCCACGGTCAGGGTGTTAATTTGAGCGCTGGGAGATGTGAATTACCTCAGCTGACCTTCGAGAGTTCTTTAGTTGTTCAATGAAGTGAGCACTGTAGTCCGACATCCTCATGGAACCGCCTCCAGGTCCAATGAGACGGCTATCGTAACCATACGTCATAATCCGGATGTTCATAATGTCATTAGGCAGAAAGTCTTGCAACCACATATGGTGGGTTTCACGGCTTCTCCATGAACCAAACGCATGATCCGCAAGTCCAGTGACCGCAACAACGCTACAGAAATTAGCACCTGGTAAGTTTAGGAGCGCTGAATGGAAGTGTGACTGACTCTGCAACAATGTCTTCTTTCGGATCATTTAGTGGTGTTAGGTCATAGAAATGACTATCAATAACTAAATGACCACCTGTAATTTTCACATAATTGTAATCATTTGGTTTGAGACTTTGAAAGTACTCAGTGCAGGTGGCCAGGTTGAGCAACGCGGTCATAGTAGTTCCGCAACATGCTGGGTAGAGCGAAAGCGGAGAGGTTATTTCGAGAGATGGGTCAATATTTAAAAGAACTGTAAGCAGCCTCTCATTGCTCCAATCAGATGGTATGTTCGCTATACGAAAACAAATCGGGGAGTTTTTGATCCTGGAGCTGTGGTTATTAGAAGCGCCCTGTGTCGGGGGACTAGGGAGCGTAAGAATTTCTCCGCCTGGTGGGATCTGCGCATGGGATGTCGATAGAGGCCAGTTTTGCGGCGTGCTACGGTCGGTAGTAAGCTCGGTAGTGGAAATAGTCGATGCTACATGGGAATCGCGGGGTTCGGCCGAAGCTGGCGACGAAGATCTGCTTGGGCGTTTTGCTGGCGGCAGGGTCAGCGCAAGCCGGTTGTCGCGCGGCCGTTTGGACATCGCTGTAGATAGATATTGTTTGATATCTCGCTGGAAGAGGGATGCTGAAAGAAGCTGGCCTTTCGGCTGAGTTGAGGTCGGTTCGGAATCGTCGATGTGATGAAAGTGGGGTTCGGAACAACGCGGCTCTTACTGTGTGGGAGTACAAATTTGTGGTTGAAAACGTGTCGTTCTTACAGCGTTATGAGTGTCTGACATGCATCACTTCTGCCCAATCGGGTCACTTCTGCCCAATCGGGTGAGTGAGTCCAGCTGAGTTCAGATCCTCTCCTAGTTAACCGACCTCAGAAACTACCACATCTCAACATATCATACCAATTATTCGATGCATAGAAACACTGAGTTTTTGGATCCGCGCTGAACTTATCCTTTCGTTCAGCGCAACTGGCATCCCCAAGCGTAAGTTCTGTGACAACAAAACCTTTGCCAGACTGAGACAAACGCATGAAAAATCGTGATAAAGTGTCGGAAATTTGGCAGAGGATACATACAATTAAAACTGCAAATACATTCCCATTCTTGTGGTTTAATAAATTTCAAGGATGGCACAACGTCAGAGTTATAGCCTCAAACGGCTAAGTAGGATTTTTAGTAGCCAGCGCGACAATGTCGGATGGTAGGTTAGAAATTAAAAATAGCTTTAAAGTCTTTCCACTCGATAACTGTGGGAGGTATCGAAATACCGAGAACAGGAATTAGTTCGGCACAACCAATACATCCTTATTACATCCAGACAGTAGGTCCCAGCGATTATGATGTTAAAACCGCAATTTCTCCGGCTAAGACCGGGCTAACTTTTAGTAGAGGAGTTCTTGCATACGACTGCCCCTGCGGTGCTAAAATTAAGGTGAGGTGAGGTGCAACCGTTGTCACCATACACCCCGTTCAAATTAGTCCTTTATCATCTCCGTCACCATAGAGTTGAGATTTGTTTTTCATATTTGGACCTATAAATTATATCACTGCTGCCATCACACCATCACTAATACAACTGCTTATATTTTAATATTTTTTAACTTTTATTTTAGCATTAACTTTAGGCTGACAGCAGGTGGTACGAGGTACGAACAATATAGTGGTGATTGTGGTGGTGATTGTGGTGGTCGTAGTCGTGGTGGTGTTCGTGGTGGTGGTCGTGGTGGTAATAGGAGTACCTATGGTGATTGCGGTTTCCGTAGATAGAATACCCCATCCACGGATGAGGCTTAGCAACGCCGTCCGTTTAGATTTCCGCTGTTGCTTTACCACATCTTACAACACTCAGAGCTGAGGGCTACCAATCAGACCGACAACGACCGGCAGAAGCTTCTTCATCCTATTCACAAATTTGTCCCATCGATGGATGGGGTCCGCGAATTGGACTTACAGCATAAGCAGACCGCGGGCATTGATAGTACAATACTTCTGTCTTTAATTAGAGGGTTTACGAGCTCGAGTACTTCCGTGTTACTAGTTGTACGCCGGAGAAGCCATCTGATGTAAATTTCAACCCACCGGTACCTTGCGACACACTTCGAACAAAATCGGCCAAACTCGGGTTTTGGGTGGGGAGGGGTGCATGCCGGTATGGGTGAGGGAGGGTTCTCTTGGTAGTGGAGGTTGATAATCCGTCAGTTCGGCTGTATTCCTCCCGTAGTAATGTCGGTAATGTCCGAGGGTGTTGCTGATAACTAATAGGGTAGTACGGTGTTTTATGGATGATGGATGATACAACCAAGCTCTATCGGAACCATCGCAATGTTCCAATATTATAAATCCAGACAAGTCGAAGAAATATATGTGCACATCAGGACAGTACCTAGTGAACGACTAAATATTTCTGCTTAGTGTGCCAAAAAACATACTCTGATAGAGCTCCCTCCCCAACCCTGGGGAAATTCGGCCTCATATTAGCAGCACTGGTACCCGACACACAGCCCATAGCAGCCTCCTCTCGGACGGCATTCCATAGAGCGGGCAGTATGAAGTTCTATTGACCCGCACGTGGATGCAGGGAGTATAATATTGAATGCACGTTTTGGCTTTGAAGCGCCGCTTCGCGGGTAAAGGCGAATGCCGTTGAAGTCGCAATAGTTCGTCCAATGGAACTGCAATAGTTCGTCCAATGGAACTGCACTAGAAGATACGCACGGTGCTTCATTCTCCCGCATCACAGGCACACTCGACTCAATGCTCTTAGGTGCACTTGATTTCACGCTCTAGGTGTACCCGTCTCCAAGCTCCCTAGTGCACTCAATTCCAATCTCTCAAGCGTGTTCAACTCCAAGCCCCCAAGGGTTCTCAACTCCTTTCTCAAAAGTGAACTCAACTCCAAGCTTTCAAGTGCACCAGACTCCATCTCCTAACTGCGGTCGATTGGGGATGAAGGGTAGCGGGGGGGGAGCTCCGCCATCTAGCCGGCTCGCCCGGAGGCGGAGGGGGTATTAGGTCCTGTCATACTCTAGTAAGAGTGCATACAGTATGAATAAACAACAACAACAACAACTGCGGTCGATACCTGCTCGCCCGACTTAGATCTAGCTTATTCTAGAAACAGAATTGGTCGCCGCACGAGAACCGCTAGGTAGATTCACGATTTAAAAGTGCGTTCATTGATGAGATCATTTGACGCCGAACAAACGTCTTAATCTGTGGAATATTCATGGAGTTGGGCACGGATGGAGAAGGGATTTGACTTAGTTAAAGGTGAAAGAAAAGAAGTGCATTAGTCGATTAAGTTAGGTAGTGTCGCGGGAGATAGTGGGAGAAGGCTAGTGGAATGCGGACATAAGGAGCAGCAAATGTGCGGTATTGTGGCACAGACATACCGCTTTTCCGGCCATGGAGTTGTCGAACGATCCTTTCACCTAGCCTCGTACCCCAGCCTTTGATCTCACGTGATTTTATACTAACCGAAATAGTGAGTCCGATCCAAATTGAGATCATGAAGAAAAGTGAGGTGAAAAGGCTGGAGACATCACCCCACCTCAAATTCAAATTACCTTCAGAGAACTGAGCTTTTCGGGATATTAGTTTACAACTACCTGAGTCAATGCCGAGCTTTTTTTAAATAATTCCACCACATTTGCACTCACTGCAGCCTTAACCCAAAGCAGATCCAGCTTGATCCAGGTTGTTGCCAGCTTCTTAAGTCAAACCTACGGTTTTGAAATTTGCACCTGGTTGACTGGTGAACTTTGTGTGGAGCAATGTCTCTAGGCTCTCTCACAATTCCATTCCCTCACAACACTATTTCCTTTTTGTCAATTCGATTTTCATCTTAGTGCAATTGAGAGCCTGATTCGAGGCCACCTTTCAATTGCAAGGATAACCCACCAACCAACAGCCCCACCTTACCAAAACGTCTGCCGAGGCAGGGTACGTACCACGAACAATGTTACAACCTCCGATGCCGTTCCTTAAACTCGCAACGAATTCCTCGTAACCATAGAAGGTAGAACTAGCCCAGCCCAATTCGTTGTCCGCTACAGACTCGGGAGCCGCAGCATTTCAATCCGCAATATCAGAGCGCAATCGAGACTTCTTCCTCACCACCGCGGCTAGCCAACACCGACATCGGCTCTAAATCCGGTCACTTTCGCCCCCCAAACTCCTTCCCCGAGTACGCACATAAGGTCTCGATATCGCGCGAGCTTAAAACCCGGTGGAAACTCGCTACTTCGCCTCCTTAGTCGAAATGCACGCTGACAAATTCCCCTGAGCCACCTCGTCGCCAACATGTCTTCATCAGCCCACCCCCACATCTCGCGCGTGTCCAAAGATATCTCAACCATTTGCCAAAAATGCGGGGGTGCTACTTGCTGCATTATTGTTTTCGCCGGCAATGGCTACACATGCCTAGGCGAGGTCATAGATCGCGATCTGGACTGGACAGAGACCTTGCTTAATGGGTATTCCTGATGAGCAGGTGACGTTGTGTAGTGGGTTCGGCAGGGAATATTAGCAAGCTACCTGAGCGCGAAACGTTGCGGGGTGAATCCCAAGTCGTGATCATCCATTGCCGCTTCTGTCATCCCGTAATACTGTTTACAACCAAACTTATGACCTCCTCGTACCTTTTTAGAGGCAATAAATGTTCGCTGTCCGAGACGATCTCGTCGGCAAAGTGGGAGGCCGACAAGTGCAGTAAGCACTTCAGTTATAGACTCAAGGGCAAGGCGGGGACCAAGAGACCTATCTCGATGACAAGCGTAAAGCCGCTGGCTGCCAGGTTCTACCGACTAAAGTGTGGGCATGCACCCACTGGAATTTACCTAAAACGATTCGGTTACCGAGAGGACAACAGATGCCGGTGGTGCGAGGGGATAGTGACCCAGACGCGGGAGCACCTCTTCCGCCACTGCAGCCGGTGGAAAGACCAACAGGAAGTACTCTGGAAAGAGGTGGGGAAGGTGACGGGCTGGAAAGCGGGCAGATGCCGACACATGTAGGTCTCTGAGTTGTTTTCCATGGAAATGTGCGATCAAGCGGTGGTGAATTTCCTGGTGGCTACTGACGTCGGGCAGTTCCGGCCCAAATGAATGGCGGTATGGAGCGGGCGCAGAGGCTGACTCAGGTGCGGGGGGTGGCGGTCTCTCTCTCTTTCTGTTTTGTGAGCGCAGTCAACGTTTTACATCTTTCGATCCTTCATCCATTTTTCTATTTCTTTTCTCAGCGGTGACGAAGGTAGCGGGTGGCAGCTCCGCCATCTAGCCGGTCCGCCCGGAGGCGGAGGTGTTATTAGGATCCGTCATACTCTAGTTAGAGTGAATACAGTATGAATAAACAACGACGACGATCTCGTCGATTTCCGAGTACCTACCTGAGCTACTACCCTATCACTTTACCGGTAGCGAGCCCTTCGGTGGGCCCACTTTCGGATCCTCGGTGCCTCTTTTAGTATTACACCACAACCTCCCACTAAGACCCCCCCTATAGTAGCACCAATTGAGAGTTAACTACCTGGAGCTTCAATATGTAAATTTTCGGGCACTATTTGGCAATTCTGTGTTTTTGAGTGTCAGATAAATGTGTTGCATTTGTGCTGTAGTGGGGATGACCAGAACCAAGATTTATGATAAGTAGCCCCCTATTTCCCACCAATAAGTCCCAATGCTATGGGCAACAAGCTATAAGCTATTCAGATGTCTCTGAAGTCGATGAGTATATCAGATAGAAACAATCTTGCTCCAATTAGGATATTACTCAACCAATGTGACCTGCAATTACTACACTCCACAAGTCTTGCAGGCCACAATGAGTCTTTGAACCTCTCAATATGGTACTTAGATATGAGTGTGCTGCTTGGATAGGAAATTTGACAACTTGTCCCTACTCAGAAAGGCACAGAAATTTTACAGTTGGTTGAACAAGGGCGAAAAATTGCAGTTTACAGCTCAGTGCAATACGGAGCAGTCCTCTACACTTATATTGAGTCTTGTTATGTTATCTACTGTGTGCGGTGTGGTGGAATAACAACTCCAACAACTACAAAGCCACGGATTTGGGTGGGTACGTCACTAGGTTAGGGTTATTGCGGCTCTGCATCACGTTATCCACAAGGTTGAAAAAACTTTGCTAGATGGCATCTGAGATGTCACCAATCACGTAGCAATCATCATTTCATCTCTTTCCTTCTTGTCTGTTTTGTTTCATTGTTTCTGCCCAATCAACTATCTCGCTGCGGCTGCTCCCTCCCTACGCTTTTCCAAATCAACACTCCATCTTGGTAGCTTCCTACAGGAGCTACCGTGTGGAATCTCCTGATCTGACATTTTCGCCACAAATGTTACTCTGGGTCGGAGGTAGTTACAGACAGCTGATCACGGGAAATTATGCTGGCAGCGACAGACTGATGACAGCGCGACATCACACTGGTGAATGGAGTAGACACGTCAGGACTGGAACGACAAATCATCCAAATTAGGCTGCGAGCAGGGACTGCACCACAGCACGAATTGAACACGAATCAAGTATGGAGGACCACCAGGCAACAATAGAAAAATGAATAAAAATTGGGAGAATTGAATACGAAGATACTGGAATTGCAAGCAGAGCCGGGTTAATTTGACTCCTACGGAGCCACCATCAGTATCGGAACAATCAGCCCCATGAGGAATATCACCACAACTCTACTCCAACGTCCACGACAACTGGGCTTGGACGCATGAAGATCTCAGAACTACACGTTGAGGCCGTCTAGGCTACAACCAATCACCGGAATCAGATACTACTGCCACTTAGTCCAGGAGTACCAATCCTTATTGCCTTTGACATGACATCATTCCTCCACAAGTGGGAGAGCCGAACTCCAAGCACTAATACTGACCCTACCAGCTGCGATGCCATTACGATGTTCCTGTACTACTGTGTGGAAGGCTCTGATGTTCCAGACAAGGTTGTCATGATGTGCGCAGAGGTGGAGTGAGACAGGGCAGTACTCAGCACGGACAGGTTGGACGTGTTTGGCTGGCGGACAAACTGTCCCCGGATGTCATTTACACTCATCGTCTCCTGGACAATCTATGCGCAGAGTTCCGAGATCGACATGATACGGAGACGCTGATGTCTTGCCTTGACACATTCGAGCGCATCAGTGGAGTAGTAATGAAGCATGGAATGATGGCCGAGCATGACAGGATGGCGATGTTGCTGTGTACACTTCCCAAGCGACTCTGCTGGAAGGCGATTACGATGCTTGGTCTCACCCTGGAAGATCCTGGTACATTTGAACAAGGTAAACTCGAGGGCCGGATCGCTGTATGAATCGCAGCTCCGGAGGCCTGGACAATGTTCCATTTTCCTGCTCCTGCCGCTATTCCAATGACTTTGACTTCACCAACTGCACTATCAACTTCTCTAGCTTCCATATATTCGATTAATTCCACAGCTATCACAACTTCTCTAGCTTCCACTGCATCTCCCAATTCGATTGCTTCTGCTGTGCGCTTGGCGACAACGGCTTCCACCTCTCCCACGGCTCCCACAAGTACTTGCGCTTCCTCTGATTCTTCAGCTCCCTCTGTTTCTTCGACTCCAGCAACCCCTGAGACACACACAACTTCTCCGGCTTCCACGGCTTCCCCTACTTCTGCCCTGGCCTCTTTTGCTCCCTTTCCTCCCGCAGCTGCCGCGACTACCAGGAAAATTCCCATGGCAGCTAAAGTACCCTCTACCACAGCGATAATTACCACACTCTCTTCCGCTCCATCTTCCACAGCTAGACAAGGTACTATCTTTACTGAACGAACTGAAAGACTGGGAAGAATCCGTATTGAGCAACCTCGAGGCTCGCCAGTCCATCACACCAGTTTGTACAGCCCAAGCACCGTCAGCAGTCAGCTCAGCCAAATAGCCAAGTGCCCGACCAGCCGCACAGTCCACAGCCCACCTCGCGGTTCGATCAGATGTCCACCCCACTGCCATCACCTCAAGATCCACTACAGCCACTGCAGCAACGAGATCTTCCCCCAGGCTATTTCTGAATTGGTCAACATCACGTCCGGAAGTGTGTCGATTTGCGTACCGACCTGGAGGATTGTGTTGTGCATATCAATATCCGTGATAGACTTGTGCTTGGGTATGCAGCACAGGACATGCCAATGGCACCGGCTGCGCATAGTGACCGCAGAATGAGGGACTATGCACGTGCAGGGGATCCAGTGGTTTCAACACCACCACCACCGCCACTGGCATCACCATCAGGAGCTGGCTCGAAATCATCAGCGCTGCGACTGTCGTCATCGCTCACAGCCCCACCATCGCTACCAGCCCATCCAGTCTGACCGTCCCCATCTCCTGCTCGACAGACACATCTCTCAGCACCGCTGCTCTCAACGGAACAATTAACGCAGCGAATTTACAATGTCACAGAGCATTCCGCTCAATCTCGGCCGGTCAATGACGAAGTGCATCCCTGTCTGCTATTCACTTCCTGCCCACCGCTCGCCGTACGGCTGCACCGATTGCGAGAGCAGTAACACTGTCAACGCCGTCTGCTCGGTAGAGTATGTGCCTCCTGATGTCGAGCCGAGAGGAGAACTCAGAGTGTGCTTTACACAAACGGCCAGGGTGGAGAAGTTTCAGTTTTTTCACCAGAACTGTCGGTAATCACACTTGGAGGCCACGGGAGCGATACGTACATGACAAGTGTGCATTGTTAGGGTACAGAAAGCGCTCATGGAGGATACGACTACAACAAGCGCGCCTGGAGAATCCAGAGATCATGCATAGCTGACAGGCACAGAGGATACGACTAGTAGTGCACACCATCTCGTCAAACTGGGACGAGGATTTGTACATAGAGGACACATGACCTTAAGTGTTGTGTTGTAAAACCAGGATGAAGATATGAGCGTGCACAATGCCACTTGGGTGGATCATCACTGACTGTACACGGGGTGATCAACACCGACTGTAAATGTGACGATCATAATCGACTGGAATTGCGATGACCCCATCCGACTGCAAATAGGACGGAATATGTTTGGAGGAGTTATCGGTGGAAAGTTGGATTGAGTGTGGTTTTGGGCCGGGTTATCATTTGGATTATTGATTCTTTGTCATTTCTCATTCCTGGCTTGCGGCTTGTTTCATATGCCAGTGAGGGTTTGCGCTAGTTCTGCATGTTATGGATACCGGGTGGGATGTTGGGAATACGGAGATGATAGTAAGGAGGTGCAGGAGGATGGCAGAAGATCAGAGCCGCGTGCTTCACACCAGGTAACTGGGGAGCCGTTGTGCTGGGAACACGGCTCCCACCACTACCAAGCCACGCATTTGAGTGGGTATGTGACTGGGTTATGGTTATCACAGCTCTGCATTACGCCATTGACAGGGTTGAAAATTCATCGCTGGACACCATCCGAGACCTCACCAATCACGTAGCAATCATCATTTCATCCCTTTCCTTCTCCTCTATTTTGTTTCAGTGTTCCTAGCCAATCAATGATGTTCCAGTGGCTACTCCCACTCTGCGCTCCTCAGAACGAATCATGAATTTCTGTAGCATCTTACGGAAGCTACCCTGTAAGAACTACGGCTCTGGGATTTCGGCCACAGCTGTGTTAGTAATGTTTGCAGATCATTGCATGTTATCTGATCTGCAGTGGAAACTGAAGTGTTCCCAAATTGGTAGTCCTGGACTTCAATACAAGTGCCGTGTCAATTCGGGTATTGTTTAGGTTATATCACCCTACTAATCAGCATTTGGCAGTTCGTCAGCATGTTGCCCTGTGGATACATCGGTGGATTCACAGAATGCTTATTGTTTTGCTGTTTGATAATTGTATTGAACCAACATCACTTATTCAACATCCAGTAATCTCTGTTAGCATGTATTGTTGTTTGTGTTATGCATTGTTTTGTAATCCATGTTTTTTGGTTTATATTTTGTATTTTTACCAATAAGGGCAGACAATAGTACTATTATGAGCTCCAGTACCTGCATCATGTCATCATTACCCAATCTGAAAGACCAAAAATTGTTAACACTCAATTACCACTCATTTTCATGGTATAGCAATGTACATATCCTGAACTGTTTTGCTAGTAAAGACTGCAATTATTTCGTATATGAAATATTGCCATAACGTGTCAGTTAGATATTCCATGATGCAAATCCAAATATTGTAGACACTCTACTCTTGCAAAGTTTCTCAATGTGACAGCAAGTGCATTGTATTCGTTTTTGCCTCTAAACAAAGCCTATATTACACTTCTGGTTGCCTACAACCAACCACTTCATATAGTAACAAAGATGCCATTTCAAAAATCATTGATGCTCTGTTGAGACACATCTTCTCCATGGGGCAGTACCCATGTCCCCATATCTTGTGCCTATAAAGGCTGCCATTGCATTGATTATGTATAACAGCAAGTGTCAGCAATAGATATGGACTGTTGTGTGGGGTGGAGGTATAGGTTGGAACCAATCAGATAACATATTGTGTGAACAGGTTATCAATTGACCTGATCTGGCAATTTGTGTACAGATCAAGGAACTGCACATCATTCACTTCAAGCAGGTGAGTTGTCTGTGCGTAATCTATCAAGTCCATTAGTAGATTTGTATAATGCTCTTGTTGTTGCCATTCGATAACAGTATCTTATCATCACTGCTTGTTCAACATCCATTAATGACTTTTTCCATCTTTTGAAGTTTGAAATGTTAATTATTTTAGAATCTTAGTTGTTCATTGTGTATTTTGTATTTGTCGCAATTGATGTTGGCAATAGATCTGTTTTGAGTATAGATATCTGTGTGATACCTTTATGACCCAATATACAGCTCAAATAATTGTGGTCTATCTGTTAATACTTCTGTTCATGATGGGGCAGTTAAGATATCATACAGTACTTTGTCTGACACGGCCGCAAATACTTTATATATGAATTATTACCACACAACAATATATAGATTACCTAAAATGCAATTGTAAAAATCATTGACAGTAGTTTGACACTCATTTTCAGAATAGGGCAGAGAGCATTTCAGAATGGTTCTTGCCACCAATGGCAGCTAATATCTCATTTATAGATGTTTGAAATGTGTCGCCTCTTCAAGAACTTAGAATGCACAGCTAACAATCCTTGACACTCAGTTGACACCCATTTTTAGAATTGGGCAGTCAAGGTATCGAGTTCCCTTTTGCTGATGATGGCTACCAGTTGGTTTGTAATGCATAACTGTTATCAACTAAATTTGGAATTGAATCACTTACAATTTGAAAAATTGAAAACACTCTGTTTATGCTGATTTTTGCAATAGGCCAGTACCAATGTCCCTTTTTCTATTCTCTATAAACGAGGCTACTATTTTGACTATTCATAACTACAACAAGCTCACATTGTAATTATCTGGCTTATGTGACCCAAATTCATTAATACTTATTGGATGATTGTTTATGAGAAATTGTACCAATGTAGTGACTAGTATTTTTGCCTATTAAGGAGGCCAAGAATTTCTTTATGCTTCACAGCAACCATGTCTCTTATTAATTACCGGACTTGTATGTCAGGAAACAATAGATACTATGTTGATGTACATTTTGTCACAGGGACATCCTAAATATGCAATTGTTTGCTTTAGCACATCATATAATTACTGGTGTATTTGCTGCCTTTCTAACTTCTTTATGCTCTTTCTCTATTATGTCAAAATTGTTCTGTAATGATACACATCAATATATCCTTCAAAATATACATTCAAGTGTCTGCTAATTTGTGAGAATAATGGATTTAAAATCCAATTCATGTTATTCAATACTCGTCTCCACATCTTGTTTCACTAAACAGGCTGCTCTTCTCTGCAACAGAGATAGTGTTAGAAACGGGTCTGGGTAACCCGGCAGTACTCAGAGTTTGGATCAGACAAACAGTTTGGTTCGGTTCCTGACCAGTCTAAAATCCCGAACCGGAGCTTCTTGGCGGTCCAAACCTGTCCCTATACTCGTCATCCTGCAGGTCTAGCCGGGTTTGGCTAGACCCATCGGTTTCAATCTCCGGTTTTCATTTTCGGGTATTTATATTTATGGTCACAGTCAGATATGTTACTGTTAGGTGCAAAATAGTAACTTTGGAACACCATTCTCTTTATTTGTTTCATTGGCTGCCTGAATAATCAAAATACCACGAGATGACCTCCCGGCAATATCTTAAAGTTGAGTGTGAAAGATGTGTGATCTTGATTCATTAGCAAGATTTGAGGTCTGGAACAGCCATATTGACAGTTAAGGCAGTATTTCCGCTTGAAATCTAGCACTATGTACCTGTGACTGCGCCTACATCTTTTGGAGAGCTGATGAAGATCCACGAGAGTGTCAGTGGAATATCACAATGCTGCAAGCAACATCACGAGCATCAGGTAACAATATCAGATTAACATATCGGAAACCACTGTCTCCCATATGCAGCTTGGCTCTCAGACCTGGTATGATACTCAATTCATGACCGATTTCGAAATATAAGCCTGTTATACCCAGCTGTTTTCACCCCGGCATATTTCCTCCCTAACTTTATACCATACAGGAAATAGATTCAGATGAATATATTGTATCGGCTCATAGGTCACCTGTAAACAACCTGCAAAATATGTGATTATTGATGACATATCTTCGCACAATGTAATTGCTGTATCTATTTTGTTACGTGTCAGAATCTTTTTGATTTCAGTGGCAACATTGTGAGACATGATAGTTCGTCTGTGTATGTGCAAGGGTAACATGGGCCATATGAACGTTCTAAACTCCAACTCGAGTTGATTGATGATAGATCAACCTGTTATCGTCCTGCCTTTTACACACAAGTAAAACTGCGGAATGTAAACTCAAAATGGAATTGACCAATAAAGTTTTACTTAAGGATGGAATACGGGTTATAGAAGGAGCAGTTAAATCCGCATACAAATCTGTATCAATGACAACAATCATGTTGCATTTATCCATACACATAACTGTATCGCTCTGTGCTCAGACTGGGTGCACATAGTCAGCATTTTGAAAAGTCCTTATGGTAGGTTATAGAAATTGAGGAGATCCAACTGGATGTGGAAAAGTGATGAGGTTGGGCTATATTAATGAACGATTAGTGTAGGGATCAACATGCAGTGAATTCCCAGCTGAACGTGCTGCAATGTCACAGTGCTACGTGATCCATCGCTCAGAGAACATGTGCTTCAGTTGCTCAAATATTGACACACCACAAAGATTTTGCATGCAACTGAGTATTGATAGAATTTGTACATTGGCTGTCAATAATGACTATATGATTATTTGTACAAAGTTATCATCCATAAAACAACATTTGGGAGATGCTTATGGTGAGTGTGAATGGAGCATCAGCGAGTTATGGTCTTGTAAGTAAGTTCATTGGGAAGCGTGTTCCATGCTGTGATTGGTAACACACATATTGGCTGCCTTGCCTGGCAAAATACACAGCAACACAGATACAGCCCAACGGTGAAAATCAGAGTCATCTGAGTAATAACTATTTTTGGTTTTGTATTTATGTTAATTGGCAAGCGATTTTCACTCAGTGATGCATAACAAATGTGTTGGCTCCCTTTATAGCCGACAAAGAAAGCAACACAGTAACAGGCCGATTCAGTGTTCGAAACAGGCCCGGCCCGGCCAGCCCTGACCTCTTTAGGCCCGGGCTGGGGGCTTTATATCAAGCTGGGCCGGCTGCTCTTAGCACAGGCTTTAAAGGGGAGAAGCCTGGCCTGCCAGGAAGCCCTAGCGGGCCGAGTGATTGCTTGTTATTCCTGCCTGCAGGTGGCACACACATTGAAAATGTCATAGAGCCATGATATCATTACTGGCTATGCTACAAATTGGAGACGTCAAACACACACTAAAGGAGAATACATTGACCAGAAGGATTGACATGTAAGGGCCTAGTTCTGAAGTAATCAGCGATGCGGTAGTGGGGCAATCCTGCGCTTATTGGCTTGTTTTACAACATTTCCGGCTGTATTTCCAATGCCTGAAGCATCTCCTCCAACTTACTAACCTCAATTGACTCCACAATGCCAGCTTTTTCCCAAGATGTCATACATTCAACTGCACAAATAACATCGTCTCCCAAGCGATTTCAGCAATCTGAGATAAGCAGCTTAGAACTAGTGAATACTCTTTCGACCTCATCAGACATGGCAGGTATGGATTGAATCGAAAGTGCAATCCTGGCTATCTGGGACCAGCGAGGTGTATTCCGGAAAGCCTGCCAGATGGCAATGAGATCTGGAATATCATCTTCAGCTGGTGAGTCTTGAAACTGGTGAAGCTGATCAGTATTTTTGCTGAAACTGTTCTGCCGTGCCCGCTTTTGTTTCCATAGTGGGTGAGAAGCACTGGATACTGAAGACGCTGGCAGTGCCACTAAATCTGTAGAAGTAGTATTGTGGTAAATGGACTGTCATAAATTCTCTATCTTTGTACGTGCTGCCTGAATCCAGGCTAGCTGGTCTTTCCATTCATCTTTGAAGTATTCATACTTCATCTCTGGGTGTAAGGCAATTGCGGCCGGCAGGGCTGGGGCAAGCTCTGTGTGTGTATAGTACTTGTTGAGGATTGACCAGGCATTGTTAATTGAAGTGAGAATGTGGGTACTGTATGTCTCTCCATCCTGATAACGTACTTTTGATTCCTCCAGGTGATGTAGCAGCTAATCCATCGCAGGGAAGACGTCTGCGTTGAAACCATCAGGTCGATTCTTTGCAGTGCTATTTCCTTCAACTCTAAGGGTCCAGTATTTGAATAGTTCCAGTACCTCATATACAATCTTCAAATCATCCCAGTCATCAAGCGTGTGTTCATTATTTGTTACCATTTCCGGGTCTTTCTCATCTATAGCATCCTGGCCTTTACTCCTTCCACGTGTGGATTTCTTCTGTTGCTCTTCTCGAATGGCAGTGAACTTGAAATCCTCCAATGGTTCTCCTAGTAGGGACGCTCTTTCAAGAGCATCAACATCTCCATGCCAACAAGTAACATTTCCAACCAGAGGAAGGAAAACGGTAGCTTCAGGCAGTAACTGCTGTACCTGTTGTTCATATCAATCTCGTCGCTGTGGGGACTGGAGAATCCAGGTGCATATATTATGAAGTCTACCTAATGCACCACGTTTCCTCCAATGTAACAGGTTTTTCCCATGCTGATCTTCTGCATCATCGTCATCCACTTCTATCGCCTTCTCAAAAGCCTCTGAGTATGTCCCCCACAAGAAACCTTTGACCACAAGGTTGATAATATGTCCAAAACAGCGTATTCGGGTGCTGATAGGGTCGAATCCAATATCCTCTGCTTCGAAGTATGTAGCCAGCTCACAAAGAGCAGCGTTGTTGTTTGTTGCATTATCAGTTGTAAAGCAGCCAACTTTCGTACAAGATTATACCGTTTCAGGACCTGCCATATTACCGCTGCCTGATCCCGTCCTCTATAAGGACCCTTGAATTGCTCCATTCCAAGCAGAGCCACATTGACATTCCCAACTTTGTTGATGCAATGACCAATAAGTCCAAAGAATGCTCGATGATTTGGAGAAGACCACAGATTAAAGCTGAAATGTACTGGAAAGATGGATTCACTGAACTGTTGGATAACCGACAGGCGAGCAACATGGTAGGCACATAGAATCCAGTTCCTAATGGTAGCTCCAGTGGCAGGGAGACCATGACGAAGGGCTGTCAAAGAGGATGACTTCCAGAATGTCAGTACACCATTGTAGCTTCCAATGCAAGAGGGGAAGCCCAAGCAGAACTTAAACATGCGAGAAGATACATTAGGAGCCGGCGGAAACTCCTCTGTTCTACTACTCTGAAGCTGATATTGTTGATATAAATCCCCTGGATCAGTACTGCCTTGATGATGTCCTTGTTGAACTCAATTCGCTGGAGACCTCTGGCAAACGCAGCCTTAATGGTACCTGGACCATTTGTTATTGCAGAACGAGCACCAAGTGAACTAGCAGGGTCCACAGGGTGTTCTTTATCGATTTGGTGAAACTGTTGCAGATGGTCATTCATATTCCAACTGGAGCCATCAGTATACTCTTGAGGATGTTTCTGTGGACCTTTAGAGGTATATCAGTGAGAGCAAGTAAGACACACCTAATGAACAGTACTCACATCGCATGCAGTGCCATTTGACCTTCCCATTTGATGCTGTGAACTCCAGACCATTGCATGGAAGCCAGCAGTATCCTTGGCGAACCTTCTTCCTCTTCTTATGGACTGCGGGAATGCATTCATCACCATGATACAAACCGAGCTCAGCAGGGTTACTTCCAGCAGATGGTGCCAGAAGGTCGGTAGGTGCAGAGCTGAGGGTACTCTCTTGTAAATTGGGATAGTAGGTCTCCATAAAGACATCTGGAATGGTAGAAGTATCGAAGCTGCCAGAGGTGAAACTGGTGATTGGGTCGGTACTAGAAGCCTCCATGGGACACTGGGAGGCATCAAGGAAAGAGAATAGAGAAGATAGGAATCACAAAGAGAAGAATGCTGCGCTCGAATTGCAGCTTAGGCACAACTGTCTCGCTGTGAGACAAATGGTTCTGCTGAGAGAGAGAGAGAGAGAGACTCTCTTATATACTGGTAAATACTACATATGTATGTGGTGATGTATCTAATCATGACGTAGTTCTTTGCGATCAAATTGTTGTCATGCTTGCACAACCTCCTGTTTGTGCCTCACCATCATCATACATGACAACAACTCCATCATTTCAGCATGGTGGATGATGTAGGCTGTAAAGTAATATGACCACTGCTTTGCCCTCAACCACTTATAATTGCTTTGATGTCATCCATTCAGCCCAAAATAGCTCAGTCTGACACTAGATCTACAGACAGCCCATACGGTCTGCGGGCTGTTAATTAAAAAGCCCGGGGCCTCGTGGGCTTTCAGATTACCGGCCCGGCCCGGCAGGCTTAGAGCCCATCTAATAGCCCTTGGCCTGGCCGGGTGCGTTTCGAACACTGGTCCGATTATCAAAATGAGGGTCAATTGAGCATCAATGATTTTTAGACTTGTAAGCAACTGAATTGGGAAGTAATGTGCTCGCAGTTATTCATAATCAACTGATTGCAACCATTATAGGCAAAAGAGACCATGGCACGGTAACAGCCAAATTCTGATACAGAGTGTCAACGGAGAGTCAACAATGCTTTGTCTTATTTGTTAGTTAACTGGAAAGCACGTTGCTCGCTGTTATCCATAACCAATGTGTCCGCAGCCTGCATAGGTAAAAGCGAAATTGATAGGGTCCCAGGCCTATTCTCAAAATGAGTGTCAACGGAGCATAAACGATTTTCGGTGTTGTAAGTAAGTCAATTGGGAAACTATTTGCTTGCTGTTTGCCATAAGCAATGTATAGGCAGCCTTTGTGGGCAAGAGAGAAAGCGACCTGGTCTCAGCCCCATTCTGAAAATGAGAGTCAACAGAGTGTCATTGGTTTTGGGTATTGCATGTTGTATACTCCAAGGGCAGTGCAATTGTGTTTACCCATTATCAAAGTATTGGCCGCATTTAGAAGCAATATGGTCTGGGTCAATGTCAGTACAACTGAAAATGAGGGTCAACAGAGCATCTATAGAGGGTCAACAGAGTGTCAACAATCTTGGGTGTTGCATCTTGCATAATATAAGGGCTGTGCTACAGCATTTACACATACTCAATGTAATGGCAGCCATTATGGGCAAAAGTGATCTGGACATGGTCACTTCCCCAGTCTGAAAATCAGCGTCAACAGAGCGTCAACCAATTTGGGTGTTGCATTATGTATAATCCAAGGGCTGTGCTACGGACTTAACCCATAAGTGAGGGATTGGCAGCCTGTATAAGCAGTATTGTGTGTGTCGATACTGCTACACCTCAAAATGAGCGGCAACAGAGGATCAACAGAGCGTCAACATAGCATCAACAGAGCATCAACGCAATGTCAAAAGAGTGTCAAAAGAGTGCCAACGATTTTGGGATTTGTATCTTGTACAATCCAAAGGCTATGCTATGAGATATACCAATAATCAACGTATTGGCAGCCGTTATGAGCAAATGAGATTGCGACATGGTCACAGCCCCAGTCCAAAAATGAGCGTCAACAGAGCGTCAACGATTTTGTGTGTTGCATCTTGTATAATTCAATGGCTGTGCTACGGCATTTAACCATTATGGAAGTAATGGCAGCCTTTATAGGCAATAATGTTTCTGTCGATACTGCTACACCACAAGATGAGCGTCAACAGAGCATCAACAGAGTATCGACAGAGCGTCAACACAGCATCATCACAGCGTCAACAGAGAATCAACAGAGTGTCAACGATTTTGGGTGTTGAATGTTGTATAATGTTAGCATTCAGCTGAGGGATATGCTCAGATTCAACATATTAGCAGCCATTATGAGCAAAAGAGATTGCGACATGGTCACAACCCCAGTCTGAAAATAAGTGTCAACAGAGCGTCAACCATTTTGTGTGTTTCTTCTTGTATAATTCAATGGCTGTGCTACAACACTTAACTATAATTGAAGTATTTGCAGTCTTTATTGGCAATATCATTTGTGTCTATACTGCGACACCCCAATATGAGCTTCAACAGCGGGTCAACAGTGCGTCAACAGTGCAACAACATAGCATCATCACAGCGTCAACTGAGTGTCTTCAGAGTGTCAACAATTGTGGGCGATGCATCTTGTATAATCCAACAACTCTGCTACAGCATATACCCAGAATCCACGTTTTGGTAGGCATTATATGCCAAACAGATTTCAACATGGTCACAACCCAAGTCTGACGACGAGCGTCAACAGAGTGTCAACGATTTTGTGTGTTTTGTCTTTTATAATCCAAGGGCTGCGCAATGGTATTTACCCATAATCGAAGAGTTGGCAGCCTTTATAGACCATATCCTATATATTCATACTGCTTTACCACAACCCAACCGTCAACAGAGCATCAACAGACCGTCAATTGACCGTCAACTGAGCATCAACACCGCGTCAGCAGAGTGTCAACAGAGTGTCAACAATTTGGGGTGTTGCAGCTTGTATAATCCAAGGGCTGTGCTCCGGCAATTACCCATAATCAGTGTATTGGCAGCTATTATGCAGAAAAGACATTGTGACATGGTCACAGCCCCAGCCTGAATTTGAGTGTCAACAGCGTGTCAATGGTTTTGGGTGATGCGACTCGTATGATCAAAGGGCTGGGCGATGACATTTACCCCTAATCAAAGTAATGGCAGACTAAATAGGTAATTAGGTTTATGTCAATGCCACTACACCTCAAGCATCAATGGAGCCTCCACAATTTTTTGTCTTGTAAATAAGGTAATTTGAAAGTGATTTGCTCGCTGCGATCCATAACCAATGTATTACCACACAGTATGTGTAACAGAGAAAGTGACATGGTCATAGCGCCATTATGACAATATCCGTCATCTCAGTGTCAACTGTGCGTCATCCATTGCTGGTGATGCAGATCAGATAATGAACACATGGTAGGGATATTTGAGCTTATAATTGAACTCTTGCCCTCCTCTATGGTAAAAAAAACAAATCATGAAAAGAAAAACGTGAATTAAAATATTGTCAAGTTTGCAACATGCAAAGCATGCAAAAGGTGATTCCTAGATATAGAATGATTGATTTTGATAGAGTACAATTATCAAACCGCAAAAGCAAGCGTGTTATATGTATTTACATATGAACCCGCTGAATAACCCACTGATAACCCACCCATTGCAGACGGGTAGGGAAATGTTGATTGAACCATACCAGAATTGACAGTTCCAGTTAATTAACAACCCAGACCGCCAATGTGGCTCCAGTTCTGTTCTGACCCTGACTCGGACCTGAAGTAACGGTCCAGAATCATTGCTAACACTTCCGCTAGGTATGCTCAATTTTGAGTGCTGCATCATCAAACCTAGCCTGATATCAATACTTCCTGGTCGAGAAGTCCCTTGTGGCATTTACGATATTCCGGGGACAATGTCAAGAGTCGCCATACGCTCTCTACATGTTCTGGGTTGAACTGACAGAGCGTCATGATTGGTATATGGCTGAACGACTGACGGAGGGCTAAATTTGTATGTGCCATATGTCTTATCTCACTCACAGAAGTAGACAGCAACATCTTCCCATCCCGGTTGAGTCAATTTGTATAGCTTCATCTGCTTCTACCGAACCCTGTTCAAGCGCTGCTGTACCATTTTAGTGATTGTGCCCATCACCCAGCCAGGTTCGTCATCTTCGCTCAACTCGCCCTGCTCAGTCTCTTCACAATCCTCATCTTCCCCATTCTCCCCATCGTCGAAACTTGCAAGATCACTCAGACTTTCTCCGATAGCAACCGATATCTTCACAAAAGTCTTTTCTGGCTCTCTGGACGTTAATCCCGCAATTTCAGCATGATTCATATCGTCCTGCCCTTGCTGAACCGCTGACTTGGTATCTTCAACTCGCTTCTTTGCACCAGTGGTCTCTCTCTCAACATCATCCTTAATGGAATTCTTTTTTGCTTCATGGCTTAAGAAGTATGTTTCTCGTCATTTCTCTACTGCAACCTTCTTTGGATCTCAAGCTGCACAATGCCCCAATTGCTCGGACTTGCTCTGCTTCCAAGCCGCTCTTGCCTTCATGTGGTTGATGATGTTGTTTGCTTGACTGGTTTGTCAATTTGCAGTATCTGCCCACCAGAAATTGTGAACAGTCCTTTTCAGAGCAGTGACCATTGTAGTTTGTGTGGACTTTGTTTTTGGGCGAGATGTTGGATGTTGCAAGTTAGGGACAATATGGAGGCAAGGTTCATCATTTATGTCAGGGTTGGTATGTTTACTAATCTTGAACAAAGCAAAATCTCCCTCTTGACTGTCAATAAATGAGGAATATTGATGCTAACTGTACAACATGACTTGATTGTTGGCGTCATTTTCATATAATATCCCGGGGATTCAATGAGTTAAACAACAGCTGACGACCTTTCCCTCAAACCTGATCCAATCAATATCTGGCAATTAAGTGATTGCGGCCGTCATACAGCGCAGTGTATCCCTGTTACCATACCAACAACATCGGACCAACCTTTTGCAAATTGCGGGGCGGTGGGAAGCCGCTGCAACTTGCAGCCATACTCAGTAGAATTCATCTTAAGCATAACGATCATATTGGCTGCAACCTATTCCATTCTGACAAGTGGCTAACTATACAGTCCTCTGGGCTTGCCACTTTCTCTTGTTATTATCTTCCTCTCCAATTCATCACCAGCACATCCCAGACACACAACCACCTCCACCTGGTGAGAGAGGATACAATACCGGTGGATTGGTAGGCGCTACATCTTATATGGTCATTCTTGGTATACACCAAGAGCACAAATACAAGTTAGTTTACCACAATGCTGCCAATGCAGCCACCAAACATATGACCCAGCATCTACATTGACACATCATCGGCACGATTGCCAGCTGTATAAATACGAAACTGCTTGCAGTTGGATGTGAGTTTCTCCATATTGAGGCAAAGGGTAGTCCATTAGCGATATAATGTACTGGGGGTGTCCATCGAGAGCTAAGTCACGAATTTATCGCTGCCCAAAACAGGAGACCTCCATGGTCGACACAAACAATTGTCCGCACAGTCCGCGAAATTGAACATCATGACGTTCCCAGCTCAGGCATTTTCGCTCATGAATTTCCAGATAAGCAACGTTGTGAGTGGACAAAGCAGGCTTTAATCCCCGTAGAGGAGGCTACTGAAGCGTATATGGTAGAGGTAACAGCCGAATTTCACTGTTCGATGCAGCAACTAATCTCCTGTAGGTTATCAACATTTCTGCAACCTTGGCACAGGAAGGGGGTCGGGTTCACCTAGAACATTCCAACATTTGCCCGTGGTGCAATATGGCCAACATGAACAAAGAAGGTTTTTCCCACGCCACAAGAAAGGAAATGAAATATCTCATTAATAACCCAAGCGCCGAGGTGCAAGCAGAGAAGGAGCGTGCTGATGAGTTTTCCGGGCATAAAAATGTGAAGGTGGCAATACGAAGACACCCGGTATTACTTCGTCACAACCAAATATCCGGCTGCCTTTCTTGGCAAAATGGAACCCCAAAGAATCCACATGAACGCTGGATGGGCAAAGGAACAGGCGCACTTCAACCCGAGCGGTGCAGAGCGCGGACTCCACAACCTATGCCACCACTGCGCAGTACGCCACCCAACACAGCCAGTAACACCTCTGGAGTTCAGTCTACTCAAATTGTCAATATGCCAGCCGGCTATATGTATTCGCATACAGCTCTTCCCTGAGTTGCATTTTTCAAGCATGAAGAGGATATCTAGCACGATACCGATTGTGATCCAGATATGCTGATTGATGAAGGTTAGTACACTCTCGAGGGTGTGGTAATGCAGCTAACATTCATTTTGAAGTCGAAAGCAGCAGATTGAGCGATCCTACAACTGATGACAAGCACTGACCAAAAGACACGGGATTTTGCAGATTAATATTACATCACTCTATGTATTATTACAGAACAACATATTGATCAAGAAGAAAGTACATGAAAATGCCAGAAAGGCAGCCAAAACAATGTGAATGATGGATTGTGCCAAATTAAATGATTGCATATTGTGGATACAGCCATGGCAATGTGAGCGTCAACTGAGCATCAACAATTTTTCATCCTACATCCTGGGCTGTCACACCTCCAATAGGTTGTAGTCAGTCATTGAGGAATTTTTGGCTGCATTTATAGGCAAATCAGATTGCAATACCCTTCCTGCCCCAACATGAAAATCTGCATTAACTGAGTGTCAACAATGTTTATGCATCTGTGCTGGCAAATCACACCTCGGATAGGTTGTAGTCATAAAGGAATTATTGGCTACTTTTACAGGCAAAACAGATTGGATTACCCTCCCTGCCGCATCATGGAAATGAGTATCAACGGAGCGTGAATGATGTTTCGTCATGTGTCCTGGGAAATAAAACCTACGATAGGTTGTAGTCTGTCATCACGGAATTATTGGCTGCCTTTGTAGGCAACACACATTGCAATACCCTCCCTGCCTCATCATCAAAATGAGTGTCAACAGAGTGTCAACGATTGTTGGCCTTCCATCATCACTGATTACAGCGCAATGTGGCGGTTATTGGCTAGATCCATCGTTTTTGACTGGTATTATACGCTATAAGCCTCAAGAATAATTGGTGGCAGCTCTGTAAATGAAATGAGTTGTTTCTGTCCTGGAGAATGTGGCTAGAATATCCCGGACATATCGGCCTATACAGGCTGCCATATCCTTCTTTCTGGATGCTTGTGATCAAGCACCACTCATAATACCGAAGATGCAAGACCAATTATCGTTAATGCTCTGTTCGTGCTCTGTTGACGCCCTGTTGACGCTCATTTTCGGGATGGGGTTGGGCACCAAAGTATGTTTGGTTTGCAAAACAAGGCTGCTAATACGTCGGAAATGAACTGTGCTGTACCAATGTCAATATTTACGATTAACAGTACCATATCTGCATGCGACCATCAATGCAAATCCGGACACTGAGAACCAGAGATTGGAACCGACAGGTCAAATCATACCCAGTGAAACACGTGGGTTGACGGGTACGTGTCTGGGTTTGGACTGCCAAGAGTCAGCAGGTCGGGTTTTTGGATGGGTCTGGAACCAAAGCGACTCGTTTGTGTGGTCCAAGCCTGGACTCTGTGCTAACACTACCAAAACTGCATCGCGATGTATATGTCTTCCTTTCTGGGAAGTTGTCTTCTTAGCAAAAGCTAACCTAACACCATCCATATGTTCAAACATGTCACTGCTGACAGAGACAAAGTCATGCAGAGTCACCTTGTATCACTTCGACATCCTCAAGGTCAAGTATTGAAGTAGCAGTAAACATTCCATGACATAATGCATAATGGTCTATTGTACATGTGTTGTGAAGAGTGGCTGGTACTCACTAGATTGTGGATTTGTAAGCCACTCCAATGTCAATTGTTGCAATTAGTAGGTGCATTCATTCAACTGTGATGAACCACTTATCCAGCTCGTCAGTACCACATTAAATTGTTCTGCCATTCATACTTTAAATTTTCAACTGTCAACAAACTTATTTCAAATACCATGTGTCAGGTTAATTAGTACAGTAAGTATTCACTGATATATCCAGGTCAATTTCAGATATTTCATAATATCTTGTAACATGTACTTTGTCAAAGACTGTTGCTAAACCAGATCTCTTGGGCAACCCCTTGATGACTCTCGATTTGCCTTGTTTTCAATGTCTTTGACCCATCCGAATATCTAATCTTCCATTCTCTCCAACATTCTGATCATGCTTCCGGGCTTCCAACGACATGGTGCTGCCGTGTACTCAGACACTGAGCAGAATTGCACTTGAAGTATACTGAACGATCAGTGCCATACATCGTATGTGATGTCTCAATGCAACCTACATTGGTCTGGAGTAGTAGCTGGTGAATTGCAGTGGACTAGGTATTAAGTAGTTTGAAGCAGCATTAGCAGTCACAATTCTAAGGACATGGCCACCAGTATGCCCAATATCATTAACCACTTCTTTTACATGAATGGCTAGGCCTGCTCCAGTATGCTAACCATTTACCTATTATCCGTAATAAGCTTTGATAAAAAGAAAAGTATACGATATCAATCTAATAAACAGTGAGTTGTACTTAACATATAGATCAAGTGTGATTCCGATAGTACGCAATCATCAACGTGTTGGCAAAATTTTTCATTGAAGTCGACCTGTCTTGAGCTAAAGAAACATTATTTCATGATAGCAATAGCTTCTCCAGTCACTCTGCTGTCGGTGACAATTCCCTCGGAAATTGTGTCTAACAGTGCTTGCTCATGGTCTCACTGACTGACATAATTATATGTTATATAACTGTCAAAGGTCTCTGCTTGATATTATGTTCCATGGAATATGAGTCGAAAGAGATCCTCACATCAGGTTACAATTCCGGTTGTCTTCATGAAATTTGGTTCTTACAAAGTCCTTAGCTACTGCTTTGGAAAATTTTGTTTATTCATTCGGTTACTATAGAGAAAACATGACTGCCAAATACAAATCCCGATTACAAACTTACAATTACAATTGACAAACATCAATTTCTCCATACTAAGCCTGAACGAATATTGAGAGCTTTTAAACTAGTCAATTCAGGAAGTTATGATTATGTTTATTTATTGAACTTTTCAATTAGTGCTTTTGGCAAAAATTGAATCCCCAATCCGCTGGTCCCATATTCTGATGGATGCAGATAAACATGATGACCAACAATTCATATCATGCAAAGGCTGCCAGAGTCTTCAAATCTGCAGTGCAAATAGGTACCCTACAGAGGCCCAAATCTAGAAATGTTACCTGCTATAGAATTGTTCAAACCCAGATTAATAAAAGCTCAGCAACTATTATTTATGTTTTGTAAAGTATGATACGTCAGTTCATAAATAAAGACAAATTCATATTTGAATGACATCATAACCTGTAGTGAAAAGGTATTTAACAATTTTGCATCATGCATTGCAGTTGAATTCTGAAAGCTGCAACATTCATGTTGAGACACAGTCAAACATTCCATCAGAGTAATGTCAAAAGCCGGTAGTTAAATATCGCTTTGAGAGCTAGGAGCAACAAAAAAAGAAAGACCTGTAAGACATTGCACTCATATTGGTTAAATTATATTCAAAAACATAGTGAAAAGGCTGACTGTTAAAAACTCAAGATAAGATTGAGGCAATGCAGTTTGTTGTTGAGTAGCGTGCAGAGCACAAACAAAACCTTTTGATACTCCTTGGTTGCTTAGATTTAGGCAGCAGTAGCAATATAAGTAAAACCATTATTACCCATAAAGGCAGCCCATACTTAGATTATGGATTAACACCATTGAATAGTCCTTTCATTATCCAAGATGCAAGACAAATAATCATTGATGGTGATTGATGTTCATTTTTGGTAGGTTGTAGCACTATTGTCACTTCTATTGTTTCCTATACAGGTGGCCAATTCATTGATTATATATTAGTTTCTTTGTACAGCACTGGAAGTATTCGTAATGCAAAATCAAAATTTGTTAACCCTCATTTTCCCAAGATAGCAGCACCATTGTTGCTAGCATTTTAGCCTATAAAGGTGTCCAATACTTTGATTATATATCACAGTGACCAAGTCTTTTTTTTAATATCAGATTCACAAGTTATAAGATATTGATACTCCATTGACACTAACCGTAAAGATGTATTAACAGTTTTTGTAAGAACAACAATTGTATGGAAAAAGGCATACAGTATTTATTGACAGTGGATATATTGTATCTAGTGTGAGCAACGGATCCAGGTAACCCGCCAGCGGTCCGGGTTTGGACTGCAAAAACGTGTCAGTTCAGTTATAGAACCGTCCATAAACCCGACCCGCAGACTCTTGGCGAGCCCAACCCGGACCCATACCCGTCAATCCGCATGTTTCAACCGGTTTGGATAGACCCGGCGGTTCCAATATCCAGTTCTGTGTTTCGGGTTTCACATTTATGGTCGCATTCAGATATGGCACTGATAATTGTACAATATTGACCTTTGTATGTCACAGTTTATTTTCGACGTATTAGCTGCCTTGATGTGTAAAACAAGAATACTGACATGCCAAACCACATTCCGAAAACAAGCGTCAACAGAGCGTCAACGATATTTGGTCTTGCATCTTTGGTAATCTGAGTGGTGCGTGATCACCAACATCCACAAAGAAGGATATGACATCCTTTATAGGCAGATATGTACGGGATATTATAGCCACATCCTCCGGGACAGTAACAACTTATTTCATTTACAGAGCTATCACTAAGTATTCTTGAGCCTTTCAGAGTATAATAACAGTCAAAACAATTTATATAGACACTAACCGCCTCATCACGCTGTGATTAACCATGATTGAAGGCGAACAATCGTTGACACTCAGTGGACGCTCATTTTAAAGATGGGGCAGGAAGCGTTTCACTTTCACTTTTGCCTATAAAGGCAGTCAATAATCAGTGTATGACAATGTGCAACCTGTCGCCCCCCAGATTACCCAAGATACATCACCAACAATCGTTGACTCTCCGTTGACGCTCATTTTTATAATGGGGCAGGGAGCGTATTGCTAACTATTTTGCCTACAAAGGCAGCCAAAAATTCCTTTATGACTGATTACAACCTATCAGAGCTGTGATTTCCCTGGACACATGACCAATAATCATTGACGCTCTGTTGACGCTCATTTTGCCATGGCTGTATCCACAATATGCAATCATTTAATTTAGCACAGTCCATCATTCACTTTGTTTTGGCTGCCTTTCTGCTGTTTTTGTGTACTTTCTTCTTGATTACTACGTTGTTCTTTAATAATACATGGATATATCGAATAATATTCTCAGAAATACTGTGTCTTTCGGTCAATCCTCGTCATCAGTTGCAGGATCGCTTAATCCGCTGCTTTCGTCTTCAAAATGAATGTTAGCCGCATTACCACACAACAGATAGTGTACTAACCATCATCATTCATCATATCTGGATCAAAATCAGTATCAAGCTCGGTATCCTCAAGATCATCGAAAAATTCCGCACTCGGAAAAGCTGTACGCAAATACCTATATCCGGCCGGTAAATTGACGATTTCAGACAGTTGAGCCCAGCAAGTGTTACCAGTTGGAGTGGGTGGCATGCCGGGCGGAGGTGGAGTCGGCTCGGGAGTCCGCACTCTGTGTTGGGCGGTGGGAGGTTCACCTGATCCTTGGTGTCTCCAGCGTGTCTGCGGATTCTTTGTGATGCCATTTTGCCAAGGAAGGCAGCCGGACGTTTGGTTATGACAAAGTATTGCCGGGTGTCTTTGTATCCCAGCCTTCACCTTTGTATCGCCAGGAAACACACCACGCTTTTTCTCTTCTCGGACCTCGGCACAGTGTTTCTTAATGTGTTATTTCGTTTCCTCAATTGCAGCCCGCGAATAGCATTCTTTGGCCATTTTGGCCATATTCAACACCAGGCACATGTCGGACTGTTGCAGTTGTACCCAACCTCCTTGCCTTGCCATAGTTGTAGACATGTTAAAAACCTACAAGACATTAGTTGATGCTTCTATCAATGATATTCGGCTGTTATCTCTACCATATATGCTTCTGTGGCCTCCTCTAACGTGATTAAAGCCTGTTTCGTCCATTCCCAGGGACGCATATCAGGAAATTCATCTGCGAAAATCCCAGCGCTCACCACATCGTGATGTTCGATTTCGCGGACCATGCGAAACAACACCTTTGTCGACCATAGCCGTATCCTGTTATAGGCAGTGATGGATTCGTTAAGTAGCTCTCTACGGATGCCCGCCGTACGTTATACAATCAATTGTCAGCTGATTGCATCGATATGGATATATTTACATCCCACCACATGTTGCTTCTTATTTCTTATGCTGCCAGTCTTGTGGACGATTTTGAAATGTGCGTCCTGGGTCATGTGTTTGGTGGCTGCATTGACAGTGTCGCGGTGATCTAACTTCTGTCTGCGCTCTTGTTGTGTCCCCAGAATGTCCATATTTGTTGTCACGACCGCCAATCTACCAGTATTCGATCCGCTCTCACCTGGCAGAGGTGGTTGTGTATCCATGATGTGCTAGTGTGGAATATGAGAGGAAGATGATAACAAGAGGAAGTGGGAAGTCCTGAGGACTATATTGTTAGCTTCATGTCAGAATTGTATACGTAGCAGCCGACATGACCATTGTGCTCATCATGAATCCCTCTGAGTATGGCTGCAAGTTGCGGGGGTTTCCCACTACCCCACAATTTGCAAAGAGTCAGTCTGATGTTGATTGTTTGTGGACAGGGATAAATTGGGGTGTAAGACCTCCGGAATTGCCCCATTGCTAGATATTCATAGGATGTAGTTCGAGTGAACAGACGTCAGCTGATGTTTGTCACAAATGATCCCCGGGATATAACATGAAACTGACGCTAACAATCATGTCATGTTGTACGGTTAGCGTAACTATTCCTGGTTTATTGACAGTCAAGAGACCAATTTTGCTTTGTTCAAGAGCAGTAAACGTACTAACCTTGACATACAAGCCGCAGCTTACCTCAATATTGTCCATTACTTGCAACATCCAACATCTCGCCCAACAACAAAGTCCAGGAAAATTACAATGGTCAATGTGCCAAAAAGGAACTTTATGCCCCTTCCGGCGGACAGATGCGGCAAATCGACAAAGCATTCAACCCAATGATGTCAGCAAGCGAAAGAAGGCAAGAGCGGTGTGGAGGCAGAGAGAATCCGAGCCCTGGGGGCATTGCGCAGCTTAAGTTCCAAAAAGAAGCTTGCGGTGGAGAAGCGACGAGAAACGCACTTCTTAAACAATGAGGAGAAAGAGAAATGGATTCAGGATTATTTGGAGAGAGAAACAGCTGGGGCGAGAAAGCAAGTTGAAGACGCAGAGGCAGCGGTTCAACAAGAGCAGGACGATATGCCGCATGCTGAAATTGCGGGATTGACGTCCAGAGAGCCCGAAAAGACGTTTGAGGACATGCTGGTTGCTATCAGAGACATTCTGAGTAATCTTGCCAGTTCCGACGATGGGGAAGATGGGGCAGAGGAAGATGATGAAGACACTGAGCAGGGCAATTTGAGCGAAGATGACGAACCCGGCTGTGTGATGGGCACAATCACCAAAACGGTCTTGCAGCGCATGGAGAGGTTTCGGCAGAAGTATATCAAGCTCAACGAACAGACTCAACCGGGATGGGAGGATACCGACCAATACTTCCGTGAATGAGATAAGAAGTACGGCACCACCGAATTGAGGGTTCCGGCTGTTGTTCAGCCCCAAAAAAATGATGACGCTCCGGCACCTCTACCAGCAACATTTGGAGAGCTGATAGACAGTCTTGACATTGTCCCTGGAATATCTCAAAGGCCGCAAGGGACTTCTCGACCAGGAAGTAGTCATATTAGACTAGGTTCGGTAAAGCCCCAGTCTCAATCGTTCATACCTGGTGTTGAACCAGCTGCAGAGCCTGATTCATCAATGTTGCTGAAAGCGAAGCCGATTGAACCTGTAAGCTTTTGCCCCTGCATATAGCCTCCAGCAAATTACGATATAGATATCGGATTCCGACGAAGAGATGGTGACGGCTCCTGCGTCTGCAGAAGAATAGATGTGCAAACTGTACTTTTTGACGTCTGATCGCGGTGAAAAGTAAGTTGTTTACCAATTTGGCTACGTGTCAGCTTTGTCTTGATTTCAGTGACCAAATTGTGAGACATGATAATTCGGCTCTGCATGTGCCAGGGTTGAACACACCATGTTAATGATCTAAAATCCAAATTGGGCTGTAAGATGGGCGTCACATTCGATTTTATTCTGCTAGTGACTGTTGAGTGAGAAAGCAAAAGCAATATTAGTGACGAAATGTGCGCACGAAATTTAAGTGAGTGATGTCATATATGTCAGAGTAACGGCGGTCAGTTTGGATGACGAATCGATCCAAATGACAACCGTCATACCGTATTCATACATGTATCCAACAGTATAACTCTCCGCACCAACATGGGGCACATGGTTGAGATAATTGAAATTGCTTGTGGTACGTCATGGAAATCAAGGAGAAGGAGCTGGATAAGCAATGGTCAGGAAGTCGAGCTATATTTGCCAAAAACTAGTGAAATGATCTACATGCCGTCAATTGCCTGCCAAAAGGGCAGGAATGTGATAGGGCCACGTCATTTCTCACTCAGACAGTGTAGATAGCAGTTGATCAAAAATTGAGAGGTAACAAAACTCTTGGATGCAAACGATAATACATACAAATGCAATCATAGATGTCAAAACTGTGTATTTGATGTGTTGCATACAATTATTGCGTGTACAAAGGCTGTTTGGACGTGGATAATGTGAGCGTCAACGGAGCGTCAACGATTTTTGCCATTGCGTCATGAAACATGCTGTAGGCTGTGTGGTAACAGCACATCATAATCACACTATCGGCCTCCTTTCTATTAAGCAATGGTGGCAAAAAGTGTTCTACTATGTCTTAAAAATGAGCGTCAACAGAGCACCAACAACCTTTGGCCTTGCATCGTGCATAAGGCATGGGGTTTGCGGAGACGTTACCCCATCATCGCACTATCGGCCGCCTTTCTAGGCAAAAACTCTTGCAACAGCATCCCAACTATGTCCTCAAAATGAGCGTCAATGGAGCGTTAACGACTTTTGGCCTTGTATTTGGGATAATACTAGGGCTGTGTGGCGGCATGAACCCATAATCACATTATCGGCTGCCTTTCTAGGCAAAAACTGGTGCAACTACATCGCTACTATGTTCTAAAAATGAGCATCAACGGAGCGTTAACGAAGCGTCAACGACTTTTGGCTATGCATCTCGGACAATCCTAGGGCAGTGCGGCAATATCAACACATAATTGAACTATCGGCCGTCTTTCTAGGCAAAAACGCTATTGAGGACATCGTCAGTATGCCTCAAAAATGAGTGTCAACTGAGCGTCATCGATTTGACGCCTTCCATCTTGGAAAATCATTAGGCTATGCATCTACAATAATCTATAATGGTACTACCGGCCGCCTTTCTAGGCAAATATGCTTCTGACAAGATCATAACCATGTCCCAAAATGAGCGTCCACAGAGCGTCAATGATTGTTGCGCTGGCATCTTGAATAATATAACCGGAATGGAACGGAAATAAACCACAATGAACCTTTCGGCAGCCTTCATTGGCAAAAATGCAACAGTTGATATCACGTCCGCCTCCTACAATTGTGCGCCCATGGTGCGTCAAGGCTCTGAACGCTACACAGCAATAAACTGCAGTATGCTGTTCCTAAATGGAGGTTTACGCGGTCAGTCGGTGCAATCTGTCCTTGTATTCACCATTACAAATATACATGCAATGTCTGACTCATCTGATTATTTTCCTTGTAGCTGTAGAGTCAATATTTAAGAACCCATAAAGTGCTTTACTGTATCGTTATTTTCGGCAGTGTTTCAAGTCGGATGGCCCAGCTTACGAATTTCTACCACCATGTCGGATACACAATCTTTCAACACCTCATTACCAGAGGTTATGATCTCTTCCAAAAATGAATGTGTCTTGATTCGTGATTTGAGCGACCTTACTTTGCAAATGATCTTCGATGCCTGGGGGGCTTTACAGAATGTAGACTCAAAGCGGCCTATTGCTTGGAAGAATTCTAGACACGCATCTTCGTGGTGATTCTATTTACAATGTGGAATTGAGGAGACTGCCAGCCCTGGCATCATATTTATCGTTTGTCATCAAGCTCTTCAGTATCCATCAGAACATGGGACCAGCTCAATGGGGAAACACTTGCTGGCAAAAGCTCACATCGCAAAGTTCAACGAATTAACAGAGTCAGGGGTCACTGAATTGACTAGTTCGACGGTGGATGAAACAGCTTTGGCAATCCTGAAGAGGCAAGGAAGTCGTGGAATCACAATAGTCAATATGGAGAGGAAATCCAGATTTCATATCCAGTTTAATTCATATTGACCGAAATGACAGACAAAACGTTCGAAACTGGCAGACAAGGACTTTGAAGCTTCCTAATTTCACCAAGACACGTGGAATCACTACCTCATGTTAGAAATTGTTTCGACACATATTCCAGAGAACACTATATCACATCATGAGCTACGAAGGTCATATAAGGCAGTACGCAATGACCTAGTTCTACTGTCCGCTACAACCCTTAGTAACATTTGCCGGAGGGAATATGCACTGACTGTGGATGGAATTAAGAAGCCATTGCCAATACGAAATAAAGTTAGTTTAGCTTTGGACAGTTGGACATCCACGAACAAAGTAGCCATAATGTCAGTCATTGCTTACTATATGGATCGAAATTGAACATTGCGTGAAGTTCTACTCACTTTCAATTAGGTTAATCGCCTGTTCTGTTCCCGTTTCGAAAGCTAATTAAGGATGATAGGTCAAGGGCCAACATACTCGAGCAAGGCTAGCCATACATTTGAAGGATGTGCATGATCATCTTGAGCTTACCGACAGTCGTTTGCTCAGTATTACAATGGATAATGCTTCCTCAAATTACTCGATGACACACGAGCTGCAATCAACACTTGAGGCCACTGGAATCGGGTGGCCTGCATTGAGAAACCATATACCGTGCATGGCGCACGTCATACAGCTCTCTTTAGATGTATTCATGAGCAGTCTCGGTGTAAAAGGCCGCACCAAGTCTTGGGAAACCCATGAGCGCGATCAGCAATTTGGAGACAATGAAAGCACAGACATTGGAAAGAGTCAAAGACTTCGAAAAAAGGGCAATGCTAGAATCAACAAGGTGTCGGCCATGAGACCAGGTTGAGCAAAGATAATTCATAAAGTCCGTATTTCATGATATTTTGAAAGTCCTGAAGCTGACCATCGTGAAGCAGAGAATGCTTGCTGGATTAATTACGCTAACACCTGGTCGCCGAAACGAGTTTATTGACTGTCAAAAAGCCACAATCCGCATTGCAGTACTTCTGATTATGGATGTGAGGACTGGTTGGAACTCTTCCCTGGAGTTGCTCGAGCGCGCCTTCCGCTTACGGGAATTCACCCGCGAGTGGCTTCAGAACCCAAAATACGCTGAATATTGGCCACTATTCACAACTCAGGATGAATGGATGATTCTGAAATATTTCATGGAAGTATTGAGGCCATTTCGATATTGGACCCTTTGGAAGTTGAAGCGGCATACAGTCTCATTGCATCATGTTATTACAGTGTACAATGACATGTTGGATCACATGGATGGGGTGATGCGAGCTTTGGCCAAGAAGAAGACTCCATGGAAGGAATACTTGTTCTTCGCTGTGAAGTTAGCTCGACAGAACCTCGCAAAACACTACTCCAAATTGACTCCCTCAACTTCCATGCTTCTGATTTCCGTGCACATACTTGATCCTTTAAGGAAGTTGCGATCGTTTCGAAAGTGGGACATGGGGATGGATATTAATCCCGAGAACGAGAGATCCTACACTACACATTACCAAGAGCCCTTTCTGCAGTATGTGGAGAATGATTACTGCGCCAAACATCCAGTGTGACGGTCAATACACTTGAAAAGGTACCGAGCTGTAATCTTATCCCCTCTGCAACGGCTTCAGGGTCTTATCAATCAACCTTTGCTCCATATGATTTGTTCAGCGATGATGAGGAATACTTAACGCCTAACAATGTGGCTAAGACAACACATAGAGGAAGTGATCGCGCAGCCTGGTTATTGACCGCTGCCAGACTCTATTTTAGTTCACCGCCTGATGCACCAAAGAACTGGGGGCAAATCAATCCAAATCTCAATGATTACCACTCCGACCCAATGGAGATTAGCAGTGCGTATTGCATACCGGACATAACGGACTGGTGGCGACAACAGGAGGAAACGCACTCAAAGTACGCCGATCTTTCCAATGTGGCGCGCGACATAATCTCAATCATACCACATGGTGTCGGAGTGGAGGCCTGATTTTCCCTTGGCCAAGGTGTTATCAGCTGGAGGCAGTCAAAAACCACAGGCAAGACCCTTCGCGAAAAAGTCGTTATAAGGCAGTTCACTCGAGCCAATAATGGGATTTTGGCAAGCACTGACCCGGAATTGGATACCATAAACACAGACAATGACTCAGAAATGAAGAAGAAGGCGCAGGAATGGAAATTGCACAGAATGGCCAATGTTCATGACTTTTTGGAGATGTGGCAGGTCAGCCAAAACCTACATGCTACACAGAATAAGTCCCGCACTCAAAACCAGCTGATGACCGCCGTAGGATACATTTCGGACACGGAAGAGATCATCAACGCATCCTGGTCACCCTTTCAACATGATGGTGAGGCTGCATTTAAATTGTCAGAAAGATCACCTTTGCCACCAGCTTTGTCTGCAAAGGAACTCCCTGGAGGACGAACTCAAATCTTGAATATCCGTCGTATTCGGAGAATCAACAGTCATCCAGACGAAAGCGACGGGGCTAGCGCACCTGAACGCATTTCGCACACTGAAGATTGGCTACACTGGAATGGCGACATGGATATTCCAAATGACAGCGAAGGGGATTGTGCTGCAGACAATGACTCCGGTATATAGCACAACAATTGCATCGAGGATCCGGAATGCCCAGAGCAGCAGGATGTGAGCACCCCGCCAAATGTGCCCGGATTGGTTCGGCTGACACGGAAGTCACTGAGACAGAATGAAAAGGTTTTAATGACGGTCAATGCAGCTGAAATGCGGAGAAACAAAGGAGGGAAGAAAAAGTAGGACTGAATGCATCAATGGTTCACCAGCTTTATGTAGCTTTTCTGACAGTTTCAGTTAGAGATATATTATGGGCAAATGGTAAGAAGTCGCTTGTGAATATCAGTTCATAAATAGATGTATAGCAGGCGCGATGAATCTTTTGGCATGATACATCATTTTTAGTCGTGGGAGAGGGACCTGTGCAAGATAATGACGCTGCTCGGCTTTGCCACAGGGTGGAGTCTCAATCACACAGAAGGCCAACCAGTGAAATCAAATCAGGATGAAAACAATTATCGACGGCAGCAGATGTTGAATGCACAATACATTAAAATGAGCGTCAACGGAGTGTCAACGATTTGTGGTCTTGTAAGTACGGTAATTCACATGTGACTTGGTCGTTGTTATGCATAAAGTGCGTATTGGCAGCTTTTATTGGCAAAAGAGATAGCAACACGGTCACCGCCCCATTCATAGCATGAGCATCAACGGAGCATCAACGATTTGCGGTGTTGTAAGTATGGTATCTCACTCGTGACTTGGTCGTTGCTATGCATAACAGGCGTATTGGCAGCTTTTATTGGCAAAGGGATAGCAACACGGTCACCACCCAATTCTTAGCATGAGCATCACCGGAGCGTCAACCATTTGCGGTGTTGTAAGTATGGTAATTCACTGGTGACTTTGTCGTTGTTATGTATAACGGACGTATTGGCAGCTTTCATTGGCAAAAGAGATAGCAGTATGGTCACCGCTCCATTCTTGGCATGAGCGTCAACGGAGCGTCAACGATTTGTGGTCTTGTAAGTATGGTAATTCACTAGTGACTTGGTCATTGTTATGCATAACGGGCGTATTGGCAGCTTTTATTGGCAAAAGGGATAGCAACACTGTCTCCGCCCCATTCTTAGCATGAGCCTCAACGGAGCGTCAACGATTTGTGGTCTTCTTAGTACGGTAATTCACTAGTGACTTGGTCGTTGTTATACATAACGGACGTATTGGCGGCTTCTATTGGCAAAAGATATAGCAGCATGCTCACTGCTCCATTCTTAGGATGAGCGCCAATGGAGCGTCCATCATTTTTAGCTTGGCATCTTAAGTAAGTTATGTTCTGATTGGTTGCAGACATCTATTTATTCGATATTGGCAGCCTTTACTGGTAAAAGCAACAGCGAAATGCTCCCTGCAGCATCCTGAACATGAACGTCAACGGAGTGTCAACAGTTTTAGGACTTGCATATTTCGTAATCAAGCCAGCGCGCGGATTTTCGCACGAAGAACTTTATTATTCACTGCATTGGTAGTCAAAAATACTATATATCGAAGGTGAAACACAGATACCAAATTAATTGATATTACATACCGCTCTACATGCAAAAGCTCATTATTGGTTGCTGAAAACTCGATTTTGATAAGATACTATTAACACACTGCAAATACAAGAGCCTTATAGAAATCTATAGATGGACCCGCTTGGTGACCCGCTGAAAACACGGCCAATTCAGATAGGTTTGGAGTCTACCATGGAACCGTACCCGAGTTGGCAGTTCGGGTATATTGACGACCTGGACCCCCAATTTGGCAACCGTTTGGTTTGGACCCGGACCCAGACCCAAAGTGACAGTCCGGAACTGTTGCTAACACTCAATGTATCTATAGGTAATCATGTACATTCAAAAGCTTCGAAACATCTTGATTTCGCATCCACTACTATAAATATTCTCTGTACGATGCATTACATATATGTGACAGATACCTGCACTTTTGTCCTTGAATTGACTGCAGATCAATTCATCCACTAATATTCGACATATATTGCCTAACTCCCTCACTTTTCTTCATCCACCTGTGTCTGCTTAATTCCGATGGCCCACCATAAGCGATGTCCAAAGTCTTGACTATACTCACCTGGTCTGACGAGAGACTTATGCTCCTGTATGCATGGATAAATGGAGTATAACGTTTATCATTTGTACAGCTGCATATCGCACATTGACTACTCCTTCTATGACTCATTTTTTAGCACATAGTTACATTGTTATACAAAATTATGACTGTAATTCAGTTTCTGATTTCTCACTGAACTGTAACAGGCAAGATGGTATCAAGTCTGTTGGTTGTCAATCAACTTCATTTGAAGTCCAGAACTTTTACATGGCCTTTACAACCCTTGCCCATACACAAACAAAATATCATGTTCCACAATTTCATCACTGGTAATCAAGAGAATGCTGAGAAGTAGCAACACAGGTACATGAATTGCTTCTCAAAGAGATATGTCGTCAAAATACTACATATTGCCCATCTATCTGACTGGCAAGTTATGAGTCATTACTATTTCTTCATCCAAATCTGAATTCTATATGGTAATTAGTAAGTGCTGCTATACGCAGGGGTAAAAGCTTATGTGTTCAACAGGCTTCACTGACTGAATGAGTAATTAACATACACAATGACCTGTACGAGATGTGTTGCACATTTGAGTGTCTGTTGTCCCCCTACACCTAGTCTGAAATAACTAGTTTCTGGTCGAGATGTTCCATGTGGTATTTGCCAATGTCCAGGGTTGATGTGCAGAGTGTCAAGAGGCTTTTCTGTTAACGCTTGTATAACTACGGCTGCAATCTTTGAATAGGTGACATAATGGTTGGAAAGAACCCTCTGATCGGCCATCACATATGTCTTTACTCTCCATCACCGATATTCAGCTGTGTCCAACCATCCTGACTACACCAACTGTTTAATCTTCATCTGTTTGTGCAGAAAACTTTCAAAGTGCTGCTGTACCATTTGGGAGAATTCACCCATCCTGCTGCCCGGGTCATCATCTGCACTCAATGTGCCCAGCAATGTATATTCTACATTATCTGTCCCATCTTGTTCATCATCGGAACTGGCAATATCTCGCACACTGTCCCCAACAGCATTCAACATGTGTTCAAATGTTTTTTCCACACTCGCAGATTGTCAATCCCATATCTTCAGCATTTCTCATAACTTTCCGCTCTTACTCAATCACTGATACTGCATCTTCAACTCACTTTCTTGGCACAACTGTTTCTCTATCCACATCATCCTCAATACATGTCACAATCTCATGGTTATTATGTAACTTAGTTTTTCTTCGTTTCCCTACCCCACGCTGTTTTTCAAATTGTATGCTGCACAATGTTCATAGAGGTTAGACCATTTCTTCTGGGTAGTGACTCTTGCGTTCATTCGCAGAGTCATGTCATGATGTAAAATGCTTTGTTCATTAGCTGTATTTATTAGGCACAAGTGGTTAAACCTTCTTGTTCAATATACTAAGTTTGGCATTATGTATTGACTTTGTACAAGGGTGTGATGTTGGATGTTACAATATTCAACAACAGGGAGGCAAGCTGTATCTTTTATGTCAAGATTGGAACAATTGATCAACTTCAACAAAGCAAAATCTATATTTAGACTATTATTCCATTGAAAATAGATATGCTGTGAAAATGACAAGACATGATTGTAGGGTCTGTTTCGTGTAAGATCCGAGCGAATTCTTGAGACAAACATCACCTGATGTATGTGCCATGAAAGAATTTTTTTTTTATATCATACTATCATGAGATTTCCAGAGTCGCTCAACTCTAGTTGTCCTTATACACAAACAACCAACATTAGGCCAACTTACTGCAAATCATATAATGGCTGCAACCTACTTCCAACCTGCAGCTATATTCAGTAGGATCCATCATGAGTAGAATATCCAAGTTAGCTGTTACTTATTCCATTTTGACTTACAGCAAACTATATATTTTTCAGGAATTCCAACTTGATTTTGTTATCTTCTTCCTCTCCATTTCAACCAAGGAAAATGATGGCTTCACAAAGACTTCAGCAAAGTGTGAGTGGATCTGAAACCAGCCCACCAACAGATTCCTCACCCAATGTGCCACAGGCTGAAACCTAACACCAACGCAGAAACCAGTTAGTCAATTGAAACTCAGCCAATTCACCAACAGAAAACATGCCCCAGGACTGAGTTTTGAAAATGGCCTGTACAGCCCTAAGTAGCACCAAGAAGAAGCAGCATGCTTTAGGCTGAAAGACAATCCATACCAAAATATACAGCCATCAACTTACCATATGATCTACACATGGAATATGCAATGAGCTAGACATTTAATCTCTAGCTTTCTGTAATTGCAAACTTCCATAGTCAACCAAGGAATTTGTCCATATACTCCAAGATATCAAACATTATGATATTGTAAGCTGTGTGATTTTCAAAACGAAATTTTGTGATAGGTGTTGCCATGAGTGGATGCAATGTGCTTTAAAAACCTTGTAGTAGGCTACAGAAACATTTCTGGTAAAGGTAATAGCCAAATGTCATTTCTGAAGTAGTAAACAATTTCTTTTAGAATTTCACTATGTCTGCAGCTAGTGTTAGCAACAGTTAATGACAGTATCTTCAGGTCCAGGTCTGGATCCACACTGAGTCACTGCCAACCCGGGTTTGTCTTCCTGGTAAACACCAGAAACCTTCTGGATTGGGCAAGTTGTCACTGGGTTGCCCAGCGGGTCCATTTAAACATTGATATAAGGGTGTTGTTTTTGCAGTTTGTGAATAGTATCGTATCAAAATTGGGATTTCAACAACCAATAATATGTTGTTGCATGTTTTGCAACTTGCAACATTGTTACATTCAGAATCCTTATTTTACTATTGATATATTGTATTTTTGCCGATCATGCCATTTTATAATGCTATTATGATGACTACAATCTGCGTGGTACCTTGATTACCAAATATGCCAGATCTATAACAGTTGATCCTCCGATAACGCTCATTCCCAGGATTGGCCAGGGTACATGTCGCAATTGTTGTTGCTTGTAAAGGCTTCCAGTACAACACAAATGAAAGTCTGCAACTAATTGGATATAAAATGACCCAGGATGCAATGGGAAATGTCATTGACAGTCTGTTCACACTGATTCTTAGAATGGAATGCTGTATGAGTTGCGCCGTATTCTGCATATCAAAGCTGCCCATATGATGGTAATGAATCACAGCGACCAGATCACGGTTCGAATACCGTACTTACAGGACTACTAATCGTTGATTATCCGTTAACCCTCCTTTTCTGAATTGCGCAGTAACTGGGTCGCTAGCTTGTTTGTAGGTAAATGTGACCACTATGTTGGCTATGCCTATCAGCGGATACATCCCATTCAGATTACCCCACATTTGAAACCAGAAATTGTTGACATTCCACAGAGTCTCGGTTGCATGCGGTAGTGACATTGACACAAACTAGATTGGCAATCAAGGCTGCCAAATCTTCGATTTTGCGTAACTCCAGTAGCATCCCTGATGGATGGGACACGATGCAACACCAAAAATCGCTGACACTCTCTTGATGCGGTCTTAATGGCTGCTTTAGGTGTAACAACATTGACTGTAACTTTGTCGGCCATGGTGGCTGTTAATGCTTTAATTATGGGTAAATGTCGTGGCATTGGCCATGGAATATATAACTGCATTAATGAAAATCATATAGACTATGTTTGTGATTGGTTGACACTTGGTTGACGCTCTGTTGTTGCTCCAATGAAGCACTTTTCACACTCATTTCCAGGTGTTGCAACATCGAGTCTCAATGTATCGCCCATAAAGCCGTACAACATTCAGACAATGGGTGACCGCCACGGTACAGCTTTTCAATTTTTCGTGAGGCAACCCGCAATATCATTGGCATTCCGTTGACACTGATTGGTGGTGTAGCAATACTGACTCTACCTATTATTGCTGATAATGGTCAGCAAATCTTCAATTATGAGTAAATGTGGTAGCATACCCATCGGATACTAAAAGATGAATTAATGACAACGCTTGACACTCTGTTGACTCTCTGTTGATGGTCTCTCGACGCTCTATGGAAGCACTGTTGATGTTCTGTTGATTCTCTGTTGATGCTCTGTTGACGCTCTGTTGACGCTCTGTTGATGCTCTGTTGACGCTCTGTTGACGCTCTGTTGACGCTCTGTTGAACCTCTGTTGACGCTCTGTTGACGCTCTGTTGACGCTCTGTTGACGCTCTGTTGACGCTCTGTTGACCCTCTGTTGACGCTCTGTTGACGCTCTGTTGACACTCTGTTGACGCTCTGTTGACGGTCTTATGATGCTCTGTTGACGGTTTATTGACTCTCTGTTGACACTCTGTTGACGCTCTATTGACTCTCTGTTGACACTCTGTTGACGCTCTGTTGACGCTCTGTTGACGCTCTGTTGACGGTCTGTTGACGGTCTGTTGACACTCTGTTGACGCTTTATTGACTCTCTGTTGACACTCTGTTGACGCTCTATTGACTCTCTGTTGACACTCTGTTGATTCTCTGTTGACGCTCTGTTGACACTCTGTTGAATCTCTGTTGACGCTCTGTTGACGCTCTGTTGACGCTCTATTGACACGCTGTTGATGCTCTGTTGACTCTTTGTTGACGCTCTGTTGACGCTCTGTTGATACTCTGTTGATGCTCTGTTGATTCTCTATTGATGCTCTGTTGACCCTCTGTTGATTCTCTATTGAAGCTCTGTTGACCCTCTGTTAATGCTCTGTTGATGCTCTGTTGATGCTCTGTTGACGCTTTGTTGACGCTCTGTTGATGCTCTGTTGATGCTCAGTTGAGACTAATTGTGAACTGTAGCGACATCAACACTTAACATCTTGCACATAATGACGGGCAATACTTTCAAAACCGGTAAACACCTCCGCAATCGCCTTAGATTATACATTATGTGACACCTACAAACCTTTACGCTCTGTTGCCGCTCATTTGAGCTATTGCAACTGCAACTCTACACATATTGCCCAAAAAGGTCGGCAATGTTTTAATTATAGGTAAATCCTGAAGCATAGCTCTTGGAGTACGAAAGATACACTAATGGACATTGTTGACACTCCATTGACGCTCTGTTGACGCTCTGTTGACGCTTTGTTGAGGCTCTGGTGACCCTCTGTTGACGCGATGTTGGCGCTCTAATGACACTGTGTTAATGCTCTGTTGATCCTCTGTTGAGGCTGTGTTGTCGCTCTGTTGACGCGCTGTTAACACTATGTTGACACTCATTCAACACAGTGCTGAAGATCATTTTTAGGTGCCACTAGCGACATCGACATTTAACATAGTGCCCATATAGGACAGTAATACAGTGATTATTGTTAATCGCAGTAGCATACCACTCAGATATAAAAGCTGCTTCACCAAATATCGTTGATGCTCTGTTGACACTCTGTTGACGCTTAATGGTAGGTTTAGCGACATCAACACTTAACATTTGGCCCATAATGGCGGGTAATTCATGGATTATAGGTAAATATGGTAGCAGTAACCTCAGATGAATAAATGTTCAATAATGAAAATCATTGATGCTCTGTTGAACATTTGTTCATGCTTGGTTGACGCTCCATTGAGGGTCGGTAGACACTCTGTTAACCCTCTGATAATGTGCTGTTAACACTCTGATAACTCTCATTTTAGGTGTAGCAATATGGACTGTACCCATAGTGCCCATAAAGGCCAGCAATACTTTGATTATAGGTAGATGCAGCAGCATGGCCCTCAGAGTAGAAAAGATGCAACACCGATGTCAGTTGATGCTCCATTGAGGTTCTGTTGACGCACATTGTTTGGTAGAAGCGACATCGACACTAATGAAACGAGCTATATAGGCTGGCAACAGTTAATTTAAGAGCCAATGTTGTACCTCAGCCCTTCAATTATAGAACTTACAATGACCATGATCTTTGACCATCCATTGATGCCCATGTTCTGAATGGAGCGGTGACTCTATCAGTTCCTGTTTGGCATGTAATGGCTGCTAATACATTGGTGATGCATAACAGTGAGAAAATGAGTTTCCAATTACCCTACATACATGACTTGAAATTGTAAACGTGCAGTTGACACTCATTCCCCAAATGGGGGAGTGTCCGTGTCACTCTATCTTTTGCCTATCATGGCTACCAAGACATTGTTTATGCATGACACCAAGCAAATCACTTTCCAAGTAGCATCCTTAAAAGACCTAAAATTGATGATGTGCTATTGACGCTCACCTCAAACAAATTCTAACAGTTATTTGATTGTCAATAATTGTATACACAAAATCATATAGTGGATATTGACAGCAAATGTATTATTTGAATGAGTACTCAGTTGCATCCAAATGCTTTGGGGCGTCTCCGATTCTAATCCATTGCTACACATGTTCTCCAAGCGATAGATGCAGTAGCGCTTTCACAACCCAGCGTGTTCTGCTGCAATATACTGCATATCGATCTGTACACTAATCTTTCATTATCATAATCCAGATTGCTCACTTTTCCTTGTCAAGTTCCTTCTACTCGATTTCCTTGACCTTCCATATGCAAAGAGCAGAATGTTCACCTGTTCCACCAGGTCTGAGCGCAGAGTTTAAATGGCGGGATCGGGCATAGGTGATATTGGTAACGGTTATTTGACCTCAGACAAGACGAGGAGGCGCTTGAAGTTCGTATGGAGGAAGTCAGTACAAGACAACAATAAAAGCTGTTTTCAATATTGTGCATTGTTTTACAATTCATCAGAATGAGTAAAGAGAGAAGAAATGGAAATCATCCAATTCCAACAACACTATCTTTGGATACAGTTCTTCTGTAACCCTGAAATCATTGCCTTTGTTTTGATGTACCATCCGAATCTCATCCCATCATTATATACACCACCAACATGACTCCTTATCAATACCACCACGCTATATCATCTGACATCACAATACCTCAGACCAGTCCCTGCATCATACCAAATGATACTGCCACCCTCTTGGGGCATCCTCCTCATCTCCCAAGGTCTCCTCCAGGCCGAAACACAATTCCTGACACACCTGCCCCGAACCTTGACCAGCAGTTCCAAGTATCTCCAGACTTCATCGGCCTGTGACATTATTGCCCCCTTGCGTTCGAGGTCCTCTAAGAACAATCTCAATGGGCCCTGATTTCTATCTTTACCATTGATGAAACTGCTCCACTGCTGGTAGGCCACCCGCAGTCTTCGCAAGTTTCCAAGTTAGGGAATCATACCCCGGCAATCGCATCACATACTGTTACTAGTTCCGATATACCTGACTATCTTCCACACTGGATACTTGACACTCCTCTCCTCCACCACCCGCTAATGGAGGGCGAGGGGTATTGACATGTCCTTCCATGGGATCCACCACCACCACCGGATTCAACAGCGAAACCGGTTATACCCAATGAATCCGAATTGCAGCAGGAAACTTGAATGCATATGAATAAGGGGACACTTGATTGACTACAGTACATGGTCTCAAACCTTTCCAGTCCAGCTTCCCGGTTGGGCAGACTGTCCTAACCTGACGACCATCCAGCTATGTTTGAGATCCCACATGGATATTTGGTGCCGGAATACTGCATCATTTGTCCACTACTCCTGCAGAGCTAGACTTCGTCTCATGTGAACTCCGAGGTGCTTGTGAATCTATGCCAAAGTAACCTTAACTTGATCAGCCCTAACACCTTGGTAATCTCATTCCTTCATTGGTTCCCCTCAGCAATACTTTCTGGAATCTGCTCCCTGGACTATCATATGGGTGTACACATTGCACATTCTGAGATTCAATTTGTCGCAGCAAACTCAGCCATTGATAGCCACTCTACCTAATCATCCAGTTGATAATTAACAAACACCTGTAGGTACTGTTCCATACTGGTGTTTTTCCTTTCTGTCTGAGCGTCACATAGAGGATAGAACGCTGTTCATATTTGTATATCAATTCCCTGACGGCGACCTCTCTGTTGCCAAAAGGTTGAGGCTAACTGTGGTCCTCTATGATTGATAATTGTTAACGGTAATCCATGAAGAGGTACCACCGCCTGGGGAAATCTCTTGCCCAATTCCACAGGATCAATCATTGTATGGCAGGGGATACATGACTGTATGTTTGATCACCTGTCCACTACTGCCCAACTCGGATCAAACCCTTCCTATTCGGGCAATCCAATTATGAATTCAATTGATTTATCTTCCCATCGCTTTTCAGATGCTGGGAAGGGTTCAAGGACTCCAAATTTTGCACTTCTTTTGGTCCAGGACCTTTGGCAGCTATTACAATTTAGTATTCACTGATTTACCTGATTCTACATATCCTTCCAGTCAGACCCTTTGTCCAAGTGATCGCCAGTCTTCACGCTACCAGGATGTGCGGCAAACGAAGTCTCCTGATGTTGCTGAATCAAACACATTGGTACTAGAATACTATCAGGAAGGTAGAGCTTTCCTCCATATAGAATCCGCCCCAGCAGTTCCGTACAGTCTGGTAACATAATCTCCATTAGGCTACCATTTTCTGGTATCGCTCCAAGTATATTGTCTGGTAACGGAGCAGGTAGATATGCCTGATCAAACATATTAGATAAAAAAGGATGGCTCAACACAGGAGCATTATCCGCCAACAAACGTAATTGTTGTTGTGAGTTCTGCAGTTTCAGAACCACCTGCTCCATATTTGCTAATCATTCATCCCACCTGTCAGTTAGGTCTTCTGCCCTTCTTGATGATGCCTCTGCTTTCCCATTCGGTTTGCCTGGCCTATAAACTGTCTGAAAATCGAAGCTTCTACACAATTATCACCAGGGAGCGTGTCTGCGGTTCAGGAGCTTTGTCATTATATAATACTTACAATTCTTATAGTCAGTAACCAATTGTATTGGGTAAACGGCACATTCACATTCCAGTCCCCACTCCTCAATCGCCTCAATGCTTACCATCAGCTCATGGTCATATATATCATCATTGCATACAGCTGGCGTATGGTTCTTGGAGAGATGTGCAACAGGATGCAATACTACGTCATCATCGTGCTGTGACAATACTCTCTTAGATACATAATCTGAAGCATCAGTTTCAATAATCACTTCTCTCTGAGGACTGTAGTGAAGTGATGCCACAGCAATTGTGAACTTGGTGATCGTAGTCTCGAAAGCCAGATGTTGTTCAGATTGCACTAGAAATGGTTCGTCCTTCTTGGTAAATCTGGTTAAAGGCCACGCATTCTCAAAGCACAGAGGTATATACTGTCAGTAATAATTCACAATCCGTGGAACTGCTGTACTTGAAAAATGCTATTCAGTCTTCCGTTCTTAGTCTTCTTTTTCCGACAGCCATTCCACATTCCTTCAACCTTATTCTGATCCATAGAATTCCTGGTTGTTGATATAATCAACCAGAAATATCTCACTGTCTCCTCAGGGCATTTGCACTTGTCTGCCATCACAGACAATGCCGCATCAAGCAACCATTGCATAACCCATTAGACATTGGCAACATGTTCTTCCTCAGAATCACTATATTTCAAAACATTATTCAGGTAAGCGAATGTAAAATCATCTGGTGCCTGACTTATAGCATCATTGATATAACCTTTCAAATCTGCTGGCACATGTGTCGCCCTAACCTGCATTATCGTACGTTCACTTGGTGCATCCCTCGTTTGAACAGCCAACTTAGCCTAATTCCGCTAATCAATCTGGAGTACATTATAAGCTCATTCCACATTGATCTTCGTATATATCCTTGACATCCCCTTGAGTGTTAGGGTTTCGTTTATTAGTGAAAGGTCGTAATCATTCTTTTTCTTCATAATATTCATATCCTGTTAATCAATTCAAAACCATCATACCCCATCAGGATTATTTTTTACCAATACTGGTGCAGCGAATGGTGAAGATTATTGATGAATAAACCGCTTTGACATGTTTTCCTCATACCGTACCTTCAAACCCACCAACTCATCCCTCAATATGGAGTGTAACGGGACGCAACAGGGGATCTCCCCTTCCTTGAAGCGTAGCTGATTACCAATACCTGTTTGGTGGGTCAGGAGCCGATCTGTTAACCCCTTGATACATAACGGAACGAACTCATGATCCTCTTAGGGACCAATACCCTCAAAGGGCTGTTCCTTCCAATCCTTGGCTTCAATACCCTTATTAATATCATACAGGAACTCCTTCAATCCTATTAATCACCATTTCCTTCCAGTTCGGAAAAACAAAACTTTATTTAACATATCCCAAGTTAATAGAAATGATCTCAGTGGTTGTATCCGGTTCGATTAAATCTTTGACCGCCTGAACCAGTTCCGGGGATTCTTCTGTCACTCCTTGCACTGCTTATGGCACATCATGACAGTGCGAAGTGCAATATTGGTAACCAAATATAATAGTAATTGATGTAAATTGTACCGCTACCTCATGTAGTCATGTCCAGGGCACTCCAAGGACAATAGATTAGTGTCCAAAATTCGTAATAATCCTTCGTATTTGTGCCCCATGATTTTGTATCTTAATGTCAACTTTCGCAATATGTATACTATCCCCTGATTCAATTGGTTGGCCGTCAATTAAGTCAAGTTGTTTCCGCTCTTTAACTCTTGAAGAGGTAACTGATGATGGCGATCAAAATCTTTATCCATAAATGCAATGCCCCCTGATATCAAGCAGTGGATGTGTAGGTGCCCCTTGGTTATTCACGGTCAATGTGCAGGTTACAACTAAATGAATCCCTACCATCAAAACGTCCAACACCTGCACCTTGTAAACTGATAATCACGACATGCCAAACAATTTGAAAGTATTTACTGCAAAACGTTTTCTGTCAACCAAAGTGCCATCCAGCTTGGATTGACCTAATCTTGTCCTGATTCCTTGGAATCTTGCTTGGTTCCTACTTCATTAACCATTCCTCCAGCCCCTTTGAATTTCTGAACCTAGTTTGTTGCCACATATTGCACCGCTGTGTGGTTCAACTCACCACCAGACAAACAACGTCCATCGCCATATCTGTTTGCCCTATATTCTGCCACGATCCTCCTTTTGCTTGCACTACAATCCATATGAGCAGGTCATGTATATCCAGCGACTATTCTGTTAGGGGTTCTCTCCTAGCAGTGTAGTAGTACCGAGTTACTACGTGGTATTTTCTTTGGTGGGGACATACTAGTCAAGTCTCGATTGGATAAGCTTCAGGGCTCAGCGTAGTCATTGAAAGCATAGTGCTGTGGCAGATCATTTGACGATGCACCAACGCTGCCAGATCAAAGGGACTAGTCCCTGCCGAGCAGATTGGTTTCAACCAGATTCATACCTAGATACTGTGCAGCCGCAAATAGTGCAGGCAGTGGTGCAAGTAAAGGCCTCTCCAGTTTCCAAGCCTCTTGGATGCGGGGCACGTCCGGGTTATGCAGAGCACCTGAGCACATATGACTGAGGAATTATACAGTTGGCTTTAGCCAAAAGCGGACATCATTCTTGAATTAAGTCTGAGTTGGTTCTGCAATGATAATCACTATAAGAGATTACGGCCATAAGCTCTGCGTTCGCATAGCAGTGAATAGTAATCATGCAATACTATGAGCGATTAATATTAAGTGGATATTAATTGCCCAAGTGATGTGTCACTGATTCAGTAGGCGTTCGAACTACCGATGAAGAACAATTGCAAGATGTCAAAGTTGAGGTTATGGTCTGATTTATGAGCCAATATGATATCATGCATGAACAAGATAACCAGAGGGAAGCGTGGCCATCGATAGTCGAGGCGCAGTCACTGGATGTAAGGCGCTTAGATACCTGGCTATCATTGAGGGATTTAAATCATGGTCCCAGTTGGAGTAAGCCAAGGGACTATACAGAGATCACATTGTTCCGGCAATGGAAAGGAAGCTGGAATAGCTAGATGAAAAACGATACCTACCAGCGAAGAATGATTCTTATTTATGGTTGCATTTTTATGATACCTATACCTACCTATTTGATATCTAGAATCTATTAGCTTTTGCAGCAGCAGCGCCACACCGTCAGTACGAATTATTATCGAATGACAATTATCTTCGAAAACGACAACGACATTATCGTATACGCCCTCGAGAAAGTAATATGATACACTATGAGAACTCAGCAGGTCTTCATACCCCAGTGCGTTTGGTGGCTGGCATCTGTAATTGGTCTCGAGCAGGGATTGGTTATCTATATCGACAATGTTACGACAAGATTACATAATATGGTACAAGAACTCCCGCGACCGATTATCAATAATGAAGATCCGAATCAGATCAGAAAGACAGTATCTCCTACACATCGAGATATTCAGGAAGATCCAAGGTCTGGTTCCAAGTAAGATTTTATTCACCCGGAATGGTTAATCCAAGTTGATATCACCAATTTCGATATTAGTAACCTGGATCTAAATTCCTTGGGGCCAAGGGGGCATTCGGATACTATTGAGAGTACGGAACGCTTCCTTTATCAGTCGCAGAATGAAAGGAAACTGTTCAATAAGCAGAAGAAGGCCAATCAGCTGTCCAGAATGAGGTCCGGAAAAGTATTAGCAACACCCTTGACAAAAAGGCAAAAGAGTTATCTTCAGTGTATCCCTGAGGATTTGATTAGGAAATACCTCAATCATAGGGTATAGGATCTGTGGCCCTAGACCTGAGTGCTCACTATCAGCGGGTACTTAGTGAAAGTCGCTTAGGGTTACACCCTCATAACATTCCAGCAGGTGCTGAATCCGGAGCCTGAGGTGCATGGAGGGGCCTAGGGAAGCGAAACCTACCACTCTGTGTATCTTCTGCCCTGACTTCTGTGCTCGTCACTGCAGAATCTGATGAACTCGGTTTTAACATACCGTCATAAACACCAAGGGTTCCTGAGGCATATTACTGTACGTATACGAATGCTTCGTCTCCTCTGATAGTTCTATCTTAAGAGCATTTTCTAAGGCCTCAGGGTTCCAATCAGGTTTTGCAGCGATAAGTTGAAACTGTGTGTATTACTGAGAGAACTCACGGTACATATGATGGATGTTCCACATCTTGTGTTCCGCAGTGGCAACTCGGTCGTGGTCCCCAAAATCTGAATACAGCAGTCTTATAATCGCTGTTAGGTCATCCAGCCGTATTGTTCTGTGGTTCTGGATATGTGGCTAAATTTAACCGTAGGCTACAACTCTCAGGCAATTGAATGTGTACTGTATCTTCGACTGTTCTTTGGGACAGCTGGTGCCGTTGTATTGTATGATTACCCACAGGTGAGGAATCAAGCCTCTCAACTATTCGATCGGACCCTGAAATGTACAGGGGGTCCCGAAATTGCTGGCCTATGTCTTTCGGCAATTGTAGATCAGCTAGAGTTGCCCTGACTGCTACAATTAGGGTATTCGCTATCTGCATCCTCCAACGCCAGGCTTCCTCTCTTCATTGCTGTTTGTCCTGGGTCATGTCTGCGAAAGCCTACCAAAGTGCTTTGTCTGTCCCTTGTGATGCCGTAATCTGCCTGGCCTTGTCTCGTTCATGTCTCAGGGTTCTTATCTCATTTGCCATTCCAGTGTGCTCTGACTAGGGGGGGGTGAGGAATTTTTGTGACTTCAGGTCAATAATTTCCTTCTGTAACTTGATGAATTGAGCCGGGTGGACACACACCCTCTGTACCAGGTCCGCTGGTTCTATATACTAGGCTACCCATAACAAATCCTCCTGTAATTGTCTCATCCTGTCCTGTGTGTCATCAAATCCGAACACGTCTACTGTGGTGTTGTGCATATGAATGATTCATGCGTCGTCGTTGACTGAGACCAGGGCTACAGTGATATCCGGATTTGATCCTGCCATCATAGCTAATCACATAAACCTCCCAGTACCAGCTATCCGCATCTATTGCGAAAGGGGTTGGGGTTGGAGGTACTATAGCAATCAGCGGAATTTCCAGAGACTTAGCTGTGCTTGCTGCTGCTGCTGCGATTTCAATTGTTGATTGTGCTACTACAAAATTATATCCTATGCAATCACAAGCCTCCTCAGCAGTACAACCTGTAAACTGACCAATATGCAGTCCATGATCCTTTGTCTGATGCTGTTCAAACACTGGGTTGTTAATATCCAGACTACCACCCTCTCTGGCTGAGTCTGTCATATAAATATTCCAGCAGGAGAAAACATCTGACTGTGTCCAAAAGAAACCTTCCAGATGTTCCTCCTCAAACGTTACTGTCAATATGACTTTGATACTCTTGAATGTGTCCAGTGGTTTGCGTTTGAACACATGCCTGTGCGTTTGGGCAACATCGAACCCGCTTGCTGGAGATGTACAATTACTGTTGCAATTTTGCATTCAAATATAGTGATCTATGTGGGTTCAAACAGATGTCAAATCCAGCATGTTGGTGTAACTTGTCAACACAATCCTCGCAAATGTTTATCCAATGGTTGTTCAATGTTAGGTTAACCCAACTTGAACTAAAGCAACTTTGGGAACAATACTTACACACAGTCAACAACTGTAGGCACAATCAGTGTCAGGCATAATGTAGTCAGACTTGATCTAGTTTAATCATCTGGATCCGGCATAGCGGAAATTGGTCACAGTAATTTCTTCTCACACAACAGAAGCCAACGCTCAAAGTATGAATCAAGGCAATCTGAACATGACAAGAATCGAAGCTGTTTTCAAAGTTGTGACTTGCTCTGCTCTACTAGAGAACGAGTCAGGAGAGATGACAAGGAGATCCTCCAATGCCAACAACATTCTCTGTATATGGAGTTCATCCACTACCCTCGAATCATTCCCAATGCTTCGATGTACCATCCAAATCTCATCCCATGATCTTGGACACCACCAATACAACACCTTATCAATACAACCACACCATATTATCCATTATCGCAACACCCCAGACCACTTCCCTTATCATAGCACATCATACTGCCACTGTCTCGCCAGAGGCTCTACATCACCCAATATCCCAGCCTTTCCGTAACACAATTCTTTCCACACCTTCCCCGAACTTCTACCATCCTTCCCAGGTATCTCCATACTTCTTTGTTTCATCATTCCGAGCGATACAGCTGGATACATGGAAGTATACAATATGATGGTGGTCATTCATCCAGATTCACGGTACACAGTGACAGCTTCTTTAATTACTTGGATGAACTGACTGAGTAAAATTTTGTTTGTTCATTTTGTCTCAAATTTAGATTTTGCATTCTCATCTATCCATAAGAGCCAGGATGATATCAGGCAGAACAATCGTCAATCAACCCAGTTGAGAGTTCAGCACTCACATATGGCCCATATGACCTGTGAACATGCAGACGTGAATGATTATGTCTCACACTGTGGTCACTGAAGTCAAACAGATGCTGATACATAACAAAATACATACATTAATTACTTTTCATGGAAATATGTGGTCAATAATCACACTTTGCTTATCCAGTCTATGGACAAGGGACAAGCCATTACAATTTGTTCATCCCAATCCTACAGCTGTGTGGTAATTGAACGTGAAGGGGATATGCAGGCCTTAAAGCTTAAGGGTTGAACAGGATTTGATCGTGTATTTGGTGACGAATTGGACACTTTGTCGGATGCGCGGAACTATATGCATTATGCATCACTATGGCTGTGGTTGCCGGGAAGCAAACATTATCTGACTGCATTCTACTTGTAATGAGAATTGCTACATTTGCGATCAAATTGGGCAGACGATTTCAATTATCTCAATCACCACTCCCAATATTTTCAGTGTATGAGCAGGCACGAACTGATCAATTTCACACTTAATGATACCAATAACTATCAATGAGGCTGTCTCGACGCTCTAATCATTCTCTGGATGCTAGATGAAAAATCATTCACACTGAATTAACCCTCAATTTTGGGATGTAGCAGGAAGCATCTCTGTGTTCATTTTGATTATAATGGCAGCCAATACAATAAACACGGACTATGACATATCAAATTGAAAATTTTGCACATCTCAGTACGATATCGGAATGTCACCAGAAATAGAAATACCTGAAAATCAGATGCAAAGATTGGAACTGAGAGGACTGGCCAGAGGCGCCCAAACCCATGGGGGCATGAGAATAGATACAGGATTGACCCGCTGTGAAGTGGTTTGTCGCAGTTTTGCACTGTTCTGGACCCAAAAGGAGCTGTGTATCTAGGTCAAACCCAGACTGCTGGCCAGTTACCCAGACCTGTTGCTGACACTCTCTGCAACTATGGGAAGTCATTAAGATCTGGTACAACCAGACCAGTCTGACATGCATCTTGCCTTGAATATGACCGCAATGGCCAACGGAGGATTTATAGATGTCACAAGAGAGAAAATGCAATATGTGATCAAGATACCTTATGCTGATGTCCAAGAAGAGCGGAAGCTGAGAATTGTGTTTCCTGTTCATAGAAATGTGAATACTGCAATAGAAAGACACCCAGCTATGGTTTGTGAAAATCAAATGCATGGCTGCATTCCTTGCCAAATTTGCACTCCAAAAGATGCACACCAAAACTGAAATTGCAAACAGAATGCGGTTAGCTAAATGAGACAACCACAGACTGCTGACCACTGATCCAACCCTACCTCCACTGAGAACATCACCTGTAACACCTGGGGATAACAAGGGAGCTCAAGTTTCCCACATCGTAGGTATACCATCCAAATCTGTGTAAATACATCATTTTCTTCCCATTGCTCAAACTATCAATCATAATGCATATGCCAAGGATTACAAATACAAGTAACATTTTATTCCATTCTTGCTAACTGTTAAAGGAACATCCACTAGTTAGTACACGCTCAGCAGTGTGGTAATGCTACTGATATTCCTATTCCAGATGAGAGCAGCCTATTGAACGAACCTGTAAGTAGATACTAGCATTGATTGAACAGACAAGGATTTATATGTACATTACTATCTACAATTTCCGAACACTTTAGAGTATATTGTCCAGCATATATTTATCTATATTATATAGAACGGTGTTGTGATAATGGAGTATGTAAATAAAGATGACAAATTGGCAGCCAACATGGCACTGATGGTATACAATACCAAATAAAATTATTCCATATTGCGGAGACAACACGGGCAAAATGAACCTCAATAGAGAGTCTACTATTTTTGGTCTTGTAAGTTCTGTAATTTAAATGTAATATGGTCATTATTATAGACAATTAAAGTATTGGTTGCCTTTAGAGACAGATGAGAAGGTAATATAGTTTCTGCCCCCTTTTGAAAATGAGTGTCAATTGAATATAAACAATAGTGAGTGTTGAATCTTTTGTTATCTAGGTTGCTGTTGATTGAGAACAGTTTTAAACAAGTAGTTGGCAGTCTCTTTTGGCTGATAAGCAAGATATATTCCCATGACAGCCTGCTGGACAGTAACAACCAATTTCCATTACCGAGCTGTAACTCTGCATTCCAGAGCATTATAGCCAAGAACAACAAACAATACTTTATATGTAGACAATAATGGCAATATAGTTGTTTGAATAACCAAGATAGAAGGCCAAATATCATTGATGCTCTGTTGTTGCTCATTTTTGGAATGGGGCAGAGTGGATATCACTTTCCTCTTTGCCTATAAATGTGGCCAATACCCCATTTATGAATGTCTGCAACCAATTACCACTCACAGTATCCAAGATTCGAGGCCAAACATCACTCACTCCACATTGATACTCATTTTCTGCTTGGGGCACCTAGTGTGTCTCCCTTTTGATTGATCTTAAAGGCAGCCAATACATACAACTGAAACAATAATGTACTACAGTCAGTATTTTGCGATTAACTGTAGAATATCTTAATATAACCATCAATAGAAAAACCCTAACATCAGAACTGGAGATTGGAACAGATGGGTCTAGCCTAACCCTGCAAACCCCATAGGGTGACAGATATAGGTACAGGTTTGGCCTGCCACAAGGCAGAAGGTCAGGTATTTGGTCTGCTCTGGAAGTAAAATGAACCATTTTTGAAGTTCAAAGCCAGACCGCAGGCTGGTTACCTGGAGCCATTGCTACCACTACCTATGCCTTTGGGCAAGCAGGCTAGATGGCAGAGCTGCCCTCCCAAGACCTTTCGTCCCCACAGACATATGAAAGTTTCATGACAGAATCATTCAAACTCATGACCGCTGCCCTCTGCACCTGAGCTCTGCACCCCCTTCCGAGCACTGTGCCTGCTCTATACCACCATTTCATTTCGGCAGGAACTTTCCTATTTCAGTAGCTGCCAGGAAGTCCACCACTACTTAATCATACTCATCGGCAAAAGTGCAAATCGACTATAGACTGCGCTACGCGCACACGCACACACGCCCAGCTCATAGCAAGCTTCCGGTGGACCCCTGCGCGACGCGCAGCCTATGGTCATCTATAGTCGATTCATAGAGATGTACGCGTGGGCCTATGGAACTATATACGGCTGGCGGCCGGAGATGGACCTATACCTGTCTTTACTGCCTGCAGTCGTTGCTGCGATCCCACTTGAGAGCCCGCTGGCGCTTGGGAGCCTGCTTGAGAGCCTGCTTGATAGCCTGCTTGATAGCCCGCTTGATAGCCTGCTTGAGAGAGCCGTGCTTGAGAGAGCCGTGCTTGAGAGAGCCGTGCTTCGGGAGGGGTAGAGTTTTCCACGGGAAGCTTTTGGCCGATGGAAAACTCTGAGTTTGTGGAAGCTTTGGCTAATAGAAGGCTCTAAGTCTGTGGAAGCTTCGATGCTGACGTTGACGTAGCCAACCTACTTGTCTAAGTGCTTCTGGTACTATGATCACCATCACCATGGCCATCATCACCATGGCCATCATCACCATGGCCATCATCACCATCAGCCCCGGACCGAATGCGCACACATACGCCCAAAATCTGTGGGAAGCGGGCAGCTGATTCCACAGGAAAATCTGAGTCGGAGATCTGCTCTCCCCAAGATCCAATTGTCTACCGTTCCTGCAGTATCTAAGACTGCAATTGTCAACACCATGACCGTGAGGCATCGTGAGATCTTGTCGTGGTGGCCGCGCTAAAGATAAGGTTCAGACTACGATATCGACCGACGTCATGATTTTGGCCAACATACGCCGCCTGCCACCTGCCACACGCCACACGCCACATGCCACACGCCGCCCGCCGCCCGCCAAACACTGCCCTTCATACGCCACTAGCCTCACGCCTCCCGGTGCCTGGCGTCTGCCACTCTGCAAGTCTCTGGATCGAGCATGCAGGAACATACATGGGAGCATATAGTCAAGTGAGATTGGGAGTGTCTTCTCTCTTGGGAGTGTACTTGGGAGTGTAAAGTCAAGTAGGCTGGGAGTGTGCCATCGAGTGCAATTGGGAGTGTACTTGAGAGCGTACTCGGGAGTATGCTTGAGAGCATCTTGAGAGCTTGCTTGGGAGCGTACAGTCAAGCAGGCGGGGAGTGTGCCATCGAGTGCAATTGGGAGTGTCCTTGAGAGCATACCCGGGAGTGTACTTGAGAGCGTGCTCGGGAGTATGCTTGAGAGCATCTTGAGAGCTTGCTTGGGAGCGTACAGTCAAGCAGGCTGTGAGTGTGCCATCGAGTGCAATTGGGAGCGTCCTTGAGAGCATACCCGGGAGTGTACTTGAGAACGTACTCAGAGGTGTACTTGGGAGCGTACTCAGAGTGTACTTGGGAGCGTCTTGAGAGCTTACTTGGGAGCGTGTAGTCAAGCAGGCAGGGAGTGTGTCATCGGGTGCAATTGGGAGTGTATTTGAGAGCGTGCTCGGGAGTATGCTTAAGAGCATCTTGACTCTTGAGAGCTTGCTTGGGAGCGTACAGTCAAGCAGGCTGTGAGTGTGCCATCGAGTGCAATTGGGAGCATCCTTGAGAGCATACCCGGGAGTGTACTTGAGAACGTACTCAGAGGTGTACTTGGGAGCGTACTCGGAGGTGTACTTGGGGGCGTCTTGAGAGCTTACTTGAGAGCGTAAGTCAAGCAGGCTGGGAGTGTACAATCTTGGGAGCGTACTCGGAGGTGTACTTGGGAGCATCTTGAGAGCTTACTTGAGAGCGTAAGTCAAGCAGGCTGGGAGTGTACAATCGAGT